>Ga0164296_1000002_pt1 | contig 404745 bp, 375 predicted proteins | sample GEODES057metaG_FD_113533 | JGI IMG/M metagenome (GOLD analysis project Ga0164296, IMG submission 113533) | Dystrophic lake water microbial communities from Trout Bog Lake, Wisconsin, USA - GEODES057 metaG | ecosystem: Environmental > Aquatic > Freshwater > Lake | place: USA: Trout Bog Lake... | reverse complement strand
GTTGTTTCATTGTTTATTGTGGTTTGTTGTTTTAATTAAAGTTCGTCTTTACTGAATTGTGTGAGTGAGAAATTGGCGCCGAGAAAAACAGTCCGGTACAATGCGGGTACTATAGGCGTTTGCGAGCCGGCAATAGCCTGGCCTTTAGCGTCATAGGCATACCTGTATCCATATACATTGTGCGTATTCAGCACGTTGTCAACACTAAGGTAGAACACGCTGAACCAGCGCCCGAACGAGTGGAGGTAGGCCACCATCAGCGATGTATTGTTGATGGAAGGCGTCGTCTGGCTCAGGAACTGGCTTTTTGACAAGGGATCACTATTCAGCGGATTAAAATAAGGAAAGCCGCTCGAGTAGCTATAGGTAGCGCTGAAATTGGTATGTATCTTATCCACAAAATATTTCGCCACCACGTTCAGCGTGTTTTTGGCAATAAACGTTGGGGTCGACAGGAATGGCGTGCCTGTATAGGGCGGGAAGTTGCTATACAACCTGCGGGTGTCCACATAGCTGTACGTGATCCAGTACTGCCCGTTCTTCACGCTCTTTTTATCCCACCAGAATAGCTCAAGGCCCTGCGCATAGCCGTATCCGCTGTTATTGATGGGCACATTGCCGTATATGCTGCGATACTTGTTGGGGTCATAAACGCTGTCATACTCGCGCACCAGGTTCTGGTAACTCTTGTAATAAGCCTCCACGCGGAACGTGCGGTCGCTTTTGCTCCACTGCCAGTTGGCTATATAATGCACAGCCGATTGCAGGTTCAGGCTGTCGCCCAATATATGAGTGGGGTGTGCAGGGTCTGTTTTCGCCTCCAGGTACAGGTAGGCAGGGTCCTGGTAAAAAATGCCGGTGGCCAGCGATATCTGGCTATGGTTGCCGGTGCGAATGGCCATTGAGAAACGGGGTGCAATATCGTTCTTATTCAGCAGTGCGCTATGTTCAAAACGCAGGCCCGGCTTTACTGATAGCCAGTAGAATGGCGTCCATTCTGCCTCTGCAAAACCGGCCAACTGGGTCTCAATAAAGTTTTGCGCATAAGCGAAGGAGTCCTGACCCGTATGTTTATCAACGCCAAAACTTTGCACCTCGCCGCCCACAATTGCCGTCAGGGCACTGGTCACAAATTCCTTGCCTTCAATGCGATATTGCGCCCGGTGTTCGTCTGCCTTCAACGGGTAACCATTAAATGAATTGTTGGTCCTGTCTAAACTGTATGAAGCCGCTGTGTACAGCACATATTTGTTCTTCCATGTCTTTTTGTAAGACACGTTGCTGAAGTAGTTCAGGTCTTTCGTCACAAAGTCTATGCTGTCGTCGTAAATGTGAAAGGTATTCAGGGAATCCGGCAGCCCTGCATAAGGATTGGGTATGCGCACACCACTTTCATTATAATTGACGGCAAAGTTCGCCTTGAACATGCTGGTTTTGTCGGGCGTCCATATATAACGTGCATTGCCATTGGCGCCGACCGGCACTTTATAAAAGTTGAAATTGGTAGAGGCGATGCCATAGAACGGCGCCAGATTATTGTAACTGCCGCCCACGTCCAGCGCACTCTTTTTCCACTTTTTGGTACCGGAAGCATACACCCCGGCAAAATTGATGCCCACGTTCATATTGCTCTTGTCCGGCATGTCTGTCGATGTGAGCTCCAGCAAACCTGAAAGTGCCTGCCCGTAACGGGCGCTATACCCTCCGCTGCTGAAAGAAACTCCCTGGTACTGGAAAGGATTGAACCGGCTGCGAGTAGCCACACCCGGGCCTCCGCTGAAGAACGCATTCTGCACCACTACTCCGTCCACCAGTATGGCCGCCTCGCTGGCGTCGCCACCGCGCACAAACAGGCCGTTATCCGTGCCGGTCTGTTGCGTGCCGGGCATTTTCTCCATGGCCTGTACAATGTCGCCGTTAGATCCGGCTGTGGTCACAATATCTATCGGGTTAAGTACGGTCTTGGTGCGGTCGCTGGATGCAAAAGAGCCTGCTGTTATGGTCACTGCGTCCAGGTTGCGCATGGTACTCATGGCCATGGTCATTACTATGCCGCTTGTATCATGCACCAGCACCAGGGGTATGCCCATGGTTTGGTGGTCTTTTTCTGTAGCCACAAGCGTCTGGTTACCTTTTTCCGTCGTGGTAAAGCTGAAGGTGCCCATGCTGTCTGTGGTGGCGCCATCAATGGTGTTGTCCAGGTAAACACTGGCGCCTGTCACCCGCTTGCCGTGTGTGTCCATCACAGTGCCGCTGATCTTTACCTGTGCACCGGCTATGCAGGAAACAAAAAGCAATGCAAAAAATGATGATATAAGTAGCGGTCGGTTCATAAATTTTTGAATTATGACGCAAATCTAATACGCCTGCTTACATATCCGAAATTGTATTTCGGTCAAATACGGGGATAAGTCGGCGAATTGTTGAGCCGTGGCGGTGAAGTGTTAAAATAGCCTTATTGCCAATATTAATCGGACCTTAACCGTTATTTGAGTATTTTTGCGTTAAATATTTACCGAACATGTTGAAGACCGGAAATACCATTGTGAGCATATATACGGAGATGACGCCCAACCCGGAAACCATGAAGTTTGTAGCCAACAAACTTCTTTATCCAGGTAAAAGCATCGATTTCCCGGACGAGGCCAGCGCAACCCCTTCGCCTCTCGCAAAAGAACTGTTTGCATTCCCTTTCATCAGGAGTGTTTTCATAGCCAGCAACTTTGTTACCCTCACCAAAACGCCCGAAACCAATTGGGACGATGTCATCCCATCCGTTCGCGACTTCCTGAAGCAATACCTGGAAGAAGGCAAGATGGTGGTGAACGAAGAACTGGTGGTTACCAAAGTAGCCAATAACCTGGTAAGCGACAGCGATACCGACGTTGTGGTACGCATCAAGGAGTTGCTGGAAAACTATGTGAAACCAGCCGTGGAAATGGATGGCGGCGCCATCAGCTTCCGCGGTTTTGACGAAGGTACGGTAACACTGATGCTGCAGGGGTCTTGCAGCGGCTGCCCTTCTTCTATGATCACCCTCAAATCGGGCATAGAGGCCATGATGAAGCGGATGATACCCGAGGTAAAAGAAGTTGTTGCTGAAGCGGAGTAACCTAACATAATATTAATATTACCGGGCCAGACATACGTCTGGCCCGTTTTGTTGAATGATATGGCTTTTTACTATTTTTACACCATTACGGCAAAGCCTTTTTTGCCCGCATCCTTTCTATAGCGAATGAGTATTCAGAATAATTACGTGGCCATTATGGCCGGGGGTATCGGCAGCCGCTTCTGGCCTGAGAGCAGAACACAGTATCCGAAACAGTTCCTTGACCTTTTGGGTACCGGACGCTCACTCATCCAATGGACGTACAACCGCTTCAAGCATATCTGCCCCAGGGAGAATATTTACTTCATTGTGAATGAGCAGTACATTTCTACGCTCAAGCAGCAGATACCTGAAGTAAATGATGCCAATATCATCAGCGAGCCGTCAAGAAAGAATACTGCGCCCTGTGCAGCATATTTTGCTCATAAAATGTATGCGCTCAACCCCGATGCCAACATCATCATGTCGCCCGCCGATCACCTGATCATGGACGAGCATGCTTTTGAGCGCACCGCCCACGAAGCACTCGATTTTGTGGCTCACCACAAGGCGCTGCTCACCATGGGCATCAAGCCTACCCGCCCCGACACCGGCTATGGCTACATTCAATATGATACGGAAGAGGAACTGGATAAGGCACACCGCGTGCGCACGTTCACCGAAAAACCATCTCTTGAGCTGGCCCGAACATTCCTGAAGAGCGGAGATTTCCTCTGGAACTCAGGCATTTTTGTGTGGAATGTAAAAACCATTATGGAAGCGCTGGAGCATTATATGCCCGAGCTGAACGAGGTTTTCCTGCAGGCAACCGACGTGTATAATACGCCCGGAGAAGTAGAGGCGATCACACGCCTTTACCCACATTGCACCAATATTTCCATCGACTACGGCATCATGGAGAAAGCCCGCAATGTTTTTGTGATACCATCCTATTTTGGCTGGTGCGACCTCGGTACATGGGAAAGCGCCTATGAGAACAGTACCAAAGACTACCTGGGCAATGCCGTGCTGGGCAAGAACGTGATGGTGATCGACGCCAGCGAGTGCATGATAAAAGCACCCAACGAAAAACTGGTGCTGGTGCAGGGCCTGGAAAAATTCATTGTCATTGATACGCCCGATGTACTGCTCATCTGCGAACGCAACCGCGAACAGCAGATAAAGGAATACGTGGCTGAAGTGAAACGCAACAAAGGCGATAAATACCTGTAGCGTTTACTGTCCTGCTTAGCGGATAAGGTGTGTCAGCTTCTTCTCGTCCGAGATAATGATCTTACCACTCTTTATGTCAATAAGGTGTTCGCCCTTAAAGTCGCTAAGTGTGCGTATAAGCGATTCGGTCGCTGTCCCCGCAATTGTCGCCAGTTCTTCGCGACTTATATCTATAACGAATGGCTCATTCTTGTTGATGTGATATTTCTTCAGCATGCTCACCAGCGCCTCGGCAACTTTCTTGCGCAACGTGTTGTAGGCGATGCCCAGCAGGTGATTCTCCTTCGTTACAATGTTTTTAGACAGCAGCATGATCAGTTTGCGGGCTGTGGCCGGGTTCGAGTTCAACAGGTCCTCAAATTCCTTACGTGGGATCAGTGCCAGTTCAGTTTCCTCTATGGCTTCAGCCGTCTCTGAATACACACTGTTCTCCAGCAGCGATGTGTAGCCAAAGAAATCGCCCTCGTTGAACAGATCTATGACCAGGTCTTTACCGTCATCATGGGTTTTGTATGTTTTTACCTTACCCTTGATGATGAAAAAAAGATAGTGCGGGTGGTTTCCCTGTTTATAGATGACCTGGCGCTTTTTGTAACTATTCGTGTTGCTTTCGCCAGAGAGGTCTTCGAGTGTTTTATTGGTTACTGCAGACCGCAGTTCATTGAATCCCTGCAGGTCGGCAGAGAGGTTCTTCCGGATGATGTCATTTTTCTTCAGCCTGCTTTCTATGGCGTTCAGCAACTCGTTACCGGCAAAAGGTTTGGTTATGTAGTCGTCTGCACCCATTTCCATTGCAGCGCGAAAATCACTTCGCTCGCTCTTCGAAGTCAGGAAAATGAACGGGATGTTCTGCGTCTCGGCATCTTTATGCAATACGTGCAGTACGCCATAACCATCTATACCCGGCATCATAATGTCGCATATAATCAGGTCGGGCTTATTTTTTTGTGCCGCTTCCACCCCTTCTTTACCATTTGGAGCGGTAAGTACATTGTAGTCGGACAATGTAAGTATCTCTGCCACGTTTTCCCTTATATCCTCATTGTCTTCAATTACGAGAATCGTCTTCATCGGCTGTTATTTATTGATAAAAGTAATAGTAAATTTTGTTCCTTCTCCTAAAGTGCTCTCGCAACTTATTTTGCCGTTCATTAACTCGGTGTATTTGCTCACTATATGCAAACCCAGCCCGGTGCCTTGTATATTGGTTACATTGGACGACCTGAAGAACCGCTTGAACAGGTTGTCTATATCCTCCTCCGGAATACCGATGCCACGGTCGCGGACGGAAAGGATTATCTTTTTATTACGCGTTTCGGTAGCCAGGTCAATTGCAGAACCTTCGCCCGAGAACTTGATGGCATTGGACAGCAGGTTGGTGATGATGTGCTTCATCATCGACGCATCCAGCCAAACCATAGCATTGTCTCCGGTATGCTTATACCTGATCTCCTGGCCACGCTTCAGCAGGTGCTGCACATCCTGAATGATCTCGTGCACCTGGTCTGAAATATTGTATTCCCTGTAATTCGCTTCAATATTGCCTTCTTCGATCTTGCCAACTGAAAGGAAGTCGTTCAGTATCTCTGTAAGTGAAGTAACCGATGCAACGATCCTTTGTATGTGCTTCTCCCGCTGCGGCTGATCCTCCGTCTTGCTATAGCGCGACAGCAGGTATGCCGACGACAGTACTGCGCTTAGCGGCGTTCTGAACTCGTGCGAAGCCATAGAAACAAAGCGGGATTTCAGTTCGTTGAGCTCTTTCTCCTTCTCCAGCGCAGCCCGTAATTCGGTCTCTGCCTTTTTCTTTTCCGATATATCCACTGCTATGCCCAGGTACCCCGATATCTCGTTCTGGTTGTCCCGGAGCTGGGTTATGTTCAGCGACACAAAAAAGGTGCTGCCATCTTTGCGTTGGTAATGCCATTCCTGGTTGTTATTGTTACCAGATGTACTGGCCTGGGCAAAAACATCGAAACCCGGTTTTACCTTCTTCCCGATCGCTTCAGACAGTTCCTGAGCTTTGTGCTTCAACTCGGCAGGCAGGTGAAACTCTGTTACCTGCATCAGTCCCACAACCTCGGCAGCAGAATAGCCCAGCCACTTTTCGGCAGCAGGGTTAAAAAATTGCAGCAGGCCGGTGCTGTCGGTCACAAAGATGATGGCGCCGGCATGGTTCCATATATTATTGAGGAACGTATTTACCCGCTCCAGTTCCGCATCCTTTCGTTCCGTTTCTTTTATCTGGTTGCCTAATTGCTCCACCGTTATCGCCAGGGATTGCGTCCCTTCCTTCACTCTTTCCTCCAGGTGCGCATTGAGCTGTATGATGGCCTGCTCAGTTTCCTTTCTTTGGGTAATGTCGTTGACGAACGCCAGCGAATAGCTGTCGTCGCCTATTTTATAATGGCCCAGGCTTACCTCAACCGGAAATTCCTTTCCGTCCTTGCGCAGCCCGCAAAGCTCCATGCCCAGCCCCATGGGGCGGCTATGCGGATTCGCCGCGTATCCGTCACGGTGATGCACATGTCTCGCCGCATACCGGGCTGGTATCAGCACCTCAATTTTTTTTCCTATCAGTTCTCCTTCCACATAGCCAAACTGCTCGGTAATATACCTGTTGGCCATCTGGATCTCGCCCTGGGCATTGGTGATGAGAATACCAATACTGGCATAGTTGAACAATGCATGAAAAGTATCACTATTCAGCGTAGTAAATGGCATGCTTAAATGTAAGGCAAAATCCTGTAATATTCCACGCTGTTTAACATTGGTTCGTTTGCTGCTCATATTATGAGTCTGGTTTGAAAAATGTCAAATTTTACTTTTATGACAGCAGCAGGCGTGCACTTGACCGTTTGACATCTGCACTTTGGGGCTCAGGTAGGGTATTCCCAGGTTCATTCCGCGCAAAAGGAACAGGCAACCGAACGAAAAAACGATCACCGGTGTAAGCCTGCGGAGCATTGTGCCCCGGCCGGTCATCAGCCTGCTGCGGAATATGACTATGGAAAAGAGCACCGGCATGGTGCCAAGTCCGAAAACGGAAGTGAACAGCGCTGCCTGGGCTGCGGTGTGCATAGCCAGCGATGCCGACAATGCCATATACACCAGGCCGCATGGCAACAATCCATTAAGCATACCCGATAATGCGATCGACGACAAGCCGGGCGACGAAATGAATTGGCCCAGTCGTTTTGTGACAAACTGCGACCAGGGGAGATTTAAATGAAGTCGTTTATTGCCCGGAATAAAGGACAAGATCCCGGCAACTAACAGAATGCTGCCAAGGGTAATGGAAATGACCTGCTGTACGCGCGGAGCAAAAAGGTCGCGAAAGGAAAAAAGCACCACGGCCATACCGGCATATACCGCAACGCGCGAAACATGATACAACAATACCCCTGCAACTTTTTTTGCCCCCTTGAAATGGTGGAACGGCATGAACAGCATGATAGGTCCGCACATACCGGCGCAATGAAGGCTGCCGGTAAGGCCCATCAGCAGTGCTGCCAGGTACGCGGTCATCATGACTTGCTCAGATCTATCTGGGTTTCGTAATAATAATCCTTACCCGCTACCTCGTAGCTTACCTTCACAGAATAAATGCTGGGTTTCAGCCCGCCGCGTGGAATGTCCATACGGTCATCGCTTACGTTGATGGCCACGGTTTTGTCCCACTTGCTGCTTACCGGCGAATACAAATGCACATTGCCGGATATGGCCTTGTTTGCAAACTCTCCCGGAAAATCGATGAATATCTTGTCTGCATTGGCATGTACAGCCACCGACCCGGCCAGGTGCGCTTCGTTTTTGCTGGCATCCAGCACTTTCTGGTACGCTATTTCATCCTTGTAATAGTCGTCGGACACAAGGTCCACGTCCTGTTTATTGCTGGCAATGACCATAGCAACGATCCCGCCGGCAAATACCACATACAAGATACCGATCTTCCATCCCCACGTTAGTTTCATGTTCTTTAGTTTTTAGTATTAGTTGAATGGGCCCAGGAACGAGGTAGTGATCGTCGCTATCTTCTTTCCCTTCTCCATCATATCTATTTTGATCTTTGTCTTTCTGCCGGTCATCTCTGATTTGTCTATATAAACAAACATGGTCCCTGCTATAATTCCGTCCTTGGGTACTACCAGCTTTGTTTCTCCGATCACCTTTATCGTGCCTTTGAAGTTTTCTGGTACCAGTTCCACTTCTTTATCTGCAAAAGTCTTGTTCAGCATTTTGTAACTATACAGGTTGCTGATCTGGTTATTCGGTTGCTCCTGATACAGTTGGCCGGGTGTGCGCAGCACGGTGAGCCCAACATCCGACCGGCTTGCCAGCAGCCAGGCCAGCACACTGATCAGTATGGCCATTACTGCGGTGTATGACTTCATCCTGCGGGTGAAGGTCCATGGCCGTTTGTTTGCAATGTTGTTCTCTGAAGCGATCCTGATGAGGCCCGGCTCCAATCCTACAGCCGCCATCATGCTGTTGCAGGCATCTATACATGCAGTACAGTTCGTACACTCCAACTGGGTACCGTTACGTATGTCTATACCTGTAGGGCAAACGCGTACGCATTGCGCACAATCAATGCAATCGCCTAATGTCCGCTCTTCGTTCTTGTGAAACTTGCCTCTCTTCTCGCCACGCTTATAATCATAAGCCACCACCATCGAATCGCGGTCCAGCAGCACACCCTGCATACGGCCATACGGACATACTACCAGGCAAACCTGTTCGCGCAACCACGTGTACACAAAGAAGAATACCGAAGTGAACACAACCAGCGTAATGAACGAGCCCAGGTTCCTGGACAAAGGCTCTGAGACAAGTTTCTGTAATTCATCCACCCCTATCACATATGCCAGGAATGTATTCGCTATCACAAAACTCATGAGCCAGAAAACGGTCCACTTAGTTATCCGCTTAGCTATCTTTTGCCCGGTCCACGGGGCCTGCGCCAGCATACGCTGCTGGGCTGCATTACCGTCTATCAGGTATTCCACTTTACGGAATATCATTTCCATAAAAACGGTCTGCGGGCACGCCCATCCGCAAAAGACCCTGCCAAACACCACCGTGAACAACGCAATGAACACGATGAACAGGATCATACCCAGCGCAAAGATGAAGAAGTCCTGCGGCCAGAATATCTGTCCGAACAATATGAACTTCCGCCCCAGCACATTAAGCAGGAACAAAGGATGCCCGTTCACCTTCACGAACGGCATGCCAAAGAACACCACTAAATAAAGAGCTGTAAACAATGTCCGGCGATTATAATACCGGCCTTCTGGTTTCTGAGGGAAAAGCCATAGTCTCTTCCCTTTCTTATCAATGGTCGCTACTTTGTCCCTGAACGACTCTCCCGACACACCCTGATCTTCCATGTTATTGTGTTTACTTTGTTGCCACCTTGGCTGCAGCACTATCTGCCTTTCCGCCCGCAGGCTTGGCAGTACTGTCTGTTTTGCCTCCCTGTGCTTCTATATACAATTCTCCCTGAGGCGCCTTTGGTACAGCAGGATGTGTGCCATGCAGCGACTTGATGAAGCTGGCCACTTCCTGAATCTGTTTAGGCGAAAGGTCGTCCTTCCAGCTCTTCATACCCTTATCCTGCCAGCCATACTTGATGGACTTGAAGATATCCTTGATACCACCGCCATGCAGCCAGTAGTCATCAGTAAGGTTAGGGCCTACGTTACCACCACCGTCTGCTACGTGGCACGGAGCACAATTCTTAACGAAGGTCTCCTTACCCGCGCCTATAGCTGCTGCATCGGTCAGTAAGGTCACCGTATTCTCGTCCACATTATTAGCCGACTTGGCCAGGTAAGCTGCCTTTTCTTCTTCACCCTTCTGCATTTCAGCAGCATATTCCTGCTTCGAGCTCAGGCCATCGTGCGAGATATGGAAGCGATACAGGTAAATGATACCGATGATGATGGTGAGGTAAAATCCATACTTCCACCATGGTGGCAGTGCATTGTCCAGCTCGTGTATGCCGTCATAGTCATGGTCAAGCAGCACATCTTTTTCGTTCTCAACGCTCGCTGCGCTGTTGAACTTATCCCAGAACCAGTTTCTCTGCGGCAGGGCTTTCAGCTCTGCACGGCGCTCAGGTGTATTTCTGATCACCCTCAGCAATGTGTACATATAGGCGGTGAGGGCGAAAATGACAAACATCTCTAATGCCAGCACGCCTACTATCATGTAAAAATCGCTGTTCGATACACCCGGCAGATACAGCACCTCGGGCGCAGCGGCTTTGGCATCAGCAGCCCCTGCTGCTGCGTCGGCAGCCATCGTATGGAACGATGACAAAGCCAGCACGGCTAACAGCGCTATTGTTTTTACAATATTGGAGCCGGCATTCTTTTCGCGGCGTATTTTCTCCCTTACTGCCTGGGTGAGCTGGCGCAGTGTACCCGCCAGCATACCTATGACAAACAGTAACGTCAGGATCAGCCCGGCCAGGATCATGAGCGTCATATCAGAACTTGCGCTTTTGGCTGGGGCGGCAGCCGGCGCATCAGCAGCCAGGCTTACCAGGGGCATCAGCATTGTGCCGATAGCCGAAAGGATCATTGTTTTTTTATGAAGATGCATAAACGATTTTCTTTGTAGTTTGATTATTGTTCTTCGTTTTCTGGAAAAGGCATATGCTTCATCGCATTGATGTACTTCTTGTCGGCCTTAAAGGACCAGAAAGCAACCGCGGCGAAGAACACGAAAAAAATGGTCAGCGAAGAGAGGGGGAATATACCCACGCCCGTTATCTTCTCGAGATAGTGTATGAATTTCATCGCAGTGATTATTTAGTTGTGGTTACTTTGTGTTCCAGTTTGATGTCCGTACCTACACGCTGCAGGTATGCGATCAGTGCTATGATCTCCTTGTCATTCTTCACAGTTATCTTATCCCCTGCCAGGCTGCTCACTATCTTGTCGGCCTGTGCCACAAGGTCCTGATTGGCGATCTTGTCATAGTCTTTTGGATAAGGCACACCCAGTGTGATCATCGCCCTGATCTTCGCACCTGTAATTGCCGTATCAATGGTGTTGGTGAACAGCCACGGATAATTTGGCATCACTGTACCAGGCGATATGCTGGATGGCTCGTACATGTGATTGAAGTGCCAGCTGTCAGGGTATTTGCCGCCTATCCTCGCCAGGTCCGGACCAGTACGTTTACTGCCCCACTGGAATGGGTGGTCATAAACAAACTCCCCTGCCTTTGAGTACTCGCCATACCTTACTACTTCACTGCGGAACGGTCTTACCATCTGGCTGTGACACAGGTAGCAGCCTTCACGCACATATATATCGCGTCCCTGCAGTTCAAGTGGTGTATATGGCTTCACACTGGCTATGGTTGGTATGTTCGACTTCACCATAAATGTGGGCACCATTTCTATTATGCCTCCGATAGCAACTGCGATCAGCGCAAATACAAGCATCTGCATTGGGCGGCGTTCTATCCACCTGTGCCAGTGCTGGCTTCCGTGAGGAACGAAATTCTTGCTCAGCGGTGCTGCTTCTGCAGGTTCCTCGTTCAACACATTGCCTGATTTTACTGTCTTTACCAGGTTATAAACCATCATCAGTGCACCTATCAGGAAGAACACACCACCAATGGCGCGCATTGCATAGAACGGCTGCATTTGCTTAACGGTATCCAGGAATTGGTATTTCAGCGTGCCTTCCGGAGTAAATTCCTTCCAAGCAAGGCTCTGCATAAAGCCCGCCCAGTACATAGGCACTACATAGAATACAATACCCAGTGTGCCGATCCAGAAGTGCTGGTTGGCCAGCTTCTTTGAATACAGGTTGGTGCGGAATATTTTAGGTATCAGATAATACAGGATACCGAAAGTGAGGAAGCCATTCCAGCCGAGCGCACCTACGTGCACGTGGGCAATGGTCCAATCTGTGAAGTGGCTGATAGCATTAACGCTCTTCAGGCTCAGCATAGGGCCTTCGAATGTTGCCATACCATAAGCGGTAACCGCAACCACCATGAATTTAAGAACCGGATCTTCACGAACACGGTCCCAGGCGCCACGCAGCGTGAACAGACCATTGAGCATACCACCCCATGATGGTGCAATAAGCATTATTGAGAACACTGTACCGAGCGACTGTGCCCAATCAGGAAGCGCTGTATAAAGCAAGTGGTGCGGGCCCGCCCAGATGTACAGGAAGATCAGCGCCCAGAAGTGGATAATGGAAAGACGATAAGAATATACCGGCCTGTTGGCTGCCTTTGGCAGGAAATAATACATGAGGCCCAGGTAAGGTGTGGTAAGGAAGAAGGCCACCGCATTGTGACCATACCACCATTGCACCAGCGCATCCTGAACACCTGCATACCATGAATAAGATTTGATCCACGAAAATGGGATCTCGATAGAGTTCACAATGTGCAGCATCGCTACTGTAACAAATGTGGCTATGTAGAACCAGATAGCTACATACAGGTGGCGTTCGCGCCTTTTGAGTATGGTGCCAAACATGTTGATACCAAATGTCACCCACACCAGCGCTATCAGTATGTCTATCGGCCATTCCAGCTCGGCATATTCCTTACCGGTGGTATAACCGGCCAACAAAGTGACGGCCGCCAGCACAATGATCAGTTGCCAACCCCAGAAATGCAGCCTGCTCAGCGCATCGCTGAACATCCTTGCTTTACACAGGCGTTGTAGTGAGTAATACACACCCATGAAAATGCCATTGCCCACAAAGGCAAAAATGATGGCATTGGTATGTACCGGCCTCACGCGGCCAAAAGTGGTTGCCGCCATATTCATGTTCAGCGTGGGAAACACGAGCTGAAGTGCGGCAAGAAGACCCGCCAGCATGCCTACTATGCCCCATAATATGGTGGCATAGGCAAACCATTTGACGATCTTGTTGTCGTAGAAAAATTTATCCGTTTGAACGGAGACATTTGGCATACTTGGTTCCATATTTATATATTAATGTGATGTTGATTTATTCTTAGTGAGGTCGTCATCAAACAGCATCCGCATAGCCGAACCCTCGCGGTCGCTGTATTGATCCGTATATACGCTCCAGATGAAAGCGCCAAGGAACGACCCTGCAACTAATAAACTGACCAGTACCAATACGATCAATGCGCTCATGACCTGTTTTTTATTGTAGCAAAACTATTTTCCCCGGGGTTAGTGCTCCATGACGTTGCTCAAAGGAAAAACTGATTATGGTCAGTTCTTGGGCAGCCGTGTTTACAGTCGGGCAAAAAAAATCCGGCGCTGCGTGCGCCGGACATGAAATAAACCCGCCCCTGTTTATTCAATAAATTACCACAACCATATTACCCGGTTACGTGATGCTGCTATCTATATGGTACATCAACGCACGTGACGGGTTGCATCATCACTATTTGTGCGCGATGAACGCCATGAATTTTCCGCCAGATATCACTTCCGACGAAAAACTGCCGTGCACCAGTTCCGATAATGGAGTTCGCCCATATGAACCGCTCACGAAAAACGGTGCATCGTTCGATGCCAGCCAACCGGAAATATCTTCCTTTTTATGAATGTCCAGTTGCGTAACAACGTTGGTGCTGTAATAGCAACCTGCAAGTTCCTTTATTTTATCCCGCTGGGGCAGCTGCGTATTGCCATGGGCAAAATGAACAATAAGCGCGGGAAGGCCGCCATATGCAGGAAACAAATAATTGAATTGCTTCATAGCATATACCGATTGCTCGCTGCCGTCATAGGCAAACACCAGGCTTTGCGGCTCAGTGAACTGACCCGGCACAATAACAACAGGGCATTCTGCCTTGTGTAGCATATGCGATGCATAATCCTGTTGCGCCTGCTTGTCCGCTCTTGCAAAGGCAGTTCCATCTGTCACCAGCACATCGGCAAAGCGTGTCTCCTCGCGAATAACGTCCGGTATGCGCTTCACATCGGGCTGATGAACTGCGTATTGCATATTATTGTCCCTGCATAACTGCTCAAAACGTGCAATATTCTGCCGCACGTTCTCCGGGTCGCCCGGCACCACCTCATTCATATATATCGGCCCCGCCGGTATGCCGCCGAAAGAATACAGCAGCTCCGCATGCTCTACAGCCGGCAAAAACAATCCCGTGGCAAATACCGGGTCAGCTGCATTAATGTGCCTGGCAAAATCTACAATGCCCTGGGAAAAATTATTTCCGTCAAATACCAACAATAATTTTTTCATGGTCGGAAATTTTTCACAAAATTTGGACTTGCTGAACATCATCGCCGTGACGATGGTCATTTAGCTCTGTGTTTTTTGTCACCGGGTCGTCTGATGCACCCAAATACTTTTGCGCCCATGAATCGAATAAACCAATTGCCATTTGTTACAGCCGCGGAAGCAGTAAAACTCATAACCAGCCACAGCCGGGTATTTATGCAGGGTGCGGCAGCCACGCCGCTTAAACTCATCAATGCCCTACTTGCCCGCGCGGGAGAGCTGCATGACGTGGAGCTTACGTCTATCAGCTTATATGGTAACATTGAATGGAATCGCCCCGGCGTTCTGGAAAGCTTCTACCTCAACTCACTTTTTGTATCAGATAATGTACGCGATTGGGCCAACTCTGAACGCGGTGAGTACATGCCCGTATTCCTTAGTGAGATCCCCCGCTTATTTGACGATGGCATACTGCCGCTCGACTATGCGCTCATACACGTATCTCCTCCCGATCAGCACGGCTTCTGCACGCTGGGCACCTCCCCCGATATTACCATCAGCGCAGTAAAAAACGCACGCCACATCATTGCGCAGATCAATCCCAATATGCCGCGTGTGCTGGGCGAAGGGCAGATACATGTATCATCCTTCAGCGCTGCCATCTGGGAAGATACGCCGCTGTTCGAGGTCAACTATTCACTAAAGGAAGATGAGGCCACCAGGAAGATAGCAGCAAATGTCGCTTCCATCATCGAAGACGGCAGTACGCTGCAAATGGGAATAGGCAGCATACCGGATGCCGTTTTAAAGGCACTTACCGACCGGAAGGATCTCGGCGTTCATACCGAAATGATGTCAGATGGCATTGTGCCCCTCATAGAAGCCGGCGTAGTCAATAATTCTTTGAAGAAGATATTGCCCGGTAAAACTGTTGCGACATTTGTATTGGGAACGCGGCGCATATATGATTTCGTTGACAATAACCTTTCGGTCAATTGCCTTAGCTCTGCCTTCGTTAACAGCCCAAATGTCATTTGTCAGAACCCAAAGGTGGCGGCCATCAACAGTGCTATAGAAATAGACCTTACCGGCCAGGTGTGTGCAGACTCCATAGGCACCTACCAGTATTCAGGTATCGGCGGGCAGATGGATTTTATGCGCGGCGCGGCCATGACGGGCGGCAAGCCCATTATTGCAATGCCCTCCACCACGCACAAAGGTATCTCGCGCATTGTGCCTAACCTTAAGGATGGCGCCGGTGTAGTTACCACCCGCGGTCACATTCATTACGTGGCCACAGAATATGGCATCGTGAACCTCTATGGGAAAAATATGCAGCAGCGTGCAAAACTGCTCATGAGCATTGCTCACCCGCAACATCAGGAGATGCTGGAACGTGCTTACCACGAACGCTTTGGCCGTTTGCCGGCCAGCTACAAACCTGTATTGTCTTGATACCGCAGCCAGAGTTGAAACTGGGGTGCGGGCGCATTCAGCGCCTGTCCCTGCGGTGTGCTTTATTTGCGAAGCCCTGAGTGGACGTGGCATCACGTCCATCGTTCGCCCAGTATGCCGATCGGCTTCATCTTTCTTTGCTTCAGGCCAAATTTCTCGATGGCAAATTTCCGGATGTGCGCGATGGCTTCATCCACTGAATCGGTGAACAAAAAAAGACTTTCATCACCGGGGCTGATGGTGCCCTCGGCAGCCATTCTCTTAATGTGTTGTTCCAGTGCGGTATGGTATTCCCGGCCCATTAATACTATTGGAAAACGGAATAGCTTACCGGTTTGTATCATGGTTATGGCCTCAAAAAATTCGTCGAGTGTTCCATATCCGCCCGGCATTACCACAAAGGCATAAGAATACTTTGTTAGCAATACTTTCCTGATAAAAAAGTAGTCAATGTTCACCCAGCGATCCAGGTATTTATTGGGCTTCTGCTCCTTTGGCAATACTATATTGCACCCCACCGAATGGCCTCCGGCCTCTTTGGCGCCCCTGTTGGCTGCCTCCATTATTCCCGGGCCGCCGCCCGTTATCACACTGAAGCCAAGGTTCACAACCTCCTGGCCCATCCGACGGGCAACCTTATAGTATGGGTGCGTCTCTTCAAATCTGGCCGACCCAAAAACTGTTACACAAGGACCTATAAAATGAAATTTCCTGAACCCACGAAAAAACTCTTTCAGCACATCGGTAAGAAACACCAGTTCCCGCCATCTGGAGTGGGGCCCTTCCAGGAAGACCCGCTCCTGCCGGGAGCCTACCGGCGTAAACGTATTGTCACCGGCGCTCATGCGCTCTTTGTTTTCAACAACTCCTCCGCCTGAAAGGGGCAATAATGCACCTCTTCCCGACCCTCCTTATTTTTAGCAAACCAAATGCAGTCAAACATGTTGTTGCTGTATTCGTTTGTCAGCACATCAAAATGCCTGCCTCTTATCGTCATCTCCGGCCCGCCTGATACAAGACGCACCTTATCTCCTGGAACAAACTGGGCCTCCATAGTTGCAATTTTTGTCAAAAATATATTTCCGTGAAAACGGCAGGGTTGACAGCAGTCAGCCGGTAGGGTGTTTCTCGTCATCACACCAGGCAGCCTTGCACCGGCCTGAAGCGTATATGGACAAAGCCCGATCTGCCAATGCTCATGTGGAAAGGCCTTGCGCCCGGAGCTGCTTTTGATCTTGCTCCTCAAAGCTACACCGCGTATTTACCCCGGTTACTGACCTCCGTCATTCGCACCATTGCACAAGCCATGCATATATCATGAAAGGTAATGACAGCGGTCATGCCGGCAGGCTGGTGGCGGCCATAGTTTTGCAAAAAACAAACATAGTTATATGAACAACAGGATAAACATCAGCCATGTAAATAACATGCACAACCAGTGGACAAGGGCACTCAATTTTTATAAAACAGAGATCACTATTCTGCGCGGATTACTCACCGAAATAGCAGGCAAAAATACTGATGCGGAGGTCCTGAAAATGGTCGATCATTTCGAGAACCAGTTCAAGGTACAGGGCAACAATATCGATAACATTCTGCACCAGATACATGTGAATGTCGATGCACTCTCAAAGGAAGCACAGCAGTCTTCTGCAGGCTATATAGACGGCCAGTTGCAGGACGCTCACACAAAACTGGGCGCAGATACCAACGCACAGGAAAAAGTGATGATGGAACTGATTCATAGCTTCCGCGCCTTTGCAGCCAGGTGGCTGTAAATAAACAGGCCTGCCACACGCGCTGATAGCGCCAACTATAACCGCAACTGTCATCTTTTTCACCAACTTTTGCCTTTATGTCAGATCTCGATCTACTGTTCAAGTATAATGTGCCGGCGCCGCGGTACACCAGCTATCCTACGGTGCCTTACTGGAACGAAAGCATCAGCCTCGCCGGCTGGGAGCAGAATTTCAGCACGCAATTCCACGCCGGCGCGGGCCAGCTTAGTTTGTATCTCCATCTGCCGTTCTGCGAATCGCTCTGCACCTATTGCGGCTGCAACAAAAAAATAACTACCAACCACAGTGTGGAGGGCGAGTATATCGACGCATTGCTGGCGGAATGGGAGCGGTACAAACGACTGATGGATCAGCGTCCGGTGCTGAAAGAACTGCACCTCGGCGGTGGCACACCCACTTTCTTTTCACCAGCCAATCTTACCCGGTTGCTTGGCGCTATACTTGGCGACTGCGACCTGGCACCGCAGCACGAATTCAGCTTCGAAGGGCATCCCAATAATACCACCCGCGAGCATTTACAAACGCTCTATGACCTCGGCTTCCGCCGGGTTAGCTTCGGCGTACAGGACAATGATCCACAGGTACAATTCATCATCAACCGCATACAGCCTTTCGAAAACGTTAAGGCCGTAACAGATATGGCGCGCGAGATAGGCTATGAATCAGTGAACTTCGACCTGATATACGGGCTGCCAAAACAAACCCCGGAAAGCATGACGCGCACATTGCAGCAGTCCATTTCGCTGCGCCCTGACAGGGTGGCGTTCTACAGCTATGCGCACGTGCCCTGGACTAGTCGTGGCCAGCGTCTCTTCGATGAAAAAGATCTCCCCGGCCCGGCAGAAAAAATGATGCTGTACCAGATGGGCAAGACCATGTTCACCGAAGCCGGATACTACGATATTGGCATGGATCACTTTTCATTGCCTCACGATAGTTTATACACCGCCTCGCAAACCGGCAAACTCTTCAGGAATTTTATGGGTTATACTACTCAGGCCGGTAAGTTGCTCATCGGGCTCGGCGTGTCTGCTATCAGCGATACCGGAACCGGGTTTGCACAAAACAGCAAAACGGTGCACGATTACTATGCTGATATCAAAAGCGGAACATTGCCGGTAAAGAAGGGATATTTTCTGAACGATGAAGATGTGGCCTTCAGAAAATACATCCTCGATGTGGCCTGCAGGGGTAAGGCGATATTCAACGAACAAGATGTTGAGACGCTCAATACCTGGAGCTTCCCCGTGTTGAAAGACCTGGCTGCTGATGGCCTTGTAATATACGATGCTAAAGGCCTTACGGTAACACCTACAGGGCGGCACTTCCTCAGGAACATAGCTGCCGCATTTGACCTCCACATGCAGCGCACCGCCGACAAGAATAATACAACAAAATTCAGCAAGGCCATCTGATGATCAGATCGGTCTTGCTCTGTATTCAAATAATAAAGCCTCCATCAACGGAGGCTTTTCTGTTTTCCCTTGATCATTAACAGTCTTATTTAATGTCGGCTACTTTCAATCCCTTTCTCCAGGCCACCAAATTGCTAAGCCCGCTTGAAATGATCACGATCGTCAGCGTGCTGCACGGCATCAGTATCGCAGCAACAACCGGCTTCATAGCGCCGGTCATAGAATAGTAGAGGCCGGCAAAATTGTATAAGATCGATACCACAAAAGTGATATTGATGATCCTGCCCGACCATTTTGAAAGATCCAGCAGCGCCTGCATCGATGATACATTATCGGCCTTCAGGATCACATCGCACGCCGGCGTGAAATTATTCACGTCGTCTGCAAGCGTAATGCCCACATTGCTTTGCTGCAGCGCGCCGGCATCGTTCAGGCCGTCGCCCACCATGATCACTCTTTTCCCTTTTGCCTGCAATTCCTGCACATAATTGAGCTTGTCTATCGGCTTTTGCTCAAACATCAGCTCACTGCGCTCACCAAACACCCGTTGCATTTCCGCCTTCTGCTTTTCGTTGTCGCCAGAAAGCAGCGACAGTGAATATTCCTGTTTCAGATCATTGATCAGTGCCGGCATTGCCTCCCTGAAAGCAGACTGCAGGTGCATGCTGCTTACATTACGCCCCAGGCGTATGTAGACATTTGCTTTATCAGCAGCGTCTGCCTCTATACCCAGGAATTCAGCTGAACCGACCTGTATGTTCATCGTGCCATAAAATGCCTCGATGCCCCTGCCTGGTATTTCGTGCCAGGTGGTCAGCGGCATTGCCCTTCTGTGGCCCAGCCATGACACCAGGGCTTTGCTTACCGGGTGATTACTCTGCCTTACTACCGAATAAACAAGGTCTTTCTCAGTTTCAGTAAGCTGGTGGCCGCTTGCTATTGCCTTTGCATTGCTGCCGTCCGTTACCGTCCCGGTTTTGTCAAATACAATATGGTTGGCCTTTGCCATCTGCTCTATCACAGTAGCATCGCGGAGATAGAGTCCGTTCAGCCCGAATATCCTCAGTATGTTGCTATTGGTAAAAGTTGCCGCTAACAACAATGCACAGGGGCAGGCAACTATCAGCATTGCCGATATGCTGGTGATGATCTTTGAAGGATCGCGGTGCCACCAGTATGCCGTCGTGATCGCTGCCAGAACAAAAAGAATGATCGTGAAATATTTGCTGAGCAAATGAATGACACTATGACTATCGTTGCTCTCCTTCTTGTCCTTCCGGAATGCATAATGATTCCATAAAGAGGTAAGGTAGCTCGCTGCAATAGGCTTCGCCACCTGCAGCATCAACTCTTCCCCGGTTTGCCTGCCACCTGCATACACCATTTCGCCTTTGGCCACGGTCACCGGCTCAGCTTCGCCCGTAACAAAACTATAATCAATACGGGCGTTGTCATTGAGCACTACCGAGTCGGCAGGCACTATTTCCTCGTGATGCAATACAACAATGTCCTTTTCCCTCAGGTCTTCCAATTGCCTGCTCACATTGCCCGCAGCGGTCTGCACGGTCACTGCTATTGGGAAATACGATTTGTAGTCGCGTGTAAAAGACAACGATTGGTAAGTGCGGTCCTGAAGTATCCTGCCTGCCAGCATGAAAAATACAATGCCGCTCATGCTGTCTAAGTAACCCGCGCCTGTGTGTCCAAGTATCTCATATACGCTGCGGGAAAACGTGATGATCAGCGCCAGCACTATCGGAGTATCTATATTCAGCATCTTCTGCTTCAGGCCGCTCCACGCGGTCTGGTAAAACTCCTGGGCCGAATAAAAGAACACCGGCAGCGACAACAGCAGGTTCAGGTAACGGAACAGGCCTGTGTACTGCGCTTCAATGCCCAGTTTTCCGGACAGGTATTCCGGAAAACTCATCATCATGATGTTGCCGAAACAAAACCCGGCAACTCCCAGTTTTATGATGCGTTGTTTATTGTAGCTCCTCTTTTTTACTGCACTCGTATCTTCCAGGCTAATGTAAGGCTCGTAGCCAATGGTAGCCAGCAATTCAACTATCGTGCGAAGCGTGGTCTTGTTCCTGTAAAAGTGTATGGTGATCTCCTTTGCAGTAAAATTTACGCGGCTTTCAGAGACACCCCCGTTCATCCTGTCAAGATGCTCCAGCAACCACAGGCACGAAGCGCAGTGAATGGATGGAAGATAAAGGGTTACCAGCGTAAGATCGCCGTTGGTGAACTGGTATAGTTTGTTGGCAATTTGTTCGTCATCCAGAAAGGCATATTTATCCTTCCTTATTGGTTTTACCTGCGCCAGGCCGGGGTGGTTCTGCAGGTCGTAGTAATCGCACAGTCCGTTGCTGTTGATTACCTCATACACCAGTTTGCAGCCTTCGCAGCAAAAGTGTTTATCATCAATGGCTATATTATTGGAGAGGCAGGTAGCACCGCAATGGTAGCAGGTAGCCGCCTCTTTCTTCCGCCCTTCCCTTAACTCAGGCTCCTGTTCACTTATTGCCGGCATTTATTTGCTTTTGTGCTTCCACTATCTTGGGTATCAGATAGGTGTTCTCCAGGTAAAACAGTTCGGTAAGATTGTTCTCCAGCAGCGTCATACTTGCCCGCAACAACCGGTATTCATCCGGAAATACAGTGTCAGAATAAAGCGGCAGTGTCATCACATTCAATTTCGATAAAAGCTTTTTCACTTCGTCGTTCGTCGCCCGCAATTCCAGTATGTAAACCTCGTGATTCACCTGGCATGCGCCTGAGCATGTGCTGCAATTGTGGTTGTCTTTCACCTTTTCCGCAAGGCTGTCAATATAGGGCATATATACGCCCTTCCTGTTGCTTATATATTGATCTATGCCATCAACCACCTGTTCGCACTGCCGCACATACCATAACTGCGATCCGGATCGCTCCAGATCCAGTATCTTCCGGCACTGCTTCTTCGATCGGGCACACAGGCCCGCGATCGTCTCATAATAGCCACCCTGAAGCTTATCTGTAAAAGTCTTCAGCGCAGCGTCTTTATATATTTCGTGTTCGTTCGCAAGCATAATACAAGTGGGGGGGACAAATCTAACCATGACGCTAACGTCAAAAAATGATTTACGTCATAACTCCCATACCAATAGTCATTAATATATTACTCTGTCTCCAATCCTTCTTCTATCAACTCCGGCTTCGCCTGCCGCACATGGCTTATCCCGCCTTCCACATTGGCAACAAAGGGAAAACCGTGCGCCATCAGGAAGGACGCAGCGATCATAGACCGGTATCCGCCTGCGCAATACACCAGCCACTTATCATTTTTACCTAATGTTTCATATCTCTCTGCCAGCTGGTTAAGCGGCACATGTCTTGAACCCGATATCCTGTCTTTGGCCACTTCCCTGCGGTTTCTTACGTCCAGCAGGTAATACCCTTGTTCGCCGGTCAGTTGTTCAATGTCATGGGCAGAGCACGTAGGGATCGTGTCATAAGCCAGATGTTCCGCGAGCCATGTTGGCATACCTCCTCCCAGGTAACCGGCAATATCATCATACCCAATTCGCGCCAGGCGCTCTATGGCTTCCTTTTCTTTACCCGGCTCTGTCACCAGCAATATCTTCGCATCCGGCTTCACCAGGGTTCCGGTCCACACGGCAAAATCGCCGCCCAGCCCTATGTTCAAAGCGCCCGGAATGAATGCTGCCGAAAAATCCCTGGCGCTTCGTGTATCCAGTACCAGTGCTCCGTCCCGCTGCTGCTGGCTGAACTGGCTGGTGGTCATACTTCTTAAACCCTTGCTCAGCACCTCGTCAAACGAACTGTAACCGCTGCGGTTGGTGGTCGCATCCTTGAAGAAATACCCCGGTATGGCCGGGAGATCGGTTGTCACTGCTTCTATAAAAGCAGCTTCATCATTTATCTTCAGTGCGTAGTTGAATTGCTTCTCGCGGCCTATTGTCGATTGCGACTCAGTGCCAATATTCTTGCCACATGCCGATCCTGCACCATGCCCCGGGTAAACGATCGTGTCATCCGCTAATGTCTTTATTTTTTGTTGCAGCGATCTGAACATGATAGCCGCCAGTTGCTCCTTTGTCAGATTCCCGCTCATCAGGTCGGGCCTGCCCACATCACCAATGAACAAAGTATCTCCTGTGAATACCGCAGTTGATTGACCACCCTCATCATGCAGCAGGTAGCAGGCCGACTCTATCGTATGCCCCGGAGTATGCAGCACTTCAATCGCCCCCCCTCCCAGCGGCAGCTGCTCTCCATCTGTGGCGATGTGTGCCTTGTAGCCCGGTTTCGCATCAGGCCCAAAAACTATCCGCGCGCCCGTTTTTTCTGCAAGGTCCAGGTGTCCCGAAACAAAATCCGCATGAAAATGGGTCTCCAATACATACTTGATCGTTGCACCACGCTCTTTCGCCAGCGCCAGGTACGGCTCCGGATTGCGCAACGGATCTACGACCGCTGCTTCTTTTCCCGATTCGATGTAATACGCGGCATGCGCCAGGCAATTTGTATATAGTTGTTGAACGAACATGGCTTATGTTGGATATGCACGCAAAGGAACATTCTTAGCCTTCGCCAAAGCGAAACCGTCGTCAGAGATCAGGCTGACCTTTATCATCAATCCCGCAGAAACCGGCGCCCAAAATACATGTCAGCTATATAGCCATTGTTTTGTTTAATAATTAGACAGAAAAAGTAAACAAAACACTTGTTACATTTGTCTTATGGAATTGGTGGGTCATAAAGTAGCAGTGTACAGAAAAGAGCATTTCAATGCTGCTCACCGGCTTTTTTCGCCCCATCTGACCGATGAGGAGAATTGGCAGATATATGGAAAATGCAGCAACCCCAATTACCACGGTCACAATTATGAACTGATCGTAAAAGTGACCGGACACGTAGATAAGGAAACCGGCTTTGTGATGGACACCAAGCAGTTGTCCGACATGATGAAACGCGATGTTGTTGACTTGTTCGACCACAGGAATATGAATCTCGATGTTCCACAGATGCGCGATATCAACCCCACCGCCGAAAACATGGCCATCACCATTTATAACATACTCCGGCCTCAGATACCCTCCGGGCTGGACTTAAAAGTCATTTTATATGAAACAGAACGAAATTTTGTTGAATACCCTGCCTGATCACAATGACGCATACCCTTATGATGAATATGACCATGAGGGGGACGATCATATCATGACATCCATAGATACACCTATGCGGCCCGATGCATTTAATATGACGGATGCAGAAAAGATCAGCGCTATTACCCATCACTTCCGCCAGATAATGCACACCCTTGGCCTCGACCTAACCGACGATAGTCTGAAGGGCACCCCTTACCGGGTGGCCAAAATGTATGTCAAGGAAATATTCTCGGGTCTTGACCCGGCCAATAAACCGGATATCGCGCTCTTCGACAATAAGTATGGCTATGGCAGTATGCTGATAGAAAAAGATATAACGCTGTTCAGCAACTGCGAGCATCATTTTGTGCCTATCTATGGCAGGGCCCATGTAGCATATATCTCCTCAGGCAAGGTCATCGGTTTGTCCAAGCTTAACAGGATCGTACAATATTTCGCTAAAAGGCCGCAGGTGCAGGAACGCCTCACCATGCAGATAGGCGCTGAGTTACAGAGTATTCTTGATACCCCGGACGTTGCGGTTGTGGTTGATGCTAAGCATATGTGTGTGTCGTCCCGGGGTATCAAGGATAGCGCTTCCTCTACCATTACTTCCTTCTACGGGGGTCAGTTCAACAACGAAAAGACCCGGAACGAATTCTTACATCATATCGGCCAGTAAAGGCTTATGGGCACTTATCTCGTCATCGGCAGTTCGTCAGGCATCGGCAGCCACATTGCTTCGGCATTGCAGCGATCAGGCAATCAGGTGGTGGCCATTAACCGCCGCATCGTATCGGATGCAGACGTGTCCTTAACCGCCGATGTGACCGTGGACCCCCTGCCGGTTATCGAAGAGGCCCTGGACGGCCTGGTATATTGCCCCGGCAGCATCACCCTCAAACCGTTTCGTTCTTTACGCCCCGACGATATTCTGCGGGATATGAATGTGAATGCACTGGGTACCGTGAGGGTTTTGCAACAGTATTATGCCAACCTGCGCCGCGGTCAGTCGCCCTCGGTGGTCTTGTTCAGCTCTGTGGCTGCGGGCACCGGCATGCCCTACCATGCGTCCATTGCTATGGCAAAGGGTGCTGTAGAAGCGCTCACCCGCACACTGGCAGCCGAGTGGGCGCCCGATGTCCGGGTCAATTGTATTGCACCCTCACTTACCGATACTCCCCTTGCCGCCCGGCTGCTGGATAGCGACAGTAAGCGTGCATCTGCTGCAGAGCGTCACCCGCTTAAAACCATTGGCGACAGCGCGGATGTAGCCGGACTGGCATTGTCCCTGCTCAGCAGCTCCACCCGTTTTGTTACCGGGCAGGTATGGCATATGGACGGCGGCATCTCCTCGATCAGAACCTGATCAATAATAACAAATACACCATGCGCACCTCGGTAATATGGTTCAGGAACGATCTCCGTTTGCACGATAACATCACTCTCTCGCGCGCCATCAATGAAAGCGACCAGGTGATACCAGTTTATGTCTTTGATCCCCGCCACTACCGGACATCCACCTACGGGTTCAAAAAAACGGGGCCCTTCCGCACACAGTTTCTTAATGAAAGCGTAAGCGACCTGCACAACAACCTGGTCGCAAAAGGCAGCGGTCTTATTGTTCTTCAGGGCATTGCTGAAGAAGTATTGCCCGGCTTATGCATGCAATATGGGGCAGAAGCGCTCTACTACTCCAAAGAGGTGGCGCCCGACGAAGTGCGGGAAGAGCGGACACTGGCACAGCAACTTTATGAATGTGGTGTAGAGGTCATTGCCTGCTGCAACGATACGCTCATAGACAGGCCGCAGCTACCTTTCTCTGTGCAGGCCATGCCGGATATGTTCACTGCTTTTCGATGGAAAGTAGAAGAGACGGCCTGTGTTTTCGGTAAGCCGCTGCCTGCGCCTGCATCCGTTCCCACTCCGCTGCTGGCCAACAAGGGGCAGTTACCCTCCGTTGCTGCCCTATGCGGACAAACCCCTCCAGCCGACCCGCGCAATGCATTCGCCTTTGCAGGTGGTGAGACCGTAGCGCTGGCCCGTTTGCAGTACTATTTGTGGGAAGGCGGCCATGCTGCTACGTATTTCCAAACCCGCAACCAGCTCACCGGCGCCAATGGCTCTACCAGGCTCAGCCCATGGCTTGCGGCGGGGTGCATTTCGCCCCGCACCATTTTCAGCGAGGTAAAAAAGTTCGAAGAGCAACACACTAAAAACAAATCTACTTACTGGATCGGCTTCGAATTACTGTGGCGCGACTTCTTCAGGCTGAATATGGAAAAGTATAAATGCGAGCTCTTTTTTACGCGCGGCCCCAAACGCCGATACATCCGGTATTCAGGCAGCAATGATGCCTTCCTGAAATGGTGCCGGGGCCAGACAGGCGTACCCCTCATAGATGCGTGTATGCATGAGCTGAACAGCACCGGCTACCTGAGCAACCGGGGCAGGCAGGTGGCCGCCAGCTTCCTGGTCAACGACCTGAACGTTAACTGGCTTATAGGTGCCGCCTATTTCGAAAGCCTGCTGATAGACTATGACGTGTGCAGCAATTACGGCAACTGGGCCTATATAGCCGGGGTAGGCAACGATCCACGCGACAACCGGTATTTCAATATAGACAAGCAAGCGGCAATGTATGATGCAGATGGCACATACCGGCAATTGTGGGGCAAACAGCACGTGCATGAAACGTAACGGCAAGGCGATAGATAAGCGCGACCTGCCCTCCAAATTATGCCCGGTGTGCAGACGACCGTTTACGTGGCGGAAAAAATGGCAACGGGAATGGGATCAGGTATTATATTGCAGCGAAGCCTGCAGGAAGCATAAGGCTCAGGCCGCTTTTATGTCATGATGATACATATGAAGCACATTAGTGCCTCGGCCGTCCTGATTGCAGCCTCCTGCAAAGCCTCTGACGCTGGCTGAGCTCCGGAATTTGTATTACCGTGCCAACAATGGCGAGCAGTTCTTCAATAAAATGGAAACTATCAATGTTTCCGGAAATGCGGTGTTACTCGGCTAAAAATGGGTGGCAACACTCATGCGGTCCAAATATGCTTTCAAACCTTTTTCAAAATTAAGCTGGTTCGATAAGGGCCGGTCGCTTATTGAGCAGGCGGTACAAAAGGATCCCTGTTGTATCGAGGTCCGCTTCCTGCGCTTATGCGTGCAGAGCCACGCGCCGTCGCTGCTGGACTACAAGGGAGATATTGAAGCAGACAGGCAATGGATCTGCACCAAATGGGCTGCCGCCCCAGACGCTGATCTTCAACAGAAGTTAAAGAAGTACATGTTGCGATATGGCCACTGCAACAGGGCGCAGGTTGCACTGCTGAACGGGTGATAGCCTGGCAACACTGGTTGTTACCGTCCTTATTTCATGTTCGGCAATGTCATCTTGAACCTGCTGCCCGCTCCGGGGGCCGACTCCAGTGAAATGTGGCCCGATAATTTTTCTACTGTCTTCTTCACCAGATGCAGGCCGAGGCCGGTGCCCTTCTTGTCGGCAGATACACGATAGAATTGATCGAAAATTTTGCTGTGATGTTCCGCTGGTATGCCTATGCCATTGTCCCACACTTCAATGTTGGCTTCGGTTTCAGACGTAGACACCCTGACAGATACGAAAGGTTCTGCAGCTTTGGGATTGCTGTAGCGGATGGCATTGGAGATCAGGTTATTCAATATGATGCGGAGCGCTTGCCGGTCGGAATAGAACTGGCTTCCCTGGTTGATGGAACGATTGAACTTGATCTCCTTCTGAGACGCATCCATGAATTTCAAACCGGTAACAATATCTTCAATTACAGCATTGAAATTCACCGGCTGCGGGTCCAGGGCAGCATGCTCGCTACGCGTGTAATCAAGCAGGTCGGCAATAAATGCCTCCATCTTTTGCACACTGTCTTTCAGGTAGCCTATCTCTTCTGAAAAGTGCAGTTCTTCATTGTCCATCTCCATCACCATCAGTATCCCCTTTATAGAGGAAAGTGGCGCCTTCAGGTCGTGCGACACTACCGACATGAAATAATCCATGCCCGCCTTGTTTTGCTGCAATTGGTATACCTTCTCCAACAATTGCGTCTCCCTTTTCTTACTGAAAGTGATGTCGCGAACCCTGGTGATCACACCATTGATAACGGGGTTGTTGTGCAGGTCATAAACTTCACACTCACACCATACTTCCTTGCGCGAGGCATTCGTGAACCGGAATGCCGCAATATTATCCGTACGGTTCTTACCTGTGAACAGGTCGTTGTAAAACTCCGACAGGTAAACGTGATCCTGCTTCAGCACAAGGTCCTGCAACTGCTTTCCGAAGAGCGCACCCGCTTTATAGCCCAGCAACTGGCTCACATTGTCTGTTACAAACGAGATGGATAAATTATGGTTCAGAATGAATACTACTTCCCCGGTGTTAAACAACTGGCGCCTGAGGTCACGCTGCAGATCGCTGCCCAGTCCGGGCAACGCAGCTGAATTCATATCCCGGGCAATGATCTCTACCCGCACCAGTTTACCCGCTTTATTAAATGCCGGAATGATCCGGGTATGTATCGCCTTGCGGCTGCCATCCCTGCACTCTATCGAGAAATCATAATGCACCACCGGATATTGCCGGAGCTTGCGCACCAGTGTTATCAAACGCTGACGCTCCTCGGCCAGTATAAATGAGAGGAAGGTGCTGTGCTTGCTGCCCGTCTGTATCACCGCCTGCTCAAACATCTGGCGGAAAGTATTGTTCGACAGCTCGATGATGCGGTGTGTTACATCAAACGACAGGTAGGCGTCAAAAATATGTGCCGCAAGCATCTTCCTGCTGCGCGCCAGTTCCTGTACTTCCTGCTGCAACCCGCGCAGCTCGGTCACATCCTGCACCGTACCCAACACTCTGAGGGGAGCCCCCGTGTGCGGATCAAAAATAATGTCCGACGACTTCAGCAACACTCGTTCGCGCCCGTCCCTTGTCGTAATTGTGTGTTCTTCTTTGAATTTCTTAACCCTCCGGCTGCCTCCCTCTGCATTCTGTAACAGCAGGCTGATATCATACGGATCCAGTTGGGGCACAAAAAAATCTTTGCTGATGTCTGCCGACTCCGGAGCAAGCCCCAGTATGTTATATACCTCACGCGAACAGTAAATGAGCTGGTCTTCGCGCTCGTCTGTAAACACAGTGAAATCCTGGGTATTGTTGTCTATTTCCCACGTTCCCGTCCTCGTTGCCCGTTGCAGCATGTTAAAGTGCTCCAACAGCATGTCCGGACCAGGCGTGTGCTTGGCGCGTTTTTTTGCGGTAACCAGGTATTCCCTGTCCGCATTCTGCAATATATAAGCTTCAATATTGGAAGGCCGCCGCTTACTGGAGAAAAGATGGGGAGCCGTGAGCTGGGCAAACCTAAGCTCCTGGGCCAGACGATCCTCTTGTGAAACAACTTTTGACAAAACTTACAAGGTTATGATTTTCAGCCTATAGTATGATCGGTCTTTCACAGCGAAAATATGAAAAAAATAAATAATTGCACGACCTGACTAATGGGATATTTGCAATTGATTCGTTAATTACCTATTCATATATGGTGAAATCAATGCACTTTAATTCCATTTTTGTGAATGGTGTCACCACCATCGGTATCTTTTCAATTTTTGTCTCGCTGGTATCCAGGCCAAATGATTTATCGTCGGCCAGCGACAGGTGTTTCAGGAAGAAATAACTATTCAGGATAAATCCATCCGTACCCTTGAATTCATTATCTGTAGACAGGAACGTTTCCAGGATCACAAAAATAAAGTCTGCCGCCAGGTTGTGCTTGCTGAGCGACGGGTAAGGGCTCCGGATGTCCAACCGATCCTTCGCCACCATTTCCTGCACCACCTTGCGCATCATCAGGTTGATGCGCGGCTGCACACGGAAACCAAGTCTGAACTCTACCCGTATCACTTTGTCCTTCTTCAGCTCTTCTACGGTATATTCCATGGTATATGGCTCGTCCGTTCGCTCCACATGCACAAACCAGTAAATGTCAGCCCGCTTGGGTTTGCGACTGAATATGGAATAAATGATCCTGTCTTCGATCTGGAAGGTATTGTTGGCCTTGGTCAGGAAAATAGCATGCGTAGCAAATTTAGTGACCGTAGTATCCTTGCTCAGGTCGTCCAGCAGCGGCAAGGCTTCTTTCATATCGCCAAACGTCAGGAACTTGTTGGTGATCTTCCGTGCTCTGTACCAGACATACATCGTGAATATCAGTCCTATCTCAAATACCAGGAAGAACAGGCGCTTAACGATCTTCACCGCATTAGCTACAAAGAACGATGACTCAACAGACACAAAGATCACCAGGATGATCACAATGAGCCACAGTGGCACATGCTTCACATAACGCAGGAAATAGTAGATGAGTATGGTGGTCATCAGCATGGCTATGGTGATAGAAAAACCATACGCGGCAGTCATCGCCTCCGATGTTCTGAAATATAGTACCACCAGCACGCACCCTACACACAATATCCAGTTGATGCTGGGTATATATATCTGGCCGCGAACGGTGGTGGGGAATTTAACGCGCACTTTAGGCCAGAAATTAAGGCTGATGGCTTCGCTGATAAGGGTAAAAGACCCGCTGATGAGCGCCTGGCTGGCTATGATGGTTGCGGCCGTGGCCAGGATAATGGACGGGAGTAACAAACCGTGCGGCACAATAGCAAAGAATGGGTTCACATCTCCCAGGTCGCTCTTATGCTGCAACATCACCCATGCACCCTGACCCAGGTAGTTAAGTACAAGCGTGGTCTTCACAAATATCCAGCTCACCTGTATGTTCTTGCGGCCACAATGCCCGAGGTCCGAATAAAGTGCCTCGGCACCCGTGGTGCACAGGAAAACGGCACCAAGAAGCCAGAAACCCTTCGGGTGCTGCACCAGCAGCTCGATCCCATAAACAGGGTTAAGCGCCAGGAATATGTGCGGGTAATGCGCGATCTGCATAACGCCATACACACCCATCATCATGAACCACAGCAACATTATGGGCCCGAACGAACCGCCAACTACTTTGGCGCCGAAGCGCTGGAAAACGAAAAGCCCCAGCAAAATAACCAGCACCAGGCCCATGACCAGGTGGCCGCCGGGTATTATCGTGTGTTCCAATCCCTTCACACCGCTAAGACCCTCTATGGCCGATGTTACCGATATAGGTGGCGTAATGATACCATCCGCAAGTAGTGTGCCCGCGCCCACAATAGCGGGAAACATCAGCTTTTTGCCATAACGGCGCACCAACGCATACAGCGAGAAAATACCGCCTTCACCTTTGTTATCGGCCTGCAGCGTAATGATGATGTACTTGAAAGTGGTTTGCAGGGTCAGTGTCCAGAACACACACGATATGGCGCCGAACACCAGGCCTTCATTCGCAGCCCCGCCTTCTTTTAGTATGGTTTGAAATGTGTAGAGGGGTGATGTACCTATGTCCCCGAATATGATCCCAAGGGTTATTAAAAGTCCCGCAACGGATACTTTCTTAAAGTGGTTGGCGTCCATTATCTGCCTATATGATTTCGGCGTGCAAAGTTATGCCAGTGTTGATAGCAATAAAAATATATTTTGTATAAATCGCTGAAAATGCACAATAACCAAATAAAAAGCGCATCCTGTTATCAGAATGCGCTTTTTGATAGTTCCTTTTGTCTTTACCTGCTCCCTTGCTGCAGGAATTGTATGATCTTATCCCGTTCCGTGTCGGTGAGCAGTGCTCGTGTTTGCATATGCATACCCACAGTTTTCCATTGCTGCTCATTGAAGGTAGTTGCGGTTGGTGCATTATGGCAGCGCTGGCAATTTTCAGCCCACAACTCAACCCCCGTCTTTGCCGCTAATTTTTTGCCTTCGATGCAGCCCGTGGTCCAGGTGGCTATTGCAATAGTCCCCAACAGCAGTCCCAGTACGCTCATTTTCTTCTTACTATAATAGAACTTCATAATTTTTCGGTTTTAAAATTCGGTGGAGAATTGAATGATCAGCCTGTTGATGTCCGTAGATCCCTGTGCGCCTGCAATAGCCTCACTTGATGTGCCATTTGTCCGAATTATCTCATACCCGGCCTTCAGCACAGTGCGCCAGCTCAGCCAATAATCAAGCGAAATGTCCGATTCATTGTAGTTCTGGCCCCATGTTGAGTTTTTGGGTGCAGTGTAGTTAACGTATCTGTAGGCGAGCTCAAAGTTTCTCGCTATGCCCTTTGCCTGAACCGGCCTTACAGACACCTGCCCGAATGCTGCGGTCGTCACATTGTTGAACGTGTAAGTCTGGGTGGAATCGTTCGGATTCAGGTAGTTCGCCGCGTCTACCATCGTAGCGCTGTATTGCGCCTTCAGGTTGACCTGAACAGGGCTTAACGTTTTTACATAATTAAGGTCTATGGCATACATGGAAACATACGGGCCCTTGGTGCTGGTAGGATTGGTATTGCCAAATGTTGCGCCGGCAGGTGTAGCCAGCGCGCCATATAGGCCTGAAAGGCCTATCTCCAGGCTCGAATTGGAAAATGGCAGCAGGCCAACTCGTCCGCACACCGTCTTCCCGTTACCGGCAGCATTAATACCAACGCCGGAGATAGTTCCATCGTTGTTCAACTGAAGGCCATTCGAAATGCTCACATCGTAGCTGAACTTCATGTTGCCCAATGGCAGTCCGCCTTCCAGCTCCACACCAAAATCAGATCCTGCAATATCTGTTCCTATCGGGTCCGATGGTAATTTGTTGATCCATCCCGCAGCCAGCCTTTTGTTATATGTGCCGAACGGCAGAACAAGGTATCCTCCCTTAATAATAAGGCCCGGCCTCACAAAATAGGCCACATCTGCCCAGTTCACGCCCAGGTTCGCGCCATCAAATGATGGCTCAAATTCCATCAGCAGTTTGTCGCCATGCCGCCACAGGAACATGGGGCTGAATTCATACCTGTCCGCATCCCCGAGGCTGTTATCCCTGCTCGATGTCTTCATCCCGCCCAGCGTATTGGTGACTCGCTGGTCAACGTAGCCAAAGGTCACAAGTCCTACCATCATAAAGTGGCTTTCTGGTTCCTTTATTGTTGTTGCGGGAATTTCCGCTGTGGCTGCCGCATTGTCTGTGGAGTCCTGCGCCACTACCGGGCTGGCAGCAACCAAAAACACTGTTGCCAGCATTAATAGACGAAGTTTAGTCATGATCATACTTTTTTGTGGTTGAAAAAGTTGTTAGTGAGCTTATTTTTTGAGTGTCCGGATATAGTTGACCAGGGACCACCTTTGCACATCGGTCAATTGTCCCTTATACGCCTGCATAGCGCCGCGCCCATTGGTCAGCTTCCAGTAAAGCGAGCCGTCGGTTTCTGCCTGAATGGCCTTTGAGGTATGGTCGGCCGGTTTAGGGTTCAGCGCTGCGGCTGCCGGCCCATCTCCCTTGCCCTTTGGCCCATGGCAGGGTGAGCACATTGTTGTGTACAATGTTTTTGCAGATGCGAGGTTGGCCGCCGTGGCCGCTACGGGGTTTTTGACTCCAAGCGCGCTGGCTGGCGCCTTCCAGGGGCCTTGCGCATGGGCAGCATTCACTACTGCCAGGCAGAAAAAGAAAAACAGATTGACATATTTCATAACAAAGATTTTTTAGTACACCGAAATTAGATGTACCTACATCTTTGAATTATGATAATGGTCAGTCATTTCAGCGTGCGGCACCCGTCGGTGCTGTCGTATCTCGCTGGCTCCAAATATTATAAGGGGGATGTGTGTTTTGTGCCGTCCAATGATATTTATCAGGAACTGCTATTGCTCCAAACGTTATATTTCACATGCCTACACGATCTTCTTTCCCTTCATCGCCTCCTTTAGTGCTATGTCCATCACGCGTTCTGCAAATGGACGGGAAATATTGTTCAGGTGCTCCGTCATGGCCTGCACCTTGTTCTTATCTTTTGCTGCAATAGCATCGCGCAGTTGCTGCATCGCTTCTGCAGTGGTGTTCGCTTCCTCTGCCGTGATCTCTGCGCTGTACTTTACCAGGAATTTCGATGTTGTATCCAGCATCTGCTCCGCTTCGGTAGTAGCCTCTACCAGCGCACGGGTAGCAATATCTTCTTTGGCATGCGTCAGTGAGTCCAGCAGCATCTGCTCCACCTGCTCGTCGGTGAGCCCGTATTGTGGTTTCACTTCTATGCTTTGCTCCACACCACTTCGCAGCTCTTTGGCACTCACTTTCAGTATGCCATCGGCATCGATCAGAAAAGCTACTTCCACCTTCGGCAAGCCCGCCGGCATGGCCGGAATACCTGTCAGGTTAAATTCCGCCAGCTTGCGGTTATCCTGCACCAGGTCGCGTTCGCCCTGAAATACAGAGATGCGCATGCCGCCCTGTCCGTCCTTCTGCGTGGTGTATTGGCGTCCGGCCTTCACCGGTATTTTTGAATTGCGCGGTATCAGCACATCCATCAGCCCTCCCATCGTCTCTATACCCAACGATAACGGAGTAATGTCCAGCAGCAGCATTTCCGTATTGTTACCGGCCAGTATATCGGCCTGCACAGCAGCGCCCAATGCCACTACTTCGTCAGGGTTCAAACTATCGTTCACCTCCCTGCCAAAGAACTTGCGCACCCTTTCTTTTACAGCAGGCACACGCGTGCTGCCGCCTACCATCACCACTGCGTCTATCTGCTCTGCTTTCAGACCCGCATCTTTCAGCGCGCTGTCGCAACTGGCTATTGTCCGGTCTATCAGCGGTTGTATCAGCTCTTCAAATTCCTTCCGGGTTATTTTTACCGGCACACCGTTCACTGCTCCCTCAAAGGAATCATGGTAGGTAAGGTGCTTTTTCGCCTGCTCTGCGGTCACGCGCAACTGTTGCGCCAGCGACTTGTCTAAGTGTGTACCCAAACCCAGCGAAGTGTCACTGGTGCCTGCGTCTTCCTGCCAGTAGCGTACCAGCATGTTGTCTATATCGTCGCCACCCAGGTAAGTATCACCATTAGTGGAGAGCACCTCGAAAATGCCGTTATTAATGTTAAGTATGGAAATGTCGAACGTTCCGCCCCCCAGGTCATAAACCGCAATGGTTTTTGATTCATCCTTCTTCACGCCCAGGCCATAGGCCAGGCTGGCTGCTGTAGGCTCATTCACTATGCGCAGCACATCCAGCCCCGCCAGCCTTCCGGCATCGCGTGTGGCCTGCCGCTGGGCATCATTAAAATAGGCCGGCACAGTGATCACTGCCTTGCTGATGTTGGTCTTCAGTATATGCTCCGCACGCTTCTTCAGCTCCTTCAATATATACGACGACAGTTCAACCGGTGTATAGAACTTATCACCCACCTGCACCTTCACCAGCTCATCAGTGCCGTTGTCAATGATGTTATAAGCAAAGAATCCTGCATCATGGCTTATGTCTTTATAAGATTTGCCCATCAGGCGCTTGGCGCTGTATATGGTGCGCTCCGGCCGGCTCACCAGCATTTCCTTGGCCGGGTTGCCTACTTCGGCCCCCCCATGATCGTCGAAATAAACAACCGATGGCACTAATGTCAGCCCATCCGTTTCACGCAATGCTATAGGCTCATGTGTATCACCTTTTACTATCGCTACCAGGCTGTTGGTGGTGCCCAGGTCTATGCCCACTATCAGATCTTCCTGCAGCAGGCTGCCCGTGGCTATATTAATGGCTACTTTGCCCATATTTTCAGTTTACGCCGCAAAGGTAGGGGGAATGTTTGAGGTGGTGCTATAGAACAGCTTATTATGCTATTCTTTTACCCAATATTGCTCTGGGTCTCGGTAATCAGATAAGAATGCATAAACAAAAATGTTCTGTCCGTAAACTACAAAATGAATGGAATAGGGGAATTTCTTGACGCTTGCGATGCGTACCTGTCCGTATCTTATCGAATAGGCATATGGATTATCTTTGATCAGAAGGAGCTTATCTCGAACGTCCTTCTTCAAACGTCTTCCAAGTCCCTGCAGTTTTTCTTCGTAATACCTTGCCGCATCTGCAATATCTTTACGGGCCTCTGGTGTAAATAGCAGCTTAAACACTATTCTTCGTTAAGCATGTTTAAAAAAGTGTCCTCATCAATAAGGTCATCTGCATCCTTTTTGTACTTACTTATCCTGTGATTCACTTCTTCCTGCTGCCACCTGGGTATTTCAAAGGCCTCTTCTTCCGGTAATATTTCCACCGCATCCATTTTTTGAAGGTCTTCAATTATTGCTGCCGCATATTCCTTTTTTACCCTTATGTGATATGTGCCGGACATACATTCTATTTATATAAAGTTACAGAAACTTGATGAGCTGTCTACGGATATTCAGCCACCCATCACATTCTCTATCACTTTAAGGCTTTGACTTTTGCCTTTTGACTTCATTTGACTTACTTCTTCACCGCCTCAAAAAAATGCCCGAGTTTTTCAAACACATCCTTGGCAAACGGCAGCAAGTGGCCGGCAAAACCAAAAAACCAGGGGGCCAGCTTCGATAGCCACGGATATGTTTTTGAAGATGCTATAAGCTCCGGACTAAAAACACCCAAATGCGCTCCTATCCACAGAAATGAACTCCACAGCACTGCTGCCAAAAGAGCGTATAGCAGTCCGCCGGCCAGCTTGTTCACCGTGCCCAGCATCATGCCTTCGGCTGCTTTTTGTATCATCCGGGCCAGCAGGCGCACTGCCAGCACAACAATAGTAAACAGTAAAACGTAACTAAGAACCGGCGCCCAGCCCGATGTGGTATAGCCTTTCTCCAGCATCCACGTGGCCAACGATTGCGATAGCTTCAGCGCACACAAAATGCCCAGCAAAATGGCGATCACCGAAAATGCAGCCACAATCAGCCCGCGCATGTATCCGCGAATGAAAAATAGCGCTATGATAATGAGCGCAGTGACGTCGAGCGCCATAACCTATTTTGCCAGCAATTGTTTCACGGCTTCAGAAATCGCCTTGCCGTCTGCCTTGCCCGCCAGCTTTTTACTGGCCACGCCCATCACCTTGCCCATATCGGCCGGTGACGTAGCGCCTGTTTCAGCAATTATCGCTTTCACCTCGGCATTAAGTTCCTCTGCCGACATCTGCGCCGGTAAGAATTTCTCTATTATAGCCAGCTCTTCCCTTTCCTTCACGGCCAGGTCTTCGCGGCCCTGCTTTTCAAATATGTCTATGGAATCCTTACGCTGCTTGGCCATCTTCTGCAGCATCTTCATCTCGGTGGCTTCACTCAGCACATCGCTGGCACCTTCTGCCGTTTTCTCCAGTATTATGGCTGCTTTTATAGCCCGCAGAGAACGCAGCCCGGCCTCGTCCTTGGCCTTCATGGCTGTCTTAAGTTCTTCCATTACCCTTGTTTCGAGCGACATAGTAACTTCCTTTTTTTGAGTTTTAAAGATACAATTTTCCTCACCTGCTAACTGTTCGGCGACTGCTCCATTGCATTGGTGGCCTTCTTCAGGAATTCCGTTGCAAAATCCTTCAGCTCCTTGGCCAGTTCGCCATTGCGGGTGGCGCGCACATAGGTGTCTGCCATACCAAACAGTGTCTGGTAAAAGAAATCATTCATTTCGTCCACCATCATTTTGCTGGTCCACAGGTCTATGCGCATGGCCGACTTTTCTTCACCATCCCACAGGCCCAGCAATATAGCTTTGGCTTTCTGAGGTTCGGCAACGCCGCCATCAGGCGCGGTCCATTCTATGTGCTCCGGCATCTTGTCTTCGTCGAGCGTCACCTGTACGTTGATATGTGAGGTCATGTTGTTTTGTCTGTTGAGAACCGCGAAATTAATATTAATCGCACACATAGCGTTTTTGCCGCCTGGTCATAGTGTATATTTGTTGCATGCGGGTGATCATTCAACGGGTATCAGAAGCCAGCGTTACTATAGGCGGCAACATACAGTCGGCCATAGGCCGGGGCTTTATGATACTGCTGGGCATAGAAACAGATGATACAACGGAAGATGCGCAATGGCTATGCGGCAAAATTGCCGGCCTGCGCGTATTTGCCGACGAACAGGGCATGATGAACCTGGACATCGTTGCTGCTGCGGGCGAGCTGCTGGTCGTCAGCCAGTTTACCCTGCATGCCAGTTATAAAAAAGGCAACCGCCCCTCATTCATCAAAGCAGCCCGGCCGGAACAGGCCATACCCTTGTATGAGTATTTCATTGCCACATTGCAGAACGCAGCAGGCCGGCCCGTGCACACCGGGACCTTCGGCGCCGATATGCAGGTGTCACTCGTCAACGATGGCCCCGTAACTATTTTCATGGACTCAAAAAACAAAGAATAAAAAAAGAGGGTCATTGCGCAGCTTGGAACGAAGCAACCTCGCAAAATGCCAACTAAAACAAAGATCCTACGCTCCTGAAAATCCTCAAAATCCTAGTGCGATGCTACAACTCAACTTTTCACCATTCCCACTCATAACTACCAACCGCCTGGTGCTGCGCGAAGCTGTGCAAGCCGACGCACCCGAAATATTCTTCCTCCGCTCCGATGCTGACGTACTTCAGTACATCAACAAAGAGCCCATGAAAACGATGGAGGAAGCCGAAGCCTATATCCGGATGATATCAGATGCCGTGGGCAACAACGAATACATCTCCTGGGCCATGAGCCTGCTCGAACAGCCGCAGGTAATGATCGGCAGCATAGCGTTGTGGCGGGTAATGAAGGAGCATTACCGCGCCGAAATAGGCTATGTGCTGCACCCATCCTACCACCGCAAAGGCCTTATGGATGAAGCGCTGAAATCCGTTATCGACTACGGTTTCAACGTGATGAACCTGCACAGCATAGAAGCCAATATCAATCCGCAGAACGAAGGCAGCCGGAAACTGCTGGAAAAACACGGATTTGTACAGGAAGGTTATTTCCGGGAAAATTTTTGCTTTCGCGGCCAGTTCATGGACTCAGCCACTTTTTCGCTGATCAGAAAGTAGTGAACCATTTTTCTAAAATGCGATTTAGCAACAACACCTCCCTTTAGGGTCGGGGTCTAAAGTGCAATTCCCTCCCGGACTACATTTTTATAAAGTGGTGTGATCTTATACCGGCTTTCCCATTGAGTTTTGGGGTAAACAAGCGGGCTGATGAGTACTCCGGTATCAAATTCGATATTATAAAGAGGGTACGTTATTTTCTTTTCTTCATCATAACTCACTTTCTCCCTGTCCGCCAATATCAGCACATCTATGTCAGAATCCGGCCGCTGGTCTCCGCGCGCGTAAGAGCCATACAGAATAACAGTAGCGCCCGGCTCATTGGCCTGCACCGTATCTTTTATTCTTTGCAATATGGAGGCTGTGTCGCTCACACCACAAATTTACATCATTCATGGTTACTACAACGACTGCAAAAAAGCTATTAGCGCCGCCCTGTCGCTCTTAGGTAGGCCCGCAAAATTATCGCGGCTCTGCTGCGCCTCGCCGCCGTGCCATAGTATGGCCTCTTCAACGGTGCGGGCGCGGCCGTCGTGCAGGTAGTACGGTACGCCATTGGTTTTCTCTAAAAGCCCTATGCCCCACAGTGGGGTGGTGCGCCATTCAGTACCTGTAGCTTGATAGTCGGGCCGGTTATCGGCGAGGCCTGCACCCATATCATGCACCAGCAGGTCGGTGTACGGATGTATGCGCTGGCCGCTGAGCGCCGGTAACCCGTTCGCTACGCCTGTGTACATAGTGGGTATATGACAGTTGGCGCATTGTAATTGTGTAAACAATTGTTCACCGCGTTGCACCTGAGGGTCGGTCACATCCCTGCGCGCAGGCACGGCAAGCGAACGCACGTAAAAAGTAACTGCATTCAGTATGGTGTCGGCAATATCGGTTCCGCTACTGTCGGTTATATCCCACCATTGCGACTGCCCTTTAACGCTTTTCAGCGGCTGCACATAACTGGTAATACCCATATCCTGCTGAAAAGCCGTGGCCACCTGCACCAGCAGGCTCGATGTATTGGCCTTTAGCCCAAACCTGCCCAGCTCTGTTTTTTGTGTGTATGGGTTATACACGTAGTTGGCATGCCCCTTTATTGGCGCCGTTGTTGCTGCATTCGCTGCCTGAAAGCCCAATATAGTGGACTCCGGCACCAGCTCGAGCAGGCCCATGCCCACCGTTGCCGGCGCCATACGCGGCGATAGCAGGTAGCCCGCCGGCAGCGGGATGTAGGGGTCAGACAAAGTATAGCTAGGCACCCTCAGCGATGCAGTAGACCCATCCGGGTAGGTGAATGTCTGCTCCGCATAAGTGATGGTCACTGTAGCCTCCGGCTGCACACCAAACAGCGACATGTTCTGCACCTGCCCGCCAAAGCCCGGCGCAGCCGCAGGCCCGCCATGCGCATCGCTACCCGGAATACTGATGCGCATGAGCAACGAGGAGCTGGTGGTGCCCACCGTAGGGGTTCCGATACCATCATTGTGATGGCAATTGGTACACGATGTATTGTTGAACACTGGCCCAAGGCCTCCGTAATAAGGCGCAGGAGCAGCGACAAAGGGCTGCTCAAATACCTTATCGCCGAGGTCGTGAATGTGCGCATCCCGTTCACTCATGCCCGGTATCGGGCTACTGAAAGATCCGCCACTGATATCAAATACTGTAGCCGCACCGCCAGATAGCCGTGGGTCAAAATTGCCATCATCATTCAATGCCGAAGCCTGTGGCTTCCGGCACATCACACACCCCATCACCAGCGCCACCACCCCACAAACCGCAAATACTTTTTTCATGTTATTGTTCTTACTTACACCCCTGCTTTTTGTTTTCCTTTTTCCCGAAACCTTACAGCTTTCCTTTTCTCTTACCCCAAGCCCGGCTTACGATTTACGACTCTCTACTTACGACTACTTTATGGTTTTCACTTTTGACTTCACTTGAAACATGTCACCCTTTAGGGTCGGAGTACTGCCACAAACCGCAAATACTTTTTTCATCTTTTATTACTCGTTCCAAACATTTTTGCTTCCCGCTTAAGCGCATTCCATCACATCGCCGCATTCCATCGCATTGCCGAATTGCCGAATTGTTGAATTGTTGAATTTAATCCTTCACATAAGTCTGTATATACACCTTCAAATCTCCATCCAGCGTAGCCTGCAACTTATTGATCGCAGTCATGGCATTCAGCAATTGAGTGCGCTCGGTAAATATGGCCGACTCAAACGTCACGTCCACACTATTCAAGGCGGCAATAGCAGCAGTAAATTCTGCCTTTATCTCGTTGTCCAGCGAAAGGTTATTCTGCGCCACCAAAGCGCTAAGGCTGGCGCCCGATACGCCGTTGAAGGTGCACAGGTAGGCGTTTTGAGCGCCAACAATATTGTCCCTGAAATCGGTCATCGAATTGTGTGAGAAGGGCGACTCTGTCTGGAAGGAATCGCGGTTGATGTATGGGTCGTATATCTTGCCTCCGCTGGCCTGTCTCCCCACTTCGTCGCATATATCGCTTATGGAACCCACAATCGCCAGGAAGGCCTGCTGGCGAGATGTGAACCTGGTTGATCCGCTGCCGGCCTGCAGCACCTGTTGCTGAAAGTTGCCCCCTGTTGCCGCCCAGCTCTGGTTCAGGCTCACTATGTTATTCAGTATGTCCTGCGACAACGCCAGCATATATTGCTTTTGTTTGTCGGTTATAGAATCTGCCGTGGCATTGCCTGCCTGCCCCCACAATATGAATTCAAGTGGGTGGTAGCCCCTCAGTGATTGTATCAGGTTCTGCACCACGCTCGTGCTCAGTGACGGTGCATTTTGTATCAGGGAGTCCAGCTCCCGGTAATCAACCGGCCAGGTGTCTGTATTCGGGTCATAATTATTGTCCTCCACCGGGCCGAATAAAAAACCCTCGCAGGTCTCCCATGCAGCGCGGGTATCGCGCCACGCCTGCCGCGCAGCAGTAAGGTTGGCATCTGTAGTATTCGTGTTCAGCGTTATTATCGCGTCGTTCAGCGCCGTTGCTTTCACCTGCAGGTTGGCATATTCGGGCAGGGCTATCTTGTTCACGAAATCGCTCAGCACTTCATTTTCGGTAACACTTGTGGAAGTTGAGACATCGGTCTTCCTACAGGCGGAGAGCAATGCTCCGCCTGCAAGTACCAGCAATAATTTTTTCATGATAACGACTTGAGTTGGATGATCAGGTTATTGCCTGAGATGGTTGTTTTGAGTTGTACAAGATTCTTTTCCGCAGGCCCTTTGGTCACATGCCCTTCGTGGTCAAACTGGCTGCCATGTGCTGTGCAGTAGTAGTTGTTTCCCGTTTTTGTAAGTGGCTGGCTGGCATGGGTGCACATCAGCACCAACGCGGTAAAGGTCTGGTCTGCGTTTTTCTGCACAGCCAGGTCATAGTAATAGTTTTTCACGCGCAGCAGCTTAAAGTCGGCAGCAGCAAACTCGCTGAGCGGTACTTTTACCACATTATCCTTTGCTGCGGTCTTTATCACACCTAGCGGCGTTTTGCAGGCCGATAGCACTGCACTCATCATAAAACCCGAGCCCAGCGCCATACAGGCGCCGGTGCACGATGCTTTCAGAAATTCTTTTCGGTTCATGGTTAAAAAGAGTACCCTATACCCAGGTTAAAGATCGTATTGTTCTGCTTATAGGCAAGCGCATTGGGGTTAGGGTTAACGATCAATGCTGCATTCTGGTCGCCGGTGTGCATCAGGCGCACATCTGCCTTTATCACCACATTCGGGATCGGAAAATACCCAAGGCCGGCCACAAGGTGCGTTTGCTGCAGCGTGCCGTCGACGAGGGCATTGTTCGGTATGCTGGCATTCAAGTCCAGCATTTCGTACCGGGCAAAAAGGTTCAGTTGTTTTTTGCTCCATTTATCAGCGCTTGCATGCTGCAGCACATTGTAGCCCAGCTCTGCATAAGCGCCATACATGGCCGATGGCGTATTGTTGTCATAAGCGCGGTTAATGTCCTTCGCTCCCGGTATGGCAATGTCGCAGCCGAGCGCCTTGAAGTTCCAGCCGTTATGGCTGTATTGCACATCTGCTTCGCCAATATAGATAGGCTCGCCCATCATGCCCGACTGCAATTGCAGACTGTCTGCAGCTTTTGGCGCCAATGTGGTGCTGCCACCCGCATAACCGGAAACCTGGAATTTCCAGTTGCCCGTAAAGTATTGCACAGCCGCAGTTATGGCTAAATTATTGGCGCCGGCAAACTGCCCTTCGGCACGCCCTTCCTGTATGCCGGTTCCGTGTTCAAAATTGGCATTGTTCAATCCGTTTACCACGGCTATGCTATAAGTGAGCGGCAAAGCAGTCGATTGCCCGTAAAATCCCACGCCCATCTCCCGCCATGTTGATGGGATGACCATGGTCTCCACCAGCGGGCGCTCTACACCGTTGAAGTTGATTGGCAGGTGGTTCTCGTTCACCAACCCTATGCGCGGCAGAAAAAGACCGGCCACAATATATTGCCTCGGGTTCAGGCTAAAACGCAGGTAGGCCTGCTCCATAGACACCTCCCCGGTCACTCCGCCGCCTTCTACCTTGGCATTCTCTACTTCCAGTTCCGAGAAGAAGGCAATATTTCCCGAAAAGCTATGCCCAACGAAGAGCACCGCACGCTTCAGGTCGGCCACTGATTGGTGCGCATTCATATCCCGCTGGTACTGGGCCTCTCCGTAACCGGAAATCACCGTATGTGCATGGCTACCTCCAAAAGAGCTGAGCGAATCTTCCCCAGTATTGGCCACCAATTGCTGGGCCGGGGTCATATATGTCTTGTTGGCTGGGGTATTGTTCTGTGCGAATGCTGTCTGCAATCCCGCCGCAAAAATGAATAAGAATAAACCTTTACGCATTTGTTTCTATTTGAACGCAAAACACGCAATTATTACATCGACAGACTTTAATAAACGGGAAATATGGTTTTACAAAACCGGAAAAGTATTTGGTAGGGATTACAGGAACAGTATCTTAAGTCCTCCTAACAAGATCAACAGCAATAGAAAAAACGATAATGCATAAGTTATCGAGTCCGGATGGGTGAGAATTTTAAGTCTATTGCTAATATTCACGTTACAATATTAGTCATCTGTCACCACTTTTGCAAAATTATTTTATTGGTTATTAACTATTTATAGAAAATCAGATAATCAATACAAGACACCCGAAGGCTTTGTATGAACAAATTCGCTCAAAGCAGAACTACTCTGCACTATATATCATCAATTTCAGCAATTTTATTATCCGCAGATCTTACCAACTGATATTTCTTCGCAAAGTTGCACCAGTGGCAATCTTCATCCCCGCAACCGGTATCAAATTCATGATTCATAATGCGGGCATAGGCGTCTTTCAACTGGCTCATCACTATTTCCTCATCCTGCGGAAACACCGGCACTGTAATATTTTTGTATTCCCCTGTCTTGCTCTTCTGCAAAAAGTCGAACCGCCCCAGCGTGATACGCCAATTCCTGTCCTCGTAATTTTCCAGCAATAGCTTATAGAAAACCATCTGCCGCCAATAATCGCCGCCCATCGGTTCCTTCTCGTTCGGCGGCGCCGTCAGCGGTGTGGCCGATTTGTCCGGGTCGCCGGTCTTGTAATCGATCACCACGCAGCTATCGCCGCTCAGCTCTATCTTGTCTATTTTACCGGTCACTGGCACACCCTGCAGCAGGTAGCGCGGCACCTTGAATTCTATTTCCACATCTTTATGCAATGTGCCCACATAATGGTCGTAGTACTCCGATAGCAGCGTATTGCCCTGCTCCGTCCGGCGATCATACTGTATGGCCGTAAAGCAGCCAGATTCGGAGAACATGGCCGATTTAAAGAAGGCCAGCAATTCTTCCTTCGTCGGAAACACCCCCTTATTACTCTTCATCTGTAAAAAGAAACGCTCCAGTGCACTATGCACCGCGCTGCCAAATCCAAGCGCATCATTCTTCTGGAACGGCACCCTTAATATAAGCTCATAATAAAAAGCCAGAGGGCAATGCAGGTATTTGGACAACGCCGTATAACTCATGGTGAACTGCTGCAACACCCGCTCTATCCATTGGGCATTGGCCATCTTTATCACCACCGGCTGCACCGGTTCCAGCGCCCACTCTATATGCTTTTCTACTGCACCGGCTTCCACTCCCTGCCGTTTCCGCTCCTCCATCGGACTTATCTCATCTACAAATGCCGATGTCTCCAGCGCTTTGCCGGCATTGTCGTTTACCGCGTAGCTGATGTACAGATGCTTTTTTGCACGCGTCAGCGCCACATAAAACAGCCTGCGGGCTACTTCTACTTTGTAGCTCTTCTCCGCATCTTCTGCAGTGGCAGTAACCGTATCCGGCAGCTTGAAGGCTGCACCGCCCCCACGCTTTTCCTCCCAGTAGTTCTTGGTGCATCCTATCAGAAACACATACTCAAACTCATTGCCTTTCGCACTGTGCGCCGTGTAAAATTTTACGCCGTGGTCGTTCTGTATCACGCGCATGGCTGGCAACGCTATCTTCTCATCGTTCATGCGCTCGGCTATCTGTAGCAGTTGCGCCACATTGGCCCTCGGCTCACGGGCGTGTGTCTCCTTCACAAATTCAAAAAGGGTATTCAGCACCTGCATGTTCCAGATGTGGTCTGCATCCTGCAGCAGCCAGGCCACTATCCCGCTCTCATAAATTATCTTTTCTATTAGCAGGGGTAGCGGCATGCTCGTCTGTGCCGCTTCCCATGCGTCTAAGTTGTTGGCCAGCCTTCTTATTGCAGCACCGGTGGGCAGCTCCATGGTCTCCATCAACAGGTGGTTGGATATCAGCAGCCGCCACTTGATCGCCCCGGAACCCTTTTTGGCAGTCTGTATGTATAATGCCAGTTGGGCAATATCCGTTGGCGATATACCAAACCACGGCGCATGCATCAGCTCAAACAACTGTTCCTCGCCGCTGAAGGTTTTCTTCTTCTCCGCATCCAGGTAGCTCAGTATGTTCAGTATCTGCTGCACCAGTGGCAGGTCCAGTATATTCACTTCCTTCTTCACGCTATAGGGGATGCCCTTGCGTTCCAGCAGTGCTATTATATTATCTGCCTGCTTATGCTGCGCATACAGCACTGCCACTTCTTTCAGCGGCACGCCCTGCTGTTGCAGCGCTTCTATCTGCCGCACGGTGTCGGCTTCTTCCTGCAGCACGTTGTTATATATCCGCACTTCCGGATGCACGACCGCTTCCTCCCTGAACCTGTCTGCCGCCGACAGAATATTCTTGTCTAAGTTCAGTTCCTGCAATTGGTTAATAAGCCGGTGCTTGTTGTTTTCTATGCTCAGCATCGCCCGGTCTATGATCTGCTGCGACGACCTGTAGTTGTGCGGCAGCACCACTATCTGTATGCTGTCCCTGAACCGGCTATAGAAGTCGGTGATGTTGCGGATACGCGCGCCCTGAAATTCGTAAATGCTCTGGTCATCATCACCAACCACAAAAATGTTCGGATCTTCCCAGAAAGAGGTGAGCATAGTGATCAGCTCATTCTGCGCACCGTTCGTGTCCTGGAACTCATCTACCAGTATGAACTGGAAGCGTTCCTGGTAGCTTTGCAGCATCCACGGTTGGTTTCGGAAGGCATCCAGTACCCACAATATCATGTCGTTGAAGTCATAGCGTCCGGCCTCTTTCATCCGCCGCTCATACTCGTCCAGCAGGGTAGCTGCAGCTCGTGTCAGTTCCATGCGCTTCTTCTCTTCATCTATAGCCGACTGTTTCAGATCGCCTTTTTTATATCCATTGCCGGCACGTTTATAAACATACTCCTCCCGCTCCGGCAGCGACGATACATACTCATCTATGGCCACCGATATGTATGCCGCGGAAAGGTATTCCCGCTTCATAATATCGAACAGCTTGATGAGCTTGGGCACATCGTAATAAATGTTGCCGCTTAGTTTGCGCAGCGCATGCCCGCTGGGCAACTCTTCCAGCATCTTATACAACATCTCTGTCCGCTCAAGGTCCGATATCGGCTGCAGCGACCGCATACTGAAATACTCACTATTGGCTTGAATGATGCTGTTACAGAATCCGTGAAAGGTATAGATGTTCACCTTGTGCGCCGCATTGCCTATCACCTGCACCAGCCTGCGCCGCATGGAGTTGGTGGCCTCGTCGGTATAGGTCAGGCACAGTATCTCGTGCGGCTGCACCTGCGCCTCGCTGCGCAGCAGGTTGGCTATGCGCATGGCCAGCACCTCGGTTTTGCCGGTGCCCGGCCCTGCAATTACCATCACCGGGCCATATATGGTTTCCACAGCACGCCGCTGCGGTTTATTCAGTTTATTGAAACGTTCCGAGAACAGGTCTTCGCTAAAATCCATTGAGATCTGGTGCGGTCAGAATAACTATACCGCATCCTTACAAAGTTACCTGAATTTTGCGGCCTAAACGCTTACCCGCACGGCTGCGCAGACATCAATCTCCCGTCACTGCGAGGCACGAAGCAGCCTAGTGGAGAGGGGCCGGGGGTGAGGCCCTTAAAAAAACCTGCGCGACAGCGCAGACATCAATCTCCCCTCTCCACCCCGTGGAGAGGGGCCGGGGGTGAGGTTATTGAATAACTCGAACTTCTCCCCCCGCCTTCTTCCTTATGTAAGATGTTTTGCTCTATCAAACCCTGTATATCCCTCAGCGCCGTGTCGTGCGAGCACTTGGCTATTTTGGCCCATTTTGCCGTGGTTAGTTTGCCATCAAATCCATCCAGCATTTTATTCAGCATCAGTTTTTGCCGCACGTTCAGATTGGCCTGCCCGGCGCCATCCCAGAATTTCGCTTTCTGTTTTATCCGCGCCATCATTTCTGCGGCGTTTTCCAGCGCCCTACCCAGGCATTCCAAAAACCAGTAGAGCAATGGGGTAATATCCAGCCCACCTTTCTGAGTTTCTCCCAGTATCCGGTAATACTCCCGCCAGTCTTTCTGTATCCTGGCCGACATGCTATAGAACCGCTGCACGCTGCCATCTGCCCGTGCAAGTTGCATGTCCGCAATCGCCCGCGCTATCCTGCCGTTACCATCTTCAAACGGGTGCACGGTCACAAACCAGAAGTGCGCTATGGCGGCTTTCAGCACGGGGTCCAACTCTGTTGGCGCATTGAACCATTTCAAAAACCGCTTCATCTCCCGCTCCACCGTTCCTGCTTCGGGTGCCTCAAAATGCACTTTCTCTTTGCCAATACTCCCCGATACCACTTGCATCGGCCCCTTCGCGGCCGTCCGCCATTGGCCTATCGTTAGGTTATGTCTTCCCGGTTCCGGAAACAGCAGCGCATGCCATTGAAACAACCGCTCTTTAGTAAGCGGCTCTGCATTGTGCTGCGCCGCATCCAGGTGCATTTCTACTATCCCGTCAATATCCCTCCCCGATGGTACCGAATGGCTGATGGCTACCCCCAGGTGCCGCGCTATGGATGATCTCACCTGGTCGGCATTCAAAAACTCGCCTTCTATTTCGCTCGTCTTCAGCACATCCTCCGCCAGTATCTCCATAAAGGCCTCCCGCTGCGACCGGAAACCCAGTGCCTCCATCGATCCCAATAGCCGTCCCTGCTGATGACGCACCTTCGCCAGCTTATGGCTCAGCTCATCCGCATCCCAGGTAAATTCCGGCCAGTTCTTTTTTTGATAGATGTACGTCGGCATAATAGTAACTCCACACAAAACTACTCTATTCTACGCAAATTATGCGTAGAATAACTGAATTAATCTACGCATTTCAATAAACCCCATTAATATTCCGCTGAAAAGAACTGTCTAATCACTATTCTACGCAAAAAATGCGTAGAATAACTTAATTAATCTACGCATTTACCAATTTATTATTTATGCAAACTACTTCTGCAGCTCAGGCTGTGCCGCCACCACCTGCTCCCAGCGCCATGCAGTGGACATCATGTCGTCCAGGCCATATTGGGTTTCCCAGCCCAGCAGAGTTTTGGCTTTGTTGTTGTTGGCATACACCTCAACCACATCGCCGGGGCGGCGTGGGCCCACCTTATAGTTCAGCTTCTGGCCCGATACTTTTTCAAAAGCCTTTATCAGTTCCAGCACGGTTACACCATCGCCCGTTCCCAGGTTAAAGGTCTCGCAGTTCGATTTGTTGCGGTCTTCAATAATATACTTCAGCGCCAGCGTATGTGCATGGGCTATATCACTTACGTGGATGTAGTCGCGCACGCAGCTTCCATCGCGGGTAGGGTAGTCCTCACCAAACACCGTCATAGATTCGCGCTTGCCGATAGCCGTTTTGGTGATCACCGGCACCACGCTTTCAGACAGTTCCTGGAACTCCCCGATCAACCCAGACGGGTGCGCGCCCACCGGATTAAAGTAACGCAGCAATATGGTATTGAAATGCGGTTTTATCTTGGTAAAGTCTTTACAAATATCCTCGCCCACCTGCTTGGTGCGCGCATAGGGCGACTCCGCCTGCGCCAGCGGCGCTTCCTCTACAACTGGCAATTGTGTTGCATTACCATAAACCGAGCAGGAAGACGAGAACACAAAATTGTCCACGTTGAATTCCTCTGCACACTCCAGCAGGTTAATGAGCGAATTGAAATTATTGCGGAAGTACATCAGCGGTTCCTCTACTGATTCCGGCACTGATTTATATGCAGCAAAATGAATGATGCCCACAATATCCGGGTTCTCCAGGAAGATGGCTTCTGTATCATCCAGGTTGCACAGATCCACCTTATAATTTTTGATGGGCCTGCCCACAATTTTCTCTATCCCCTCCAGCATCTTCAGCGATCCGCGCGAAAGATTATCCACCGAAATAACATCAAAACCATTTTGTATCAGGTCCACTATTGTGTGGCCCCCAATATAGCCGCAGCCACCCGTAACCAGTATCTTATCCATGAGTCATGATTGTCTTGCAAATATATCCCAATTCCCCAACGGGCAAAGAGAATAAAAAATGAATAAAATCAGTGAATTGCATCGTGAAATCCATTATTCCATTCTCGTCATTCATCCTTGCTAAAAAACAAAAAGTCCAGAGTAGCTGCGACGCCTTATAGAATAGCGAAAGCAATGCTGTTGCAACGGACTGCAAAATCCGCTGCGACTGCACGCAGCAGAGCTGCTTCGGCGTAGGCGGAGCCATTTACGCCGAAGGGCCCTTTTCTTTTTGCCTACTTTTTCTTTTGGGCAAGCAAAAGAAAAAGTAGGGTTCTCGTGAGGGTGCACTCACAACATTTCGATAAAAAGCATCAAAAACTATGCGGTATTTCTTCCGTACTTTTAAACCCCCATGAACAATACCTTGGTAGCGCCCGATCTGGACAACATCACCTTCAGAAAAGCAGCGCTTTTTGTGTGCGATACAGATGAACATATCTTCCTGACCGGCAAGGCCGGCTCAGGCAAAACCACGTTTCTCAAATACATACGCACCAAAACCACAAAGAAATGTGCCGTGGTGGCGCCAACAGGCATCGCTGCCATCAATGCAGGCGGAGAGACCATTCACTCTTTCCTGCAACTGCCCTTTACCCCCTTTATTCCCGGCAGTGCCGGCGGCTTTGGCAGCCAGCCCGGCGATGTGGAAGACAAACACTCCCTGCTGGCCCGCCTGCGCCTGCGCGATACTAAGCTGCAACTGCTGCGCAAATTGCAATTGCTGATCATAGACGAAGTCAGCATGCTCCGTGCCGACCTGCTGGATGCTATGGATACCGTGCTGCGCCATGTGCGCAAGCGCTACCACGAATCCTTTGGTGGTGTGCAGATGCTTTTCATCGGCGATATGTTTCAGCTCCCACCCGTGGTGCCGCCAGATGAATGGGACATCCTGCGCAAATATTACGACAGCGCCTATTTTTTTGATGCGCACGTGCTCCGCGAAAATCCGCCGCTATACATCGAGCTCACCAAAGTCTATAGGCAGAAAGACCAGGATTTCATCGCCCTGCTCAACCGCATCCGCACCGGCGACACCCAACCTGAAGACATTGAGCTGCTTAACCGGCGCTACGATACTTCAACTGCGGATAAGCAGGGGCACATCATCCTCTGCACCCACAACAATATTGCAGACACCGTGAATCAGCAGCACCTGGATGCCTTGCCCGCAAAGCTGCACACGTTCACCGGTACGATCACCAACGAGTTCAATGCGCGCAACCTGCCTGCCGAGCTGGAACTGCAATTGAAACAGGGCGCACAGGTCATGTTCATCAAGAACGATCTGCAAACACCCCGCCGCTACTACAATGGTAAGATTGCAATAGTCGATAGCATTACGCCCGATGGCATATTTGTCACCTTCCCCTCCGAGCCGCAAACCGCCCCGCTGATGGTGGAGCAGGAGGTATGGAAGAATGTGCGCTACAGCCTCGACTCCCGCTCCGGCAATATTGTGGAAGATGAAATGGGCTCTTTCACTCAATTTCCCCTGCGTCTCGCCTGGGCCATTACCGTGCACAAAAGCCAGGGCCTCACCCTGGAGCATGCCATTGTTGACCTCAACCGCTCTTTTGCATCTGGCCAGGTATATGTGGCGCTCAGCCGCTGCACCAGCATCGAAGGGCTCACCCTGCGCAGCAAACTTTCTGCCGATAATGTTTTTGTGGACGACCGCATCATTGCCTTCGCAGAAACCGAAGCGAATAATGATGAACTCGATGAACGACTGTTCCGCAGCATGCGCCTCGCAAAGCTGGCAGAGCTATTGCGCACATTCACATTTACTGAAGAAATAGAAGCTACAGAGCGCCACATCATGGAGTTGGGTAAACGCAAGACCGGCCCAACAGAACAAAACCAGCTTATTGCTGCCGACATACTGGCGCAACTGCAACACGCGCAAAAACACGCGCAGTCCTTTCACCGGCAACTGCAAAACCTGCACCATGCCGGCGACGACGCCCAAATAAAAGATCGCGAGACAAAAGCACGCACTTATTTTGTCGAACAAGTACTGGCCCCCATCATTGCCACAGTCACAGCCCACCTGGCCTCATTCGGTACGCAAACCAAAGTGGCCAAACAAGTCCGCGCCTGGAAAAATTTTAAAGCTCTGCTGGAAGAAAAGAAACGGCAGATAGAAGGATAGAGAATACCCGGCATAGCACTCGTACAAAGAGCCACTCGTCCGCGAATGTTTCGCGGATGCCCCGGCCAGGCGTTTATAACGCCGGTATTTTATTGGCACAAGCTCTCGGTTTGCCGACAGGCACACATCACATCCCTTGTCTGCCGACAGGCAGGCATCACATTGCCGAATTGTCGAATTGCCGAATTGTCAAATTGAGCCATTAGCCATTAATAACCACCTTCGTCACAAAGCTGGCATGCTCCGTCCTCACGGTCACCAGGTATATCCCTGCAGCCTCGTTGAGCGATATGGCTAAAGTTTTGTTGGTTACACCGCTCAGTTCCTTCACCTTCCTGCCCGGCACATCGGTCACTGTCACCTGCATCGGCTCATCCACGGGCCCACTCAGCAGCACATTGAACGTTCCCGTATTTGGGTTCGGATATACAGCAAGCGTCTCTGTCACAACGCCCGCATTCACCACCCGCAAATTGCAAACTGAATCAGCCAGCACCAGCAAACTATGTGTCGCTGTCACCGTATCGCAGATATTAGCGGCGGTGTAACTGATGGTCACTGATCCTGGTGTCATCCCCATTACATGGCCGGCGGCGTTCACCGTCGCCGTAGCGGCATTACTGCTTTGCCAATATCCTCCGGCAGTAGCGCCGGTCAGTGTCAGCACCACAGAGTCACCGGCACACACGGTATCCTGCCCGCTTATGGTTCCTGCAACCGGTGCATTCATCACGGTCAATTGCAGGGTCGCGGCATTCACACCGCAGGCATTGCTCACGGCATATACTATAGTATCAGTGCCCGCGCTCACACCCGTCACCAGCCCGCTGTCCGTTATCGTAGCGTGCCCATTACTGCTCACCCACAAACCCCCGCTCACAGCATCGGTCAGCTCTATTGTGTGGCCTGCACAGGCAGTGTCTGCGCCTGCTATCACACCCGCACCCGGCAATGTATTAATCGTTATCGGGTGCAATGCGGTATCTGCATTGCAGCTATTCACCACCACATACATCACTGTATCCATACCTTCTGCAAGCCCCGTTACCACGCCACCTGAAACTGACGCATTGCCATTCGTCACCACCCATATACCACCTGCTACACCGTCCGTCAGCGTGGCGGGTGATGTTGTGCATATGGTACCCGCACCGGTTATAAAGCCCGGATCAGCCAATGGCAGCACAGTGACCGTATGTGTGGCCGTATTGCTGCCGCACATGTTGCTTACTGTATAGCTGATGGTGTCCGTCCCTGCTGTTACACCTCTTACAATATTCGCGGTGTCTGTTGCAAAACTATTGCTCGCAGCCCATGCACCGCCGGTAGCGCCACCGGCATCTGCCAGCGTTATCGACTGGCCCACACACACTGCGGGGCCTCCGGTAATTGCACCGGCCGCAGGCGCACCTGGATGCACATACATCTGTAGGGTGTCCGCAAATATGCCGCAGGCATTGCTGGCCGAGTACACAGCAGAAAATGCTCCGCTGCTCAGGCCGGCAATTATCGCCATGGTATCATTAGCTGTAGTCACGGATGCCGCACTCCCCGTCAGCACCCAGCTCGCCGCACCGGCTGAAACCCCGGCGTGCAGCGTATCAGTTGTGCCCGGACATAACGTATCCCTTCCGCTTATCGGTGTCAGCACCAGCGGCGCCTGCATCGCTATCGCCATTGTCGCTGTCGCACTACTGCATGTTGTGGTGGCGGTCAGACTCAGGGTATCTGTGCCAGCGGTCATACCCGCTATTTTTACTGATGCAGCACTCACTGGCACAACTGTCGCAGCACCATTACTCAGGTGCCATGCTGTGGTAGTATACACCAGCCCGGCACCGCTGAAAACTGCAGTATCTCCTGTGCACAATACCGATGGGCCTGTGATGCCGGCCACTGCAGCATTACTCAATATGGTGTCTACATAGCTGCGCGTTGTCACGCCGCAGCTATTCGTTTTCTGGTAATGCACCGTATCTATTCCCGCTGTAGCGCCCGTGAGCACGCCACCGCCCGAGATGGAGGCATGGCTATTTGTCACACTCCAGGCTCCGCCGGCAGTAGTATCGGTCAGCGTAACTGTCGTAGCCGGGCACACCGTTACCGGACCGCTTACCGGCCCAACCACAGGTACGTCGTTCACTACAATAGGAAGCGTAGCTGTTGCTGTACCGCATAAGTTGCTCACCGTATAAGAAATGATATCGGTGCCAACAGAAGCCCCGGTCACTACATTGCCCAGCATTGTTGCATTTGCATTATTCGCTGCCCACAAACCTCCGGGCAAGCCGGTAGCATCCGTCAGCGTTGCCGATTGACCCACGCAAACACTTGCGCTGCCGGCAATGCTGCCGGCAACCGGCGCGGCATCTATCAGCACATTGTAGGTAGTGTACACAAAGCCGCAACTATTGCTGAAGCTGTACGTAATTATTTCCGTCCCGCCACTTATCGGATAAAGGTTAGCTGTTGTGGCCGACGTCGTTCCTATGCTCGCCAGCGACCAGCTGCTCAAGCCCCACGAGGCTGAAGGATCTGTCTGATCGCTTGAATATTCCGGCACCGCGGTCTCACAAATTTCTGCCGGGCCACCGATCGTTCCGGGGTTGTCATTGTCAATGCTAAAATCGAAAGTGGCCGTTTGTGTGCCGCAGCTATTGGTCACCGTATAGATTGCCGTCTCTGTTGCCGGCCACGACGGCCACACAGTGCCATCCGTCCCAATATAGGCATCCCAGGTATCGCTCAGCGTCCACACACCACCCGCATCACCGTCGGTAGTCAGCGATCCTGTTCCGGAGACGCAGATATTGACCGGCCCGCTTATGGTACCCGCGTTCGGAGGCATACTGATGTCTATTGCTTGCTCCGCTTCCGCAACACCACAGGTGTTCGTGACGGAGGCAATGATCAGTGCAGATCCTGAGGCTGCACCGGACACAACCCCGCCTGCGCTCACCGTAGCAACTGATGCGTCTGAACTGCTCCAGCTAACGGGTCCGTTGGCGCCGGTATTCGTAAATGTGGCAACGGATGGCATGCAAAGGCTTTCCGCTCCCGTCACCGTGCCGGCATCCGGCAGTGGATTCACCGATACACCAAACGTTGCGGTTGCTGTTCCGCATACTCCGCCATCAACAGTATAGCTTATGGTAGTAGTTCCTGCACTGCTGCTGATACCCGTCATTACCCCGGTAGCACTGGTGATGGTTGCTGCCGCATTATTGCTGCTCGTCCATGTTCCGCCGGGCGCACCGGTCATGTCTGTCAGGGTCAGGGTCTGCCCGGCACAAACTGTTCCGCTTCCGCTGATGCTGCCGGCAACCGGCAATGCATCGATCAGCACAGTATAGGTCGAATAAACAAAGCCGCAACTGTTGTTGAAGCTGTACGTAATGGTTTCCGTTCCGCCACTTATCGGGTACAGACTGGCAGTATAGTCGGGGTTCATGCCTATACTTGCCATACTCCAATCACTCAGGTCCCACCACGCCGATGGGTCTGTCTGGTCGCTCGAATAAGTTGGTCCGTCCGTCACACATATTTCTGCCGGGCCACTGATCGTTCCGGGGTCGTCATTGTCAATGCTGAAATCGAATGTGGCGGTTTGTGTGCCGCAGCTATTGGTAGCCGTATATATGGCTGTCTCCGTCACCGGCCAGTTTGGCCATACCGTTCCGTCCGCGGCAATAAACGCATCCAAAGGGTCGCTCAGCGTCCACACACCACCCGCATCACCATCCGTAGTAAATGAGCCTACGCCCGATACGCAGATATTTGAAGGGCCGCTTACGGTGCCTGCATTCGGCTGCGCGATCACATAGACATTATGCGTGGCAGTGGCATCGCCGCAATCATTATGTGCATCCACGGTGATGGTCGCAGATCCGCCGCCCACACCGGTAACAGTGCCCGAAGCGTCAACTGAAGCGAGTGTACCGTCAGATGAAGACCAGATCAGCGACACATTTCCGCTGGTATCCCCCGGTATTAATCCGATAGTGCTGCCCGCGCAAACCGAGTCGGCGCCGGTAAGGCTGCTCACAGAAGGCACTGCATTCACCGAAATGCTATAGGTTGTGGTGTTCGTTCCGCAGGTAGCGGTCTCCACCTTATAAACAATGCTCACCGCACCAGCCTCCGCGCTCACGCCCGTCACCACACCGGTGGCATCAACGGTTGCGGCCGCTTCATTCGTACTGATCCACGTACCCCAGGAAGAACCGGTTGTATTAGCCAATGCAATGGTAGCCCCCACGCAAACGGAACCAGGCCCGCTGATGCTGCCGGCATTGGCCGTATCTTTTACGCCTATCGTTTTTGTGGCGCTGTCTGCGCCGCAATGGTTCACAGCTATGTACAGGATCTGCGCCGAGTTATTAGCCGCATTTCCGGTCACATTTCCAAGGGTATCAACTGACAATACCGAAGCGTCCGAGGTCACCCAGTAGTGGGAAGTATCTCCCGTTGCCGAGCCCGAAAGCACTATCGCTTGTCCGTTGCATACGGAGTCGTCGCCTGTGATGGAGACTGAAGCGGGCAGCCCTAATACGTGGATCAGTCGTGTAACTGTGTCAGCGCCACAGGTGCCATTTGTTGTGTAGTAGATATTACCCGTTCCTGCAGACACGCCGGTTATTTCACTGCCGGAAATGGAAAAAGCAGTTGCGTCTGTAAACCACGTTCCGCCGGAAACAGAATCCATCGCCGCAATGCTGGCACCCTGGCAAACCGTATCCGGGCCCGTAATGGTTCCTGCTGTCGGTGTGTCAACGGTTATCTTCAGGTATGCAGCGAAATCTCCGCAAACGTTGGAAACCGTATAAATGACTTTGGCGCTTCCCCCATGGGCTCCTGTTACAATTCCCGTAGCATCCACGGTAGCGGTTGTATCTTCCACGCTCCACAATCCGGAGGGTACTGGATCCGAAACCTGAATAGTATCACCCTTACATACACTTGTTGCTCCGCTCACTGTGCCCGGGTCCAGGTCACCGATGAAAAGCAGTGTTATCGAATCCCCGGTATTATAACAACCATTACCGCCGTTCACGTAGATCGTTACTGCTCCGGTATCTATGGGCCACACGGTTCCCCACGGCTCCACATATGCGTTGCCATTACTTGTCGACCATGTTTCGAATTCGGTCGCTGAATCTGCTTGAAGGAACAATGCATTATTAACACAGAGTGCCCCCGCCGGCTCATCGGAAACAATGCTGGTTATATGCGGGCCCCACGTAGGTATCACCGACAAATAAAACGGTATATTGAACGTGTCTACATGGTGATAGATCATAACATTGCCCGGTGAGTTTCCCCAAAATCCGCCCACTCCTATCGGAGATGCAATTGTAGTGTCTGTGCTATACCAATAATTAGCAGTGTCCACCGCTCCCGGCGGAATTGACGCATCAAAATAAATATCGGCATGATAACATACTCTGTAAGGACAGGTTGTAACCAGATATTCTTTATGCAGTGTATCGGCGCCATGTAAATACGTCAGGTTAAAAAGGCCATCCCGCCATCCATACAAAAGGTGATTGGTATCAATTGTTGCTATTGAAGTATCACTTACCTGCCAGCCGCTATAAGTGGAGTCATGTGGAAGAACACCGGGAGCAGGGAAATAGCTGAACTGGCAAATCCAGGGTTGGTAGCTAACCATGGGTATTTCCCTGAAAAATGTCACTCTGTTTTTCTTATGCTCTGCAACAAACAGATTTGCATTTCCATCCACCACAATACCCATCGGGTCGCGCAATGTGTCCAGAACAGTAGAAATTGCACCACTATCAAGATTAAGAGCATCCGTCTTTCTCACCAGGTTCAAACCCCTTTCCGTCCAATACACCTTGCAACCAGTCGAATAAACATCCACCGGACTGTCTGCAACTACGCTGTCTAGTTTGTGGAATGTTGCCAGGTCGTATCTGCATACTTTGTTCCCCGCATTCTCTGTTATATAAACGTTGTTGCCATTGATAGATATTCCCTTGGGCTTTTGTAGTCCCGAAAGCAATAAAGTTTTCGTTGCTGATCCAAGGGGATCGGATATTTTAATAAGCTTCCCCGTATTGTAACTATTCGTATCTCCCTGGCTCACTACATATAGGTTGCCGGATGCGTCAAATGCCATCCCTCTGGGATATTTCCATTCGGTGCCTGAGCCGATGGAATTACCGATAACCTTAACTATTGAATCAGCCCCCCCGAAAACAACGATGTTACTGTCTGGTAGTTCCGTTTGATCAACATATAGATTACCCGCAGCGTCAAAAACAACGGCCTCCGGTGAAATTGTGCTGACAATGCTATCGTTAGCAACGTGACCCTCCATAAATATGCCCTCTTGATTCCATCTAAGAATATGGCCTTTAGCACCAAAGGAATCCGCATTGTAACTCGTGGTCACCACTCGTCCACTCGGCGATATGGCCACCCCGCACGCCCTCACCGTCCACGTCCTGTGTATCGTATTCGTATCCTGGTTATTACATTGCGCCCTCACTCCGGAAAATGGAAAAAGCAACGCCAGCACAACCCAAAAGATCAGGCTATTTTTCATAGGTTTCATTTGGTGTTTCAAATATATAATTTTATGTATAAATAACATAGTGTATTGCGTTATTCATTAGTTATCTCTCCTTCCCCCCCGTCTGCCGGCAGGCACACACCATATTGTCGAATTGTCAATTTGTCGAATTCCCTCACATTGCCGAATTGCCGAATTGTCAAATTGTCTAATTAAGCATTTCCCTACTTTTGTATAATGGACCTTTCAGCGCCTAAGCACATTGCCAATTTCATCGGCGGCAATTTCCAGCCGCCCATCAACGGAAAATATATCGATAATACCAACCCCGCCACCGGCGAGGTCTACAGCCATACTCCCGATAGCGATACCGCCGATGTGGACGCCGCCGTTGCCGCCGCACAGGCTGCCTTCCCCTCATGGAGCGTTACGCCCCTCGAGGAGCGCTTCAAAATACTCAACCGCATAGCGGAGCTCATAGATGCCAACCTCGATGCCCTGGCCCTGGCCGAAACCAACGACAATGGCAAGCCGCTCTCGCTCAGCAAGCGGGTGGATATTCCCCGCGCTTCGTCTAACTTCCGCTTCTTCGCCACCGGCATCATGCACTTCTCTACCGAGAGTCATAATATGGAAGATAAGGCCATCAACTACACCCTGCGCCAGCCCATCGGCGTGGTGGGCTGCATCTCTCCGTGGAATCTTCCGCTTTACCTGTTTACCTGGAAAATAGCCCCCGCCCTTGCTGCCGGTAACTGTGTGGTTTCCAAGCCGAGCGAGGTAACGCCCATGACAGGCTACCTCCTGGCGCGCATCTGCAAAGAGGCTGGCCTGCCGGATGGTGTGCTGAATATCCTGCACGGCACAGGCCCGTCCTGCGGCTCCGCTATCGTGGCACATCCCGCCATCAAGGCTATTTCTTTCACTGGCAGCACCCGCGCAGGTAAGGACATCGCTGCCACTGCCGCGCCCATGTTCAAGAAAATATCACTGGAGCTGGGCGGCAAAAACCCCAACATCATCTTCGCCGATTGCGATTGGGAAAAAATGATGCGCACCACACTGCAGAGCAGCTTTAGCAACCAGGGGCAGATATGCCTCTGCGGCAGTCGTGTGCTGGTTGAAGAAAGCATTTACGAAAAGTTCAAAACAGAATTCATAGAACGGGCCAAAAAACTCACCGTCGGCGATCCGCTCGATGAGCATAGCCGCCAGGGTGCTGTGGTCAGCAAAATGCACTTCGACAAAGTTCTGGGCTGCATAGAGCTGGCTAAACAGGAGGGCGGAAAAATTTTGCTCGGAGGCCATGCAGTTAAAGGCGAGGGTCGCTGCGCCAATGGCCTGTTCATCGCGCCAACTATTATTGAGGGCCTGGGTCCTGCCTGCCGCACCAATATGGAAGAAATATTCGGCCCTGTAGTTACCCTGCAGTCTTTCAAAACCGAGGATGAAGCCCTGCAGTTGGCCAACACCAGCGACTACGGCCTGTCTGCCACCATATGGACACAGGATGTGAGCCGCGCCAACCGCGTAGCTGCAAAGGTGCACAGTGGCATCATCTGGGTCAATTGCTGGTTGCTCCGCGATCTGCGCACACCTTTCGGCGGTTTCAAGAACTCAGGCGTAGGCCGCGAAGGTGGCTGGGATGCCCTCCGCTTCTTCACCGAGCCCAAAAATGTTTGTATCGAACTTTAAAGATTTGGGTCTTTGCGAGCCACTTGCGTAGCTTAGGCGAAGCAACCTAGCAATTGACTGGAAAATTTTTGTTGATTACCATCCGCCTTTGACATTTGGATGTTGGCTTTTTTAACCACTTTTTGCTTTTCACTTTTGACCTTTGACTTTAAATATGTTAGATAGAAAAAACCCTCCCGCCATTCACGATGCTGTGGAGTTCGATTATGTACTTCCGCCCATCACTAACACTCAGCTCGACAACGGCATGCCGCTCTACTGGCTCAATGCCGGCGTGCAGGATGTGGTGCAGATAGACTGGGTTTTTCCTGCCGGCCTTTGGTACGAGCAAAAATCTGCTGTTGCCCACGCTACTGCAGGCCTGCTCAAAAACGGCACTTCAAAACACTCGGCACACCAAATTCATGAGGCCCTGGAGTTCTATGGCGCCCAGCTCAAAACCAGCGCCGGCAACGATTATGCTACTGTTACCCTTTACTCGCTCACCCGTCACCTGCCGGCCCTCCTGCCCATGGTGCTGGAGATACTTACCGACAGTATATTCCCCGAAAGCGAGGTGGACATCTATAAGCGCAACGTCATCCAGCGCCTGCTCGTCAACCTACGCCAGTGCGACTTTGTGGGCAATCAACGCATAGATGTTGCACTCTTTGGTGAGGCGCATCCCTACGGGCGTTTTTCCAAACAGGCCAGTATCGAGGCCATCACCCGCGAGGATCTGCTGTCTTTTTACAGTTCGCACTACACACTCGCCAATGCAAAGGTGTTCATGTCTGGCAAGGTTTCAGATTCCGAAGTAAAATACCTCAACGATATTTTTGGCAAAGCACCGCTCATCCGGGAAGATCTTAAAGAAATGCAGTTCTCTGCCACACCCGCGGCCGACCGCATCCAGCGCATCTCCAACGATCCTAATGGTGTGCAGGGCGCCATCCGCATCGGTCGTCTGTTCCCCAACCGCCAGCACCCCGACTATACGCCAATGGTCGTGCTCAACACCCTCTTCGGTGGTTATTTCGGCTCCCGCCTCATGAGCAATATCCGCGAGGATAAAGGCTATACCTATGGCATTCATAGCTCCCTCTCGCCCGAACTTCACGGCGGGTCGCTGGTCATTCACACCGAAACCGGCCGCGATGTTACCGAGGCAGCCGTAAAAGAAATATGGCACGAAATGAACCTGCTTTGCCAGCAGCCAGCCGACGATGAAGAACTGTTGCTCGTAAAAAATTACCTGCTCGGCAATATCCTCGGCGATCTGGACGGACCTTTTTCCATCATGCAGCGCTGGCGCACGCTCATCCTCAATGGCTTCACCGAGGCGCAGTTCAACAACAACATCCGCATCTACAAGAATATCACCTCGCAGGAGCTAACCGACCTCGCACGTAAATACTTCAAACCCGAAGACTTTTACGAGATCGTAGTGATCTGACCTTAAGGCACAACTTCCGGTTGTGCCTTATTTTTTGCAGCCATCGTCTCGTCCGCAGATGTGTAGCCTGTCCTGAAGCATTGAAGGACGGATGCCACGGCCAGGCGTTTGTAACGCCCGAAAAACACTCGATCTGGTCGACGGATTCCGTTTACGGTTTGGTATTCAGGTACTCCTTATGATCTACTTTGCTGCGATCGGCAAATTGCTCCTCCAAAGGCCCTCGTCGCTGCAGGTAGCTATATACCGTGTCCTGCGGATAAAAGTAGTAGGGCAGTTCAAACGTGGTCCATTCCGTCTTGTCGTAGTTATAGTGCTCCCGCACCAGCCGGTCATGGAACGATTTCAACAATTCCCCCGGCACCCCGCGCGACACTGAATCCAGCCGCCATTCAAAGCAGGTTACCATATCGTAATTATCATGGCCCTTCACTGTTCTTTCCAACCTGTTGGTGTATTCATAATACATGTGCTTCGGGTACCATTTGCCATGTATTGTGTCATAGTCCGTAATAAAATGTGCATCCACAAAATCTATCGTGTACTTGCCCCAGGCAACGACGTTTGTTTCAAGTCCATGCTTCCAGTATATGTAATCCTTATTCCGGTAGGCATGCCGCTCTATTCTTTTAATGGCAAAACTGCGCCTGTCCACAACTATCACGCCCTTTTCATAGGCCTCTCCGCTAAATGGCCAGCTCCCCTGGGTCACCAGTCCGTGCCGTTCCATCGAGTAGTCATAGTTCACATATTTTATCACATAGTCGTTGCCTTTTTGCGTTGTATCAAAGCTTAGCCTATATCCCACCAACCTTGATGGGTTCAACGCCCCGCTGCGCAAATGGTACAAAGGCTCCTGCGATATCAGCTCCGACGGGTCATCATCATAGAATGCGCTCTTATCCTCAAATTGAACTACGCGCCTGTACTTGCGCTCTGCATATCCCTCAGTGGCGTTCAGCTCGTTACTACTATTAAGGCGCACCCTGTTCAATACCACCACATCCCCTTCCTCCAGGTTCCTGAAAATATTGTTCACACGCTCATACTCCCGGTACGACGACCACCCGAAATAACTCCTGTCTGCATAATTGGTCTTCACCGCGCGCACCGCCTTTTGCAACACCTGCAACGGAGATAACCCCTGAACCTGGAATTCCGCAAGCTCCGTCGGCGCTATATTTATATACACCTTTTCCTTTCCCTTATACCTGCGCACATACGCAACGCTGTCATGCGCGCCCATCACACTCACCAGCAACACAAGTGTCTTCATGGTATCCGGCGCGGCCAGCTCAAATGTGCCGTCCTCGCCGATGATCGTGCTTTCATGCAAAGCCGGTGCATAAACGCGCCCAAACTTCACTACTTCATTGTTCGCCTTGTTGATGAGTATTCCCTTGAAGCCGGTTTGTGCTAAAGCTATCGGGCCGCCAAAAAACAGCACCAATATCGCCAGGAAGGAATTTCGTAAACGTTTCATTGAACAGATAGGATGTGGTTATGTAAATATACAAAATTTACATGCTTTCCTTGTCGGAGATTCCTCTCTGTCCAAAGATTCCTTAGTCCTTCAACAGAAGAAGTATTTACTTCCGAAACGTGAAGATCCTACTTTCATATTCCACGCATTCAGCCATCGCGCATTATCGAAGAAACTTCCCTATCACTGGCAACCTGCCCAGCTCTTTTCGCTCAGCCCGTAGCAGGAAAACCAGGTAGCCCAGCAGCAGCACTGTGCCAATGCCAAGATGTACCAGCGTTCCGTGCAACTGCGTGCATATAAGCATGTCTATTACGTACAGCGCCATCATTACGGCAAAAAAGCCACCCATTTTCGTGGTCTCATACGGCACCGGGTACACGCGCTGACCCCATATGTAAGAGATCACCATCATGCCCGCATAGCAGGCCAGGGTAGCCCACGCGCAGGCCATATAGCTGTAGTGGGGAATAAAGAAATAGTTGATAATTAGTGTCACCGCTGCACCTATCAATGTAATGGTTGCCCCTGCATTTGTTTTGTGCGATAGCTTATACCATATCGCCAGGTTGTAATAAACTCCCAGCGACATATTCGCCAGCAGCAATATCGGCACCACTTTCAGCCCTTCCCACATGGCCCGGTTACGGATGAATTGCTTCCAGATGTCTAAGTACAGCACCACGAACAGGAACATCAGGCAAATGGTCATCACAAAAAATTTCATCACCCTGGCATAGGTCTTTTGCGCATCTTCACCCCGTGCCTGCTGAAAGAAGAAGGGCTCAGCTCCCATCCTGAATGCCTGTATGAACAAGGTGATAAGTATGGAGAGCTTGTAACATGCGGAATAGATACCCACCTGCTGCATCTTGGCCGCATGGCCGTCCACCGGGGCCCACCACCCCAGCATAATGCGGTCGAACGTCTCATTGATCATCCCGCCAAAACCGGCCACCATCAGCGGCAGCGAATACACCAGCATGTCGCGCCACATTTTTTTATCCCACTCTATCTTTATCCGCAAAAACTCCGGCAGCAAACAAAGGAACGCTACCGCCGAAGAGATGATGTTGGCTATGATATAGTACCCTGCACCTGTATTGGGGTCATACCACCTGGCGAAAACGGAACCCGGATGATCTTTTGCCAGCCCCGGCAGCTTGCTGTAGAAGAAATACACCAGCGCCACATTTACCAGGATGCTGCCCACGCGTATGGCCGCGTATTTCCGAGGCCTGCCTTCATGCCGCAGCCGTGCAAAGGGTAGTGTGGCCAGTGTATCTATGGCTATTGCATAGGCCGCCCAGGTAATAAATTCCGGGTGATCGCCAAGGTTCAGCAGGTTGGCAAACGGAACACGCAGCAAAAGCAGCAGCCCTGTCAGCAATACCGTCGAGCTCACCAGCGACATGCTTGCAGTGCTGAACACCTTTTCCTCATCCAGCCCCTTATTGGCAAACCGGAAGTACCCGGTCTCCATACCATAGGTAAAAACAACATTCAGGAAGGGGATGGCCGCATAGATGATACTCTGCTCGCCATACACCGATTCGGAGAGCTTATAAGTAAGGTATGGGGTCAGCAGGTAATTGATGAAACGCGCCGCTATGGAGCTGATGCCATACCACGCCGTCTGTCCCGCAAGTTTCTTTAACGATCCCAATGAATATAATTACCTGCCAAAAATAGGTCATTGCCGGCTGTTTTCCCGAAGTGCAGCATAAAGCAGATCACCCCGTCTTCAAAGGACAAGCTCGCGAAATCCAAGGTTACCTTTTAACCTGTTGACCTTTTACCCTTTTAACTTTTTAGAATATTTACTACTTTTAGACAGCAAATTACAACACACTATTTATGAAACTGATAACTGCATTCACGCTCGGTTTATTCGCTGCAACCGCTTCATTTGCCCAGCAAAAAGCTGCTGACAAAACAACCGAGGCAAAAAAAGCCGATAAGTGTATCATCTCCGGCACTATCCGCAATACGCGCAAAATGCCCGTTACAGGCGTAGAGGCTTTCGTTTATAAAGCAGATTCATCAATAGTGGCATCCGGCAGCACCGACGCCACAGGCCACTTCGAGACCAACAGCGTGATGCCTGGCGATTACATGGTCAAGATAGTGTTCCCCAACCGCTTCAATATGATGGTCACTGGTATCACCATCAAAAAACCAGGCAATACCGTGATCGACTTCAAGGGAGACGCCCCTGCGTCCGATACAACCATCGCCTATTCCGTACTGGTGCCGCAGCCTGCACCAAAAACACCGGGCAAGAAGAAGTAGTCGCACTATTTTGGCAGTGCAATGTTCTGGCAACATAATAGAATCCGGTATTTGCCGTTTCTTTAGTAGTTTGCCGCACATATTTATGAGAACTTTTCTATTGCTCTGCCTGCTTTCAGCTTCGCTTTTTGCCAATGCCCAGCTTACCCCGTCGCCCCGGCCCGTGCCCGATCCGAAACCCGTCAGCACTGCCGATACCGTAAAATATGCCCCGTTCCAGGCGCATGCGGTCATGTTCACTATTGGTGCAGGCTTTTTCGATGGCTGGCGCAGCAACTACACCTTTCCGGCAGGTTTTCAAAAAGGCAATTTTTCAGGTTTTGCTCCGCTCTTCGCAAGGGTTGAACTGGACATAAGCCGCAGCATCAGCATGGGCTTTTATTTCACTTACGATGCTTTCACCAACAATTACTCACAGATCGTAGAAAGCAACGGGGGCACTTACTACCGACCAAAGACCGATATCTCGCAGGTGTTCGGTGCAGGCTTCTCGGCATGGTACCATCTCGGCAAGTTTATCCGGGTTCCCAATCTCGATCCGTTCATTGGCGTTGGAGTAGAAGAGTGCAATTTCCACCAGGCGGCCATGCCACAGGGCGATAGCACCGTTGCCCACACCGACCATACCATCAACCCAAGCGTAAAGGCCGGTGTACGCTATTACTTCAGCCCCAAATGCAGCCTCTACGCCGATGCCGGCTTTGATATGACCTCCAAAATGGACATTGGTTTTTCGTGTCGTTTCTTTTCAAAAAAACGGGCGATAAAAAAATAAACGGACCGCCCCTCAAACGGACTGCACTCATTATCGAATTTTTTTCCGGCACAAGTTTGCCGCGCACCCCTGCGCAAAGCCAAATCGTGTCCACCAAAGCAAAGCAGTTTATTAACTGCTGTCATTGATCATCAGGCAATCAAAATTTCCAACTTTTTGTTTTTGACTTTTCACTTTTGACTTAATACCTCGCTCACCACTATCGCCGCGCTCGTCAACTGCATGGCCTGCTTCGTGCTATAGTCATCAAAGGCCAGGCTGTAGCGTATCTCGCGTACGCGGTAGTTGTCATTGCGCCTTAAGGTTCTGGCGTTTGTCCTGTCCAGCCTGCCTATATCGCCGCCGGGCGTCCAGCCCTGCAATGCCACATGCAGTGCCCATTCTATATCATAATAGTTCAGCGCCTGCTGCACATATGCCGCCGGTGTGGCCTGGGTGCTGTTGCTATTAGGTGCAAAGCCCAGCATCACCACAACTGTCCCTTGCGCGCTCTGCACCAGCGTGCCGTAGTCCTCAAAGCTAAAATCTTCAAAGTCTATCAGCACACAAGGCCACGCCACAGCGGGTTTGGCCGCCCGCAACTGTCCCAGATCCTGGTCTATATACTTTATCGCGGGCACCGCACTTTTTATCCTATCCTGCACCGCCAGGAAAATATTCGCAAATGGAGAATTCATTTTTTTCAGTAGATAGTTTGTTTAGTAGATAGTAGCGAGTACTTAGTAATTCGCCATTTTACTTGCAGTGAATAGTAGTTGTACTTACTAGTTCGTCCTTTTCCACACCCGACAGAACCAATAAGCAACGTACCTCCCTTTTAACCTTTTAACCTTTTAACTCTTTGCCACATTGTCGCATTCCCCACATTCCCTGTCTGCCGACAGGCAGGCACCACATTGTCGCATTCCCCACATTGAGCCATTGAGCATTAATTAATTCCATAAGTGGTCTTCCAATACTGCTCCGGTATCGCTACATGCTGCGCCAGCTCTTTGTCAATGGCAATGCGCTTCTCTAAGTAGTCAATATCCATTTCTTTATCAAAGCAAAATTTGCCGCCGGCAACATTATATCCATAGCTTTCCAGGATCTTTAAAAACCTCGGGCTGTTCAGCATACCCTGCACATAGGCCATGTCGCTACGGGTTATTTCATATTGCTGCTCCAGGTGCACCAGGCTTTGCGCATAGCCCGTACTATAGCTGCTATTCGTGGTCTCCGTATTGCCCAGTACAATTATCGACATCTCCTCGTTCAGTGCTTTAATAAAGGAGAGTTGCAGATTGCCATCGCTGTTCACCTGCTTGCCGTCCTTTATCTCAAAGTCAGCCTGCTTGGGTATCATCATGGCCAGCGAGCTGCCGCTTTCTTCCAGCACCCGCTTCAGTTCCATCCGTGTCTGTTCATCATAGCTGTCATATTTAATAATGCGCACCGGCTGCCCAAACAGCTCTATATATTCAGCCCAGTCGGCCATGCCGCCTCGTTTATACAGGCAATAGGGTGCGCATTTCAGCAGCAGCCCCAGGTCTCGCTTTTCGCCCATCACCCAAACATTACTCAGCGCCGCGTAAGCAACCCCCTCGCGACCCGATTGCTCAAACGATATGATGCCCAGCTCCGGCTTAATATGTTTCCTCGGCACCACGTCGAACGCAAACTCCGCCCCCGGCACAAATTCCACCCCGGAGAGGCCCCATAACTGCGTTTCCATGATCGTTCGCAGCAACTGCCTGAACACAGAAGAATTGATAAGCCCGTCCATATCTCGCCGCAGTGCTCCCGCGCGTTCAAAATATAGCGCCTTGTTCAGGATCGCGTCTATCCGTTTGGCAATTATGCCCGACAGGTGGCCGTCCAGCACTATATCCTCATAAAGGTCATAGAGCCGGGTCCGGTTCGGAAAGTAAACCGATTCCGCACTCACCAGGGCATTGCGCCAGGTGGCTATATCCTTCGCATTTCTATCTACGTTGTTAATAACAAGTTCATTAATTATTAAGTCGCTTTGTTTATGAATCTTTTTCACCATTTTAAAAATATAATTTATGATTTTTTTATCTTGTTATTCCCGCTATTTGTTAATTTGTATCAGCTTATGAAGCCGTTATCCCTCGAAGTTTACAAGTTTCTTTACAAGCGCACTGGTGCCAAGAGTTTCTCGTATTACTTTTCCATGCTGTACCTGTCCGCTCTCAATCTCACTGTGCTATATGGAATAGTTTTTTTCCTCAAAACGGTTTTTTCAGACGCTTTTGTGAAAACAGCTTTTTCTATTCCGGGCTGTCTGGTTCTCGGTGCTGTCTTTTTCTTCATTAATTACAGGCGTGCCCCTTATGATATTCTCGGCAAGGAAAAGCAGATCGAACCCCGTTATGCCGGCGTCATTATGTACTCGCTGCTCGCCATCGGCATCCTCGCAGCTACCCATTTGCTTAAATAGCGTACGGGATCAGTAGTGGCTATGTCTCCTCGGATTGCTGGTCCAGCTTACGGTATCGCCCTTAGGCAGGTCGGTCTCACCCACATTTGCATACGGCCAGCCCGCAGGTTGTGCCTGCCCTTCCATAATGCTTTTCAATGCTTTAAGTGCATCATCGTAGGCGCGCCTGTACTTGTCGGCATCGGCGCTCACATTGGCCACCCGCAGCAGGTGCCAGCAGGCCAGGTCTTTCACCAGGCTTTTCAGGTATTCATCTGCAATGGCAGGCGCCGTGCTGTCATCACCAAATAGCTGCAGCAGGTCAAATCTGGAAAGGTACATTTTCGCTTCCTGTATCGCCGCATTGATGGCCGATGCAGGCAGGCTGTCATCTGCACGGGTTATCTCCGTAATGGTTTCGGCATAGATATTCGTGGCCAGATCGGCCAGTGAAATGATAGGCATAGGTTTAGTGATTTTTAACTTCCGGTAAAATATTTTCTCTCGCCAGTCAGGGATCAATCGTCATCTTTATCCTTCTTGGGCGTCTTGCTGTCGTCATCGTCCCCGTCATCATCATCGTCATCACCTTTCTTCTTCGCCTTAGGTGCTGCGGCAGGGGTGCCCTTCTTTGGCTGCGCCTTTTCCGTGGCTTCCGGCTCTTCAGCTTCGCCGGTCTTTTTTACAGAAATTATGGTTTTCGATGCCCGGTCAAAGGTTACTTCATACGCGTTCACAGAATTGTCGCCTATCTGCTCTGTAATGTATCCGGTCAGCGTCTTCACTTCATCATTGTCCACCGAATCTATAGTTGCCACTATCTTCACCATGGCATTATTCTCCTTCTGCAGGCGCTGCACTTTTCGCTTTTCATCCGCAAATTCCTTCAGCGCCAGTATCTGGTGCTTGAATGCGCTATACTCGGCCCGCGCCTTATTCCTCATTTTCGACTCTTCCGACTGGTGAGGCATCTGTGCTCTTGCAGCCCCTGTTGCGCATATTAATGCCGCAGCTATTACTATCGACCTGGCGTTCATCTGTCGTCGTTTTGTTGGTTGGGTAAATTTACGTAGTCTGCTCATATTCTGTTCCTCCGTTTATCGGCGATCTTGCTCACGGCAAATGCCCCGCTTTTCGCCAGTTGCAGCTTCTGGTTGATGAGCCATATTGCACCCTCTACCGCATCCGGCCCGTCGTCATGGGCATTACTTCCCGGCGCAAACGCCATGAATTGTTCTTTCAGCCGCACCATGCCCGGCCGGTCACGCTCCTTGCTGTTCAGGTACAGCCGTTCTTCCCTGTGCAGCGGCTCCAGCAGTGCCTCTATCCTGGTTTGTTTGTTTTGCTTCTGGCGCTTGTCGCCCAGTATGTGCAGCTTCATGCCACTGCGTTTGCTGCTCTCGTTCATTTCCTTCCGTATCACATCCTGTATGAACACGTCTTCCATATAATACTGGCACCGGCAGTCGCCAACCATTTTCATGATCTCATAATGCCACTTCAGCATCTGTGCCGTGGTCGTCTGCTCCACATAACTTCTCAGTATGTGGTATTCCCCTTCCTTATATCCTACCAGCACAGTAGCCTTATAATCGCTTGCTTCTTTGTACGATGGATCCGTATAGCATACCAGGCACTCATACTGCTCAGGTGGCAGCGCTGGTTTATAGTGCATCTCGCCAAACACTGCGCCATCAATTATCGGGTTATTGTAGTATTCTTTCTGTATGGCCGAATAACTCTTCTGCCGCAGCACCCTGTCTATGTGGTCTTCCGAGTTCTTGGCCGGCCACGTACTCTTACCTTCTTTATCACGTATGCTCATCTCACTCACATGATCCGCAAAAGCAACCGCCCGTTCTATACAGCAATCCACCGCTATCCTGTTACCGCAAAACAATACCGTTGTGGGTGCCGATACGGATCGTGTTCCCATCGCAGCCTCTTCCACCCACTTCCACTTATTCGTTATCACTACCGGGTTCAGGCAGTCTGCATCCGTGTCTATATCATCAAATATCAGCACATCGGGCCGCACCTCCTCATTGCGCGTTCCCCGCGGGCTCTGCCCGGCCCCCAGCGCCCTGAAGGCTGCCCGCCGCATGGTAATGAACTCCTTTTCCGTCCACTTCTCCAGTCCCGCTTGCGGCCCGTAATCCTGTATGAGGCGGGCATTAGCTTCCAGGTTCGCGCGGAACGGCATCAGCAGCCGCATGGCATTGTCCAGGCTATTGCTGATCAGCAGCACGTATCGCTTCAGTCTTCTGCCGGGCTTATCACCCATAACATGGCCTACCAGCATCATGTACAATATTTCCATCATCGTGCGGCTGCTCTTGGCCAGCTCCCGGCTCCACATCCGCACCTCATAATACTCCGGGTTATTCAATATCCGCTCCGTCGCTTCCTTCTGAAACAAGGCCGGCTCGGCCGTGCAGTAATGCGGAAAATAATACTTGAACCACTCCTCCGGCTGCCCTTCCAGCTTCGCCTTCCGCGTGGCCCGCGTCTCCACCGTTTCTTTGTCTGTGCTTTTTGTCGCCTCCCTTATCCATCTCAGCGTCTCCTTCCACTTTCGTTGCCCAACTACCATATGCCGCTTATTCCTCCTCCTTCACTTTAATGGCTATATATACGTCAAACTCCTCGGCAACATCCTTTGCCAGTTGCAGGTTGTGCCGTTGCAGCCACATCACAAAGGCCCGGGCCACTTCTATTGTCTCGCCGGCTGTTACCTCCGCATTCAGATTTTTTATTGCCGCCGTATACTTTACGGCCAGGTCCACATCCTTGGGGTTAATGGCCTCTTCACCCATTATCTTTCCCGTTATCTGCTCCAGCAGCCGGTAATATTGTTTCATTTGTGCACGCCGGGTGGTCATCAGTGTTCGCTTCCTTCCATTCCAGTTACCCTCCTGTATCCAGGTGGTCACCGTCGCTTCGGTGCTGCGCACTTTCAGCGCCACATCGTCCATCTCCATGCCTTCTTTCGTGTACAAATACTCAGCCCATTCTCTTTTCTCATCCACCGTCAACTCGTTAGCCATGGCGCAAAGGTCTGCCCGCCCTTCCGCCTGTGCTAATTTAATCAGCATCATGACGCCCATTTGCGTCATCATGACGCGTTTTTACGTACATGATGCAGATCAGCCATAAAAAACCTTCGCCTCAGTTTCCATTATAGCCAGTTTATCTGCTATGTTTAATAACTTTATTATTAGTTTCATTTCACTCATTGCTTCGTTCACGCTTTCAAAATCTGTTCCTTGTATGAAAAAGCACTTTTACTTCCTCGCATTTTTGCTGTTTTTCACCATGCTGGCACACGCACAGCGCTACCTCGGTGTGGCAACCGGCAACTGGAACGCTATGAACAGCATGTACATCAACCCCGCCAACATCGCCGGCAGCAACGAGCGCATTACCATCAATCTCTTCTCATTCGGTTTGGGAGTCGATAACAACCTGGGCACCATCAGCTCCATCGGCAACATTGCAAAAACCGCTAACAGCAGCGACTCCAATGCCACAAAGAACATTTTTACTTACACCAATAATGGCAAGTTCAGCATGAGCGTTCCGGTCGTTGATATTCATGGTCCCGGCATCCTGTTCAGTCTCAACAATACGCACACCTTTGCCATCACCACCCGCATCCGCGCCGTCAATCAGTTCAATAATTTCGACCGCTCGCTTTATACCACTATCACACAAACAGAATCCGTTCAGAACGGACTTGCTTTCAACCTGCAGAACTTTAACTGGACCGCACACATATGGAGCGAGATCGGCTTTAGCTACGGGGTTCAGGCCATCAATACAGACGCGTTCCAACTCAAAGCAGGTATCACGCTCAAATATCTCGGTGGCATTGGCTACCTCGGCCTTAAGGGCAAAAACCTCGATCTGCGTTACAACGGAGGAGACTCCCTCACAACTTCCAACTCCGACCTCGAATACGCCAGCAACATCGTCAGCAGTCAGGATGCCTTCACCAACGGGGTCAACCTCAGCAACATTTTCGGAGGCCATGCCGGCAAGGGCTTCGGCACAGATATCGGTCTGAGCTTTGTGTATAAAGGCAGCAACAACTACTCCGGCAGCAACAGTCCCTACAAAGCCGCATTCGGCATCGCCCTCACCGATCTCGGATCCATCAACTACGCCAGCAGCTATCATGTCAATCTCACTGGCAACGGCACTATTACCGGTTCCGGTATCTCGCAAAATGTAAAGGATTACAACGACTTTACTTCCTACGCCCTGGCGCATGGCTATTCTGCCGACACCGGCGTAGGCGCTACCAAGGTTTACCTGCCCACCACACTCAATATCAGTGCCGATTATCGTGCCTGGCGCAGGATATATGTCAATGCGCTGTTCATCGCCAACCTGGCCAATGCCTCCAATTTCGGCAGCGTGTACTACAGCCAGCTCACCATTACGCCCCGCTACGATTCCAAAGTGTTCTCATTCGGCATGCCGTTCACATACAGCATGCTCACACATACCATGCGCATAGGCACAGGCTTCCGCATCAGCGGCCTGTTCTTTGGCAGCGACGACATGATGGCCCTGTTCAGCAACAATCAATACGGATTTAATTTTTACTTTGGTGGCATGATACCTATCTACAAGAAGCACCATAAAAACAACGATGGGTATGCCAACTAATGGAGATCGTCAATAATAAACGCGCGTTTCAATTCGAGATAACTTTTGCTGATGGCGAAATAGCCTATTTGCAGTACCGCTGGCTCAAAGCCAGGATGGTGCTCATGCACACCGTTGTTCCGGCCTCACATCGCGGCCAGGGCATTGGCGATACGTTGGCCCGCTATGTTCTGGAACACGCCCGCGCCCATGGCCTCAGGCTCATTGTTTATTGCCCCTTCGTGCAGGCATTCATAAAAAAACATCCGGAATACAACGCCCTCATAGACGGGTAACAGCACTTGACCCGCACTTACAACTATTGTCTGCCCCCGGCAGATTGCCTTTTGACATCCTACTTCAACCCAGCTTACGACTGGGCTATCTACTAAGTACTCTCTACTAAATACTATTTTACCTTTTAAGTTTTCACTTCACTCCAGCTATCCCCGTCTTTATCGCATACATCGCCAGGCCTGTGCGGGAAGTGATGTTGAGTTTGGAGAACAGCGCCTCGCGGTAGCCATCAATAGTACGCGGGCTCAGGTACATTTTTTCGGCTATCTCTTTATACGTGAGCTCCGTGCAGCACAGGCGCAGAAAATTCAGCTCGCGGTCGTTGAGGTCCAGCGAGGCGGCAACCACCGGGTCATTCAGTTTGTGTATCATGCGGCCCGTCACCAGGTCCGAGTGGTAGAAACCATTTTTCACCACCTCGTGTATGGCCACGCGCAACTCTTCGGGGTCGTTGTCCTTCAGCACATAGCCATGTGCGCCATTACGCAGCATCTTTATGATGTTCAGCTCCGTGTCATACATCGACAAGGCCAGTATCTTCACCTGCGGCCACTTTGTTCTTATAGCATCTGCCGTTTCGTAACCGTTCATTTCAGGCATGCCTATGTCCACAATGCACACGTCGGGCACGGCATCAGCAGCTTCTATCTTTACGATCAGTTCACGGCCATTACCGGCTTCCATGGTCACCTTTATGCCATTAAAACCGGTTATGATCTCTTTCACCCCTTTCCTCAGTATGGCATGATCATCGGCAAGCGCTATCGTTATCATATGCAATCGGTTTGGCGTTTATTCTGCGGTATCGTTTGAATCTGCCCGGTTGCGGATGTTCAGCGTCACCGTTGTGCCGGCATCCGCGGCAGAGTCTATATTCAGTTCTCCGTTCAGCATCTTTGCCCGCACGGTCATGTTGTTCAGCCCCAGTCCGCCGCTGCGTTCAGCGGTGTCGAAGCCGGCGCCATTGTCCTGCACCACCACAGTAAAAACTTCGGGCGTGTAGTGCATAAACACATCAATGGCTGTTGGCGATGCATGTTTCAGCGCATTGGCTATGGCCTCCTGCACTATGCGGAACACCAGCAGCTCCCGCTCATTGCCCAGGCTATAGGCATCGCCGGTTCGGTGCAACTGACATTTCAGCTCCCTCGCAGAGCATATATAGTCCAGGTCTTTTTGTATAGCTGCCTCCAGTCCGCCGCTGTCTATGTAGGCACTGTTCAGTATGTGGCTTATGTTGCGCAGGTCGGTAATGGCCTTGCCTATCATCTCCGTGCCAGCGGTTGCTTTAGCCACCACCTCCGGCTCCTTAGCGTTGTTCCTGATGTTGTACAACTGCATCTTCACAAAGCTCAGCAACTGGCCTATGTTGTCATGTATCTCTTCCGAAAGGTACCGGAACGACTGCTCCTGCACCTCCAGCCGCGATTGCAGTAATTGGGTTTGATAGCTGTTTTCCATGGCCTGCTTTTCGAGCAGGTCTTTGTAACGTTTCCTTTTGTGAGTGATGAGGAATGCGACCAATGTGAATGTAAACACCAGCAAAATGAGGGTGCCAATTATCAAGATCATTAATGCACTGTCCAAGGTCATCGTTTCAAAGGTTTAGGATACAACAACAACACGGTCGTTATCATAGCATATGCAGCAGCGTTGATCACTACCTGGGAGCTGGCAATAATGTTATAATAAGGTGATTTCTGGCGGTAAAGTATTCTTATACACGGCCAGAAGAAAAAAGTACTGGTAAAGTAAATAAGTAAGCTAAGCACGATCCAGAAATGAGGGTATCTGGTTACTTCGGCGACATTATCGTCTATCATTATCCGATAAATGGAGAATAACATCATCCCAATGATCAGGAAGCTTTCAAGCGTAATGAAATTTGAGTTGAGCGTGTCAATTGGTTGAAGAAAGATGGTATTGCAGGCCGCCAACACAATATAGCAGGTGATACTTGCTACACTTAAAGCCGCTTTTTGTCGTAACCCAGACACATTTAGAAAATAGAGCGTGATTACTGTGATCTCAATAACATTAAAAACGTGATAAACCGGATACTTTGAGTACCCCAATTTGTACAATACGGTTGTCGATATTTCTGCGGCCAATGTCAATAAAAGCAGCAGGCATATCAGCCTCGAAGCACGGTCAACGATGCGGTATTTTACTACACCGGTAACCGTGCCAACCAAAAGAAAACATAAGTAAATATAGTATATCTCCTCTACCATTAATTCACAAAACAACTATCCGCTAATGCGTTGCGCTAAGAATTGTCCCCGTCGTACTGACATAACATGTTGGGCAGGGGTTTGCATTTTCCAGTACGCATTGCTTTTTGTTGTAGTTAAATTGAATTTGCTTTCCCGAACCTGTCAGGCCGCAGATCATGATATCAACATGGTTGTTATTAAAGGCCAGATACACAGCCACAAATTTCAGCGGGTCCGACAACTTTTCTCCCTCCTTTATCATCTCAAGTAAATCATTTGCACTGTAAAGCCATGAGTTCGCAAGAATTGGGCGGCCCGTACTGTTGATGGTCTGCAAATAAGCTTTTGCAGAGTCGTGCGCGGTACTACTTGGCATTGCTCCTACGAAATAACTCTTGAGCATCGCTGTATTGGGTAAATTAAGCGCAATTGTGTCACCAATATCGCCCGGCTTTGGAACGTTCAGCCCGTGCTGATATGTGTCGCATGAGGACAAGACAAAAGAATTTCCATTAAACTGGTAGTAGGCATTTAGCCCCGATGAATCAATTGGGCTGGCCATCATATACAACTGTGTTCCAGCCTTAGATGTGTCTTTTGCCAGAAAAAACTGAATGATCGGGCTTTGAACAGAATCTATGTAGCCGCGTAAATGCTCTGCATGAAAACAGAAATGAAAATTATTCGCAGGATTCTTATGGTTGCTCCAGAAATATTTTTTTACCATGGTGTCCGCCAATGTATAGTTCACGAGGTCAACGGAAAAATCCGCCTGCGAAATTATCGGCTTGCTAACCACGGTTGACCCGGTACTTGGGGAATCCGCTATGAAAGCATAACGTTCATATGCTACACGCTTTTGTGTAGCGGAATTCGTCGCAGTACTGTTTCCAGATCCACCGCAACCATAAATCATCAATATAGCGGCCAGGAGGAAAAAATCCTTTTCATAGTTGTGTGTGTTTTTACATTTTAAAAATAACAAAATTTGTTTGCAGTCAAACGCATTTTGCGTTGATAATGTAAAAGTAAAATCAGCGCCAGCTCACTTATACCGTATTTTCCCCGTATTTACCGCAAAACAAAAGTCCCGCATCTCTGCGGGACTCTGATAAACCGTTCTATTATTTCTGCTATGGTACTTCTACCACATTCAGTATCTCGTTCAGTATCTGTTCGCTGGTCACGTTCTCGGCTTCGGCTTCGTAGGTGAGGCCAATACGGTGGCGCATCACATCGTGGCATATCGCACGCACATCCTCCGGTATCACATAGCCGCGGCGCTTGATGAATGCATAAGCCTTTGCTGCCAGCGACAGGTTGATGCTGGCACGCGGCGATCCGCCGTAGCTGATGTAAGGCTTCAGCTTGGCCAGCTTATATTCTTCAGGGAAGCGGGTGGCAAATACTATGTCCAGTATGTACTGCTCTATCTTCTCGTCCATATACACCTCGCGCACCAGTGTGCGGGCCTTAAGTATGTCTTGTATAGAGACCACCTGGTTGATCTTCGGCATGCCGCCGGGGTTCAGGTTGGTGCGTATGATCTGACGCTCCTCTTCCTTCTTGGGATAAGTGATCACTATCTTCAGCATAAAGCGGTCCACCTGGGCTTCCGGCAGTTCATAAGTGCCTTCCTGCTCTATCGGGTTCTGCGTGGCCAGCACTAAGAAAGGCTCTTCCAACGGGTAGGTGTGGTCGCCTATGGTCACCTGGCGCTCCTGCATGGCTTCCAACAATGCGCTCTGCACCTTGGCCGGGGCGCGGTTTATTTCATCCGCCAGTATAAAATTGGCGAAGATCGGACCCTTCCTTACGGCAAACTCATGTGCCTGCGGATTATAGACCATAGTTCCCAGCACATCGGCCGGCAGCAGGTCGGGCGTGAACTGGATGCGCGCAAAACGGGCATGGATGGCAGAAGCCAGCGATTTGATGGCCAGCGTTTTGGCCAGACCGGGCACACCCTCCAGCAGCACGTGGCCATTGGCCAGCAGGCCTACCATCAGGCGTTCCACCATTTGCTTCTGGCCTACAACGGCCTTGTTCAGCTCCATGTTCAGCAGCTCTATGAAAGCGCTTTGCTGGTGTATTTTCTCATTCAGTTCGCGAATGTCAACAGAAGATGATACTTGCATACGTTTTCCTCAGATTCAGATTCCAAAAATAAACCCCTAACCCATATAAGGAACCATTGCCCAACCAATTTAACTTTTTTTAAATACCGCTTGGGGGGATGTTGAAAAGGTTAATCGCCTAATAGGGGGAGTGCTTATTGGCGAGTCCTCGCTATGTATAGGCTCGACTGCAGAGACTCGCAAAGAACAGAAAAATATTTATTTTCCGCACAGTCAATTTGAGTACACTACCATTACTTCATAAAATCAGAACTTTCCAAATTTGACATCTTCTTACCCTGTTTGTTTTTTTCTATTTGTTTTAAGAAGTCATTTCTATTGGATATGGTTGTATGTAAGCTTCGAAGCCATTTATCTACATCTACGCCGCAGGCATTAAAGTGATTTGTATCCCAGTTTCTATTACCAATTTGTTCCAATATAGTTTGAGCGTCTGTAGCACTTATAAAAAGAGCAATTTTTAATTTTGCTTCTTGAAGTGCAGCCTGTAAATAAGAATTAGGGGAGGCGATCAAAGGCGGTTTTTTCGAATAATCATCCAATACGGACACTATTTTTTTAAGAGAAACAATGCCTTTAAAAGGTAATAGAGTTTGTTTTCTTACACTATCTAATGCCTCGTTAAACGACGTACTGTGCAAACCATACGGTATGTTAAATTGAAATCCTCTTCTATCATAGTATTCCATTAAAACAATAGGAGTAGATAGGCTTTCTTTTATATCTTTTCTCCATAATGGATATACAACAAAATGAGGCCTGTATTCGTCTGTTCTTGGTAATTTAACTAATTCCAAACCAATTACTACTGGTCCTACTACCCTGTATAATTTGTCTTGTGCGTATACAGTTAGTTCAGGAAAAGCATTTCCCCAATCCGTAATAACTTGCTTTTTTAGTTCTTTGCTTATTGCCATAATTAAGGCCTGATGATTTGTATTGAATATCCGGGAAAACTGTTTGAATATTTCAGAATTTGTCTATTACTCATTTCAGAATTTGTAATCATACAATCTTATCATCATAATTTGTTTATCATTAATGTATCTTCACGGCATTAGCATACCAAACGGATAGTAGTCACTCGCACTCTGCAATATGGGTTTGTAGTATGTTATGCCAAATGGCACCGTGCTGTCGCCCTACGGTGTCTGCCCCCAGTCGCGCATCACTCACGGTTGCCAGCACATCGCCCAGGTGGTCGGCCACCTCATACTGCTTCTGCCCGGTGATGTGTGAAGTTACCGCTCATTGGTGAGTCCTCGCTATGTATAGGCTCGGCTGGAGAGACTCGCCAAGGACGGGATAGAATTTAAGTAGAACTCTTAAGTTTTTATACCCTATTTTACCAAAAAGCTAAACATCTTTTCATAAGAATGAGGAACGTTATATTCATCGATTACGTTGTACGTTAACACCCAAGTATGTTGACTTTTTGAATAGCTTGAGTCATATGTCCGATCAAAACCATAGCCATAGCCAAAAAAATCCCGCTTAAATTCCGAAATACCACTTAATGCAAAGACTGTATCCTGCTCTTTATTATCAGTCACATCTTTTAGCACAAAACCCACTCTCCAGCCTGGCAAATACCCAATATAAATATGCATAGCAAAAGGCACTCCGGCTTCAGCATCCCTTGTTGTTATTCCAGCAGTAAACGGTTTGCCTTCCTCCTTAATAATTTTCCCTGATGAATCGTAACAGACACAGTATACCGAATCCCCAAGAGTATTGAAAAGCGTATAGTTAGAAATTCTACCACTGGAATAATACGTTATATTTTCTCCTACAAACTGTCTTCTGAGCATCCTATATGAACCACATAATTTATGTGTAATAGAATCATATTTGAACAGGTACATTGATGAATCCGGATTTATGAAAGTGGAATCTTTTACATAGCGCCCATCAAAATAAGTTAATGCAATGGAGGTTCTGTTTGCAGAATCCACAGAGCTATCGCGCACCTTAAGCCCGTTTTCACCATAGCTTATCTCTCTGTATTTACCATGCATGAATAGTAATTCACTTTTTTTAGCTCCGCCGGGATAGTACTCCAATTTACAACCAGGAATACTGCAATGGTTGTTGTTGCATGCAATAAGAAGTGGCAGAACAATAAGCAATAGGCTTCTTTTCATCTCAATAATAATTTATACTTCGTTTCTTTATTTCTTTTTTTCATGTCCCAGCTGAGTCTCGCCAGCTTAGCTGTGTGCAGCGGTGAAGACTCGGCGATAACCGCAATATTTATTTTTTCTTCTGTTTTAAATCGCTCTTTCCTGTGCAACTAAATATTTTTTCTCTCTCACCAACACATTGAAGACACTACCCGAATTGAGTACACTATCCTCTACCTGAACTTTCCAAAACGTTTAAATCTTCGTATTGCTTCCAATATAGTTACCAAATTTCCGTTATTTAATTACTTCGAGCCTTGCTTATTGCAGGTACAGACGAGCTATTGTATTGACCTGGATTGTTCGAATTGTAACGAAAATTACTGTTTATTTCTCGATCAGCTGCGTGTTGATGTGCTCCATATTTACCTAAATAGTCTATTCCCTTATCAGTTACATAATAATTTTCAGCTGGTTCATGAAATACAAGCGCCGCCCGTGGCTTGGAGAAAACATGTCCCCGGCAACGCCCCGGAGAATTTATAGGTTTCCAGTAATTTAGGTCGAATCTCTTTTGCCATATCCTCACCACATTATCGCATTCTCACCACATTGCCGCATTCCACCACATTGCCGCATTCTCACCGCATTGTCGCATTCCCCCACATTAACTTAATTTCGCGTAATGGAGAATTTTGAACAGCGCTGGCAGGAAACCGAAAATATGCTTAGGGAACGCTTTGGCAAGGTGCCGGACATGGAGGGCATCCTCTTCCTCATCGGCATGAATGAGGTAGGCGCGCCACCGTTAAAAAAATTCACCAAAGAGCAAAAGCAGGACCTGATGCATGTGGCCGTATGCACCCTGCTTTCCCAGTTAGGCCTTTACGAATTTGCCGGTAAAGATGCCGACGGCTGGCCCCACTTTCACCAACTAAGCGCGCCGGATGCTACCACCCTCAAAGATCAGGAACGGATGCTTAAAGAATGTGCGATCAATTATTTTGAGACCCTCTGACACGAAGTTGCGGGCGACCATCACCCGGCTGACCATTAGCAGTACATTACATAGTTAGATTAGTATATTTGCACTTATGCAGATATTAGATGGTACACTCGTTTCGGCTCATATCAAGGAGCAGATAAAGCAAGACGTTATCGACTTCCAGGCACAGGGCGGTAAACAACCCCACCTGGCCGCCATACTCGTAGGCAATAACCCCGCCAGCGAGGCCTATGTGGGCCACAAGGTGAAAAGCTGCGCCGAGCTGGGCTTCGAATCCACACTGCTGCGTTTTACAACAGACATTACCGAGGCACAACTGATAGACGAGGTGCGCAAACTGAACGACAACGATTCGGTAGATGGCATACTGGTACAGTTGCCGCTGCCCGATCATATCTCCGGCGATGCCATCATCAATGCCATCCATCCTGATAAGGATGTGGATGGCTTCCATCCTATATCACAAGGCAAAATGATGCTGGGGCAACCTACCTTTCTGCCCGCAACACCATACGGCATCATGCTGATGCTGGAACATTATGATATAGATGTTGCCGGCAAGCATTGCGTGGTCATTGGCCGCAGCAACATTGTTGGCACACCTATGACCATCCTGCTCAGCCGCAACAGCAAGCCCGGCAACGCTACAGTTACCCTCACACACTCGCGCACCAAAAACCTGGCCGAGCTTACCCGTCAGGCCGATGTGATCGTTGCGGCCATAGGCAAACCCCGCTTCGTGACCGCCGATATGGTGAAGGATGGCGCTATTGTTATTGACGTAGGCATTAACCGGGTAGACGACCCTACCAAAAAGACCGGCAGCCGCCTGGTGGGCGATGTGGACTATGACGCCGTTGCGCCAAAGTGCAGTTTCATCACCCCGGTTCCAAAGGGCGTAGGCCCCATGACCATTTGCGGATTGATGAAAAATACCCTGGCTGCGGCCAAACAAAAGGTTACAGCGTAACTTTGCGGTAGTTGTTATTGTTTTCAAAGTGGCAGTTATGGCAGTAGATGTGAAGAAGTACCCGGTGATGGAACACTTCTACACCCTGCAGGGTGAAGGTGTGCATACCGGTAAGGCAGCCTATTTTATCAGGCTGGGCGGTTGCGATGTGGGTTGCGTGTGGTGCGATGTAAAGGAAAGCTGGGACGCAGCGGCACACCCGCAAATGACCGTGACCGACATCGTTGCTGCGGCATCCGCACACCCCGGCCGCATAGCGGTCATCACCGGTGGCGAACCTTGCATGCACGACCTGTCTGCCATTTGCAACGGCCTGCACAATGCCGGTTTCAAGGTGCATATAGAAACTTCCGGCGCCTACAACCTCAGCGGAAAACTGGACTGGGTAACGCTCTCGCCAAAAAAATTCAAGGCCCCGCTGCACTCTTGCCTGGCCCAGGCCGATGAACTGAAGGTGGTGGTCTATAACCAGTCAGATTTCAAATGGGCGGAAGAGCATGCTGAACGCGTGGGCGCCAATTGCCGCCTGTTCCTGCAACCCGAGTGGAGCAAACGCGAAATGATAACACCGCAGATAATAAATTATATACAGCAACATCCGCAGTGGCAATTATCTTTGCAAACACACAAATACATCAATATTCCATAACATGACCTGGTTGCAATCTGTTATCATTTCGGTGGTTGAAGGTATCACCGAGTTCCTGCCCATATCTTCTACTGCGCATATCAAATTTGCCAAGGCCATTATGCACATGGACCCGCACGAGCCATTCAGCAATATGTTCGACATCGTCATCCAACTGGCGGCGATAATTGCGGTCATCGTGCTGTTCTGGAAAAAGTTCCTCGATTTCAAGCACATCTCGTTCTATGTAAAGCTGGCCATTGCCGTGGCCCCGTCCCTCATTTTCGGTGTGCTGCTCAAAAAACGTATAGACCATGCCCTGGGCAATGTTACCGGTATCGCCATCATCACCCTGCTGGGCGGCGTACTCTTCCTGTTTGTCGATAAGCTATTTAAAAAACCGGAGATCACCAGCGACCAGCAGATGAGCAACGGCAAGGCGCTGCAGGTGGGTCTGTTCCAGGTGCTTTCTGTAATATTCCCCGGCTTCAGCCGCAGTGGCGCCACCATCATCGGTGGCCTGGCCGGCCGCCTCGACCGCAAAACTGCCGCCGAGTTTTCCTTCTTCCTCGCTGTACCCACCATGGCTGCCGCCACTGCAAAAGACGTTTGGGATACTTACAAAGAAACACCACAAGTATTTCACGACACGTCTAACATGGGTATGCTGGCCGTAGGGTGCCTGGTATCATTCCTCATTTCGTTACTGGCCATCCGCACATTCCTTACCTATGTGCAGCGCCACTCGTTCCGTGCATTCGGCATCTACCGTATCATAGCCGGGCTGGCCATACTCGGACTCATCTATGCGGGCACCATCAACAAAGATTACGACAAGCCGGAAACCAAAACAGAAGCACCCGCTTCTCCGAACAAGTAGAGAGTAGCGCGTAAATAGTAGATGATCGTCTTATCGGCACGGGTAGTAGTAAGGGCAGATTGAGCGCCTGCTAACTTTATCCTTTGCCGGCTTATTTTTGGTTTTCGTCTCGAGTCGCTCTGCTAAATACTCTTTTAGGTTCTCACTTTTGACTTAAAAAAAACTTCCCCCCATATCACCAGCCAGGTAATGATGCAGGGAACTGCCTTTATGGTATAAGGTATCAGGAAGGAATTTTTCATTACCGGCGGGAAAAGATCGGTTGCCGACAGGCAGGTGAACACAAATACCGTCCATAAAAGGATAGTGCGCCACACGGTTGCCGGCCTGCTGAAATACCAGATGGCCACACCCGCTACAGCAATTACATAAGTGGGCGACTCGGCCTTGTGATTGAAGATGATCACCCATATCAGCATAGAGGCCAGCATCAGTTCGCGGTAAGCCTGCTCCTTATACCGTTTCACTTTGGTCAGTTGCAGCAAAAAGAGGGCAATACCCACCGCAGTAACTATCGTCTTGCTGCCCGCATAATGGAACCATGTCGTCAGCCACGCCATTACCGATATACCCAGCGATGCCGCCCTGTCTGCCATCAGCAGCGTTTTCCAGTTATTATATTGCCACATCAGCTTGTCGGCTGAGGTTACCAACAGCGGGGCCAGCAGCAATATTGCCGTCCACATCAGCGTGTACAGCGCAGCCTTCCCCTTTTGCGGGAAGAACAGGAACAAACAGAATCCTATCGCGCCATATACTTTTATAAAGGTCACCAATACCAGCATCAGCGCTGCCCAGCCCACCTTGCCCCGTTCCATAAAACCATAGGCCATAATAATGAGGCCGCACAACAGGCCATTGCTCTGCGCGTTCTGCAGGCTGGTGAGCAGCTCCAGGAACACGAACAGCAGGATAAAACTCTTTGCCCGGTTGCTGAACGGCAGCATGCGCACACCAATAAAAACCACAAGGGCATTCAGCACATTCCACAAGGGCAGGCCCAGGTAATTGGGCAGCCAGGCAAGCGGCGCCATCAGCAAAGCAAAAGTCGGACTGTACTTAAAAAAGTCCCAGTGCTCGTCTGGGTACAAACCATACAGGTTAGTGCCATGCAGCAGGTGGTAGAACGAGTATTTGAAAATAAGGTAGTTATTGTAATTAGTGGTTTGTTTGCCAATGAATTGCACCATCAGGCTCTTTTGCAGCATGATGTCGCCGGGTATCTCCTTCTGCATCACAAAGGGCGCGCTGCCCAGTGCCAGCAACTGAATGGCCGATACCACTGCTACCAATATATATACCGCCAGCAAAAACCGGTGGTCCAGAACAATATGAGCAATTTTTTGCTTCACTGCTGCAAACATAATATCAATCGCTGTCTTTCTTATGGCCACGGCTCTCGCAAATTAATTTTTCAACTATGCCAACCACCCCATCAGGTTTTGGCGTCTGTTAGCAGATAAACCTCATTTTTATGAAAAAGCTCCTTTCCTTTTTCCTCCTCATTCCGTTTGTTTCGTTTGGCCAAAGGCTGGAAATTTCCGAACAGGCCGGCATCAGCCAGACCACTCAATTGCAATCTGGTTACTTTAATGACGGTGAGACCGTCCCGGGTTTTTCTAACCAGGTAGCGGCCAACTGGCATTTTTGCCCGCATTTCTCTGTCAAAGGTTTCTACGAGTTCAACAACTGGAACACACAATGCCATGCCCTTGGTCTGGCACCCGAGTTTCATGCAGGCATGTTTTACTGCGGCGTGGAAATAAAGGGAGCCGACTTTGCCGCCATGCATAGCTATTCGGTAGAGTCTCGCTTTGCCACATCTTTAGGCTATGGCGCTTACGCAGGCCTTCGGGAGCGCATTTGCTGCCATTGGGCACTGATGCAGCAAATAGGATATGGTGTAATGAAGGTGGACGGAAACCTGGTGCAGTCTCCCTACACCGTCGAATACCTGCCATCGGGCCATGGCGGCAACCCCATCATCCCTTCAACAGAACCTTTCACCCAGAATATCCGGGTAGCTTATCTGAGAGCGGGTATATCTTATTCATTCTAAAACCAAATCACCCCCATGAAAAAACTTACCCTCCTTCTTTTGCTCATGCCGCTTTTGTCATTCGGTCAGCAATTTGAAATATCAGAACAAGCGGGCATGGCCCGCAACAATATGGCCCGGGCCGGCTATACTTTCAACAGCGGCTCCTCGCCAACGGGGTTTTCCAACGAGCTTGCCTTAAGCTGGCATTTTGCAAAACATTTTTCTGCAAAAGGTTTATACGAATATGATGGCTGGAATACCCGCAGCAAAAGCGTCGGCATTGCGCCTGAATTCACTACCGGAATTTTCTATTGCGGGGCCAGCATCTCTGCCACGCACTTTTCACAGATAAACGATGTGATGTATTCACAGCGTTGTTCTGTTACTCCCAGCTATGCGGCTTACTTTGGCCTCAAAGAGCGCATAGGCAGGCATTGGTCGCTCACCCAGCAGGCAGGCTATGTTATGATGAAAGAGAAGGGAACCGCTTCATATCAGCCCAACATTATAGAATGGTACAGCCCAACCGGAACACCCCCTCCCGGCCCCGTTTATATTAGCGAGCCTTTCAGCAGACGGTTGCAAATGGCATATCTGCGGGTTGGTATTTCTTACTCGCTATAGCAGGTCATCACGCTCTTCCAGAAAACAATATTCGCTTACCTTAGCGGTATGCCTGAAAAGAAATTGTTTCTGCTGGACGCCATGGCGCTCATTTTCCGCGCCTACTATGCACTCATCCGCAATCCGCGCATCACCAGCAAGGGAAGGAATACCAATGCACAGTTCGGTTTTACCAATACCCTCGTCGATCTGATCAATAAGGAAAGGCCCACGCACCTGGCTGTTGTGTTCGATACATCTGCACCCACAGAGCGCCATACCGATTTCGAAGCCTACAAAGCCAACCGCCAGGAAGCCCCTGAAGACCTCCGCGATTCCATTCCCGATATCAAGCGCATCATCAAGGGCTTTAACCTGCCCTGTATGGAGCTGGATGGCTACGAGGCAGATGACCTCATAGGTACGCTTGCGCTGGAAGCTGCAGAGCTGGGTTATACCGTTTATATGGTTACCCCGGATAAGGATTATGGTCAGGTAGTGCGCGATAACGTGTACATCTACAAACCTCCCTTCCAGGGCGGCAGTGTAGAGATCATGGGACCTAAAGAGGTATGCGCCAAATGGGGCATCCAGCGGGTAGAACAGGTGATTGATATGCTGGGCCTGATGGGTGATGCTGTGGACAACATCCCCGGCATTGCAGGCGTAGGTGAAAAGACCGCTGCCAAGCTGCTGGCCGAATATGACAACATCGACAACATATTGGCCAATGCCGATAAGATAAAAGGCGCGCTGGGCGAAAAAGTGCGTGCAGGCCGCGATAATGCGATCATGAGCCGCAAGCTGGCCACCATCATCACCAATGTGCCGGTAGCTTTTCACGAAGAAGATTTCCGCGTAAAAGAAGTGAACAAAGAAGCGCTTACCCAGGTATTTGAAGAGTTGGAGTTCAAAACGCTGGCCAAACGCATACTGGGGGAGAAAGAAGCTGCTGCTCCGCAAAGCACCGACCTGTTCGGCAACCCCATACAGCAGAAGCAGGGCGCAACTATTACCGCTGCACCTTCAGCAGACGTGCCTGCGCCTGGCGCAGAGGAAGAAGCTCCGGCATTCACCAACCTGCAAACCGCAGCTACTGTTAGTCATCATTATACTCTGGTGCAAACCGATGAAGAGATCGCTGCGCTCATAGAGCAATTAAAGACCCATAAGGAGATCGCCTTCGACACGGAAACCACCAATATCGACGCCAACCTCGCCGACATAGTAGGCATGAGCTTCAGCACTGCCAGTCATACCGGCCACTATGTGGTGATGCCGGCTGACCGCGACAAAGTGATCGCCATTCTCGAAAAATTCAAACCGCTGTTTGAGGATGAGTCGATACTCTGGATAGGCCAGAACATCAAGTATGACATGATCATCCTGAAATGGTATGGATTTGAGTTGAAGGGAAAGATCTATGACACCATGCTGGCCAACTATGTGATAGACCCCGATGGCAAGCGCAGCATGGACATGATGAGCGCCAAATACCTGGGCTATGAGCCCATTTCCATAGAAACACTCATTGGCAAAAAGGGCAAAGGCCAGCTATCCATGCGCGATGTGCCGCTGGAAGAGATAAAGGAATATGCCGCAGAAGATGCCGACGTTACTTTGCAGCTAAAGGCTGCCTTCGACCCTATGCTGGTCGAGAAGAATGTGGGCAAGGTGTTCAACGAGGTAGAAAACCCGCTGGTTCCGGTTCTCCTCGATATTGAGTACGAAGGCGTGGGCCTCGATGTAGACTTCCTTCGCGACTACTCCAAAGAACTGGAACGCGATATACGCGAGAGCGAGGCGAACATTTACAAACATGCCGGCGTCAACTTCAACATTGGCTCGCCCAAGCAACTGGGTGAGGTGCTGTTTGAAGTGATGAAAATTGATGCCGGGCAAAAGAAAACAAAAACAGGGCAGTATGCCACCGGCGAAGATGTACTGCAAAAACTGCGCAGCAAGCACCAGATAGTAGAAGACATCCTTGCATACCGCGAGCTCACGAAGCTGAAAAGCACATACGTTGATTCATTGCCGGGCCTCATCAACCCACGCACCGGCAGGCTGCACACCAGCTTTAACCAGGCCGTAGCCGTAACCGGCCGCCTCAGCAGCAACAACCCCAACCTGCAGAACATCCCCATCCGCACCGACCGCGGCCGCGAGATACGCAAGGCATTCATTCCCCGAGACGAAAACCATGTACTGGTCTCCGCCGACTACTCACAAATAGAACTGCGCATTGTGGCCGCCATCAGTGGCGACGATAATATGGCTGCTGCTTTCCGCGAGAAGAAGGACATCCACACGGCCACTGCCGCTAAAGTATATGGTGTGGAAGAAAAAGATGTGACGGGGGCTATGCGCCGCGCAGCCAAGGCCGTGAACTTTGGCATCATCTACGGACAAAGCGCATTCGGCCTGGCCGAGAATATCGGTGTCAGCCGCACCGAGGCCAAAACTATTATTGACAACTACTTCCTGCAATACCCGGCCATCAAGCAATACATGGATCGCTCCATCAATTTTGCCAAAGAACATGGCTATGTGGAAACCGTGATGGGCCGCAAACGCTGGCTGAAGGATATATACTCTGCCAACTTCACCGTGCGCGGCTATGCCGAGCGCAACGCCATCAACATGCCCATACAAGGTACCGCTGCAGACATGATCAAACTGGCCATGATCGCCATTCACCGCGAGCTGAAGACGAGCGGCCTGCGCAGCAAGATGATCCTGCAGGTGCATGACGAATTGGTTTTTGATGTGCCCAAAGAAGAAGTAGATGCCATACAACCACTCATCAAAAAATGCATGGAAAGCGCCATGGAACTACCACACGGCGTACCGCTGGCCGTAGAGACGGGCGCAGGAAAGAACTGGCTGGAGGCGCATTAAGGAATGTGTGAAATGTCTGAACGCGTATTTTGCCTCGGCGCGAAGGAATGATTATTTTGCATTTATGTACACCTACACCCAACGCTTGATTTTCTTTCTCCTAATCATTGCGCTGTATTGCTGTAAGCAACCTCATCATAATACTCCGCATGGCCCGTCTTCTGCAAAGCTTGCCACTGTAGCATACGACTCAAATTACACGGACAACGAAAAATTCTGCTTTCGCGTAAAGTATGGCCGGGTGCGGCTTGATGATATTGTTTATTCAGAGAATTGACCGCAAGACACCTATTAGTAATCCGTTTGCGAACGGTTTCGCGAAGTGTGAAACACGGCGAAGATTACAACGTTACTGCCTATTATCTCATAAACAACAACAAACGGGAAACGCATTAGCCTTATTTGGCGATAACCTTTGTTAACAATACTGAAATATTCCGGATGAAAAACAATTTTGCTGAAGGAGTTATCTACCGCAGATAAAAATGCTTCTCCTAATCCTGGTTGTTGTTGCTCGTACCAGTCGTAGGCATCCTGTATCATTCGCCTCGCGGCTTGCTTAACCTCAAGTTTGTACATTACTTGTTACGCCTGTTACGAATGAGCGCTTTAGTTTCGTCCCAGCTATAGGATTCGCTTTCCCCTGCCAAATGTCTCCTTCGCTCTTCATCAAGTAAGGCAATCTGTTCGGCAGACAAGGTATCATGCTGTTCGTGCATCTCATCTGCAAGGAACATATATAAACCCTCCGCTTTCTTGTCGCTCACTTGTTCAATATACTCATGCAATTGCTGCCGGATCGTTGCTGTATCCATGACTCTTATTCTTTCTACAAATTTATGGAATTTCGTCCTTGCCTGTCACTTACCTCAATCCGCTCACCGTCTTCCCTTTCGGATACTTCACCGTATAGCTGAAGTGCAGCACCTTGCTTTCATTGGGCGCCAGGCTCACACGCCAGCGCAGTTCTCCGGTCGATTCGTTTTGCTCAGCGCCGCCATTGTCCACGTCCTCTATCACAATATCCTTGTCATTGCTCACCGGCAACTGGTCGGCTATTACTATGTTCGCGCTTTCCTTACGGGTGTTGCGCACGGTTATGTTGTAAGCAAACGATTCCCGCACATTCGAGCCTATGGTTTTTACACTGCGCTCCTTTTTGTCCAGCTCTCTTTTCATGATCACCTTCTTATCGCGGCCCAGCGATACTGATAAAGTATCCTTTACATTCTGCGGGTCTATCTTGCCATTGCCCACATAGCTGCCCTCATAAAAAATATTGGTAGGCCCTGCCAGCAGGTTCAGGTCTTGCCAGTTCGTGATCTGCGCCTGCAAAAACACACCTTCACCCATCTTTGGCACGGCATAATACTGGAAGGTGGCCGGTGCTTCATACTTCTTCACCGCTACCAGGTGTTCCTGCCCGTCCGATGGAATGGAGTAGGGAAGGTCAATGTCGAAGGTTGTGTTTACTCCGCCGTTGTCTACAACCGTAACTTCATCAACCGATCCTTGCGACATATCAAAGTTATTTTTCCTATACATCTGCACTCCATCCACGGCGTATCCCGCAGCCGGTGCTGCCGTTGTAAATGCATTGTGTGAACGGACCACAACCTCCTTTAGCGTCTTGTATGTACTGAATGCTAAATACCATGCGGTCAGCTCCGGCGCCTGCATATCCTCATCCGGGTTACCAGTCGAGAGGGTCAGGTGCACGCCCGGCCACGCTATGCCCGTGTTCTGATAAACGTTCGCTTTATACACCACCTTTATGGGGCTGTGGCTATCATCGGCTATGATGTCATACACTGGTTTCCAGCCCGCATTCGGCGTCACATACTGCACGTTAATGGTGCTGCTGGTAGCCTCCTTGGCATACAGCTTCACCAATATGGCGCCTCCCGGCTGGTAGCCCCTGCTTTGTTCGGCGGCTAACTGGGCATTCAGCCGGGCCAGGTGCTCGTCTATTTTCTTCAGCTCACGCGCTTTTTCAGTCTTGGCAGCCAGGTAGCTGTCCCACTTGCTGTTGGCCAGGTCCAGCATTTTTTGCAATTCCGCTACAGACAGTCCGTTGGCATTGCCGCTCACTTTCCGGTTCTCCTGCAATATGGCTATTTGCTCGTTGATCACCATCAGCTTGTTGTTTACCACATCCCGCTGCCCGTTCACCAGCTCTATGCTGTCCTTCATCAGTTTCACCGCTGGCGATATATTGTCACTGCCCAGGTAATTGTTCTGGAAAGAGACGGCCTCCACCGTAGCACCATTGGTGGCATTGACTACTATCGTCTGCGAGTTTACGTCGCCGGCCACATTGCCCAGCACCACATCATTTTCCCCCTTCACCAGGCTCACCCTTGCTGAACCCGACACCTGCGCGCCCGACAAAAAAACAGTCGCATTGCTGACGGAAATATCCTGCACGGGCAGCGCCTGCGCGCTTTGCGCGGCCAGGTAACACATTACAATGAGTGCTGTTCTTTTCATGTTTCAATTGTTTTCTATATAAATGACGGAAAAACATGCCACTATCCATAAATCAACAGTTAAAAAGTTTTGTTAAACCAAAATACCCTTTGTTCCAACTATTTCTCATTCTTAACCGTCTTATCATTGGCGGGCAATATTTTGACAAATAAAAATATTGTCATATTTTACCAAACTTTCAGCTAATTGTCATTTTAATATTAAGTAACAATGAAGAAAATATACGCCCTTCTGGCTCTGGCAACCCTATTGTCGCCTGTAACCGGCAGAAGCCAGGTAACGGTGACTTCCGGCGCAACGGCCCTGCAACTGGCATCTGAGCTCACCGGTGGGGGAGTTACAGTTACCAGTCCCACACTCACTTGCGCCTCTAATGCAGAAGGTATATTTACCGGCCCCTCCTCGCTGAGCTTCGACAGTGGCATTGTGCTCACAAGCGGCACCGCAGCAACATCCGGTACTACTTATGGCGCATTCGGCCCCGCCAGTAATTTCGCCAGCACGGCCAATGGCACACCCGGCGATCCCGATCTCACTACACTCGCAGGACTTACCACTTATGATGCTTGTGTACTCGAATTCGACTTTCAGCCTGCAGGCGACACCGTTAAGTTCAATTACGTCTTCGGTTCAGAGGAATATACTGACTTTACCTGCTCCAGTTTCAATGATGTGTTCGGGTTCTTCATTTCCGGCCCCGGTTATGCCAGCGCCACAAACATTGCCCTTGTTCCGGGCACTACTATCCCGGTTTGCATCAATAGCGTGAACTGCGGTGCAACAGGTGGCTACTCTACCTCCACTTGCTCAGCTCTCGGCCCCGGTGCGCCATTCTGCGCTTACTACGTAAATAATCTTACCGGCACCTCCATCACCTACGATGGTATTACCACCACGCTTACTGCGATAGCCGCTGTGTCTCCCTGCAATACCTATCACCTTAAAATAGGCATTGCAGATGGCAGTGACGAAGCATTCGATTCCGGCGTATTTATACAAGCAGGAAGCCTTACATCAACCGGCATCGCAGTTACGCCCGTTGGCGCCGACCCTACCGATACTTCTCTCGGTAACCAGTATTGCGTTCGCGGTTGCCTGCCGGGTGTTTTCAATTTCGCCACCTCGGCTCCTGTGGCAGGCGGGTTGACAATACACTACACTATTGGCGGTACTGCTATAAACGGCACCGACTATTCTACCATCGCCGACAGCGTAGTTGTGCCTCCGGGCGGCAGCAGTGCTAACGTCATTATCAATGGTTTACCTGCCCTGTCTGGCGGCACTAAGTCAGTTACGCTCTACATCCTTGCTCCTTACACCTGTAGCGGCGTGCCAGTTATCATCGACAGCGCTACCATTCTCATCATCGATGGTTTCCCGGTAAACATCATCACCCCCGATACTTCTATCTGCCTCGGCAGTTCATTTACCATGAACGCAACCGGCGACCCGCATCTGCACTTCATGTGGACACCGGCCTCCGGCGGCATCAGCAACGATACCCTCCTCAACCCCACTGTGTCGCCTACGACCACCACTACCTACACGCTTACCGGCACTATGCCTGGCTCCGGCTGTCCGCCAAGCACCGACGTGGAAACGGTCACTGTCATTCAGAACCTGTCGCTCACTGTTGGCCCGGCTATCCAAAATACCTGTGTCGGCGTTCCGCTTCCGCTCAATGTTATCGTGTCTCCGTCTGCAGGCTCTTACAGCTACAACTGGACACCTTCAACCTGGCTCAGCAGTGGTATCGTCTCTAACCCCACGGTAACACCTGGCGCGGCAGGCAACTACCCATATCATGTTTCGGTTATTGAAACCACTGCCGGGTGCACCGTGTCAGATTCTTTCATCCTGCATGTTCTGCCAAACGATTTCACACTGAACAACCAGGATAGCGGCATCTGTTTCTATGATGTCATCCCGGTAAGCGCCTCCGGCGATACCGAGTTCGCCTACCACTGGCAGCCCGCTTCTCAGGTATCCAACCCCGACATCCTGGCCCCATGGCTCACTGTCAATACCAGCACCACTTTTACGGTGACGGCTACCTACCCCGGTTGCCCCGATATGGTGCATACCGTTAGCTATTACGTAGAAAGCCCGCATGTGGACATTCTCACACCAGACACCATGTTCTGTATCTATGACACCGTACACCTGAGGGTACTGGTAACCCCGGCCGATTCTCCTTATGTGTTTAGCTGGAGCCCAACAACAAACCTCTACGATGGCACTATGTTGGAACCGGTGTTCACATCCGGCATCACGGGCGATTACCCTTACAGCCTCACCATACAGTCGCCGCTGGGTTGTACCAGCAGCGATCATGTCACACTCTCGCCTCGCCCGCTGGCACAGGTCACTGCAAGCGCTGTAAGCCCCGGTGTTACCTATGGCGGCACAGACCAGCTTGACGCAACTGACCTCACCGCATTTCCGCTGGTTTACTGGTGGACTCCCGACGATGGATCGCTGAGCAACCCGAATATCAACAATCCTGTTGCCACACCGGCGGCGCCAACCACCTATGTGGTGCATGCCATGAACGAATGGGGCTGTAAAGACTCTGCAAGTGTGTTTGTAGATGTGACCGGCGGAGATGATGGCACCGTGGTACCAATGGCCTTCACACCAAACAACGATGGGCTCAACGATGTGTATCGCCTGGTGAATATGCACAACAAGAAACTGGTCGAGTTCAACATCTTCAACCGTTGGGGTCAGTTGCTCTACCACAACAGCACTGATGTAAAAGCCGGCTGGGATGGCACTTTCAATGGCCAGCCGCAGGACATAGGCACTTACCAATACGATGTTATCGTGGCTATGCCAGATGGCACTAACAGAGAATTCAAAGGCAACCTCACACTATTGCGATAATACCCCTTTTCCAATATTAAAAAAGAGCGTGTTGAAACTCATTTCAACACGCTCTTTTTTTGTGGTAGGTCTTTGCTATTATTTATTGTCAGCGTCAATGATGGAAATATCCATTCTGGCTTCTTCCTTTGCCGCTCTTGCTGCGACCTTGGTGTTCCCCCTGGTTACCTATCAGGAACACCACGCCAAAGCGAACACCCACATTGCTGAATGGCTGCGTCCACGCCGCCTGGTTGGATGAGCTCGTGGTCACTCCGCTGGTATTTGTGCTGTAGGCATAATGCTGCACAGCAGAGGAATCAGCCGTCGGCGGATAGTTCCGGCCATCCTGGTTAATGTTCGTCAGGTCTGCCGATTTGATCAGCATGGCCAGCGACATAAAGTTCACTTCGCCCATCAGCTTCAGTCTTTCCTTCACCTGGTATTGTGCACCGATCGCAGCAGCATACCCGAGTGAGAACGAATTTTTTATTTCGTACGTATAGTCTGTAACGTCTGATGCGGGAATGGTGGAAAATATCTCATCCTGCGTGATCTTCGTGTTCACTGGCACCACCAGACCTACGCGCGCATACAGGTTCAGTTTTTCTCCGCCCGTCTGCAACACCAGCGATGGAACAAAGAAAGTTGGATTTGCTGCCTTTTGTATCAACTGAATATTCTCGCTGCTTACCTGGTCGGCATAGTTGGTGGTATACTGCTTTGGCGATAGCCCTATGTTGAACGCCGCATCTATCCCTACATGTTCGCTGAACATGTATCCACCCGCCAGGTCCAGGTAGGTACCCGCCGAAAAAGATATTTTTTTGATGTCGTAGTTGATGGGGCCTGCTGCGGTCTGTGTCGCATTGCCGCTGTAGGGGAACGCCGTTCCGTCCAGCGTCTGGCCCGCCTGCGAGCCGGAGTAGCCTGCGCAGGCCCTCAGGTAAAATCCTTGTGCTAATGTGCTGCCGGCCATGGCCATGCCACCAAGCAGCATCAGTGAAAACTTTTTCATGTCCTTCTTGTTGCCGCAAATTTACGGCGTATATCGTTGCATCGCCTACCGGATATAATGCGCGCAAAACCGGCTGGTGTTCCCCGTTATCAACCCGCCCGATTCGCGGATGCCTATGCCTGCCGGCTTTCCCCCTATCAGCCAACTACCTATCACAGGCACATTGCCGTCAAAGTTTAACAGCGGAAAATATTGCTGATACAAAAATCCTTCCTCGCCATATTCACCACCCGTCTGCTCCAGTACATGCCCGTCTTTAATAATGGTCACATTAGCACCCTCCCGCGAAAAGACTGGTTTGCGCACATAGGCGGGCGCTGTCCCCGCTGGCACGCCTTTGTCCGAGAACCCGCACGGCAGCACATATGGCGATTTAGGGAACAGGTCATATAAATACTTCAGCAGCATTTTGTTCGATAAGATGGCTTTGTATGGCGGCTCAATCCACAGGCACTCGTCCCGGTTGCTTACCAGGTATGCGCCAAATGGCTCCCGAAACATCCATTCGTACGGATACAGCTTGAAGATATTGGCAATACGCTCATTATCGCCGCTCACAAACTGGTTCTGTTCGTTCAGCGCAATATCATCTACAATAATGAAATCCGTGGCTATCCCCGCCTGTTCCGCCACATCCTGTATGTATTTTACATTCATGATGTCCTCCAGGCTGTCGGCGCTGGCAAACCACAGCTTACCAGGCAACAGGTCGGGTTTGCAGACTTTCAGGTGGTCCAACAGTTTTTCGTGTATGCTGTTGAACTGGTCATACGTATTGTTGTGATCCTGCAGCCAGTACCACTGCACCACACTTGCCTCCAGCAGCGATGTGGGTGTGTCTGCATTGAATTCCAGTAGCTTTATCTGCCCGTTATTATAACCCAGGTCAAACCTTCCATAAAAGGATGGATTGTCATTTTCCCAGCTCCACTTTACCAGGTCAGCATATTGCCGTGGAATGAAGAATTCATCCCACAAACCTTTTTTGATCACATGATCCACCACTTCCAGGCACATGTCAAACAGGTCGGCAGTCGCCGCTTCAATCTGGTCTATCTCGTTCGTGGCAAATTCGTAAGCGCATTGCTCACTGTAATAGGCATCATAATGGTAGTACAGAAATCCCTGCTCCTGTATCTTCTGCTCCCAGCCATCCCGCGGTTTTACCGGCACGCGCTTCATAATACTTAGCTGGCAGATGATGTTCGCAGGGAATTGCCGAAACCGCCATTCCGTGGCTGAGAAGATATCTCAGCCCGCGACCCGGTGCTGTGTTGGCCATTGCCCGACGAACGCCGCCCAAAATGAAACCAATTGAAGATCCCGCGACCCGAATGACCGGTAGTATAAGGCCGCCGGGATGCGGTGTCTTGCTGCTGTTGCTGGGCATTGGCTTTACCCGTTGCAACTGCCGCCGCAAAAACAGCGCTCAAAAATACTTTGTCCGATTTTCTCATGTGTCCGGTCTTTGGTGATAATTACCGCAAACTCCACGCCAAATTAAGATTTATTCACTATTTTTCACATTACTGGCGCGCACAGCCCATACCCCACACCCATGTCCGGCAATAGGTTCAGGAAGACAGAGTTGGTCATGAAGCTCATATGGGCAATACTCAAAGGTATTGTGCTTGTCCTCTTATTCAGCGCGTTCCTGTCCATGTGCGTCTTTCACTGCGGGCGCCACGAAACGCCACACGATTATACGCCTTACCAGGAAAACTAATATGGCGGCATCAACGGCTACCTGCTATCATGGGTAGCGTCATTCTTATAAAAACCTGTTACCTTTGCCCCTTCTAATATTAATTTATGCAATTCCTGGATTTCGAAAAACCGATCGAGGATCTCTACGGTCAGGTGAACAAACTGAGAGAGATATCGACGAAGAGCAATGTGGATGTATCGAACAGCATCAAGGAATTAGAAACTGCTATAGAAACCACCCGGCGCCAGATATATGGTAACCTCACTGCCTGGCAGCGGGTGCAGGTTAGCCGCCATCCCGAAAGGCCATACACGCTTTATTATATTGAGAAACTGTTCACCAATTTCACTGAGCTCTATGGCGACCGCCAGGTAAAGGACGATAAAGCCCTGGTGGGCGGCATGGCCGAACTGGATGGTATGCCGGTCATGGTAATGGGCCACCAGAAAGGTATCAATACCAAGATGCGCCAGATGCGCAACTTCGGTATGGCCAATCCCGAAGGTTATCGCAAAGCCCTGCGCCTGATGAAAATGGCTGAAAAATTCAACCGCCCCATCGTCACTTTCATTGATACACCAGGTGCATTCCCCGGCCTGGAAGCAGAAGAGCGCGGCCAGGCAGAGGCCATCGCCCGCAATCTGTATGAAATGGTGAATATGCGCGTGCCGGTCATTTGCATCATCATTGGCGAAGGCGCCTCTGGCGGTGCATTGGGCATAGGTGTTGGCGATAAAGTAACTATGCTGGAGAACACATGGTATTCGGTGATCTCACCTGAATCATGTTCCTCCATTCTGTGGCGTAGCTGGAATTATAAAGAGAAAGCAGCGGAACAGCTTAAGCTCACCTCAATGGACATGAGCAGCTTCGGACTGGTTGATGATGTATTGCCCGAACCACTGGGCGGCGCACACGCCGACCCCGAAGCCATGGCTGAGACACTAAAGAAATACCTGAAGTTCTCTATATCCGATCTCATGAAATTTACTCCCGACGAACGAATTTCCCAGAGAATTGAAAAGTTCTCAAAAATGGGCTTTTATGAAGAAACCACAGTTTAGGTAATAGAAGTTTTTATTATATTTGCTTCTGCTCGTAAACTGTGTAAACAAACATTGAAGGAGTACGCCCGGCGTATTCCGGAATGTTACTTATTTCTTGAAAAATGACTAATCGTCTTAAGGGTACCGGCGTTGCATTGATCACCCCTTTTACGCCTGATGGAAGCATCGACTTCGATGCGCTCGAAAAACTCGTTAACTACGTAGTAAAAGGGGGTGTTGATTTCCTGGTGGCCTTAGGCACAACCGCCGAAACACCCACACTCACCTCAGAAGAAAAGCAGGAGATACTCGCAGCGGTCATCCGTTACAATAACGATCGCGTTCCGGTGGTTTGTGGCATAGGCGGTAACAACACTGCCGAAGTAGTGCACCAGCTTGTGTCCTGGGACTTGCGCGGCGTCACCGCCATTCTCAGCGTTACACCCTACTATAATAAGCCCACTCAGGAGGGCCTCTACCAGCACTATAAAACGATTGCCGGCGCTACTTCAAAACCCATACTGCTATACAATGTACCCGGCCGCACGGGTTCCAACATTTTGCCCGCCACCGTATTGAGGCTGGCAACGGAGTGTAAGAATATCATAGGTATTAAAGATGCCTGCGGCAGCATACCACAGTGCATGGAAATGCTGCGCGAGGCCCCGGCTAATTTCCTGGTGCTCTCCGGCGACGATAACCTGGTGCTGGCACAGATGGCCATGGGCATGGAAGGCGTCATTTCCGTCGCCGCCAATTGCTTCCCTAAGGAGATGACCGAAATGGTGAACCTGGCCATGGTGAACAAGTACGATAAAGCACGCAAAGCCATGTACAAACTGCTCGAAGGCATCGACCTGCTTTTTGCAGAGGGCAATCCTGCCGGCGTCAAATGTGTGCTCGCTCACATGAATATGTGCCACAACGTGCTCCGGCTGCCCGTTGTGCCGGTATCAGATGCAACATCCGAAAAGATAGCCGCCTACCTGAAAAACATGTAGCCGGTTGTGGCCTATCTTTGCGGCCATCAAAACCTCACTTTCGTGATACAGGGCATCAGGCACATCATTTTCGACCTCGGCGGGGTACTGCTCAATATCGATTACAAAGCCACCGAAGCGGCTTTCATTGAGGCAGGCATCAGCAATTTCCCGGAATTGTATTCCCAGCTCAGCCAGAGCGATCTGTTCGATAAATGGGAGACCGGCCGCATAACTCCCGAAGAATTTATCAGCGCCATGCGCGAAGCTTCTTCGCAGCAACTCACAGACCAGCAGATACTCAATGCCTGGAATGCTATGCTGCTCGACTTCCCGGTGCGCCGCCTGCAGATACTGCAGCAACTGCGCCTGTACTACGATCTGTTCCTGCTCAGCAACACCAACGAGATACACGAGACCGAATTCAACAACATACTGCACCGCCAGCATGGCATCCCAAACATTGGCGTCTTCTTCGATAAGGTCTATCTCTCGCACCGCGTAGGCCTGCGCAAACCTATGAAGGAGATCTTCCAACGCGTACTCGACGATTACAGCCTGGAGCCCGAACACACCCTATTCATAGACGACAGCCCCCAGCACATTGCCTCCGCCAAAGCCCTCGGCATCCAAACCATCTTTCTGGAAAAGGGGATGACCATCGAGGATGACGTGTTTAAGGCGCTGAAGTAGGCGGAGAATTCGTTAGTCCCCTCTTCGAACAATATTTTGTAACTTTTTGCGTAATAGTTATAGCAAATATGAAGTTTAGGCTGACTATTTTTCTCTTTTTTTTGGCGGGTCTGCTTATGGCCCAGCGATATCCTTATGGCTACGATCCCGAATATAGTCGCTATGTAACTTATTCCCTGCTGTCCACAGACTCTTTTATTCGTGCAAAGGGCATTTTTGCAAATGAGCAGCTGCTCAATGGTGCGGCTCATTATGTCGATTCTGCCACAAGATCTACGCTACGTATTGATTTAGACGCAAGCCGAAGTTCAATGCAAACAAGGGGCAATGTCATTGTTGTTGAAACAGGAAATTTGCTGCAAGCCCGGAAGGACCTGGACCATAATATCAGCTTTGAGGCGTTTCGGAAGAAATACCCGCAGGCCAGGATAGAAATGGATCGGCTGCTTGTTCTGGAAAAGCAGGATAGTCAATTTGTTTGTAACGCCGTACCATTGGATGCTGAAACATCATCGTCATGGGAAATACCGATTGGGGCCAGAAACACCACTCGTTGGCGATATCGCGTTTTCTACCATGGCACAATCGCCGCAGTTTATCTGCAGGATTCATTTCGCAGTCAGGTTCTTCCTATTAAATACGCTTCCATGGTTGCCTATTACAATCGGTTAGCCGAGCGTCAAACCCCAGTTTTTCCGGCAAATGCCCTTTTTTGTTTCCGCTTCAACAACCCCGATACCAGCCTGGCGACCTACAAGTTCTTACAATATGTGAGAGAACGAAGTCAGTGTCCCGATGTAAACCGGATCACCATCATGCGTTATGCGTGCAATTTTATAGCATGTGACAGTGAGTACAAAAAATATTTAAATGACATTGCCTGGAACAGCTCGGTTCGCGATTCCGAAAAGGTAATGTCTCTTAGAGAGTTTAAAAAACAGTATGATCGATTGTGTGCCTACCGAAGCTGGTTTTTCGAGCGATTCCGATCCATTGACCGTATTTCAGATTCTGAAGAATTTAGGCGGCTGTTCCGTATCGCGCTTGATAGTGCGCTCAACAGAGGTTATTTCAACGATGAATTTGAAGATTACGTTGCCCGGTATGGCAACCCTAGCGACGCACTCCGGCTAAAGCTGGGGAGGCATGTTTATTCGGACTGTGGTAATGACGATGCTCCGCGTTACCACTTATTTCACATAATGCAGCTCGCAGAACAGGTTGGTGATTACAGGACATTTTTTAAGACATATGATTGCTTGATGGACGCTCCGTTCGATGGATCGCAGTTTTTACATCATTCATACTTCGATGAACTAGGGCTCACGCAAATAGATGTTCCTCGCTTTATTGTCGGCAAATTCTTCTCCAGCAAAAGTAACTATCACTTGTTCCTGGCAAGATTGATAGACGAATCTAAATACAAGAGCCAGATAATAGATTTGTTCTTAGCGACGATATCAGATACAAAAGTGGATTTTTTCAATCGGTTCAGGGCATGCAACCTGATCATCGGATGTATTCGTTGGGAAACCAGCCCCGATTCACGTCGTGACTTGACTGCAAGACTCAAGAAAGCTACACTTACACTTCCTCACTATTACGCCGCCCAACTCCAGATAGAGCGAAAATAAACATCATAACCATTGAGGACGATGTGTTCAAGGCGCTGAAGTAGGTGCTGTTGCCTTGCAATATTTCGTATATTTGCACTATGAGTACCGTAAGAAAGAACAACGCAGGTTCAAAGAAGAGCGCAAAGTCTTCCGGTAATCCTTTCATTAAGGCGCTGGAAGATAAACGGAGAATAAACAAGGCCTTGAAGGAAGGCAAGGATCTGTCAACGCTCAAAGGCATTGATTTTGCTACGCCCCTATAAGTTCATTCTTTCCGGGAACAACCTTAATTATCAGTTCACTACCGTTTCTGGGAGTGTCTATAATGCCTATTTCACGCGCTTTTATTTGCAGGCAAACGAAACAGAAGAAATCGAGATATTTTCCTTCGGGTTTGGCTTGTTTTCACCTGTAATTAGGTTCGCCGCTTTCGACCCCCGCATCAAAGTCACCATTCAGCAGATTATTGCTGATTTCTTTAAAAAGAATGGTCGCAGTGCTATTGTTTATATGTGCGATCAGGCAGATGGAAAAGCAAGACAGCGAAGCCTTTTGTTCAGCCGCTGGTTTTCGGAGTTGTCGGAGACCTATATCAAATGCGATTCTCATGCCCGTTATGCCGAGTTCGACTTTTACAGTTCCATCGTCATTCCCAATACCAACCCGGACAAGGGTAAACTTGTTGATGCCTTTTATTATACGTTGAGGTATTGGATGAGTGAATAGTTATTCTGAAGTTTATCAACTGCCATTAATTTATTCAGCAGTATCGTCCAATTTAGGGCTAACGCCGTTCCCCTCCAGCACAGAAAACGGCAGCGGCTTATAGGCCAGCATATCCGAACAGCGGCCTTCCTGCCAATGGTTAATTAAATACAACGAACCTGTCATCAGGAACCACATTGCAGCAGCAAAAAGTGACCATCCTATTTCAGATAGCAGTATGCAATATGTTACTGCAATTATACCTGCTACCGCAAAAACGCCAAGCCACCACTTGCCTTTCGCCCTTTTTAACAGGCCCCTCCTACACTCAATTTTTTCCCCGTCTGCCTTCCCTTCATTATATGTATGCATATAGGCTAGCAGTATACTTAAAAAGCTGCGCCTGCTAAGGCATTCTTCTTCTCCAATTTCTTCGTCAGGCAGCGCCAACGATATTACTTTGCCATTAGTGGTCACAAGGGTTATCAACATCATTGGGTTGCGTGAGCCAAATTCATAAGCATACTGCGATAGTTCGTTCCAACTGGCATCCAGCAAAACTTTGCCAACGCCGCCCTTTGAAAACTCTGTAATGTTCAAACCATCAGAGCTGAATACTATTTCTGCATTGTACGTGAAAAGACCTCTGATACTTTTAGCAAATAGTGCAAGCGACAGTATGACTATGCCAACACAAATGGCAGCAAACATTCCGTTCCCCGTAAAAACGGAGGAAAAGGCAAAAAGCATTCCCGAAAGGACCAGCAACATTGCTTTCCACTGGTGATAAATTCTTGTCTGGTATCTGATTGTTGGTACCATGGGTATGTTTTGGATAAAGATAGAATTAATCCATGTAATCGCCGGTCTGGCGATGCCTGAGGGCACATGTGCGCGCTGCCAACTCGTGTCCGCAGAAGTAAAACGGTTTACAAACTGCCGTTCATCCTCCCGCCACCTTTTCTTACCTTTATCCCTCTAAAAAAAAACTGCAGTCCGTTGCCTGACGTTATCCAGCTTCTTTCAGACCACATTGCCAACCAGATAGCCGCCGGCGAGGTGATCCAGCGCCCGGCTTCTGCAGTTAAGGAATTGCTGGAAAATGCCGTGGATGCAGGCGCCACGGAAATTCAGCTCATCATCAAAGATGCCGGCAAAGAGCTGATACAGGTAATAGACAATGGCAAGGGCATGAGCCCCACCGATGCCCGCATGAGTTTTGAGCGCCATGCCACCTCCAAGATCCGCAATATTGAAGATCTGTTTACCATCCGCACCATGGGGTTCCGCGGCGAGGCGCTGGCTTCCATTGCCGCCGTTACACAGGTAGAGATGCGCACCCGCCCCGCCAACAGCGAGACAGGCACCCGTATTTGCATAGAAGGCACTGAGGTAAAACTGCAGGAGCCCTGCGCCACCGCACAAGGCACCAACATCATGATGAAGAACCTGTTCTTCAATGTGCCCGCACGCCGCCACTTTTTAAAGAGCGCCACCACCGAGCTGCGCCATATTCTCGACGAGTTCACGCGCGTGGCACTGGCCTACCCTGGCATATCCTTCAAAATGGTGAGCAATGGTGTGGAGCAATACCACTTGTCGGCCGGCACACTTAAAACACGCATCGTCGCCCTGCTGGGCAACTCATACGAAAAGAAACTGGTACCCGCCGAAGAGCAGACGGATGTGCTGCAGATACGCGGCTTCATCGGTAAGCCGGAGGCTGCCACCCGCACTCGCGGCATGCAGTTCTTCTTCATCAACAATCGCTTCATCCGCAGCGCCTACCTGCACCATGCCGTAGTGCAGGCTTACGAGGGGCTTATTGAAAAAGAATCGTTCCCATTCTATGTCCTCTTCCTTGATATAGACCCTGCCCGTGTAGATGTGAATGTGCACCCCACCAAGCAGGAGGTGAAGTTCGAAGACGACCGCATGATGTATGCCTACCTCGGCGCGGCTGTCAAACACGCGCTGGCCCGCAACAACATTGCCCCCTCGCTCGATTTTACCCTCAATGCCGATATACAGCACCTCCCTGCCGTGCAGGCGCCGCTCACCGAACACCAGAGGGAGGAAACGCAAAAGGGTTATCTCTACAACGTATTTACCGACACCAACCAGGCACACCGCATAGAACGGAGAGACAGCCTGCGCCAATGGCGTGAGCTGTACGAAATAGCCCGCACGCCCACAACCCCGTCGGACGATCCTGCACCACAGCCCGCCACCATGCCCTCGCAGGCCTCTATGTACACCAGTGGCGATGCTCCTGCTGATTCAGGCAGTAATATGCTGCTCATCCATGGCGAGTGGCTGGCCACCCCGGTCAAGTCTGGCCTCATGCTCATCAGCATCCGCCGTGCACAGGAGCGTATCTGGTATGAGCGGTTACTGCAGCAATGGAACAACCAGGATGCACCGTCGCAACAGGTACTCTTCCCCATGACCTATGAGCTGCCGCCCCAGGATGCCGTGCTGCTGAGCGAGGTGCTGCCCGATCTTGCCCGTATCGGTTTCGACATCGTGCCCTTTGGCCGGCACACATTTGCCGTGCAGGGCATACCCGCCGGTGTGTCGTCCGGCGAGGAACGCGGCATTCTCGACGAGGTCATCGATCACCTCAAACACGAATCATCCGACGCTCTGGAAAAACGCACCGAATTGCTGCTGGCCCACATGGCCCGGCGGCTGTCGCGCAGCAGGGGCGCAGTGATGCAGCCCGAAGAGCAGCAGGCGCTCATCGACGAGCTTTTCGCATGCGCCCAGCCGGAATATACCCCCAACGGTAAAAAGGTATTTACCTTGGTGCGCCGAGACGAACTCGAATCGCTTCTTGGATGATTGCACCCCCTCCGCAACCATGCAATTTTAATATTTCGTGTTAGATCTGCATGGTTGGACCGGCTGTCTCCGGATTGCAGAAACATTCCCCTGACTGCCACATTTCTTTTTTATTGCTTCCTGAATTGTGTGCCAAATAAACTTTAATTTTGCGAACCCCCCGGAAAAGGGTGCCCGTTCCAATCTGCTTGCAACGGGCTGTTTGCTCACTTAAATCCTTAAAATGAACGCTGACAATGCTGGTCCAAGACCTGAGAGAAAAAATCCTGGAGGGCGACCTCAGCGAACTGCTGCAACACAGCAAGGATGAAGACTATGCCACTGAAGTAGCCAAGCTGCTGGAGTCGCTGCCGCACGACTATGCCATCCATACCTTCCTGGCCCTGCCGGAAGCCGTTAAAATAAAGATATTCCCCCACATCGATCATGTATTGCAGTTGGGTGTTGCCGAGGATATGCCGCGGCAAGAGGTATCTAACCTGCTCAACAGTCTCGAATCCAACGACCGTATCGCTTTCTTCGATACACTCGATGGTGTGGAGGTAACCGAATACCTGAACCTGCTCAACGATAAGAACCGCCTGGCCACTTACGACCTGCTCGGCTATCCCGAGAACAGCGTAGCACGGCTCATCAATACTAATTTCACCACCGTCCGCAAAGAGTGGAGCATCGGCCAGGCATCCGAACACCTGCGCCGCTTTTATACCGATACTCCGGGTGCCAACGTGATATTCGTTGTGGACAACAATGGCAAGCTGGTGGATGATATTCCCATCCGCCGCCTCGTGCTCAACGATCCCAACAAAAAGATCGCCGACATCATGGATGGCTTCTACGTGAAGCTGGAGATACAGGATTCTATCGATGATGCCATCCACAAATTCAAGGAATACGACCGCGTGGCGCTGCCCGTTACCAATAGCAACAATATTGTGATGGGTGTGGTTACCATCGACGATGTTATTGATGAGGCCGAAGAAAAAGACACCAAGGAAATTCAACAGTTCGGTGGTCTGGAATCCCTGGACCTGCCCTATGTGAAAACGCCTTTCTTTACGCTCATCCGCAAGCGCGCAGTATGGCTCATCATCCTGTTCCTCAGCGAAATGCTTACTGCTACCGCTATGGGCCATTTCCAGAACGAGCTCGATGCTGCTCTTGTGCTTTCATTGTTCGTACCGCTTATTATTTCCAGCGGCGGCAACAGCGGTTCCCAGGCTGCCACGCTTATCATCCGCGCTATGGCCTTGAATGAGCTTACTACGCGCAAATGGTGGTATGTAATGCGCCGCGAAATTTTTTCCGGTCTCACACTGGGTTTGATACTCGGCGCCATAGGCTTCCTGCGCATCGCCATATGGCAACAATTGCACTGGCAGAATTATGGCATGAAGGGTAGTGGGCAATATTGGTACCTCACTGCGCTTACGGTATCTTTCTCCTTGATCGGTGTGGTGCTCTGGGGCACGCTCAGCGGCTCCATGATACCCATGATCCTGAAACGCATCAACCTGGATCCGGCTACTTCCTCCGCGCCATTTGTGGCAACGCTGGTGGACGTTACCGGCCTGGTCATCTACTTCAGTATCGCCGCCATCATCCTCAGCGGCACCCTGCTCAGCGGCAACGATCGCTCGCCCATCAACAGCTCCCACATAGACGATAAGGTGTATGTAAATCTTTATACCGTTCCCGGTACCGATGCTCCCTACCTGCTCAACGACAGCACAGTGCGCGTGCCGCTGGGCAAGGCCGACCTCCAGCTATGGCACGGCGAAAAGACCGCCGGTTATTTCGAGACCGATGATTATACATTCAAACTTGCATCCGGCTGGACCTACTACGATGTGGCATTACACAACATGAAGACACAGGATTACGTAGTGCTCTACAACGCCTCAGGCAAGCTCAAAACCATCGACTGGAACAGCAGCAAACCAGCACCGCTGCCGCTGCCGAAAAAATAAAACAATAAACGGAAGGAAGTATTTCGCAGCAACACGGTATCCGGTGCACCGCAACTGCACCTATTAACCTATTCTGGCGCGAGTCTGAAGCCCGGCCCTATGCGCCGCCGACTCGTGTCTGTAGAAGAAAAGCAGTTCTTAAACTGTAGGAATTGGCAGGGTCACGAGTTAGCCATCTAACACACCATCGTGCCAAACCCTCGCCAAGGTAACCTATTAACCCTTTTAACGACAACTAAGCCAGGTCTATCTCCGTATTGTCACCTATGTTAAGGCTTTGGCTAAGGCCACGCACATATGCATCGCTGCCAATGATGCTGGAATTAAGCACCACCTGGTGCAACTCGGCATAGGAGCCAATAATGGAGTCTTTTACTATTGAGGATTCAATGATGGTATTTTCTCCGATGGTCACATTCGGTCCAATGATCGCATTACGGATCTTGCAGCCCTCGGCAATATTTACCGGGTGTATCAACACCGTATTGTCAAAGCTGGAATCGTATTGCAGCCGCTTTGCCTCTTCCATCTGGCGCAGCAATATGGCATTGGTGGACAAGAGCGTTTCCTTTTTGCCACAGTCGAACCAGTTATTTACACGGAAGGCATGCAGCCTGATGCCATCTTCCACCATGTGCTGCAACGCGCTGGTCAGGTGGTATTCGCCGTTCTCGTCTGCAGTATTGTTCAGGTGCCTGTTGAGTGCAGAGAACATGGCCTCCGTTTCCTTGATGTAGTAGATGCCCACCATCGCCATGTTCGACTTTGGTATCAGCGGTTTCTCCACCATTCTGGTCACATAGTCCTTGTCATTCAACTCTGCCACACCAAAGCTGCGGGGGTCATCTACCTTGCGCACACCTATCTGCGATTCGCTGCTGCTCAGCACCTCTTTCACATTATAGTCGCACACCGTGTCGCCCAGCACTATCATCACCTCGTCCGATCCCACTATATCGCGTGTCAGCCATATGGCATGACCCGTACCCCGTCGGTCATTTTGCTGCACAAAATTGCAGGTCATCGTCGGGTAGGTCTTTTCAATGTATCGTTGTATCTTCTCTCCAAGGTAACCGATCACAAATACAAACTCGTTCACCCCGGCATCCACCAGTTGGTCCACAATAACACCCAGAATGGTGCGGCCTGCAATGGGGATCAGCGCTTTGGGCTGGGTATAGGTAAGTGGGCGTAATTTGGTTCCTGCTCCTGCAACGGGAATGATTGCTTTCACAACACGGTTTTGCGGTAAAAGTACAACTATTGGTTCAAGCGAAAAAAGATAAGATTTGCTTAATGCGCGGCATAACCATTTGGTAATCTGGCCTGAAGATCACGCATTTACGCGTCAGCGCCCGGCTCCCAAAGTTCTATCTTGTTGCCCTCCGGATCCATGATGTGGGCAAACTTGCCGTATTCATACACTTGCATTTCGCCTACCTGTTCTATACCCGCCGTCTTCAGTTCTTCCAATAACCACTCCAGGTTCTCTACCCTGAAATTGATCATCAGATCCTTTTCCGACGGCTGGAAATGTTTAGTGGTTTTCGGGAACGGATTCCATACCGTCTGGCCGGTCTTTTCGGCGTTGCCTGCTTCACGCCATTCAAAAATAGCCCCATATTGGCCGGCGTTCAGGCCCAGGTGGTCATTATACCAGGTGCGCATTGCAGCCGGGTCGTCACATTTAAAGAATATTCCTCCTAAACCTGTTACTTTATTCGGCATAGCATTTGTTTGAAGCAGCAAATGTCCCGGAACTATCCGGGACATCGCCTATTATAAAATGTTTTTATGATCTTTAAAACGTTCCTGCGAAAGCCACCAGCTTTGTGTGCAGTGCCGCACGATTGCCGGCCAGGTCGTTCTTCAACGTCCATGCCTGCCTGTAAATACCGGTCTGGGTCTGCATATTGGTAGTTGCAGCAGCACGGGCAGCATCGGTGGTCGCACCAGCAATGTTGGCTTTGGTCACCGCCAGTTCTCCAAGCATCATGGTATGTATCTGGTTCCAGGTGCTCTGTGCATTAGTCATATCACCAGCACCAAGGTATGTATCCAGTTGCGCTACTTTGGCATTGAAATCAGTCACAGATACTGTGGTTGCGGATTGTGCAACTGCTTTCTGAGTCAATGTGCATGTGGCTGTCAATAAACAGCATGCGAGTAAAATGCGTTTCATTACTTTATTTTTTTTTAAAGTTATAAAAATAATTCAGAATAATCACAAATCATTATCTAAGACAGCAGCACCCCCCTTATATAGTTGGGTCTGATACCTTAAAGATGGCGATTTTATTTTGGGTCCCAGCCCCAGTTGGTCCCATTTCCCGTCCACAGCCGCTATCGTTTTGCCATCCGCGACTATGATATTCGGCCAGTCCCGCTCAAATCCGTCCAGTTTTTTCGTCTTCCGGGTGCCATCCAGCCCCAGCAGCTTACCCGTTTCATCAAAAAAATGGTCTCTGCGCGGGTCCAGGTTATTACAGAAACGCCAGAGCGCATCCGCCACAGCATCTGCATCTACGGTGTGCTCTACATATAACACCATCTTTATTCCCGCCATATATGGCTCCCTGCTCAAGGCCCTGTGCAGCTCACGCACATGGCCGGGCCGTTCTTTGCGCACACCAACTATCAGCACCGGCAGCTCATACTCTTTGGCCAGCCAGTCGTTCAGGGCAACTATCTCCGGGTAACTGGCCATCATCCGGGCCTTCTCCAGGCCGGCTGCAGCTTTGTAAGCCTGCATAGGTTCCGTGCGCTCCTCGTCCCATTTATGCGTTCCGTCAATGCACATCTTGCCGCCAAAGCCCAGTTTAGAGCAGCTATGATCCAGCACATCCATCGGCCCCTGACTGAAATACACATCGGTCGCGGGGTTCATATTGTTCAGCACATATTTTGCCAGTGCTGCATAGTCATCGATCTTCACCTTGCCATCGCCCAGCACCAGTATCTTGTTGAACATCATTTGCCCAGCGCCCCACATGGCATTCATCACCTTTTGTCCCTGCCCCGCATATTCCTTGTCTATGGTCGCTATCACCAGGTTATGAAAAACTCCTTCCACAGGCATGTTCATGTCCTTTATCTCCGGCACCATGGTCATTTTTATCGGCGCCAGGAAGATGCGCTCCGTCGCCTTGCCTATCCAGGCATCTTCCTGCGGCGGTATGCCCACTATTGTCGCCGGGTAAACCGCGTCCTTTTTGTGCGTAATGGCCGTTACATGAAATTTCGGATACCAGTCCGGCAGCGAGTAATAGCCCGTATGGTCGCCGAATGGCCCTTCCCATATCATCTCTTCTTCCGGGTCCACATACCCTTCTATAATAAAGTCGGCATCGGCAGGCACTTCTATCTCCGGCTGGGTAATGCAGCGCACCAGCTCCACTTTCTTCTTTCTCAGAAAGCCCGCCAGCATATATTCATCAACATTGTCGGGCAGGGGTGCGGTGGCCGCGTAAGTATAAACCGGGTCGCCGCCCAGCGCCACAGCTACCGGCATGCGTTTGCCTATTTTCTTGTATTCATTGTAATGCCGGGCAGATACCTTGTGTTTGTGCCAGTGCATACCGGTGAGGTCTTTACCAAACACCTGCATCCGGTACATGCCTATGTTGCGTATGCCGGTCAGCGGGTCTTTAGTATGAATGGCTGGCAGTGTAACGAATGGCCCTCCATCCTCCGGCCAGCACGTGAGCACGGGCAGCTTCGCAAGGTCGGGGTTTTGCATCACCACCTGCTGGCATGCCCCTTTACCGCTCACCACTTTGGGCATCCACGAGGCAAATTTGCCCAACTGCGGCAGCATGGCCAGCTTTTCTAAAATGCCATTCTTAGGACCGGTCAGCATTTTAAAGAGGTCTTCTATCTCATGCATCACATCGTCCAGGTGCTGCACACCCAGCGCCATGCACATGCGCCGCTCATTACCCATGCTGTTAATGAGCACCGGGAAATCAGTACCCGTATTTTCAAAAAGTAATGCTTTGTTCCGGTCTGGTGTTTTCGATACCCTGTCTGTTATCTCTGCTATCTCCAGCTTCGGGTCCACAAAGGTTTTTATCCGCACCAGTTCACCCGCTTTCTCCAGCGCATCTATATACTCGCGCAACGATCTGTAAGCCATGGCCGCAAAGTTAGCTACATAACCGGCTAATAAGGATAATGGAAATCTAAATAACGTTATTGCTGACCACCGGCTGTGCCGATTAAGTCAAAAGGCAAAAGTGAAAACCTTAAAGTGTACGTAAGTAAAAAGTCGTAAGGCAGCTTACAATAGAGCATTCCCGGTCGGTCAGCACTTTTTGGCTTTAACTTTTGACTTCATTCAGCCATTAACTCACCAACGTTCCCACCTGCTTGCCACTTACCACGTTCAGCAGGTTACCCGGTTTGTTCATGTCGAATACAATGATGGGAAGATTATTTTCCTGGCACAGCGTAAAGGCCGTCATGTCCATTACCTTCAGGTTCTTGCTGATCACCTCGCTGAAGCTCACGCGCTCATAGCGGGTTGCAGTGGGATCCTTTTCCGGATCGGCGCTGTAAATGCCATCCACACGCGTACCCTTCAGTATCACGTCGGCATTTATTTCCACGGCCCTCAGCGAGCCTGCCGTATCTGTAGTAAAATAAGGATTGCCCGTGCCTGCACCAAAGATCACCACACGGCCTTTCTCCAGGTGGCGCATCGCCCTGCGGCGGATGTATGGTTCGGCAACCTGCTCCATCTTTATGGCGCTCTGCAGGCGGGTGTTCACCCCGGCCTTTTCCAGCGCAGCCTGCAGCGCCATACCGTTGATCACGGTGGCCAGCATGCCCATATAGTCGCCCTGTGCGCGCTCTATTCCTGTTTCCTTCTCATTCATGCCACGGTATATATTTCCGCCGCCAATCACCACTGCCACCTGCACACCTATATTGGTTATTGCCTTTATTTCGTTGGCATATTGCTCCAGCATTTGCGGCGCTATACCAAAATTGCGTTCGCCCATAAGGCTCTCGCCCGAAAGTTTCAATAAAATACGGCTGTACTTGGGAAGCATCTGTAGAATGGATTATGCTGCAAAGAAAGAAAAAATTTTTACCCTCATCAAAAACTATTTCAAAAACACAATGCCCGTGCTTCACCACGGGCATTGTTTATCTCTTTCCCCCGCGCTGTCGCGCGGACATCGACACTCCTTCCCCTTCGGGGAAGGCCGGGATGGGGCCCTGGTGCCCTACTGCACAAACGGTATCTTCACCACCTTAGCCTTGAGCGCCTTGTCACGCACCATCACATATATCTCTGTTCCTTCTTTTGCATTTTCAGTGGTCACATAACCCAGGCCTATCGCCTTGCTCAACGTTGGCGACTGTGTACCGGAGGTGACCACGCCTATTTCCTTACCGGCGCCATCCTGCAGACTGTAGCCGTGGCGCGGAATACCTTTGTCCACCATCTCCAGACCCACCAGCTTGCGGGTCACGCCGTTCTTCTTCTGGTCCTCTATATGAGCGCGGTTCGTAAAGTCTTTCGTGAACTTGGTTATCCAGCCCAGGCCCGCCTCTATCGGGCTGGTGGTGTCGTCAATATCATTGCCATACAGGCAGAAACCCTTTTCCAGACGCAGCGTGTCACGCGCAGCCAGGCCTATCGGCTTCATGCCATGCGGTGCACCGGCACCAAATATGGCATCCCATATTTTATCGGCATTGCCGTCCTTGTCTTCAAAATATATTTCCACACCACCGGCTCCGGTATAACCCGTTGCGCTCACCAGCACATTATCTATGCCGGCAAACCTGCCCTTGGCAAAGGTGTAGTACTTCAGCCCCACCAGGTCCATATCGGTCAGCGTCTGCATATATTCGGTTGCTTTCGGGCCCTGCACGGCCAGCAATCCTGTCTTTTCCGATATGTTGTGCATCTCCACGCCCTTCGAGTTGTGACTGCTGATCCAGTTCCAGTCCTTGTCTATGTTCGATGCATTCACCACCAGCATATAGGTCTTGTTCTGCTCCACGCAATATACCAGCAGGTCATCAACAATACCACCTGTGTTATTCGGCAGGCACGAATACTGTGCCTGGCCATCGGTCAGCTTCGCCGCATCATTGGTGGTCACGCGCTGTATCAGGTCCAGGGCGTTCTCTCCCTTCAATATGAATTCACCCATGTGGCTCACATCAAACACACCTGCGTTGTTGCGCACCGTATGGTGCTCCTCATTGATGCCGCTGTAAGAGATCGGCATATTGTAGCCGGCAAACTCGGCCATCTTTGCGCCCAGCGCAATATGTTTCTGTGTAAACGGTGTGTTCTTCATATCTCAGAAAATAATTGGTTGCAAAAATAACAGGATATTTCTATTATCCCTATCGCGGCTCCTGCTGTTTCCCTAATTACCCCACATTGCCGCATTCCCTGTCTGCCGACAGGCAGGCATCACATTCCCCCCACATTACCAATTAGCGCATTACCACGTCACCAACTTTTTGGTTTTCCCTTTTGACTTTTGACTTAAAAATTAGGTTGCAACTTATTGTGCGTATAAAACTCATTGATGTAATCCACCACCTCGTCGGCCGTGTCAAACACTTTTATCATGTCCAGGTCACCGGGGCTTATGTTGTTCTCTGTTATCTGCATCGTTTCCCTCATCCAGTTGAACAGGCCATTCCAGTACTCTGACCCCATGCAGATCATCGGTGTCTGTGTGAATTTGCGCGTCTGTATCAATGTGGCTACCTCAAAAAATTCATCCATCGTTCCCCATCCGCCCGGCATCATAATGAACCCCTGCGAATATTTGGTGAACATCACCTTGCGCACAAAAAAATAATCAAAGTCTATCGACAGGTGGCGGTCCACATACGGATTGCTCATCTGCTCAAAAGGAAGGTCTATATTCAGACCCACCGATTTTCCCGCTGCCATGTTCGCACCCTTGTTGGCTGCTTCCATCACGCCCGGCCCACCGCCGGTAATAATACCGAAGCCCTCTTCTGCAAGCCGTTTCGCTATCTCTACAGCAAGTTCATAGTATTTATGCCCGGGTTTCGTTCTGGCAGAGCCAAAAATGGAAATGCACGGTCCTATCTTGGCCATGCTCTCAAAGCCCTGCACAAACTCAGCCATTATCTTGAATATCTGCCAGCTCGAGTGGGCCCTCGTCTCCGTCCAGTCTCTCGATCTTAATTTGTTCAGTTGTTCCTTCATGCTTCGGCAGCCGCAGCGCGGCCTTTTTTAGATGTCATCAACAAGAGTATGAATGTAAGCGCAGCATTGATGATCAGCAGTTCATTGCCGATCACGTAGCCGTGCAGCAGGTCCTTTTCATAGGTCTTCAGTAGGTAGCACACTACTGGCGCGCCTATACATACCAACGGCACCATGCTGTCCCGCACCTGCCGCCTGGTAAATATCCCGAAAACAAAAAGTGCCAGCAACGGGCCATACGTGTATCCGGCTATCTTCAGCAACGTATCTATCAGCGAGCCATTGTCTATCTTTCTGAATAAAAAAACGCAGATCAGGAACACCACCGAAAATGTATAATGCACTGCAAGTCTTGTTCGCCGCTGTTGTTGCTCCGTCATCCCCTGCCTGCGGCGTATGCCCAATATATCTATACAAAACGAGGACGTAAGCGCAGTAAGCGCACCGTCCGCACTCGGAAACAGCGCAGATATCAGGCCTATGATAAAAATGATGCTGATAAAATGCGGCATATAGTGGAACACCAGTACGGGAAACATATCATCACCAATGATGTTCTTCCCGTCAATGATAAATTGCGTTTGTTCCACTCCTTTCACCAGCACGTGCTGAAAGCTGCCGCCCTTGCTGATGCCATACAGGCAAAGCAGCCCTCCCAGCGACAGGAAAAGAAACACCACAAACGCCTGCAGAAAACTCAGCGTGATCATATTCTTCTGCGAGTCTTTCAGGTTGCTTACACTGATGTTCTTTTGCATCATCTCCTGGTCCAGCCCCGTCATGGATATGGTAATGAATGCCCCGCCCAGCAGCCCCTTGAAAAGATTGTTTGCTTTCAGCGGGTTCCACTCTGCAAGATGCGTGTAGCCCTTGCCCGACATTTCCGCCCATGCCTGTCCAAAATTCAGACCCATACTGTGCAGCACATAGATCACGCATGTTACCAGTGCCAGCAGCATGAACGTGGTCTGCAGCGTATCTGTCCATACTATCGTCTTTACGCCGCCTCTGTATGTATAGAGCAGTATCAGCAGCAGTATCACTATGGCCGTCACCTCAAATGGAATGCCCATATCCTGCAGCACAAATGCTTCCAGTACTTTTATGACCAGGTATAGCCGCAATGTGGCGCCCAGCGTGCGCGACAGTATAAAAAATAATGCGCCGGTCTTGTAGGCAGTATTACCCAGTCTCCGCTCCAGGTAAGTATAGATAGACGTCAGTTGAAGCCGGTAATATAATGGCAGCAATATGAAGGCTACCGCAAAATAGCCCAGCCAGTACCCGATGACCACCTGAAAATAATCGAAACCCACTTTACCAACAGTGCCCGGCACAGATATGAACGTCATGCCCGACAACGATGTGCCCACCATGCCAAAGGCCACCAGCCACCACTTGCTGCTGCGGTTACCAATAAAAAAAGATTCGTTGTTAGAATGTCGCGATGTGTAAAACGATATCCCCAGCAGCACTGAGAAATAAACAACAATGATGGCAAACAGGATAGCAGGATTCATCCTTTACGAAAAATAAAAAAGCTCCGTCACAATAACGAAGCTGGTAAAATTAAGTGTTTTCAACAAATGCCCTGCCGCAGCGCCCGTTCCCCGAAAAAGTACTGCTCTCCCGCACAGGCACTCACCTTTAAAGTCCAACAGTTATGCCTACACGTATAACCGGGAATTCCTTGTAGTATGGACTATAGTCTTGTTGCAGCACATCATAAAGTATTTCCACAAATCCGGAAACATTGCCACCCAACGGACTTTTTATTCCCGCACCAAGAAGTAATGAGGGTACGTTGCTCGTGAAGGAAGATTTTGTGTTGTACGGATTGCCCAGGGTGTCATACTGCACACTATAGCCCGTTATCTTAATAATGTTGTACTCAAAATTTGCCTCTATAAAAAGGTTATGCCATACATTATACTTGGCCCATATTCCCGGATAAAGGATGCTCTCTTTCAGGGCCGGATATTCACCCGTAACCGGGTTCGCCACTACATAAAAGTCGGGCGCCTGGTTATATTGGTAGCCCAGCCCTATACCGGCAGACAGGTCTGGAGTAAACTTATAGCCAACTGTAGGGCCGATTCCAAAATTTGCATAGTCGCCCGAATATGCAGCGTTGATGGTAGCTCCCACTACCAGTTTCGCCGGGTCGTACCCCTTTTTTTGCTGCTTATGCCTGTAGCCCTTTATTCCTCCTGAACTATTATACACATCCTGCGCATACACACCACTGGCGCCAAGGCACACCAACAACAGAAAAAACACCTTTTTCATAAAAGGAAATTTATATTTACGAAGTTACCTGAAAAACACGCATGCCGCGTAAGCATACTGCACAACGCTGTTTTTTAACATTTCCCGGTTAGACGACACTAACCTCCCGCCGTTTAATCACCCCTTGTGGTTTTGACTTTTCACTTATTTCACCCCCGCCCCCAACAATCGTACCAACTACTATCTACCCTTTCTGGTTTTCACCTTTGACTTTTGACTTATTTTACCCTCCACTAACAGAACTATCTACTAAGTACTAACTACTATCTACCCTTTCTGGTTTTCACTTTTGACTTTTGACTTAATTAAAACATCTTCCCCGGGTTCAAAATCCCCTTCGGGTCAAATACCTGCTTTATCTGCCGCATCAACCCCATTTGCACCTTGTCAAATGCAATGTCCATATAGCCCTTCTGCACCCAGCCTATGCCATGCTCGCCAGACAGTGTGCCCCCCATCTTTACTACTTCGGTAAATAGCTCCCTTATGCCATCCTTCAGTTTTTCATTCCAGTCTGCATCACTCATATCGCCCTTCACAATATTCACGTGCAGGTTGCCATCGCCTGCATGCCCGTAGCACACCGATCTGAAACCATATTTATCGCCCAGTCGCTTCACTGTTGCCAGCAGTTCCGGTAGCATGGCCCGTGGCACCACCGTATCTTCTTCTTTATAAACTGAATTGCTCTTCACCGCCTCTCCCACTTTGCGGCGCAGCGTCCACAGCATGCTCTTTTGTTCGGCGCTGTCGGCAAACAGCACTTCGCCAATGTCAAATCCCTGCACCACCTGGCTTATGGCTTCTGCGTCGCGGTACAGCTCATCCATATTGTTCCCGTCCACTTCTATCAGCAAGTGGGCCGCAATATCTTCGGGCAGGTCTATACCGGTTGCCTTCACATATTTCATCGACCACTCCAGTGCATCGCGCTCCATAAATTCCAATGCCGATGGCGTGTAGCCCGCCAGGAAGATCGCATTCACAGCAGCGCAAGCCTCCTTTGCCGACCGGAACGGCACCAGCAATGTCAGATCATGTTTTACTGCAGGTATCAGGCGCAGCACAATTTTCGTAATAACGGCCAATGTTCCCTCGCTGCCCACAAGCAATTGGGTCAGGTTATAACCGGTCGAATTCTTCAGCGTGTTCGCCCCAGTCCATATCACACTGCCATCCGGCAGCACCAATTCCAGGTTCAGCACATAATCCTTCACCACACCATATTTCACCGCCCGGGGCCCGCCCGAGTTTTCAGAAACATTGCCACCAATGAAACACGAGCCTTTGCTGGCGGGGTCGGGCGGGTAGAATAGCCCCTGCGCCCGCAGCATTTCCTGCAACTCCTGCGTTATCACACCCGGCTCCGTCATCACCTGGAAGTTTCGCTTGTCCACATGCAGCACTTTGTCAAAACGTTTCATGTCCAGCACCACACCACCAAACACCGGCAGCGCTCCGCCACTCAGTCCCGTTCCCGCACCGCGCGGCGTCACTGCTATCTGTTGCTCATTGCAGTACTCCATGATCCGGCTCACTTCGCTGGTACTTCCCGGCCGCAGCACTACTTCCGGCAAAAAACTCAGGTCTTCCGTATGGTCGCTGCTACAGCGTTCCAGTGTTTCCTTATCTATCAGCACATGCGCAGCGTCTACTACACCTGCAAAAAAATCAAGGTCTCCCTTTTGTATTTGCTTAAAAGCCATAGTGCAAATTAAATAAACACCCGCCGATAATGATATGCATAAAAAAACCGCCTGTTTGCACAGGCGGTTCAATATCTTGATGTCTGCTATTAGAAATTAGCCGGGTTATACTTAATGGTAGCACTCTTCAGCACAGCTGATTGCAGTGCCTGGCCCACATAGTTGCGCTGCTGCATTTCTTCCTGCATACGCTCCTGCTGCATCCCGGCCTGTTCCGCCATCGGATCTGCCTGAATTGCTGTGCGGTTCACCACGGTAATGAAATAAACACCACCCTGGCCCTTGATGGCCGGAGAAACCGTATTAGGCTGGAAACCCTGGTAGAACGCATAGCCCACTACCTTCGGCTCATACCCAAGGTTCGGCACCATATTGTTGCCCAGTGTCACAGAGTCAACTTGTTGCACTGCCGCGCCAGAAGCCTGCGCAATTGCGTCCAGTTGTTGTCCCTTGTATTTGGTGGCGATCATATCTGCCTTGCGCTCGTCGCGTACACGCTGCTCCAGCATAGGGCGGTTGGCGCCATTCAGTGCCATCAGTCCTTTTTCCTGTGCCGATGCCAGTTTTACAACCACATAGCGCTGGCCATTCAGTGCAAACGCATCTGTAGATATTTCACCTACTTTGTGCGTATATGCCCACTTGATGATCTCTCTTGCATTGCCTAAGCCCTGTATAGAGAATGAACCTTCCTTAATGTTGTCACCAACCCTCTTGTCTAAGTTCATCTTCTTTACGTTGGCATCAAAATCTGCGGCATTGGCACTCTTGCCTGCAAATTCATTTGCCGTAGAGAATATGGCATTCGCCGTGCTGTCGCTTGGCGCCAGGTTTTTGATCACGGTAGCTACCTGCACTGTTGGCGCCACGGCTTTCTGTTCCAGTATCTCTATATAGTGGTAGCCAACATAACCACCCACCTTGCTGTTATCTGCTTTTACAATTTTCTTCTCTCCGGTCTTTCCTTCAAAAATAAAATCGCCAAAGGTCTTTGAGATATTCGGGCGCTGTTGCAGCGTGAAGGTGTATTCACCCTTAGGGTTAGGGTTACGTGCATCAAAGTCGTTCGAAACTTTTACCACCATTGTGTCAAATGGCACACCTGCGTTGATGGCCGCTACCACGCTGTCTATGCGCTTCTTGGCAGCGCTGTCAGAGAGCACCACATTGTTGCCTTCCTGCATCTTCACCAATATGTGGCGGCATTTCACGCTGTCCGGCAGCACTTTCTTGTCGGTGATCTTGGTGATCTTATATGCGCCATTCTCAAAATACGGACCATAAATAGAACCTACCGGCTGCGACAGAATAGTATCGGCATAGCGCGATGGGAACGTGTTCTTGCTCATGTATGCTTCTGAATACATACTGGCATCGTCCGACTTATTGCCAATGAACGCCTGGTTGTCCTTGGTGGTGGCAAACTCGGCCTTCATCTCGTTCAGCGATTGCAGCACACGGGCAGTATCGGCAGAAGCAGGCACTACGTCAAACGACACATATTCTATTGTCCTTGTCGGCTGGTCTGTTTCAAATATGGCCTTATGCTTTTCCATGTATGCCTTAATATCAGCATCGGTCACTTTAGCATCAGCATCCGGTATTGTAGTAAAAGGCACTTTTACATAACGGATAGAAGCCATCTGCTCCTTATCCTGTATCATGCGCTTGGCCAGGTACATTGGCGAATAGGCCGACGCGGCCATCATTGTGTTGAACTTGTCTATACGCGCATTACGCACCACAAATGCTTTTACCGCTTCCCACTCTTCCTTTATCTTGCCATACGGATCCAGCTTAGGGTTCTGTGCCAGTTGCTGCTCCATGCCCTTCACATAACCCGGGTCAAACTGTTTGGTATCCGGGTTAACAAATACGGGGTGTCCTTCTATCTGGAACTGCCTCACCAGCGGGTTAGCAGTTGCACCATAGATCATGTCCTTCTGCTCTTGTTCCGATACGTTGATGCCCAGCTTATCGCATATCTTGTTCACTACGGCATCATACTGCATCTGCTGCATTACCTGCTCGCGTATCTGCGCCCTTTTGTTCTCGTCTATCGGACCCTGGTTCTGACTATATATAGTAGTCAGCAACTCATATTCCTTCACGCGGAGCTCATACTCTTTTGAATCTATCTTGATACCGTTAACGGTGGCCACGCTATTGTCGTGTCCGCCAAACAAGCTGGTGATGCTGCCATTGCGCGCATCCGAAACGATAAAGCTTATAAGAGCAACAGCTATGATACCACCTGCTATCTTGCCATACCTGTTCCTTATTTTCTGTATTACAGCCATGTAACTAATTTACTTTTTATTGTAAGGACGGCAAAGTTATACGAAAAAACGACATTTCACACCTAATTCACAGGATTTATCCGCTCCCGCAAATTGTTTTTGTGCCATCATTCTTTCCACTTTTGCCGCTGATTTTTTATTTAATGCTCCTCAGGTTAACTTGTTGCTTATCTATTATTTTTAATAAGCAGCATTTTTCCATTCGGTTTTTACGAATGTAATCCCGAAGCCCAAACCCATATTAAATCATTTAATACGGAATGCCCCGTTCTACCGGGGCATTCCTGCTACGATGGGTTTATCCGATTTCTATCTTTCAACAACTATTTTCTGCGTATACGATCCCGCGCTTGTTGCTATCTGTATAAAGTAAACGCCTGCCGGCACCTCGGTCATGTCGGCCGTCTCCTTGCCGGCTGCTGTTGTCACCGTCCAGCTTTTCTTCAGCACCGTTTTACCCGTTACGTCGTTTATTGTCAGTGAAGCGGGGCCATTCTGCGTATTGCTCCATTCGATCGTCACCATTCCTGTGGTTGGGTTCGGATAAATGTGCAGGCCGCTTGTGTTCAGCACCATTATTCCTGTTGTTACACTAAAAGGCGTTATGGTGCCCAGCGTGGTGTGCTGCTTGAAGTTGATGTTCGTTATCGTTTCGGCGCTTGCGCTCAGGGTTACCGGGTCGGATGGCGTGGTGTAATATGCATACGCTGCCGGGTAAACATCATACATGCCATCTGCCAGACCCGTGAACGCATAGTGCCCGCCAGTGTCTGTGTACACATGCGTCAGTATGCCCGTGGCCGCATTCCGCAGGTACACGATCATACCCACTACTGGTATGTCTGTACTCGTGTTCTTACCGGCACCTGATACTATGCTGCCTCCTATAAAGCCCGGACCTGCCGGCACTGTTCCATATAGCATCGCTATCGGCAGGCTGTCTGTTCCTGCTGTGTGGCTGGCGGCGGCTGCCATGTTCCAGTAGGGTGTGGAGTATGAATACGTAGGCACATAGCCGCTCGCACCCAGCGTTTCGCCATACAGCAGTTTGCTCTTTACCATATAGCTGCCTGCCGGCTTGCCATCAAATTCAAAATAAGGTGCTGTGCCATCCATGCAGGTAACCGTGCTGTCCAGCGCCATCAGGCTGCTGTCGGTTGGGTTGTATTGTATCAGCCACACTTTCGTGTCCAACGTGTCCGGCGCGGTGCTTGTAAATGTGATATGTCCATATATCCGGTTCACCGCCGGTGTCACCGTTGCCGTATCGCTGCAGCCGTTTACATCCGTGCCCGTCACGGTGTAGGTGGTGGCTGCCGTGGCGTTCGTTGTGGTGGTGCCGCAACTGGTGCAGGCTACATCTGTTGCCGGGCTCCAGTTATAAGTTACTCCTCCTGTTGCCGAAAGGTCCATCTGCGGGCCGCAGGTAGCTATTCCGCTGGTGGCCGTTATGGTGGGCAGTGCTGCTGCCGTTATCGTTACTGTGCTGCTGTTCACGCAACCATGGCTGTCTGTTCCTGTCAGCGTATAGGTGCCGCCGGCTGTTGTGGTTGGTTCGGCGCAGCCGCCGCAGCTCAGGCCTGTTGTCGGGCTCCACATATACGTTATGGCTCCCGTCGCATACAAGGTGTCGTTGCTGCCTGCACATACTATCGGGTGCATTGCTGTGGCGCTTACCCCCGGCAGTGCATAGCTGCTAAATGTGGCTGTGGCTGATGTGCTGCCGCACGCATTGCTTACCGTGTAGGATATAGCTGCTATCCCCCCGGCTATGGCCGCTGTAATGCCCGTAGCGTTCACTGTGGCTACTGTTGTGTCTGCACTGCTCCAGGCGCCACCGGTTGTCGCATCTGCAAGTGTTGTACTATTGCCCGCACAGGCATATGCCGAGCCCGTGATCGCTGCCACCACAGGTGCCGAGCCTATCGTCAGTGTCATGCTTGCGGTGTCGCTGCCGCACATGTTGCTCACCATCCTGTCCAGTGTCACCACTCCGGGTGCCACGCCTGTCACCACACCTGTTGTTGCATCTACCGTGGCCAGTGTTGTAGGCCATATGCTCCACATACCCGTGCTACCTGTTGTGTCGGTATAGGTTGCTGCTACTCCGGAACATATTGCGGACGAGCCGCTGATACCCGCAGCGGGGGTTGGTGTAACCGATACATGGACCGGGTAATCACTTTCCTGTACCACGAACCCATCAAAAGCATAAACTACAAACGTATAGTTGCCGGTATCCAGGTAAGAGCTCGCGGGAATTGTCAAAGTCGAATCACCGGTCATAATTGCTGTGCTGTCAGCGGTTGGCCGCAGCCAATACGCATTGTATTCAACGTAAAGTGACGAGGGCGACCATGAATAAGTTGTATCGTTTGTGAAATGAAAATCGTGATAGTAACCTACAGTGCTATGAAAAGTATCGCTTGCGCTCAGTATAAGCGGTTGTCCTTGACATACACTCACATTTGCGGGAGGTGTACTAATGGGCAATAGGTGACTACCGATCACTTGAATAGCAAAACTGTCTTGAATGGAAGTGCCCGTATGATCGATCACACATGTTTCATGTGCAGAGTCAAGGTTGTTGATCATAACGACTCCGGCTGTTACATTATAATTCCCCGTGTAGGCGTAGGTATGATTGATGTAGTTTTCAGTAGCATCGCCTTCTAGTGTATCAGTTACGCCATCGCCGTAGTTGATCCAGAAAGATTCATGGTATACAGACGCTCCACTCCAGTCTCCCAGGTTCTCCGCTAAAAAAGTTACCACGCCACTACCTAAATAATTTTGAGGCTCAACATGTGAGCTCTTAAAATAGCTGCAATCAAACGGCTCATGTTCATAAGCAGGTAAGGATAGTCCGTATCCATCCTCTGTTGTTGAGCAACCGCCACCCGTTATGGTAACACTTAATACGGGAGGCTCATTAAATTCCATATAAGGTTCTGATGGAGCAGTTACAACTACAGATGTCTCCGTTGCAACAATGCTGTCTGGCGATGTCCAGATGAATGTATAAGCATCCAACGGACTAAGCATATCATAGCCAACATTATAAAAAAATTGGGTTTCATGGTCCAGGAATACCTCATGATCGAGGTAGAGATAAAAATAACTCTCACAGGCTGGCTCCACAAACGTTACCGGCTGCGAGACAGAGTCGGCGCACACCAGTGTGCTTGTCGCCGAATCATAAACCACCATATACATCGTGGCTATCTCCGACCCGGCAGGGTCAGGAAAATCGAGGTTAACACTGTCGGTAAATGAAACAGATGTCGAGTATGCAAGAGATAAAGTATAGGTTGCCGTTCCTGGCCCGGAATAATCTGTCGTATTCGTAAATTCTACACGTTGTTCATCAAGAGGCACAGGTGTCTGCCGGTAGCTAAATGCCGGACTACACTGCGCACGCCCGGCTATTGCTGCAAATACAAGAGCAACGAGCATACAAACTCTTTTCATAAAGTGGTGTTTATCAGTTACAAAATTAGCAACGACGCTGTGAGGGTATCAAAAAATGTTCACTAACGGTCGTTTTTGTTCACTAACGGTAAATTTCGTGCAGAATCTGCATATAAATTAGGTTAATTTCGCAATTAACCGGTGAAAAACAGTACATTAGCGGAGCGATAACATTGTTAAGATAACAATGCGTTAGTTCATCTTGGCAGGAACGATCAGTTGAAATTCGGGGATCACAACGGTGAACTTCTTTTTATTGAACAGGTTTTCAATAAGGTAAGTGCCATACATTTTGCCCATGTCGCTGCGCAGGCCGGCGGCAGAAGTATATTGATATTGGTTGCCGGGCTCTATTACGGGCTGCACGCCGATCACTCCCTCCCCCTGCACTTCGCGGTGGGTGCCGTTGCTGTCAATAATATGCCAGTGGCGGCTGAGCAGCCTTACCGGGTAAATGGTGAGATTTTCGATGCTGATACGGTATGCGAACAGGTACTCCGCACTGAGCGGATTGGATTGCGATGGCTGATAAAACGTTTCCACCGCTATACTTATACCTTCTGTAACCTGCTGCACCATGGAAGTGGGTATCTTATGCAGTGCAAAACTAATAATTTTTTTTATACGTATCTTGTTTTATTCCTACTTTATTTTGGCGGCTATGTAGTCCAGCACTATCTGGCGCTCATAGCCCTTCTGCAGCATATACCTGAATAGCTTGCCTTTCAGCGTGGGTTTGCTGCGTTCCCCCTTCAGCTCGGCCAACTTGCGATCCAGCAGTTTGGTGGCGGTGGCCAGGTATTCGTCCTCGTCTATTTCTGTCATGCCCTTTTTAATGCAGTATTCCGATATTTTACGCAGGCGCAGGCCCTGCTTTATCTTGTCGCGCCCCCACTGTTTCATGCGGAAGTGGCCGCGGGCATAGGCACGGGCAAAACGCTCCTCATTCAGCAGGCCGCTTTCTATCAGGTTAGCCAGGTGTTCCTCTACCTCCCGGGTGTTGCAGCCCAGTTCATAGAGCTTGTTACGCACCTCGCTATGGCATCGCTCCTGGTAGCGGCAATATTTTACTATGGCTTGTTTTACTTCCAATCTTTAATAAACGTGGTGAATGTGATGGAATGCGACAATGTGGTTTAATGTGTTGCAATGATGCAATGTGGTAAATATGGTGTTTCTTTTGACAATAAAGGGATAGCAGCAACAGAATATTACTCGTCCTTGCACCTATATTACCTCATTCCATCACATTGTTGCATCACATTGAGATCACATTCATTAGGTCATTGAGTCATTCAGCAATTGCGCATTATTACCTCCCCATATACACCATCAATATCTGGATGTCGCTGGGGTTTACTCCGCTGATGCGGCTGGCCTGGCCAAGTGTCTGCGGTCTTATTTTGGTCAGTTTTTGCCGGGCTTCCATCGACATGGCGGTCAGTTTCTCGTAGTTGAACGAATGCGGGATCATCAATTCTTCCAGCGAGGCCATTCTTTTCACCAGTTCATGCTCCTTTTCTATATACACGTCATACTTCACCTGTATCTCTGCCTGCTCCAGCGTCAGCCTGTCTTCCACTCCTACCGTGTCGCGCAGCTCTTTTACGTGTGCTACCAGGTCTGTGAGGTACACGTCAGGGCGCAGCAATAGCTTTCCGGCGCGCACCCGTTCGTTGATCGGGTTAGAACCTATGGTTTCTAAAAACGGGTTGATCTCGGCCGGTTCTACAGGGTACTCAGCCAGTTTTGCTTTTACTTTAGCCACGTCGGCTGCCTTCTTTGTGACAAGATCCATGCGCTGCTGGCTGGCCAGCCCTATCTTATAGCCCAGGGGTGTGAGCCTGAGATCGGCATTATCCTGGCGCAGCAATGTCCGGTATTCTGCCCGACTGGTGAACATGCGGTAAGGTTCATCGGTTCCTTTGTTGATGAGGTCGTCGATCAGCACACCTATATAGGCTTCGCTACGCTTCAATACCACCGGCTCCTCTTCTTTTGCGGCGCGTGCTGCGTTTATCCCGGCCATCAATCCCTGGCAAGCGGCCTCTTCATACCCGGTTGTGCCATTGATCTGCCCTGCAAAGAACAGGTTCTTTATCAGTTTGGTCTCCAGGGTATGGGTAAGCTGCGTAGGCGGGAAGTAATCGTATTCAATTGCGTAACCCGGCCTGAAGAACCTGCAATGCTCGAAACCGGGCACCATACTCAGCGCTTTATACTGCACATCTTCCGGCAGCGAGGTGCTGAAACCGTTCACGTATATCTCCACGGTATTCCAACCTTCGGGTTCCACAAACAATTGGTGGCGGTCTTTTTCCGCAAACCGGGTGATCTTATCTTCAATGCTTGGGCAATATCTCGGGCCGCTTCCTTTAATCCTTCCCTGGTACATGGGCGATTGTTCGAAGCCGGTCTTTAGTATTTCATGTACTTCGGGGCTGGTATAAGTGATCCAGCAACAGCGTTGCTGTGCGGGTTTTATCCGCTCAACAGGCAGATAAGAGAATCCTACTATCTCTTCGTCGCCATTCTGTATCTCCATTTTACTGTAGTCCAGGCTACGACCATCTATCCTGGGTGGTGTTCCGGTCTTCAGGCGGCTGCTTTCAAAACCCATTTCTACCAGTTGTTCGGTAATACCCGTTGCTCCTTTCTCCCCTATCCGGCCGCCGCCAAACTGTTTTTCGCCAATGTGGATGACGCCATTAAGAAACGTTCCGTTGGTCAGTACCACGCTTTTGGCTCTTATTTCCTGCCCCATACCGGTAACCACACCCTGAATTGTTCCACGTGAAACAATCAGACCCTTTACCATATCCTGCCAGAAATCAACGTTCCGTGTCTGCTCCAGCATTTCGCGCCAGGTAGCGGCAAACAGCATACGGTCGTTCTGTGTACGCGGACTCCACATACCGGGCCCCTTGGAGCGATTGAGCATCCTGAACTGGATCATGCTTTTATCGCTCACTATTCCACTATAGCCACCCAGCGCATCGATCTCTCTTACTATCTGCCCCTTGGCTATACCACCCATAGCCGGGTTACAACTCATTTGGGCAATGGTCTGCATGTTCATGGTTACCAGCATAACCCTGGCGCCCATGTTTGCAGCCGCAGCCGCAGCCTCGCAACCGGCATGGCCCGCACCTACTACTATAACATCATATTCCGGAAACATCGCGCAAAGTTAGTAAGTAACGGCTATATTCATGGAAACACGAACGTTCCACGTGGAACAATCCGGCAGTGTGAGGTTTTAATACAATAAACCGTTAATTTTACCGTTAGTATTACTTAGGTGTTTTATGCGGGTAACAAAGTATCATACAATAATCGTTCTGCTGCTGATGGCATTTGCTACGCAGGCAAAAAATCATGCCCGTTCGCACGCAAAGAAACACGAAGCACTTACTATAGGATTCCACAGCGAGGCCGGCAAAATATTTGATGTCGCCAAAAACCACGTTACCCATTCTGCGCCCGTTCTCAACAACGGCTTCATCGTGCGCATGCCGCTGATCACTCACTTCAAGGCAGAATACGGATTATTTTATAACAGCAATATAGCAGGCAATATACCCTCTCTCACCGGTGTACGAAAGAACAATGTGATCAACAATATCTCGTTGCCCGTAACCGTGCAATATTACATGGGGCCCGACCACAAGCGCCTTAAGCCCTATGTAGGTATTGGCGCCCTGTTGCAACACTGCTGCCAAACAGAAAACATTCCGTTGGGAGATGCCGTAGTAACCAGGAAGGGAACCCGCTATGTGAGCCTGCTATTTACCCAAGGTGTGATATTTGAAGTGAACACCCATATAGAGCTCAAAGAATCCATTCACATCATCCCCGAAAAAGACAATACTTCGGTTGGTTTCAACATAGGTGTCGGCTTCAAATTGCCATAAAAATTTAATGACCGAAGTCAGCTTAAATTTGTTCGATTTCTATATTTTTGTAGAAACAACAAATCATTAACGTGGGTGCGCTCGTACGATTTGGCATCACCAATCTCTTACCCAACAATGTTACGCACAAGGAACGGCAAAAATTCCTTGCAGATTTTGCTGAATTGGAGCTGTCCGGATATTTCGTTGAAGAGCTGACCAATTACTTTGACCCCGGCAGCGAGCAATTAGTGTTTGCAATTGAGTGTGCAAATGGCAGGATGCAAATGGAGCGACTACCGCAAACAGATCCCCTGGCCTTTAATGCAACGTGGCAGAAACTGTTGCCAATAATTTATGATCATTGGAGCATTCTGCAGAACATAGATGTACTGGTTCCCAACTACAAGGACGATGGGCTAACAACAACCTATTTTCCTGAGCTGAAAAGAAAGATCACCATAAGCAGCATTGAGCAGGGAATTGAATACCTGAAAGACACTGAAGAACCGGAAGATGCACCTACATCTCTGTTCCGCGAGATCATGCTTGAATTATTCCAGATAGCTTTAGACAACCACTTTGTGATCATCATCAAGTAACGCCTATTGTTTGGGAGGCCGGTATGTGTGCTTGTATTCCTCCGGGCTCATCCCATCGTCCGCTCTGAAATTGCCGATCTTCGTCCGGCGCAATTCTTCCAGGTAGCCACCACACCCGAGTGCATGACCAAAATCGTTGGCCAGCGACCTGATGTAGGTGCCGGTGCTGCACCACACCCTGAAGTAAATGCGGGGCATTTCTATCTTCACTATCTCGAACTCGCCAATGGTTACCGGCCTTGCATCCAGCACTACCTTCTTGCCGGCACGTGCCAGGTCATACGCCCTTTCCCCATCCTTCTTAATGGCCGAGTGCGCCGGCGGCACCTGCATAATATCACCGGTGAATTCCCTTGCCAATTCGTAGATGCGTTCTTCGGTAACTTCTGCCACCTCTTTAAAATCGTGTGGCTCCGTCTCCAGGTCGTAACTTTCGGTAACTGCACCCAGGTGTATGATGCCTGTATATTCTTTCGGCAATTTCTGATAATCAGAAATACTCTTCGTCAAGTCGCCGGTGCAGCAAATAAGCAGTCCGGTGGCCAGGGGGTCCAATGTGCCGCAATGACCAATTTTAGCGCGTGTGGCCACCTTCACCTGGTTGATGGCATCGAACGATGTCCACTTGTAAGGTTTATCGACCAGGATCACTGCACCTTTCCTCAGCTCGTCCAGCGACGGAATTTGTTTCATCGGCGCAAAATTAATCATTGCTGCAACAAGCAGAAAAGAAAAAGGGCAGCTATGATAGCTGCCCTTCCTAACTGAAGTATCAGAAACTTATTTGAGCACAGTGAACTTGTGGAAGCCATGCTGTGTATCGGTATTCACAACCATGTAGTAGTTACCTGCAGGCAGTGAAGAAGTGTTGAAAGTATAAACATCATTCAACACATTGCTGCGTGTTTCTTTGCTTACTACGCGGGCGCTGTTATCGATGATGGTATAAGTAACCGTTTTAGATGCTGTCTGCATGTTCAACTGAACATTCACATAATCCTTTGCAGGGTTAGGGAAAACGTTCATGCTAACGAGGTCATTATGTACATCCTTAACACCAACAGTGAAGTGACTTGTTGTGGTCATAGGCAGAGCCGGTATAAGACCTTCCTGAGTAGAGTAAACTACAGAATCGATGGTGTACGATCCGGTTCCGTCGAATGACCATGGATACCATGCGCCAGAAGGCACATTGATCTGTGCATTGGTGCTGGTGTAACGATCGCCAAACCATATAGGGTTGTAGTATTCAGGATAGTTATTAGCCGGGAAGTGTTTGCGGCCAAATGCGCGCGGATAACCATCAATAACGCCATCCAAACCGAGAGCAGTACCGCTCTGAATTTCGGCAGCTACAACGTACCATGAATTGTCCTGAGTAAGTACAGGCATGTAATTGTTGTCAGACAGGGTATCGCCGCTGATGTATGTGGTAAAAAACTGGAATGAAGAATCGGTAGGACCAAACAACTTTGTACCCATACCCACCAGTGCCAGCTCGTCATTTTCATAGAAGCTGTCCGCAGCAATAGCACCGCTACCGTCCACCCATTTGAACACATAAACGTTCAATGCAGCGCTGGTGATGATACCAGGACCATTTGAAATAGAGAACTGAACGCTATCAAATGCATCGCCACCATGAGCTATGTAATAAGGAACACCCCAGATATAAGGATCTGTGCCGCCAGAACCAGTGTACAATGCGCAGTAAGGCCTGTTATTAGCAAAGTCGTAGCGGCCCTTAGAATAAAGGCTATCAGTAGCGTAGAAAGAAACAGTAGAAGAGTTATCGCCATAGAAACCATCTGCAGAATCGGCACTAACTGAATAAGTCAGATCGAAACGGCCTGTACCTGAAACTGTAGGCACATCATACTGAGGTGCAAACATAGCCCAGATAGAATCTATTGTAGGGAATGAAGCCAGGGAAACCGAATCAGCGTAAACCATAGAACTGCTACCGCCTGTTGGGGTGAAGCTCAAGCTGCCTTTTACTTTTACATTGGTTTCAGTGCTGTTACCAAAGTTAGCAACGTAAGCACCGTCAATGCCTTTATAAGCAGCCGGATGCGCGTTCAACTGTGTATAAGGCACTGCGCTGTTAGCAGCAATACTTACACCTTCAGGAACGATACCCAGATCGTGGCTGTGACCACTGTTCCAGTTAAGGTCTATTGTCATAGTTACATGATGACCAACGTTGAGTTCGTTAACGATAGCAGTACCATCATCCAGTCCGATCATGAACACCGGAATAGTAACAGCAGCACCGCAAGAACCTGCGGCCATACCTACCGGACCACCGGAAACATTATTAACGAGCACAACTGCGATCGCACCAGCTGTTTGTGCAGCCTGTGCCTTGCAACCGAATTCGCAGGTACCACGCCAGATGAGCGCTATTTTACCAGCAAAATAGTTGGCCGGATAACCGGTACAACCGTTGCTATCAGCCAATGGGCCTATGATCACTGTTGAATCGATCATAGTTGTTGGCGCACCGCCCCAGCTACTTGTTGATCCGGCAGCATATGCGGTAGTAAAGATCTTTGGACCAGCTATGGACGTTGGTGAATCGACGAGGAACCTTAAACCTACGTAGTTTGCGTAGTAGTTGTTAGGATTTCCTGTAGCCGTAGCCGGGAATGCCAGGGGATGCGCGGTTTGCGCAATTGAGGCACCTGATGTAGCAATACAACCTGCTACAAAAAGAGTCTTAAGAATGTTAAGATACTTCATGTTAAGATATTTTTATTTTAGCTAAGCAAATTATGACTAAAATTCAAATCGAGCAAAAATTTAACCCCAAAGAGGGGAAATATTTTTAACTACCGGTATATCAACCTATCAGTCCCAATTCCATACTCATCCGGAGCATGCGGTCTATTGGCTTCTTTGCTGCCAGCCGCAGGTCTTCCGGCATGGTGATCTCCGGAAGCTCATATTTAAGGCATAAATATAATTTTTCCAGCGTATTTAACTTCATGTGCGGACAATCGTTGCAGGCACATGAATTATCGGGTGGTGCTGCAATAAATGTTTTTTGCGGACAGGCCTGCTGCATTTTATGCAATATGCCCGCCTCCGTGGCTACAATGAAAGCATTACTGCTATCTGTTTGCGTATATTTTAAAAGCTGTGTTGTTGACCCGATGAAATCTGCTATTCTTAATACTGCCTCCTCGCACTCGGGATGAGCTATGAGCTTTGCCTCCGGATGGCGTTCTTTGAGCCGGGTTATTTTTTCGAGGGAGAATATTTCGTGTACCATACAAGCGCCATTCCACAACACCATATTGCGGCCTGTCTGCTTGTTGATATAACCACCCAGATTTTTATCGGGTGCAAAAATTATTTTCTGGTCTATGGGCAGGCTTTCCACTATCATCTGTGCATTGGAAGAAGTACAGATGATATCGCTTAATGCCTTAATACCTGCGGAACAATTAATATAGGAAATGACCAGGTGATCGGGGTGATCTTCTTTGAACTTTTTGAACAACGGTGGCGGGCAGCTATCGCTGAGTGAACAACCAGCTTTGAGATCGGGCAAAAGCACCTTTTTGGAAGGGTTGAGGATCTTGGCAGTTTCGGCCATAAAATGAACTCCCGCAAATACGATGACGTCTGCTGATGTTTTTGCTGCATTTTGAGCGAGGCCCAGGCTGTCGCCTATATAATCTGCTATATCTTGTATATCCGGCTCCTGGTAGTAGTGCGCGAGGATGACTGCATTCTTTTCCTTCTTCAACCGGTTGATCTCTTCGAAGATATCCATAGATGGATCTATCTCCAGATCGAGGAATCCATTTTTTTGAAGACCCGCTTGTGCAATTCCCAAATCCACACTCATATAAATAATTATTTAAGAATTTTTAAAAGAAAAGACTATTACTATTAGGGCTGGGAATACGGGAGTAAAAAAATGTAATCCCCGTTGCAAAATTAAGCGACCATAGTTTACCAACAACATGATGGAGGTTATCCACAGTGTTAAATCGCGTCGTTACTATGTTCTCACAGACTAAATGTGGAATGTGGATGAAAAGGAGTGTTAGCAAAAAAGAGCACGTGAATATCGTAGAAGGGTGTGGAAAAACGTGGGTTGAAAAAGGATAAATAAGTTATCCACAGGCACATATTATATTAACCGAGTATTACTGCAAAGTTATGCCAATGTTTACACACAGTTACCCACAGGTAGCTGACTGCTTGTTCCCGGGGAACTTTTTACATAATAGAACAGGTATTTGAAAAAATTGTGCCAGAAAAAGCGCCCCAATGAGCGCAAAAAAATTTTTCCGGTACAAATATTAGCGCTACTCCGAGCATTTGAGAATGACGGGATTTGACAATAAGGTTTTGCCGCCGCAGGATTGTTTCACACCTTCAATAAATACTCTTACCGGAGTGCCTTTCCACTTGCCGAGCAAAGCGAGTTGCGCTTCGGGAATTTTATTGGAGCCCTTGACTGTGTATGGACCCCAAAATTCGCCACCCTGCGGTAAAAATGAAATTTGAAATTCGGTGACCTGGCAATTGTTGTCGGTACAGGTAAGTTGCGGAGTGGCCAGTATGGCGGCAATGGTTGTTTTAGTACCTTCTATGTTACCCAGGCGAACAGCAGGGCCTTTGCTGGCGGACGATTGCTGCGCACCAGCGCCGAGAGAAAAAAGGACAAAAGCGAAGACGAGTGATAATTTCATAAAAAAAGCGTTTTAGTAATATTACTAAAACGCTTCCATGTACAAAAATGTTATGTTGTAATTATTTCATACCGGCTTCTATCTCCTCAACGGTGATCGGTATGCCTTTGAACAGATCGACATTGCCGGTTTTGGTGATCCAGATATTGTTCTCGATGCGGATGCCCATTTTTTCTTCCTCTATATATATACCCGGCTCAATGGTGAAGACCATGCCCTCTTTAATAGCATCTGTATAAGAGCCTACGTCGTGCACCACCAGGCCCAGGTGGTGAGAAACGCCGTGGTAGAAATATTTGCGGAAAGCGGGGTTGGCAGGATCCTGGTTCTTGATGTCGTTTTTAGACAGCAGGCCGATCTTCAGCAACTGGCGCTCCATTTCCTCGTTGATGTTTTTTACATAATCCGGGAAGAGCAGGCCGGGTTTCATGATCTTTTTACCATGCTCGTGAACGGCGAGGCAGGCGTTGTACACCTCCTTCTGGCGCTTGGTGAATTTACCGTTCACCGGCACGGTGCGGGTAAGGTCGGCATTATAATTACCATACTCCGCGCCGAAGTCCATGAGTATGAGCTCGCCACTTTTGCATTCCTGGTTGTTCTCCTCATAGTGCAATGTGCGGGCCCTATCGCCGGAGGCGAGTATGCAGCCATAAGCATGGCCTGTGGCGCGGTTGCGCAGGAACTCGTGGGTGATCTCTGCCTCGATCTCATATTCCATAACGCCCGGCTCAATGAACTGCAGCACCCTGTTGAGCGCCTTGCCAGTGATGTTGATGGCTTGTTTCAGCACGTCTATCTCGTCCTTTGTTTTGATGGCACGCAGCTCGCGCATGATGCGGGCTGCACGATCGTAAGTGTGGAGTGGATATTTCTTCATCACGTCCTGCACGAAGAGCAGATCGGTGCGGGGCAATTCAGTATCGAGACGATTATGTTCGTTGCTGTTGAGGTACACAGTGTCGGCGCTGTTCATCATTACCTGCAGCAGCGTATCGAAGCCATCCAGCCACTGTACATTTTTTATACCGGATATGGCCGTAGCCTCATCCTTGCGCAGTTTGTGGCCTACCCATTTTTCCAGCAGTTCGTTGGGCTGCAGCAAAACCAATACTTCGCGGGCATTCTTATCCGGGTTATCAGGATACAGAATAACAATTGATTTTTCCTGCACAATACCTGAAAGCCATACCACATCGGCATCCGGCTTATAGCCATAAGTGCCGTCGCCACTCTTGGGAAAGGTAGGACTGGCCGGGAAAATAGCTATGGAATTAGGTTTCATTTTTTTGATGAAACGCTGCCTGTTCTGTTCGTAGAGGCGGGAGGGAATGGGAAAATATTTCATTGCAAATATTTGAGGAAGTAAAAATAAAACTTTTAAGCGGGTAATAGGTTAAAAGGGTAACTGGTTAAAAAGTTAACAGGTTAAAAGGACTGACTGACCTTTGCTTTTTTAACCCTTTAACTACCCCACCAAAAGATATCCACGGGCAAAAAAATTTTGCGGCTGCATCGCATTGGGTTTTTGAGCGGTGTTCGATGGCAAAGTGTGGATAGAAGGTTGTGAAAAAAGATGATGCGGGCAATTAACTTTGTGGTTGGAAAAACCCTATCTGACATGAGTGCGCGAAAACTTTTTAATTCGCTGGTGACAACCGGCAACAAACCGAGGGAGCAAAGTGCGCCCGGAAGGAGCAGTGAGCTGATAGCGGAAAGGGACCGATGTATGGTGGCGAGATACTATTATTATGGTCACCACAGGAAAATGAAATACGAGGAGACGATAAACAAGCTGGCTGAAGTGTTTTTTCTAAGCCCGGAGCGGGTGATACGCGTAATGGGCCAGTACACCGAAATGGTGAAAGAAATGCGACGGAAACGGGTGAGCCTGAGCATGCTGCAGGAGCAGTGGCCGGACTACACTTGGTAGATATTCAAAAAAACAATGTAACTTTCGGAGGATGAGTGAGCGCATACTGACCTTATTTGGGGAGGAATACACCCCGGAGCCGCAGAAGCCGGCCCCCAAGCCGCGCGGACGGAAGAAGGCAGAAAAGACCGAAACACCCGCTGAGCCGGAAGGCGAACAAGCGCCGGAGGCCAACAATGTAGCAGCGCCAATGGAACCCGCCGATGCGCAGCCTGTGGCTGAAGCAGAGGTTGTTACGGAAGCACAGATAGCTGACGAGCAGGCAGAGGAAGAAATAGCTGCGCCGACACCGGAAGAGAAGCCAGCCACCGGAAGAGGGCGAAAGAAGATAACAGAACCCAACCCGGAAAACCTGCCGGCCGACTGGGAGGGCAACAAACAATACTATGCGATAGGTGAGGTAGCAGATCTCTTTAAGGTGAAGACATCGCACATCCGTTTCTGGACCAATGAATTTAAACTGAAGGTGCGCACCAACCGCAAGGGAGACAGGCTGTACACCACGGAACAGATAAAGGAGCTGCGGGCCATACACCACCTGGTGAAAGAACGCGGCTTTACGCTGGCTGGCGCCAAAGCCAAGCTGAAGGAACAGAAGAACCGGGATGTGCACACCATAGACCTGAAAAAATCGCTGATAGACCTAAGAGAGAAACTGGTAGCGATAAAGAAGCAACTGAAATGAGAACGGCGGCCCTCATCACCCTTACCCTGATCTTACTGAGCGCAAACAGCATGGCACAGACAGTAAAATACGACACCCTGCGTGACCCGGAGAACGGGCAACTGACGTACAGGGGCACATTTGGATTTAAAGACCTGCTGAGCGATACCGCGTTTCACTGGATGCAAGATGGGGTGAACGCTTATGAGCCCAATGCCGCTGCCACGGCCTACCTGAAGGAGCACCTGGGAAAATACAGGCTGGTGATATTTATGGGGACGTGGTGCGACGACTCACACAACCTGGTGCCGAAATTGTACAAGATATTGACCACGATAGGCTACCCCACCGATGGCATGCAGCTTTATGGTGTGGACCGCAGCAAGATAACGGGCACGCAGGCGGAACAAAAATGGAAGGTGCTTTTTGTTCCCTCGATCATAGTGCTGGATGGTGATAAAGAAGTGGGCCGCATTACTGAGTCGGTAGATAAGAGTGTGGAAGAGGATCTGGGGAGGATGTTGGGGAGGTAGCGTGTAAGAACAGATTCAAATCTAAACCTTAATTTTGCCAATATAGCCGTCAGGCTGTTTGAATCAATGCTACCAGAATCCAAATTGAAAATATCGTTTCAGGAAATGTCGTTGCGGGGAGCGAGGATCATTGCGCAGCAATCAGAAATCTCCTATGCGGACGCTATCCGACAAGTAAGGTGGTTAAAGCAAATTTCGAAAGTAACGCAGTCGTCAAAAAAGAGCAAGCCAGCCTGATCGCAGCGTATTGCAACGAAAACGATCTTTGGTTGCAGAATATTCCGCAGGAAGATCATTTCTTAACCCGTGGAGGAGAAGCCAGGGTATATATTGACCAAGATAGCAGGCATGTCATCAAGTTGAATGATGCCGTTTATTACGCCACCTGGCTTGAGTTTTTCAATAGCATTCTGCTCCATAATCTGATTTTCACCAATACCGCCTATGAATTGATTGGATTCATAAAAGACAATGATGTTTTGCATGCCACACTGCGCCAGCCATTTGTAGTAGCTACAGCACAAGCAAATCTGGATGATGTAAAGGAATTTCTTTCATTCAATGAGTTTACCAACACAAGGCGAAACGATTATGCAAACACAGCATTAGGATTGATTTTGGAGGACATGCATGATGAAAATGTTCTTGTGAACTCTGAAGTATTGTTTTTTATTGATTCAGTATTCTATACGATTGCTCCAGAAAAAGGTAGTGGTTAACACCTACATCATTATCAGACTGACTCAGCAAGAGTAACACAACAGTATAAAATTGCACCCAATGGAATTAGGCGCCAATAAATCCGAATAACTACTTTTGCTCCCAGAAAAATTCTTATGCAATTACCAGAGCATTTAACCATAGCTCACCTTGGGGAGCAACAGGCACAATTAGCATTATCTGAAGCGGCGAAGGGCCGCATAGCCCATAACCGGCAATACTTAGACGATATACTGAAGAAGGGTGATACTTATTATGGTATCAATACCGGGTTCGGGTCGCTGTGCAATGTGCGGATAAAGGATGATGAGCTATCGCAGTTGCAGGAGAACCTGGTATGCTCGCATGCCTGCGGCATGGGCGATGAGGTGCCGGAAGAAATAGTGCGGCTGATGTTGCTGCTGAAAGTGCATGGCCTGAGCCAGGGCTACAGCGGCGTGCGCACCGAAGTAGTGCAGCGGCTGGCCGACTTTTACAATCATGGCATATTGCCGGTGGTATATGAGCAGGGCTCGCTGGGCGCCAGCGGCGACCTGGCACCATTGGCCCACCTGTGCCTGCCATTACTGGGCAAGGGCGAGGTAAGATATAAAGGAGAAAAAATGCCTGCTGCGAGCGCACTGGCGCTGGCGGGTCTGCAACCAATGGGCCTGGCAGCAAAGGAAGGACTGGCACTACTGAACGGGACACAGTTCATGAGCTCGTACCTGAGCTGGGCGCTGGTTACGGCAAAGAGACTATCGTTGTGGGCAGATGTGATCAGTGCTATGTCGGCAGATGCGTGGCTGGCGAAGAATGAGCCGTTCCGCCATGCCATACACAGGGTGCGCCCGCATAAAGGACAGATAGATACAGCAGCACAGATGCTGCGATTGCTGGAAGGCAGCGAGATACAGCAGATGCACAAGGAGCAGGTGCAGGATCCATACTCGTTCCGCTGCATACCGCAGGTGCATGGCGCCACCAAGGATGTGCTGGAAACAGTGATACGTGTAGTGGAGACCGAGATCAATTCTGTGACCGATAACCCCATAGTTTTTCATGATGAGGATGCGATAGTGAGCGGAGGCAACTTCCATGGACAGCCGCTGGCGTTGCATGCCGATTTTCTGGCCATAGCTATGTCGGAACTGGCGAATATATCCGAACGGCGCACCTACCTGCTGGTGAGCGGGCAGCGCGGGTTGCCGCCATTCCTGGCGCCGCACGCGGGGCTGAACAGTGGTTTTATGATCGCCCAATATACGGCTGCAGCCATCGTGAGCCAGAACAAACAATACTGCACACCGGCATCGGCCGACAGTATTGTGAGCAGCAATGGACAGGAAGACCATGTGAGCATGGGGGCCAATGCGGTAGTGAAACTCCGCAAGGTGCTGCAGAATGTGCAGCGTGTGCTTGGCATAGAACTGCTGACCGCGGCACAGGCACTGGAGCTGCGCCGGCCAATGAAAACATCACCGGTGCTGGAAACAGTGTTTGCTGAGTTGCGCAAGACCACCAGCTTTATGGAACACGATACAGTGCTGCATGATGGGCTGGTAGCGGCGGAACGTTTTCTGGAAAAAGAATTTGACAATTCGGCAATGGCTTAATAAGTCAAAAGTCAAAAGTGAAAAGCAAAAAGTTGGTGATGTTCTGACGAGGTAAAAAGGTTAATGGGGCAAAACGGTAAAAGGGCGGCAATGGCAGGAATAAGGCAAAAGGCAAAAGTGAAAAGCAAAAAGTTGGTGACGTGGCAATGCGACAATGTGGCGCCTGCCTGTCGGCAGACCGGGAATGCGGCAATGTGGTAAAAAGTTAATGGGGCAAAAGGGCAATAGTATTGACGTATGAGCACTCTTACGACTTACGACTAAATGACGATCTACTAAGTACTAAATACTATCTACTAAGCAAATGAACACACCACTATATATAGCCATGCAGTGCTATGGCGATGAGGGAATTTTTTATGAGTGTGCGATGAACTTGTTGTCGTTGTCGCGGCTGTATAAGAAAGAGGAGCTGGAGCAAGTGGAGATATGGATATATACCGACAAGCCGGCATGGTTCAACCGTTTCAGGCAGTGTGACCTGCCGCTGAACTTCAAGCCGCTGAACGACATCATCCTGAAACAATGGCGGGGCAAAATTGATTTTGTGCACCGTGTGAAAATAGAGATGCTGAAGAACGTGTTGCAAGGCAAGGACGGCAGTATTCTGTATGTGGACACGGACACCCTATTCACCAGGCGCATAGATGAGCTGTGGCAACAGATAGAAGGCGGTGCGCTGTTCATGCACATGGATGAAGGCAAGGTAAGCGGAGAAGGGAACGAAGTGCTGAGAAAACTGAACGCCTTTTTGCATAGTAGTCAGGCCCCTCAGGGAAAGCCACTCTACGATATGCAGATGTGGAACGCTGGCGTGCTGGGCTTTAATACCGGGCATGCAGCGTTACTGGATGAGGTGCTGAAGCTTACAGACAGTGTGTATGCCAGATACCCGAAGCATATAGCAGAGCAGTTTGCGTTCTCAGTAATATTTCAGCAGCAGGGAAAAGTACAGGCAGCGGAGCCCTACCTGTTCCACTACTGGAACCTGAAGGAAGGCCGCGAACTGTTTGCCAAATTCTTTAAGCACTTTGAAAAGGCCACCTGGGCCGAGCTGACGCACTACAGCAAGATGATCGACATTCCAGGACTGGTAAAGGAAAAAGTGAATTTCAAAGATAACCGCGGCTTCATGGGTAAACTGATGGGACGCCAGTGGGAGATGAAACGTCACGACTGGCATGCGCTAATGAAGCAACTTCGCTAAAGTATCGATAGCCCGCATGTTGTCGGCATTGTAAATGGACTCATAGATATCTTCCTTCTCATTTTGTGTGAGGTGGAAATTGAGCTCTGCTGTACTTTTTACTTCTTTGGGCACATAGCACATGGTTACGAAGTGAATGCCGTTGGGTATGCAGAACGGGGCATAGTCTTTTACGAAGCTATGATCGAAGGACTGAAATGCTTCCCATTTGTTCTGTATCACAAACAGCGGATCGAAGAGCATGTGGGTGAGTGAAGTTTCGGATACCGCGGCAGTAACGGCATTCTCACGGGTATCGCGTATCTCGAGGTAAACAACGCGGGTCACATTTTTTTCCAGCCAGCCACGCATGGCATACAGATAACGGGTGGCCACCTCTCCGCCAAAATTATCGCGCAGGCCGGCATCCATAATGTTCATGTATGGATTGCTCGGCAGCCGCACCACAGGCAGGATAAAAGGAAAAGTAGCGTTCATGCGCAGTGCAGATGTGAGGCGAAGATCGTGTGGATGATTTCCGGAGAAGAAAGTGCAGAAGTCAACCCCATCTATGGGGCGGGTGGAATCGTTTATAGAATATTCGGGCTGGGTGAGGAAGCCGAGGGGCTCATTGGCCATCATGAGTTTTCGGCCATCGTTGACAATGGTGCCGTTAACAATGAGCATGGGCATGCGCCCGGCCTGCTCGCGCGGCTGAAAGTATCCGATGGGTTTGTCGAGCAGTCCGTCGGTGTTATCGGCCAGTTCTTTTTCCAGCGCATAGCCGCGGTCGCGGGTATAGGAGTGGCCCGCAATAGAAATTTTATTGAACGGCGAAATGAGATCGATGCTGGCCAATGAGAATACTATAGGGTTCAGCAGGTCTTTGCCGATGTTCTCCTGGAAGCGGGGGCCATAAGACTGCGTGATGTGGCCCTGCTGCGCCTCGTCCTGCAGGCTGCGCCAGTAGGCAGCACCAAGCATGCCGCCGGATGCGCCCGTCATCATAACCGTATTTTTGAAGAGCTTGCCGTTGGTTACGCTGTCTATATATTGCAGGCAGCGGAAACTCCAGTAGGCAGATCGTGAGCCGCCACCACTTACGGTGACAATGACCAGGGTAGAAGAATCGCGCTGGCCGGAGGCCTGCAGCCAATGATCGAGGCGTTGTTCCTCCTGCATCCTGTCTTGCGAGAAGCGCTGCGGGGTGAAGACAGAACGGAGGCTGTTATAGTCGTAAGTGGGCCGGGCATCTACCGGACCTTTATAATTAAGCCCGTAGGCAATGCTGCGCAGGTCGAAGAATTTATATTTCACCATCAGCGACAGCAGCACCACGAATGTGATCCACCCAAGTGTTTCCCAGCTTTTGAGGAAGTATTTGAATGCACCGACAAAACCCATGATGATGGAGAAGAACAGCAGGAAGCTGCCGCCTGCGGGAATACGCAGCAGGGGTTCGTCCATAAAGATGCCCAGAATGAGCAGGACGATATAAGCGAAGAAAGTAGCAAAGATCACATTGCGGTGATGCCTGCGCATGATGGTGGCCAGCACGCGCGGATGATAAGGTTCGAGGTCTTCGCTGCGCGCGACGCGCAGGTTGCCGGATATAAAAGACCGCGCAGGGATGATGTCGAGTTCATAGTCGAGCGAATCGTAGGGAATGATATTGCGGATGCGTGCTGGATTGGTGATGTGGCTGAGGAGGGACTTAAAAAAATCGCGGCTGACCCTGAAAAAATAAGCAAAGGAAATAATGGTAACGACCAGGATGCCGAGGTAGAACCCAAGCTGCATATAGATGATATGAAGAATGGGCGCATGTTCATCGTGGAGCTGGGAGTGGACAGTGACAGTAGAGTAAAAGGCAAGGAATGCCACCGGAATGATGAAATTGTTGATACAGTAAACAGGAAAGGTGTGGCGTGTGGCGCCCATATAGGGCATGCGCTTGCTGTGAATGATGAAGGTGGTGATGTGCCAGGTCATCATGAAAACAGCCATGGTACTGCCCATGAGGAACATGCTGATAAAATTGATCTTGCCGAGATATTCGGGTGCGAGGAACAAAGAAGCGGCGCCGAAGTGGGAGGCAAAGTCGCCGGTGAGGGTGAGCAAGAGAATAAGCCAGAAGCCCAGGAGTACCTGGTATTTACGGAAATGGAGTAACAGGAGCTGGACAGGCAGAAAATAATAGATGCCGCGCAGCAATTTCTTCATGAAACCGGTTTTAACAACAAGCTACGAAAATATTTTCAGAGTGGAAATCAAACGTGCAGGTCTTTTTTCATGAGCAGGTCTGTCTGTGGATCATAACCGAGCAGGAAGGGGTGCGAGCCGAAAAATTCGAATCCCCAGCGTTCGTAGAAGCGGATGGCATTGGGATTGTGCTCCCAAACACCCAGCCACAAGGTATCGAAGCCGCTGCCCCTAGCGAAATCAATAGCCTGTTGCATGAGTAGTGAACCGATCTTCAGGTTCTGGTGCTCCGCTAAAACATAGAGGCGTTCTATTTCCAGGGACCGATTGCCTGCGAGTTCGCCGGGCTCCCAGCCGGTACGCAGTTTTGTATAGCCCACCAGTTCGTTCCGGAGCAGGGCCACGAAGAAAGTATTGGCGGGGTCTGCAAGATCGGCCGTGAATTTCTCCAGGCTCATTTCGTCTGCAAGGTATTTATCCATATCCCGCTGCGTATTGGCAGGGCCAAAAGCCTGCACAAAAGCCCGGGTTCCCATAGCCTGCAGATATGGAGCATGGGCGAGGGCGCCGGGGGAAACAGAGATGACAGACTGCATGAGCGCAAAATAAAAGAAAACCAGGAAAATAGATTAACAGAAGATTTACTATAGGACGTGGCGGATGGCCAAGCGAGAAAGGGATTTTGCTACCTTTGCCACCATGCGTCGCCTAACGGCCATATTGATCCGATCATTCCTGCAGGGGCTTATTCTGTTGAGCCCTATAGCCATTACTGCCTACCTGCTGTATAGCGTGTTCAACGGGATAGACAGCCTGATTCCTTTCCGCATGGCCAGGGGTGTAGGATTTGTGATGATCATTTCGTTGGTGACGGTGATCGGGTATTTGGGTACGAGGCTGTTTGTGGGCCGTTGGTTGTTTGATGCGTTTGGGCACGTGCTGGAGCACACGCCGGGTGTGAAGTTCATTTATTCGTCGATCCGGGATATCATTAATTCATTTGTGGGCGACAAGAAGCGATTCAACAAGCCAGTGTGGGTGCGGGTAAATGAAACGCCGGAAATGTGGCGCATTGGGTTTTTGACGCAGTCGGATATGACTGATCTGGGGATGGAAGGAAAAGTCGCGGTTTACCTGCCACACTCCTATGCTATCTCCGGGTGGGTGATCGTGACGGCTGCGGAGAACATAAAACCGGCTAAAGCAATGAACGCCGTTGAAGCAATGAAATTTGCAGTAAGCGGAGGCGTAACCACAACAACAGATTAATGGAACGTAAGATAAATTTTAACGCCGGGCCGGCCACAATGCCACCAGAGGTGTTGCAGCAATTTGCCGATGCCGTTGTTGAATACAACAATTCGGGGATGTCCATTCTGGAACTTCCGCACAGGGGCCGTGCATTCATGGACATCATAGATGAGAGCAAAGCGCTGGTGCATGAGCTTTGCGGAATAGGACCTGACAATGAAGTGGTGTTTTTGCAGGGTGGTGGCAGAATGCTTTTTGCGATGGTGCCTATGAACCTGGTGCTGGGCAAAAAGGCAGCATATATAGACAGTGGTCACTGGTCGGCAGAGGCTATAGAATATGCGCGGCACTATAGCCGGGCAGATGTGGTGGCCTCATCGGCAAACACCCACTACGACAGGTTGCCCGTTCTGCCAAAGACACTGGAAGGCTATCCGGGCTATCTGCACTATACTACGAACAATACCATATTCGGCACGCAATGGCACAACCTGCCGGAATATGATGTGCCATTGGTGGCAGATATGAGCAGCGATATTTTTTGCTGCAAGCGAGACTACGGCAAATTTGGACTGTTTTACGCAGCCGCGCAGAAAAACCTGGGCACACCAGGCATAGTGCTGACCGTTATCAAAAAAGAAATGCTGGAGATGACGGAGACGGAATTGCCGCCGATGATGAGCTTCAGACATCACGTGAAAGAAAATAGTGTGCTGAATACTGCGAACGTATCGGGTATGTATGCCATGCTGCTGATGCTGCGGTGGACGAAAGCCAAAGGCCTGGATGCAATAGAAAAGGAAAACAGAGAGAAGGCGGATAAAGTGTATGCAGCTATAGACAACAGCAGCAAGTTTGTGCCCTATGTGCAGGTGAAAGCTGACCGCAGCCTGATGAACGTATGCTTTAACCTGCGCGACAAGTCGGAAGAAGAAGCGTTTGTGCAGGAGTGCAGCAATAATAACATAGAAGGTATTAAAGGCCACAGAAGCGCCGGCGGGTTCAGAGTATCGCTATACAATGCGGTGCCCGTGGCCTGGGTGGATAAGTTGGTGGAAGTAATGCAACAATTTGATTCAAGAAAATAAGTGCTAAAATAAGACATGGCAAAAATAAGACCGTTCACCGGGCTGAGGCCGAGGAAAGACCTTGCAAAGCAAGTGGCTACCCTGCCCTATGATGTAGTAAGTGTGGCAGAGGCCCGCGAGTTCAGGAAAGATCCATACAACTTTTATCATGTAACGAGATCGGAGATAGACCTGTCGGAGAATGTGGATGTGCACAGCATATTGGTTTATGAGCGCGCGAAGGAGAACCTGGACGCTATGATCAGCGAAAGAATACTAATACAGGACGAAGAACCATGCTATTACATTTATGAGCTGACGATGAATGGCCGCTCGCAGACAGGCCTTGTGTGCGGATCGTCGATTGACGATTATGACCATGGCATCATCAAAAAACATGAGTTTACCAGGCCTGAAAAAGAGAAGGACCGCATAGATCACATTACCACCACAGGCGCACAAACGGGCATAGTTTTCCTGGCATATAACGATTGCGCGAGTGTGGATGAAATAGTGGCTGCATGGAAACAGAAGCACGAATCAACCTATGACTTTATTGCGCCGGACGGCGTGCATCACCGGTTTTGGGTGGTGAACGATTATGCGAAGGTGGCTGCGATAACGCATAATTTTTCGACAGATGTTCCGTGTACGTATATAGCAGATGGCCACCACCGTGCGGCGTCGGCAGCGAAAGTGTGCAAGGAGATGCGCGACAATGGATATTCCATTGATGGCGACGAGGCGTTCAATTATTTCGTTACCTGCATTTTTCCGGCGAGCCAACTGGAGATCATGGATTATAACCGGGTGGTGAAAGACCTGAATGGTAAAACGCCTGAAACATTGCTGCAGGAGCTGGAGAACGACTTTGTGGTGACGCCGGTGGGCACAGAAATGTATAAGCCGCAGAAGGCGCATGAATATGGGATGTATGTGCAGGGGAAGGGCTACAAACTGACTGCAAAGCCGGGCACGTTTACCACAGACCCGATAGGGATACTGGACGTCTCGGTAATATCGAACAATGTGCTGGACAAGTTGCTGGGCATAGCCGACCAGCGTACGGATAAACGCGTGGATTTTGTGGGTGGCATAAGGGGAATGAATGAGTTGAAGAAGCGCGTGGATAGTGGTGAGATGGCTGCTGCATTTTCTATTTACCCGGTGACCATACAACAATTGTTTGCTATTGCCGACAGTGGTAACGTAATGCCGCCAAAGAGCACCTGGTTCGAGCCTAAACTGAGAGACGGCCTGGTGGTATATCTGATCTGATAAAAAGCTATCGCATGGAATACAGGAAAATGGGAAGTACGGGATTGCACCTGAGTGTGCTTTCTTACGGATCGTGGGTGACCTTTAACCGGCAGGTGGACGATACCCTTGGCGACCGGCTGATGGGTATTGCCTATGACAGCGGCGTGAACTTCTTTGACAATGCCGAGGCATATGAGGGCGGGAAGTCGGAAGAGGTGATGGGCAGGATACTGAAGAAAAAGAACTGGGACCGGACTACATATTGCGTTTCGAGCAAGGCATTCTTTGGCCTGCATGGAAAAGACAACAAGCCTACCCAAAAAGGCCTTAGCCGCAAGCACGTGACAGAGGCCTGCAATGCAGCGTTGCGCAGGATGCAGATGGAATACCTGGACCTGTTCTTCTGCCACAGGCCCGATCCAGAGACACCGATGGAAGAGATAGTATGGACAATGAACATACTGATGCAGCAGGGGAAGATATTTTACTGGGGAACGAGTGAGTGGAGCGGGGCAGAAATTGCCGAGGCGCACAGGGTAGCGAAAGAACTGCACCTGGTGGGCCCGGCGATGGAACAGCCACAATACAATTTATTTGAGCGGCAGAAGATGGAACAGGATTACCTGCCGCTGTTTGAAGGGCCCGGAATGGGCACAACGATATGGAGCCCGCTGGCATCGGGGCTGCTTACCGGCAAGTACAATAACGGAGTGCCGGAAGGTTCGCGATTGTCGATAAGTAATTATCAATGGCTGAAGGACGCCACACTGGAACCGCAGCGCATAGAAAAAGTAAAACAGCTTACGAAAGTTGCGGAGCAGCTTGGAACGCCGCTGGCCACATTGGCGGTAGCATGGTGCATCCACAACCCGCACGTGACCACGGCGATATTGGGCGCCACGAAAGAAGAGCAACTGACCCAGAATCTGCAGGCGCTTGAAATATATCAGCAACTGACACCAGAGGTGATGCAGATGATAGACGGCATCATGCAGAATAAGCCATAGAGGAAAGTAACGATCTTATTGCAGGCGCTTCTTTTTAAAACTTGCGACCGATCACCACTTTTAGCTTTTGCCTTACCCTACATCCACATCAAAAAGATCTGTGGCGCCACACCTACCAGTATCACCAGCAGGCAGGTAAGGATGAGCACTACTTTATCGTAAGTAGAAACCGGCTCATGCAGTTCCGGATTGCCCGGCTTGAAGTACATGGCCATAATAACGCGGAAGTAGTAATAGACGCTGATGGCGGCCATCAGCAGGGCGAATATCACCAGCCACATCAGGTTGCCTTGTTGCACCACTGCCTGCAGCACATAATACTTCGCCATAAAGCCACCCGTAAGTGGTATGCCTGCCAGTGAGAACAGGAATATCGTCATCACAAAGGCCAGCAGCGGGTCCTTCTTCGCCAGGCCATTGAAACCATCATATGTATAGTCTTTCAGCTTTACCAGCACGGAGAATGCACCGATGGTAGCAACGCTATAAGCAACGGCATAAATAATGATGCCCTGCCACGCGGTGGCATTCACCGCCAGCACCGCAAACAGCATGAAACCCGCCTGGGCTATGGATGAATAGGCCAGCATGCGCTTCACGCTTTGCTGGAACACCGCCGTCACATTACCTACAAGCAGTGTTGCGGCCGTAATAATGGCGAGTATCATGGTCCAATGGTCGCTCAGGAGGTTGAATGTTACCTGGAACAACCTCAGGAAGGCAAAGAACGCACCTGCCTTTACTACTGTTGCCATATAGGCTGTGAATGGCGTAGGCGTGCCATCATATACGTCTGGTGTCCATGTGTGCATAGGTGCAGCAGAAACCTTAAAGCCCAGTGCCACCATAATGAACATGATGCCGGCAAGACCCAGCGGGTTCAGCGTATCGCTGTGCAGCATGCTCTGCAGTTCGCGGATGTCAAAACTGCGGCCCGCGCCATAAAGCAGTGTAATGCCCATCAGCAAAATGCCGGTAGAGAATGAGCCCATCAGGAAATACTTCAGCGCGGCTTCACTGCTCTTCAGGTTCTTCCTGTCGCTGCCGGCAAGTATATACTGCGGTATAGACATGATCTCTATACCCAGGAACAGCATCAGTAGTGTGTTGTAAGTGGAAAGGAGGAAAATGCCGCAGAGAATAAAGAATATCAGCGCAAAGTACTCACCCACGTGCGCGCCGACCTTGGCCACTTCTTTGCCCATCAGCAGTGCGTAAAGCACAGTGCAACCCGTCATCAGCGTATTGAACCACAGAGAGAAGTGGTCTATGCGCAGCATATTGTTGAACAGCATCTGCGGTGCGTCCACGGGTGTTGTCTGCAGTTCATAAACATTTACGCCCAGCAGTGCAACAAACAGCAGAACTGCAATTGTTGTCACAGCCTTCTTACTGTTCGTCAGCAGGCTGGCAAACATCATTATGATCCCGAAAGCTGTAGTAGCAATTATTGCCTTCATAAGTTATAACTCAAAACTTTATTCAATACCAGGGGCCGCGCCCCTGTAAATCTTCTATTAGTGTGCGATCATGCTGGCCACGCCAGAGGTAAGGTCCAGCAGCGGCTTAGGATAAACACCCAGGAACAGGATCAGCGTGATGATGATCGCCAGTCCCAGCCATTCATTGATGCTCAGGTCCTTTGCAACCAGCATGCCTACCTTTTCACCATATGCCGTCTTCTGTATCATGTTCAGCGTATATACCGCTCCCAGTATGATGCCCAGCCCAGCTATCACCATCAGGGTAATGGCATTGGACTCTGTTCCGCCCATCAGCCCGTTAAACAGCATGAACTCACCCACAAAACCATTTGTCAGCGGCAGGGCAATACTTGCCAGGGATATGATCACAAATGCTATTGCCATCCTTGGTGCAGAAGATGCCATGCCTCCCAGCTTTGTCATGTCGCGCGTGCCCCAGCGGTTCTCTACCATGCTCACAATAAGCCACATGCCGGTGATGTTGATGCCATGGTTGAACATCTGCACCATTATGCCATGCATACCCACACCGTTATTGGCGAAGGCCACAGCGCACATAAGCCCCATGTGCGCAATAGACGAGTAGGCGATCAGCCGCTTCATATCCGTTTGCACAATAGCCAGGCACGATGCATATACAATACCGATCACCGAAAGAACGATCACCGTGTTCGACCAGTAGGCCACGCCTGCGGGCAGGGTAGGCAGCAGCCAGCGCAATACAGCAAACAGGCCCATCTTCACCATCAATGCACTCAGCACAATGGTAACAGGTGTTGGCGACTGTTCGTAAGTATCGGGCTGCCAGGTATGGAACGGAAATATCGGCATCTTAATGGCAAAGGCGATAAATACCATCCAGAACAACCACTGCTGTTTGTCTGGAGAAAGAGCCGCACCGGCGCGTGTAATGTCTGCCCAGGAATAGCTGGTCAGGCCCGGTGTTTGCAGCGACAAATAGATAAGAGCTGCAAGCAGCATCAGGCTGCCGGCAAAAGTGTACACGAAAAACTTGAAGGTAACCGGAATGCGTTTCTCTCCGCCCCATTGCGAGCACAGGAAATAAACAGGTATCAGTGCCAGCTCCCAGAAAATGTAAAATACAAACGCATCATTTGCCAGGAAGACGCCCATCAGGCCAGCCTGGCTCAGCAGCAGCAGCCCATAGAATGAGCCTCCGTTCTTCACCTCCTTGTTGGCATTGGCTATCATCACCACCATCATCACTATCCCGGTCAGCAGGCACAGCATACTGCTCATGCCATCGGCCAGCAGGCTGAACTGCGTGCCCAGCATGGGTATCCACTTATGACTATAAGTAAGTGGCGCCGAAAAATTGGACGCACTCACGTAAGCCGACAATGCCATGGTCGCGATCGTGCTGATCAGCGCAATGGTTTTTGCAGTATCGCCCTTTGCCGCGAACGTCAGCACGCCGGTAACAAAAGGTATGAGTATTAAACAGACTAAAATCATATTTATTCTATGTCAAAAATCAAAAGTCAAAACCAAAAAGTAGTGTCTTAACTCCTTCTTACCTTATCCAGAAAAAACTAAGCGCAAACAGCGCCACCATGCCCATCACCAGCACAAAAATGTAAAAACCAACCTGCCCTGTCTGCAGCAGGCGCAGCCTGTCGCTGCCCCAGCGCACGGTCTTGCCCACGCCATTCACAATACCATCTATGCCCATGCGCTCTGCAAAACGGTCCAGCAGGCGGCTCAGCCCTTCAATAGGCTTAACGATCACAGTATCATACAGCTCGTCCACATACCATTTGTTTTCCAGCACTTTTGCCAGGCCCTTGTTCTCTACAAAATTTGGTTTGCGGTTCACCGAGTAAGCCACTATGATCATCAGCATGGCTGCGCCAACTGATATGGCCATCAGTAATTTTTCTGTTCCGCCCTCCAGGTGGTGGTTACCAAAATCAGTAACGGCAGTGCTCAGGAAAGTGGCTATCTGGTTATGCTCGCTGAACACTTCCGGCAGACCTACATAGCCGCCTACAATAGAAAGTATGGCCAGCACTATCAGTGGCAGCGTCATGGCTGCAGGACTTTCGTGCAGGTGATGGTGCTGGTCTTCTGTGCCGCGGAAGCTGCCGCCAAACGTCAGGAAGTACAGGCGGAACATGTAGAATGCCGTCATCATGGCCGCCGCAACGCCTAAATAGTATAAAACATGGTCATGTGCAAACGCAGCAGAAAGTATGGCATCTTTAGAGAAGAAGCCGGAGAAGCCCGGAATGCCCGAGATAGCCAGGCAACCAATAAGGAAGGTGATCTGCGTGATGCGCATGTGCTTGCCAAGTCCGCCCATTTTGCGGATGTCCTGCTCACCGCCCATAGCATGTATCACACTACCCGAACCGAGGAACAACAGCGCTTTGAAGAACGCGTGCGTCATCACATGGAATACCGCAGTAGTATAAGCACCCACACCCAGCGCCAGGAACATGAAGCCCAACTGGCTAACGGTGGAGTAGGCGAGTACCTTTTTAATGTCGTATTGTCTGATAGCAATAGTTGCAGCCAGTATCGCAGTAGCCAGGCCGATGATGGCAACAATGTGCAGCGTCATCGGGCTCAGCGAATACAGCACGCTGCTGCGGGCTATCATATAGATACCTGCGGTTACCATGGTTGCAGCATGGATGAGTGCCGATACCGGCGTAGGACCTGCCATCGCATCCGGCAGCCAGGTGTACAATGGTATCTGTGCGCTCTTACCGGTAGCACCGATGAAGAAGCAGATAGTGATCCATGTAGTTAAACTGGACGATACTGCAGGCTGGCTGGCCAACTGGCCAAAGAACTGCTGGTAAGAAAGCGTTCCGAAATTCAGCAACACCAGCAGCATGCCCACCAGAAAGCCGAGGTCGCCGATACGGTTCATCACGAAGGCCTTTTTGGCGGCATTTGTATAGTCCCTGTTCTTGAACCAGAAGCCAATAAGCAGATAAGAGCAAAGGCCCACACCTTCCCAGCCTATGAACATCACCAGGTAGCTGGCGCCAAGTATCAGCAGCAGCATCGAGAACACGAACAGGTTCAGGTAGGCGAAGTATTTCACCATGCCCTCATCATCGTGCATGTAGGACGTGGAGTAAACATGTATCAGGAAACCGACACCGGTAATAATGAGCAGGAACAGGGAAGAAAGGGAATCTACCTGGAAGGCGAACGGAATAGACAGCTTGCCCGACTGTATGAAATCGAACAGCGTAACGATCACCGGGCCGTGGAATGAGTCGCTCTTTACTTCAAAGAAGATACCCAGCGATACGCAGAAAGAGGCCAGTATGGCCAGGCTGCCGATGATGCCGCCCATGGTCTTGGGCATCTTATTCCAGAATATACCGTTGATCAAAAAACCGATCAGCGGGAAGAGAGGTACTAAGTAAACTAATTGCGACATAGTCTTGTTCCGTAAACTGTTTCAAAAAAAGGATCCTGAAAACCCTTTGTCTGTATTAGTGTTTAAGCCTGTTCAATATATTAATGTCCACTGAGTGAACCTTCCTGTACATCATAACTATTATAGCCAGCCCCACAGCCACCTCGGCTGCAGCCACCGTCATAATAAAGAAAACGAATAATTGTGCGTTGGCATCGCCATACATTTTGGAGAAGGCCACCAGCAGCAGGTTCACCGAGTTCAGCATCAGCTCTATGCACATGAATATGATGATGGCATTCCGCCTCATCAGTGTGCCCATGATGCCTATCGAAAAAAGCAGCAGGCTCAGGAACAGGTAATGTGTTGAATTAATTGGCATCTTTTACGCTTTACTGGTTTGTTTCTTTATATACACCATGCACCGGCTCCTTCTTGCCTATCACAATCGCACCTATCATCGCGCTCAGGAAGAGTACACTGCTTATTTCAAATGGAAGTACGTATTGGGTGAACAATACACGGCCCAGGTTAGCAATAAGGCCTATGTCTGTCGACTTCGGATCCATCATCTGCACGCCTGCGGTTTTTATGCCAGCCAGCACCACCAGGAAGAGGACACCGCCGGATATGAGGCCGGCCAGTTGTATCAACTGTCCCTTTTGCGGTTCCACATCGGCATTCAGGTTCATCAACATGATAACGAAGAGGAAAAGCACCATGATGGCCCCCGCGTAAACGATGATGTTCACGATAGCCAGGAACTGTGCATTCATCAATATATAATGGCCGGATATCGCAAAAAATGTCGTTATCAGGAACATCACGCTGTTTACCGGGTTGCGGCTGAAGATGACCCCAAGGGCGGAGCCTACCGCTATCACTGATAAAACCCAGAATAAGATACTGTAGATATCCATAATATTTTTCTAAACTATCCTTGTTTGTGTGTGTTGGGTATCAGAAGGTCGTCCTTCTTATAAATAAAACTCTTCCTGTTATAGTTGGCCGGCATCACCGTTTCTGTCAGGTAAACAGCATCCTTGGGGCATGCCTCTTCACAGTAGCCGCAGAATATGCAGCGCAGCATGTTTATCTCGTATCTGGCTGCATATTTTTCTTCGCGATATAGGTTTTCTTCACCCGGCTTGCGCTCTGCCGCTTCCATCGTTATCGCTTCCGCAGGGCAGGCAAGGGCACACAGGCCGCATGCCGTGCAGCGCTCACGGCCCTGCTCGTCGCGGTTCAGTATATGCAGCCCCCTGAATACCGGGCTGAATGGCCTCTTTTCCTCAGGATAGCTTACTGTAGCCTTCTTCTTAAAGATGTGGCTCAGTGTGATCGTTAAACCTTTGAAGACTGCAGGCAGGTAGGCCCGCTCGCTCAGCGTCATCGGGCTGCGGTTCACCTCCATCGATCTGTTAGTCAGCTTTTCCATTATTCTCTCCTTCCAATACTTCTATAATGTGTTCAAATCTCTGTTTCAGTCCTGGCAAGTCACCGTCTATAGTTTCCCATACCAGCCTCCAATCCACACCCTTGTAAGCATGCGCATAATAATTTCTCGCCGCTCTTATCATTTGCCACTGCACCTCACTAAACCTGTCTTTAAGATCGTCCTCCAGTTTTGAAGAGTATTCTCCCAAAACAAGGAGCCTCATCAACGATGCATCTTTCACCAGATCATCTCTCAAAAACAACTCTTCATCAAGGCCTTCCGTGTACTTCTGAATCACTTCAATTTGCCTGATGAGGTAGTTCAATATCTCCAGATGATCCTGACGATCCAAACGACTTCTCATCTTTATGCCAGATAAAGTTCTTTTTTGTCCTTTTCAAATCTCCTCTTCACCCAACTGTGCATCAGGTCTATCTCTACAAGATCTACTTTTTTGTGCAACCGTTCTTCTAATCCCACTGCCAGGCTTGCAAATTGCCAGAGGCTCATTCTCACATGCTCCATTTCCACACCCAGGTCTATATCGCTGTTGTCATCAGCCTCACCCCTCGCATACGACCCGAACAAATATACTTTCTTCACCGGCTTATCTTTAAAATAGTCGGCAACGGTTTGTTTTATTTGTTCGATCGTTAACATTATCCTTTTCAATAACTATTTATTCAGCACCCATACTATCACAGCTCCGGTTATCAGCATGTTCACCAGTGCTATCGGTATCAGCGACTTCCAGCCCAGCTTCATCAACTGGTCATAACGGAAACGGGGCAGCGTCCAGCGCACAAACATGAAGAACAATATCATGCAAATTACCTTGGTCAGCAGCACCAGTATGCAGATGATGCTGAACAGCAACGGGTTGACACCAGCAGCAACTTTGTCCATGAACGGGAAGTTGTAACCACCCCAGAACAAAGTGACGATGATCGCAGAGCTCACAAACAGGTTGATGTACTCGGCAAACAGGTAAAAGCCCAGCTTCATGGACGAATACTCCTGGTGATAACCCATGTTCAGTTCGCTCTCACACTCCGGCAGGTCAAAAGGTGCGCGGTTCAGCTCTGCAAACGCACAAGTCAGGAAAATGATGAATGCCAGCGGCTGCTTAAAAAAGTTCCAGGTAAAATAACCATCCTTCCAGAAGCCATGCTGCTGTGCCACAATATCGCGCAGGCTCATCGAGCCGGTCATCATCAGCACAGCAATAAGGCTGATGCCCATTGCCAGTTCGTAAGAGATAGCCTGCGATGCAGCACGTATGCTGCTGAGCAGCGAGAATTTGTTGTTACTCGCCCAGCCACCCAGCATCACACCATACACGCCAAGGCTAACCACACCAAATATGAACAGGATGCCGATATTAATATCCGCCACCTGGAACTGAACGGTGTGCCCGCTTGCTGTGGTGTAGTCAGGCCCCCACGGCACTACGGCGCTGGTCATCAGCGCGGTAAGCATAGCCAGGCAGGGACCCATTATAAATATGAACCGCGTAGAACGATCCGGGATGATCTCTTCCTTAAAGAACAGTTTCAAACCATCTGCCAGCGGCTGGAACAAGCCCAGTGGCCCCGCCCGGTTTGGGCCCAGGCGGTCCTGCATCACCGCAGCTACCTTACGCTCGCCCCAGGTAGCATACATCGCCACCCCCAGCGACCCCATCAGGATCACCGCGATGAGTATCACCTTTTCAATGATCAGCGCAAAATCAATGCTCAATAACAACATAGTGGCGCAAAAGTAATTTTAGTTAGTTAAAAGTTTACAGCCCGTCAGGGTTTATTGTGTTTAGTTCGTCCCGATTTCCATTTCATCAGCATACTCAAGGATGTGCTCTATTCTGACCCTATCCCCGATCTTGCCTTTCATATATTACGGTTTTATCCTTGTCTATATAAGGCTTAATGAATTTATTCTCCCAGCCTGCACTCACTATATCCACCCTCTTCCTGAGTTTTTCTGCCAGTTCATCAAACCATGTAATAAATTCACTTGCTATGCCAGGCTTCGTATCCAGCTCTACCAACACATCCACATCACTATCCTCATCCGCCTCACCCCTTGCATACGACCCGAACAACCACACCTTTTTCACCGGCTTTTTTTCAAAGTAGCTGGCTATTGTCTGTTGAATATGTTCGGTCGTCAGTATCATTGACAATTTCTGTCTAAAATCACGCAAACAATAATCTCCCTTTAGGCTCCGGAATATTCCAGCCTTGTTCCTTCGCCAGCTTCAACCACTCCTTTGCCAAAATATTCACTTCTTTAAGCGCTTCATTCTGCGTGCTTCCATGGGCAACACAGCCTTTCAGCTCTGGTATTTCTGCTACAAATGCTTCGTCAGGTTGGCTCCAGAAAATAATTACTTCATATCTATTCATCACTTACCATTTTATTATTTACTAAAAACTCCCTTACCTGTTTAACCTGGTAAGGTTTAGCCTTACCGTCCTTCGTTTCCTGAAGGTTGATAATTCCTTCAAGTCCGTCTTTGAAAAATATTCTGTGACTTCCCCCGCTTCTCCTCTCTTCAAATTTTAACCACACCAATATCTTAACCAAATCGTCAATACCGAAGTTGTTGTCGTTGCTTCCAATCAGCAATTTCAGTATCAACTTGTCTTTGCGACTCATTTTATACTCTTAAAATCATCCGAGTGCGCCGGCCCTTCTATTTTCGACAGGTCAACTTCCGGCCTGTTTACATCGCTAACATCGTGTATGTCCAGCAAATACTTCGGTTGCTTGCCTATTACTTTGTCTATCAATACTGGCGTTGGCTTTGTGCCCACATAGTGGCCCTGAGCTATCACACTGCTCCGGCGAATGTTTGACGGCCCTTCTATCACCCAATCCTTCGTCTCTTTTTTATGGAAGCGGCAATCGTTGCAGATGAACTCTTCCACCTCTCCCCACTGGTCTTTGCGGGCGGTTACGCGAAAAACTTCTTCGCCCCTCATCCACAGGCGCACCTTGCCGCTGCAGGTTGGGCAGTCGCGGTGCGCATCCACCGGCTTGGTAAACCACACCCTGTTCTTGAACCGGAAAGTTTTATCCGTAAGTGCACCGACTGGGCATACATCAATTACGTTACCGATGAACTCATTTTCCAGCGCCTTATTCAGCATAGTGCTTATCTGCGCATGGTCGCCACGCTGCAGTATCCCGTGCTCGCGCTTTTCAGTAAGCTGCTCTGCAGTATACACACAACGGTAGCACATAATGCAACGCGTCATGTGCAGCGATATGAACGGACCTATATCTTCCTTTTCAAACGTGCGGCGGTCAAATTCGTAGCGCGTCTTTTCTGTGCCATGCTCATAGCTCAGGTTCTGCAGGTCGCACTCACCGGCCTGGTCACACACCGGGCAATCCAGCGGGTGGTTCAATAACAGAAACTCCACAACACCCTTGCGGGCATCCAGCACCTTCTCAGAAGTGATATTCTTCACTTCCATACCATCCATCACCGTAGTGCGGCAGCTCGCCACCAGCTTCGGCATAGGGCGCGGATCCTTTTCAGAGCCCTTGCTCACCTCTACCAGGCAGGTGCGGCATTTACCGCCGCTGTCCTTCAGCTTGCTGTAATAGCACATGGCCGGTGGCGTCACGTCACCCCCTATCTTCCTCGCCGCATTCAGGATGGTAGTACCCGCAGGCACCTCCACCGTGATATTATCGATCGTTACTTTAAAATTTGGTGTCTCAGACATATTTTAATAAGTCAAAAGTCAAAAGTCAAAACCAATTTCCCGATTTCGCATTCTGACCAACGAACAATCATTTATCTTTTTTCTTCAGTGCGATGACTGATGATCCTAGTATTTTGGATATTTCATCACATTCATCCAGCAAAGATTTTACTTCCTTTATTTCAAATCCATCTCTTAATATGCAAAACCAGTACTTCGTTTCGTTGCTCGACTTCAGCGCTATTTCGTAAAATCTCTTGAACTCCAGTCTCGAAGAACTATTTTTTGCCTCTACAACATTTGCCCCTATCGACATCGCTGACCTCATTACCTGCTTAGCAACAACTAAGCTAAAAGCGTCCCAATTCCTACTTTTTAAAAACTGTATCGTTCTTACCGAAAAATCATAGCAACGATATTTTAAGTCATTGGCCATTGGGTTTTCACTTTTGACCTTTGACTTTAAGCTGGCACATGTATCGCATCCGCATAATGCGCCAGCCCAAAATTCCTCTTCTGCGATTCTTCCGGGTTCAGCACATGCCATTCAAACTCATCGCGGAAGTGGCGGATGGCGGCAGCAACCGGCCATGCGGCAGCATCGCCCAGCGGACAAATAGTATTGCCCTCTATGCGGCGCTGTATATCCCACAGCAGGTCTATATCACTCATCTTGCCTTTTCCGTATTCCAGGTTCTTCAGTATCTTATACATCCAGCCTGTTCCTTCGCGGCACGGGCTGCACTGTCCGCAGCTTTCGTGGTTGTAGAAGCGAGCCAGCGTCATGGTGTGGCGCACCACGCACTGGTCTTCATCCAGCACTATGAAACCGCCAGAGCCCATCATGGTACCGGTAGTAAAACCACCGTCTGAGAGGCTCTCGTAGTTCATATACCTCGTCTCACCTTTTGCCGTTTTCAGCAGCAAATTGGCCGGCACAATAGGCACTGATGAACCGCCAGGTATGCACGCTTTCAGCCTTTTGCCCTTAGGTATGCCACCGCAATATTCATCACTGTATATGAACTCCTCTACCGAGCAGGTCATGTCAATTTCGTAAACGCCCGGCTTGTTGATGTTGCCACAGGCAGATATCAGCTTGGTGCCTGTAGATTTTCCGACGCCTATCTTCACATACTCATCGCCGCCCAGGTTAATGATCGGCACCACTGCAGCTATCGTCTCCACATTGTTCACCACCGTCGGGCGCATCCATACACCCTGTATCGCCGGGAAGGGGGGCTTCATACGTGGTGTACCTCTCTTACCCTCCAGAGATTCTATCAGCGCGGTTTCTTCTCCGCATATGTAGGCTCCGGCTCCGCGGTGCACATATATCTCGCAATCAAAACCCGACCCCTGTATATTCTTACCCAGCCAGCCATTGTTCCTGGCTTCGGCTATGGCCTGTTCCAGTATATCTGGTATCCAGGAATACTCTCCGCGTATGTAAACGTAAGTAGCATTGCTGCCCAGCGCAAAGCTGCTGATCAGCAAGCCTTCTATGAACAGGTGCGGCAAAAACTCCATCAGGTAGCGGTCCTTAAAAGTACCCGGCTCCGACTCGTCCGCATTGCACACCAGGTGGCGTGGCACACCTTCCGGCTTGGCCAGGAAGCTCCATTTCATCCCCGTAGGGAAGCCGGCGCCACCCCTGCCGCGCAGGCCGCTTTTCTTCACTTCTTCCACTATATCGGCAGGCGTCATCTTAAGCGCTTTCTCTGCCGCACGGTAACCCCCTGTCCTCCGGTAGGCTTCGTAATAACGAATCCCTTCCACATGGGCGTTTTCCAACAATAGTTTTACTGCCATATTATTCTTCCGCTTTCAGCGGCTATTATTAACTCTTGTCAATGATCAAAATAAAATCCTCCATCGGGTCAAAGAAGTAATCGGTCCAGCCTTGTTTATGACTGTCGGCTTCCTCCTTGTCCGGCAATCCTGTATGGTCCAGTATCACCTTTGTCCCTGCCGGGTCTTTCTTTAATAAATAATGAACTTCTGATGCCTTTGTTCCTTCTGCCCAATCTCCGGAAAGCCACGTATAGGCCAGCTCGTCGTTTGTCGTCTTCAGCACATTGCCCGTCACCCATCCATCAAACAGGTCTATCTTTCCTCCCGGCGTCAACTCTATCACCGCTTCTCCGCCGCTCCACTTTCTTATCAGTACCGGGTCTGTCAGCAATTGCATCACCCTTTCCGGCTTGCCCGACAATGTGAATTCCAAATGCAGATCAAACCCCATCTCTTAGTTTTTTGCCTGTATCCTCAGCTCGTCTATCAGCTTGTCCACCTTTTCCTTCGTCAGGTGCTCTTTGTAAAACTTGCCCAACTGCAGCATAGGCGCATAGCCACATGCACCCAGGCACTCTGCTGGCTTCAGGGTAAACAAACCATCAGGCGTTGTTTCCCCCTCTTTTATGCCCAATCTCATTTTTATATGTTCAATGATCTCGTCACTGCCATTCAGCATACACGGACCAGTCCTGCACACTTCCAGCACATATTTGCCCACCGGCTTCATGTTGAACATGGTATAGAACGTAGCCACTTCATACACCTCTATCGGCTTCAGGCTCAGCAGCCCGGCCACATAGTCCATCACCGGCACATCCAGCCAGCCGCCAAAATCTTCCTGCGCCAGGTGCAGCACCGGTATCAGCGCGCTCTTCTGCTTTCCTTCCGGATAGCGGGCCACTATTTCCTTTACCTTGTCTAACCGTTCTTTAGAAAAACTTATACTCATGTGTTATTATGCTTTTATTACGGGCCTCAAAAACTAAACCCGTTTTCTCTGCTACATCTTTTTGACCTTTTTAGATAACACTCTTACATCGTCCATATCCTTAGGTCTACCCGACGCGGTCTTATTTCTTATCAAATGATGTATATCAATCACTTTAACTTTTACGTTTTCCTCTTCGTAGTCTATAGCATGTTCATAGACTTCTTTAAAAGATACGGCAGGTATCGATGTTAGGATATCTATTTTCAAAGGAGGTATGCCCATCGAAATAAACATCTTGTCGTTCATCACATCTTCCGCCTTAAACCCTAAACCCCCAAACCCGAAATCGGCAATCGCTTTAACTAGCAGCTTCGCATTTTCTTCGGTCCTGTCCACAAAAAAATCCATATCTCCCGTAGTCCGGGTATTACCGTGTATCACGGCTGCATACCCTCCCACCAACACAAACCGCACTTCATTTTTGTTCAGGCACTCAATAAAATCTGCGAAGTTCTGATCAAACATGGTTACCAGGTTTTTTCTTCTACACTTCCAACATGGATCATTTTGTCAGGATACGACCCTAATAAATGAGTCCAGATCATTCTTCGCAGTCGTTCCGCTTCGTTAAGCCTCTCAGCTACGCTTTTATTAAACCAAAAAACTATGTCCTCCTCTTCGGCCTCTGCGAAAGTCGTTTTTTTTCCTACCATCTGCATTGTCCTAGTTCTCATAAACCGTGGTTTTTGAAACTACGCATCCAGCTCTCCTGCTATTACATTCAAACTACTTAATGTTACTATCGCATCACTCAGCAAACCATCTTTCACTATTTCAGGATATGCCTGGTAATAAATGAAGCATGGCCTGCGGAAATGCAGCCTGTAAGGCGTTCTGCCACCATCACTTATCAGGTAATATCCTACCTCACCATTGCCTCCCTCTACCGAATGATATACTTCACCCACCGGCGCATCTATCTCTCCCATTATTATTTTGAAGTGATAGATAAGCGCTTCCATCTTCGAATAAACTTCCTCCTTCGGTGGGAGATGGAAATGGTCTGCCTCCTGTGCATAGAATATGTTCTTCTGTTCAGGAAATTCCCGCTCCAGCTGTTCTATTTTGGCCAGTGCCTGTTTTACCAGGCCCAGACTCTGCCATATCTCGGCATTGCGCACCAGGTAGCGGTCATATACGTCACCCGTTGTTCCTACCGGCACCTTGAACTCAAATTCTTCGTAAGAGCAGTACGGCTGTGCCACGCGCACATCATAATCCACACCGGCAGCCCTCAGGTTCGGACCCGTAAAACCATAGTTCAGCGCACGTTCAGCGTTTATCGGGCCGGCGCCTATGCAACGATCCATAAAGATCCTGTTGCGGTCCAGCAAAGCTTCAAACTCCTTCATCGTCTTAGGGAAAGTATCAATGAAGTCGCGCAGCTTCTGCCATGCGGCATCCGAGAAATTGCGCTCAAAGCCACCCACGCGGCCTATATTGGTCGTCAGGCGCGATCCGCACACTTCCTCAAATATCTCGTATATCTTCTCTCTTAACTGAAACACATAAGTAAACCCTGTGAGCGCGCCAGTATCAACGGCTATCACCGAATTGCATACCAGGTGGTCGGCCATGCGGGAAAGCTCCATGATGATGATGCGCATGTAGTCCACACGCTTCGGTGTCTTTATTTTCAGCAGCTTCTCTACCGTCATGTGCCAACCCATGTTATTGATGGGCGATGAGCAGTAGTTCAACCTGTCGGTCAGCGGGGTTATCTGGTAATAGGGGCGGCGTTCAGCAATTTTCTCAAATGCCCTGTGGATGTAGCCCACTGTAGGCACCGTCTGCAAAACGCGCTCGCCGTCTATCTCCATGATGTTCTGGAACACACCATGCGTGGCCGGGTGCGTAGGCCCCAGGTTCAGCGTAGTGGTCTGTTTCTGAAGCGACTCCTCAGAAAGCTTTATATGATGTGGTTGTTGCTGTAATTCTGTCATTGTTGCCTGTTTATCCTTTCAACGGATGTTTTGTGTTTCGCGCCCTCTTTGATGCCGCTATCTCCGAGCCTAAGCTCACCAGTAAAATGCCGGCCGCGAAGCCAAGTGAAAAAGAACGAACAATGTCTGATTTACTGAATATGGCCAGCAGTGTTGCCGCCAGCAGCAGGCAGTGAAAGATCACCCGCTTATTCATAAAATACCAACCCGTCAGTTTTTCCATATCATAGCTTGTTAACGTCCAAACATTTCATTGTCCTTGTCTTTCCTGGTGGGGTCTTCCATTTCATACTCCTTTCTCATCGGGAAGTAATCCATTTCGTCCACATTCAATATCCTTATCAGGTTAGGATGGCCCAGGAAGTTGATACCGAAAAAGTCGTATGTCTCGCGCTCCATCCAGTTAGCCGTCGAGAACAACTGCGTGGCAGTAAATACGTCCGGCTTTGCCGAAGGCACATACACCTTCATCCTCAGGCGGATATTATCCACCAGGTTATGCAGGTGATAGACCACGCTCAGCTCCTCATCCTTCCTGTCCGGGAAATGCACTCCGGTCAGGTCGGTCAGAAACCGGAACCGAAGCGATTCATCATCATACAGATGCTGCATCACTTTCAGGTTCATTTCCGCAGGCGCCCTGAATGTCAGCAACCCATATGGCGTCTCCCATTCAGTCAACTGATCACCAAACTTCTCAGTCAGTTTCTGCTGTATTATTTCGTTTGTCAATGCCATATTCCTAAAGCCAATTTTTGACTTTTAAGTTTTTACTTTCTATTGTATTGCATAGCTCGCCATCAGCGCTTTATACGGCTCGCTGTTACGGCGGCGCAGGCTCTCGTTATGTACCAGGTCCTGCAACTTCAAAATGCCGTCCAGTATGCCTTCCGGCCTTGGCGGGCAACCCGGCACATATACATCCACCGGTATTACCTGGTCTATGCCCTGCAGCACAGAGTAGGAATCGAAAATACCGCCCGTGCACGCACATGCACCTATTGCTATCACCCAGCGCGGCTCCGCCATCTGCAGATAGACCTGCCTCAGTATCGGCGCCATCTTTTTGGCTATCGTCCCTGCTACCAGCAGCATATCGCACTGGCGCGGTGTAAAACCCATACGTTCTGCGCCAAAGCGCCCCAAGTCATAGTTCGAGCCCATCGTCGCCATGAATTCAATGCCACAGCAAGACGTTGCAAATGGCAATGGCCACAACGAATTGGCCCTGGCCAAACCGACTACCTTGTCAAACGACGTGGCATGAAACCCCTCTCCGGAGTAGCCCTCAGGTATCTCCACCGTCTTTATCTTCGTATTATATTGAACCGGCCTCATTAAAAATTAAAATTTAAAAAGTAAAAGGTAAGATCTGCTTCACTTATCAATCGCTCTGTTTACGCTTTCTGTTTTAACATAAGTTCAATTCTTCTATCTTCTCAGTCAAAACCACTTTTTGCTTTTCAGTTTTGACTTATTGAATTAGTCTTCCCAATCTAAAGCCCCTTTCTTCACTATATATATGAACCCACACAGGAAAAATGCAACAAAAAGCACCACCTCCAGGAAAACCTGGCTACCCATGTGCTGTGCAATAAAATACTTGAAGTTCACCGCATAAGGGTAAAAGAAGATCACTTCCACATCAAACAAAACAAACAAAATAGCCACCAGGAAGTACTTGATACCCATCGGCTGGCGGGCATTACCCACTGAAGGGATACCGCTTTCAAAGTTGATGAGCTTGTCCTTCGTCCGCCTCTTGGGGCCCAACAGGTGTGTAACGGCCATCATCACCACAACAAAGCCTATTGCAATAACTAACTGCAGCGCAATGGGAAAGTAATTATAAGGAGTACTGTGGTCGGCAGCCAACAATAATATATTCATATTTGTTTCTTGTTGCTTAATGCCTTTTTAGGGCATACAAAACTACGTTTATGTTGTGAATTTGCAAGAACCCGGACAGTTAAATGTCATACTTCATCGTTCGGCTATTTTCAGGCATGCCTTCTGCTTTTTATATCCACTACGTCCATTTTCCTGCCACAGATATTTTTTTTACAACTTTATGGCCTACATTTGCTGCAATAACACTTTATGAAAACCGCCCTTTTGTTTCTCGCATTTTACCTGGCGTCTTTTGCTGGCTATTCTCAAGGTTATACGGGTCTTGTTGGCCGGTGGACCTTTAACGGCAGCTCGGTTGATGTGAGCGGCAATGGACTAAATGGCATTGTTCATGGGGCCACGCTTACTACCGGCTATTCCGGCGCTGCCAATACTGCCTATCATTTCGACGGTGTAAGCAACAATATTGCTGTCCCATATAATTCACTGATGAATGCCGCGCACCACTCTTTCTGTGCATTGGTGCGCCCCACAGCCTTTTATTCCGGTACCTGCCAGGGTAATTATTTTATTTCCCGCGGGGCGGAGAATACCACTGCATTCTATGGCCTGGAAATTTTCGACAACGCCTGGGACAACGATTGTTACGTTTACTCGCCCGATCATGAGGTGTTCAATGGGGGAACCGGTGTAGCAACAAGTATGGGCCCCGTTTCCGACTTGCTTTATACACCTTATACCTCGCTCAACACATGGTATTGCGTGGTGCTTACCTATGACGGCGATACTACCAAGATCTATGTGGACGGCGTTCTTAAATCAAGAATTCCACTGACCACTACTTACGCCGCCAGCACGGACAGCCTTTCGTTTGGAAAAAGCCAGGACGGACCGCCATATGATTATTATTTTACTGGCGACATTGATGAGATCCGGGTTTACAACCGCGCTTTGTCTGCCGCAGAGGTAACCATGTTCTGCGACTCTGCCGAGATGACTCCTGTTGGCGCTTGCGATACACTCACCCTTATAGATACTTTGCAGATCTGTCATGGTGACACCACCACACTAAACCCGTCCTTGCACCACCCCGATTCCGTTACTTCCGTCACCTGGTCGCCGGCAACAGGCCTGTCGTCCACCTCGGTGCTTACTCCGATCCTCACCGGCGGCACTACTTCGCAAATGTATTATGTGTCCGTTTCCGAGCATGGCTGCACGCTTACCGATTCAGTTTACGTGCACATACTTCCTTCCCCGGCAGTTTCACTCGGCCCCGATCTTAGTCTTTGCGTAGGGCAGACGGTCACCCTGTCTTCGCCCACAACATCCGGTTCCGTAACTTATGTCTGGAATACCGGCAGCTCAGCATCTTCGATATCTGTCAACTCCGGGGGCAGTTATTGGCTATTGGTCACCAACACGGCTGGTTGCTCCGCCGCCGACACGGTAAATGTCACCTACACCACTTCACCGGCCCTGGTGCACCTGGGCAACGATACAGCTATTTGCGTCGGTACTTCCATTACCCTTTCGCCGTCAATTCCGGCAGGTTACAGCCCTGTGTGGAGCACCGGCAGCACCGCATCTGCTATTACCGTAGGGCCCGGCACCTACTGGATATCTATAACCAACGGATATTGCGTCTCGCACGATACCATTAATATTTATTCCCTGCCAGACCCCGTTGTCTATCTTGGCCCGGATACCACCTTGTGTTCCGGCTATGTGCTTGGCAGTCTTATTTCCGAGCCTCCGGGCGCGTCCTACCATTGGAGCACTGGCAGCACCGCAAGCTCTATTACCCCTACTGTTTCCGGTACATACTGGTTACAGGTATCTTACATGGGGTGCGTCGCCTCAGATACCGTCCATGTCTCTCTCGTCGCCTCTGCACCGGTGCACCTGGGCAATGATACTTCGCTCTGTGCAGGCCAGTCTGTTACGTTGTCGTCTCCCGAACCGCCGGGTTATCATTACGCCTGGAGTACAGGCAGCGCTGCGCCTTCCATCACCGTCTCCACTTCCGGCACCTACTGGCTCATAGGCTACGACAGCATATGTTCTTCCGTAGATACTATCGTTGTCACCGTCAACCCCATTCCCCTGGTTAGCCTGGGTAACGACACCTCGCTGTGCCAGGGCCAGTCCCTCACACTGCATTCATCAGGCGCTTACACCGCACCGCAGTATTCCTGGAGCACGGGCGCTAATTCCGCACAGATCTCTGCCACTACCTCCGGCCAATACATACTCACGGTAACGGATCTGGGTTGTGTGGGGCAAGACACCATCAACATTTCCTTCATCCCGCTCCCGGTAGTTTCTCTTGGCACAACCGCAGCTGTTTGCAACGGCGTGCCGCTGGTGCTGTCTTCACCCCAGCCTGCCGGCGCAGCTTATCTGTGGAACACGGGCAGTACAGCCTCCGCCATCACAGTAGCCCAAAGTGGGGTCTATTCGTTGCAAGTGACACTCAATGGCTGTTCGGCTTCTGGGTCCGTTACCGTCACTGCAAACACCACACCATCCGTTAACCTGGGTCCGGATACTACTGTGTGCAACGGCTTTGTCATGCACATTACACTACCTGTGCAAACCGCAAATTATCTGTGGTCAACCGAAGCAACCGGCACCTCTATTGACATTACATCTGCCGGCACCTATTGGGCAACAGTAAGTAATGAGTGCGGTACAGCAACGGATACACTCACGGTTGGTTATAACTTCTGCGATATCTGGGTGCCCACCGCTTTCACACCCAATAACGATGGGTACAACGATCTCTTCCGCCCTGTTGGCACGCTGGATGGGTATAGCAACTACCAGATCATCATTACCAACAGGTGGGGGCAGGTGGTATTTACAGATAAAGACATCAGCAAAGGCTGGGATGGCACATTCAACGGCGTGCCGCAGGAGATCGGCACTTATTTTTATTACATCACCTATTCCCTCAATGGCCAGAAAGGCAGCATGAAAGGCGACTTCCAGTTGATCAGGTAATTATCTGCAGGATTGAAGGTCTATTTTGTCGTCGTCATTCACAAGGCCGGGCATTGTTTGCAATAACATCGTCCGATATGTATTCCTGAATTTATCGCCGGCAAAGTGCGCTATCGCATCGCGGTAGATTTGTTCGCTTAATCGTTTTTTGAGTGCAGCGTCGTCAATAAGCATGTTAATATATTCAACCCCCTTCTCCACTATCTTTTCATCGTCTTTCTCCCTTATCAGAAAACCGTTTTCCATGTGCTTCACATAGTCTGGTATACCATCTATGGCCGTAGAGACCACCACTCTTCCGCGAGCCATCATTTCCATGATGACGATCGGCAGCCCCTCATACATCGAAGTAAGTAACAGCACGTCTGACTGATAATAGAGCTCGCTTAATTTCGCTTTGTCGGCAATACTTCCATAAAGGGTACAATAAGGCCTGGCGCTCTCGGGTATGAATTCCTCCACATCACCCACAAACGAAAAATGGACATTTTTGCCAGCCTCGCCCATTACCTGTGCAATACGTGCAGCCAGATCGGGCCGCTTTTGGCGGGAGCCGCGACCTACAAATATCACCTCCAGCTTCTTGTTGTGCACCTCCCTGAACGGGGGTATCTCTATCATGTTGTCGATGAAGTAGAGGTTCTGCAAATATTTATCGGGAACTCCGTTCTGCCTGTATTGCTCTTCGCAGTCCCGCTTTATCTGCGGCGTTGAGAATATGCGGTAGTCGATGTCCTTTACAAACTGCTGGGTGTAGTTGAACCAGCCGTGCCAGTGATTCAGCTCTGCAGTAATGGTTTGTTTTTTTACATGCGGCAGTATCTTATACAGAAACATGCACTCGCCACCGAAAATGACCGGGTTATCCACTTCATTGATCCAGGAAGAGATAAGGCCACGGAAAAAGAAGTTGACAAAATGATAAGCCTTGTTATCTATGTACTTGTGAATGTCCCAGACCCGGACACCCTCTATATTGAATCTATCCCTGAATTTATTGTCACGCGGCTTTTTTGAAAAGATGATCAGTGGCCGGGCATCTTTTATCGCATTCACGATGTCGATGTTCACCTGGATGGAGCCTCCGATATCTGCCCATGAATAGAACAAAAATACCTTGTGCTTTGTACTCAGCTTAAATATTTTGCCGGCAAGCTTCCCAAGCATAACAAAGGGGAACATTCCCACTTGTTCAACCGCCCGCTTAATGAGTGCTGTTCTGTAATTCATCTTTCCGATAATATTTTTGAAAAAGGCGCATCAGGTAACCCTCGTCAAAATTAATGTGTTCGGCGATTATTATTGGCTGAATATCACTTATGTCTATCGCAAATGCAGCGCCCTTATCGACAAATGTGCAATTTGCTTTCGTATGAAAAAATCGCTCTGCTGCAGAGACTATTTCAGGCACCGGGTAGCTGACAGGATTTGCAATGTTTACCACCTGGTTTGAGAAAAGAGAATTGCACAGTATGTGATCTACGATCGTATAGAGGTCATCGACATCAATGAGATTTCTGTTGGCATTTGTCCATACATCAAATGGTTTTCCTTCTTGTATATGTCGTACAATAAAGTTGAAGATGGTATTGGTATTGCTTGTGCTGCCAACAAGATTGGAAACCCGGAAAATAACGTAATTGGGTATGGTTCTGGCAATATATTGTTCTATCTGGATCTTATGCTGTACGTATGGCGACCGATTTTCGGCCGGGTCGTTCACGCTGCAAGTGCTGAAATAGACGAATGTTTTACCTGGGTTTGCTGCAAATGTTGTTTTTAACAGCTCGAACTCGCGTGCAAATTGTTCAGGTTCTGTACTTTTTGAATTCGAAACACCGGAAGCAAATATCAGGAATTTCTCATTTGTATCATACTGTGCGAATCTCTTGGCCAGCAGTCCGCTTCCAATCACCATCCTTGATAAATTCAATTTATTTTTCCGCAGCAAAATACGTCTTTTTGCTGTAACGTAAATTAGAACAGGCGGCCCTGTTTTTGTTATGTTTGCCAAAAAACACATGTGAAAAGCTTTCCATGTTCCCTAATCCGGCGACAAACAATATCTTTATTACAAGTCTGACAGTAGGTGACAGGATTGTTGTTTCAAATACTTTGGGACAAAATATTTATGACAACATTTGCTATAAAGCCGACTTATCCCTTGACATATCTGCATGGTCGTCCGGAGTTTACTTTGTGTCCGTTGTTTCTCCGTCAGCCGCTTCAAAACAAGGCATCTTAGTAAAACGATAAACATCAATTGACTCCTGAAATAGGTCATGTACAAAGACAGGCTAAGTAATTAGGGCAATGCAATGCTGCTTGCCGTGGCATTGCACCCATTTATTACTCGCATTCATTACATTTGCCAAAACCGTGTCCCGGCAGCCATAAGTCTGAATAGGGATTCCAATTAACTGATACCAAATGAAATGCAGATTTTGCTCGAAGAATATTGAGAACGTTTTTATTGACCTGGGCAGTACCGCCGTATCTAATGCCTTTCTTACTGAAAAGATCGTCAACTCAGGTGAGGTCATTTACCCGCTCAAGGTGCTGGTTTGCGATAACTGCTTCCTGGTGCAGGTAGATGAGTATCAGCGAAGGGAAGAGATATTCACGAACGACTATGTTTACTTTTCTTCTGTATCTGACTACTGGCTGGCGCACTGCAAAAAGTATGTTGAAAAGGTTACACCCCAGTTCAACCTTGGTAAGGACTCATTTGTTGTTGAGATAGCATCCAACGATGGCTATCTTTTGCAATATTTCAAAGAAAAAGATATTCCGGTCTTAGGTATAGAGCCCACCAACAGCACTGCGCAAATAGCTATCAAAAAAGGTATTGATACCGTTGTGGAGTTTTTTGACGAGAACCTTGCTGCCAGGCTGGCTACGCAACGAAAGGCTGACCTCATTCTTGGCAACAACGTGCTGGCCCACGTACCCGAATTGAACAGTTTTGTCCGCGGCCTTAAGATCCTTCTGAAACCAGGCGGTGTAATGACCTTTGAATTCCCGCACCTCATGAAGCTCATTGAGCATATTGAGTTCGATACCATATACCATGAGCACTTCTCCTATTTCTCGTTCTATTTCATCAACAAGTGCTTCGAGTTCCATGGATTCCGTCTCTTTGATGTCGAACAACTGGAAACTCACGGCGGGTCGCTAAGGATCTATGTGAAACATAAAGAGAACGAAAGCCTTCCGGTTTCGCCGCGCGTAAAAGCACTTCTTGACCAGGAACAGGATGCACGTGTTGACAGAATAGACAGCTACATCGGCTTCCATGAAAAGGTTGTAGAAGTGAAGCTCAATTTCTTGTCATACATCGTCGAAGAAAAAAAGAAGGGCAAAAAAATAGTGGCGTTCGGAGCGGCAGCGAAGGGAAACACCTTCCTCAACTATTGCGGCATAAAACCAGATATCATCGATTGTGTGATCGACGACACGCCGTCAAAACAAGGGAAATTCCTTCCACAAAGCCATATCCCCGTTGTTTCGCGCGATTATTTCAAGGACAATAAACCTGATATTATCATCATTCTTCCCTGGAACTTTAAAAAGGAAATCGCTGAAAAACTGAGTTTCACAAAAGAGTGGGGCGCCCAGTTGGTCACCTACATACCGACTATAGAAATCAACTGATGCTATGCGCATACTGGTAACTGGTGGCGAAGGAATGTTGGCAACTGCTTTGCGCAATAAAAGCGCCGGTGCCGGTATTCAGTTTTGCAACCGCGATCAGCTAGACATTACCGATCCGGAACATGTTATGCAGTATTGCCGTCAGCATCAATTTGACATCATAGTCAACTGCGCTGCATACACCCGTGTGGAGGATGCCGAAAGCAATGAAGCTACCGCATTTCTGATCAATGAGACCGGAACCGCCAACCTTGCAAAGGCCGCAGCCGCTACTAACGCCTATCTTATACATATTTCAACAGACGCAGTGTACAATGGCCAGAAGGCCGGTGCATACGGCGAGTCCGATGTCTGCCAACCCTTATCCGTCTATGCACGGTCCAAATATGCCGGCGAACTGGCGTTGAGGGCGCATACTACCAATGCCGCCATTATTCGTACATCATGGCTCTACTCCGCCGACAAGCCTTGCTTTGTATCCGCCATCATCAACAGGGCCAGCGCCACCGGCAAACTAAGCGTTGTCTGCAACCAGTTGGGGTCGCCCACATATACCTACGACCTTGCAGAGGCAATATATATCATGATCGAACAATACGACCCCAATGCCTTCAAATCTGTTGAAGTATATCACTACTCCAATGAAGGGTGTATAAGCTGGTACGATTTTGCGAAAGCAATTTGCGACATAGCTGGTATCAATGCCGATATAAAGCCCATACCCGATACCCAATATCCGTCAAAGGTTAGCAGACCATTTCACACCTTAATGTCTAAAGACAAGATCAAAGCACATTTCGGTCTTTCCATTCCATATTGGCGGGACTCACTGAAACACTGCCTTCTGAACACAATCTGATATTAACTTATGTCTCCTGTTCAACTATCGATCTGCATACCCACTTATGAACGTCCCGATTACCTGAAGCGTTTGCTTGATGCATTGGCAGCACAAACATTTAAGGCCTTTGAGGTAATTATCACCGATGATAGCAAAACCGACTCCATTAAAGATTTTGTGGCAACCTGTCATACAACTTTTCCCCTTCTGTATTATAAGAACACTCCGTCTCTGGGCACTGCCCGAAATATGGTAGAGGGCCGTAAGTATGCCTCATCCGACTGGATCAAGATCATACTCGATGACGATTTCCCGGCGTCCGACAATGCACTTGCCAGTTATATGTCTGAGACGGGATCCGGGGCGCGCTTTATTTTTTCAGGGTATAACTATTTCTGGGAGGACGCTGACAAAATTGAAGATCAGACGATCTCGCAGCGAAGATTTGGTGAAATATGTAAAGCCCCGGGGCTACTCCTTGCCAATAACGATATTGGCGCCCCAAGTGTAATGATGTTCAGGAAAGACGTCGATTATTTCTTTGCCGATCATATGAAATGGTTCACGGATGTGGAGTACTATATGCGCATAGTTGAACGTGAAAAAGCGGTTTATATTGATCGTGCATTGATCAACATCAGTATTAATTCAACACAGATAACAAACCATGCAAAGAAGAATTCAGGTATTGTGATCCCGGAACTGATCTATGTTCTGGAGAAACATGGATCGGGGATGGCTAAAAATATCGTCGTTTATGATGCCTGCTGGAGGTTAATGCGCAATCATAATATCAGATCAGCAGAAGCGCTCAAAGAACTTGTCGGCGAAGGTGCATATACGCCCCCTGATTTTTTGCTGGTGGTCGCAAAACATCTGAGCCGATTGCCCTTATTCATGTTGCGGATAGGTGCTCTGTCAAAATTGTTCATGTCCGCATCATATCTGCTAAACAGAAGTAACCTTGGTTAAGTTGTTTCATACTAACTAATTTAGCGCCAATATTCAAGGAATGGGTATAGTTGTCAGACAGTCTGTGAAAACCACGCTGGTGGTCGCCACCGGCGCACTGTTGGGTGTGCTTGTCACCTGGCTGTCCACCCGTTTCATAGACAAGCAGGCGTATGGGTTTACAAAAAACCTGGCCACGCAGGCCATTGCCTATGCGGTATTGCTCCAGTTTGGTCTTAGCAACACCCTATACATATATGTACACACATACGCTGCCGACGCGCAGCGCAAAAAGCTGATCATTACAATCTCTGTACTGTTTCCGCTGGCGCTTACGGGTTTAGCCACCATTGTTTACTGGTTTTTTCATGACCGCATCATCAACAGTTTGCTGCCGGCAGACCGGCCGCTCATGCAACAGTTCTTTAGTTGGTTACCGCTGTATACGGCCCTGCTGGCGCTCACCACTCTGTTTGAGGCTTACCTTGGATCGCAGATGAAAGTTGCAGCATCGGCCTTCATGCGAGAGGTGGTGCTTCGACTCGCAAATGTGGCGCTCATCCTGTTGTTTGCCTTTGGGTTCATCAGTTTCCACAGCTTTGTTGCCGGCTCTATACTCGTGTATTTCATCCCCCTCATTATCTTCCTGTTCCTCTGCTACAGAACTGCAAATTTTGGTTTCACACTCGATTTTAGCCTTTTCTCAAAACAGGTGTATAAGCAACTGTTCGACTTCAGCCTGTTTCATTTTCTTTTTATTGGAGCAGTTAACCTGATGAATTATCTGGATGTGCTTGCGATAGCGCTCTACGATAAATCAGGGTATGTAAATATTGCCGGCTATTCCGTAGCAGTTTTCCTCATTTCATTCCTGCAAATGCCGTATAAAGCCCTCGTGTCTGCCAGCGCTCCAATGATGGTAAAAGCCTATGACGAAGGCCGGCTTGACAACGCGCGGAACGTCTTTTCCCGCTCATCGATCAATATCCTCATCCCTACGCTGGGCCTCATGACATTGCTTGTTTGTAATTTGCACAATGCAGTTGCAGTGATAGGTACCGGCAAAAACTATTCAGAGCTCACGTCTATATTCCTGATCCTGATGCTGGGCCGGCTCGTAGATATTGCTACCGGAATGAATGATTCGGTTCTTTCTGTGGCCAAATATTACCGCTTCAATTTTGTGGCATCTTTTATCTCAGTAGTCTTGCTTTTTGTGCTGCTGCGCCTGTTCATCCCACGCTATTCGGTTGCTGGCGCCGCCTGGGCCACTACTATATCCATTACCGTGTTCAATATCATCAAAATGGCGTTCGTACAGCGGAAGCTGCGCATGTATGCATTCTCATCGCGTTCACTGCTGGTGGTGGTGGCCGTGCTGCCGGCGCTTGTTATCGGCTATCTGTTTCCGTCTCTTTTCGCCCGGATGCACAACGTTATCTATGCCGCAATACTGGATACTGCTATCCGCAGCCTGGTGATCGTAGCCTTATACGCAGGTATGCTGCTCTGGCTCAAACCCTCGGCCGACCTGGAGGCCTTCATCGCTTCAATAAAAAAAGACAAGCGTCTTTTTTAAGTAGATAGTCGCATGACTTACCGGGTGAGGTTAAGCCTGGATGGGGAGCCGTCGGTAGGTGACTTTATTTTCCGCAGATGGTTGTTATGTACCTTACAGACAGGGTGTCACCCTCGCCTGCTGCGTGTTTGAAATCGGCACAAGCGGCGTCTTTTTGTCCCAGATGATATTCGCAGAGGGCCTTGCTGTAGTAGCGGGAAGGGCTTTGGTAGCCCAGGGATATGGCCGTGTCGAAGTCGGCCAGTGCGGCGGTGTAGTTGTGCAGGGTGGCGTAATAACTGCCGCGGTTGTAGTGCAGGTGTGCCAGGCCGGGGCGCAGCGCCAACTCTTTGGAGATGTTCTCCACCGCATCGTCATAGTGACCCAGGGCGTGGGCGCAAATGGACTTATCCCAATGTGCATAGGGAATATCTGGCTGCAAGGCTATGGCCATATCCAGGTCCTGGTCGGCAGCGGCATACTGTCCCATTTCAATAAGCAGGGTGGCCCTTTTTAAATAACCCAGGGCAAAGTGGGTATCTATCTGCAGGGCGCGGTCGTAGGCGGCGAGCGCCTCGGTTTTTTTGCCTTTATAGCTCAACAGCGTACCTCTGAGACCCATCGCAATGGCATTCCTGGGGTCGTTGCGGATAACGGTATCCAGCTCGGCCATGGCGGCATCATACTGTCCATATTCTGTCAGGTTCCCTGCCCGTATGTAATGATCGCCACAGGGCAGGCGGTTGGGCTGGGTGCAGGAAAGCAGGGAAAGCAGGGTGACAAAAAGAGCAAGTTTTCTCATGCGCTTTAAGGTACACAGAAAAAAAGAAATGCCCCGGTAAAGGTATGTTTTGCGCCCGGCAGCCACTGCCTTGTGCAGCGGGCATTGCTTACCGCCTGCACATCAATAGAAAAATAATGTAATCTTAACCTGTTAGCTATCAGGGGCGACGGTGCAGATTGTTCTTTTGTACCGCGGCAGAAACCTTCTGTTGCTGTATAAAACCGATCTGACATGGCATCAAAAATCTTTACACTGGCAGTAGTCATCGCACTGGCATTTTGCACACCTGCCATACACGCTCAGGTAGCAGATTCTCTGGCCGACAAGCCGAAGGGGAATCTCTGGGGTCTCACCTTTGGCGATTATGTGTATAAAACAAAGGCCGATACCGTTGGAGATGGTCTTGGACGCGGTTCTAACCAATACAGCAAGATGCCGGCCAACTCAAAATTTTTCCAGTTCAGGCGTGTTTACCTTGGCTATAATTACGACATCAGCTCCCGTTTGTCGGCCGAGGTGTTGCTGGCTGCTGAGGATGATTACTATCCGGGTTCGGTAGGTAACCAGAGCAGTTATGGCGATGCGCTGAGCAACAACAAGTTCAGCCCATATCTGAAGCTGGCGAACATCCGCATCAAAAATGTATTCCCGGGCTCAGACCTGATATTGGGTGAATGCGCCACGCCGGCGTTCCCTATGCTTTCAGAAGTGGTATGGGGCTACCGGTCTGTAGAGCGTACGGTGGCAGATATGCGCGGCACACCGTCGGTTGATGCCGGTGCTGCGCTGCAGGGCCGTTACGGAAAGGATGGCACTGTGGGCTACAACTTTATGGTGGGCAATGGCACCGGAGCACGCATGGATGTGGACAATTTCCAGTGGTTCTACATGGATGTGTGGGCCAAATTTCTGAACAAGCGCCTGATCGTAGACCTTTACCAGGACTACGACCGCCTTACATGGAGCATTCCGGCAGACTCCAATACGGACGCCAACCACCACGACCGACGTATGACCAAATTGTTTGTGGCCTATACGGTGCCCAAATTCACCGTAGGCGTGGAGGCCTTCTCCAATACATTGATGGGTGATGTGGCAGCGTATGCCCTGGTGAACGGGCTGAACAAGACGTATTACCGCTCTACCAAGTCAACAGCCTTTTCGATATATGCGCGCGGACGGGTGTATAAAGACAAGCTGGGTTTCTTTGCCCGTTACGACAAATTTGACCCAGGGCACAATATCGGCTCCATCACCAGCATCCCGCATGTGTTTGCCTACAGCGCCGTGACCACGGCCTATGACCCGACAACAAGGGAGCAGTTCGTGACGTTTGGGCTGGACTACACGCCATTCACCAACCTGCACCTGATGCCTAATTTTTATCTGAACACCTATAATTGCACGCTGCCGTCTGCCGACTACTTCCTTAACCCGAAGGCAGGCAGCACCGCAGGCAAGGACCTGGCATACAGGCTGACGATCTATTTCATTTTCGGAAAGAAGGAACCGGTGCGGTTCTGATAAATAAAACTATATGCAGTTGCGGAAAATTGTTGCTTGCGCCGCCTTGCTGGCGCAGTGCGGGCGGGCCCAGGCCCAGGTGATACTTACCTATGCAGGTGGTTTTGGACAGGGCGCTGCTAACCAGGCAGAATTGCTGGCCCCGCTTGGGGTGACGATAGATGGTGCCGGCAACCTGTATGTTGCGGATGGAGGCAATAACATCATCCGCAGGCAAACACCGGGCGGCGTAACAACCGTGATAGCCGGAGCGGGATGCAGCGATTATTTTGGCGATGGCGGCCCGGCTACAGATGCAGGTCTCTGGCTGCCGGGAAGCACGGCCATTGATGCTGCGGGCAATGTTTATGTTGCAGATATAGAACATAGCGTGGTGCGCAAAGTGAGCACTGCAGGAATAGTAACAACAGTAGCCGGCACGGGAGCGAACGGATTTTCCGGCGACAATGGACCAGCCACTGCCGCGGCCATGAATGAAGCGGCGGCTGTAGCGATAGACCCATCCGGTAACCTGTACGTAGCAGACCAACTGAACAACCGCATCAGAAAAATTGATGGCAGCGGTGTGATGACCACCTATGCCGGCACCGGCACAGGTGGCTATGCAGGTGATGGCGGCATGGCCACAGACGCACAGTTGCGTAACCCGATAGGCGTATATGCGGACAGTGCAGGAAACCTGTATATCGCAGATATGTTCAACCAAGCTATACGCAAAGTTGACGTAGGAGGGCACATCACGACTGTAGCCGGGAACGGGACCAGCGGCTATATGGGCGATGGCGGCGCAGCTACGGCAGCACAATTGAATTTTCCGACATGCGTGTTTGCCGATGCGGGCGGCAACCTTTTTATAGGCGATTGCCAGAACAATGTAGTGCGGAAAGTGAGCGCGGCAGGTATCATCAGCACGGTTGCAGGCAACCACGTTAACGGATTTGGGGGCGATGGCGGTGCTGCTACCGCGGCCAGCCTCAGCCTGCCCTACGGGGTGGCCACAGATGCAGGCGGCAACCTGTATATAGCCGACCAGGGCAATAACCGCATCAGAAAAGTAAGTCCTTCAGGTATCATCAGCACCGTCACGGGGCCTGGGTATTTTTCAGGCGATGGGGGTCCGGCGTTGGCAGCAACCTTATACCATCCGCAGGGATTGGCCATCAACCAGAAAGGCGAGTTTTTTGTGGGCGATGGCGGCAACCGGCGCATCCGCAAAATAGACACGGCAGGCATCATCACGACCATTGCAGGCTCGGGTGCGGCCATACCATCGGGGGATGGCGGCCCCGCCAGTGCGGCAGGCTTTTACCAGCCGATAGCTGTAGCCTGTGATACGCTGGGCGACGTATTTGTACTGGATACCAACAACACCGTGAGAAAGATAGACGCGACAGGGATGATAGCCACCGTGGCGGGCACCGGCACTGCCGGGTATAACGGCGACAGCATTGCAGCCACAAGTGCTATGCTGAATGGAGCCAACGGCATTGCGGCCAGCAAGGATGGAGTACTGTATATATCTGACGGCGGCAATAACAGGATAAGGAAGGTGACAGCGGCCGGAATCATGACCACCTGTGCAGGTACCGGTGTTTCTGGCTATACAGGCAACGGTAGCGCAGCCACCGCTGCTACGCTTAACCAGCCGCTTGGGGTGTCAGTAGGCCCCGGTGGCGACATCTATATAGCAGACTACGGCAATTACGTAGTGCGCCGCGTGGCAATGGATGGCACCATATCTACCTTTGCGGGCACTGGTGTTGGCGGGGAAAGTGGCTTCGGCGGCCCGGCTACGGCAGCACAGATCATTGTGACAGGCGTGAATACCGACGATGCGGGCAATGTATATCTGCTGAATAATTCAGACGATATAGTGATGCAGGTGAACACAGCCGGCATCATCACCCATGTTGCCGGCACATCGAGCGAGGACATGGGCCTTTGCGGGCAGGGTGGCGTTGATTCGCTGGCCGACCTGGCTAACCCAACCGGTGTGGTGGCTGATGCTACCGGCAACATATATATAGCCGATGAATTTACCAACCGGGTGCGCATCATTAACGTGCACATTTTACCTGCAGGCGTTGCGAACAGTGCTGTGCCGGAATCTACGCGCGAGATGACGATATTGCCCAACCCTGCCACCGACAAGGCGACAGTTCGTGTTCCGGGTGTTACCAACTTTGGCCGCCTGGTGGTCTATGATGCAATGGGCAGGACCGTTGCCACACAACAAGTTGAAGCAGGTGTGGGCGAATACACTTTGCAGTTGCAGGAGTTGCCGTCGGGGATGTATCTTGTTTGTGTAGTGGCCGATGGCCAGACGCTCAACGGCAAATTAATGATAGCCCGATAACACAGACGGCGTGTCAAAACCCGGTGATGTACGGGTGATCGATGTAGTGATCAACAGGTCCTTTCCGGATGAAAAAATAGAAAGAGGGTGTCTCCTGGCTCGGAGACACCCTCTTTTCAAAAAATGCTATTTCAGAAAGAATCACTTCTGTGTGATCACCAGCTTGCCCTGTGCCATAACAGCGTTATTCACGATCCTGTACTGGTATATGCCGGAAGGATAAGTGGCGGTGCTGATGGTGAGTTCTGACCCGCTAATGGCATATCTGCCTGCTTCGCGGCCTACGGCATCAGTCAATATCACCATTGCATTTTCGCTGAGCGGCTGGCTGCTTTTGAAGGTAACCTGTGTGCTGGCGGGGTTGGGTATCACCGTCATTTCAATGCCACTGCCTGCTACATTGTTTACGGCGCTGGTAGTGAGCCAACAATCGGTGATGGGAGTGCTGGTGGCCGCTGCGCCGGCGTGGCCCAGGCTATACATATCCTCAATGGTGCGCAGGAGGTTATACAGGTTAACATTCTCACTGTAAGTGCCGCCTTTAACCATGGGGCCATAGAAAATGGTCAGGATCTGGTTGCTATGGAAATCATCATCTTCGTCGAAAGTAACGATATACAGGGTGTTGTTGGTCATGCACCACTGCCGCAGCGTGTCTAAGTGGTTGAACATCCATGTATCTCCTGTGATGATGGTACCGGGGTCTGTACCGTCGTGCATATCATCCAGGTCGTCAGGCACTACATAGCTAACGGTAGGAAGAGAGGAATAGTTGGTAGAAGCGGGGAACGACGTCAACGGCTGGTTGACGCTGGCAGGGAACTGGTTGGTGCCGGAGCCCACCCAATTGGTGCAAGGGTTGTGCTTGCGCACATAATACCCGCTGCTTACCCCGTCAAAGCCAACAGATGGCAGGCCTTCGCTGTAGGTAGTGAAGGTTTTGCCGGCACCTATAAGCTCCGCGCCCATATTGTCGGTGGTGTATGGATAGGTGCCTGAGGCTGGGGGGTTATCTGTGGTCAGCCCCTGATCGGCGCCTGCGAAAAGATCGAGATAATTAGGCTGACTGGGGTGCGTAATAGCGAAGAAATTGGAAAAGACAGCAGCGTTGGGAAGCGCTGCCAGGGCATTGATGTGGGCTGCTGATGAGGAACCGAAGATCTGCTGATAGGCGTGATTCTCTTCTATGAGAATGACGATGTGCGCAGGTGGCGTTGTTGGCAGTTGTGCATACCCCTTGCAGGATACCGCACAAATGGCCGCTACGGTGCAGAAACGAATAAAAGAATGTACATGTGCTGACATATTGATATGCTTTTTGTAAATGTAGAATACAACAGCAGCGAAAGCAGGGTTTTAAACATTATAAAAACATTAAAAATTTAATACCAAATTGGGGCGGGGTATGTCCGGCAGCAAAAAGAAACGCCTCCGTGAAGGAGGCGTTCTGTTATTTTGAGCTTGATGAGGATCACTCGTCATCGTCGCGGCTGCGTTCTTTTTTCTTTGGCTTTGGTGCTGCGTCGTCGTCGTCGTCAGTCCTTTCCATCTTGCGGTGGTGAACTTCGTCGCCTGGCTCGTGGTGAGCGTGCATTTTGTGGCCTGTGTTGAAATTCTTGCTGATACCGATGTTTACTTCGTGACCGAAAGTGAGGTTGAAGGTATTAGTAGCGTTTGTATTGGTAGTGTATTTGTCGGTCATGAAGTTGATACCACCGATGTTGAAGTTAAGCGCAAGGCCACGTCCAACATTGATGCCCAGTGCAGGGTAGTAGCCTACATAAACACCGCTGTGTTTTGCAGTAGCTGCATCGCCTTCGTGAGTGTGGTAACCACCCATATAATCGAAATCGAGCTGAGTGAACCAGAAGAAAGTTTCGCTGCGGCCGATATAACGTGAATAACGGGCGAACGGACCAACCATGTAAGTATTTGTGGTATTCTTGTCGCCACCAACAGTTTTAGTTGCATCCTGACCCCATCCGAGTGCCAGACCGAGTGTCCAGTTACGGTTGAACTGATAGCCAACGCCTGCGTTCACATCCCAAAGAGTAGTCTTAGAGATATCATTTGTATTTACAGCGTTTCCGTCTTTAACAGTATTGAGGCTAACGTCTCCGTACAACAGAATGCTCTTTGGCTCCTGTGCATTCGCGCTGAATGCGAGGGTGCCAACAGCTAAAAAGGCAAGAACAAGTCTTTTCATAATCTTGAGTGTGTTTATGTTTATCATGCAAATATAATCGCCATTTTTAAAAAACAATACTTTTCCACAATTTATTTTGGGCGGTAAATGGTATTGTTTTTTTCGGATTTTTTGCTACAAGTCGTAAGCGGTAGATAGTATTTAGTACTTAGCAGATGGTCAGTAGTATAGCCAAAGCTACCAGGTAAAGACCGTGATAAAGTCTGCTACGGCAAACTCAGCTTTTCAATTTATCCGCAGCCCTGCTTACGATTTTATACTTACGACCTACTACTGGTTCTTCACTTGAACCAACTGCTGTACATGAGGTAGTTATTGGCGATGCGCTCCACCTCGCCGCGCTGCAGCTCGGGACTCAGGTCTTTTACCTTTTTTGCGGGCACGCCGGCATAAATGCTTCCGGGTGGCACAATTGTGCCTTCGAGCACCACGGCCCCTGCGGCTATAATGCAATTCTCTCCTATGACCACGTTATCCATAACGATGGCGCCCATGCCAATAAGCACGTTATCGGCTACGGTGCAGCCGTGCACTATGGCATTGTGCCCGATGGAGACGTTATTGCCCAGGGTTACCGTTGTTTTCTGGTAGGTGCAGTGGATGCAGGCGCCATCCTGCACATTCACCTTGTTGCCCATGCGGATGCTGTTGACATCGCCGCGGACAACGGCATTGAACCAGATGCTGCACTCCGCGCCCATGACCACATCGCCAACAATGGTGGCATTGGGGGCTACAAAGCAGGATTCGGGTATTTGAGGGTGAACACCTTTTACAGGGAGTATAACGGGCATGGGGAAGACTATCTATTTGAATAAATTGTACTTGAGGATGCAGTAAATGGCACGGAAACCATCGCGCCAGCCTATTTTCTTGCCTTCTTCGTAGGTGCGGCCATAGTAGGAAATGCCTACCTCGTAGATGCGGACTTTTTTGAGTCGGGCGATCTTGGCCGTCACTTCGGGCTCAAAGCCGAAGCGTTTTTCTTCCAGTTTTATGCCCTGAATGATCTCGCGACGGAACAGCTTGTAGCAGGTTTCCATATCGGAGAGATTGAGGTTGGTGAGCATATTGGAGAGCACGGTGAGCCATTTGTTGCCGATGGAGTGCCAGAAAAACAGGATGCGGTGGGGCTCGCCGCCTATGAAGCGGGAACCATAGACCACATCGGCCATATCGGCAATAATGGGTTTCAGCATGATATTGTATTCGGCAGGGTCATATTCCAGGTCGGCATCCTGGATGATGACATAATTGCCGGTGGCTTTTTCTATGCCTGTATGCAGGGCTGCGCCCTTGCCCTTGTTCACCTCGTGCTTATAGTAAGAGATGGGCAGGTCGGGGTTGGCTGCCTTATAGGCCAGTATGGCTTCTTCGGTGTTATCGCGGGAGCAGTCGTTAACGATAATGACCTCTTTTTTTAAGCCATTGACCAACTCGACCGCTTTTACCTTGTTGAGGATGAGGTGAATGGTCGGACCTTCATTATAGGCCGGTATGACAATAGATAATGTGCTCATTCCGTGCAAATATAACTACAGGTTTTAAGTGAAAAGGCTAAAAGTGAAGTAGTCGTAAGTAAAAAAAGTAGTAAGTCGTAAGCTGGGCTGCCGGATAAAGCAAGGGGCAAAAGTGAAAGCATTAGGTAGTAGCTAGTAGCGCGTACTTAGTAGATGGTCCGCGGTGGCAGTTAACAGGTTAAAAAGTTAGAGGGTTTTGCGAGCCTAATCCAGCTTGAAACTAATTGGTAGGGTGAAATAGACTGCGACAGGTTTGCCGTTTTGCTTGCCGGGGATCCAGGGGTCCATCTGACCAATGACGCGTAGCGCTTCCTCGTCGAGGTCGTCATCCAGATGCTTAACAACTTTGCAGCCGCGGATGTTGCCATCAGACCCTACCACAAAACGCACAACGACCCTACCCTGAACATTGTTCTTGCGTGCGCGTTTGGGATATTTCAAGTTATCACTCAGGTATTTCACCAGATCGTAGGGTGGATGCGGCATTTGTTCAACCAGGTTATATACTTTATTATTTGCCGTGGAGTCGATGGTGGCAATAACCTGTGAGCCGCTCACCCTCAGTCTGAGGCAGATGGACAACCAGGTATCGTATGCGGTGCCGTATTTGCAGGCTGGCACCCAACGGGCCATTTTAGTCATGGCCTGCATGATGGGCAGCTTGCTGGTCTTGAGCCAGGAGTTGACAACGGAAAAGCTATCAGGCATGCCATTTTTGAGGATCCTGAGACTGATATACGTGACTGTGTCGCCAGCCTCTATCCCGGCAGCAGAAAGGTGGATATTGTTATTGATATATTCCTGCAGGTCATAAGGTGGATGTGCTTTTATGTCAATGGAATCTGCGGCATCGGTGATTAAGCCGCGGCCATCAATAATAGAAAAATGGACGGCAAGATCGCGGGTTTCAAGAGACGGCCGTTCAGTGTTTGCAGCGAGCGGCATACCTTTCAGCAGGCGGACTGCCTCATTGTTAAATTCGTCGTTTGTCCCAGATACAACGGTACATTCGGAGATGGCGCCGCTTGAGGAGATGTCGCATTTGCAAAAGACAATGCCCTGTGCGCCGGAAAACAAAGCTTTGGGTGGATAGTGGCCCTTTTCCGCGTAGTATTTGTTCAGCTCTGATGCGGTTAAGAAGCCAGAATGGGCACTGGCAGCGACCTGAATAAATATGAATAAGGGCAAAAAGAGTGAGATATTTTTCATAAAGCGAAATGAAAAAAGCAACTGAAAACTGAGGGTTAATTGCCCACCCTGAAGACAATGGGTTGGGTGAAACGGACCTTAACGGCTTTGCCGTTTTGTTTGCCGGGTTTCCAGGCGGGCATGGTGGATATGAGCCTGAGTGCCTCGGCATCGCAGGCGGGGCTAAGGCCGCGGATGATCTGCGGATCGGTGATAACGCCATTTTCATCGACCACGAATTGAGTGATGACCCGGCCGTTGATATTGTTGTCAATGGCTGATTGCGGCATGTGCATGTTCTTGCCTATCCAGGCGTTGAGGTCGTAACCGGCAATGGGCATTTGCTCCACATACATGAACACATCGGGCTTTTTGGGCGGGGCCTTGGTCTCGGTGCCGGGAATGACATTAGGGTCAATGCCCATAGGCTCATTATTTTTCGACTGGGCAAAAGCGCCGGTGGCCAGCAGGCATAAGGACAGGCAAAACAGATATTTCATACACAAAACTAATTAATCGGTGAGCTTAAACCGGATGGGGAGGGTAAAATAAACAGCAACAGGCTTGCCATCCTGCATCCCGGGTTTCCAGGGCGGCATGGCAGACACAACGTGCAGGGCCTCCTCGTCGCACAGGTAGCCGATGCCTTTCACGACCTTGCAATCAGTGATCTTCCCCTGTTCGGTAACCACGAACTGAACCACCACGCGGCCTTCAATATTGTGCTTGCGGGCGGAGTCGGGGTAATGGAGGTTCTGACCGATATATTCGCCGAGATCGTAGCTGGCCTGTGGCATCTGCTCCGGCATTTGGGTTTGTGCTGCTGCCAGCAGGGGTAATGAGCAGACGAGGGTGAGGAGGAACTTTTTCATTGGGTTAAAGATAGCAGAAAGGAGCGGGTTTCGGGGGGTCAATATGTTCTGAGCAAAACCGCATTTTACGAAATGGATGGTTACCGGTAACTTTGCGCCTTTCCATGCAGTATCCATATAAAGTATCGGCAGTCATTTGCTCGTATAACCGGGCGCGTTTCATTGTGAAGGCAGTTGAGAGCATTTTTGCGCAGGATATGGACAAGGCCCTGTATGAGGTGATAGTGGTAGATAACAACAGCACCGATAATACGGTGGCACTGCTGGAGGAATACCGCCAGGCGCACCCTGACTATAACTTCCGCTGTGTAGTGGAGAGGCAGCAGGGCGTGGCCTATACGCGCAACCGCTGTGCACAGGAAGCAAAGGGCGAAATAGTGGCCTACCTCGATGATGATTCACAGGCGCAACCGGGCTGGCTTTCGGGTATCGTCAATTTTTTTGATGCGCACCCGGAGGCGTATTCCATCGGCGGTAAAATAGAACCTTACTTTTTGGCAGAGAAGCCGGATTGGTACTCGAAATATTTCTTTGGCCTGGTGGGTTCGTTCGACCAGGGGCCAGTGGTAAAACAGCTTACAGGTGAGCGGTATCCGTGCGGGGCCAATATGGCGTTTCGTAAAAAAGTGTTTGAAGAGATAGGCTGGTTCAACACGGCGCTGGGCCGCAGCGGCACCGGCTTGCTGGCCAACGAGGAAAAAGATATTTACAAGCGCATACTGGCAGCGCACCATAAGGTGTTTTACCTGCCGGGCATGCAGGTGATTCATGCCGTGGAGGGCAATAAGTTTGACAAGAACTATGTGCGGCGTCACAGCATGGGCATTGGCGGTGGCGAGCGCCTGAGACTGAAGGGCCAGACGGGCGCGCTGATCAAAAAATTTGTTGAATACGTGGCCAAGTGGGGCTATGCGGTAGTATATGGCCTGGGCTTCCTGGCTACGGGCCAATGGAGCAAGTTCCGGATGCTGGAGCGTTTTCGCTGGTGGGTGATCATGGGTTTTCTGAACCCGGAAGGAGCGAAGTAAATGGCGAAATGGCTGAATTGCTCAATGACCTAATGAAGGCAAAAGTGAAAACCCCAAAGGGTAGATAGTAGCGGGTACTTAGTAGATAGTCCAGTCGTAAGGCGGTAGAGAGTAGACAGTAGTTAGTAGATAGTCGTCTGGCAGCAAATGAAAAGTTGTAAGACGGCACATGATGCCAGATAGCGAGGAGGTGGCAATTCTTTGGGAGTAGGTTGAACGTCAGACAATATAGTGACGGTTTTGCATTACGGAGGTGATTAACTTTGCGCGGTGCAGCAGCTAAATGATACGATGATGGGTCCGAGCCCGCTGGAGCGATTCCTGGGTGAGGAAGCCCGTGTGTTGCAGGGGACCGATATACCTGTGAATAATCACGTGCAGGTGAGGATGATGGATGTGCTGCTGCCTGCCACGCAGCTGCCCGAAGATGAAGGAAGGCTGTACCTGTTTCCCGTTGACGACGCGGCATTTGCACTGGAGTTATTTTATGTGAAGCAGACAGACGCATCGTCCCGCCAGGTGACGGTTTTCTCGCTGCGTTTTTTGCCGGCGTTTTTTGAGCAGTTCCCACCAGAGACACTGATGGCTAACCAGCCATTCCGGTTTGACCGCAGCACAGAGCAACAATTCCCGGTGTGCACCCAGTCGCTGCAATTGCTGGATCAACTCATGGATGCGGGAGAAGAGACGCCGCTTGCCCGGTCGCTCCATTTCACCACTGTCGCCGCTAATTTGCTGAAACGTGCGCTGGAGTGTATTACTGTGCCGTTCACCGTTTGCCAGGTGCCTGCATGCCGCTTCCTGGCGTACGATTCTGAGCGGGATAAGATACACCAGGCAAGGAAGATCATTGAGGAGCACATTGACAATCCGCATACCATCAAAGAGCTGTCGCGGCTGGTGGCCATCAACGAATGCTATCTGAAAAAAGGGTTTAAGGCAATGACCGGCAAAACCATCCACGAATATCAGCAGGAGCTGCGCATCAACACCGCCAAGGAGCTGCTGCGGAAAGACGGAATATCTGTGACCGATGTAGCCAATACACTGGGCTATAGCAGCATTTCACACTTCAGCACTGCATTTAAAAGGGTGACGGGGATGAAGCCGTGTGAGCTGCTGAGTTAAGGCAAAAGGCAAAAGTGAAAAGCAAAAGGTGGGTTTGTCGAAAGTCGTTTGTTGTAGCGCTGAATTTGTAACTTAGGGTTACTTACGACACTTATTCGGCTAGAAAAAAAGACAACTGGCTTAGTTGTGAGGTAGGTGACGGCCTCAAGGTCTATTACATTTACTCTGGCGACAAAAACGGGTATGTTTTTAGTTATACAAAGCTTATAGGTTGCTAAATACCTGGTTTGGACATTTTTACTTTTTCCCTTTTCAGTTTTAATTTATTTAAGTTTGGGTGTAAAACTGTTGAATGGCGATAAGCAGGTTCTGGCTGGTTATTATCCTGGTGTCGGTACTTTATGTGCTGGCGCTGATGGTGGGTGGCCGGGTCTATTCGCTGGATGGGCTGGTGAATGGCAAGAAGGATGACCCCGTGCTGGTGGGACAAACTTTCCTGGCACAATTGCCGCAACCCCTGCAGGATAGCATCAAAGCCGCTAAAGACGGCAAATACCTTGCACCGCATGACACGCTTTATGCCGCTGAGGGCGCGACGGTGAAAATAATGACGGGCCGCCAGGCATCAGACGGCATACTGCCCACCTGCCGCAATACGCTTACCGATATTCTATTCCCCCTCATTGCCAGCCTGGCCTTTTTCTGTGGCATCATGCAGTTGCTCATCGACTCCGGCGCATCAGAAAAGCTGGCCAAATTCCTGGGGCCGGTGTTTGTAAAGGTTTTCCCGGAGGTGCCGAGAGATCACCCGGCCATATCGTATATGATGCTGAATTTTGCGGCCAACTTCCTGGGGCTCGATTCTGCTTCTACGCCCTTTGGCCTTAAAGCCATGGAAAGCCTGCAGGAGCTGAACCCCGATAAGGAGCGCGCCAGCAATGCGCAGATCATGTTCCTGTGCCTGCATGCCGCAGGGCTCACCCTCATACCTACCAGCATCATCGGCTACCGCGTGGCGCAGCATGCGCACAACCCGGCCGATGTGATGCTGCCTTGCATCATCACTTCATTCGTGGGCACACTGGCGGCGCTTATTTTTGTGGGCATCCGGCAGCGCATCAATTTTGCCAGCGCGGTGCTGTTGCTTTCCGTAGGCAGCATAGCTGCAGCTATAGCCGGCCTGTTGTTCTACATTACCCGGCTGGACCTGGTGGAGAAAACCCACTTCACCTCTAACCTCTCCAACCTCATTTTGCTGCTCATTATTCTTGGTGTGCTGGCCTATGCCTTTGTGCATGAAAAGCGCTTTACTGCGGCCGATAAAAATGTCTTTTCATCGTTTGTGGATGGCGCGAAGGACGGCCTGAAAACGGGCGTTACTATATTCCCCTACATACTGGGTATGCTGGTGGCCATATCGCTGTTCCGTAACAGTGGTGTATTTGAGATAGTGAGCGGCTGGCTGGCCAAACTGTTCCTGGCCATGGGCGTTAAGCGCGATATTGTGAATGCCCTGCCTGTAGCCTTGTTGCGGCCCTTTAATGCGGGCGGATCGCGCGGGTTCATGATCGATGCCATGCAAACCTATGGCCCCGACTCGCTGACCGGCCGGTTGAGCTGCATGTTTCAGTGCGCCGCCGAGACAACTTTCTATGTAATAGCCGTTTACTTCGGCAGCGTAAAAGTGAAGAACACCCGCTACACGCTGGGGGCTATGCTGTTTACTGATCTGGTTTGTGTGATAACGGCGGTGCTGGTGGGGTTGGTGTTTTGGGGGTGACCTCATCCCCGGCCCTTTTAATTCGCGGGTTTGACAGGACAATTTTAATTACGGACAGTAATGCCGCCGATCCGGGAAAGGTTAGTTTTTAGATGAATTTATAGAGATAAAAAAACGGCGTCTAAAAAGCAAGAGCCCGTCAAGGATTGGCGGGCTCTTTTTTGTTTAGACTATATATATGCGTACTCTATTTCTTTTTATACTTGCCTATGAGCTCGGTTATGGAGCTGCGCAGCAGGTATTCAGGATTTAACGAAGTAAATATCTTCGATTTCTGTGGCGACATTTTAAGGCCGTTCTCCAACTGTATCATCGCTTCCTTGGCCTTGCCCATCTCCAGCAGTGCTGCTGCGTGGTAGTAGTCGAATTCGGCTTTGTCGCCGCAGTGGGTGCGGGCTACATCCAGTTGTATGATCACTTCCTCGTAGTAATTGGTGAGGAACAGCCCACGGATCAGTGCCACCCAGGTGGTTTTGTTGCCCGGCTTCAGGCGCACGGCATTCAGGTAGCAAACCAGCGCCTCGCTTTTCACATCCATCTCCATCAGGCAATTGCCTATGGCCATGCAGTAGGCTGCATTTTCCTTATCCAGGTGCAGCGCCACAGAGTATGATTTCACGGCCTTGTCCCACTGCTTTTCACGGGCATAGGTCTCGCCTATCTTATAAAATATAGCATCGTCCTGCGGGCTTAGCTGCGATGCCTGGCGGTAATAGTGGCGCGCTTTCGGAAAATCCTTTTTCTTCTCCCAGCAATAGCCCATCGCTTCAAATATCACATCTTCAGGCTTGGCTATTTCCACATGCTTGGCCAGCGCTTCCAGGGCTTTTTCATACCACTTCATGCGCATATATGCATCGGCCATGTTGCGGTAGGCAAACTCAAACTTATCGTCAATGGCCACGCAATATTCGTAGGCGTCTATGCTTTTTTCGTAGAGTTTGCTGCCCTGGTATGCAGCGCCTAGGTTGAACCATGCCAGTGCATTATACGGGTCATCGTCGGTGAGCTGGGTGTGTAGGGCAATGCTTTCATCGAGGCGGCCGGTAAATTCAGCCCAGAAACAGATCTTCTGCAGGGCCTCTTCGTTGCGGCGCTCAATTTTTATCACCCGTTTCAGCGTATCAAATACTGCATCAAATTCTTCGCTCTCGTCATACACGTCAGAAAGCTCCAGCAGTATCTCAATTTTTTCTTTACTCGTAAAGTTATTGGACTGCTGTTCCAGCCACAGGGCTGCCTGGTCAAACTTCAGTTGGGCCAGTAAAATATCTGAGCGCAGCAGCACGGCATCTATATTGGCATTGTCGTACTGCTCCATTTCATCGAGCGCTTTCAATGCCTGTCCGTATTTCTGTGCCTGTGTGAGTATCTCTGCTTTCAGCAACAAAATAGATGCAGAAAACGGATAATACGTTCTGCCGATCTCGCAAGCCAGCAGAGCCTGCTCCTCGTTACTATTCTGGAAATAATAATCTATAACCTTTTCAAACTCCTCTTCGTCCAGGATCGCTACCGACTCACCTTTCTTCACTTCTTCGTACTTCCGGAGTATATCTTCCATTGAACCAAGGTCATCCTCATCAAAATCATCTTCGAACATAGTTGAGTGGTTTATTCCAAAGTTAGCTAAAAAACCATGCTAAACTTTTAAGGCAGTGTTACGTGATTGTCAAAATGCACACATTATTAACATTGACTATGAGCACAGTGAGCGACGCTATATGGTGCCTGTTCTACCGCCGTCAACCGGGATGGAAACACCGTTCACGTAAGCTGCTGCCGGCGATGCCAGGAAGGCCACTACAGCCGCTAATTCTTCCGGTTTGCCAAAGCGGCGGGCAGGAATTTCTGAGAGCATTTCTTTTTCTACTTCTTCCAGGCTCTTGCCACTTTTGGATGACTTATTGTTCATAATAGACTCCAGCCGCTCGGTAGATGTGGCGCCGGGCAGCACGCTGTTTACAGTGATACCGAACTGCCCCAGCTCGTTGGCCATGGTTTTGCCCCAGGAGGCCACTGCGCCACGAATGGTATTGGAAACACCCAGCCCCTGCAGCGGAATTTTTACCGAAGTGGAAATGATATTGATGATGCGCCCATAACCGGCCTGCTTCATGCCATCAATAACTAACTGGGCTATCATCTGGTTGCAAATGAGGTGCTGGTTGAACGCCGCCAGGAACTCCTCCGGCTTTGCAGCGGTGATGGGTCCGCCAGCCGGGCCGCCGGTATTGTTGATAAGTATATGAACCGTATTGTCTTGCACAAAACCCGCCACTACTGCCTGCACTTGCTGGGGCTGGCTGTAGTCGGCCACCAGGTAGCCGTGTTGCTGGCCACCTTTGTTATCGAGCGTTTGCACCGCTGCTTTCAGCTTGTCTTCGTTTCGGGAAATGAGAATGCAGCGTGCGCCCAGCGAAGCCAGCGCCTGTGCCGATGCCAGGCCTATGCCTTGTGTGCTGCCGCCGATGAGCGCTGTTTTGCCAGTGAGGTTGAGTGAAAGCATTTTTTTTTTGCAAAAGTAATGCGGCAATGCGACAATGTGGTGGAATGCGACAATGTGGTGGGAATGTGGTGGAATGCGGCAATGCGAAGAATGACCCCGGCCCTTTGCTTCGTTTCTCGCAATGCCGGGGTGACATGGGTTAGTAAGTGTGAGCAATTTGGCAATGACCCCGGTCCTTTGCTTCGTTTCTCGCAATGCCGGGGTGACATGGGTTGGTAAGTGTGGGCAATTCGGGAATTCGAAAATGCGCCACATAAAGTGTGAGCATCGTGGGGATTGGGTTTTCGGGGGCACAGGAGTTCTGCTTACCTTTGAAGTATGCAGCAATACCACGACCTGTTACAGCACATCCTGGATAAGGGGGTGCAGAAAAGCGACCGCACCGGCACGGGCACGACCAGCGTTTTTGGTTACCAGATGCGCTTTGACCTGGCCGATGGGTTTCCGCTGGTGACCACCAAGAAGCTGCATTTGAAATCCATTATTTACGAATTACTGTGGTTCCTGAAAGGGGATACCAATATCCAATACCTGAACGAACATGGGGTGACCATCTGGGACGAATGGGCCAATGCCAATGGCGACCTGGGCCCTGTGTATGGCCACCAATGGCGTAGCTGGACCGGCGCAGACGGCAAGGTGCACGACCAGATAAAAGACCTGCTGCAGCAGATAAAGACCAACCCCGATAGCCGCCGCCTGATAGTGAGTGCCTGGAATGTGGGCGACCTGCCTAAGATGGCGCTGAGCCCCTGCCATGCCCTGTTTCAGTTTTATGTGGCCAATGGCAGGCTGAGCTGCCAGCTCTACCAGCGCAGTGCAGATGTGTTCCTCGGTGTGCCGTTCAACATTGCCTCTTACGCGCTGCTGACCATGATGATAGCACAGGTGTGCGGCCTGCAGCCGGGCGAGTTCGTGCATACGTTTGGCGATGCGCATTTATACTCCAACCACATAGAGCAGACCAAACTGCAGCTTTCGCGTGCCCCCTACCCGCTGCCCAATATGAAGCTGAATCCGGATGTGAAAGACCTGTTCGACTTCAAATACGAGGATTTTACGCTGGAGAACTACCAGTTTCACCCGGCAATAAAGGCGCCGATCGCGGTTTAAGGGAGTACTTATTAGTAGAGAGTAGTTAGTAGATAGGCGTTTTGTTTTAAGTCAAAAGGCCGTCCCGAACTCATTGGGACAGGATGTGAAAGGCTAAAATGGGGTCGTAAGTAGAAAGTCGTAAGCGGCGCTGCAATTTAAGGCAAAAGGGAGACCCAAATGCGGTTTAAGAACGTGCGGGTTGAGTTGCAACCGAGATGGTAGTTTGAGGAGAGGTTGATGTCCGGATTGGCGGAGGTGGTTGTTACGCATTTAAAGATAAAAATGATCTATTTTTACTAAATGGACGGTATAGTAGCGCAACATCTGGTCGAGATAAAGCAGCTCATGCGCCGGTATGGTGTTGAGCGGGCCTATCTGTTTGGCAGTGCAGCAACCGGAACCATGACTGAGAGCAGTGATGTAGATTTCATCATCAAGTTTCCTGATGAAATGAACTACGTGACCTATGCAGATAATTATTTTGCGCTTGCGGATGGGCTTGAAGCGTTGTTGCAGAAAAATGTTGACCTGGTTACAGAAAAAACATTAACTAATCCGTACCTGCTGAGGGTCATCAATCGCTGTAAGCTTCAGGTTATATGACAGACCAGGAGAAGAAATTGCTCAGAGATATTGAACAGGCGGCGCTGAATATTGATATCCACCTAGAAGGTCGGCGGGATTTTCAAGAGTTTGTATCTAGCATCACAAAAAGGAGGGCCGTAGAACGCGAACTTGAAATTATCGGGGAAGCAACCAACGGCTTATTGAAAGTGAACAGGGAAATCTCTCTTTCCTTTGCCCGGCAAATAGTAGATCTGAGAAACCGTGTGATACATGCTTACGATGCAATTGATGAAATAATCATTTGGAAAATTGTGATGAAAGATATACCGGTATTGCTCGAAGAGGTCCAGCGGATCTTGACGAAGTGATTTGCACGAGGGTATCAGGTAAGTACTACCCGTGTTGCATAGTTTTAAGCGGGCAGGTTGATAGCGACACCAGCAAGTGGTAAAGGAGCCCCAAAAAAGATGCTGCTGGGAGCGCTCCGCTGCATTTTTTCAAAAGCCTTATTTTTGTGTATGACCATTTCATTTATAGCTGCGGTGGCGGAAGACCACGCCATTGGCCGCAACAACCAATTGCCCTGGAGCCTGCCTGAGGACCTGAAGTTCTTTAAGCGCACTACCATGGGTAAGCCGGTGGTCATGGGCCGCAAAAGCTATGAATCGCTGGGCCGGCCGTTGCCGGGCCGGCTGAATGTGATCCTGTCGCGCAGGCCGCAGGAGGGTTTGCCCGAGGGAGTTATGGCATTTTCCAGCGGCGGCGAGGCTTTTCAGTGGCTGGAAGAACAGAGCTATGAAGAGGTGTTTGTAATTGGCGGCGGAGAGATATACAAACAACTGATGCCGCAGGCCGATGTTCTTTACATCACTCATGTTGAAACGACCGTTCCAGGTGCAGATACTTTTTTTCCGCCGATAGACCATGCGCAGTGGCACAAGGTTTGGCAGGAACATCACGAAGCCGACGAACGACACCGATACCCGTTCACTTTCTGCAAATACGAACGTATCGCGCTATGAAACTATATGCATTAAGGGCGTACATCGGTTACCGGTGGAAGAGTAAGGACCTGCACGGGGTGCATTCTCCTTTCATCTACGACCTTAACCAGCATGTGCTGCACCACACGGCGGGGCATGAATTGCCGGAGTATGACTGGCTGCAGCCCAGATATAACCGGCTGGTGGGCAAGCTGCTGGCCTACTATAATTGCCACCAGGTGATGGTGCTGCCGCCGGAACTGGATGAAGAGCCGGAACAGAAGCAAGACCTGATATTGATGACGGGCGCTTTTCCCGGGCAATGGGTGAGCCTCTTTAACCGGCACAAGCACCTGATAAAGGACAATACCATTGTTGCCGTAGCCGGCATACACGATAGTAAGCGCCACAGCACCAAATGGAAGCGATTGTATAAACACCCCAAAGTGCGCGCCAGTGTGGACCTGTATGGCGTGGGCCTGCTGTTCTTCAGACCGGAGTTGAAGGAGAAGCAGCACTTTGTGCTGAGATACAAATAGGCTACCTTAGCGGCATGAAGAAAGGTAACAGGATAGGCCTGTATATTTTCCTGGTGCTGCTGAATGCATTTGTAGATCTGTGGGTGCAATATGGCCTTGGCGCGAAGGACCTGGGCAAGCATGTCATCAACGCCACCATTTATTCAGTGATCGCCACATCCGTCATCTTCTACGTCATCAGGATGGTTGCCCCTAAAACGGACGAGAACAACGGGAATTAGAGGCTGAGCGGATCGGGGCCTTCAGGGCTGCCACCGGCAAAGAAACCTTCCACAACACCACTGAACATAGGGGGTACTTTAGATAGTACGAATGATTTCATGATCTCAATGGCCTTTGTTGCCTGGTCTTCGGTCAGGCTAGCCTGGGTCATCAGTTGCTGCGTCAGTTCGTGCATAGCTCAAATTTTGCTGAAAGATACGATGCAGCGGCAAAACCTAGCCATGATATACCTGTGATGCGACGATAAGTCCATTCTTTACCTCCAGCAATTCGGCCACCAGCATATCCGGCTCACCGGCCACAGACCGGGTGTATTCCATAAAAATACGTTCTTCATCAGCGGTATAGCGGGTGGGCTTGTATTGCAGCGTGGGCAACCGCTCGAATGAGTCGCGCCACCAGGCACGGAGGGCGGGTTTGCCTGCTACATAGCCATTGGTTTCCGGCTGCCTTATCTTCAGCTTGGGGCTGTAATGGCGGGCATCATCGTCATACAATGCCAGCAGGGCTTCCAGGTCGTGGGTGTTGAAGGCGTGGAACCATTTATCGGCGATGGTGGTGAGGTTTGGGGTAGGCATGTTCGAAGAGGATTATTACAAAAAAAGCCCCGCAGCGAGCGGGGCCATAATATTGTTAGCGGGTAGCTGCCGTATCTGGCGGCATGGCCGATGAGGTTGAATCTGGTGTTGCAGGCGCAGCAGGCGGGGTATCGGTAGTGAGGGTTGCTCCCTGGCCGGCGCTCTTGTCGTTACCCGGCTCGCTTTTGGAGAACTGTACCAGCCATTTTTCGTTCTGCTTTACCAGGTGCAGGTCATCAGTCTTGTCCGGCTCCACAGAGGCTACATAAGTAACGGTAGCCTTATCGCCTTCTATTTTGCAGTCTTTAATGGTGATAACTGTCGATTTTGCCTTTGTTTTGATAGAATCGGGGAAAGCGCCGGTGAAGCTCTGTATGGTGGTGAGCATTGCCTTGGTATCGTCAGTAGATATCTTCTTGGCATTTTCATAATCCTGGTGGTAGAAGTCGGTGAGCCACTCCTTGGCAACGGCCTTAGGGTCGTTCTTGGAACAGCTTACCAGCAGCATTGCTGAAAACAATATGGCAGAGAAAGCAAAAAAGATTTTTTTCATGAGCATTTGTTTGGGTTGCAAATCTATCATTTATATCCCACTTTACAAATCAGGTGCGCGTGGGGGTTCAGATACAGATCGTCGATGCCTACATAGCTGTGGCCTTTGTATTGCGATAGCGGGATGAACGTTGTGTCGTGCGTGAGCGACAGCAATGATTTATATACAAATTCCGAGCAATACAGCTCGTTGTCAGTGGCCAGGTCGAATTTCATATCGAACCGTGGGCGCAATTTGTAGCATGCCGTAACTATGTTTTGCAACTGGCCGGCCTGCACGCTGTCGAACCCATAGCGGATGATACCGAGGGCGGTATTGCGCAGGGGCGAAAAGAAATAGGCGGCTGAGTCGCGGCGCAGGCGTTCATCGGGGTTGTCTTCGCCGCCTATGGCGTGATAAACGAACGGGTAGCCATTTTCTATGACCACAATGCCGCAGTGAGAGAACGTTTTGTCGCGGTTGTTCATCTGCTGCAGTATGTAGCTGTCTGCACCTATGCCCATGCGGGTCACAATGTCGCCGGTATGCAATAGTGCTATTGCAGAATCTGCCATGCGGATGTTTGCCGGGTTTGCGGCTGGTTTCAGTGCAGTGGCCATTGCCGGTTGCGGATCGGTTTGCCCGCACGAAAACAGCAGGGCGGATACTACCAGCAGGGCAACGACGGTGCGCATCATCTATCAGACATTAAAGCGGAAGTGCATCACATCCCCATCCTGCACTATATACTCCTTACCTTCTATGCGCAGTTTGCCATTCTCGCGGCAGGCGGCTTCTGTCTTATAGTGCACATAATCTTTATACGCAATGACCTCAGCCTTGATAAAACCTTTCTCGAAATCGGTATGGATAACGCTGGCGGCTTGCGGGGCCTTCCAGCCGCGGTGTATGGTCCAGGCCCTTACTTCCTGCACGCCTGCGGTGAAGTAGGTGATGAGGTTCAGCAATTTATATGTGGCGCTGATGAGGCGGTTAAGACCCGGTTCGGTCAACCCATACTCACCCAGGAACATCAGCTTATCTTCATCGGTTTCCATCTCAGATATCTGGGCTTCAATGGTGTTGTTCATCACGATCACCTCACTGCCCTCGTCTGTGGCCACTTTTATCAGTGCTTCCGAGTATTTGTTGCCGGTGAGCAGCGATGCTTCGTCCACATTGGCTACATACAGCACCGGTTTTTCTGTGAGCAGGAAAAGGTCGGCTGTGGCCTCTTTTTCCTCCGGGCTCAGCTGCATGCCGCGGATGTTCTTGCCTTCGCCGAGGTATGCATGGCAGCGCTGCAGCACTTCCATGGCCGATTTTACCTTGGGGTCGCCGCTTTTGATCATTTTCTCCAGGCGCTGTATCTTCTTCTCCACGCTCTCCATGTCTTTGAACTGGAGCTCGGTGTCAATGATCTCTTTATCGCTCACCGGGTTTATCTCGCCTTCTTCGCGCAGGATGTTATCATCTTCAAAGCAGCGGATCACATGCACTATGGCATCCACTTCGCGGATATTGGCCAGGAACTTATTGCCCAGGCCCTCCCCCTTGCTGGCGCCTTTTACCAGGCCGGCAATGTCCACAAACTCAATGGTAGTAGGCACGGTGCGCTGCGGCTGCACCAGCTCTGCCAGCTTGGCCATGCGCTCATCGGGCACATCTACCTGGCCCACATTGGGCTCAATGGTGCAAAAGCGGTAATTAGATGCCTGCGCCTTGGCGCTGTTGCTCACCGCGTTAAAGAGTGTGGATTTACCTACGTTGGGCAGCCCTACAATGCCAGCCTGTAATGCCATTTTTTATAAAAATTTGGCGCAAAAGTACGAAGTAATTAGTAGAGAGTAGTTAGTAGATGGTAGTTAGTACTTAGTAGAGGGTCGTTTGGTCGTCGTTTTTATGTAGAATAATGTAGCGAGTTGAATTCAGGGTTGTTTCATGTCCAGGTTATCGTAGCGGCCATGGCAGGTGCCGGCCATATTGAGCAGCTGGCCGGCCAGTGAATAGAACGATGTTTTATACTGCTCAGCGCCATAGCTAACAGTGGCTGTATATGGGTGATCTGCGCCGCGGCTTTCTTCATAGGCAGTGTCCAGCAGGGCGGGTGTTTTATACTGGATGGTGGCATTGCTGAGTGCGTCAATGAAGGCGGCCCTATCGCGGGTGTCGTTGAATGAGAACGATACCAGGGCGGTGTATTGTTTATCTGTGTTATCATCCTTGTTGGCAAAAAAGGCATCAAGGTTGGCAAAAAAGCGGTTGCCGCTTTGCAAAAAGGCCAGTTCATCCTGTATGTTCCAATCTTTGGTGGCACACACGTAGTTCGCGGTGCCGTTGCCCATCATGCTTTGCATGGCCAGGTTGTTTTGGAGGGCCACAAGGGCTTGTGCATTAGCGGCGCCGTAATAGTCGCGGCTGAACCCCATCCAGTACCATGTGCCCAGTTTCTTGAAGTCGTAGCGCTTACCCAGATATTTGTTGTCCAGGGGCTGTTTTGGAAAAAAAGCATCCATAGCCGACGTATGTAACAGCCCGTTGCTTAATACATATTTATAGCCGCCCTCCGTGAGTGCAGCAACTATACCGGCACCGGCTGCGGATAGCTGTAGCTTCTCCTGCGCGGTGCCTGCTTCGGTGACGGTTATGGTCACTCCATCGCAGGCGTAAGTTCCGCTGGCGGAGATAATGGTAGCTGGGCCTGCCACCAGCGTGCCTGTGTGTTTTGGTCGCAGCACATAGCTCATTGACACTGAAAAAGTGGTCACATACTTCTTTCCCTTCAGGGTTGTGTTGGTTGACTGCGACATCTCTGGCCCGCGCACTACGGTAAAGTCGTCAAGGTGTGCATCTATTTTGCGGGCGGTGTCATCATATAATGTGAAGATAACCGTAACCTCGTCGGCCACAGATACAGTTGTGGCAGAAGCGCTGGCGGTGGTTACGGCTTTTTTGCGGCCCGCAAAAGCAGTGGTGCCTGCAAATAACAGCACCAATGTGGCGAGCGCATGTCTTAAAGGGATCGCGTGGGTCATTTTCATATCCGGGAAATATTGTCAAAGATAATGGTGTCATAGACTAATCGTAAAGTGCCTGCCTTATCTTTACATTCACCATGATCCCCAACTGGCAAAAAGGCATTGTTACACGAATTGAGCAGGCTACGGCCAATACCCGTCGCTACTGGCTGGAGTTGCCGGAGACGCCCGATTTTACCTTTAAGCCCGGACAGTTCGTTACGTTCGACCTGCCAATACACGAGCAGCGCAACAAACGCTGGCGCAGCTACAGCATAGCTTCCGCGCCGGATGGCAATACCATTGAGCTTGTCATCTCCTACATGCAGGGCGGCTTAGGATCTAAATACCTGTTTGACGAGGTGACGGAGGGCAGCGAGATAACCGTACGTGGGCCCCAGGGCATTTTCACCCTGCCGGATACTATTGAAAAAGACCTGTTCCTCATTTGCACCGGCACCGGCATTGCGCCATTCCGCAGCATGGTGCGCCACATTCATCAGCAACAGGCGCCACACAGGCACATTCACCTCATTTTCGGCACCCGCACCCGCCAGGATCTGCTGTATGCCGATGAGATGAAGCAGCTTGCCGCAGCCATGCCGGGTTTCAGCTATCATCCCGTCCTGTCGCGCGAGACGTGGGAGGGCTCCAGCGGGTATGTCCACGACATTTACGAGCAGCTTTGCTCTGCAAACCCCGAAGCCACGTTCATGCTTTGCGGCTGGCGGGCTATGATAGACGAGGCCCGCGATCGCATTGTGAAACTGGGCTACAACAGCAAGGACGTTCACTTCGAGATATACGGGTAGCTGGAAGCACGCCATCGAAAAAACGGCGTCTTTTTGGCCACAATGGCAATAAAAACGCGGTTTAAGGAACGATCACTTTTTGTGCACCCTTGCGGATGGTGAACTCTATCTGCGACAGGCATTCATGTGCATCGCCGTCTGTCTGCATCAGCTTCAGCGATGGGTGAGATACCACTACATGGGTGCCGCGCAAGTGCTGCACATAGCGGCTGCCCAGTATATTGCCTGTCATGGCGCGCACGGCTATCACTCCGCCCAGTATCTTCGGAAAGTTGCGCACGATCACCACGTCCAGCAACCCATCGGTATAGTCGGCCATTGGGGCAATGCGGAAATTATAACCAAATTGCTGCCCGTTGGCCACTATCACCATAAAGGCTTTGGAATGTATCTTCTTGCCGTCCACCGTTATGTCAAAACTCCACGGTTTGTAAAGCCACATATACTTCGTCACCAGCCAGCTATAAACGGCAAAACCGCGACGCACGCTTTTAGCGAACTTTTTAGAGATGAGCGCATCAAAAGCCACACCGGCATTGCTGATGAAGGCGCGCCCGTTGGCAAACGCCACATCCGTTGGCACTACCCTGCCCTTGTTCAGCACGTCAATTGCACCCGCTACTTCAAGGGGTATCTGCATGGTGCGCGCCATACCATTGCCCGAGCCCTTGGGTATGATGGCCAGGGCGGTATCGCCGCCGGCATCCAGCAGGCCGCGGATGATGTCGTTCACGGAGCCGTCGCCACCCACGGCAACAACGCCATAAGCACCCCTGGCAGCCGCTTCGGCAGCAAGCTGTGTGCCGTGCCCCGCATGCTGCGTGTGCTGCAGTTCGTACGAGTATTTGTTTTTGTCGAGCCGGGTTTCCAGGGCTTCCTGTATCTCCTTGGTGCGTTCTACACCGGCGCGGGGGTTGATGATAAAGACAAGGTGCTTTTTGCTCATTTTATGCTATACGGGCTTTTAGGCTCATATCCAGTCCTACTGCGTGATGGGTGATGGCGCCCACCGAAATGAAGTCCACCCCTGTGCGGGCATAGCTCACAATATTCTCCAGTGTTATATTGCCCGATGCTTCGGTCTCGTATTTACCGGCTATCATGTTCACTGCTTCTTCCAGCATTTCGGGGGTATAGTGGTCGAGCATGATGCGGTGCACCTGGCCGGTGGCCAGCACCCGGCGAACATCGTCAAGTGATCGTGTTTCTATTTCTATTTGCAGGTTAAGGCCATTGGCTGTAAGGTAGTGCACCGTTTTTTCAATGGCTTTTTCAATGCCGCCGCAAAAGTCCACATGGTTGTCTTTGAGCATTACCATATCATACAGGCCCATGCGGTGGTTGGTGCCGCCGCCAATGCGCACTGCGTCCTTTTCAAAAGCGCGGAACAGAGGTGTGGTCTTGCGTGTGTCCAGTATACGTGCCGGGTAGCCCTTTATGGCGTCCACATATTGCCGGGTTAGCGTGGCTATGCCGCTCATGCGCTGCATGCAGTTAAGCACCAGCCGTTCTCCTTTCAATATGGTATGCACCTTTGCCGATACTTCGAAAGCGGTTTCTCCAAAAGCCACGGTATCGCCGTCCTTTTTCAGAAATGTGATGGCTGCTTCAGGTTCCAGGTAACGGAATATCGCTTCAGCCAATTCCAGGCCGGCAATGATGCCGTTCTCCTTGATCTTCAGCGTGGCCGAGCCGCCGGCGGTAAGGGGTATGGATGCAAGCGTGGAATAGTCGCCATTGCCTACGTCTTCGGTAAGTGCTGCGGCTATGAAATCGTTGGTTGTCATACGGAGCATTAAACGCTCAAAATTAATTGATTTAATGGTTAGCAACAGCTATTAACTGCGCGTTGAACTTTACATAATTGTTAGCAATCGGCGGCTGATCGCGATCACAAAAGGGGTGTTTGGGCGGCAAAGCGGGGTGAAAAGTGTTGTTCGGGTGGGTGAATGGCAAAAAAAAATGTTATTATAGTATTAATTTACCCTGAGTAAAAGACAAAAATCAAAAAAGTGCTATGTGTCTGACGTGATAACCGCAGCGAAACGCGTGAAGGTATGGTAAACAGAATAAAGCAGCGGCACTGCAACATGCAGTGAAATGCGCTGAAACACCGAAAAATAAAGGGATTGAACAGCAAAAGTGATAATTTTTTCAGGAAAAGGGCGAACTACTTTTCCACATATTCACAGCCTGTTTGGCGTGTGTTATTGTGCGGCACATATTGATTTATAGCAGAATATCAATAGAGACACTGAAGCATAAATCCTACACTGACCCGCTTGTTAACGACCAATTAACGCGTTAATAACAGCGATAAGGCAAGCGCGTGTTTTAAAAATCAAAACCTTTCGTCTAAATTTGTTTGCAAAAGATATTGGAGATATTGTGTAACAGATGTTAAAATCTGCTAGGGAGAGAGATATTGTTTTAAGAATTAACAAATTACATTATTTTAATAACGTTGTATTTATGCAGAAATTTTCCACCAAACTCCGCTTCAGGCACTTGCTGAGATTAGCTGTTGTCGCGTGTTCGACGTGCCTGCTCCTGGGCAGTGAAAAAGCCATGGCGAATACTGCGCCATCTTTCGATAGCGGTGCAGCAGCCCATGTAACCGTTTGCCAGGATAATACCACGTTTTCAGCGACTGTTTCGTTGAATAGTATTTTGTCAATCACAGACCCTGACGTCAGTGACGTTGAGGTGTGGAACATTCTGGGCGGCGGCACCATAACGGCTAATGGAAGCCTTTCGGGCTTTGGTGGCGGTTCCTCCACTTCCTCCACAGGCACTTCAATGCCGTCATCTGCTACGTTATCGTACACCAGCAACGCGCACTATGCAGGGTTAGATACCTTTAATATAATAGTGCACGACAACCATGGAGGCGCTGATACCATGACGGTTTATGTGACCATCAATGCCGCTGCGGCTAATCCCGGAACACTAAGTGGTCCGTCAAGCGTGTTTGTGGGCAATACTATTTCCTATACCGGCGCATTGAGCACAGGAACATGGAGCAATACAACGGGCAATGCAAATGTAGATCCGGTTACGGGAGTGGTGACCGGCGTTTCGGTGGGTTCAGATGTGGTTTCTTACACTACCACTTCCACCTCTTGCGGAAGCAGGACGGCAACTTATTCGGTAAGCGTTTACGGGTATCCAGACATCTCCGCATTTGTTCCCAATGCCTACGGTATTCCCATGCAGACGATTACCATCAGCGGTACTAATTTTAATGCTACCACTACCAATGACATTGTTTACTTCGGCGGAGTAAAAGCTAATGTTACGGGTGCAACCACTACATCACTTACTGTTCAGGTGCCTTTTGCCGCAGCATACGGTCCTGTAAGTATCCTGGATACTGTTTCTCACGTTCAGGCCTATTCTGCAAACGCGTTTACACCAGTATATGATACAACTGCAATGTTGTCTCCCCGCATTAGCCTTGCTGCTAAAGTGATGTTCTCGGGCCCTAGAAATGGCTACTCAGTGGCATTTGGTGACCTTGACGGAGATGGTAAGCCAGAGATGGTAGCAGTAGGTAATCACATGGACTCTGCCATGATATTCCAGAACATAGGGTCTGCCGGACGCATTGATGCATCAAGTTTTGCTGCACCGACTTATATGGCCGTTAAAGCCGGACCAACTGCCGTAAAACTGGCAGATATGGATGGAGATGGTAAGCTGGACATAGTGACCACAGCAGCGTCTCACAGTTGTGTAACAATTCTACGCAATACTTCAACCGGAACTGGCAGTATTTCGTTCGACCCCACCAGTTCAAACTACTGGACAACGCCGTCATCACCATCAGATATTGCTATCGCGGACATAGACGGAGATGGCCGTCTGGACGTTGTAGTGGCTTGCGGTCAGGAACCAATAGCAGTAGTAAATAACCATCTGATGGTGTTGAAGAATTTGTCAAGCCCCGGCCACATCAACACATCGTCCTATCAGCCATTTTATATTGATTCGGCAGCGGCTAACTATCATTTGTTTTTATCCGTTGCAGTAGGTGATATAAACGGCGATGGAAAAATTGATATAGTTGTTTCCAACCATGACGATTCCTCGATTCTTATATATCAGAACTTGTCTCCGGACCCGACAACAGCCCCTACTCTGAGCAGCAGCGTTGCCTTCAGCTCAAAATATCGCATCAGCACAGCACCGGCCTTTCCATACCAGGTGGTAATGGGTGATATTGATGGCGACGGAAACGTTGATCTTATCACAAACTTGTCGGAGTTTGCAGCGTCAGGCGCTTCGTCTTCTACTTTCAAAAAAGTTGCTGCTTACCGCAATCTTCATGCAGCTACGGTTGGCTCCGGCAGTTTTGCCGCGCCGGTGACATTTGGGACGGATATTGATCCTATAGGTGTTGCTGTTGGAGACCTGGATGGAGATGGAAAACTTGATGTTGCAGTTACCAATACTTTTTCCGGAACAGTGCAAGTGTTCAAAAACAACAGCACCAGTGGCTCCATCAACTTTAGCCAGGTTGCCGATTCTACCATTTACGGCACCGGATCTGGCGCTTCAGGACCTTTCCCAATTGGTGTTACCATTGCTGACATTGATGGTAATGGGGTTCAGGACCTGGCTGTTGTAAGCCGCAATCCAGCCGAGATCACGCTCTTCCGCAACCGGCCGATCCCAGGGGACACTGCTATCATCGGTGTAGATTCAGTCTGCCAGTTCAGCTCAATTACAATTACAGGCGGTATGCCTGCCGGAAGTCGTAATCATGCCACCGAATACTGGTATGCTACCAATGGCAATGCAACGATAACCATGATGGGTACCAGCAACGACTCTGCCCAGGTGACGGGCGTTACCCCTGGTTACGACACTATAGTTTCTTATGTAGTTGCTTACTCTGATACCAGCCACCGCGATACATTTATTGTTAAAATAAACGCAACAGTTCCTCCGGTCGCAACTACCGGAACAAATAACGTGTGCGTGAATGCACATGACACCCTGAGCAACAGCACGCCATTCGGTATGTGGATCTCCAGGAACGCAAACGCGACAGTTAGTGCAACCGGCGTGGTTACGGGTGTAACTGCAGGTACGGATTCTATTGGTTATGTGATCAATACACCTTGCTTACCTCACGATACTACCTGGTTTGCTATTACCATCCATCCATTGCCGCACGCGGGTACGATCTCTCCGGCTTCTCCGGTTAGTGTGAGCACCGTGTCTTCTACATCGTTCTCTGATGCTGGTGCATCTGGTACTGGCAGCTCGTGGATGCTGACCAATGCTAATGCCAACATCACAAGTTATACCGCAGGAAACCCTAACGTAATTGGTGTTACCAGCAGCACTTCTGATACCTTATTATATATTGAGACCAATGGTTGCGGTGCAGATACTGCCCGCGCATATATCACCATATGTCCTCCGCCTACAGCAGGTACGGTGAGCACAACGCACAGCTCTACTTACTGCATCGGAAACACAGCCAACTTCGATTCGTCTGCAACAGCAACAGGTGGTGGTCACTGGGTAAGTACCAACCACAGTATTGCTACCATTGACCCTGCAAGTGGCGTGGCTACAATCGTGGGCAGCGGTACGGATACCATCCGTTATGTGATCTCCACACTATGTGGCGCTGATTCCAGCTTCATGGCGATCACGGTTACACCAAACCCTAATGCAGGCGCGCTGAGTGCTTCTCCGGTGTCTCCGATCTGCCACGGTACAGGTACAACATTTACCTCTACTGTAGGTTCGGGCGGTTCATGGAGTTCTTTGAACAGCACTGTTGCAGCTATCGGCTCTACAACCGGCGTTGTGACAACAACCGCTGCATTCACCAACGATACTACTACTATTATATATACAGTTACCAACGTGTGCGGTTCAGCACAGGCTACTTCGCTGCTCACAGTTAACGGTCTGCCTAATCCTGGCACGGTGTCGGGTCCTGGCGCTCCTTACTGTATCGGCAACCATCCTAATTTTGATAGCTCTGCTGCGGCCACACCTGGTGGTCACTGGGTGAGCAGCAACACAGCAGTTGCTACCATTGACCCTGCAAGTGGTGTTGCCAACATCCTTGCCAGCGGCTCTACTAACATTCGCTATGTAGTGAGCACGACTTGCGGCAGCGATTCCAGCTCACTTTCAATAACTGTAACTGCAAACCCAACAGCAGGTACCATCAGTTCAACACCTGCTTCTCCGATCTGTCATGGCACAGGAACAACCTTTAGTGCTACAGGCGCTTCTGGTTCAGGTACATGGAGTTCGCTGAACAGCACGGTGGCTTCTATTAACGCAGCAACAGGCGGCGTTACTACTACAGCAGCAACCACTACTGATACAACAACCATCATCTATACAGTTACCAATGTGTGTAGCTCTGCACAGGCAACTTCACTGCTTACTGTAAGCGGTTTGGCTGATGCAGGCACTATCAGCGGTGCAGACTCTGTGTGCGTGGGTTCTACGATCCCTATGACCACTGTAGGCAGCACAGGCGCGGTGACCTGGACAAGCACAACCTCTTCTGCGGCTACCGTTGACGGTACAACAGGTGTGGTGACTGGCGTTGCCGGTCCTGGCTCATCGATCATCGTTGCGCACATAACCAACAGTTGTAATACCGACACAGCGCAGCACATAGTTTATGTGAATGCACTGCCTGATACCGGTACTATCTCCGGCTCAACATCTACACTTTGCGTTGGTGCAACGACTACGTTGACCACTACCGGCGCAGGTGGTGTTTGGAGTGGCGGCAGCGGCAATGCCAACGTCAGCGACCCATCGGGCGCAGTAACCGGTGCGAACGTCGGCCTTGCTGTGATCTCGTACACTGTAGGTTCTGCGCATTGCGGTAGTGCATCGGCTATTTATGATATGATCATTCAGGATGTTCCTGTAGTTGCCTCGATCAGTGGTTCTGCCACCGTGTGTGCGGGCGCTATAACTACTTATACCGACGCAACTTCCGGTGGTACATGGACAGCCTCCAACGGGCATGCTACCGTGGCCAGCACAGGTGTAGGTACAGCCGCTGTGCATGGTATTTCTGCCATAGGCGCAGGCAGCCTGGATACTATCCGTTATACAGTTACCAATACCTGCGGACCGACCTCAGCAACCAAAGTAGTTACTGTACAGCCTGCTCCGAATGCCGGTATTATCAATGGCGGCCTGTCGGATGTACATCTGTGTCTGGGTAGCACAATGACGCTGACTGATTCCGGTGCAGTATTTACTTCAAGCACTTTTGCACCAACATCTTCCAGCGTTACCAGCTGGATACCGATCACAGACACCTCTCTGCAGGTAACTGCCGACGTTGGTGGCACGGGTTCTGATGCCTATGTATTTACTGCCACTAATAGCTGTGGAAGTATGCCTGTTACGATCAACGTGCACGTGGATTCTCCGGTTGCACTTACATCGATCACCGGCCCTGATACAATATGTCTGGGAGCAACAGGTATCTATCACGCCTCTGGCGCTTCTGCTGCAACCGCAGTATGGAGCACATCTCCGATCACAGCCTTCACTGCCACAGTGGATGTTTCTGATTCTATTGAGGCGGACATCAGCTCTTCTGATACGGGTTATTTCTACGTGATCTATACCGGCAGCAACGTCTGCGGACCACACTCTGATTCAATGATGGCATTCGTGAATCCGCCGGCGCCGTCAGCGGGCACGATCACCGGCCAGAATATGATATGCGTTGGCCTGACCACGCAACTGTTCGACACTACTGCTGAGGTAGCTGGTGTATGGAGCAGCAGCGATACCACGTTCGCTTCAGTGAACGGTACCGGTCTGGTAACCACGCACACAGCAGGTACTTCTATCATTTCTTATTCAGTTTCTAATTTCTGCGGAACGAATGCAGCAACAGACACCGTTATGGTGATGCCTGCTCCGGCGCTTGCGGGTACTACAGCCTTCACGGTTTGTAACAACCAGGCGTTCACAGATTCTCTGGAAAGCACCGTTAACCCGGCTGCCTTCACATGGATCAGGCCTGAAGTGACAGGCGTGAGCAACCCTGCTGATACCGGCGCAACCGTTACCTTCAGCGCTGCGCTGAATGATACGACTACTGCGGCTGTAATTGTGAAATACTACGTTACTGTAAGTGCAGGCGGATGTATGGCGAATGACTCTGTTGTTTACACAGTAGAGCCAACGCCAATGCTCACCAGCTCCACTTCTGATACGCTGTGTAGCGGTAAGGCATTCCATTATGTGCCAACCAGCTCTACAACAGGCGTTAACTTTACCTGGACAAGGCCAGCAGTTCCGGGCCTCAGCAATGCTGCCGGATCTGGCGCAGGTACTATCAACGAAACACTGATAGACACAGTTACGACACCATTGCCTGCAGCAGTTGCAGCAACCTATACGGAAGTGCTGACAGTTGCCGGTACAAGTTGTGCAGACACAACTGCGATACACGTATTGGTTGATCCTACAGCTCCGGCTCCGCAGATCACTACATATCCTGCTACACACGACTTCTGCACCAACACTTACGATATGAACTTTGGTGCGGCCACTGTGCCTCCGGCAGGTGTTACTTATTCGTGGACCGCTACAACCGGCATACAGGTTTGGGCTACAGGTAATACACAGCAGTATTCATTGGTAAGTTTCACAGGCGAAGAAACTGGTGGTTGGGTGTATCTGAACTCAAGCATTGGTGGTTTTGCATGTCCTACAAGGGATTCATTTGCTGCAAACGTCAGCTCATCGATCTCCGATCTGCCTGAAGTGATCTACTTCAACAACGACTTCGTTTGTCTGCGTTCTGATGAAGACACTTATCAGTGGGGTTATGACGACGTGTCAACGCTGGATTCGACCATCATCAGCGGTCAGACCAACCAGCACTACTTCCTGGCAACTCCGGACCTGACGCACAACCTGTACTGGTGTATCACTACCCACAACGGTTGTATGCAGAAATCATACTACAATGCTCCGGTTGGTGTGCAGAATGTAACAGCATCTATCGGCGAACTGAAAGTTTATCCTAACCCTGCCAGCGCTCTGGTGAATATTGAGATCACTGAGAATACAGGCGGCGACTATACAGTTGACCTCGTGAATGTAACAGGCCAGCAGGTAGCGCATACCACACTTGTCAACAATAAAGGCCAATTGAATGTAAATGACCTTGCGTCTGGTATTTATCTTGTAGATTGCTATCGCAATGGTGTGAAGGTGGCTACCGCTAAATTTGTTAAAAACTAATTGTAGATCGTTCTAAATTTATAATAGATGAAAAAGATAGTTCTCCTGTTGGCTGCGGCCGTTTCAGCAATTTCTGCTTTCGCACAGGTGAGGGGTGGGGACAACTTCTATGCTCAGAAATGGGTGGTAGATCTGAACCTGCCGGTGGGTGTGGTGATGCAGTCGCCAACGCTGGACACTAAGTCTGTGCCGGATTATACCAATATGGTGAACCCACAGATCGGCAAGACCAAGATGAACTCTGGAATGTCGGTAGGCGGGGACGTTGAAGTTGGCTATTTTATCGGCAGCAGCGGTCACTGGGGCATTGGTGGTGGTGTTATGTACCAAAGCCAGCAGAACCAGATCACCATGGACAAATTCCACGTGGAATACCAGGACTGGGACAGCAAGGGCAACACATACCGCCAGTTGGTGAGCTCAACAGCACCTATCACTGAAAAGCTGACCATGACGAGTGTTAACGTACCGCTGATGCTGATGTACAAGAAGCGTTTCAGCACACGTATCGGTTTTTCTGCCGAGGCTGGTATCCTGTATAACGTGAGCATGAGCAATAGCTATAGCACTGATGCAACCTTCGACTACGAAGCTATCTATGCGTTTGTTCCTGGTAGCAAGGGTTCACAGACTTACTACGATAACAATCCTACTCCTTCTGAGTACGATTGGCTGATCACAAAGGCACAGTACGAGAAACACACCAGCTATACACTTCAGCACGACTTCGATAGCCTGCACAACCAGGGTTATAATGTAGGTCTGGGCATTAAGCCAACCAACAACTCAGGTACTGTTACTTACAAGTCTGGTTCTATTGGCTTTATTTTCCGCCCAACCATCACTGTAAGACTACTGGACAGGCTGCACCTGGCATTAGGCGCTTATTACAGCTACCAGACGTTTAACAACAACACAGTCAGCGGCTTCAAGCTGATAGACAGAATGGGTACAGATTACTCATCTCTGCTGAACACAGTGAAGACTGTTACCGCTTCTAATGCAGGTGTTAGCATTGGTTTCCGCTATTTCATAGGCACTCCTAAGGACAGTCAGTTCGACGGTCTGTTTGACGAGTGATCTTCTGGTATATGATATTGAAAACGGCTGTTCTTCTGAACAGCCGTTTTTTGTGGTGATCGCTGCCGGAAAGCTTAAAAAATTAGGTGCTAAAAAGCTAATTTTGCGCTCGCAAATCATGAGGATAGGTGTCAACACACGGCTGCTGCTTAAGGGAAAGTTGGAAGGGATAGGCTGGTTTACCTACCAAACGCTGGAGCGCATCGTAAAGGCGCATCCGGAGCACGAGTTTTTCTTTTTCTTTGACCGGGATTACGATCCGTCATTTATTTTTGGCCCCAATGTTACGCCGGTCGTGGTGCATCCGCAGGCCCGTCACCCTATCCTGTTCTACCTGTGGTTTGAATGGAGCCTTCCCGCAGCCCTGCGCAAACATAAGATCGATCTCTTTCTTTCGCCGGACAGCTATATGTCTCTGAGCACAAAGGTGCCCACCTGCCTGGTGGTGCACGATCTTGCATTCGAGCATTATCCTGAACATTACGTTACCAGCCATCGCAAATACTGGCGGCATTATTCGCCATTGTTTGCAAAGAAGGCCACGCGGATAGCCACCGTTTCTACTTACTCTAAGGAGGATATCAGCACACGCTACGGAATAGACCCCGGCCATATAGATGTAGTGTATAACGGCGCCCACGACGAATACAGGCCGCTGAGCCATGACGAGCGTGAAGCAGTAAAAAAAGAGTATGCTGATGGCTGCGAATATTTTGTGTTTGCGGGAGCCATACATCCCCGTAAAAATGTGCTCAACCTGCTAAAGGCATTTGTGGCCTTCAAAAAGCACCAGCGCAGCAACATGAAGCTGGTAATAGCGGGCCGCCCTGCCTGGAAGTATGATGAGGTGGAAGAGATGCGCAATTCAATGCCTTATAAGGACGATGTGAAGTGGGTGGGCTATATGAACGTGGACAAATTATCGCGGTTGATAGGCGGGGCATATGCGCTGGTTTATCCGTCTTTATTCGAAGGGTTTGGCATCCCCATATTGGAGGCCTACCAATGCGGCGTGCCGGCGGTTGTGAGCAATACATCTTCCATGCCCGAGGTGGCCGGTGACGGCGCCCTGCTGGTGGACCCGAAAGATGTTGCCGACATTGCCGATAAGATGCACATCATTTACAAGGACGAAGCACTGCGTGCGCGCCTTATTGAAAACGCCCTGCAGCAGGCTAAAAAGTTTGACTGGGATGGCTCGGCCAGGCGACTTTGGGACTGTATGATGAAAGCTAAAAGCAGTAGTTAGCAGAGACTACTTAGTAGATGGTTCAGTTGTAGGTAAAAAGTCGCAAGGTGGGCTATATGGTTACGTCAATCTGCCGTAGAAAGAATGGAGTAAAATCCAGGAACGTTCGTTGATGCAAACTTCATCAATGATTTTCGAGTAAAAATTCTATGGCACGTGGATAATAATAGTGCTCCAGCTTGTGTATCCGTTTGGCCAGCAGCGATGCGCTGTCCCGCACTTCAACCTGGCAGCGGGCCTGCACTATGATGCCGCCGTTGTCATACACCTCGTCAACATAGTGTATGGTGATACCCGATTCTTTTTCTTTGGCTGCTATTACTGCCTTGTGCACATGAGCGCCATACATGCCCTTGCCGCCATAGGCCGGCAGCAGTGCCGGATGGATGTTGATGATGCGGCCACGGTATGCATCGATTACACCCGCCGGGATCTTCCACAGGAAACCCGCCAGCACGATCATCGTAGGGTTGTGGTCGGCGATCTGTTCCATCATCAGCGGCTCGCCGAAAGTGGTCTTATCTACGATCAGGAAAGGGATGTGGTTATCCTTTGCGATATCAAGCACGCCTGCGCCTGGCTTGTTACAAACTATCAGCGAGACACGAGCTTTGTGGTTGGCCTTGAAGTGATCGATTATTGCAGCGGCATTGGTGCCGGCGCCCGAAGCGAAGATGACAATGGAATGCATAATATGCTGCAAAGTTACTCATCTGCGCGAAGTATAAGAGTGACTTTGCTCAGGAGTGGAGCAGCAGACAGCCGGATATGCTTACTTCAGGCGCTCAAATCGTTGGTCCAGTAGAGATTTGAAACGAATTTTATGATCGGGAGATAGAAAGCTATTGTCGATCATTTGCTGCCATGCACTTCTTGCGGTCAGCATTTTCCTAAAGATATTTGCCTGCTGACGGGTATCAAGACCCATTTGACCGAATGAAGCCTCAAAATCTTGGCGTGTAAGTTTGTTTTTTCTGCCATTGAGGGTAAGCGCCAGTTCTTCCCTGTCAGCAGGGTTTACCAGCGCAGTGGCTACCATATCGTAACCCGGAGATAATAGAGGCCCTATGCCAGATTTATAAAGCAAGGAGAAATTCTTTAAGTGCATGTCCGCATTGCCCGTGAGAAAGGAGAACAAAATCTGCTCAGCAAAGTTCACCAGATCAAGACCCGGATAGGCGCTGTATTGTTGTATTGCTTTTGCTATCTGCTCGTATGAACCCCTGTATTTATCTGCGGTAAGCCGCTCGGTTAACTGGCACATGTCCTCCATGTGCAGTTTTGCTTTTTTTACCCGGTCAATTCTTTTGGTGATGTAAGCAAGATTGCCCGACTGCAACCTTATGAGGCTGTGCGGCACCACGCTAATTTTGCTCATCTCGGCCATATGCATGGTAAGATCTTCAACCTCTGGTAAGCCGGGATAGTCGGGAGATGGTGGTTTTAAAATATACGCTCCCCAAAGTCCAACAACAGTAAGGCGTCTTGGCTCCCCTTTTTCTGCGCCTGCTATATCCAAAGACAGTTTACGCTGCACACCAGTCACAGCCATGTGGCTTCTCACTACCTGCCCGGCAAGCTCTTCCATGTCACTTTCACTGTATGGCAGTTCAGGTGCTACGGGCTGACCAAAGAATTTTTTGCTGCACAGGGAATGATACTCCTGCGCGTCGTCAATCAACTCGTTATAGCAATAGAGGCATCTACGCATGGCTGTTATCGGTTATTGGATGAACGCTTACCGCACCGATACAATCCCCGCAGCATTCCAGCAATAGGCCCATGCGGTCGCGAGGGTCGAGTTTCCAGTTTTTTTCAGCGATATGCAGCAGCCAGCCTTCGGGTATCAGGCCGTCAAAAAAAGGGAACAATGTTTTGCTCGTGTAAGGCGCATGCTGAAGCGGAAGTGTCAGGCTTACAGGCGTAGCATTTTCGTTGACTAAATAGGCGTGCTCATAAACAAATCGGTAACCATTTTCATCCTCGGTGAGCCATCCGGCAGTTTCGCCGTCCATTCTTATCTCTGCAGTGCGCATAGCGTTATGTTCTGTTGATAGGCACCGGACCTGCCTCGCAGCCGAAAAGCTTTAATACCTGGTTGAGCTTATCCAGCCGGAGGGTTTCTTTTCCCTGCTCAAGGTCGCGCACAAATCGCAGCCCAACACCTGCTTTTTCGGCAAGTTCCTGTTGCGTAAGGCCGGTTTCGGAGCGCCTGTATTTTACAAAAGAAGCCAGCAACATATTTCAAATTTAGATAAAGGTACGACGATTTCATGAAATTATACCCGATAAGGTATAAAATAGAAGTAAAATGAAATTTCTATACCCGATAAGGTATAATTATAAAAAATAAAAGAAAATTATACCCGATAGGGTATACCTACCGCAACCTGTCCATAGACCGCACCAGCTTTTCATCCTTATTGATGCCAAAAAGGGCCAGCACCAGGAATACGAAAGAAACAGCAGGCAGAATAGCCCCTATCCAGTAGGAGCCTGAAGTTGGCGGTGGTACCATCTTTTCCAGATTAGAAACGCGGGAAAGCACCAGGCTGATGAACGAAAGTGTGGCCAATATGCCCGCCATGGTCATAGCGCGCTGCCGCTTGCGGTTGCGATACATGAAAAGGGTGATCAGTGGCATAAAGATCATCACCAGCGCTACCAGCAGCGAGGGGTAATGATCGGCCGTGCGCAAAACCTGAGATGCAATAGGCGAATTCGCAGGGAATGTCGCCCTGTACAGATCGAAATAAAGCACACCTGCGCCGCAAAGGCCGGCCAGGAATAACCAAAGAGATTGTATGCGCTGTATCATAGAAAATGCCTGTTTACGAACTAAAAATTAGCGGATCATATCCTTGCCAAAATAAGGCTGCAATGCCGCCGGTATCTTTATGCCTTCCGCCGTCTGGTTATTCTCCAGCAGGCAGGCAATGATGCGGGGCAATGCCAGCGAGCTGCCGTTGAGCGTATGCACCAACTGCGTTTTGCCATTGCTGTCCTTATAGCGGATCTTGGCGCGGTTGGCCTGGAAATTCTCGAAGTTGGATACCGAGCTCACCTCCAGCCAGCGTTCCTGCGCCGCGCTGAATACCTCAAAGTCGTAGGTGAGAGCGCTGGTAAAGCTCATATCGCCGCCACACAGGCGCAGTATGCGGTAAGGCAGCTCCAGCGACTGCAGTAGTTTTTCTACATGGTTCACCATCTCTTCCAGCGCCGCATAGCTGTTGGCGGGCTGCTGCAACTGCACGATCTCTACCTTGTCGAACTGGTGTACGCGGTTGAGGCCGCGCACATCCTTGCCATAAGAGCCGGCCTCGCGGCGGAAGCACGGCGAGTAAGCCGTCATCTTCACCGGAAGTTCGCTTTCGGGGGTAATGGTATCGCGGTAAATATTGGTCACCGGTACCTCTGCGGTGGGTATCAGGTAAAAGTTGTCGGCCACTGCATGGTACATCTGCCCTTCTTTATCGGGCAACTGGCCGGTGCCATAGGCGCTGGCTTCGTTCACCATAAATGGCGGGCAATATTCCTTATAGCCGGCATCGGTATTATACACCAGGAAGTAGTTAATGAGAGCCCTTTGCAGGCGGGCGCCCTGCCCGGTGAACAGCGGAAAACCGCTGCCGGTGATCTTATTGCCCAGCTCAAAATCGATGAGGCCATATTTCAGTGCCAGGTCCCAGTGGGGTTGCCTATCGGCGCCGAGTGTGGGCATATTGCCGCCGCTGCGCACCACCTCGTTTTCCTCGGGTGTTTTGCCTGCGGGCACGCTGCTGTGGGGCAGGTTGGGCAGTTTTATCAGGGTTTCCTGCAGTTCCTCTTCCAGGCGGGCCAGTTCGGCGGCTATTTCGCGCGCTTTCTCTTTACCGGCGGCCACCTGAGCCTTCAGCGCTTCGGCCTGTTCTTTCTCCCCCTTGGCCATGTGCTGGCCAATGGCTTTTGCAGCGCTGTTGGCCGTAGCGGCAAGAGTATCATTCTCCACCTGCAGTGCGCGGCGTTGCTCATCCAGGCTAATGACGGCATCTACGAGCTCCGGTTCCTTAAAATTCTTCTTTTTAAGGCCGGCGAGTATCAGTTCTTTATCGGTGCGGAATAATTGTAAAGGCAGCATAACAGTTGCGGTAATTGCAGGCAAATATAATGAAAAGCGGTCGGGGTGGGGTTTAGTTTGTGTGACGAAAGGGACCAGCTTTTACCGTTCGTAAACAAAATCGACCGTTCGTGAACTGTTTTTGGAGAAGTGGCACTGATAAGTGTAGTTTTACTTATCGTCAAATAATGTCTGGAATCACACAAATCGGATATCAATGAAAGTACAGTCGCGAAGCCTATTCTATTCTTTAATTGTTTTGTTTTGGGTTGCCGCGGCTCACGCTCAAATCATGCCTGCCGAAAAGATGACGCAGCAGCTTTTGTTTGTAGAAAATTGCGGGCAGATAACAGACCAGTATGGCCAGTTCAGGCCAGACATTGACTATAGGGTGAAAGCACCCGGTATGACCCTGTTCATTGGCAAGGGCGCATTACACTACCAGTTTGCCAAAACAAGCCACGCGCCGGCAGAGTTGTCGAAATCTGCGCTATGCAGAACTGCTGCAAAAGCGGCAGACAGTTCGCAAACAGAAACCTACCGGCTGGATATGATGCTTTCTGGTGCCAACCCACGCGCCTGCGTTGTGGCCGAAGCGCCTGATCAGTATTACGAGAATTACTACACAAACTTAGTGCAGGCAACAGCCCACTCGTTTGGCCGAATAACCTATAAGGATATTTACCCCAATATAGACTGGGTACTATATATTAAGGAGGGTAAGCTGGAATATGATTTTGTCATTCGCCCAGGCGGGGATGTGCGCGATATAAAGATCAACTACCAGGGCGCCACCAATATTTTGGATAGCGGCAAACAAATAACCATAACCACTCCATTCGGCAAAATAACTGAAGGTAATCTTTATGCCTATGAGCAAAACAGCGGCAAGCCGGTGCCCGCCAGCTTTACATTGAGACGCGACGAACTGACTTTTTCCATTCCCGCTGGCCGCATGAAAAGAAATACAATAGTGATAGACCCAACACTTGTATGGGGTACTTATTTCGGCGGCAATTCGTACGACGCTGCATTTGACGTGGTGCGGGATTCGGCAGGAAATGTTTCTATAGCAGGCATTACGGGAAGTACAGATAATGTGGCAACAACAGGGGCCTATCAAACTTTGCTGGGCGGTAGCACGGACATATTTTTAGCAAAATTCTCTTCTTCGGGATCCCGCCTATGGGCCACTTATTGCGGCGGTATTGGCACGGAGTATATGCATGGTCTTTGCAACGACATTTTTGGTAACCTGTATGTGGCCGTTTATACTTCAGGCGCAATGCCTGTTACCTCAGGTGCGTTCCAGCCTTCATATGGAGGAGGAATGAGTGATGCATATCTCGCCAAATTTAATAGCGCAGGGGAACTGAGATGGGCTACATATTATGGTGGCGACAGCGAGGATGTCGCCACTGCGGTGGGTTGCGATGATGCTGGAAATGTCTATCTCGCCGGAAGTACGAACAGCACCACTGGCATTGCGACTACCGGCTGCTACCAAGCTGGTTTAGCAGGGTCATTTGATGCATTCATAGCGCGATTTGATTCAGCAGGTAGCCGGGAGTGGGGCACCTATTTTGGTGGTGGTGGAATGGACGGTCCTGGCTATCAGATAGCCTGCGATGGATGGGGGCACATCTACTTAGCGGGTAAAACGAACAGCGCCACGGGTATTGCCACGGCAGGCGCCTGGCAAGAAAGCCTGGCAGGCAGCGACGATGCCTTTTTACTGAAGTTGCGTGACGACGGACAGCCAGTTTGGTGCACATACTATGGTAGCGACGACCAAGATGCTGGCAATGGGGTTGTCATTGATGGTTATGGAGACATGATAATGTGCGGGGGCACTGCTAGTCCGTCAGGTATTGCTACACCTGGCACCCATCAGTCGAGCTATGGAGGGGGCGTTGATGCAATGCTATTGAAATTTGATACCTCAGGCTCCCGTAAGTGGGCCACTTATTACGGCGGAGCGGGCTATGATGATGCTTGGAAAGTAGCTTACAGCCATGGCAATATATTTATCATTGGGCGAACACAAAGCACCGAAAACATAAGCTCTACCGGTTCTTATCAGGCCACTCTTGCATCTGGTCTGAATGCATTTCTAGCAGCTTTTAACGGATCAGGAGTTCTTAATTGGGCGACTTATTTTGGTGGCGCATGTTGGTCCGTCGCATATGGTATAGCAACAGATGATACTGGAGACGTATATATTGCCGGTCAGGCAGATAGCGGCTCAAGTAATATCAGTACTCCAGGTTCTTATCAAGCCGTTTGCGGCGGGCCTGCTGATGGATATATTGCAAAATTTGGTGCATTCCCGGCAGGCGTTACGGGAACGCAGCAGAAAGTTGAAGAACTTTTATTATATCCTAATCCTAATAATGGTACGTTCACCCTACAATATGATCTCTATTCCCCTGCCTCAGCCACTATTACCATAGTTAACGAATCCGGAGTCGTTCTCTATCAATGCATCGAGCCTCTTGCAAGCCATTTTGAAAAAAATATTACCCTGCCCGCCCCTAGTCTCGGCATCTATACCCTCAATGTTGAAGTCGCAGGAACTACCGCCACAAAAAAGTTTACTGTAGTTAAATAGCTTGGTCAATTGATTTCCCAGCCCAGCTTTTACCGTTCGTGAACTGTTTTTGTAAATTAAGGTTTGGGAAGGGTAACTTTCCACCCGGAAACAGAGATGTGTTCGTTGAAACCGGACGGGCTTGTAAGAAGCAGAAGTAACAAATTAATAATAGCTGTTTTTTAGCACGGCAAAAGCGTTTCCGGAATACCAGCACCATTAATAACTTTACATAAGCTGATCGCTCTGCTATGAAAAGCTTTATTCGCATCATTCTCCTGCTCATTGTGCTGCCGGCACATGGGCAGTCTTTTTTGGACTCAACGTTTGCTGAAAATGGATTAAGTCTAACATTTGATACCTATGACGGTACATACTTATCAATAGCGATTCAGCCAGATAATAAGATAATTGTAGCAGGGGGGGCAGATGGCGCTGTTGTCAAACGATTTGATCCTACTGGGGTAATAGATAACTTATTTGGTTCGGCTGGCGTTTACACAATGCCGTATATTTCACTCGTTCGCGCTATCGCGTTGCAAAGTGACAGTAAGATAGTCAGTACAGGATTACCTGATTTCAGGCTTGATATTAATGGAACTCTTGATACCACTTTCGGCCATCATGGTCTTGACACATTCGGGGGTTACGCAATAGCTGTACAAGGGGACGATAAAATTCTGATTGCAGGAACTGACCCCCTTGATATCTACCTCTCAGTTGAGCGACAAAAAACGGATGGATTTCCAGACAGCACATTTGGCATCAACGGAGTCGTGACCAGTAGTTTTGCCGGCCGGGCGTGTGGCGTTGCCCAGATGACTGATGGACATATTGTTGTAGCGGGCTATAACCAGCCGCAGTATAAGCTGCTGGCAATGCGCCTGCTACCCGACGGTAGTGCCGATACATCGTTTAACCACTCGGGGATTAACTCCATGTTCGGCGGGGATTCTTATAACATAGCAACGGCTATGCTGTTGCAGCCCAACGGTAAAATCATTGTGGCGGGCAGCGGCACAAGGGGTAGTGAAGGTGAAAACTTCACCATCGTGCGGTTTAATAAAGACGGTTCTATTGATCGCTCGTTTGGTGATACCGGCGTTGTAATTATTGATTTTGCCAGTGATGATGACCGTATTAATGCTATATGCCTGGCGGCTAACGGAGAGATAGTCGCAGCCGGATTTGCCACAATAGACCATCATAAAAACTTTGCATTAGTCCGGTTAGATAGTAATGGACAAATAGATAGTTTATTCGGTATTCATGGCAGGATAACGACAGATATTCACGACAGTGTGGACATTATAAATGCTGTAGCAATTCAGCCGGATGGCAAAATTCTTGCCGCGGGGAATTCGTATTATTCAGGCCATTATTATTCAGCTCTTGTGCGTTATTTGGGGTTTTCCCCTGAAGACTTGCCGTCCGTCAACCAAAAACCAGTGCCCATCCTCTTCCCCAACCCAGCAAAAGGAACTGTTTACATAAAAGGTGAGCTGAATGATATTACTGATGTCACCGTTTCCGATATGCTGGGCAGATGTTTTCCGGCATCAATAGACAAAGCATCAGGTACAATATCATTTATGTGCCCGGCGCCGGGTGTCTACAACTTTTGTTTGCATTTCACAGACAGGCCAGCCATCTCCCAGGCAATAATAATTCGCTAATACGCCTTTTGGCTTTTCCTCGCCGCTATTGGTGTTGCTGCCAGTGGTTGCGCGTGGGCGTTGCACTCCAGTGTTGTGCAGAAAAAAGAAACGTATCTCCTCCGAAACTATCCGTTCGTTAAGGCATTTTACCGTCCCCGCACATCTGCATCATGACGCTTTTTCCGGTCATCATGACCATTATAAGCGTCATCATGCCGGCTTTCGGCAACAAACCCCTGCGCGCGCACTAACTTTAGTGCATGCGCCACTACATCAACACTTCACATGCGCACTCACTCCCCGCACTCGCTCTGGTGAGCTTGTCGAACCACCGGGCCATATCGGGCAATGGTGGAAATTTAAATATGAATACAAGGTACTATAAACCAATGAAATATGACCGAACATCCGAAAACCATTGCCCGATTGGGGCATATTTTGCCATCGGGCAATGCGCCCTGATTTCCCTCGAAGGGCACATTTCCACATTTTAATTGAGCCATTCAGCCATTGAGCTATTGTGCCATTTAGTAAAACGTATCTTTGTCACACTATGTCGCCCTTACAGGAACAGCTCAGTACTTATGAGCAGGAAATAAACAATTTTCAGCCGGCCAATGCTGCCGAGCTGGAAGACTACCGCATACGTTTTTTGGGTGCAAAAGGCATTGTAAAGGCCGTATTCGGAGAAATGAAAAATGTAGCGCCGGAGCAGCGCAAGGAAGCCGGCCAATTGCTGAACGCCTTTAAACAACTGGCGGAGCAGAAATACGAATCGTATAAAGACGTGATGGCCGCAGGCAGCCAGAAGGGCAAGGGTATAGACCTTACCCTGCCCGGCACACCGCTGCCCATAGGCACCCGCCACCCGCTGCGTATGGTGGAGGAAAAGATAGTTTCCATTTTTGAGCGCATTGGTTTCAGCGTGGCCACAGGTCCGGAGATAGAGGACGACTGGCACAACTTTACCTCGCTCAATATGCCGGAGCACCACACCGCCCGCGATATGCAGGATACGTTCTACGTGTCTAAAAGTCCGGACTGGGTGCTGCGCACGCATACATCATCGGTGCAGGCGCGTTTGTTAGAGAGCCAGCCATTGCCCATAAGGGTGATATGCCCCGGCCGCGTGTATCGCAACGAGACCATCTCTGCCCGCGCGCATTGCTTCTTCCACCAGTGCGAGGGGCTGTATGTGGACAAGAACGTTTCTTTTGCCGATCTGAAACAGACGCTTTATTATTTCGTTACCGAGATGTTTGGCGAGCAGACCAAAGTGCGCTTCCGGCCATCTTACTTCCCGTTCACTGAGCCAAGTGCGGAGATGGACATATCCTGCACCGTATGCGGCGGCAGCGGTTGCAACCTGTGCAAGCATACCGGCTGGGTAGAGATACTGGGCTGTGGGATGGTGCACCCCAACATGCTGCGCAACTTTGGTATAGACCCCGAAGTGTACACCGGCTTTGCATTTGGTATGGGCGTGGAACGCATCACGCAGGTGAAATACCAGGTGAACGACCTGCGGCTTTATTCGCAGAATGACGTGCGTTTCCTCAGGCAATTCCAGGCGGGCTAACTCATTTGAAACACCAGGCAACATGAAGACAGCGGGTTTATACAAAGCATGCGCGCCTCTGTTAGGGGCCGCAATGATGTCTTTGGTATTTTCCGCCTGTAATCTTAAATCGGGTTCCATCAACAAGCTGGCCTTTAAAGCCCAGCGCGATGGCATCCTGGAGAAATATGACCGCATACCGCGCGAGGAGATATTTCAGCAGGACTATGGCCGCCGTCTTTATGGCGACCTGATGGACCGCTACAAGCGCACGCTGATAACCCTGAAGGGCGATGCAGATGCCGATGGGGCCAAGCTGGTGGTGGTGGTGCTGACGCCTGAAGTAGGCCATGCGGCCACGCTCAGCAATACCTACGGCATCCCCTTCATCACCAAGAATTGCGATGACCTGGGTATAGACTGGTACGACCTCTCTTCCGTGTTTGCCAAAGAAGATGTTGCACAATTGTCCGTACTGCCCGACGAGGGTGGCTGGACAAAGGCCGGGGCCGCATTGGTGGCCAGCCAGTTGGCAGATATCATCAAAAAATACGACAGTGTCGGCAGCAGCCGCAAACCATCTGTTGCAACCAAGCCTGCAACTTTTGGCGACCTGCAGCCCGGCGAGGATGAAGTGGTAGACCGGGATAAGAACCTGCCCTATCACCTGAAGGTGAACAACCAGGGCCTGCGGATGAACAAGGACCTCGTATTCCCGAAGTCGAAACAGACGGTATTGATACTGGGCGACGGACAGGTGTATAATCCTTACCTGGATAATGACTTCATTGCCACCAACCTGCTGCAGCAGCAGTTTCCGGACAAGGTCATCATCAATGCAGCAGCGCCCAACTATACGCTGGATGACTATGAGTCGCTGTATGAGGAAAAGGCGCGTTTCACAGAACCCGACCTGGTTATCGTGTGCACTAATGGCGACGACATACTCGACTTTTATTTCACCCAGCGCAACCACTATTCACGGTCCCAGAAAATATATCCCGGAACAGATGTAGAGAAAAGCTTTTACCGGGAATTGTATAAATAAAAAAACTTCAGTCATATGGAAGCAAATATGGAAGAACTGCAATACCCTATTGGCCGTTTCAAAAGGCCGGAAACCTATACCGATGCAGACATCAAAGAATGGCTGGGCGCACTGAAAGGGCTGCCCATGTGGATGGACGCCTGTATAGAGAACCTGGATGTGCCCCAACTGGAAACACCCTACCGCCCCGGCGGCTGGACGGTGCAGCAAGTGGTGCACCATGTGGCGGACAGCCACATGAATGCCTACATACGCCTGAAGCTGGCGCTGACGGAGGATAACCCAACCGTGAAGCCCTATGATGAGGCGCTCTGGGCCGAACTGCCGGACAGCAGGCATCTGCCCGTGAACATATCGGTGACACTGCTGCATGCGCTGCACCTGCGTATGGTGCACCAGTTGGAGCAACTGCAGCCCACAGACTGGGAACGCACTTTTTACCATCCGCAGCACAACAGGAATATGGCCATATGGCAACTGGCGGCGCTCTATGCCTGGCACGGGCGGCACCACGCAGAGCACATCATGCGCCTGCGCGAACGGATGGGCTGGTAGTTTGCCCCGCAGGCAGAATTCCTGCCTGCCCCACCAATAAATTGATAAGAACTGACTAAATTAGCCGCATAAACTTTTCCCAATGTTCATTGCACTGCACAGCATCTTCAGGTACGTAGTACTGCTCACCACGCTTATTGTTTTTGTTCAGAGCCTTATGGGCATGATGGGCAAGAAAGAATTTACGCCCGGCAACCGCAAGGGCGCACTGTTCATGATGATCTCCTGCGACATACAGTTGCTGCTGGGCCTTGTGGTGTATATGATGGGTGGTTTTGCCTCCGGCCTCGGTAATGGCGGCATGGCCAACCACTATAGCCGGTTTTATGGCATGGAGCATCCGCTGAGCATGGTAATAGCCATAGTGCTGGTGCATGTGGGCTACAGCGCAGCCAAAAAGAATACCGGCAGCGACCGTAAGTTCAAGGTGCTGTTCTGGTGCTCGCTGCTGGCGCTGCTCATCTTCCTGGCCATGACGCCATGGGCCGGCCGCGCGGATATCGGTAAACCCATGTTCCCCTCGTTCGGGTAATTGAACTGCCGATGTTGCGGAAAATAGTCCAACCCTTCTACACGGCATACGTCGTGCTCTCGTTCCTTATTTGCCTGGCGGTGGTGTTCCCGCTTGTGGCCATTATCAGTTTTGGCAACAATACGGCTGCGCGCAGCGCCATCAATAAGGTGATCAAAGGCTGGGCACACATGTGGCTGTGGGCTATTGGCATGCCGCTGAAAAAAGTGGGCAGGCAGCCGGAGGGCCGTTACATCATAGTGGCCAACCATACCAGCTACATGGATACAGTGGTCATTTTTCCGGCAGTAAGCGGCTATTTCCGTGTGCTGGGCAAAAAGGAAATATCGAAGGTGCCTCTGGTGGGCTACATTTACAAACAGATAGTGATACTGGTGGACCGCAGCAACCAGGTGAGCCGCTCCATAAGCATGCGCCTGATGTGGCGGGTGCTGCGCAAGGAGGGTCACATCATCCTTTTCCCCGAAGGGACATTCAATGAAACAGATGCGCCGCTGAAGAGCTTTTATGACGGGGCCTTTCGCCTGGCAGTGCGCACCGGGGTAAGTGTATTACCCATCATTTTTCCGGATACGGTGGACAGGTGGCACTACAGCGCGTGGTGGAAACTGTGGCCGGGCCGCAACCGGGTAATATACCTGGACCCCATACCTGCGGCCAACCTATCGCCAGAAGACCTGCCCGTGCTGAAGGAGCAGGTGTATAAAGCAATGGAGGAAGCGTTGAAAGAAAGTAGAAGGTAGAGCGTACTCAGTAGATAGTCATTTAGTCGTAAGTAGAAAGTAATAAGCAGGTAGCCAGGTGGGTTTGGGTTCAGTTTTGGGACAAAGTTGGGAGCCGGGGGCTATGGGAGATGGTGTGACGATGAATTATAAGTGGCTGTGGGTGCGGCATTGCGGCTTTGCGGGCAACAAAATGAGGGGAAAAACCAATAAAATCTTTAGATAATTATAAAAAATTGGGTGAAAGTTCTAATTTTATCGCTAACAATCCGAAATCTGTATCAATCATTAAACTGACAAACAGTAAATATGCAAAAGGGAATACTAAGCAAATTTTCTAAACTGGCTGTTATCCTGTGTGCTTGTCTGAGCATGAACACAAACGCCCAGGATATTGTGAAGATTCGCAATCAAAACTATACTTCATACTTCTCCAAGACCCAGCACCTTCCGGTTCTGGTTGTATATACACTTACCCCTGAATTATTTGCGTGCAGCAGGCAGAAAGGCGAGAATGGTGTGTCTATGGATACAGACCCTCAGTTGCCTGAATTCTCAGCACTGAAGGATGACTACGCTTACACGCTGTTTGATCATGCCCAGATGATGTCGCCAGAGGAAAATACCTGCGACAAGGATGCGTATCGCGAGAGCTATTATTTTACCAATGTGATGCCAATGCCTAAGGATCTGTACAAGAGCCTGTGGGGCGAGCTGCAGCAGAAGGAAATGATAAAGGCGAAGAAGTACAAAAAGATAAAAGTATTTGCCGGCACAGTAGGCCGAAACTGGGTGATCGGCGCCAATAACACAATAGTGGTACCGGAGTATTGCTGGAAAGTGATCTACGTGCCCAGCACAGACGAATACCTGTGCTATGAATTTCACAACATCGAGCCATATAGCCCCAACGATAAGTTGGAGCTGCACAAGGTGGACATCAACAGGATAGAATCACTGGCAGGTGTGCATTTTGTAAATGGCGTCATCTCTGCAAGTTATGTGACCCCTACACCAGCTAATAATTAGTCGTTTTACAAAGCTTGGAAATTTTTTTAGCCCTGGTTTTTTAGCCGGGGCTTTTTTATGCCTGCAATGTTACATTGCCGTTGATGGGATGGCCTGTGCAGGTGAGTACCAGCCCTGCAGCCAGATCGCGGGCAGTAAGCACCTCGTTGGCCGACATCCATACCTGTCCGGACGTACATTTTAATGCGCAACTGCCGCACTGCCCTGCCTCGCAGCTATTAGGTAATTGCAGCCTCTGCCGGCGTGCAGCGTGCAGTATGCTTTCAGGATAAGTGCAGTGCACAGTATGTGTCTGCCCGTCTGAAAACGCAATGGTCACATCATGGGGCTGTTGGTCTGGTGGCAGCCTGGTGGCCGCGGGCGTCTTCTCCGCATTAAAATTCTCTCGCCTTATCTGGTCGCCGGACAGGCCGGCTTCTTCCAGTGTCCAGGCCACCATGCGCATATAGTTGAACGGCCCGCAGATATACACGGTGATACGGCTGAGCGGCACTGAGACCTGCTCTTGCAGCAAAACGGGCAGCAATTGTCGATTGAGGCGGGCACGGGAAAGATCGGGCCAGTCGCTAAGCAAATGAACCACGCTTAGCCGGCCGGGAAAGGAATGTCCGAGGGTGGTCAGCTGGCCGGCAAAAACAATGTCGTTGCGGGAGCGGTTGCTGTAGAAGAGCACTGCGCGGGTGTCCGTGTTGCCAAACAGCAGTTCCTTAATAAGCGGCAGCACCGGCGTGATGCCCACACCTGCAGCAAAAAACAGGAACTCCGCGCCGGGCGCTACTACAGCTGGTAATGTAAACAGCCCCGCGGCCCCGGTAGTGTAAAGTGTGTCGCCAATAGCGGCTTTGTCGGCCAGCAGGCGTGAGAACGCACCGTTGTCAATACGCTTGACCGTTATGGAAAGCGGCTCGCCGGCCGCCGGGCTTGAGGAGATGGAAAACGAGCGCCGCTCTTCGCGGCCGTGGCAGGTGAATATGAAAGTGAGGAACTGGCCTGCTTTATAAGAAAGCTGCCCGCCGTTTGCGGGAGCGAGCACGAATGTCTTAACGCCCGGTACCTCTTCGCGTATGGAAGTAATTGTAAGCGGCAGGTATGGCGGATGCTGCGACATTGCAATAAATGTACGGAAGGGCAGGAATAATCACTTAGTTCGGCCAATCCCTAACTTTGGTGACATGAAAGATCTATCGGCGGAGGTGTTTTACCGCACTGCGCGCAGCGGCGGTAAGGGTGGCCAGAATGTGAACAAAGTGGAGACCATGGTCCAGGCCTGTTGGGTGCCTGAAACATCTGCATTGTTCACTGATGAAGAAAAGGCGCTGATACGGGAACGGCTGGGCAGGCGCATCAGCAAAAGCGGTGTGCTGACGGTGCGCAGCAGCGCCAGCCGGTCGCAGGCGGAGAATAAGGCCATTGCGCTGGAGCGGATGCTGCAACTGGTGGATGAAAGCCTGGTGGTAGAGGAAGAACGGAAGGCAACAAAACCATCGAGGGCTGTGCGGCAAAAGCGCCTGGACAGTAAAAAGCAGCAGGGCCTCAAGAAACAGACAAGACAGCGCTACCGCGGCGGCGAGGAGTAGATACACCACTTGCCGGGGCAGCTAAATATTTGAAGTACAATAAGTAAAACAAGTTTTTCAATTACATTTTTATAATTACGTAAAGAAATTTTACTATTTTTATCGGCGCGGCGGGCTTTGCCCGGTTGCTGATGGTCGTGTAATTGGGAGGTGGATATATAGAATTAGTTCTATAAACCGCTGTTTTAGCGTGTTTTGGGATGTTATTTCTTTGAGCTGAGACCATCCAAATGAGTAGTTTTGATCGTCTTATCTATTTGAAAATGCAGATAAGGTGCTCAAAAGCCAATTTAAACGAAAAAACCCGATGAAAAGGATAATTCTGCTGATCATTCTTTGCATCTGCACTACGTTCGCGAGGGCACAGTTCCCTATTACCATGACGGGTTACCCGCTGGTATATACGGGCTGGACCTATGCCGGTACGGGCGCAGCACCAGTGGACAGTGAGTTCAGGATAACCACGCCTGCTACCGGCGAGGCCAACCACGTATATTACAACACTGCGGTGAACATGAGCGACTATTGCAGCTTCACTGCTGATTTTGATTTTAAGATCACTCCATCCTCATCGGGCGTAGCTGACGGTATTGCATTCTGGTTTTTGACCAATCCGCCAACCACCGGTGTAACGGGTAGCGCGATAGGCTTACCCACTTACCCACACGGACTTATACTGATACTGGACACCTACAACAATGATGGAGTTGCCGACAATCCGCTGGCAACATTGCTGGGATATGATGGCACTGTTTATCAATATGTAGAAGGATCTACCACCGGAGTATTGTCGCCGGTAGCTACCAGCCAGAGTTTTATTACGAACGGAGCCTGGCACCATGTAAAAGTGACCTACTACATGGGTGCGGTGAATGTTTATTTCAACTACAGTACTACAGCCACGCTTTCGGGAACATTCAGTTTATCCGGCCTCACAGGTTATTTCGGATTCAGTGGCAGTACGGGAGCTGTTTACAGTACGCAGATGGTGAAGTCTGTTGACATAGTTGGAAGCACCTGCCTGACGCCTGCCAACAACGGGCCGATATGCTCGGGAGACACACTGAAGTTGTATGCGATAGGCGACAGCACAGGCGCTACCTATGCATGGACCGGGCCGGGCGGTTTTACCAGTACTGTACAGGATCCCGTGATACCCGGTGCAACGGTTGCAGATTCGGGTGTTTACATGGTGATCAAGAATGGCGCAGATACAGGATACACCGATGTTGTGATCAAACCAAAACCAGTAGTAACTGCATCGAGCAATGCAACGATATGCGCTGGTATAGACCTTACACTTTTAGCCAGCCCGGACTCGACGGGAGAAACCTTTAGCTGGACGGGACCGGGGGGCTTTACTTCTGCCGTGGAAAATCCGGTGATCACCGCGGCTACGCAGGCTGATACGGGATTCTATACCGTGATCGCCAACTGGAACGGGTGTCTTGACACCTCTACCACCCATGTGAATATTGTGAACCCCGGAACAGTGACGGCTGCAAATAATACGCCGATCTGCTCAGGCGATACATTACTACTTACTTCAACCGACGGAGTGCCAGGTGTGACCTTTAACTGGTCGGGGCCCGGGGGATGGGGCAATACTTTGCAAAACCCCATTATTTATAATGCAGGCACGGGATTCACCGGCGTATATACTGTGACGGCCACGCTGAGCGGTTGTACGGCCACGGCTACAACAACCGTGCAGGTAAATCCGTACCCGCCGCTGCCGAATGTGGCTCCGGTGTTCCCTGCGCCGTGTACAGGGACCAATTTTACGTTCCATGTAACTGCAGATACGCCAGGGGCAACTTATTCGTGGTCTGGCCCTAACTCATTTTCTTCTACCGTTGAAGACCCAACGATCAGCTCCATTGGCACGGCTGCGGGTGGCAGCTATACGGTATGGGCAACTTTTGCCGGATGTACCGATAGTGCAACGACCCATCTATATGTGGATTCGACGCCTGTGACGCCGATCGTCGCCAGCAACAGTCCTATATGTTCAGGGAACACCGTATCATTATCCTCTTCTACTGCCACTAGCGGTATTACTTATGCGTGGTCGGGCCCCGGGTCGTATAATTCCACAGACCAGAACCCTGTGATCGTGAACGGAAATATTTCGGAGACGGGGAACTACACGGTGACGGTGACGCTGACTTCCGTGCATGGTTCTTGTAGTTCTTCTGCATTTACATTTGTGCAGATCTTCCAGACGCCAAGCGCGCCGATAGCGACAACTAATTCCCCGGTATGTGAGGGCGGGCTGCTTATTTTGTCTTCTGTGGCATCGCCTACCTCTGGAACGTATTACTGGAGCGGGCCTAACTCATTTACGTCAACCATAGAGTATCCGCAGATCACGAATGTGGGCATGGCCGCAAATGGGGTTTACTCAGTTTATGAAGTGCTGAACGGTTGCGTGGGGCCGGTATCGTATGATACGGCAACGATCATGCCAAGCCCCGCTACGCCAAATGTCTCGAGCAATTCGCCGGTGTGTGAAGGCGGCACGCTGAACCTCTATGCGACTGATGATACAACAGAGTCTACTATCTCCTGGGCAGGCCCAGGTGGCTTTACATCGCCGCTGGCAGATCCTGTATTGACGGGGATGCCTGTTTCGGGAAGCGGGCTGTACATTGCAACAGCAACACTGGGCAATTGCACGGCATCATCGAGTTTGAATGTGACCATAACGCCAACCCCCAATTTGACTGTAAGTAATAACGGGCCAATATGTGCCGGGGACACTCTGAAGCTATTTGGCAACAGCGACCCTGGAGTAACATTTAATTGGTCAGGTCCATTTGGTTTTGGGTCGGGTAGTGCCAACCCAACAGTGGCCAACTCCACACTTGAGAACAGTGGCGTGTATACAGTGACTGTAACCACGAGCGCATCTACCGGGTCCTGCACCAATACCGCATTTGATACGGCGCTGATCAATGCCTCGCCGGCTCCACCGTGGGTTACGTGGCTCACCTATTGCCAGTATTACGATGCGCCGCAATTGCAGGCAGTAGATGCATCCAATGTTTTGTGGTTCTCCTCAGCTGCTGCGGGTGGTGTAGGTACTGCTGTGGCGCCAACACCACAAACAGATACGCCAGGCATCAGGTATTACTACCTGAACGCTACCGCAAATGGTTGTACCAGTCCTATAGATAGTATTCAGGTAACCGTGTATCCGAAACCATCGGTTACGGCCACCATATCGGCGCCGGATATTTGCCCGCACGACAGCGTAACATTGACTGCGATAGATGCCGATCCGCTGGACGTGTATCATTGGTTCCCGGCAACTTATACGTACGACTCGCTGTCAGCTACCACTGTAGCATACCCGGTAACAGACCTGCAGTACATGGTTGTAGTGACCAACCACTTTGGATGTACTGATTCTGCGGAAGTTGGTGTGCATGTGTATCCTGCGGGTATGATCTTCCTGGGTGTGGAAGACTCGGTTACCTTGTATGCAGGGGAAAGCTACCACATTACACCGGTGACCAATTGCTACGAGCTGGCATGGTTCCCGCCAGCGGGGCTGAGTGCAGACAATATTGCAGACCCTGTAGCGACGCCTACCATCAACACCATGTACACAGTTACCGGCATTACTGAGAACGGTTGCCATGTGCAGGATTCGCTTTACATACATGTATCCGATCTTCCGCTGTATGCGCTTCCCAATGCGTTCACGCCGGGCAACGGAGCAAACAATATGTTCAAGCTGATAGAGGATGGCCTTGCAAGCCTGAATTACTTCAGAATATTTGACCGCTGGGGCGTGCTGGTGTTTGAGACAACGGATCTGAGCCAGGGATGGGATGGGACCTATAAAGGAACAGCCCAGCCGCAGGGTGTATATGTTTATGAGGTGCAGGCGGTGTCGGCTAAGACGAACAAGTTATTTACTATGCGAGGTAACATTACATTGTTACGATAAGTGTATCTTATTTATTGTGTTGAAACAGGCGCCGTTGATGGCGCCTGTTTTATTTCGGGCCAAACGAATATGGAATAAATATAATTGATGGTAACATTAAGTTAATATTGCGGTAACATGGCGGTAACGGTGGCGAAGTTTCTTTGCGGGCAAATTTCACACACTCATGCAAATCAAAAATCTACTAAAAAAGTCCGGCATAGCCGCAACACTTTGTCTTTCTATTGCAAGTGCAGCAAACGCACAGAGCGCAGACACAACCAAACCATTTGTTCCTCATGGCAAGCTGTGGGGTTATGCTTTTGGCGATTACGCTTTTAAGGGCAGCACAGATAACATTGGTACTGCAACGACCCCGGTTTACCGCGGTGGTTCCAATCAGTACACAGGAATGCCAGCAAACGCGAGCACATTCCAGTGGCGCCGTATTTACCTCGGCTATAACTACGAGATCAGCCAGAAGTTTGTAGCAGAATTCCTGCTTGCTGCTGAGGATGATTTCAACGCAGGTCTTCAGAACCAGTCTGCTGGTGATGTACTTGTAAACGGTAAATTCAGTCCGTATGTGAAGCTGGCAAATATCCGCTGGAAGAATATTTTCAAGAATTCTGACTTCGTTTTCGGCCAGTTGCCAACTCCAACTTTTGCACAGGGTTCTGCTCTGAAAGAATATGCAAGGAACACACAGACATCGGAAGAAGTTTGGGGCTACCGCTCAATAGAAAGGACCATCACTGATATCCGTCGTACAACTTCTTATGACTTTGGTGCTGCGCTGCAGGGCTGGTTTGACAGCAAGGGTAACTATGGTTACGATGTAATGATCGCTAACGGTACCGGTGCAAAGGTTGAAAGCGATGCATACAAGACATTCTACGGTGATGTATATGCCAAGTTCATGGACAAGAAGCTGGTTGTAGATCTTTACCAGGATTACAACAAGATCAACTGGGGTACTTATGTAGGCGGCCCTAACGGCGCGCTGTATCATGACCGCCGTATGACCAAGTTGTTTGTTGCTTATAACACACAGAAGCTGACAGTTGGTGTTGAAGCTTTCATGAACACGCTGATGGGCGATGTAAAGGTTACCGGTGTTGATGGTAAGACCTACTACCGCACAACAAAGGCTACAGGCGTATCCATCTTCACAAAGGGCCGCATCACAAAGGAAACGCTTGGTTTCTTTGCCCGTTTCGACAACTACGACCCAACCGGCAACCTGAGCTCAATTGTTAGTGACAAGAATACAAAGTCATACAGTGTGCTGACTTCTCAGTATGACCCAACCAACAAGGAAATGTTTGCAACATTCGGTCTGGACTACACACCGATCAAGAATGTGCACATCATGCCTAACGTGTGGATCAACACATATAACAGCGGTGTAAACCCTGGCGACAAGAATGCAGCAGGTACAGCTTATTCAAGCATGAACTCGGGCATTTCTGGTGTTAAGGGTACAGATGCAGTTTACCGTCTGACCTTCTACTACATCTACGGTAAATAATTGTTTTAACTGGCTCACACACAAAAACGCAAAAAATATGAAAGCAATTAAGAAACTCGCTTTGGCTGCAGTGGCCATAGCCCTTACCGGAAGCACGATGCTAACGAGCTGTAATGGTTCTGGCAATGGCGGTAAGAACGACAGCACTTCTAAAAGCGGTGATGACAACACGCTGCTGGGTGCGGGCAGTTCTTTCGACAATCCGCTGTTCTCTAAGATGTTTGCTGAATATGCAAAAACAGCAGGAAATCCGCAGGTTAACTACCAGTCCATAGGTTCTGGTGGCGGCATCAAGGCGCTGACCGACAAAACTGTTGACTTTGGTGCATCTGATGCGCCGCTGAGCGACGACCAGGCTAAGGCTATGGGTGCTGATGCAGTGCACATTCCTGTAACTGCCGGTGCTGTAGTACTGAGCTACAACCTGCCTGAAGTTAAGGACACGCTGATGCTCACTCCTGATGTTCTTGCTAACATCTTCCTCGGTAACATCAAGAAGTGGAATGACCCTAAGATCGCTGCGATCAACAAAGGTGTTAAGCTTCCATCTACAGACATCGTGGTTGCACACCGCACAGACGGTAGCGGTACTACCAACATCTTTACTACTTACCTGACCAAGGTGAGCAAGGATTGGGAAACTAAAGTTGGCAAAGGATCATCAGTTAACTGGGTTGCCGGTATGGGCGGTAAAGGTAACGAAGGTGTTGCTGGCCTCATCAAGCAAACACCGGGCGCAATCGGTTATATAGAATTGGCTTATGCAGTGCAGAACGGCATGGCTTATGCCAAGATGCAGAACAAGGCCGGTAACTACATCACACCGAGCATTGCCAGCGTAACTGCTGCTGCAAACATAGACATACCTGCTGACGGCAAGGTGTCACTGACCAACACAGAAGCTGCAGATGGTTATCCTATCTCTGGTTTTTCATGGGTGATCATTTACAAAGAGCAGAAGTACAACAACCGCTCTGCAGATCGTGCCAAGAAAATGCTGACGCTGATACAGTGGATGATCCATGACGGACAGCAGTTTGGCGCTCCGCTGAACTATGCACCGCTGTCTGCAAAGGCAGTAAGTGTAGGTGATGCGCAACTGAAGAGCGTTACCTATGATGGCAAGCCAGTATTGCAATAATGACCTATCCTGAAACATAATGGATACACCAATAAATAATGACGTAATTACCCGCAGCAACGAAACGCTGCGGGTAATTACTTCTTCGATAAGCGCGAGGAGCGCGAGAAGCGCGGGCCGCATCAAGCGGTCGCACAGGCAGATAAAGACGGAGGGTGTATTCAGGAGCTCGCTGGTGATCGTGAGCCTGCTGATGGTGGTAATAGTGCTGGCAGTGTTTCTGACACTGGTCGTTCAGGCTATACCGTCCATACAGACATTAGGCGCAGGTTACCTGTGGGGCAAGACCTGGGACCCTGTCCGTGATGTCTATGGTGCATTGCCGTTCCTGCTGGGAACGCTGCTCACCTCGTTCGTAGGGCTTATCATATCAGTGCCATTTTCGTTTGCGGTAGCTATATTCCTGGGAGAATATTATCCTAAAGGATGGCTGCCGAACCTTTTGAAGAATGCGGTTGAACTGATAGCGGCTGTGCCTTCGGTGATCTATGGTTTCTGGGGGCTGGCGGTTATGGTGCCGATAGTGCAGCAACTGGAAATAAAGTTGGGCGTGCCGCCTATCGGGTATGGCATATTTACATCGGCGCTGGTGTTGGCCATAATGGTGATACCCTATGCGGCATCGCTGGGGCGATCTATGATACAAATGGTGCCTTCGGCATTGAAAGAAGGCGCATATTCGCTTGGTGCTACCCGCTGGGAGGTGATCCGCAGTGTGATCATCCCATATACTAAGTCGGGTCTTTTTGCGGGTGTGCTGTTATCGCTGGGCCGTGCGCTTGGCGAGACCATGGCTGTGACCATGGTGATCGGTAATACGACACAGATGCCGCACAGCCTGTTTGCGACAGGCAATACGATGGCGAGCGTTATTGCCAATGAGCTGGGCGAGGCGGATAAGCGGGTATATAACTCTGCGCTTGTGGAGCTGGGCCTTGTGCTTTTCCTGGTGACTGTAGTCATCAATATGATCGGCAAGAAAGTGATCGGCAAGTTCAATTAAGATAAACTTGCAATTCTCCGGGGACGAATGCGCCCTGTGCAAAACAGAACATAATAATGAGCACAAAGATAAAATACAGGATAGGTAAAAGCAGTGCATTCCAGGGGCTGACAATCTTGTTGTCTGTTGCCTGCGTGGTGCCGCTCATCGCCATCCTGGGCTTCATCATCAAAGCGGGGATCACGCATGTGAACTGGGCGTTCCTTGTTAATGTGGAAAAACCAGTTGGCGAAACAAATGGCGGCGTTGCTCATGCGCTTGCCGGCAGCATGATCATCATTCTGATGGCCTCAGTAATTGCGGTGCCGATAGGGATACTTTGCGGAGTGTACCTGGGCGAGAATCGCAACTCAAAGCTGGCTTACTGGAGCAGGTTGTGTGTAGATATACTGCAGGGGGTGCCATCAATAGTAATTGGCATTGTAGCCTATATATGGCTGGTTAAACCTCTGGGTGGCTACTCGGCCATATCGGGAAGCATAGCATTGGCAATAATGATGTTGCCGATAGTGGTGCGCTCGACCGAGGAAACCCTGAAACTGTTACCGGATAGCATTAGGGAGGCGGCATTTGCATTAGGTATGCCATTTCACCGTGTGATATTGAAAGTAATATTGCCGTGCGGCATAAGCGGGATACTTTCCGGCGTTATGCTGTCGGTGGCCCGTATTGCCGGCGAGACGGCACCGTTGCTGTTTACGGCATTTGGCTGCCAGTTTATGAATATAGACGTGCGCAAGCCTATGGAAACATTGCCCCACCTGATCTTTAAATACGCGATATCTCCTTATAATGAATGGAAGGACCTTGCCTGGGGCGCTTCGCTGATCCTGTTGGTGTGGGTATTACTTCTTAACTTTTTGACCAGGTTGATCACAAAACGATGGAAAGTACAATTGTAAAGTCGGTAAACTATAACTCTTACTTCGGAGACAATCACGTAGTAAAGAACGTGAACATAGAGATACCCAAGAACCACGTAATTGCGGTAATGGGGCCATCTGGTTGTGGTAAGACGACGTTTTTACGGGGCATCAACCGCATGCATGAACTGATACCCGGAGCAACTGCCAACGGACAGATACTGCTGAACAATGAAGATGTGATGGCCATGCACCCGATATTTGTGCGCCTGAAAATCGGGATGGTATTCCAGCGGCCCAATCCGTTCCCGAACCTGAGTATCTACGACAACGTTATAGCCGGGTACAAGCTTAACGGCATTAAGCTTCCGAAGGCGGAGCGGGACAATATCGTGCAGCATTCGCTGGAGCGCGTGGCTTTGTGGAATGAAGTGAAAGACTCGTTGAATAAGAAAGGGACGTTTCTTTCCGGGGGCCAGCAACAGCGCCTTTGCATAGCGCGTACGGTGGCTATGGAGCCAGAGGTGATCTTATTTGATGAGCCGACAAGTGCCCTTGATCCGATATCAACCTCGACAGTTGAAGAGTTGTTTCATGAGTTGAAGAAGAACTATACGCTGATCATAGTGACGCACAATATGCAGCAGGCAGCGCGCTGCAGCGACAGAACAGCGTTTTTCTATATGGGCGAACTGGTGGAGTATGATGATACCAAGCAAATGTTCACCAATCCGAAAGATACACGCACACAGAATTATATAACCGGCCGATTCAGCTAACCTAACACTACTGCCATATATGACACAGTTAGAAAATGAAATACAGTCAGTAAAAACGGAAGTGCTCAGTATGTGGGCGCTGGTAGAATCTCAGTTGCATAAAGCGCGCACAGCTATGCTGCATTTTGACCGGGACCTGGCCCGGGAAGTGGTGCTGAAAGAAAAACGGGTGAATGCTTTTGAGCTGAAGATAGACCGCGACTGTGAAAATGTATTTGCTCTTTATTGTCCGGTAGCGGTTGACCTTCGCTTTCTGCTGGCGGTGTTGAAGATCAACAATAACCTGGAGCGCATTGGCGACATAGCAGAAGGCATTGCCAAGTACCTTATTGAAGCGATAACTGATTTTGACAAAGATATTTTCAATAAGACAGGCATGCTAGGCATGTTTGACGATGCGATAAACATACTGGCAGATACCCGCATAGCATTTGAGAAAGAAGACACGACACTTGCGCGCAGCATATTTAAGAGGGATGAGGTGCTGGACACTATTAACAGGCAGGCAATAGAGCGCGTGAGCGAGTGCATAAAATCAGATATCACCACTATGAATGATGCGCTGTATGTTCTGTCGATCATCAGGAAACTGGAGCGGGTGGGCGACCAATCGAAGAATATGGCGGAAGAGATCATCTTTTATGTGGAGGCAAAGGTGCTGAAGCATGGAGATGCGCAAACGAGAAGTATTGCCTGAGGCAAAACAGATAAGCTTATAAAATACCGTCTCCGTTGAGTGTGTTAGTATGGTATTTTATTGTGGCTCCGGTGTAGACCGGAGCTTTTTTATTCCCTGGCTATCCTGATCTTCTTCACTATGTAAGCGTCGCCCCTGAGGAGCAGGAGTATGGCTATTTTGTAGCTGCCTGTGCTACACGAGAAACGACCGTTGACAAATCTGGTGTTGTTCTGAGGCCGGCTGCTGTCGGTAAACGCGAAATTTACGGGTGAATTGTGATCGAAAAAGTTGTGGAGCACAACGGCCGCCTGGTTGGGCGTATAGTTGGACGAAATACCGTTGATGCTTAAAGGCACGATATTGTCGAAATAAGCGGATATGGGGGCGATCTGGTTGCGGCGGATGGAGGCGGTCATTTTCTCCAGCCAGGCATCATTAGTTTGCGCAGAAAGAGGATGAGCGGCAGATAAGACCAGCTAAACTTGTTGCCAAAGCAAATATGAAAATAATTCTACGCATGAATAGGCCAACGCTCCTGCAGGAAGTGCAAAAAGCACGCCGCAGATGCCTGGAACGAGCATCCGGGGCTGCGGCTGTATGGTAAACGGACGAAAATTAACAGAGTCTTTGAGTATAGCCGGCCGGAAGTAGCCAAAGTGTGGATGAGCAGTGAATATTTTAGTAAATTAATGAGTGCCCGGAGGGTGGAAATACTTGATAAAGACGCTTGTTTTGGTTACTTTTGTAATATTGGTAAGCGGCACATACGGCAATAATTGCTATATGAAAAATGCGTTACCTAATCACATTTCACTTCTGACGTTAAGCGGAGGATCTCTTATAAAATATGAGTACTGAAAACGAAGTTTTACAACCATCTAAGCCAGGGGAATACGGTGCAGACAGTATCCAGGTATTAGAAGGCCTGGAGGCGGTGCGTAAGCGCCCGGCGATGTATATAGGTGATATTGGCGTAAAGGGATTGCACCACCTGGTATATGAGGTGGTGGACAACTCGATAGATGAGGCGCTGGCCGGATACTGCAAGAACATTACGGTAACGATACACCACGATAACTCGATAAGCGTGCTGGATGATGGCCGGGGTATACCTACAGGGATGCATGCCAAGGAAGGCCGTTCGGCGCTGGAGGTGGTAATGACCGTGCTGCATGCGGGTGGCAAGTTTGATAAAGACAGCTATAAGGTTTCCGGCGGTTTGCACGGTGTTGGTGTGAGCTGCGTGAATGCCCTCAGTGAGCATATGCACACGACGGTATTCAGAGAAGGGAAGATATTTGAGCAGGAGTACAAGATGGGCATACCCCAGTATGCGGTACGCGAAATTGGCGTCACTGAAAAGCGGGGAACGCTGCAGCATTTTCACCCGGACACAACGATATTCAAGGATGCGATCTACATCCGCGATATTCTTGCGGCGCGCCTGCGTGAGCTGAGCTTCCTGAACAAGGGAATCAAGATAACGCTGGTGGATATAAGGGACCAGGATGACAATGGCAACCCGAGTACGGAGACGTTTTATAGTGAGGGCGGCCTTGTAGAGTTTCTGCGCTACCTGGATGATAACGGGAAGCGTGCTGCATTGCTGTCTGAACCCATATTTGTGGAAGTGTTGGACAAAGAGTCGAATGTATCTGTTGAAGTGGCGCTGTGTTATAACTCGTCGTATGCGGAGCACATCTTTTCTTACGTAAATAATATCAACACCATAGAGGGAGGCACGCACGTTGCGGGTTTCCGCAGGGCGATCACCCGTGTGTTCAAAGCATATGGCGATAAGAACAAGCTGTTTGAGAAAGCGAAAGTGGAGATAACGGGAGATGACTTCCGTGAGGGGTTGAGCGCTATAGTATCAGTGAAAGTACCCGAGCCTCAGTTTGAAGGCCAGACCAAAACCAAGCTGGGCAACAACGAAGTGATGGGTATAGTTGACGTGGCGGTGAGCAGGGCACTGGACATTTTCCTGGAGGAGCATCCGAAGGATGCTAAGATGGTGATAGACAAAGTGATACTGGCTGCCCAGGCGAGGATGGCTGCGCGCAAAGCCCGCGACATGGTGCAGCGCAAGAGTGTGCTGACCGGAGGCGGGATGCCTGGTAAGCTTGCGGACTGCTCGGACAAGGATCCGGAGAACTGCGAGCTGTACCTGGTGGAAGGAGATTCGGCCGGTGGTACCGCCAAACAGGGTAGGGATCGTAATTTCCAGGCGATACTGCCACTGAGGGGTAAGATACTGAACGTGGAAAAGGCGCAGGAACATAAGATCTATGAGAATGAGGAAATAAGGAACATGTTCACGGCACTGGGAGTGAGCATAGGCACACCGGAGGATCCGAAGGCGCTTAACCTGACCAAACTCAGGTATCATAAGATCATCATCATGACCGATGCGGATGTGGATGGCTCGCACATTGCCACGCTTATCCTTACTTTCTTTTACCGCTATATGGAAGACCTGGTGAAGCAAGGCTATGTTTACCTGGCACAGCCACCATTGTACCTGGTAAAGAAGGGCAAAGAACAGCACTATGCCTGGGGCGAGAGCGACCGAAAGATGTGGGTGGAAAAAATGGCCAACGGTAAAGAAGACAGTGTGAACATTCAGCGCTATAAGGGTCTTGGAGAGATGAATGCCGAGCAATTGTGGGAGACGACTATGAACCCGGCTACAAGGACGCTGAAATTGGTAACTATAGACAGCACAGCAGAGGCAGACAGAACATTCTCTATGCTAATGGGAGAAGAGGTGGCGCCTCGCAGAGACTTTATTGAAAGTCATGCGAAATACGCGAGAATAGACGCTTAATAGAAATAATAAAGAACCGCCTGACACGGCGGTTTTTTCTTGCTAAATAATTTATAAAATTTATGTGTTAATTGCTGACTAATGTTTATTATTGTAAAATAAGGTTATTCAACTAACGAGGCACACACCCACGGCTGATGAATCAATTACTTGAATTTTTTAGCCAGCTTACTGATACATCTGACTGGCCGCCGAGGTGGCATTGTGGCAGATGGAGCCAGTTTCATGGGTGGTTGTATATTATCAGCGACCTGATGATATGGGCGGCATATTTTGCCATACCGCTGATCATCATCCGTTATATTACGAAGCGGACCAGCCAGCATTTCAAGCGTTTGTACGTTTTGTTTGCTGCGTTCATACTGGCATGTGGTGCGACTCACTTCCTGGATGCGCTGATGTTTTGGGTGCCGGCATACCGGCTATCTGCCCTGGTGAAATTTGCAACCGGCATTATCAGCTGGGTAACCGTTTTTTCGCTGATAAGAATATTGCCTCAGGCGGTTAAGACAAAGACCAGTAAGGACCTTGAAGAAGAACTGCGGCTGAAGCGCGAGGAAGAGCAGGAGGCAAGAATGCTGACTGAAATACAGCAGGAGATCATCAGGAATAAGAATGTGGAAATAAAGTCGGCCGAGATCTTGTTCCGGGCGATAGTGGAGAACGGAAGTGATGCGATATGCCTGATGGACGGGGACTTTAATCCGTTTTACAGGAATGCCAGGGCGAGAGCATTGCAACAATGGCTGGGCATTGAAAATGATGGTGATTCGTGGATAAAAAGGATCGCTGACGAGGACCGGCATGTGCTGGAAGCACTTCAGAAAAATGTGCTGGGCAGGCAACAGCAATCGGGAGAGCTGACGTTCAGGGTGAAGAATAAGGAAGGGGCAGTTGCATGGCTGGCGGCGACGTTCACCAACATGCTGGATGATGCGCATGTAAAAGCTATCGTTGTATCATACAGAGACGTGACGGAAAAACGGAGGCATGAAGCGGATGAGGCGCTATTCCGGTCGATCGTCAATTATTCTGAGGATGCGATCATCAGCCGTGACAAGGATGGGAGGATACTCACCTGGAACCATGCTGCGCAGCAGATATTTGGTTATACGCCGGAAGAAGCGATCGGCAGTAAGCTTAGCCCGATGAAGGCGGGAGAGACGGGTGAGGAAGACGGCGACATTTTGGATAGGATAACGGGTGGAGAGCACATAGCGAGCTATGAAACGGAGCGATATAGAAAGAACGGGAGTAAGGTGCATGTGTCCGTGACGACCTCGGCAATTGTTGATAAAGAGGGGACGGTTATTGGTATATCGGAGATATGCAGAGACATAACCGGAAGGATAGAAACGGAAGGGCAATTGGTGAAGAGTGAACGGACATACCGGACGATAGCTGCGAACCTGCCAAAGTCTGTAGTAACCATTGTGAACCGGGAGCGCCGCTACCTGGTGGTAGAAGGAGAAGGGTTAGGAGAGTTAGACTATGACAAGGCAAAGATGGAGGGTGTTATAGAAAGCGAAGTGCTGAGAGGAGCTGATTACCCGATCATAAGAGCGTGCAAGGACAGGGCATTTGCCGGCGAGATGGTGACAGATGAGATGACTGTAAATGGTGTGCACCTGCTGGTGCGTTATGTGCCGCTGAGGGATGAGGACCATGATGTATATGCGGTGATGACCATTACCATGGATGTTACTGAGATGAAGAATGCGATGCTTGAAATAAAGGAATTGAACGATACGCTGGAGCGGCGTGTGCGAGACCGTACCCGCCAACTGGAGATAGCCAATAAGGAGCTTGAATCTTTTTCATATTCTGTGTCGCATGACCTAAGGGCGCCGCTGCGGATCATCAATGGTTATTCGGAGATACTTACGCATGAGTACAAGAGCCAAATGGATGGCGAAGGACAGCGCATATTGCAGACCATCATCAACAATACGCTGCGGATGGGCACACTGATAGATGAGCTTTTGCGGCTGTCGAGGTTGGGCAGGCAGCAGCTGGTATTCAGGGAAACGGACATGAACGAGTTGATAAAGGCGGTGATGGAGGAGCAGATCATATTGCCGGAGAAGCCGGTGATCCTGAGGATGGGCGTGTTGCACAAGGCCGAATGTGATGCGATACTGATGAAGCAAGTGTGGTCGAACCTGTTGTCAAACGCGATCAAATATTCATCGGGCAGAGCTGAGTCGTTGATCGAAATAAATTCTGAAATAAGGGAAGGGGCGGTTGTATTTAGCGTGAGTGACAACGGCGTGGGTTTTGATATGCGTTATTCGGACAAGTTATTCGGCGTGTTTCAGCGGTTGCATAAGAAGAGTGAATTTGAAGGAACGGGAATTGGCCTGGCGCTTGTTCAGCGAATAGTTTCGCGGCATGATGGAGATGTATGGGCAGAGGCAGTACCAGACCAGGGGGCTACATTTTACTTTACACTACCTTTAAACAACAGTCATGACAGAACAACAGAAAGTAGAGATATTGCTGGTTGAAGATGACGCTGATGAAGCGGAACTGGCACTGCGCAGCCTCAGGAAAAATAATGTTGCCAATGAGATCGTGCATATAGAAGATGGTGAGGAGGCGCTGGAATTCATATTTGGAACGGGGCGATATGCACACCTGCAATCCGGTATGAAGCCGAGGCTCATTTTACTGGACATAAACCTGCCCAAAGTGAGCGGTATAGAGATATTGCGGCAGATAAAAAGTAACCCGCAGACACAGATGATACCGGTAGTAATGCTTACCTCATCGAAGGAAGAAAAAGACATTGTGGAGAGTTATAAATTGGGAGCAAACAGTTATATTGTGAAACCAGTAAACTTTGAATCATTCAGTAAAGCGATCACTGAACTGAGGATGTATTGGTTGTTACTGAACCAACCGCCTGTTATACGCGAAAAATAGAAGTTATGCTGAATTTCCTGTTGCTAGAGGACGATGAGTTTGACATTTACCTGATAAAGAAAGTGCTGACGCGTGCGAAGATCGATCATGCTATTGTGGTTGCGTCTGACAAAGCGTCGTTCAACAATGCGATACAAAGCGGCAATTTTGATGTAATACTTGCGGACCATTCACTGCCACAATTCAACGCCACAGAGGCATTGGCAATTTTGCAGGAAAAGGGGATAACTGCGCCATTTATCATAGTAACGGGAACCATGTCGGAAGAGTATGCTGTTAACGTGATGAAGTCGGGTGCAAGCGACTATGTGCTGAAGGACCGGCTGCAGCGGCTGCCCAATGCGATACTGAGCGCTATCGAGAAAGACAGGTTCAGGACAGAGAAGGATCAGTACTACAATCAGTTAACGACAAGAGAGGAACTGCTGAAAGAGGCAGAAAGCCTGGCGAGATATGGAAGCTGGGCGAAGAACCCGCATACAGGGATCTCTTACTGGTCGGATGAGAAATACAGGATACTTGGGTACGAGCCACAATCTGTTGAACCGAATTTTGAGAACTACCTGGCCAAGGTGCATCCGGAGGACCGGGAAAATGTGCGGCGATTGTATAAGATGGCGTTTGAGGAGTTGCATGTGCAGGAATACAGTTGCAGGATAATAGGGGACAAAGGCGAAATAAGGCATATACAGGCAGAAGTGTTTCTGGAGAAGGACAAGGATGGGAAAGTTAAAAAGTTGAATGGGCTGATCAGGGACATTACTGCAGACAAGGAAGCGGAGCAGCGGATCAAAGAGAGCGAACAGAAGTATCATGGATTATTTGAAAAGAGTCCGATACCGCTTATTGTTTTTGAGCGAAGCACCTTGCGGATACTTGATGTGAATGAGGCGGCGACAGAGGCATATGGTTATGCGCGGGAGGTGTTTCTGACCATGTTTATTTCTGACATATGCGCTGATGAGACACGGGGAAGTTTTGATGAACTGCGGCAGTCGATCGAGGAAGGTTTTACTGACAAGAGTGTGTGGCGGCACAGAAGAAGGGATGGCGGCATTATTTATATGGAAGTGAGCCTGAACAATATACTGTTCGGGAATAAGCATGCCGGTTTGTTTTTATGCAATGATGTGACCGAAAAGCGAGCCACTGAAGATATATTGAGGCACAATGAGGCTCAGTTGATAGCGACACAACGCATATCGCGTATAGGAAGTTGGGAGGTGGACCTGCGTGGCGGCGTCGGGCTGGTGAGTGACAAAATAAAGTGGACGGATGAGATGTACAGGATATTCGGACTGGAGCCCGGTTCGGTGCAACTGACAGCAGCATATTTTCAGAGCCTGATACATGCTGATGACAGGGACATGATAGAGAAAGCGCTCGAGGACACACTGAGGCGGAAAAAAGACCTGAAGGTTGAGTTCAGGATCGTGTTGCCGGATGGCTCGATAAGGATAGTGAGTGAAATTGGTGAGGTTGTGTATGATGCGGCAAGCGGCCAGGCCATTAAGATAACCGGGACAGCGCAGGATGTGACAGAGAGAAGAAAGGCAGAGGACCAGTTGCGGACATCGGAAGCCAACCTGAGAAGCATTTTTGACAATACGGAAACTGCTTATGTATTGCTGGATACGGAGCTGCGGATATTATCTGTAAATAAGCCTGCGCGCAAATTTTCGGAGACGCATTTTAAGTTGAAAGTTTCGGAGAAAAGCTATGCCCTGGATTATTTTCCGGAAGACAAGCAGGTAATGATCCGGAGGTCGCTGAAGAGTGCGCTGAAAGGCGGCAATATAAATTTTGAGATCAGTTTTCCGGAGCCGGATAACACAGCAAAATGGTATTATGCGCATTTTCATCCGGTGTGGACGATGGACAAGGAGGTGATCGGGGTGATCATGTCGTTGAGAGACATCACTGAGCGCAAGCTATCTGAACTGCAGGAAAAAAAGATAGCAGCAGAACTGATCCAGCGGAATAAGGACCTTGAGCAATTTGCGTATATTATTTCTCATAACCTGCGTGCGCCGGTGGCGAACATCAGGGGGATATCAGAAGCATTGCATGATGGGGACCTAACGGATCAGGATAAAATTTTGTTCACAGAGGGGTTGATAGCATCGGCTAAAAAGCTTGATAATGTGATCATGGACCTGAACCATATTTTGCAGGTGAAGCACGAAGTGAATGAAAATAAGGAGCGTGTGCAGTTTTCGCAGATAGTGAATGATATTAAGTTCACGCTCAGCGGTATGTCGGATGCGGATATGTTCCAGATAACGCATGATTTTAGTGCGGTGGATGAAATGACCACTCTTAAAAGTTATGTACATAGTATCTTCTATAACCTGATCTCAAATAGTATCAAATACCGCCAGCCACAACTGGCGCCGGTCATTGAAATTTCAAGTGCGAGGAATGGGGACCGGATAGAGCTGAGATTCCGGGATAATGGGATAGGGATAGACCTGGAGAAGAAAGGCGAGCAGATATTCGGGTTATACAAGCGGTTTCACCCGCAAATGGCAGAAGGAAAGGGGATGGGCTTATACATGGTGAAAACACAGGTTGAGACATTAAATGGAAAAATAAGTGTGCAGAGCAAAGTGAACCAGGGTACAGAATTCAGGATCGAATTTTTGCTTGGGGAAGATGCTAATTAGATGATTATGAAATAATCAGTTTAACTTGCGATTCGAATCGTGTTGAGACAAACGAGCTATTATGAACAAGCTACCACATTTTGTAGTTATTGATGATGACCCATTGAATAACAAGATATGCCGGGTGTGTATTGAAAAATCATATCCCGGAGTGGAGGTAACCACTTTCACTGATCCCGTGGCAGGGTTCAAGCATATTTCGGAAGGCTACGCAAGCAGTGAAAATTTTGTGTCGTTATTCCTGGATATCAAGATGCCGATGATGGACGCGTGGGATTTCCTGGAGCGGTTTGAGCAGCTTGATGAAGGACTAAAGAGCAGGGTGAAAATATATATTCTCTCTTCGTCGGTGGACAAAAGAGACATGGAACGTGCGCAGGCCAATAAATATGTGGCATATTATCTTATAAAACCACTCACTATTGAATCGATAAGGCTGCTTACGCTAGTGCAAAAGAAAAAGGAGAATTTCCAGTAGGCTCATCACCAAAGTACATATTCGGGTATTTTCGTTATTCTTAAATTGTTTATTAACGCAATAACAATTTAAGTGCAATGTTATGCTTATTTTTAGGCAGAGTAATTGGAATAACTTCATGAATAAGAACGAGGTTAGAAGGTGGTTTGGCAATGTGAACCTATCCCTAGTTTTACTGACGCTGCAACTTTTTTTTTCTATTAATGTGTGGGCGCAGAGCCCCACGTTGAGCAGTGTGGCTCCTAACAAAGCTGGTGTTGGAACATCTGTCACAATTACCGGAACTAATTTTAATACAACGACCAGTGGGAATATTGTGCGTTTTGGCGCTACAAAGGGCAGCGTGACGTCGGCCTCGGCAACGTCGCTGACGGTTACGGTAGATTCCGGAGCTAATTTTAATGCTATTTCTGTGTGCAATACCAGCACACATCTGACCGGATATGAGGATTCTGCATTCAGCCCGACATTCGCCAATACCTATTTTGATACTGGGATAAATTTCAAATGGCGCTTTGACATATCGGTGGGTAGCGGGCCATTTATTGCAGCGATAGGGGATATGGATGAGGACGGCAAACCGGACCTAGTTGTTGCGAGCAAGAATGATTCAAAAATTTACCTGTTGCGCAACATTTCTGCAGTGGGTCACCTGGACAGCCCTTCATTTGGGCCGCCAATCGGCTATAGTGTATATAACCAGCCGACGAGCGTGAAACTTGTAGATATAGACGGGGATGGCCACCTGGATGTGGTAGCAACAGATGTTGGCGGTTATAAATTATCTGCGTTTCATAATTCGTCGTCTCCTGGTAGTTTATCTCTGGCTGCGAGAGTGGATTTTTCTACTATTCCTGCGGCAGCTCCCTATGTAGTGGCGGTTGTGGACCTGGATGGAGATGGGTGGCCGGAGCTGATAACCACCGCGGCCTATTCTGATGAAGTAACCGTATTTCACAACAACGGTATTTATGGCTCTATTTCTTCTTCATCTTTCGGGAGCCCGGTAAATTTTGCGACCGGAAGTTTCCCGATAGGGCTGGCAGTGGCAGACATTGATGGCGATGGTAAGCCAGATATATTGACAGCAGACAGTGCCGGACATGCGATATCGGTATTGCGTAATACAAGTACGACCGGTACATTAAGTACGAGTTCTTTTGCGACACATGCTGACATACTGACCGGGGCCACACCCATAGATGTTGCCGTGGCAGACATTGACGGCGACGGCAAACCAGATGTGATCGTGAGTAATAATTCTGTGGACTCTATTGTCATTTTCCGGAATACGTCGTCATCCGGCACCATTTCGTTTGCGGGCAAGGTGAGCTTTGCGAGCGCAATATATCCGACAGGGCTTGTGGTGACAGATTTTGACGGAGATGGTAAACCAGATATTGTTTCGACAACTGTGGCCCCTGCAAGTGCCACTTATGGCCTGATATCTGTTTTCAGGAACACAGCTTTAGCAGGTACAATAGATGCATCATCATTGGCCCCTTACAATACATTCAGTGTAGGGGGGTGGCCATTTGGTGTAACGGCCGGGGATCTTGATGGCGATGGCTATCCGGAGGTAGTGACTGCGAACTATACCAATGATGATATTTCGATATTGAAAAATTACCCGTTGCCTCATGTTGGCAGGATAGTGGGTGACACATCGTTTTGTTTCAGCGGATTGAATGACACTGCAACTTTTACGGATGCAACAGCAGGCGGAACGTGGAGCGTTTTCAATACAAGTGTTGCTACGGTGACCGCTGGTGGCCTGGTGACCGCGCATGCTCAGGGGACGGATACACTTTATTATACCGTAGTGGCTGGCGGAGATACTAATTATGCTTACAGGGTACTTATAGTTGATACTACTGCTCATGTTTCGGTGATAAGCGGCCCGAGTTATGTTTGTACAGGAAGTCATGTCACCCTTACGGATACTGCGCATTTTGGAAGCTGGTCATCCTCATCCGGCGCAGTAGCCAGCATTAATGCAACAACGGGAGTGGCGACCGGATCAACGCCCGGCACAGTAACCATTACCTATACTAAGACAACAGCCTGCAATACGGCAGATACGACGCGGGCATTGATCGTGTATGCATCGAGTCCGGCTGCGGGAACAATCAGCGGGCCGAGTACATTTTGTGCAGGGGACACGGCAACATACAGTGATACGGCAAGTGGTGGAACCTGGAGTGTAACGAATAGCCATGCCAGTGTTTCCGGCACCGGTTTCCTGACGGCAGTATCGGCGGGAACCGACACGGTGGTATATACCGTGTCTAATCCGTGCGCGACAGCAGTTGCCAGGAAGATAATTACGGTTAACCCTGCACCTAATGCAGGCAGCATAAGCGGGCCATCCGGTGTTTGTGCGGGTTCGGCGATATCTCTTTCGGAAACATCGGGATCGGGGACCTGGGGTGCAACCAATGGACATGCCACAGTTACCGGCAGTGGATCGGTGAGTGGCGTGACGACGGGAACGGACACGATCACCTATAGTGTAACAAACAGTTGCGGAACAGCGGTGGCTACCCACGTTGTATCTGTGATAACAGTGGGGTCGGGCGGCGCGATAGGCGGATCGGCGACAGTGTGTATAGGCAGTACCGACACATTGAGTGCTGCACCGGCAGGAGGTACCTGGGCCAGCAGCAACGGATTGATAGCGACAATAACACCTGCGGGAGTAGTGACGGGACACGCAACGGGATATGATACCATTACTTATTCAGTATCTTATTCGTGCGGAACGGCGGTAAGCACGCTGCCGATAGCGGTGAACACTGTTCCGATGGCAAATGTGATCACCGGCCAGGACTCGGTGTGCAGCGGGGCGACGATCTCACTTTCAGATACCGCATCTGGCGGTAGCTGGGGCAGCCTGAACGCGGCCGTGGCAACGGTATCTGTTTCAGGGGTTGTGACCGGCCACAGTGCGGACACCACCACTATAACTTATATTATCAACAATGGTTGCGGTAATACAGTGACCGGTTTGACAGTTGATGTAAGGCCATTACCTTATGTGGGTCCGATAACCGGCACAGGCGCTTTGTGTGTAAGCGCACCGGGCACTACACTGAGTGACGCAGTGCCTGGCGGCGCCTGGAGCAGCAGTGACCTGGCGGTTGCACAAATAGATACAGGTGGAGTTGTGACAATAGCCGGCGCCGGCACAGATACGATCCACTATTTGCTGACGAATGGATGCGGCACGTCGGACTCGATAAAAGTGTTGATCGTTTCGCCTATGCCAGTGGCCGGAACTATTTCCGGTGCAGCTAATGTTTGCGTCGCATCGACGATTACGTTAAGCGATACTGCGACTGGCGGAGTGTGGAGCGTGTATTCGACAACAGTAGCCTCGGTGTCTGCAACGGGAGTTGTGACCGGTCATTTAGTGGGGACGGACACAGTGTATTATACAGTGACCAATGCCTGCGGAACCGCGATAGCGAAGAAAGTTATTACGGTGAGCCCTTCTGCGGATGCCGGGACCATCGGTGGCACACCGGCCTTATGCGTTGGTGCGCACACGCTGCTAAGTGACACCGTGTCTGGAGGAACATGGAGTTCGGAAGACACGGCGGTGGCGCAAGTGGCGAGTGACGGAACAGTGACCGGCATAACATCGGGCACAACGCACATTAGTTATACGGTGTCCGGAACATGTGGTAGTACGAGCGCTACGATACTGGTGACCGTAGGTACAACGAATGGATCGGGAACAATTGCCGGTGCGGCGTTTGTTTGTACAGGAGCTTCCATAACGCTGACAGATACAACAGCAAGCGGAACATGGAGTGCCCAAAACGGAGCGGCGACTGTGACAGGAGGAGTGGTTGCAGGCATAACTGCCGGGACGGACACAATTTATTATACGATCACCAATACCTGCGGAAGTTCATCGGCATCGAAAGTGATCGAAATAAAGCCGCACCCTGCTGTAGCGCCGATAACGGGTCCGGTGTTTGTGTGCACGGGCGCAGGAGTGTTGCTGAGCGATGTTACGGCAGGAGGTACCTGGAGCATTAGCCCGGCGAGCCTGGGCATTGCAACAATAAACGGCGCCGGGTACCTGGCGGGTGATGCTGCGGGATCTGCCATAATATCTTACAGCGTTTCCGATAGTTTCTGTTCATCCGTGGTAACTGATACAATAACTGTAAGGCAGAAGCCGGCACTGACATCGCCGTTAACGGCGCCGGCTATTTGCGACAGCACCCGATTCTTTTATCAGCCCGTTGCAAGCATATCCGGAGCCACCTTTGCCTGGACGAGAGGGGTTACATCAGGTATCAGTAATACTGCCGCTTCAGGCAGTGACACAATTAGCGAGACGCTTAACAGTACCATTGATGTGCCAGTGAATGTTGGATACCTATACGTTGTTGCCGTGAATGGTTGCAGCGACACCCAGCAAGTAATGGTGACGGTGAATCCGACACCTGCGTTGACAAGCGCGCTGGCCGATACGGTGTGTGGCGGAACCCCGATAAACTATATTCCTCAAAGTAGCGTGGCTGTGACAACTTTTGTGTGGACAAGAGGAGTGACGGCGGGAGTGCTGCCCGTGACGGGATCGGGAAGCGGTATTATTGCCGAGGCGCTGGACAACACCACAACCACGGGGATAGATGTGGTTTACATATTTACGCTTACTGCTGCTGGCTGCGGTGATACTGCAGATGTACATGTGCTGTTGGAACCGGCTGCAACTGCGCCTGTTATTGCAACTAATCCACCATCAGTGATCTGTGACGGGGTGATGTATCAGAATTTTGGCGCGGCAAGCGTTCCTGCTCCGGGAGTGCAATACGCGTGGACAACAGCGGGCGGCGCGCAGGTTTGGGCGACGGGTAATACTGAGCAATACTGCCTGGTAAACTTTGAGACACCGGGAATAAACTGGGTCTTTCTGACCGCGACAATTGGCGGGAATAATTGTATTGCCAGAGACAGCTTTGCCGTTTCGGTGACCCTTGACCACAGTGACCAACCAGAAGTGTTGCGAACAGGAAATAATTTTGTTTGCATACCGGATAACGAGGAGAGCTACCAGTGGGGGTATGATGATGCGCAGACGCTTGATTCTACCATGATCCCTCATGAGACCGATCAGGCATATTATGAGCCGGACCCTGATTATGCGCATAAGTATTACTGGGTAATGACGACATCGCACGATGGCTGTCAGCAAAAGACCTATTATTTGCTACCGACCAGCGTGGCGACGCCAAGCAAGGAAAACGGGACGATGGATGTGTACCCGAATCCTAATAACGGGACGTTCATGGTGCGTGTAAATTCTGCTGTTACTACAAATGTGCATGTAGAGCTGACCAATGCTACTGGTCAGAAGGTGCAGCGTTTTGACATGCCGGCGAATTCGACAAGGGAAATCAATCTCTCCGTGCCAGCGGGAGTTTACTATTTGCATGCTGTGGCCGGAGATGCGGATCACGTGCAGAAAATAGTGGTAGAGTAGATCTGTAAATAACACCACACAATGTAGCGGCGGCGCTGATTTGCAGTGATCTTGCATGCAGATGTACCGGCATGATGACGTTAATTTCGTGTCATGATGACGGAAATAGATGTCATGATGCCATAAGGATTTCGACGGTTGGGAAAGGCACGCCACCTTTGTGCTGCAAAACAACGATTTCCCTATCATGACAGAAAAATTCAGGCGGATAGACAAGCAATATGTATTGTCTGACAGCTCGGTAAATGTTTACGGATTCAGGTTACTCACTGAAGGTTATCAACCGGAGCAGTTCCAAAAAAATCCCATAGGTTACTATATGCATCGCCGCGAAGACGGGATAGCGCTGAAATGGGAGGATATAAAAATTGAGGATGACCGTATAGTTGGTGTTCCCGTCATTAACCTGGCCAACGAGCGGGGCGAGCAGATAGGCACGGAAGCTGAAAATGGGTTTCTGAATGCTGCATCAATGGGCCATATTGTGGTACTGGAATACAGTACTGATGAGGCGATGATGCTGCCGGGGCAAACCGGACCAACGATCACCAAATGGTATAACAAGGAATGCAGCCTGGTGGACATACCCGGCAATAACAATGCCCTGACCTGTTTGTATGATGCCAATGAGCACGTCATCAATCTTGCTGACATAGGCGCAGGTGGCGATGGTCTGCTGACGATAGGCGATAAGTTAAAAGCAGACCAAGAGGCAGCCAAACAGGAAGTGCTTGACGGCGTGCAACTGATAGCTGAAAAGGCGCGCCACCTGGCAGCAGAAAACAAGCTACTGTTGAGTGACCTGGCTGCCCTGAAACAGGAAATGAGTATGCTAGTGGAAGCTCGGGACAGCAAGGATATATTATTGCTGCTGGAGCGTGCGCTGGAAGACAAAAAGATAACCGTGGCACTGAAGGCATTGCTGGCGCAGGATTATGCGGCAAACAGAGAAGGCCTGATAAAGTTGCTTGCTGCCATGCCAGCATACCGAAGTATCACAGAACAGTTGAAAATGACCTCAGAACAGACCGAGGCAAACTGGACATGGGATGACTATGAACAGAATGATCCGGCCGGTAAAAAGCTTAAGGACCTGAGGGCAAATGATCCGAACAAATACAGGGAGCTTTTCGACAAAAAATTCAATGCATAAACAGGTGGCCAGGAGGCGGCAAAGTTTTTAAGGCCATAGCTGGGTTCATAGAGTAAGGCCATTACTGAGTTTTTTCTTTTCCGGCGCTCCTGCCACCTTTTTCCTTTCTTTTTTACAGCCAACAAAGTCATTTCCGGTAACGGACAGGCAGTCTATTCTTTTTTCAAAACCAAATAACAAACATGGGAATTCAACGCGAGATCTGGCAAGATCACATTGAGGGTAATCTATTTAAAAATAACGAGTTTCTGCTTGCCTCAACGGATGCAGGACAGTATGTGTTGCAGGGGCAGGTGGTGCACATTCCGCAGGCCGGCGCGACGCCGAACATACAGAAGAACCGTTCATCGCTGCCGGCGACAATAGTGCAGCGCACGGATGCGGACATCACATATACGCTGGACGAGTACACATCTGACCCCATCCTTATACCGTATGCCGAGACGCTGGAGCTTAGCTACAACAAACGCGAGAGTGTGCTCTCGGAGCATGAGGCATCGCTGAGGCAGACCGTTGCAGACAACGTGCTGATATCCTGGTCGCCGACTGAAGTGGGTGGACAACTAAGGACAAGCGGTGACACTACTGCGACCCACCTGGCGGGCACAACCGGAAACAGGAAGAAACTGACCGTGCAGGACCTGAAGGCGGCACAACTGCAACTGAACAAACAGAATGTGCCCATGGAGGGCCGGTACGCATTGCTGAGTGCAGATATGTTTCAGCAGTTGACGGATGACCTTTCTATCACGCAGTATCGGGATTTCAGTGCTGCATACAATGTAAAAGATGGCGTGCTAGGCAGGCTTTTCGGATTCAATATCATGATGCGCAGTTCGGTGGTGACCTATACCAACGACACAGTGCCGGCATTGAACCCATATGGAGCCGCCGCCGCCGCAACAGACAACGACGCTGTGCTGTGCTGGCAAATGGACGCACTGGAAAGAGCAGTGGGCGCGATAAAATTCTTTGAACGCACTGATGATCCGACCTATTATGGTAACGTGTATAGTATGAGTGTGCGAATAGGGGGCCGCAAGCGCCGCAGCGATGCGTGTGGTGTGATGACGATCATTCAGACGGCTGCATAGGCCTGAGGCGGGCGTGCTGTGCAAAAGCCATAGCGGTGGTGTGAGATAGTGTGTGCATCAGCACGCCCGTTTTTAAGAATTCAGAATAGCAGAACATGATAGCGGAGATGAAGGTGTGGGTATTGCTGGGTGCTGCAAGCATAATGGCCGCAGTAATGGGGTTCATTATTAAAGTAATAACCGGCGAGGTGCTAAAGCGCCTTGATGACATAGTAAAGGAACTGAAGCAGCTGACAGCCATAACTGCTGAACACAAAGGGCAGATAGATAATCTGCACGAACAGGCGGATACGATCAGGCAGCGGCTGCACAACCACTCAAGCCGGATCCGCAAAATTGAACAACAACTGGTGAAACAATCTTAAAAGAAAAATCATAATGATCTGTATGAAAATGCGTGCACAGTTGAAAAAACTGCTGAACCAATTTGACAGTTACGTTGACAGCCATATAGACACGGCGCTGCAAGTAACAGAAGCTATAAAAGACGTGTTGGCATCGCCCGTTGCGGATGCGCTTACTGTAGTGATCCCCGGGACGATAGACAATGTGATCCGCACGCAATTGCTTGCGGCGTTAGATAAAGCAATTTCACTGCTCACTATTGTTGATGATTGCAAGCAGTACACCGATATGCCTGCCAAACTGAATTGTTTTGTGGCTCAACTACAGAAATTGGCGCCTGGGCTCCAGGATGCAATTTTGCAAAAGCTGGCAAGCATTCTTTCCGGACAACTGGACGGACAAAGGCTGGCACAGAATCTATATGATCTCTTCACCCAGGCGAAATACAGCGCCGCAAAAAACTGATCATTGTGAGCGATCAAAAATCAATTTCCGGGACAGCGCTCAGCATTGCTGTTCAGCAGATAGGCGTGAGCGAACAACCTAAAGGCAGTAACAGCGGACCGATGGTGGACAGATACCTGGCAGCTGTGGGGTTGAAACCGGGTTATCCGTGGTGTATGGCATTTGTGTATTGGAGTTATCAGCAAGCGGCGTTGGCTGAAAGCCGGCCCAATCCGGTGGTGCAGACGGGCTCTGTTGCAGAATGCTGGAGCCGAACGCCTGATGCGAAGAAAATACACGTGGAGACAGCCCGCAAGCAACCACAGAGCATAACACCCGGCGATCAGTTTGTGTTGTTGTTCGGTCATGGTACAGGGCATACCGGCCTTGTAGAGGCGGTGACTGGAAATATCATTCATACCATAGAAGGCAACAGCAATCTTGACGGGAGCAGGGAGGGATTTGAAGTGGTGCGTCACCAAAGATTGATCACAGACAGGTCGCTCGCCGGATTTATTAAATACCAATAACAAAACGCTATACACATGAAACACGCAAAGAACTATTTCGATGCACACAAGGATGTGAATGTGCTCTACTTCACCAGTGACGACCTTGCTTTTTTTGATGAACGCAATGCGAAGATGCATGCAGCGAACCTGGACGACGACCTGGTATTGGCGATAAGCAGAGATGAAGCTGAGGCGGCATTTGGCGACATGCAGGAAGATGAGTGGACAGAAACGTTTGCTGACCCGCTTGATGAGCCGGATGCGGAATAATGAACGATCAACCAAGAAACTATATGGGTAATGTAAATATTACGCTGGCAAACGGCCAGCTGGGAGCAACGCTGCAGACAAGCGACGGTGTTGCGGGAATAGTGCTGACGGGCGAAACAGAATCGGGGGGCTACACCCTTGGAACCCCAATACTTTTGACCAGCCTGAGCGACCTTGGAACACAGGGTATATCGCAGACCGGGAATGGATTTGCCTACAGGCAGGTAAAGGAGTACTATGATGAGGCGGGGACGGGGGCCCAGTTATACCTGATGCTGGTGCCTGCCACTATGAAGGTGAACCAGATAGCGGACAAGACGAACACGAGCGGCGCCGTTAAGTTGCTGGATTTTGCGAATGGGAAGATCAAGCTTTTAGGCATAACGACGGATGACGCGTCTGTTTATACATCAACGCCACCAGTGACCACGCAGGGGATCAATGCCGATGTGTACACTGCGGCAACAAATATGGCAAGCATGGCGAGTGACTATTTTGAAGGCGAACGCCCATTCAGGTCTGTTATCGGGGGCACATCATATAACGGTAATGCGACGCTGCTGACCGATATGACAGCAGGGACCACGAACAACCGCACGGCAATATTCATAGGTGATACACAGTCGGGCCCTAATGCCTGCATAGGACTGGTGTTGGGCCGGTTGGCAGCAATTCCGGTGCAGCGCAAAATAAGCCGTGTAAAAACGGGCCCATTGAGCAATGCAGTTGCATACCTGAGTACCAACCAGGTGGAATGGGTGTCGTCAGACCTTCCGTATATGGTGCAGCGCGGATTCATAACGTGGTGGACATTCCCGAATGTATCCGGCTACTACTTCAGTGGTGATGACACCTGCAGTGCATTGACGGATGACTATCATTTTCTGGCGAGGGGGAGGATCATTGACAAGGCCCACGTACTCGCCTACCAAACATTTGTGCAGGAGGTAGATGATGAAGTGCCTGTGAATGCAGATGGAACCCTGGATGCCGGATTTTGTACCTGGCTGAGCAAACAAATAGAGAACCAGATCAACAACAATATGACGGCGAACAGGGAGATAAGCAGCATGCAATGCCTGATAGATCCGAGCCAGAATATTCTCAGCACTAATCAGCTGAACGTTTTGCTAAAGATCGTCCCTGTTGGTTATGCGACGAATATTGACATCAGCCTTGGCTTCGACAATCCGGCTGCATAGGAATTCATCTGATATAGAGCAGGAAAATGATAAACAATAAATATCTGATAAATGGCAGGAATAAATTTTTTTGATAGCAAGGAATGTGAATGGGCGGACATGACCGTTATGTTCGCAGGGTCTCCGCTTACCAAGATACGTGGCCTAAAATACAAGGCTGCAAAGGACAAGCAATTGCTGCATGCAGCTGGAGATGAACCCATAAGCATACAGAGCGGCAACCGGACGTATGAAGGGCAGATAAAAGTGCTGAAAAGTGCGCTGGACGAAATGAACAGCGCGGCAGTAGCAGCGGGTGGCAGTGACATACTGGACATGCAGTTTGATATTGTGATCACATACAAGGCCCAGGGAGTGCGGCCGCTACAGGTAGATACACTGTCTGGCGTAGAAGTGAAAGACTTTGAAAAAGGCTGGGAGCAGGGAGCAAAAAACATGGACGTTACGCTGCCGATAATATTTATGAAACTAACATCGCAATAAACCAGACATGGCATTGACAGATACAGGGCAACAACTCATAGGACAAGCGAACGGTGAGCAGATACAAGCGTGGAAAAGCAAGTACCGCTATGGCATTTTTGCTATCGAAACAGAAGGGCACGTTGCTTATTTCAAAAACCCGGACAGGCACGACCTGAACTGTGCGCTGAGCAAATCGGAACGTGAAAGGGTGCTGAGTGTTTACGAAGAGCTGGCCAGCATCACATTCATAGGCGGGAGTGAAAATATATTGACCGACGACCAGATGTTCATAGGAGCCAGCCAGGAATTGAAAGTGAAGCTGGAAGGCAAAAAGGCCAGACTGGTAAACTTATAACGGAGGCATGTGGCGGCCCGGCACATGACTCCATAGGCTACCTCGAAACACTGTTCGAGTATTTTCTTCCGGGTATTGATCACAAAAAGCTCAGCGACCAGGCATTTGCACAGAAGCTGGCACATCTAATATTCATCCTGGGCCATGAAAAAAAGTGATAAGCATAGCTATGATAAATCGTTGATGGCCCTTGCCAACACGGTTGACTCTATCGTGGACATTCGACTTTTGCCCGGTGGGGCGGGAAGTTTGTCTGAAGACTTTCTGTTGAATATTGGCGAAATTTTCGAAGTAGGAGACGAAGGGTATCCGAATGAGGAGGCGGAGAAGAGTTATATGCCTCCGGGTATGGCGCCAGGTGCAGCTGACGAGCAGGTGCCCGTTGGAAAGCCTTTAGGTGCGACAACTATCTCTCAAGCAGCAAATCGGCTATTGAACGAGCCATCTTTATTACGGAACAGCATTGAGTCTTTGACTATAACACAGCCGGATATTTATGGAAGCGAGGGCCAGACGCAGGATCGAGCCGGCAGAGAAACAGGCCCGGTAACATGGTTAACCATATCTACTATTCCTGATAGGATACAACAGCGAGTAGAGAGCAATGATCTGACCAGTTCTTTTGATAACAGTGTTAACACACTTGAACCAACTGATTTGAATCCACAAGGGTTGTTTTTGAAAACAGGCGATTCAACGGTGCAACGGGCAGAGTCTTTTCATGAGCCGCATCAAGTCGATAACATTATCGCGCTGGCGGAGGCAACCGGAATGACTGTGGTTGGCAAGTATTTGCCTGAAGAAGCCGATGGCATAGATAGCCCATTGAACCTGGAGACGAAGAGTAAAATATATGATCATGCGCGTACTATAAGCGAGGGTGTCTTGCAAAGCCATAACTACACCCGACAAGGAAACACAGACGCGGTTGAAGAACATCCCGACGATGATCTCTCTTTGTTTGTCAGAGACATGTACAGGCCGAATGTCGTGGGGAAAGCAAGCAGCAGTATCGAGCAAACAGTTGGTGGACAAAGCTCAGGCGAGGCTGATAGAATTACCTCGCCCGGCAGGAAGGCGACGGTGGTCAACCTCAACAGAGCAATGATCGAAAACTTCACGGTGCATGTGTCTGACGTAAACGCGATACCTGGTGATATCAGGCAAAGTGTGGAGGATGTGTTGCTGGAAATACTTAATCATGCAAATATTTAAGAATGGCAGAGACAACTTTTGACCTGGCGGCATTGTTTGAGCAAACGTTTGGCTACAGAACTACCGCATTCAGTCCGCAGTTTACGCCGCCTGCCGGATATGGCGCCCAGAGAGTAGAGGTATCTACGACGGGTTCGCCCTACTACGCACAGGATGAACTCTCGGGAGAATATTTTATGCCCGTTTCACTCGTCTATAGCCAGTCTACTGCGGGAAGCACGGCTGGAACTTCGGAAACATGGGATCTGCCGTATCCGGTCATCTCTATCAGTGCAAGAAAGACGATCATAGAGACCGTGTTGACGGAACGAAGTGGTACTGTGAAAGAGCTGGTGAACCTGCAGGGATATGATATCGTGATCAAGGGATTTATTATTGATGCGGGCGGCAATTTTCCGGAAAGCAAAGTAACACGTTTAAGAAGCATTTATGAGCAGAGTACGGCAATATCGATCAAGTGCCCGCTGACGGATATATTCCTGTTGAGGCCCGACCGTAGCGGCAGCGACAAAGTTGTTATCCGGGAGCTGAAACTTCCGATGGTGGTGGGTATGAAGAATGTGCGCCCCTACGAAATACATCTTTCAAGTGACGAACCATTTAGCCTGATAGCAATAGCCTGATGTTTACTTTGAGCAGTGATATTACAATTGGAGATTTTCGCTTTAGCGGTGTGCACCGGGTGAAGATCGCGCGCAGCATACATAATGCTGTGGAAACCGCAGAGATCGTGATCCCTGCCAGGGCAAGGATATTGCGCAGCGGTGTGGCGGAGTCGGATGAAGTAGTAAGTGGGAGCATGTTCAGCGAAGGCGATGCAGTAGAGATACGGCTTGGATATGATGGTGAGCTCAATACAGAGTTCAAAGGCTTTGTGAAACAGAAGAGTTCTGGCATGCCGCTAACCATTCTATGTGAGGGATATAGTTGGCTGTTGAGAAGGAACAAAGTGAACATCTCTATGCAAAACGTCTCGATCTCAGACCTGTTGCAACTGGCATGTGCGAACACTGATCCGTTGTTCGGCATCAACATCAATTGCCAGGTAGATTGTAAACTGAACAACGTACAGGTAAACGGCACCGGGCTGGATGTGATCAGTTATATTTCGAAACAGACAGATCATACAGTCAATTGTTTTTTCGCTGGCACCGGGGAATTGTGGTGTGCGCTTGTGAATAGTTCATATGCGGCAGGGAGTGACATTTTTGGTGCGGGTTCTGTAAAATACAGGCTTGGCTTCAATGTGCTGCAGAATAACACCCTGAAGCAGCGGGTAACAGAACAAGACCCCGTGCAAGTTGTGTATAGCAAGAAGCTGGGAGGAGGGCGGAGAGTGACGGTAAGGTCAAATGTCCAGAGTGATTCAGGGAGGGTGCATAGCTGCATCATGAACCAGGTAGGTTCTGCCGCGAGTCTGCAAAAGCTTGCCAACGAGAAGGCATTCATGCTCAACTACAACGGGTTTGATGGGGAGCTGGAAACATTTCTGGCGCCATTTGTTGCACCGGGTTTTATTGCAGATCTGACAGATGACAATTACCCGGAAAAGAACGGGACATACCTGGTGGACTCTGTGACCACAACCTATGGAATAACTGGCGCGAGGAGAAAAGTTGGGTTGGGTGTGAAAGAAGGACTTATAGAATAGGTATGACAAAAAACAGTTCAAAGATAAGGGCAGCTATAGAGGCTATGGCGCGGCAGCCGGTGGAGATCACCAGCGGCACCGTGCTGGCAGGTAGCCTTGATGAAGAAGCCGGGACGGTTACGGTGCAGCCGACTGACGACGGCATGCCCATTGCAGATGTAAAGATCACGAGTGTAGCAGGTGCTAACTACGGCATGCTTTTATATCCTGATGATGATAGTGATGTGGTTATTGCGACCGTGGACGGACCTGGGGAGTGGGTAGTACTGACTCCGGGAAAGTTGAAGAAGGCGGCATTGACGATTGGCTCTGTGAGCTTTACGATGGATAGCGAACAAGTGAATTTCGTCAACAGCAATACGATATTGAATATGACCGATTCACTGTTCAAAATGAAGACTGCGTCGGAAAGTTTGTTCTCGTTGCTGAACGATCTGATCAGTTACATCATGCAGCTCACAGTGCCCACTCCTGCAGGGAATAGCGGCGTTCCCATCAACGTAGCTGATTTCAATTCACTTATTTCAAGATTGAATAACCTACTGACGAACTGACATGGCCCTTAATACAATAACATTGAGCAATGCACTAAAAGCGGCATTTTTAGCCAACCTGAGTGCGCCTACAACAGAGCAAAGCAGCCAGGTTGCAACGATGTGCGACAGCATCGCTGCGGCAATGCAAAGCTTTGTTGAAAGTGCGACCATCAACTATTCGGCCGGGTTGGTCGCGCCGTCGGGTGGCGGACCGGTGACGGGAATTTTTGGCAGCACTATTTCTTAAATTCTTTTTCGATGGCAAGACAAATGATGGACATCGGCATGAACGCGGCCGATGACCTGGATATCACGAGCGGCGACTTCGCAAATGTTGAAAGTACCGCCCAGCATCAACGACAGATACTTTTGAATGCGAAAGGAGATTTTAAGCAGAATCCTACTATTTGCGTTGGCGCATTTCAGTACCTCGACGACGAGACGATGAACAATCTTGTGAGAGACATATGCGTCGAGTTTTCGCGGGATGGAATGGAAGTGCAAAGTGTTTCGGTGGATGCCGGGGGCACGGTGACGAGTGCGGCGTTCTATAAATAGTAAATGATGAAAACGGCAATAATACAACAGAACCAGACGGTGCTGGATATGATCGTAATGGCCTGTGGCACGCTGGAAGGGGCCATGCAGGTGATGGCAGCAAACAATACCAGCCTGAGTGACACCACATACACAGGCACAGTTTACGCTGTGCCCGATACGGTGTCGGTTGACAAACAGGTGCTCGACTACCTGCAGCAAAATGACATTCATATAGGAACCTTTTTGACAGCACTTTAAAAATGGCAAGAACGATAGCACAAATTCAGCAGTCAATAATTGACGCGAAGAACGCAGACCCGAACCTGAGCGCACTGACCAGCACTAGCAATGTGTCGGTCTGGCTTTTATGGACCTATATAGTGGCGGTGTGCCAGTGGGTGCTCGAGAACTTATTCGATGCACACAAAAATGAAGTTGACACTATTGTAGGCCAGCAGAAGCCGCATACGCTGCAATGGTATTCCACCAAGGCAAAACAATTCCAGTATGGTGTGGCGTTGCCGGCAGAAACAGATAGCTATACTTCAACAAGCACAGATCCATCTGTCGCTATAGTGCAATATGCTGCTGCAGTTGAACTCACAAACCTGGTGCGTATAAAGGTGGCGACTTCCACGGGTGGCGTGCTATCTGCAATATCGGGGCCGCAGTTGCTGGCGCTGACTGCATACATGTCGGCTGTTAAGGACGCAGGTGTTCGCTTGCAGGTGACCAGTGGCGACCCCGATACATTGCAATTGGTGTTGCATATTTTTTACGATCCGCTTGTACTGGACAGTACGGGTGCGCGGTTGGACGGCACAAGCAGCACTCCGGTTATGGACGCGGTGAAGACTATGTTAGGAAGTTTGCCGTTCAATGGGTTGTTTGTGCTCAATAACCTGATCGCCGTGTTGCAATCCATTGACGGAGTAAGAATTGGACAGGTTGTAAGTGCGCAGGCTACTTACGCGTCACTTCCTCCGGTAGCAGTGCCCGTTGAGTACACACCCGATGCCGGCTACCTGGCACTCGACGAAGTTTATTTCGCAATAAATATTACCTACACCCCTCACGCACCTTTCTGATATGCCGGGTACACAATTCGATATTGATTTTCCTTCCATCATTAATTTCCTGCTGCCGGTGCGACTTCGGCAGGCAATAGCCAACAGTTGGCTGAATGCGCTTGCACAGCCGGTGAAAGACATATATAGCCTGTTTACGCAGAGGCGGAGCGATGCGCTATACTTGTTGGCGCACAATAGCCAGGCGGTCTATCTGCAGAGTGCACTCAATGATGTTTTTGATGGGGGGCTGCGCAGAATATACATAGCGGACGGCGTGAACGCAGACCCCGACTACCTTTATTTAATAGCAGAGGAGCATCCGTTATGGCTTGGCCTGGAGAGTGAAGCCGGGACCACTGCTTACCAGGATCCTCAGTGGCTATACACCAACGCGGAAACTTCGGTGAGCGGTGTGATGTTCACAGTGATGGTTCCGGCAGATATCATATTCGACACGACGAGGATGCGTGCTCTGGTGGACAAATACCGGCTGGCGTCCAAAAGCAATTATGCAATCAACACATTCTAACTACTATGAATAAAATTGACTTCACACATCCCGGCGGTTTTCCGCTGACACAAGAGCAACTGGATTACCTGCAGAGCGCTTACACAGAGTGCATCAATGCCCTCGGTGCAATAGGTGTGAACGGCTCGCAACCGGTGATCGTCAGCGGTATGTCTATAACGTACCCTGCCACCAATACAACTGCTATAACGGACGGGTGGTTACTCTACAACGGGGAGATGATCAGGTTTACTGGAGGAACCGTGACCACCTCGGGTACAGATGTGGCGCTTATTACCATTGTTTCATCGCCCACAAGTCTCACCTACAACGATGGGAGCATTTATCCTGCTTTACTTGGCAATACTGCGGTGTTGGGGACTGGTGCTACTGTGACCGACGCAACACATTTTCCGGTGTCGAGCCTGAAACTAATTCAGCAGGGATTTGGTGAACTGGGCCGCGAGGCGAACTGGAACAGCCTGGCCGTTGCCACGAGCTCGGCAGACGGATCCGTGAATGGCACGATCTATTACAAAAAGAATTTCGTCACCAATACGCTGCACATCCGTGCATCGCTTGATGCATTTGCTGCACAGAATTTTGCTGCGTCGCCGGGGGCAACATTCGCCGCAATGGGGACGTTACCTTCTGGCTACTGGCCGAATAACGTTGCTTATTTTACCTCGTACTATTTTGCCGGTAACCTTTTCAAAGACGACTTGGGAGTTTCGTGGATCAAGGCGTTGACGAGTTCAATAAATGCGACAGGTCAAATTGGAATTAACTTCTTACGCCCGGATATCTCAATCCCTGCTTACGAAGTAATATTCAACACGATCATCCCATTGGATTGATCAGTTGCGTGACGCGCTCTGGCGGGTGAACAGCAATACATACACAATGATGAAGAGCATCGAAGTGATGAACGAAGCACATATCTTCAGCAGCAGCGAAGAAAAACTCGACAGCGACCAGGACTCAAGCGTGAAGTAGGTGAGATGATGGATGAGCAGCAGAAAGCCGCTGTAAACAAGAAATGGCGACCACCCCATATTTTTTACCGACGGTTGCTGGTTGGAGTATTCCGACAGATTTCTTGGCATCAGTGCGTTCAGCACATTGGTGCGCAGGTAGGCCATGAGCACGGTGGCGCAGGCATGCATTCCGGCAGTGGTCATAAAGGCATCGACCGTAAGGCCCATGAAAAAGCCTGAAAGCAGCAACGCCCATACAGGCGTTTCAAATGGCAGTAACAGAACAAAGATGGGGTAGATGAACGGTATGAAAAGAGAGCCGGCAGGTTCTGTGAACCAATGCAGGGTGATCTTGTTGAGGATGAATACCTGCACCAGCACCAGTACAAAAAAGCGGACGATATTCTTTATGTAGTAGGCGTTCATCATTTCGTTTTTGAAGCAGAATCTTCCAGGTCTTTTCTTTCACCGGCCATCGCATTGCTGATGACGTAAACATACTGCAGGTTGCGGAAATTGGTAGCGGGCTTCAGGTACAATTGCTGCAGCCCGTTCTTCTTATTCACGTCAATGCGTGTTACTGTGCCTATCAGCACATCTGGCGGAAAGAAAAGAGAAAAGGATGTGGTGAAAACAGAGTCGCCTTTTTTGATCTTTGCTTCCTGCGGCATGTCCTTCATGATGAACATATCCGGCTGCTCATTGTCCCAGACCGTTGATCCGAAAGTGCCATCCTTCAGTCTTCCGCTCACGGGTTGTTTGCGGCTCATGATGGAAAGCACCGACGAGTAATGACCGGAAATATGTTCTATTCTACCCACAAGGCCATTCCCGCTCACTACGCTCATCCCCTTTGTAAGGCCATCTTTCGATCCGCGATTGATAGTGATATAATTGTTGACCTCATTGACGGAGTTATTGATGACACGCGCGGTATGATAAACGTAGTCGGCATACTTGATGACATGTACCGTTGTGTCGGTGTTCGCTAAAGGGCGCCTCACGGGCATGTCTTTCAGCGTGTCACTGTTGCGGTAGGCATCTATCTGTTGGCGCAGGCGGGCATTTTCGCTCATCAGGCTGTCATTCATCTTGCCAAGGCTGATGTAGTACAGCAGGTCGTTGTGCTTTTTGTAGATCAGCCCCGTAACAGTATTTGCAGAGCTAACGATGTCATCGCCCTGAAGTGTATGGGAATGAGCAATAAGTATGAAGCATATTATTTCCAGCCCGGCAAATAATATAAGGTTGAAAAAGCGGCGTATGATTAAAATGAAATTGCGCACCTGAACCTTTAATCGCCTGTTACAGGCATTTATTTTGTCGTTTTGTCAATAAGCTATTTCATCAGGAATGGCATGCGCACAATGTTCTTCAGCGCCATGCCCGTTCCCCTTACCACCGCGCGAAGCGGATCGTCTGCCACATGCACCGGCAATTTGATCTTGTGCGAAATGCGTTTGTCAAGGCCGCGCAGCAACGCGCCGCCACCGGTCAGGTAAAGGCCGCGCCTGTATATGTCGGCTGCCAGCTCAGGTGGGGTGCTTTCCAGTGCTTTCAATATTGCTTCTTCTATCTTAAATATGGATTTGTCCAGTGCTTCAGCTACTTCCTGGTACGATACCATTATTTGTTTAGGGATGCCCGTTACAAGGTCTCTGCCATTCACGGCAATATCATCAGGCGGATTGTCCAGGTCTTTAAGCGCAGAGCCTACATGTATCTTAATCTGCTCAGCAGTGCGCTCGCCGATCATCAGGCTATGGTAGCGGCGCATGGCCTCCATAATATCGCCGGTGAATTCATCGCCGGCTATGCGGATAGACTGGTCGCAAACAATACCGGCCAATGCTATTACAGATATGCCGGTGGTTCCACCGCCTATATCAATGATCATGTTACCCGTAGGTTCTTCCACATCAATACCAATGCCCAGTGCTGCAGCCATCGGCTCGTGTATCATATACACCTCTTTGGCGCCGGCTTGTTCTGCGGAATCCCGCACGGCCCTTTTTTCAACTTCAGTAATGCTGGATGGGATACAAATAACCATGCGCCAGCTTGGCGGGAACATGGGCTTTTTTGGATAGACCAGTTTGATCATTTCGCGCAGCATACCCTCTGCGGCATTGAAGTCTGCTATCACACCATCCTTAAGGGGGCGAATTGTTTTCAGGTTCTCATGGGTCTTTTCGTGCATCATCATTGCCTTTTTGCCCACAGCCACTATTTTATTGGTGGCGCGGTCAATGGCAACGATAGATGGCTCATCTACCACAACCTGGTCGTTATGTATGATAAGAGTATTGGCTGTACCGAGGTCTATCGCGATCTCCTGGGTCAGGAACTTAAAAAAGCCCAAAAAGCTCATTATGGCTGAAATTTTATAATAATGATAGTAAAAATGCTGAAAAAACGTGCTAACCGCGCAAAAAATGAACGGTTAGGCGCAAAATTATACAAATATTCATCCCCCCGGACAAAATATTGAGGCGACCATAAAATGTTTAATTTTTTCAGACGAGCACCTTTCAAATGTGTAAATTATTAAATATGGATCCCGGCAAAATGAGGGTCAGAATTTCGCTATTTCATGTACTTTTGCGCCTCGGGCGTTGAGCCCGGTTTTCATATCCGCTCATCGCTTAAAGTTTTTTCTAAATACGTTAAGAAAAATTTCGAAATGCCATTAGATCAGTCTATCAAAAGTGTGCTCATTATCGGCTCCGGGCCTATCATCATAGGCCAGGCGTGCGAGTTCGATTATTCAGGTTCCCAGGCAGCACGCAGCTTGCGTGAAGAGGGTATCAAAGTGATCCTGATCAACTCCAACCCGGCGACCATAATGACAGATCCGCTGGTTGCGGACAAAGTTTACCTGTTGCCTCTTACAGTAGAAAGTATTGAACAGATACTGGAAGAGAATCAGATAGATGCTGTGCTGCCTACCATGGGCGGTCAGACAGGTCTGAACCTGGCAAAAGAAGCGGATGAATTAGGCATTTGGGAGCGGTACGGGGTGCGGCTGATCGGCGTTGACATCAAAGCCATAGACAAAGCGGAAGACAGGGAATTATTCCGCAAGTGGATGATAGAGCTGGGGGTGAATGTGGCAGAGGCAAAGACAGCCAATTCGCTTCTGGAAGGGAAGGAATTTGCGCAGGAGATCGGTTTACCGATCGTTATCCGGCCATCATTCACACTTGGTGGCACCGGCGGTGGTATAGTGATGAAGAAAGAAGACCTGGATGCGGCACTGGACCGCGGACTGACAGCTTCGCCAATACACGAGGTGCTGGTGGAGAAGGCTGTGCTGGGCTGGAAGGAATTTGAACTGGAGTTGCTGCGCGATAAGAAAGACAATGTAGTGATCATATGCACGGTTGAGAACTTTGACCCAATGGGTGTGCATACCGGCGACAGCATAACCGTTGCTCCGGCCATGACGCTCAGCGACACGGCATTCCAACTGATGCGCAACACGGCCATCATGATGATGCGCGACCTGGGTAATTTTGCAGGTGGCTGTAATGTGCAGTTCGCGCTGAATCCGGAAACAGAAGAGATCATAGCGATAGAGATAAATCCACGTGTAAGCAGGTCTTCTGCACTGGCATCCAAGGCAACCGGTTATCCTATTGCCAAGATAGCTGCAAAGCTGGCCATTGGCTACTCGCTGGATGAACTGAAGAACCAGATCACACAGACCACGTCTGCTTATTTTGAGCCGGCGCTGGATTATGTGATCGTAAAAATGCCCCGCTGGAATTTTGATAAATTCAAAGGTGCAGATGATACCCTGGGTTTTCAAATGAAATCGGTAGGGGAAGTGATGGCAATAGGGCGCACGTTTCCTGAGGCGTTGCAAAAGGCCTGCCAGAGCCTGGAGAACAATGCGACAGGCCTCACTTATATCAGCCAGCAGCGTTTGCGTCCGGAAGAGATCATTGACACACTCCGCAAACCTAAGTGGGACCGCGTATTCCGCCTGAAGGAGGCGATCGCTGCCGGGGTGTCTATTAAAACCATTCGCGAGCTGACAAATATCGACAGGTGGTTCCTGTACCAGATACAGGACCTGGTAAAAATGGAGAACCGTGTGAAAGAGTTGAAGCACCTGGAGAAGCTGGACAGAGACCTGCTGTTTGAAGCAAAGAAGGCAGGTTTTAGCGACGAGCAGATAGCAGAATTACTGAAGGACTGCAGTGCCGACGAGGTGTATGAGCACCGCAAAGCGCTTGGCGTGACGCGGGTTTATAAAATGGTGGATACGTGCAGCGCCGAGTTCGAGGCCCGCACGCCATACTATTATAGCACTTTTGAGGAAGATGCTATAACACCGGGCAGTGCTGTACGCAGCAATGAACGGGCGGTGTCTGACAAAAAGAAGATCATCGTTCTGGGGTCAGGCCCCAATCGTATCGGTCAGGGAATCGAGTTCGACTACTGCTGTACGCACGGGCTGCTGGCCATAAAAGATTGCGGTTATGAAGCGATAATGGTGAACTGCAACCCGGAGACGGTATCTACAGATTTCGATATTGCGGATAAGCTCTATTTCGAGCCGGTTTATTGGGAGCATCTCTGGGAGATCATTGAGCAGGAGCAACCTTATGGTGTGATCGTACAGTTAGGAGGGCAAACGGCCCTGAAACTGGCGCGCAGGCTGAATGAGCGCGGCATCAGGATCATCGGGACATCTTTTGATGATATGGACATCGCCGAAGATCGCGGCCGGTTCAGCGATATGCTGAAGGAGCTGGGTATCCCTTATCCCAACTATGGTACAGCCTACACAACAGACGAAGCCATTGAGGTGGCCAGCCAGGTAGGTTACCCGGTATTGGTGCGCCCGTCCTATGTGTTGGGTGGCCAGCGCATGCGCATAGTCATTAACGACGAAGAACTGGAAAAGAGTGTAGTAAGCCTGCTGAAACACCTGCCGGGGAACAAAATATTGATAGATCATTTCCTGGACCGCTGCCAGGAGGCGGAAGTAGATGCGATATGCGACGGCGAACAAGTGCACATTATGGGTATGATGGAGCATATAGAGCCGGCTGGCATTCACAGCGGCGACAGCCATGCGTTGCTTCCGGTTTTCAACCTCGGGCCGCTGGTAGTGGAGGAGATGGCGGATATTGCAAGAAAAATTGCCCTCAGGCTGAACATTAAGGGGCTCATCAACATTCAGTATGCCATCAAAGGCGGAAAGGTGTTTGTGATAGAGGCTAACCCGCGTGCGAGCCGTACAACTCCGTTCATAGCTAAGGCCTATGGCGTGCCTTACCTGAATATTGCGACCAAGGTGATGCTGGGAGAAGTGAAGCTGAAGGATCTGAACATCAGGCAAGAACTGGACGGCTTTGCGGTAAAGGAACCAGTGTTCAGTTTTAATAAGTTCCCGAATGTGAACAAGGAACTGGGCCCTGAAATGAAGAGCACAGGAGAGGCGATCAGGTTCATCAAAAACCTGCGTGACCCATGGTTCCGGCAGCTTTACAAGGAGCGCAGCATGCACCTGAGCAAGTAGGCAGATAAAGGGAAAATTGTGTCTGTAACTTTTTTTTCAGATATTCACCGCTGAAAATGAAGTTGCAGTTCGCCATATTTCCATTTCTCCTGCTGGTTTCGGCTTCATGTATAGGACAGATCACCATCACGCAATCCACATTTCCTCCCGATCTACTGGGTTCTGATACTTTAAAGGTCACCACCTACAATTCAGCGTTCCCGCTGTTGCCAACCGGGGCAGGCCTTTATTGGGATCTTGGCACGATCACCGATTCTCCTGCTGTTTTCTTTGACAACAGGGTTTTTGATTCGGGGTTTTCATTCGGAGATAGCTTGCAGGCGACGCTTTTTATATTCGAATTTCAAAATCAACTGAATTCGATTGTAAATACGGAGGCCTATGAGGTGAATGGAACAAATGTGACGAAAGAACGGTACTCGTTAGCGTCTCTGACTGCGGGCTTCACAGACAGCCTCATCATAGACAGCCAGCAGGTCGTTTATAGCAGTCCGAGGACGGTCATTGCATTCCCGGCAACTTATGGCTCATCCTGGTCATCCGATTATGTTTTCGATACGCATTTCCATTTGTCTATTTCCGTCTTCTCCTACGACCATACGCCGGCGTTTGTGCGCACCTATGTGTCTGAGCGAAGCAATGTTACCGGATGGGGGCACATGCGTATCCCTGATATCACGGGCGGGGCATCTGATTACTGGCCTGTGCTGCAGGTGCAGAGGATAACAGCAACATCAGATAGTTTTTTTGCCGCAGGCGCACCCATCAACCCCTCGTTTCTTACGCTCACTGCTACCACCCAGGGGCAAAAGGACACGGTTTATGAGGAGGACTACTACAGGTTAGGTGAAGTGACCCCACTTGCCGCCATACAATTCAGAGATGCGGCTTTTACGCAACCCTACAAGTGTACCACGCATGTGGAGAGGCTGGTGAATACCGGGATCGCGGGTATTCGGGACCGCGTTCATATACGGGCATACCCAAATCCGGTTTCGGGAAATGATCTCATCGTTTGCATGGACGCGGTAAGAAAGGATGTCTCGTTCGCGTTGCAAAATGTGGATGGACGCCGCATCTCATTATCTGCCGGTTTTAGTAATACTGCGTCACAGGCAAATATCTCGTTGCCGGGAGACACAACTCCGGGCGTATATTTGCTGCTCGTAACGGACAACAATGGCGCCGTTATTGCGACAACGCCGATAATCATTCAACGTTAAAAATTCTACCACAGATATATGCTATCGAAAACGCCCAAGGACACTTTTGTGATGATGTCCGAATTAGTGCTGCCCAACGATACCAACACCCTCGGCAACCTGATGGGTGGCCGCCTGATGCACTGGATGGATATTGCTGCTGCCATCTCAGCCCAGAAACATTGCAACTGCCCCGTGGTAACGGCTTCGGTTGACAATGTTTCATTCGCCAATCCCATAAAGCTGGGCAACCTGCTGACAATAGAGGCCAAGCTTACGCGTGCCTTCAACACATCTATGGAGGTGTACCTGCGCGTGTGGGGCGAAGATCTGTCTGCTCAATACAAGTATCTTTCCAATGAGGCATACCTGACATTTGTGGCGCTGGACCCTAACAGCCGGCCGCGTAAAGTGCCCGACATTCTGCCGGAGACAGATATTGAGAAGAAGATGTTTGACGGCGCATTGCGCCGCAGGCAACTGAGGTTGATATTGGCGAGCAAAATGAAACCTGAGGATGCAGGCGAGCTAAAGGCACTGTTCATTAAAGAGTAAATATGGATAGCGTTTGTGTTTTCTGGTTCCGCAGAGACCTTCGCCTTGATGACAATGCAGGCCTGTACCATGCATTGAAAGGCGGTGTGCCGGTTCTCCCCCTGTTCATCTTTGACACGAATATTCTTGATGAGCTGGAAGATAAGGAAGACAGGCGGGTTGAATTCATTGTGCAGGCCCTGGCGGCCATGAACAGAGAGTTGCATACCCACCATTCGTCCCTGTACATTTATCATGGCACCCCAACAGATTGTTTTAAGCATTTGCTGGGCAAATACAATATCCAGGCTGTCTATACCAACCACGACTATGAACCTTACGCCCGCCAGCGGGATGAGGATATTCAACAGTTGTTGCAAGCGAATAACATTGGCTTTCATTCCTTCAAAGACCAGGTGATCTTTGAAAAAAGCGAGGTCATGAAGGACGATGGCCTGCCTTACAATGTATTCACGCCGTACAGCCGTAAATGGAAGGAGCGTCTTACTGAATTTTATTTAAAGAGCTACCCTACACAAAAATATTTCGGGGGATTCTACAAAGACGCGCAACACCCTTTTTTGTCGCTTGATGAGATAGGCTTCAAACCATCTGGGCTGGAGAGCCCTGCCGGGGAGCTGAAAGAGGAAATAGCGGAACACTATAAAGATACGCGTGAATACCCCGGCATCAATGGAACGACGAGGCTGGGGGTACACCTGCGGTTTGGCACGATAAGCATCAGAAAGCTGGCTGCGAAAGCCGGCAAGCTGAGTGAAACACTACTCAACGAACTCATCTGGCGCGAGTTCTACATGATGATACTGTGGCATTACCCTCATGTGGTATTCCGGTCATTCAAACCGGAATATGACCACATTCAATGGCGGAATAACGAGGCGGAATTCCGGGCATGGTGCGAAGGGAACACGGGCATACCTATTGTGGATGCGGGGATGCGCGAGCTGAACGCAACCGGTTATATGCACAACAGGGTGCGCATGATCGTGGCCAGTTTCCTCACCAAAAACCTGTTGACAGACTGGAGGTGGGGTGAGGCATATTTTGCTAAAAAGCTGCTGGACTATGACCTTTCCGCCAATAATGGAGGCTGGCAATGGTGCGCGGGCACGGGGTGCGATGCAGCACCTTATTTCCGGGTATTCAATCCTTTGCTGCAGACGCAGAAGTTTGATCCGGAACTGGCATACGTTAAGAAGTGGGTACCTGAATATGACCAGCTTACCTATGCACAACCCGTTGTGGATCTTGCTGCATCGCGGGATCGATGCCTGAAGGAATATAAGCGGGCATTGCAACAAAAATAAAGAGCCGGCTCACACGCCGGCCCCGGTTTTTTAGTGTTGTTTTCTAATGGTAAATGATCTGCATGCCGAGGCGCAATGCAATGTCGCGCTCCAGTTGGGCGCCGCGGCTTTCCTGCCAGTCGGGCAACATGTGCAGTTCGTCACACTCAAGCATTTTGCGAATGTCGTTTTTCAATGCGTCGTCCCAGTCCCTGGAATTATCGGTCACATTGACGGGCCTCACCACATGATAACCCATATTTTTCAGCTGGTCGCTGATCATGTTGAATTTGCTTTTTACCTCTTCGTGCGGAAGGCCGGTTACTTTGCCGGCAACATATGCTGTCCTGTTCATGGTGTATGGTTTTAAATGATGAAGGCTTTTGAATAATGGCAGTAAAAATCGTGCCACATATACTACAGGAAAAGGGATAGTATTGTTTTCATGAGTGATAGTGTAGATGGGGCTGGCTTGTATTGGAGTTTGCGGGCATTTTCCACAAATGTGAGCAAGCTTTCGTGCTTCATACGATTATGTACTTTCTTCTTTCGCCCGAACATTAGCGTAATGCTGTCGTGTGATGGTCGCTTCCCTGCGTTGTTCGTGGTCAGTTTTCTTTTCATGATCATGCTGCGTGATTGTGTTCGATATAGAATAGATCATCCTGCACTATTTCTACGCCTATTTCTGAAAGTATGCCTGCAACTTCTTCCCGGTTCCGGTGCTGTATCAGCAGGTCTTTGGCAGGCTCCTCGGTAGTGCGGATGTAGGCAGGGAGGCGGTCTTTGAGCTTGGTCACAATGGTATTCCAGTTGCTGCCGCGGGTGGCTTTGAGGCGTGGCGTGCCCAGTCTGAATCCTGCTGTTCCCCATGGTGTGCCAATGCTGCGGCGCTTGCCAAACAGATGCTGCTTATTGGTGCTGCAATAGGAAAGGACGGTCTGGTATGCGGCGTTCTTCACTTGCCCGGCACACAACAATTCGTCCTCATATTTTTGCAGTATTTCATTCACTTCTGTTTCAATGGCTTTATTGATCTCCATGCCGCGCAGGCCTGCATCATAGTAGCGGCGCATCGCTTCTTCAAACTGGGCCGGCGAAATTTCGCCTGAAAGTTTTGTCTTCATCGTCTCTGTTTTCATGATCGGGTTTTTATGCAGCCAGTGCACTTAACTTTTTTATCATTCCGTCTATGACCAGTGCGGCATACCTGTCTTCATGCACATCCATCGTTTGCCATAACTGGTAAAATGCCATTGCCTCAGTGCCGCTGAGTGTCAGCGTATAAGTTTCCTGGTTTTTGATAGCCAGGTTCTGGAGTTTGTGCCTGAGTTCCATCATGTATTCACGGAGCAATACCTGGTGGTCGTTCTCGGGCTGAAAGGTGTTCAGCATGTCGCTGCATATATCTCTGAGTGCCGTTACGCGCTGATGGCTGATGCGTACCCGGATACCTCTTTTCTTAGCCATGTGGTTACTGATTTTAGGGCGGTTTCATATTTGTGGGTAAAACTTTCATCGCTTATTGCCAGCAGCGTATTTGTTTTGGACAGGCCGTTGATAACGGAAGAGTGGTCCTGTCCGCCAAAAAGCACGGATATCTGCTGCAGGGTAATAGCGGGAAAATAGGTGCGCAGCAGGTGCGATGCAATGAACCGGAGGTCCACAATATCTCGTGCGCGCGTTTTCTTTTTGTAGCAGCTATAATCCATTCGCAGGGCGCCGGCTACTACATAAAGCATTTGCTCGGGTGTTTTTGAAGGATTGTCTGTCGGGCACAGAACGAGGGTCACGGTCATGCCTGTCCTGTTCTTTATTTTTCGCATCGCTGTGCGCGTAATGCTGCGGGTGGTCGGCGCCTGTTTTGATCTTTGTACTTGCATGTCTTTTGCTTTTATCGGTTATGCGGCTATTGCCGGTGCGGTCTGTTCTTCAATAAGTTCGCGTATCGTGCGCAGGCTGCCGCTGCAGTCATTTACTATTCTGATTTGGGCTTCTTTTCCGTCAACTCCATTGGCGGCACATATCAGAGCGATATCATCTGCGGAGGCAGGGTTGAGTATCAGGTTCTGTTGAGGTAGGGCTCCCGCCATGTGTGCACGTTCATAAAGCGCCTTTGCCCCTAATACTACAAAGCCACAACCATCACCTGATCGCAGCATCACCTGCTGCAGCTTATTGAATACACGCTCCTTCAGCAGATGTGCATCATCAACAATGATCAATGGATCGCTCTTGTCTTCCATTCCCGAGATGAATGCAAGAAGTATTAGGGCAGGATCGTCACATGGAGGCAGCATGCAGGCCTGCAATAGTGCCTGCATAAAAGTGCGGATGTTCATTTGTGCTTTGCAGGGCAGGTAGTACACATCGTTGTTGGTGCGGGCATATTGTAATGCGGCAAATGTTTTGCCATTGCTTTCTGCCGATGACAGCCAGTAGTTGGCTGGCTGGTTCCGGGCATCGTTGCAGATCAGCCGGATAAAAAGGTTGGTGCTGGTGTCGGCAGTGGCCGGGTGGCCTTCATAAAACCCTACCTGCTGTGCAAGCAACAGCCATTCATGCTCTGTAACATTCATCCATTGCGCCCCGGTGGCTTGCGCCACAGTTTCGGCGCTTACCATTGCAACTGGTTGGCCATATCGTTCCAGGTATCGTATCAATGCCTGCCGCACCTGCTTCTTTTGTTCTTCGGTCATAGAAAATAGTTTTATAAGTGAATAGTGGTTCTCCAGAATTTTTGGAATTATCTTTTAGCAATTGCTTATTTTTGATGTAATGTTCAATTGCAGCACAAAGATATTCCAATATTTTTGTCAATTCCAAATTTTGTGGAAAAATATTTATAGCTTTGCGTCATGAACCTTGCAACTAACCTTAAATATCTGCGTAAGAAAAACGGCAAAACGCAGGACGCGCTTAGCGCCGAACTCAGTATTGGCCGTACTACCCTTGCCAATTACGAAGCGGGTATCAGCGAACCCAACCTGGAAACCTTGCTGGCCATTGCCAAGTATTTTGGCGTTTCGGCCGACGAACTTTTGTCAAGGAAAATGGAAACAGACAAAGTGATGCCGCTACCTGTAGCATCTGGCGTGCAGGGACGCTATGAGGGCATTCCACGTATCATTTCTGTTGACCAACAGGGGAATGATAACATTATTTATGTGCCTGTAAAGGCGCGTGCCGGCTATTTATTGGGATACGGCGACAGTGAGTTCATGGAATCACTGCCTACATTCCGGCTGCCTGGTTTAAATAACGCAACCTACAGGATGTTTGAAGTGGATGGCCCTTCTATGGCACCTAACATATTACACGGCGATCGTCTCATTGGCGAGTGGATCGATGATCTGGATAAGATAAGGGACAACCGCGTGTATATTATTGTTCATAAAGGTGGCGTAGCGGTGAAGCGCGTGATCAACAGGCTTGGTGAACGAGGTAAGCTCTACCTGAAATCAGATACAATAGCTCACAGGCACGAGTTTCCGACTATTGAAATAGATCCGGCAGACATCAATGAAGTGTGGTATGGCCGGTTAAAGATCAGCAGCGATTTCAGCGAACCTGCTGAAGTGTACCATCGCCTTGCCGACCTGGAAATGGACGTGATGGAAATGAAGCGTATGCTCAAATCGTGAGGTGCTGTTTTACCTCTAATGTTACGCCAATGTTTCGTTAATGTTACCACAGTGTAAACTGCCGAAACAATAAAATTTGCATTGCAAAATTTTGTCTTATTTGCTCAAAATGGCAGGTTTTAGGTCGCTAACCACCAAAAACAGGCTTTTTTGTTAAGAAAAATCCAAAGAAACCTTGGTGTTTTCGATATGTTGTGATAAATTCACCCTCAAATTGCCACTGTTTATACTACATGTGGTTTAGCACAATTAGGTATTTTTTACAATACAAACTAAAAGAACGTTAAAGTATGAGAAAACCTTTGCTACTTATCGTACTACTGTTTGCAGTCTGTTTCCCCGCTTTGGCACAGAAACACACGGTTACAGGTAAGGTATTGGATGAAACCGGTCAGGGATATCCTGGCGCTGGCATTTCGGTAAAAGGAACAGCCCTGGGCACAGTCACGGACATCAATGGCGACTTCATGCTCGAAGTGCCGGATGGCAAGAACTACCTGTATATACAGGCCGTTGGTTATAACCCGATCTCTGTTTCGGACACAGGCCAGCAAAGCATTACAGTAACACTCAAACGCCAGACGAAAGAACTGGAAGGCGCTGTAGTTACTGCGCTCGGTATAAAAAGGGAAAAACGTGAGATCGGTTATGATGCGACAACCGTAAATAGCGACGACCTCATGTCTGCACAAGGCGGTAGCGCACTCTCCAGCCTTGAAGGTAAAGTGGCAGGTGCTAATATCACCAGCTCTACCGGTGGTGCAGGGGGCTCTACACGTATCGTATTGCGCGGTGAAAAATCAATGTCAAAAGACAATAATGCTCTTATCGTTGTGGATGGTGTGATCCTTAACAACTATGACCGTACACAGGGTAACCAGTTGACGCAGGTTGACTTCGGTAATGCTGCAAACGACATCGATCCGGAAGAGATCGAATCGGTTACTGTTCTTCAGGGTGCTGCTGCATCAGTTCTTTATGGTGCTGCGGGTGCCGGTGGCGCTGTGATGATCACCACAAAACACGGCTCACACAAAGCCGGAAAAGACAGGAGTAAGATAGATGTGACCTATAAGGCTACATTCACTGTGTCTGATCCTCTGAAACTGCCAACTACGCAGAATCAATTCGGTCAGGGTTCTATTTATACCGGCATTATCGATGACCGTGAGGATAACTTTAGCTGGGGTCTGCCTTTTGACAACCAGATAAAACCATGGGGCCAGGCGATCTATGGTAAGGAATTGGTGAAACCATATTCTTATATCAACAACAACTACAACAATTTCTTCCAGCGCGGAACTAACCTCAACAATTTCGTTTCCCTCGCCGGCGGCTCCGAGAATTCTACTTATTATCTTTCTGTAGATGCGGTGAACAGCAACGGTATCGTTCCCGCTACGTTCTATAACAAGTACAGTGTTCGTTTCAATGCCAGCACGCAGCTTTCCAACAACTTCTACTCTTCAGTTAATGTCAATTACCTCAATTCATATTCAAGGGTTGAGAGCAGCGGCCAGGCGACTGGTGGCGTTATGCAGACATTGCTGCAGATACCAACAGATATTCCTATTGCAGAGTTGAAGAACCTCAACAGTCTCTATAATTCAATGGACTTTATCGACACTACAGGTGTTCACAGGTATGGCTATTTCAACGCGTATGCAAGGAACCCATTCTGGCAGGCGCAGAACTATGACAACCGTAACCGCACTGATCGTGTTATTGGTGATATGACCGTTGGTTATAAGAAAGGCGAATTCAACATCTTCGACCGCGTAGGTATTGATGTTGCTGCAGACCGCACTACACTGGAAACTCCTAAATATGATGTGCTGCCTTACGACCAGACTGCACTCTATTCCGGCAATCCATATATTTCTCAGGGTGGCCTGACAGAGCAGGATTATGTGGGATTACATTTCTACAATGACCTGATCGCTACCTGGACACATGCCTTTAATAATGATTTCGGCATCAACGTATTGGCAGGTCACAACGCCAGCATCCTGAACGGGACCAGTCTGAATGCTGTTATTGACCCGTCATCAAACGGTCTGGTGATACCAGGATGGTATAACTTCCAGAACAACCAGGGTCCTGTTGACGTGAGCAACCCGATCAGCAAAAGAAGGTTGTACGGTGTGTACGGCGATGTGAAACTGAATTACAAACGTGAGCTGTATTTTGAGTTAACCGCTAGGGAGGATAAGTCTTCCACTGTTAATAACTCTTATTTCTATCCTGGCGCCAATGCTTCTTGGGTATTTACTGAACGCCTGAACGGCACCAAGTTCAAAGACAAGGTGCTGAACTATGGTAAGATCCGCGCTGGTATCTCTGGTGTGGGTAATGACGCGCCTAGTTATGCTAATAATAGTGCTGTTTATGGCCAGAATGCCATTACTACTGCATTTGGTTCTATCAAGCCGCCGTTCAATGGTGTGCCTGCTATCTCTATTGACCAGGTATTTGGCAGCTCTGGTCTGAGGCCCGAGCTGACTACCGGTTATGAAGCGGGTGTCGATCTGTCTTTCCTGAAGGACAGGCTTTCTCTGTCAGTAACTTTCTACGACAACTATACACACAACCTCATTACCCAGGTGCCACTTCCTCCATCATCAGGCTACCTGTTTGAGAATGTGAATGTCGGTGACATCACCAATAAGGGCGAGGAAATACGCGTTAGCGGAACTCCAATATCCACAAAATGGGGTCTGAAATGGGACCTGTTCGCTACTTACACACACAACGTGAGCGATGTAGTGAGCCTGACCAACGGTGTTGACCAGGTTACACTGGGTGGTTTCAGCGGCATGGCTATCGTAGCTGCCGTGGGTCATCCATATGGCACCTTCTATGCAGCGGATATTGCTTACGAGAATGGCCATCCTATTGTAGATGCAAACGGTGTTCCTGTTCCCACTACTACTCCTCAGTACCGTGGTTCGTTCCAGCCTAAATTCCAGGCATCATGGGGTACAGACCTTTCCTGGAAAGGCCTGAAACTGCACATGCTCTTTACTTGCAAGGAAGGTGGCCAGTACTTCAGCAATACCAAGCTGCTCGAAGACTTCGATGGCAATGCACCGGAAACTGTACAGAACAATCGTAACCCTTATGTATGGGCTAATTCAGTGCAGCAAGTTGCTGGTAGCTATGTTCCCAATACCACTAAGTTTGTGCCTTATAACTATTGGGTGAACGTAGTAGGTCAGAACTTCGTACCTGCACAGGGCCTGGTAAACGCCAGCTACATCAAGCTGCAGGAAGTTGCGCTGTCTTATAAGATACCTACAAAGTACTATAAGAATACGCCGTTCGGTGGTCTGGAAGCCGGTCTGTTTGGTAACAACCTGATCCTGTGGACTCCAAAGAGCAATCCATACGACGATCCATCTGAAACATCTGCTGGTGCAACAGGTAATGGCCAGGGCTTCAACTTCAACGCCCGCCCATCTGTAAGGAACTATGGTGCATTTGTAAAGGTTACTTTCTAATAAAAAAAAATTGATCGATATGCTTCGTAATAAAATAATCATTGCTGCATCAGTATTATTTCTGCTGGCGGGTGTTTCGTCCTGCAGAAGGTACCTGAACGTCAATCAAAACCCGAATGGTACGCCTGTTGCTACCGTTCAAACCCTGCTGCCTGCAGCGCAGTTGCAGGTTGCTTCTGCACTGGGTGTTGATCTGGAGATAGATGGATCTTTCTGGGCCGAATACTGGACACAGAACCCCAATGCCAGTCAGTATACCAACCTCGACAAATACTCCATTGGTCAGGATGGTTTCTCTAACCCATGGACCAACCTCTATGCAGCGGCAGAGAATTTCCACCAGTTGGCCGTGTTGGCAGACACACAGAAACTGAAACAGTACAAGGCCATTTCCGTGCTGATGCAGGCATACACATTCCAGCTCATTACAGATGCATGGGGTGATGTGCCGTTCTCACAGGCGCTGAAAGGCCAGTATGTGGACGGCCACAATGTGAATCCTAAATATGATTCACAGTCTGTGATATATACGTCAATTCTGAAAATGGTGGACAGCAGCCTTGCATTGATGAACCCTGCTGACGCGAACACTCCGTCAACAGATGACCTGATCTACGGCGGCGACATGACCAAGTGGATCAAATTTGCCAATACGCTGAAACTGCGTATGCTCATTCGCGAGAGCGCAGTGAATCCAACAGGCGCACAGGCAGGCATTACAGCTTTATTTGCCTCTAACCCAACGTTTATAGGTGTAGGTGATGGCGCTATGATCAAGTATGGCTTCAGCACTTCCAACAAAAGCCCGCTGTATGCAGAGGAGTCTGGCCTCAACTATACGCAAAACCTGTCCGGTAGCAGCACCTGCATCAACCAGATGTGGGCCAACAACCAGGATCCTCGCGTAGGTGCATTTTATACAGTTGCCGGCGGCAATTTTGTGGGTCTTACTCAGGGCCTTATTGCAAATAACATAACTGCCGGGTCTTTCTCTGTGCCATCTGCAACCGTCGGCGGTAACGCACAGGATGCAACTTCAGCTAACGCCAATGTAAATTTCATGACTTCATACGAGGCATACTTGTTGAGGGCAGAAGCTGCAGCGCGTGGATGGACAGGTGAAAACGACTCGACACTTTTTGCACAGGGCGTTTTGGCCAGCTTCGAAGAATATAGCGATGCCATCAATAACGTTTTCGGAGAAGTAGGCGACACGGCATTCTTCTACTATTATGGTTCCGTACCTGATGCGGTTTATCCTGTTGGTGGTACATTCGCTGCGAAACAGCAGGCTATTATTACTCAGAAGTACTATGCAATGTGTGGTAATCAGGGTTTTGAAGCATGGAGCGAGTTCCGCAGGACCGGATTCCCTAATTTCCTGGTTTATCCGCTGTTTGCATCGCCTAAACAATTCCCTAAACGTTTCCTTTACCCGACATCTGAAAGTACTGTTAATGCCAACTACCCTGGCCTGCAGCCGCTGACATCTAAAGTTTGGTGGGATCTCCTTTAATTCAATAAAAACAACTTAAGCAATGAAGAAGCTCATTATACTATCAGTTGTGGCAGCCCTTGGTTTTGCTGCATGTAAAAAAACACCGGCAAGTGTATCCACTGAGGTTACACAGTCGTTCCCGACGATCACCTTTCCAGGCGGCATTTACTACAGCATTGGTGTTGGCGGAACCCTGCCTACTATCAGCGCTACCGCTTATGATTCGTTCTATAACGAGGTTGATCCGGTAATTCTTGACCAGAGCCAACTGGATGCCAATACGCCAGGTCTCTACGTGGTCAGTGCTACATCAAAAAACAAGTACGGTTTCACCAGCTATGCATCAGTGTATGTTGCAGTCACTAACATAGACCCGCTGATCAACCTTACCGGCACTTATGAGCGCACATCTAATAGTGTTCTGGTGCACGTGAGCAAGCTGGCGAACGGACTTTACCTGACCGATAACGTAGGTGGTGTGGATCCATCAGTTCCTACAAACGCGTCATTTATCCTGCCTGCGGTGTTCGTGCAGACAGATGATACCACTATCATTCTGCCTCCGCAACTTACGGCGCAGGGCACACTGTATGGTTCGAATGCAAGCATTATTATGGCCCCGGCTGATACGGCGTACTCTTATAAAGTGATCAACGGTGCTTTTGGTACCTCACTCAGGACTTTTGTAAAGCAATAGTTCTTTACTATCAGATATTAATTCGATCCCCCGCCCATCAGGCGGGGGATCACTTTTTTTAAAATTAATAGAAACAAAATATTGACAGTCAATAGGATATATAATTTTGCTTCCTGACTTTCCGTATGAACAAGAAATTATTTGTACTTCTGCCGGTAGCAGCGCTCGTCGCCTACTTTTCCCTCTCCAGCCACACCGCTGGCTACACCAACAATCGCACAGGTAGTCATGGCGCATCGGTGGGTTGTTATAGCTGCCATGGCAGTTCTGCTACACCCGGCATTACTGTGGCTCTGGAACTCGATTCTGCCGGTATACCGGTTACCAGCTATATGCCCGGCGGATCGTACACGGTAAAGATGACCGGCACAAACACCACAACCAACAACCTGCCTGCATTTGGCCTGCAGTTGTCCATAGTTTCCGGCAGCGGCAGCTCATCAGTTGACGCCGGCGTTATGTCGGGGGCGCCGACCGGCACCTCCATCGCAGCTGGCTTTAACAAGCTGCTGATACAAACAATGCGCCTATCGCCTGCCACAGGCACCGGCGGCACAGGCACCACCTATACAGTTTCCATCAACTGGACAGCACCTGCTGCAGGCACCGGTACAGTGACGGCGTATGGCCTTATCAATGCGGTGAACGATGATGGCAATGACAACTCATCCGACAAGTGGAATACGGGCAGTGCTTCATTCACCGAGGCCGGAGCAACAACAGGAGTTATCAATCCGGTTTCCGCCACAGCCAGCATATTCCCAGATCCGTGTTCCGACCAATTGAATATCACCAATTATACCGGTAGCGTCCGCATCTTCGATATGGGTGGCCGAACCGTTTACTCCGGGCAGGTCGTTGAGCGAGCTGTAATCAATTCCGCCAATTGGATGCCGGGCATATACGTTCTGGGTTTCGAAGATGGCTCTTCCCGGACCATCATCAGGCGCTGATCTGCTAACAGACGGATAGCCGGTTGCCTTCCGGCGCTCATTATTGGCGTTTTGTCGCATTTTATCACCGGCTCGTCACTATTTTTTGCCGCGAAATAAAATTTTTTAATAACTTTAGCGACTTTCAAAAATGCTGATTATCAGCGCTATTACTTCAATGAAAAAGCTAATTGTTATTGTTGCCGGTCTTTTGTGTTCCGGTATTTCTTATGCAGCCCCTGTCAGCGCAACAAAAGCCCAGGCAACGGCGCTTAATTTCTATAAAAGCCTCGGCCGCAATGCAGTAACCCTATCGCTGGCCTACCAGCCCGCAAGCAATGCGTTTTACGTGTTCAATAATGATGTACAGGGGTTCATCATTGTATCTGGCGACGATAAGGCAATGCCTGTGCTCGGCTATTCAGATGAATCTCCGTTCGATATCAGTAAGGTTTCGGCTGAAACAAAATACTGGCTCAACAAATATGACCAGGAGATATCCTATGCAGCAGCGCACGATGTAGAGCCGCTGCCTGCAGCAACAGCCGCATGGAACGACCTTGTGTCTGCCACACATGTAGCTGCGCGTACCACATCTACCATGGCATTGATGCACAGTGCCTGGAATCAGACACCGTTGTATAATGCGATGTGTCCTGCATCCGGCGGCGATACTGCTGTTACAGGCTGCGTGGCCACTGCAATGTCTCAGGTGATGTATTACTGGAAATGGCCGGCAACTGGTGTTGGCAGCCATTCTTACAATGCATGGAGCTACGGCACCCAATCGGTAAATTTCGCAGCGCGCAATTACCATTTCGATAGCATGGCCAATTCGATCACCACTTACAACAATTATGTGGCCACCATCAACTATGATGCGGGTGTAAGCGTGAATATGAGTTATGGCGCTACTGAAAGCGGAGCGTATGTAACAGAAGCAGAAAGCCCCATCACCAACTGTGCTGAATATGCATTGAAGACCTATTTCAACTACATACCAACGCTGCACGGCGAACTGCGCGTTAATTTTTCAGATGCCGACTGGCTGGCCCTTATCGTATCTGAAGTAAATGCCACACGCCCTGTTATTTACTCAGGCAGCGGTCCGCAAGGTGGTCACTGCTGGGTGGGCGATGGTTATCGTGTATATGCGGACACCATCACCTATATCCACTTCAACTGGGGCTGGGGCGGCTATGCAAATGGCTTCTTCCTGCTGAGCAACATTGCTCCGGTTGGTAACACGTTCAATGACGACCAGACTGCGATCGTAGGCATTTACCCAAGCATCGGTCCTGCTGCTGTGAATGCGGTAACGGAATCAAACGGTATCAGCATTTATCCTGATCCTGCCACGCAGATCATTACTATAGATGCCGGTAGCGCTGCACTGCAAACGGTTTCCATCACAGATATGGCGGGCCGCGAAGTTTACAATGCAAAAGTTAGCGGCGCATCTGCTACAGTTTCTGTAGCGGCTTATCCTGCCGGTGAATACCTGGTGCAGGTGAGCGTTGGTGCTAACACCATCACACGCAAAGTCGTTGTAACGCACTGATAGCACAACATCATTCATAAAGAAGGGGCGCAGTTTTTAGCTGCGCCCCTTTTCTGTCTTTAGGTTGGCTGTTAGTGCTTAAAGTGGCGTGTGCCGGTGAGCACCATGGCCATGCCATGTTCTTTGCAATAGGTAATGCTGTCGCCGTCGCGCACTGAGCCGCCGGGCTGTATCACTGCAGTTATGCCCTGCTCGTGGGCCATGGTCACGCAGTCATTGAATGGGAAGAATGCGTCAGACGCCAATACCGCACCTTTCAGTGAAAAGCCGAATTGCCGGGCCTTTTCCAACGCCTGCCTCAGCGCATCTATACGGCTGGTTTGCCCGCAGCCCTTGCCTATCAGTTGCTTGTCTTTTACTAATGCGATGGCGTTCGATTTCAGATGCTTGCAGATGATGTTGGCGAATTCCAGGTCTGCTTTTTCTGTGGCAGTTGCCGGTCTTGCACCTTCTTCTTTCCACGCTGCATAATTGCTCTTGTCGGCATCCTGCACCAGCACGCCGTTCAGTATGCGTTTGTATTCGGTATCAACAGCGAATGGGCGCTTCTGCAACAAAAGAATACGGTTCTTTTTGCTGCGCAGTATGGCCAGCGCATCCTCGTCGAACGAAGGTGCTATCAGTATCTCAAAAAACAGTTCATTGATCTTTTGCGCCACGCCGGCATCCAGGGTCTGGTTGCTGATGAGCACGCCGCCGAAGGCGCTCTCCGGGTCGCCGGCAAGTGCGGCTTCCCATGCGTGGGTTATATTGTCGCGTTCTGCTATGCCGCACACGTTGGTATGCTTGATGACGGCGAACGCCGGATTGCTGAACTCGGCAATGATCTGGCAGGCTGCATCCACATCCACCAGGTTGTTGTAAGACAGTTCTTTGCCGTTGAGCTTTTCGAACAGGGCATCAATATCGCCATAGAACGCCGCGTGCTGGTGCGGGTTCTCGCCATAGCGCAGGTGCTGCCGGTTGCCATACGACAATTGGAAGTGGTGGGTCTCCGCTTCTTTATTGAACCAGTCTGCAATAGCTACGTCATAATGCGCGCACTCTGCAAATGCCGCCGCTGCAAACTTCCTGCGGTCGCCCAGTGCGGTATGTCCGTTCTTTTCGTTCAGCAGGTCCAGTAGCGATCCGTATTGGCTGCGCGATGCCACGATCACCACATCTGCATGGTTCTTGCCAGCAGCGCGTATCAGCGATACACCGCCTATGTCTATTTTCTCAATGATCAGCTTTTCATCGGTTGTATTCCGTACGGTTTCTTCAAAAGGGTACAGATCCACGATCACCAGGTCGAACAGAGGGATCTCGTACTCCTGCACCTGCTGCATATCCTGTTGCAGCTCGCGGCGCGCCAATATGCCGCCGAAAACCTTAGGGTGTAAGGTCTTTACCCTACCGCCAAGTATGGATGGATACCCGGTAACAGTTTCTACAGCCGTGCACGGCACTCCCAGTTGCTCAATAAAGGTTTGTGTGCCCCCGGTCGAGTACAGTTTTACGCCCAGCTCATGCAGCTTGCGAACTACCGGCTCCAGGCCATCTTTATAAAAAACGGAAACTAATGCAGACTGAATAGTGCGACTCATAACTTGAAATTGAGCCGCGAAGATACTAAGCTTTGCCCACCGGCTGAAATCAGCGCAGCACAAAAGCGCCCTCCCTGCGGGTCAGCCACAGGGACGTGTGCAGCGAATCGGCCTGCTGTTGCCAGCGCTGCTCCATTCTGCTGCTGTGGCTGCCGCTGATCACGATCGTCTTTGGCCTGAACACGGCTGCCAGCAGGCCTATGTCTATCCCGGCATCATAGTTTATTACCACATAGTCTGCCGGAAACCGGCCTGTAAACACCGGCGAATCCAGTAAAACCACCGGGTGGCCGCCAATCATCAGCGCAGCGCCATTTTTTTCCTGCAAAGCTTTCCACGACTGATAGTGCACATGTGCGGGTTGTTGCAATTTGCTTATCCGGGGCATAGCCGCACTGTCTGCATGCAAATTTGCATAGGCCCCATCTGCTATATGTTCTGCTACATGCTGCCTGCCTGCATCATATACGATCAGGGTATCTGCCTGCAAGGTGCGATACTCATCTATACATGATGCGGTTAGCAAGATGCACAGCACAGCCAATGCAGCAACAATAGATCGCTTATTCCTCCGCTGAATGGAGAGCGTAACCGCGGCAATGAATGCATACACCAGCAGCATCTCTGCAAAGGAAACAGACAGGTATTTGAATGAAACCGGCCCCCAGCCCTGCAGCACGCCCATGAGTCCGTGAAATGTATTGGCCAGCCAAATGGCTACCTGGCCAAGCAGGGCAGCCAGAGGCGCGAAGAACGAAGTAACTATGACCGCCACAGCCAGCAAAAGCACTATTTCCATGAACAGGAAGGCCAATACATTGGCCACCAGGAAGAAGACCGGGAAGTTGTGAAAATAATAAATGACAAGGGGCGCCACCAATATCTCAGCTGCGGCGCTGGCAGCTACAGCCTCCCATATCTTGCGCGGCAACCAACGTTTGGGCTGCAGCAATTTGCGGATGGGTGCATAGAAAATAATAAGCGACAATACCGCAACAAACGACAACTGGAAGCCCATGCTATACAACCACGCCGGCTGCACCACCAACAGCACAAATGTGGTGGCGAACAATTGGTTCAGCGCATTGTGATTTTTGTCGAATACAATGCCAGCCGCCAGCAGGGTGAACATGACCGCGGCCCTCACGGCACTGGGCGAATTACCGGCCATCACCACATAGAACCAGATAAGGGGCAGCGCCAGCAGGTACTTCAGCCAGTCGTATTTGCGATGCCGCACCCACCGCAGCAACACACTGATGAGTGCGAAGAACAGCAGCACATTGCTGCCCGATATGGCTATGACATGCACTATGCCGGTGTCTGCATACAACTGCCGCAGGTCCGGGTCAAGGTTCACCTCGTCGCCTAAAAGCATGGCCTGCAGCAGCCCGAGCGTTCGCTTGTCCGGAATGTAATTATTCAGTTGCTGCATGCTCCAATCGTGCGTGCGATCGGTAAAGCTTGCCTGTGCACCCGCGGCAGCAAGCCGCACCTGGTGCATGGTGCAGAACTGTGTATAGCCTATGCCATTGTGCCTGCAATATGCTGCATGATCAAACTCGAACGGATTGCCGGCATTCTTTACCGGTTCCCATTTTCCCGGCAGCCACACACTGTCTCCTTTGTGCAGCATCATGGGTGCCTCGCCTTTCAGCATATAGACAAATGCTTTTCCGCAGGTGGTGGTTATGTTTCCGTCTTTTGCTGCGGCCACAACCTCCATTTGCAGTTTCCAGGTCTCTTCCTGCTCTTGCGGGGCGCTCGTTATCCGGGCCAGGTAGCTGGCCTCTGGGCCATTGTGAATAAAATAGTTGTTGCGTTTACTGTCGTCATTCAGCCGGCAGATCATATATCCTGCTGCAGCGAAAAAGCAGCTCATCAATACCAGGTTCAGTGCAGCAACGCGCAGCCGGAAAAGCAACAGCGTGCCAAACGCAAGCACACCCACCAGCAACACGATCGCGATAAAAGAAAGGGAAATACCAGGCAGGTACTCATAGGCCACAATGCCCGCCACCAGCGGCGCCAGCAAGCGGAAGAACGGCGCACGCTCCCAGAACCATGTTTTATGTAATGGCCAGCTCATGGTGATGAGCAGTAAAGATATTAATAGATCCCCTTTTTCGCTTCGGCCAGCATTTTACCCAGGGTCACCAATTCTCCGGCGGTAATATCATCTTTAATAGACTTCAGCCGGTCCAGCGCGTGATACACGCTTACATGGTAAAACCGCTTGCGCCCCCAGGCCGGGTTGCTGCCATCGGCTATGTTCTCCGGCAGCACCGCTATCAGCGCGGCCGTGTCCTTCACTTGCCGCACAAATACATCGCGTATCTCGTCAATATGCCATCGCAGGGTGTCGGCCGTTGTGCCCACTGCCATCAGTTTCGTGGCTATAAGCGTATCATCTCCTTTAGGTAGCGTGGTGCTGCCGTCCTCTCCGCCGGCGGCTTCCATCAGGCGCTCCCGCCATCTGTCTATATATTGTCCGGCCTCCCGCACCTCTTCATCCACATCGCGCGCCTTGCCATATAACCGCGCCTGCAACTCCGGGTTCTTTCGCGACTGTGCATATGCTTCCACGTCTTTCAGCAATTGCCGGGTACGGTCGCCTACCATGGTGGTGCCATCCATATCAGGTGGCAGCATGGCCTCGCCCGCTCCCTCAGCCACATGTCTTTTGCATGCGGTCAGCACAATGGCAAATACCAGTATGGTGGTTTTGATGTTCATAAGCACCAGCTATGCGGTCCAGTGTTCCAGTGCATCGGCCAGCTTGCGGTCATTGCTCAGCCGTGGCACTTTGTTCTGCCCGCCCAGCTTGCCTATCGATTTCATGTATTCAATAAAGGCGCCGCGTTTCATAGGGCGTATCTGCAATGTCTGCAATATGCTGCCGCCTATCAGATCGTCGTAGTAAATGTTCTTTTTGCGCAGTACCTCATCCACTTTCTGTGCAAAGGCGTTCACATTATCGGGTGTCTGCTCAAACTCCACAAACCATTCGTGGTAGGGCTTGCCCTCGGCAACCTGTATTTGCGGCGCCACTGTAAATTCAATGATGTGGGCATTGAATGCGCGCGCAGCCTGCAGCATGGCCTGTTCCACCTCCTCCACGATCACATGCTCGCCAAAGGCGGAGATGAAATGCTTTGTGCGCCCGGTCACTACCAGCCTGTAAGGATTGGTGCTTACGAACCGCACAGTGTCGCCTATATTATAACTCCACAAGCCTGCATTGGTGGTCACAATAAGCGCATAGTTCTCGCCGGTCTTCACTTCTGCCAGCGATAATCTTGTCGGACTTTCGTTATAGATCTCCGCTGCTGGCACAAACTCATAGTAGATACCCGCGTTGGTATTCAGCAGCAGCCCTTCGCCGCCCACCACATCCTGAAAGGCAAAGAACCCTTCCGATGCCGGGAATGTCTCTATCATATCTACAGGCCCGCCCAGGCTGTCCAGCAGCTTGGTTTTATAAGGTTCAAAGTTCACACCACCATGCACTATTACCTGTAGCTCGGGGAATAAATCTTTTATTTTTTTACCGCCGCTGCGCTCTGAAAGCCAGTCGAAATACATCTGCATCCATGGGGGTATGCCGCTTATCAGCGTCATATTTTCCTTCATGGTCTCGTTCACTATTTTATCCAGCTTGGTTTCCCAGTCTTCAATGCAATTGGTCTCGTAAGAGGGCAGTTGGTTGCTGCGCAGGTAGCGGGGCACATAGTGGTTCACGATACCGCTGAGCCTGCCTGTGGGAATGCCGCCCACGCGCTCCAGCTCCGGCGAGCCGGAAAGGAAGATCATCTTGCCATCGGCAAAAGCAGTGTTGCCGCTCTCCGCCATATAGCAAAGCAGCGCATCGCGTGCGCCGTTTATATGGAACGGAATAGACTCCTTGGTAATGGGTATATATTTTACACCGCTTGTGGTGCCCGAAGTTTTGGCAAAGTAAATGGGCTTGCCTTTCCACAAAATGTTTTGTCCGCCTTCCTTTATTTTTTCTATCCACGGTTTGAATGCTTCATAATCGCGGATGGGAACAGCGTTTTTGTATTCCGCATGGCTCTTCACTTTGTCCATGCCATGCTCTTTCCCGAAAGCAGTGCTGCTGCCTGTCTTCAGCAACTGTTGCAGAATGGCCTCCTGGTCTGCTTCGGCCGTCATCATTCCTTTTCGCACACGGGCACTGACTATGGATGCATAAGGCCTGGCGAGAAATGATTTTATCTTCATCAAAAATTCTTGGGACGTTAAAGTTAGCACTTAAAATTTACCATGCATCTGCCTGCATCGCCAATTCACCCTCTCGCTCACGCGCTGCACTTATTCACACGTTATGCAGAAATGCGCACAAGAAATGGCACAAGCGATTGCAATTGCAGATTAGTTTTTATATTTGATGAACGTGTTGGAAAAAACGTTGGTGCAACACACTTTTATACAGAGCAGAAATTACCGCGTAAACCGCTTTTGAAGAGTGCGAGAGAAAATAAACAAATTTTTATTGTTTAAAATAAAAATTTGTATTACCTTTGCAAAAATATTTTTTGGTTTATCATGTTTGCAATAGTAGATATCGCGGGACAGCAATTTAAAGTAAAGAAGAACGATGAGCTGTTTGTGCATCGCCTGGAAGGTAATGCAGGAGATAAAGTTGAATTTTCGATCCTGATGGTGAGCAAGGAAGGTAATATTACTTTCGCTAACAGCGCATCAAAAGTTCAGGCTGAGATCATAGATCATTTGAAAGGCGATAAGGTTATCGTGTTCAAGAAAAAACGCCGCAAGGGTTACATGAAGAAGAACGGTCACCGCCAGGCGCTTACTAAGATCCGCATCAACGAAATAGCATAATTTTTCAATAACTGTTTAAGCAAGGAAGTATAAAAGATGGCACACAAAAAAGGTGAAGGCAGTGTAAGGAACGGACGCGATTCACACAGTAAAAGAATGGGAGTAAAAATATTTGGTGGCCAGCCGGCTATCTCTGGTAACATTATCGTTCGCCAGAGGGGCACTGTCTATCATCCGGGCAACAATGTGGGCCAGGGCAAAGACTTTACACTGTTTGCACTTACAGACGGTATAGTAGAGTTTCGCGAGACCCGCAGCAAGATGACCGTATCAGTTAAGGAAGTTATCGAAATCGCTGAGGCCTAACCCCCTCTTGCGATTTTGCCATATAAAGATTTTTGTTTAACCCTTAAATTCACAGTTATGGCAACAGCAAAGAAAGCAGCAGCTCCAAAAAAGGCAGCTCCTGCTAAAAAAGCGGCACCTGCTAAGAAGGCAGCGCCTGCAAAAAAAGCTCCTGCTAAGAAGGCAGCAGCTCCTAAAAAAGCAGCACCTGCTAAAAAGGCAGCTCCTAAAAAGGCAGCTCCTAAGAAAGCAGCACCTGCTAAGAAGGCAGCAGCTCCTAAGAAAGCAGCAGCTCCTGCAAAGAATGCCGGCCCTAAGAAGGCTGCCGCTAAGAAATAATTTTCTCTTAGCAAATTTTAAAAAAGAGACCGTTGTCATGATGGTCTCTTTTTTTGTGCCCATAAACACCCAATTAGAGTCCGGGAAATGATTTCATGTCCCACTGGTCTCAGCGTCCGCTGAGTCCTCATTTATTGCAGCGTCTCGCTGCCATTCAACCCGACCATTAAGGCCTGCTCCTTCTACCAATAATGAATAGCAAACTATTTCGCAGGCGAGACGCTTGCAGAAATAAGGACGAAATGAGACACCTGGACCAGTGGGACTTAACCCACCCACTTTCAGCTTCTCACTTTTGCCTTTTGACTAAAAAAAAGGAGCCCCGGTTACAGGTCTCCTTTTACTATTCGCCCCTCGAAAAAATTAGTGCGTGTCCAGGTAAAACCGGCGGCCATACCTGGCAATATAGATGATGTTGCAGATGAAGCCAACCTCTATCACCCGCTTTACCAGCGAATGCCAATCCAACGATAAGAAGTACTTCTGTACACAGGCACTGTTTGACAAATGCTCAAATCCATCGTAATACTCCTTGTTGTGAATAAGGTAGTACAAGGCAATGGTATGGAATAGGATCACCACGATCATGTTGAAGATATGGTAGGGCGTCTTATTTGTCTCACCCGGAAAAATGAGCAGTAGAATTGAAATGAATGACGTTACCCAGACGAAAATATTAACAGCCTGGAACACATAGGAAGTGGTCGCAATATCACCAAATATCGCCGCATGGCATAGCGAGGGCATGGCAATAAAGAGCAACAGTAGCAGGAATGGCTTCCTCGCAGTGGTTTTCGTTTTCATACAAGATGATATGTTCTATAAATACTATTAAAAAGTACTTATAATTGAGTGCAAAGTTAATGTAAAAAAGAAGAATGCATAAAAGAACACCGTGAAAAATACGGGGTACCCCTACCATCCTGCATATTGGAACACCTTTGCATTATCAAAAAAATCGTATAAATTTATTTGACAATAAAATATTTAGGAAAGATCAACGCCTGCTTATGAATAAAAAATGGTTCGCACCGGTTCTTCTTCTTGGTTGCGCAGCTTGCGGCAATTTCTCACAGGCCATTAAAGATAGCAGTACTGTGCGCCAGCAAATAAAGGAGAAACTTGGGCGCGAAGCCAATGTGCATGTGAACATGGCAAATGGAAGGGCAACCATGAAAGTGGCGTTCGTCAACACGCCCTACAACGACTCGCCCGACGAAGCACGCCAGCGATTCGCCGACAGTGTGGGTATCGTTGTTGCGCAGTGCCAGTTGAAAACGAAATTCGAGAGCGGCACTGCCGTATTTTCTAAGGAAAATAAATATGGTGCACTTGATGTTACAAAAACAACATCGTGCAATATGCACCTGCCTCAAAAGTGAGGCTATCCAAGTTCGATCAGCCCGGTTTTTTTGCCAGTTTCCTGTAGCACGTCATAAAGCCTGTCCAGGTCGCCCTGGCTATTGAATGCATTTATGGAGTAGCGCAGGAATGTCTTTTCTTCCTGCCGTGGCACAGGCACTTCTATGCGGTAATGCTCAAACAAATGACGCTGCAGTTGTTCCGGTTGTTGGGTGCGTATGGGTATGCTGCACATTTGCCCAAGAAAATCATCGCTGACCGGGCATAAAGGTTTTGAGCCCGCCAGGTCGCAGAATCGCACGTAATTGTCCTGCACCATCTGCCTGCTTGATTTGGCAACTTGGTCCCAGTTGTGCGTGTTCCGGAAATCGATGGCCGCGGGTACCGTGAGGAAAGCTGAAAAGTCGCGTGTGCCCTGCATCTGGTGGTAGTCCAGGAATTGCGAATGCGATGGTGCTGCACTCTCATAACCCCAGCTTATGGCCAGCGGATCAAAAAGATCCTGGTATTCTTTCTTCACATACAGAAAGGAGCAGCCCTTTGGTGTCATCATCCATTTGTGGCAGGCGCCCGTATAAATATCTGCCTTCAGTGTGGCGAGGTCCAGCGGTATGTGCCCCGGCACGTGGGCGCCATCCACAATAGTGAGCAGACCTTTCGCTTTGGCCATCTCGCATATCTCTTCCACCGGCAACCTCAGCGCAGTGCTGCTGGTTATCTGCGAAATGAAAATGGCTTTCGTCTTATCGCTATACCCTTTCCAGAATTCAGCGATCAGCTCGTCCTTCGACCGCACAGGCAGCGAGAGCGGTTGCCGCACATATCTTGCACCTGCTTTGCGGCAATAGTAATTCCATGTTCTGTCCAGCGCACCATATTCAATATTGGTGGAGAGTATCTCATCGCCTTCTTTCAGGTCCAGGCTTTTGGCTATGATGTTGATAGCATACGTAGGATTGGTCACATACACCACATCGTCTGCATGGCAGTTAATAAAACCTGCAAGTGCTTCTCTCGACCGTCTCAGGTACTTCACTCCATCAAAGGCAATGAATTGCACCGGCTCCGATTCCAGCAGCATCTGCCAGTCCTGGTAGTCCTTGAATATAGGCCTGGGGCATGCGCCGAATGAGCCAAAGTTCAGGTACGTGATATCATCGCGGAGCAGGAAGAGCGATTTGAGTTCGGGTGTGCCGGTCATATGAACGATTTAAGCTCAAATATAGCCAATCGCCCGCCACTGCACACACGCATTTACATAGCTGAATGCGGCAAAATATTTAGGTAAAATAACGCGGTCGTTTGATTTTACCAGTACCTTAGTATCAAATAGTTAAGCATAGCAATGGACCATGTGAACACCGTCTTTCTGGTTGATGATGAAAAGATGGCGAACGTTTACAACAAGAATGTTTTCAAGGCTTTCGGTTACAGCGGCACTCTGCAATCGTTCGATAAGCCATTGCAGGCCATTGAGCAACTCCGGCAGCTTGCATCCGGCGCCCCAGGCGCCTTTCCGCAACTACTCCTGCTCGATATACTGATGCCGGAAATGGATGGCTGGGCTTTTCTTGACGAGTATGAAAAATTGCCGAAGGATGTCACCTCCGGGTGCAGGGTCATTCTGCTCACCGCGGTAAAAGATCTGTCTGAGATACACATGCGTTCCTACAGTTCCGTTAATGGCTACCTTTCTAAACCGCTGACAGTTGAGCAGCTTAAATTCCTGTTCAAAAGCTAATCTGTTCTTTCCGGGTTCCGCTTGTCTCGCAGCGCAATCACATGCCTGATGACATAGTATAACGGCCACCCCGATACAAACAGCACAAACCCCGATATTGCCGCCAGGCGGTTGGCATAAAATACGCTCGCAATTATTGAGCAATACACTATAATAAAGATCACCGGCACCACCGGATACCCCCGCATTTTGAATACTCCTTTTTTCGTTCCTTCTTTCCGGGCCTTGCTGCGCAGTACAAAAATAGCCGCTGCCGCAGCCACAAGGCTGATGCTGTCGAAGAACATTACCTGGTCCAGCACCTTCTGAAACGAGGAGATAAAGAATACCGTGAGCACGATGAATGTGCAGAAAAGTGTGAGCGCAAATTCCTGCACCTGCGTCTTGCTGTTGAGCCGTTTGAATATCGGCGGGAGTACTTTATCCTCTGCCATCGCAAAGTAAATACGCGGGTTCACCATAATGGAAACATTCACGTAGGCCATCACACAAAAGAACATGATGACGGAAACCAGCTTATGCGCAAAGCTGCCCAGCATCAGCCCGGTGATATCTGCAGCGATAGTGGTGGAACTGGCCAGCCCCTGCATCCCCAATGTTTTGTAGTACGAATAGTTGACCAACAGGTAAACAGCCAGCACAATGCTGATGCCATAGAAAATGGCGCGCGGCATGTTGCGGCTGGCGTCCGGTATGTCGCTGCCGAAATTCATGGTTTGCTGGTAGCCGCCATAGGAAAAGAACACCGGTATGAAGCACAGTGCAAATGCACGGAACATATCGGGCCCTGTCATTGGCGCGGCAGCAGCCTGCGGTGCAGGTGTTCCCTTCACAGCGAAGATGGCCACTATCAGCAGCAGCAGCATACTCAGCTTAATGATCATCAGTCCGTTCAGTAATCGTGCACTTACTTTTATGCCCGTCATGTTTACGGCATACAGCACTACTGTTGCGGTGAGTGCGATCCCCATTATGGCCTTATCATGCGCCACGCCGGGGAAAAGCACGGGTGCTATATATTCCGCGCCCATCATAGCTACTGCGGCAGTGGCGCCGGCATTGCTGATCACTACTATCCAGTTCACCATAAAGGCAAACGCGGGATGGTAGCAGTGCGAGAAAATTTTGTAGAAACCACCCGCCACCGGGTATCGCGAACCTATTTCGGCAAAGGTGAGCGCACCCATAAAACTTACAACTGCGCCAAGTATCCACGCCAGGAAGAACAGCGAAGGCATCTGCGCCCGCTGCGCCACCACCGATGGCACCTGGAAGATGCCCATACCGATAACCAGCCCCGCCACTATCATGGTAAGATCAAATACCCGTAGCTGCGGTTTTATCTTTTCTTGAGTGGTCTGGCTCATGCAGGTGGTTTACTGCATGAAACTAATTAAATAAAACGGAAAATGGCAGCGCCAAAGTCGCCCCGCGGGCACTACATCATCTCGCTGGCCATGGCGTGCTGCCTGCTTTTGTATCCCGGCTTACTCCTGTTTTTTTTGCTGGCCCCCGGCCGGCACGTTTGCCGGATTTATTATCTTGTGTGAAAGCAAATCCCATGGAGCAGACTCATGAAAGCAAACATCCCAAACAGGAATTCCAGGTAGAGCGGCTGGCGTTTTTCAGCGATGCTGTATTTGCCATAGCCATCACCCTGCTCATTATCGAATTCAAAGTGCCCCACGTGGACGCCCACAGTACTTACCAGGGGGTATTAGCGGAACTAAAGGACATGAAGGCAGATCTGCTGGCACTGCTGCTCACTTACTTCCTTATTTCCATCTACTGGATACGCCATCACTTTTTATATAAATACATTCACGATTATAACAAGCAGGTGGTGGTGGCCAATATGGCGGCATTGCTGCCCATCATCTTCTTGCCTTTCTCTACTGCATTTTATGCAGAGTGTTCCAAAAGCGAGGATACCATGATGCTGGGCCTGCAGTTGCTGTTCATCAATCACTTTTTTGCGGGCGCAAGTATCTATCTTATTTACTGGTTCGCTATGATCCGTCACAAACATCTTTCATTGGAGGTCCCCCTGAACGAAAAGGTCAAATTTTATGAGCAAACATTGTTTACCGCGATCATTTTCCTGGTATTGTTCATTGTAAGCCTTATCGATCGACGAAAAGAAGTGATGGCAGCAACGTTGGTTATTTTCCTGCTCATTCGTGCCATCGTCCTGAGAATTTGGAAAAAGCGCCTGGGTCTGAAAGTTGGCCTGCTTTAATTGCCTCCAAGCAGCGATGCAAATCCCCTGAAAATACCGTATACCAACCACACCGGTATCGACTCCAGCAGTCCAAAGAACATACCGGATATGACGCACTTGCTTAACGGCAATTGTTGCCGGATCGGGATGCCTGCCGTTACTGCCAGGATGTTCGCGGACAGGATTAAGACAATTGTAAATATCCGCAGCATGAACACTAAGCTACGAAATGAGCATATGACAAGAATTATCGAAAAAGATGACGACCCTCATGCACATTTGCGGTTTACAGGCCACGCCGTATGCCATTTTCCCCTAATTTTGCTGTAGGCATAGTTATAAGTGAAGAAGTTACTCACCATATTGCTCATTATCGGCGTCCTGCTGCAATCCGGCAGTCAGGTGGTCATTGTGGCGCAGTACTATGCCAACAAAGATTACATAGCCAAAAACCTTTGCGAGAACCGCAACCGGCCCGCCATGCACTGCGAGGGTAAATGCTGCCTCAAAAAGCGCCTGGCCAAAGAAAGCAAAGAAAGCCAGTCGCCACGCAACCAGCGCGAGGAGCAGGTGACGCTCTTTTTCGAAACTCCTTCTATCAATATCCATTACCCTGCGCCCGCATCTGTGGGGCAGCAGTATGATACTCATAATGATGCCGCGCACAGCGGTTTCTCCCCTTCTATATTTCACCCGCCGGGTGCCTGATGCTTTTTGAGATCTGTTAAATGACCCATGAACAGGGGCTGCGCAATTGCGTGTGCACGCGTTTGGGTCCATTCCTATCATTTATTTAAAAGTATTTCAGACATGAAATTCATCAGTTATTTACTGGTGTCTGCATGCTGCATCACCAGTGCACTGGCACAGGATGGCAGCGTAGGGCAGGCGTCAGACAACGGCAGGACATGCGGCCCGGAATGTAATTGCATGCGCAGCCTCACCCCGGCTGGTGTAACCACCGATCACATACACGGCAAGGGCGAGTGGATGGCATCCTACACCTACATGAATACCATGCAGAGCGGTGGCCAGATGGGCGCAGGTAAAGCCAGCGACAACGCGATTTATGAACAATACATGATGGCGCCTGAAAGCATGAACATGCAGATGCACATGGCCATGTTGATGTACGGAGCAACCGACAGGCTGACGCTTATGGCTATGGGTGGCTACACGAGCATGAACATGAAAATGAACATGGGCAGTATGAGCATGCCGGGCATGATAATGCCGATGGGAGACATGAGCATGAACACCTCGTCTTCCGGCATCACAGATACCCGCCTCTCCGCATTGTATAATTTTGCCGGCACCGCCAGCCACCGCATCATCGGCAGCCTGGGTGTGGACCTGCCCACGGGCTCTATCAAAACCACGGGCACTACCATGCTGGGCGATAACCAGCGCCTGCCCTACAACATGCAGCCGGGTTCAGGCTCTTTCGGTATTGCGCCGGATATTACGTGGATCAAATCATCCACTACGTTCAGCTACGGCGCCAACGCAGGAGCCTCGGTCAAGCTCAACAATAATTCGCTGGGCTACCGGGTAGGCAACACTTACCATGTTACAGCTTGGGCGGCGCACAGGCTTGCCTCCTTTGTGTCTTTCTCGCTGCGCGCTGAGTTTGTGCAGATGGATAAGATCAGCGGCTCTGATGTTACTATGGATGCTCCGTACTACCAGGTCTCCGACCCCACTACGGTTACTGCCAACTACGGGGGTAAATGGGCCAGCGGCTATGCGGGTCTTAACTTCCATGCCATGAAGCCGGTGCTGGAAAGGTTCATCCTGCTCACAGAATACGGCAGACCCTTCTACCAGTACCTGAACGGCGTGCAGACAGCCACTACCGGTGTGCTCACTGCAAGTCTGCAATATGCGATAAAATAGGCGATCCTGTTTTGTTCACACTTATTTCCTCAAATACGGGGCCATCAGGCCATTAACTAAAAAAAAATGAAAAAGAATTCGATCATAATAACAGCAACATTGCTGATAGCAATAGCTATGCTATTCACAGTTTCATCCTGCAAAAAGACAAGCAGTTCCACCACTATGGGTACCTTTTATTTCCATTTGCATACCAACATCGACACCAATGAGGTGGACGACCCTAATATGCTCTACCGCGATTCTATGGGCCGCCACTTCAGCCTCAACACTGCTCAGTTCTACATTTCGAACATTATGGTGCACAATGTGAACGGCACTATGTACACTATACCGGGCGCTATAGTGCTCAAGAACATAGACAGCGAGCAATACGTGATAGGACAAGCCCCTGTTGGCACGTACGATTATGTGATGTTCAATGTAGGGCTGGATGCCGCCACCAATGCCTTATCGCCCACTGCTTTTACCACTACCGGTTATATCCCTAACAGCACTATGTGGTATGGCAATACTACCCAGGGCTACATGTTCATGAAGCTGGCCGGCACTGCCGATACCACTGCCGCGCAAAGCGGCACCAACCTTGTCAACTTCTCTTACGAGATCGGATCAAGCGCCAACCTGAAGTCGGTTACTATGCCGGTGCGCACCGGTTCGCCTGATTACCTGTACACGCTTACCGCTTCCGGCGGCAATAATTTTATCCATATCATCTGCGATTATGGCAAGTTGCTTTCTGTGGTCAATTTCAAAACGCAGGATAGCACGGACAGCTATACGCTGAACCCCACAACAGCCAATACCATAGCCAACAATATCCCGAACATGTTCCACTATGAGGAATAGGAAAGCGTACATGATGGTCATTACTGCCATACTTGCCGGTGTGGTGGTAATGACCGGATGTACCCACCAGCCACAGGAGGCCACACCGCAGGTTAGTTTTGCTCGCGATTTACAACCTATCTTTGCAGCAAGCTGTGCCATTAATGGTAGTTGCCACCTCGGCGCCAATAGTGCCAACGACCAGGTGAACCTGGACAGCAGCGCCGCCTATGCCACCATTACAGGCAAAGGGCTGGCGGTAGCGGGCAATGCGGCAACCAGCGTATTGTATAACCAGGTGAGCAACGGCATAATGCCCAAAGCACCCTACAGCGCCCTGCCGGCAGCACAGGTGGCGCTGATAAAGAACTGGATAGACCAGGGCTGTCAGAATAATTAATGCGATGAAAAAGACCAGACTCATACTCGTGCTGTGCGCTGCCCTGGCGGCAGGCGCCTGCAACAACAACAAAGCAGCCTCAGCAGGCAATGCAGACAGCAGCAAAGCACTTGCGGCCCAGGGGCCAACGCCGGATGCTAAGGAAGAAGCGCTGAAAAAAGTGAAGATCGACAACACCAAAGACCCGGTTTGCGATATGCCCCTGCCACATGGCCCCGGCGACACAGCCATGGTCAACGGCAAGGTCCTCGGTTTCTGCTCCAGCGAGTGCAAGGCCGACTACCTCAAAGAACCGGCTAAGTACACGGTAAAGTAAACTTTCGCCTGATCGGCAACTACTCATGACACGACTGCCAGTCGTGCCATGAGTATTAATTTTTCAACTGGTCGAAGGATGCCCTTTGTCCTTCAACAAAGGAAGCCTGCCCGATAGTCCAGGCGAGTATTGCCTGCACAACATAGACGAGGTCCCGGACTGCTCCAAAAAACATATCCACTTCCAACCGTCTCACCATCAATCACATCTGCACAGTAAAGGCCGCCTTTGCGCATATCTTTTTTTGCCCGCCACTACAAACAGCGCCAATTTGCATGCTGTTCTTTGAAAATGCAGGTAAACACCAGAGCTGGTCTATTTGGTCCTTTGCGCCTTAGCGTCTTTGCAGTTTAACAGAGTCAAGGTGTGCTTGCCGCGCCATCGGGCAATGCCGGGCGATCGTCGGGCAATACCGGGCGATCCGGGAAATGGCATTGCGGATGACAAATCGCTGAACCACAGCCCACGGCACAGGTACTGTGGATAACCATTGCCCGGTTTCAGTTTTTTTGGGGCGTCGGGAAATGGAACAGACTCGCTATTGGCATCCTCCCCTCAATAAACTGACGGCGGTCAGCCACCGCAGCAGTGCCGGGCGCTACTTTTGCAGTCCTTAAAAACAGGGCATCAATGGAGATAATGGCACCCGTAGGGTCGTGGGAGAGTTTGCAGGCGGCCATACAGGCCGGGGCAAATTCCATCTACTTCGGCGTGGAGCAACTGAACATGCGGGTAAAATCGGCTGCATCGCTTACAATTGAAGATATTGAGCAGGTGGTGCAGCGCTGTGCGGAGCACAACATCAAAACATACCTCACGCTCAACACCACTATGTACGATCACGACCGGCAACTGGTAGGCAGCATAGTGAAGGCATGTAAGGCGGCTGGGGTTGATGCAATAATCGCCAGCGACTTCGCCGTCTTCAACGAATGTAAAAAGCAGGGCGTATCGCTGCACATCAGCACACAAGCCAACGTGACCAATATTGATGCGGTGGAGTTCTTCGCTGCATATGCCGATGTGATCGTGCTGTCGCGAGAGTTGACGCTGAAACAGGTAAAGGAAATAGTGCAGCAGATCGCCCGCCGCAACATCTGCGGGCCCAAAGGCGAGCTGGTGCGCATTGAGATATTTGCACACGGCGCCCTCTGCATGGCCATCTCAGGTAAGTGCTACCTCAGTCTCGACTCCAACAATTCATCAGCCAACCGCGGTGCTTGTGTGCAGAACTGCCGCCACCGCTACAAGGTTACTGACCTGGACAGCGGCAAGGAACTGGAGATCGACAATGAGTACATCATGAGCGCCAAAGATCTCTGCACCATCGACTTCCTCGACAAGGTTGCAGAAACCGGTGTTGCGGTGCTGAAGATAGAAGGCCGGGGCCGCTCTGCCGATTATGTGTACACCACCGTTAAATGCTACAGGGAGGCAGTGGATGCATTGGAACAGGGCGCATACACTCCGCAACTCGTCGCGGAGTGGAAAGAACGGTTGAACACAGTGTTCAATCGTGGCTTCTGGGATGGTTATTACCTGGGCCGCGAACTTGGCGAGTGGAGCGAGGTAGATGGGTCGAAGGCCACACAGAAGAAAGTGTTCATAGGCAAGATCCGCAAATACTATCCGCGCATAGGCGTCGCAGAGTTGTTGCTGGAATCCGGCGCATTGGCCACAGGCGATGAGCTGCTGGTGATGGGTCCACAGACCGGCATGGTGGAAGACAAAGTGGTCACCATGCACCTGGACAATGGCCCGGTGCAGCAGGCAGCGAAAGGCAGCTTAGTAGCGCTGGCGATTGCAGCGCCGGTAAGGGAGGGCGACAAACTGTATAAATTGGTAGCAACAGAATATGCCCAAAATACTGCATCATAGGAACAAGTGTATAGGCTGCAATCTCTGTTACGAGATATGGCCACTGCGCTGGCGCATGTCACGCGCAGATGGCAAATGCACACTGGTTGACGGCATGGAAAAAAAGGGTGTGTGGCAGGCTGTGATACCCGACGCAGAGATGCCGATGAACGAGAAGGCCGCCGCCGCATGCCCGGTAAAGATCATCCGATTAGTAAGATAGAACAATGACCATTTTCAAGCAATTCACTTTCGACTCAGCGCACTACCTGCCCAATGTGCCCGAAACACACAAATGCCGGGCCATACATGGGCATACTTACCGGCTCACCATCTATCTTACGGGGTCGCTGCACCCACAACTGGGCTGGGTCATGGACTTCAGCGATCTGAAAAAAGTCGTAGGCCCGGTCATAGACCAGGTGGACCATAAGATGCTGAACAATGTGCCCGGCCTCGAAAACCCCACCTGCGAATTGCTCGCCCAATGGCTGTGGAATGCCATAAAGCCATCAATCCCGCAGCTCAGCAAAATTGAACTCTACGAAACCCCCACATCAGGTGTTGTTTATGAGGGAGATTAAAAAGGTTTGCAGCCGCCTCGCTCAATGCTAAGGTGCTATTATTTCAGATGATGTAACAAACAGTGGTGTCGCACCAACTTGAATGTTAACTTTTCCTGCGGCAACCTTTCTTTTTTCCAGTGCCATTGTTGAGCCTGATGACGGGCAATAGACGAAGGCGGTATCCGCCTTGCCGAGATCAAGCGGATAGGATGTGCTGCCCACTGCACTGTAAAGCACAAACATCTGTTGCTTACCATCTGAGTATAGGTCAACGAATGGCTGGGTGCTTATTGTTTTGAGATATTTATAATTGCCAAAATATTCGCTCAGTTGCTGCAGGTAAATGGCAGCCGGCCTTGGTGTTCTGTCGGCATTCACTAAGCCTGAGGTTCCGTACCTGATGGTGCTGGTGGCATTGTCGTCGCAAAGCTGGTAAAAAAAGACCTTTTGCACACCTGTCTGCGAAAACAGTAAGCTTGTCCTGAGGATCCATGCCGCCTGCGCCTGTAGTGCAGTTTGCCCGGCAGCGGGTACGGCCCGCTGTGTGCTTTGCGGGTTAATGTCATAGCCCGTTTCTGTTACCCATACGGGCATGTCCTTTGCATATTCGTGCGCAATAGTAATAAATGCATCTGCAGTGTTTTCTGTGCCGGTGAGTTCGGGTGCCACACCAGTCGTTTGCTCGCGGTTGGTGCCATTGGCATCATTGCAGTAGTAGTGGTAGTTGATGATATCCCACGGCAGGTCTATTGATCCATCTTTGCGATAGCCCCTGTGTGCCCTGGCCCATTCTATCATGCCGCGCAGGTAGTTGGTATCTGGCCGGGCAAGCCCGCACATCACTACCTGCATTGCGGGGTCGGCTGTTTTTGTACCAACGCCGGGCCCCAGCTTTCCTTTATCACCATCATAAAAGGCAGATAGGTTGGCTGCATATTCTTCCGCGCTTTGTTGCGCTGCATGTCCCTTCCACCATTTGTCGCGTTCATTGTCGCACTCCAGGTAGGCTACTGTGCCCAGCCCTATTCGCACCTGGTTGATCGCATCGCCAGTCCAGCGTGGTGTGGTATTTACTTTCACTAATTGCCGGTCAACCGATTTGTTACTGCCATACCTGGCGGCAAATTGAAACGCAGCCCGTGCCTGCTCTATATAAGATGCCGGGTCGGATGGGTTCCTGCCATACCGGCAGGGGACATTCTCATTGTTCCGCTGGTCTGTAGGGTAGGTGTCTTCCATCCATTTCGGTATGGTCTTCAGGCATACCAATACCTCAATATGCCGGGCGTGGCAGCGGTTGTAAATGGTATCGTAGTTCCACCCGCCATTGTGTGCGGGGTTAAAGGTATAGCTGCCCTCTGTGTACTCTATCTTTTCCCAGTCCAGGTAGTGCCTCACTGCGGTAAAGTTTTCAATGGCGTGCAATCTGGCCTCGTCCGGTCCACTGGGGTTAGCCGGGTCTTCAAAGTCCCATTCATACGCATTGATGCCACAGAAGTTTTTCAGCGGGGCATGCTGCACAGCTACGGGCAAGGGTACTATGGGTTGCGCATCTGCATTGCGATGCGCATTTTGCGCACATCCCTGAAGGCCGAAAAGTAACAGCGAAATAATGGCAGCTGCTGTCCTTGCACGATCGAAAAACATTGCGCTAATGTAGCTAATTAATGGCCTTGTACAATTCTTCATTGCCGTGGCCTGCATCTCTTTCGGCAGCTATACTATCACCCTGTGATCACAGCTACCCTGTTTCATTTTGTAATAGTTGCTTGTATGAAGTCCGGTTTATTTAAGTGCCTTCACTTTCTCTATCTTCCCTTCTATCTCTGCCGCTGTCTGTTCCGTCGTCAATTTATCATCGAAACCCACAACCTGGTAGCGGATGATGCCATGCTTATCAATGAAGAATTTGGTGGGGATGCCCGGCATAACGTATTCTTTATAGACCTTGTTCATTTTGCCATCGTCGCCGGTTTCATCGGATACTACATAGAAAGGATAGTTATTGTCTGACAGAAATTTTTTCACCAGGCTCTCGTGATCAGCGGCTGTTTCCCGCGTGTCTATAAAGAGGAATTTTACATTTGGGTCGGTCTTGTATTTTTCCATGGCCATTTTTACTGCAGGAAAAGAGTGACGACAGGGCTGGCACCACGTGGCCCAGAAGTCGATAATGAGCGTTTTGCCTTTGTAATCTGCCAGGCGCACAGGTTTGCCATCCAGGTCCTTTAGCCTGAAGTTGGGCGCCTTGCGATTGAGCATACTATCAGCGACCTGGGCATTGGCTGTCAACGCGATCGCTACTATTGCCAGCAAGAAAAAGATGTGCTTCATACTGCAAGTTAAGTGAATCACTTTATTGCCTGCTATTGCTGCATGAACATTGTATTACCGCAACGCCCGTTTGCGCTAACTTAGCACTTGCTCCCAATAAAACCGAACCTCATGAGAACTGTCTCCTTTGCCATGAACATCAGTATTGACGGCTACTGCGACCACACCCTCGCCGCCCCCGACGACGAATTGATGGACTATTTCACCGGCCTGATGGACGATGTGGATCTGTTGGTATATGGTCGCATCATGTTTCAACTCATGTTCCCTTACTGGGCTGATGTAGCGCGGGATCGTTCGGCCGGCGCTGCAGACATCCGGTTCGCCGATAGGCTGACTGCCATCAACAAGATCGTTTTTTCCCGCACGCTAAACGAGCCTATAGAAAATGGTACTGTCTTTCGCGAAGACCCTGTTGGCGTCGTTCGCCGACTAAAGGAAGGCTCCGGCCAAAAAATTTCTATAGATAGTGTGAGCATGCTGCCCTTATTTATTGCTGCCGGCCTTATCGACGAATTTCATTTCGTTATTCACCCCGTTATTGCCGGTGGTGGCAAGCCACTACTGCAACCAGGCAGCCTCGCAGAGGCCCTTCATCTGAAGCTGGCAAATAAGCGGACGTTCCAATCAGGGTGTGTTGCATTGCATTATACATCATTCTGATCGTTATCTCCCGCTTTCGTCTTCGCCCCTTATTTTTGCAGGAACTTAACCATGATATATATGCAAACTAACCCGGTACCAGAAGACGAATTAGAAAGGATCATGCAGCTTGCTGAGCTGAATGTAGACTATACCAGCATAGGAGAACAGTTCAACGGGCTGGCCAGGCTGGCCGCTAAAGTCGCAGGAACGGACATCTCGCTCATCAACCTGATCGACAGCTATACACAATGGACGGTCTCCGGATACGGGCTGGACATACAACAGATGCAACGCGAAGAGTCTGTGTGCCAATATACGATCATGGGCGATTCCCATTTTGAAGTGGATGATCTGAAAGGCGATGAAAGGTTTCAGGACAAATTTTATGTAGCAGGACAACCTCATCTGCGTTATTACTACGGACTGCCCTTGAAGTATGGCAGCCATAACCTTGGCGCCCTCTGCGTGATGGACGGTGATAAGAAAAAAGAGCTTTCGCCTGAAAAGGCAGAACTGCTTAAACTTATCGCCGACGAGATAGTGAACAGGCTACGTGTTCATAAATACATTGAGGATCTGCGGACAGACATAAAACACACGCAGAATGTAAAAAATAAGGTGGTACACGACATCCGCGGCCCTATTTCCGGGATCATCGGCTTATCAGAAATACTGCGCAGCCAGGGAAAGGCGAACAGCATAGACCAGGTGATGGACTTTGTATCGCTGATATACAAGAGCGGTACATCGTTACTGGAGCTTGCTGATGATATACTTGAAACAGAAAAAGTAAAAGTAGGTGTAAAACCCGGTGAGCTTACTCTGGGGCTTTTTGCTGAAAAGCTGGAACAGCTATATGTGCCACAGGCCAGGAGCAAAAATATCCAGCTCTCTTTCAGCAGGGACGGCGAGGATGCAGCATTTCCCCAGGCAAAACTATTGCAGATAGCAGGCAACCTCATCTCTAACGCCATCAAATTCACGCCGCGCTTTGGCAGTGTAGATGTGAGGCTGGCGCTCACTAAACGCGACGATACATCGAAGATGCTCACCATAACCGTGAAAGACAATGGCGAGGGTATGAATGAAGAGACCCTTGCAAAATTGAACAGCAGCGAAGAAATAGCTTCAAAGGAGGGCACTACCGGCGAAAAAGGTTTTGGTTTTGGCCTGGCACTGGTAAAGCACCTGGTAAAAACTGCCAACGGCACTATGACCATCACCTCCGAGTTGGGCAAGGGGAGTAAATTTGAAGTGGCTCTTCCGGGCATGGGCTAACCTGCAAATTCCCTTTTGCTTATAGCGGAGTTGGAGGCAAGCGTTAAAGCGGAAGGCGGCTGGAGTCGGGCTTTGAAAAACAATTGGTTATAGTATTTTTACGAATACTGTACCTGAATGAAAAAGACCCTGCCCCTGCTCATTGTACTGCTATTGCTGATCGCATTCTCGGTCCCACACCTGGCTTTAGGCTATTACTGGGACGAGAGTTGACCCTATGTGCCCGCCATCCGCCAGATGTATGAGCATGGCCTCAGCCTGATGCCCGGCGCGGTGGAAGGCGAATTATCACGCGGTCATCCGTTATTCTTTCACTTTTTGGGCGCCGCATGGATGCACGTGTTTGGCGGGTCGCACGTGGCCATGCACTCCTTTGCACTCACCATATCACTGCTTTTTACTACGGCAATATATTATGCCTCGCTCCGCATTTTCGGTCGGCGCGTGGCCGTGCTGGCCATTGTGCTGGTGGCCTCGCAGCAGGTGTTTTTCGTGCAGTCGGCATTTGTGCTGCTGGAGATGCTGCTGGCTTTCCTTGCCTTTATCAGCCTGTATTTTTATGTGAGCAGGAAATACCTGTTCACCGCGTTTAGCCTTGCCGCACTCTTTCTCACAAAGGAGAGTGGCCTGGTGCTGGGAGCGGTGCTGGGCATAGATGCATGTATTAGCCTTGTAAAACACAGATTCAGACGGGGCGATATTCTGATGGTAGTTTCTCTGGTTGCATCCGTTATCCCGATTGGTTTGTTTTTCCTGCTGCAGAAACATATACTGGGCTGGTATGTGCTGCCGCTATATTCCGGGCTCATAGAGCACAACTGGCAGCAATTCTGGTACAAATTCCGGATAGGCAGCATCCGCGATATTTTTTACGCCAACCTGAAGTACCTTGACTTTCTGCTGGTGCTGCTCTTCTCGCTGCTGTGCGCGGTGAGGCAGAGGAAACCCGGTTACCTGGTGTTCTGGCTGCCCGGCGCCATCATCTATTATTTTGTCGATGACCTGCGGGCAGGGCGGTTGTTGCCCGGCATTCCATTCTTCATTGTATTTCTCATATCGGTGTGGTGGGTGCTGCTGGTATTACGGCGGCTGAATTTTTTTGAGACGGAGCAACAGAAAAATTGGGTAACGCTTAGCGCCTGGTTCATTGTGGCATTCTGCTGCTTTTCTGCTGCCAATTTCTTCACTTACCGATACCTGCTAACGGCTCTTATGCCGCTGCTGGTTGTTGCGTCTTTCGTACTTGTGCGGCTGACGGAAAGATCTTCCCCCAGGGCCTATTACCTGGTGCTGGTCTGCGTGCTGGCAGTGAGTTCGGTAGCCGTGTTTGTAGATCACGATCATGGCGATGTGGACCTGCAGGCTTTTGATGGCGTGAAAGTGCAGGCTGACGTAGTGCGCTATTTTGAGCAGCATGTGGACACCAACGCCAGCGTGTGCGCGGGCTCGTTCATGGAATCGGAGCACCTTAAATATCCTGCTACAGGTTTCCTCACCGCCGGCAAAACCTACAGGAACATACACTGGGAAAAGGATGCCGCAACACAATACATTGTCTGCGACAACATGGAGGTGGAAGACCGCTATCCCGCACTTGCAGCAGACACTACATTTCGCCTCGTGTTTCGTACGCAACGGAAGGGAGTGTGGGCGGAGGTTTATCGGCGAAAGTGAGATTGCGGCCAGGGATCATTCTGTCTTTTACGGGGATGGTTAATGCAACATTTGGCCGATCAAAGTCAACAAATGCTTAGTGCCGGGTTTAGGGTTCGCGCCACAGTGGAATCATCAATCCGGAATTTGAATTTTGTTAAGCAATTGATTAATTTTCAAAATCTTATTGTGCGCATAATTTTATATCGCATGATGGTTTGTGAAGCCAGCGATCACAATAAAAAACGGGGCGTTATCCAAAAAGCCATAAGAGTAGGAATAAAACAAAAAGCCAAAAGCAATGAAATTTTTGATCCTCGCGTCCTATTCTGCCGAAGGTGCAAAAGGTGTATTGAAATCGGGCAGCGGCAGCGCACGCAAGACAATGACCGAAAACATGATCCGCGAGCTGGGTGGCAAAATGGAGTCGTACTACTACATCAGTAACTGCGATGCCTACGTGATAGCCGAACTGCCTGATGCTGCCGCCGCGGCTGCGATCGCCATCACCATAAAGGCGAGTGGCATGGGTTCTATTACTGCTACCTTATTGATGGAAGCCGAAGAAGTGGACCGCGCCATGAAGCACTCGGTAAAATACACCACCCTCACGGAACAAAAGTAATACTGCTTTTAATTATCAACCTCGTACCGCAAGCCCAGATCAGGTTACGGTACGAGGTTTTTTTATTGCCTGCCCTTCATAGATCCGCGATGAGACACTGATGAAGGACAAGTACGGGCATCATCGATGTGAGGCGCATCAGGAGAGTTCGTCGGCCAGCGGAAAGTCTATTTCAAAACCGGTGAGGTTGTGGATGTAGTTGCTGATTATTTTGTCGCCAACTATTATTACTACATCTACCAGGTTAGCCTCGGTATAGCCTGCGGCGAAGAAGGCTTCTTTTACTTCAGTGGTGGCCTTGCCCCTGTTCTTTACTACCGATGCGGTAAATTTTACCAGCGCATCCAGTTTGCTGTCCCACGATGCGGAACCGGCGCGTATCTCCAGTATCTGCTCGTCTGTGAAGCCATTCATCTTGCCGAGTGCCGTATGGGCGCTCTGACAGTAGCGGCAGCCGTTTATCTGGCTCGTTACCAGGTTTATGGCCTCGCGTTCTTTTGCCCGCATAGTGCTCTTGCGGTTCTGCAGTGCCAGGTAGTCGGCAAGGGCGGTTTCGCTTTTGGCGAAGTAGGCATAGAGGTTGGGCGTGAAGCCGATAGCTTTTTTCAGGTTGTCGAAGATGGCCTGGTTGGGGGCAGATACTTCGTCGCGTGTGGGTATTGCATATACCCGGTCTGTTGTGTTTGTCATTGTCATTTTTGTTTTTTTTTGGTCGTTATTGACAATGCAAAGATGGCCGTGGCGGAGGGCCGTTTCCAATGAACTACATCAGTAAATGAGGGTAAACCAGGTCATCAGAAAAAGTTGAACTGGATCAACTTTTTTTTGCGCGCTTGTTCCTCAGCCGGGATAGGTATTCGGTGGTCATGCCGAGGTAGGAGGCCAGTGCATACTGCGGCATGCGCTGCACGATGTCCGGATATTGGGTCTCAAATTCTTTGTAGCGCTCTTCAGCATTCTTGGTGAGGTTGGTGATGATGCGCCGCTGCATATTGGCCATCGAGCGCTCCGCCATTATCCTGAAAAACGTTTCGAAGGTGTGGTGCTCCTTTTTCAATCTTGCCTCATCATCATAGTGTATCTGCAGCAGCAGGCCATCTTCCAGCGCCTCTACAAACATGGTTGCCGGCCGCTGGAACAAGTAACTGTTATAGTCGGATATCCACCAGTCTTCGATAGAGATCTGTATGGTATGGTCCTGTCCGTCGTCATCAACTACATAGGCGCGGAACGCCCCTTTGATGACATAGTTTTTGTGGTGGGCCACAAAGCCCGGCTGAATGATGAACTGGCGCTTCTTTACCCGGACGAGTTTGAAGCACGAGAGCAATTCCTGCTCTTCCGCCTCGGTTATGCTTATTCTTTTTTTTACGTGGTCTGCCAGTGCCTGATGGTCCGTCATTCGTTGCTATTGGTGACAAATTTACTGATACCAGCCATTGCAGCGCCACCATTTTTTGCTGCGGGTGTGATTTGTAGCTACCATCTGCCTAATGAAATTTCTCCCCTTTCACCAGCATTTCCATAATGGTATGCAGCCGTTTTTCTCGAGTTTCCGGCTTTTTAGCGGTTTGCAGCCGCCAGGTGATCGCGTATTTGTTGGCCTTATTGAGCGAGTCGAAAAAGTCTTTGGCTTTTTTGTTTTTCTCCAGGAGCCGGAGCAGATCGTCGGGGATGGTTGAATTGGCCGGAGAGTCATAGGCGGCAGCCAGCCGCCCGTCTTTTTTTGCTTCGTCAAAGGCAGCCAGCCCGGCTGGTTGCATCCTGTTTTCTTTGGTCAGCCTTTCTATATGCGCTATGTTTCTTTTAGACCAGATACTACGTGCGCGGCGTGGTGTAAATTTCTGCAACCACGACTCGCCGTCCGCCTTCTTCTTTTGCCCGTCTATCCATCCATAGCACAGCGCCTCGTCGAGCGCCGCGGCATAGGTGACGGTTTTTTTACCAGACTCTTTATTGAAGATGCATAGCCAGATACCGTCTGACTTTGCATGGTTGGCAGCCAGCCATTTTGCCCATGCAACTGCAGACGCAAACGCTTTTACGGGGACATCATTCTTGTTTTCTGTAGTGCTCATTGGTGAGGTCGGTTTGACAGACTGCTAAAGCTATAAGACGTCTTTCAGTTTTACGTAGATCTCGAACCATTTGGTTTTGGGATTGGTGACAGTAACCACATGTCTTCTATGTTCATCCGAAATAAGATATACTTCTGCGTCTTCCATTTCAAGCTTCATTTGCCGGCGATAAAGCATTTGGCTGCACATGTCCTCATAGCCTGTTTCCCTCCTGGCTGAATAGTTTGCCGCCTCAATTGACGAGCGATTTTTCATACCGGTAACTGATAAATTTACGCGTTTTCGGGTTAATGCCAACTGGCCTCAGCGTCCGCTCGGTCCTTATTTATGAAAGCGTCTCGCTGCGCTGCAACCTGATGGCGAATAGGAAACTATTTCGCAGGCAGGACCCTAGAGGATACGGGCAAGTGATATACCAAGACCAGATAGGATCCCCCAAATCATGAACATAAATTTTCCTGCCCGGCGGTATTGTATTGCAGTCCCCATTTGGCCATAGCGTCCATCACGGGCTTCAGGTCCTCACCCATCTCGGTGAGGCTGTAGGTAACATGCGGCGGTATCACGGGCATGGCTTTGCGGTTCACCAGGTTGTCCTGCTCCAGTTCCTTCAGGTGCTGTATCAGCATTTTTTCCGTTATGGCCGGCAGGCACTTTTTCAGTTCGCTATACCGCTTGGGGCCGCCGCTGAGGTGATAGAGTATGATGGGCTTCCACCTGCCCCCTATTTTGTGCAGCGTAAATGTGACGGGGCACTGGCTGAGCGCGCCGGTAACGTTGCTATTGTTGGTGGAGCTTTCTTTTACTGCATACATTTTGAACACACTTTTTGGTAAGTACTGGTAAAAAAGTAAGTACAAATATACCTTTGCCTTGTCAAAAAAACAAAAACACATGAAATACGTAATTACAGGCTCGCTGGGCCACATCAGCAAACCACTCACTGAAACACTGGTAAAAGCCGGACACCACGTAACCGTTGTCAGCAGCAGCGCCGACAGAAAGCCGGCCATAGAAGCGCTGGGCGCCCATGCCGCCATAGGCAGCGTTGATGATGCGCAGTTTTTGGCCAACACCTTTAAGGGAGCGGATGCCGTTTATACCATGATACCACCCACCTGGAACCCTGCCGACTGGAAGGCGCACATCCACAACATTGGCAAGACCTATGCCGAGGCCATAAAAGCATCTGGCGTGAAGAGGGTGGTGAACCTGAGCAGCGTTGGCGCACATATGCCCGATGGCTGCGGACCGGTAAGCGGACTGCACCATGCCGAGAATGAACTGAACAAGCTGGACGGGGTAGCCCTTACCCACCTGCGCCCGGCCTTCTTTTACCACAACATGCTGGCCAACATAGGCATGATAAAGGGTATGGGCATAATAGGCGGCAACTATGGCGACAATACCACCATGGTGCTGGTGCACCCTGCCGACATAGCCGTTGCAGCGGCGGAAGAGCTGCAGCAACCAGCTAAAAGCGACCGCAACATCCGCTACATAGTGAGCGATGAACGCACCACCGCCGATGTGGCCAAAGTGCTGGGCGCTGCTATAGGCAAGCCGGAGCTGCCCTGGGTGAACTTTAAGGATGAAGACGCCTACAACGGTATGGTGCAGGCCGGCCTAAGCCCCGAAATGGCCAGGAACTATACCGAGATGGGACATGCTATGGCTACCGGCGAAATGACCGCAGAATACAAACAAAACAAACCCGCCTACAGCGCCATCCGCCTTGAAGATTTTGCCAAAGAATTTGCGGCAGCATATCATGCTTAATTAAGCTCAATATTTTTATCCAAGACCGCTTCGTGAGGAGCGGTTTTGTGTTTTAGTGGTAGCACTGGCGTTGCAAACGCCATGCCGCGGCATCCGCGAAACATTCGCGGACGAGTGGGGGCGTGAACTATTTCGCAAGCGAGACGCTTGCAGGAATAGGGGCCAAGTGAGACACTTGGACCAGTGGGTCGCGCAAGTCAATAACCTTTTCAATATTCGAAGTTATTACTGACCTTAAAATTTGTTCGAACATTCTAGTATTTTCAACATCAACACTCCCATCCTTATGCTTAAGCATCCTCTCTCCTTCGGTTAATATTAAGTCTGGTTCATTCACACCTTGTGAAGAAACCCGGCCAAAAAAATTATAGTTCTCCTTGTTTCTCTCGACCACATAGTTGCACCAGGGCATTCTCAACTTATCCATTTTGTATACCGGTGCATGAGTTTTGTCAATATAGTCCATTGCCGATCCGAAGATTGAAATGTGGGCAATAACGATTGGATATTTTTCGCAGAATTTTTCGTCAATTATGTCTATACTGCGTCTAACAGAAATTCCCCCGATTGACGTTTGCCAAATGAAATCGCTTGCGAATGCCGCATTTTTCATTTGCAATAAAGAGCAATTCTTTTCTAGCTCAGTATTTGTTTCAAAATTAGGAATCGACTCGAAGCTGCTATAAACAATATCCTTATTACTACTGGTATTTATTAAAGGTTTAAACCGAACGAAAATGGCAAGTATACCTAACTTATTTGACGACATATTTGTGATCTTAATGTCTATATCAATTATTTTCTTCCCATTTGACGAATAAATCCTCGGGATTGCGTCGTACGAAAAATAAACATCAGCTAGTGCGTGATTTTTACGCATTTCTGATTTTTGATTGGATTTACCAAATCTAAAAAAAGCATACGCGGTAAGTGCGCAAGAACAGATACCCACCAAAAAAGTGCTAATAGATGTCAGATTCATACTGCTTACTTTGCTTTCAAAGTTAATCCAATTGAATGTGAAAAAATCCCACTGGTCCCCTCTGGTCTCAGCGTCCGCTGAGTCCCCAACTATTGCAGCGTCCCGCTGCCACGCCAATCCACACATTGAGTCATTGAGCCATTTGGCCATTCAGCCATTAGAAAATTAACCACCCCATCCTTCTCTATCCAAACTTCTATACTGTATCGCTTCCGCCAAATGTTCGGGACGGATGTCGGCTGAGTCGGCGAGGTCGGCAATGGTGCGGGAGACTTTGAGGATGCGGTCGTAGGCGCGGGCGCTGAGGTTAAGGCGGTCCATGGCGGTCTTCAGCAGGTTCATGCCCACGGGGTTAATGACGCAGATCTCCTTCAGCAGCTTGCTGCCCATCTGTGCATTGCAATACACACCTTCGTGTCCTTCAAATCTTGTGGCCTGTATCTCACGGGCCTTTACCACACGCGTGCGCACATCGCCGCTGCTCTCTGATGTTTTTTGTGAGGAAAGTTCGCCGAAGGCAACGGGTGTTACCTCCATGTGCAGGTCAATACGGTCCAGCAGGGGGCCGCTTATTTTATTGAGGTAGCGCTGCACCATGATGGGGCTGCACGTGCACTCTTTTTCCGGGTGGTTGAAGTAGCCGCAGGGGCAGGGATTCATGGAGGCAATGAGCATGAAGCTGGCCGGGAAATCGATGCTGACGCGCGCGCGGGATATGGATACGCGGCGCTCCTCCATTGGCTGGCGCATTACTTCCAGCACCGTACGCTTGAATTCCGGCAGCTCGTCCAGGAACAGCACGCCATTGTGGGCGAGCGATATTTCGCCGGGCTGCGGCAGGCCGCCGCCACCTACCAGTGCCGCATCGCTGATGGTATGGTGCGGGCTGCGAAACGGGCGGCACGCCACCAGCGATGTGTTGCCCGGCAGCTTGCCGGCCACGGAATGTATCTTGGTGGTCTCCAACGCCTCGTGCAGGGTAAGGGGCGGTAATATGGTGGGCAGCCGCTTGGCCAGCATGGTCTTGCCCGCGCCGGGCGGACCTATGAGTATGGCGTTGTGGCCACCGGCAGCGGCTATCTCCAGTGCGCGCTTCACATTCTCCTGTCCCTTCACATCGCTGAAGTCGATATCGAAATGGCTTTGTGCCTCAAAAAATTCTTCGCGGGTGTTCACCTTCACTGGCTTCAGGTCGCCTGCGCCGTTGAAGAAATCAATGACCTCTTTGATGTTCTCCACGCCATACACATCCAGGTTGTTGACGAGGGCGGCCTCACGGGCGTTTTCTTTGGGCACTATGAGGCCCTTGAATTTTTCGGCACGCGTTTGTATGGCTATGGGCAGTGCACCCTTGATGCTTTTTACGCTGCCATCGAGCGACAGCTCGCCCATCATCACATATTCGTGCAACTGGTCGCCCGGCAACTGGCCGGTGGCAGCCAGCATGCCGATGGCTATGGGCAGGTCGTAAGCTGCTCCGGCCTTCTTAATATCTGCGGGCGCCATATTGACCACTATGCGGCCACGGGGGCGATCATAGAAGTTATTGAGCATGGCGGATATGATCCGGTCCTTACTTTCTTTAACGGCGTTGTCGGGTAGGCCAACAATGAACACGCCGACTTCCCCACCGGGGGTGTCCACTTCAATAGTGATGGTGATAGCGTCAACGCCATAAACGGCGCTGCCAAAAACTTTTACGAGCATCTCAAAAAATCAGGAACACAAATATACTGTTTATGGGAGTGTTGGATGGGGGAGGGGTTTCAAAGTATTTGCTTAGCCAGGTTTGGCAGAAACTCTGTGAACCACGCTGGTAATTGTGGCGCTTTCACTGAGGCTGTGACTAATCCGTTGTTGTACATTGCCAGAACGGCGTGGTTTGCTTCGGAGGTATCGACAATCACAAGCGAATCTAAAAGACTGGCATATTTGTTCACTTTTTCTAGGTTACCGAAGAAATTATCTTCGATCGTATTGCGGGCAACATAGTGGCCTCCACTGTTCCTTACTCTGTCAAGAACGCGCAGTTCGGACAAATCCGCATTAGATAGGCCAAAGAAAATCATGTTAACCCGATAGCCAGCAGCCTTGAATTTTTTTGGCGCGTCCCATGTGGCATCATTCGTAAAATGCCCTTCGTAAATGAACGTTTCGTTGTGCAGCAAAGCATCCTCTACCAACCCGTCAAATGTTTCCGATACAAATTTTGCCGCCAGATTTCTCGCTTCTTTATGAGCCCGAATGCCTTGCGCCCATAATTCCTTCTGCTTGGTTACAAACAACTTATCCCCGTCAAAGACGGGAAGACCTTGAAATGAAGAGGGTAAATAGCTTGCGCCGACAGTTGATTTTCCGGCTCCGTTTGAACCCGTAATAATATACAACTCCGGCATCAGGCGAGGTGAAACTTGTTGCGAATGGTTGAACTTTCTTTTTTTGAATATTCTTTCAGAACGACAAAATCCGTCTTATCGGTAGAAATTTTTACAAGCCGGATAACACCATCCGGGTATTCGAAATAACATTGCTCGGCCGGTAATTCGCGGGAATTTATCATGAATGGCAAGCCTTTTCCCAAGCGCTCTAAACGTAACTTCTTTACCGCATTGGTGCCCTTCTGCTCTATACCTGTAACCATATAACAAATATAACACAAATAGCGTCATTGTATAGTTAACGGCATGCCAATGATAAGTTTAATCACTTGATGTTACAACCGGCAACAATTCCTTGCCAGCTCGTTCGGGGATAGTGCACCCCAGCCATTCGCTTCATCCCGCAACAAGCGTAGACATGGGTTAGATGGTGTTTAGGAACCTTTCATACTCCTCTTTCCAGCCTGCCCATTCGGGGGCTGTGCCTAACGAAAAATTATGGAAGATAGTGGTGAGTGTGCTGCCTGCGGTTTGCAGTGCATGCTGCATGGTGTGCAGTTCCGCGAATGCGGCTTGTGGCGTAAGGCCCTGGTCGTAGTGTGCGGTGGTATCCATGAAGCAGAACGGATGCAGGCGAAGCGATGTGGCTTTTTCTTTTTCCAGGTCGTACCACAGAAACGATGAGCCGGTGCCGGCGCGGAAGCCCAGGTGTGTGCCATAGCCCATGCTGTGATCGTCGGTAATGCCACACTCCAGCAACAGCCGTGGCGTGGCTGGCAAGCTGAACCTGATGTAATGCTGGCGCGACGCTGTATTGGGCTGATTGGTGGTTGACTCCAGCGCTCGCTTCTCGCGCAGGATAATGTCAGCACGGGTGGCAAAATAAGATGGATGTATGCTCACGTCACCATCGCGCAGCAATTGGCGGATGACGCGGCGCATGGCCGGGTGCTGCGGATGAATATTTTTGTCGAACGCTGAGGTGCGTAAAGCACATAAAACGAAATAAAGTGCCTTGCAGCCATAGCGCTCATGCAGGCTGTGCATATAGGCAAAGGAATCGAACGGGTCGGCCTTTTTGCGCTTGAGCACCTGGGTGCGCTCGTTTATCTGGGCTACATCGCCTTTGAGTAATGCACGTACATAAGCGCCGAATATGCGCCTGACGCCTTTATGCGCCAGGGAATAGGCGATGTCAATATCGTAAGTGGGCTGAAAGGAAAACCGGAGCGGTAGCAGTTGAGGCAACCACTTTTTCCGCACCATGCTGTGTGACGCAGCCACCCATTCATCCACAACGGGGCGCGACAAAATACCTTCTTTGAACAAAATGCTTTCGGTAGCGGGGTAGCGTCCGTGCTTATCTGGCGTGTAGGGCAGATATTCCTCGTAGCGGGTAAGCAGGTAGAAAATAGCAGCAACGATATCGAAGCTGATCTCCATTTCGTTGCCCACGTGAAACAGCGAAGGTATGCCATGCCAGTTGCCGATTGCAGGGATGTGGTCATTTATCTGGCTGCCGATCCACGGTTGTTCTTTATGACCAGGCAGGTGGTATGCGGGAATGTAAATGGCACGCGGAATATTGATGGCATAAGCAATGCAACAAGCCGCATCTGCTGCCTCACGTGCATTGGTGGTTATGGAAAACGGAATTCGCAATCGCTGGCCCAGCAACCAGTTGAACACCCAGGCGATGCGCCCGGCAGCCGCGCCCCGTGTGAAGGGGTGATATACGACGATGTGTTCTGCCATGAAAATATCTTTAGTGTTTGGCGCGCTCCTTCCACAACTTGCTGAATGGTTTTTCCGCGAAGTGAAGGCCGGCACGATGCCTGGCCCAGGAGTCTTTAAACAATTTATTCACCACCTTGTCCTTTATGCTTCCGCCGGCAATATTCATCAGCGACGGGTGCAGCATGGCCAGCTTCCAGGCCTTCCATGCAGTCTTTTCGCTGAAGCCGTTGAGGTTTTCCTCTGTTGCTATAGCGCGGTTCTCCAGCAGCATTTCGTGGATGTTGATCTTCAGCGGACAAACCTCGGTGCAATTGCCGCAGAGGCTGGAGGCATAGCTCAGGTGTTTGTACTCCTCAAAGCCCTGCAGGTGCGGTGTGATGACGGAGCCGATAGGGCCGCTGTAAGTGGCGCCATAAGCATGCCCGCCAATGTTCTTATAAACCGGGCAGGCATTGAGGCAAGAGCCGCAACGGATGCAGTACATACTTTCGCGCACCTCTTTACGCAACAGGTTGGTGCGGCCATTGTCCAGCAATATCACATACATCTCCCGCGGGCCATCGGTCTCATATTCTTGTTTGGGTCCGGTAAATATGGTGTTATAGACAGTAACGTTCTGCCCCGTGCCGTATGTGGCCAGCAGTGGCCAGAACAGCGGCAGGTCGTTGATGGAAGGGATCAGTTTTTCGATGCCCACTATGGCGATATGCGTGCCGGGAAATGCGGTTGACAGGCGGCCATTACCTTCATTCTCCGTAACGCACACACCACCAATATCGGCCAGCAAAAAGTTGCCACCGGTGATGCCCACCTGTGCCTCGGTATATTTATCGCGCAGTTTGGCGCGGGCCACCATGGTTATCTCGGTAGGTGTGAGGCCGGGCTCTGTGCCCAGCTTTTCGTGAAACACACGGGCCACATCTTCCTTGCTTTTGTGCATCGCTGGTGTAACGATGTGATAAGGCGGTTCGCCGTCCAGTTGCTGAATGTATTCGCCAAGGTCGGTCTCCACCGATTCAATGCCGTTCTTTTGCAAAAAGCTGTTGAGGTGTATCTCTTCGGTCACCATCGATTTGGCCTTTACCACCGTGCGGGTATTTTTCTCCTGGCATATCTGCAATACGGCATGCAGCGCCTCATCGGCAGTTTCTGCCCATATCACCTTTCCCCCGCGTGCGGTAAAATTCTTTTCAAACTGTTCCAGGTAAGTGTCCAGGTGTTCTATGGTCTTCCACTTGATGTTCTTGGCACGGCGGCGCGCGATGTCAAGGTTGGCGAACTGGCGTTTGCCTTTTACTACGGCATCGTTGTACTTCTGTATGTTGAAAGCGATCTTGCGTTTGTGTTCCAGGTCGTTGGCTTTTACCTCGCTCCTGGCCATGAAGATCTTCTGTTCTTCCGTCATCTGCTATAAATATAAAATATGACTTGCGCTATTCTACAAACCTACTAAAATAACAGGACGCCACAGCGGAAAGCGGACAACAAAAATAAGGGGGTATAAAAGTATCTTTGCAGCTATGTTCTCTGCGGAAACCGTATTAAGCAATGCGCTGGAAACCATCAGGCTGGAGGCCGAGTCGGTGACCATGCTGATGAAGTATGTTGATGTTTCGTTCGTGCAGGCTGTGCAGGTGCTGCACGAATGCAAGGGGCGCGTGGTGATCAGCGGGATCGGCAAGAGTGCCATTATTGCCCAGAAGATAGCTGCCACCATGAACTCTACAGGCACCCCTGCCCTGTTCATGCACGCAGCCGATGCCATTCATGGCGACCTGGGCATGATACAGCCGGACGATGTAGTTATCATCATATCTAAAAGCGGCAATAGCCCGGAGATAAAGGTGCTGGTGCCGCTGGTGAAGAACTTCGGCAACAAGACCATCGCCATTTGCGGCAACGACACAAGTTACCTGGCTACCAACGCGGATATTTTTGTGAACAGCACGGTGGAGAAAGAGGCTTGCCCCAATAACCTGGCGCCCACTACCAGCACCACCGCCCAAATGGTGATGGGGGATGCACTTGCAGTGTGCCTGCTGCAACTGAAGGGTTTTACGGAGCGGGATTTTGCCCGCTACCACCCCGGCGGCGCACTGGGCAAGCGGCTTTACCTGCGTGTAGCCGACTTGAGCGACCAGAATGAAAAGCCTCAGGTGAAACCCGACAGCAATTTGAAAGAGATCATCTACGAAATATCGGCCAGGCGCTTAGGCAGCACTGCTGTAATAGACGACAGCGGCCACCTTGCGGGCATTGTTACAGACGGAGATCTGCGCCGCATGCTGGAGAAGTATGAGCGCCCGGGGCAACTGCTGGCAAAAGATATTATGTCGGCCAACCCGAAAACAATAGAAGGCAGCGAGCTGGCCACGGAAGCACTGGCCCTGATGCGGCAGCACGACATCAGCCAACTGGTGGTGCTCAAAGACGGACACTACTCAGGCATCCTCCACATTCACGATCTGGTAAGAGAGGGGATCATTTAGCGGCTACGCAGGCCTACCTGCACACTTTTAAACAATAACAAAACTTTGCATTTGTAGTTTGCATGTATTTGCACGAAAACAAAGTATTTTAGCGCACCATGCAACCTGAGTTGTCGATCGTTATACCGCTTTTCAATGAAGATGAGTCCTTACACGAGCTGGTGGACTGGATAGAGCGGGTATGCAACGAAAATCAATATTCGCGCGAGATCATCATGATCGATGATGGCAGCACCGATAATAGCTGGCAGGTGATCAAAGACCTGGCAGCACAATACCCTTCTGTAAAGGGCATCAAATTCCAGCGGAACTATGGCAAAAGCCCTGCCCTGCACGTGGGCTTTAAAGCTGCACAGGGTAGTGTCGTCATCACTATGGATGCCGACCTGCAAGACAGCCCCGATGAGATACCCGGCCTGTATAAAATGATCACAGAAGAGGGGTATGACCTGGTGAGCGGTTGGAAGAAGGTGCGCTACGACAATGCCATTACCAAGAACCTGCCATCGAAGCTATACAACAGTGTGAACCGGCGCCTCTCCGGCATCAAGCTGCACGATATGAACTGCGGCCTGAAAGCTTACCGCAAAAAGGTGATCAAGAGTATTGAGGTATATGGCGAGATGCACCGCTTCATCCCTGTGCTGGCCAAGTATGCGGGCTTCAGAAAGATAGGCGAAAAAGTGGTGCAGCACCGCGCACGCAAATACGGCAGTTCAAAATTTGGCTGGGAGCGTTTTATCAATGGTTTCCTGGATCTGCTTTCGGTTCAGTTCGTGAGCAGGTTTGGCAAAAAGCCGATGCATCTGTTCGGCGTATGGGGGTCGTTCACCTTCTTCGCCGGGTTCGTCTGCGTCATATGGCTCATCATCGATAAGCTGCGACTGGATAATTCATACCTCACCAATAAGCCGGCGTTCTACCTGGCGCTTACTGCTATGGTCATGGGCACGCTGTTCTTCCTCACAGGTTTTGTGGCAGAGCTGGTGGTGCGCAACGCCACGGACAGGAATGTGTACCTGACGGAGGAAACTGTTGGGTAATGGCTCAATTCGGAGTGAAGAAGGCCGGGCAAGATAAAGTGTTGATGTAAAACGTCCCGCATCCTAAGGTGCGGGACGTTTTGTTTTATATCATTGTTGTGATCGCTATTGTTTCATCACCATTTGGGCTTTGATGAGCTGGCCGTCCCCGGTGTAGAGGAGGAGGTTGTACAAACCAGCCGGGTATTGGGCAATGTTCATGGTTGTGGCGTTGTTGCTTTGCTGCATCAACTTGCCGTCTATGCTGTAGAGCATTGCATTCACCGGCACCGGCGACTGTATGAACACGGTTTCGGTGGCAGGGTTAGGATACACATGGATATCTTGCTCGCTTACCTGAGCCACACCCGTGAGCGACAAAAGCGGATAAGCAGAAGATACGGACTGGCAGCCACTACTGTCTGTAACGCGCACCTCATAACTACCGGTTGCCACTGGGGTATAAGTGTGGGTGGTGGCGCCATAGATCGCGATAAGATCCTTATACCACTGGTAGGTGACAAAAGTATCAGCCACACTGAGCGTTGCGCCGGAGTGGATGATGACCGGGTTGGGCAGCGGCAGCACATCTACTGACACCGACATGGATGCGGCGCTGCAGGCGGGTGCCATAATGATGCAGCTGTAATTGCCGGGCGTGGTCGCATCATAAGTAGACGACGTAGCACCCGGGATGTTGGCGCCATTCATTTGCCACTGGAAGCCTACGCCGGTTGACGGAACATCCAGGCCCAGCAGGGCACTACCGCCCCAGCAAAATACAGTATCTGATAGTGGCAGCACCAGCGGGCTGGTAAGTTCATAAACATTGATGGCCGTAGCCGAAGTATCCGAGCAACCAGATGGCCCCTGAACCACTGCTGTATAAACGCCCGGCGTTGCAGCCACATAGCTGGCATTGGTGGCGCCGGTAAGCGGCGCGCCGCTGCTGTACCACTGGTACGTGTCGCCCGCGGCGCTGGCTACGTTCAGCACTACGCTGCCCCCTGTGCAAAATACGGTTCCGGCTGCGGCCATGATGTTGGCATCAGGTATCGGCATGGCGGTGAGGGTAACCGAAGGGTTTACGGTGCAGGGAATGCTATTCGTGATCTGCACGGAGTAATTGCCTCCGGCAGAGGTAACATATGTGTTGCCGGTGGCCCCGGATATGGCCCCTGCTGCATCATACCACTGGTAAGTGAGCCCGTACGACGGATCGGCCTGTATAGTGGCTGTGCTGCCCGTGCAGAAGGCCGTCCCCGGAGCAAGCGTGAGTGTTGTAGATGGAATAGGCAGTAATGTGACCGTGATAGCGGGGGAAGAGGTAGCGGTACATCCCGAAGCATCGGTCACTGCCACGGCATAGTCGCCCGCAGCGCCTGCGTATAATCCTGATGTGTTGGCACCAGCGATGGCAGAGCCATTGTGTATCCATTGATAGCTGAGCCCGCTGCCCGTGTTGGCAGTAAGCAGCACGCTGTCGTTGGCACAGAAAGTGGTGGCGCTAAGCGCAGTGGCCATTGCCGTTACCGTAGTTGCCGTTACGTGTATGGCAGGCGATGTGGCGCTGCAGGCCAGGCCATTAGTGACCTTTACTGAATAGTTGCCGGGAGTAGTTGCCTCGTAATAAGCGTTGGTAGCGCCAGATATGGTACCGCCGCCGCTATACCACTGGTAAGACAGGCCGGAACCCGTGAGCGCCTCGAACAGCACAAATGAACCGGAGCACAGCACCGTATCGCCAATGGTGGTGACGGTAGTAGCTGGCAGCGGCTCGGCGGTCACAGAGATCGCGCTGCTGGTGTCGGCACAGCCTGCTGCGCTGGTAACGGAAACGGAATAGCTGCCGGTAGCCGTGGCCGAATATGAAGAACTTGTAGCACCGGCGATCAGCGTGCCGCTATTGTACCACTTATAGGTATATGAGCCGCTGCCTGTGGAAAGTGTGACACTGAGGCCGAGGCAGAAGGATGTAGGTCCGCCGGCAGAGATAGGCGCTGCCGGAACCGGGTTAACTGTTACCGAAGTTCCGGTTGAAACTGCCAGGCAGCCTGCGCTGCTGGTAACCGCCACAGAATAGGTGCCGCTGGAGGTAACCACATAGCTGGCATTGGTTGCGGCGGAGATCGTCCCCGGATCATACCATTGATAAGTATTGCCCGCAGCAACAGGAACGCTGAGCGTAACATTGCCGCCGGCACAGAATGTGGTGGCGCCTGAGGCCGTGACCGTGGCGGAAGGGAGCGGATTCACTGTTACGGTAACAGGGGCAGAAGTGTCAGCACAGCTGGCAGCCCCTCCGGTGATGACAGCCGTATAGTTGCCCGCTGTGGAAGCGGTGTAGGAAGATGTTGTGGCGCCCGGCACAGACGTACCCGAATGATACCACTGGTAGCTATAGCCTGCGGCCGACAACACATTGAGCACCACGTCATCGCCCGAGCAGAAGGTGGTTGTGGTGGCCGGAGTGATCACCGAAACAGGCACGGAGTCAATGGCGAACACGTGGGACGCATAGACCGTGTTGCAGGAATTGGTGACGGTGTAAAGAACCGTATCCTGTCCGGCAGCGGTAGCATGAAAGGAAACACCACCCCCGGCTAAAGAAAGCGAGCCGTGGGTTACCCCCCAGCTACCGCCCGTTGCCGTGTCGGTGAATGTAGTGGTGCTGCCCACACAAACTGCTGATGGGCCAACAATGTTGCCGGCATGGGGTTGCGGATTAACGGTGATAGGGAATGTATCTATACGGTGACTGCACGCGCTGTAGGTGACGCTATAATAAGCAGTATCTAACCCTGCGGTGACGCCCGTAACCACGTCCGATGTTATGGTAGCATGACTGTTGGTGATGCTCCATGTGCCGCCAATGGCCGTGTCGGTGAGCGTTGTGGTAGCGGTCTCGCAAACGGTGGCAGGTGCAAAGTGCGTGCCTGTGGTGACCGGTGGAGTGACAGTAACGGTAACCTGTGCCGTATCAGGGCAGCTGCCTGCCGTGGTGCCGGTAACTGTGTAGGTGGAAGTGGAAGTAGCGGTGAATGACACCGATGAGCCTGTGGAAGCCGAGAGGCCCGTGGCCGGCGACCATGAAAGCGTATCTGCACCCGAAGCAGTAAGAGTAACCGTAGTGCCGGAGCAAACGGAGTAAGCTGAGGCAGATGCTGTAACCGCTAGCGGAGTTGCTGCGGTTACGTTGAAGTAGAAATCAAGGGCCTGCCCGTAATCTGTGCTGCAAGGTGGACTATATGACGATGATCCCGAACTTTCTCCGAGAAATATACGCATAGAAAGGTTGATGCCAGTAACTGCAGATGAGGGAACTGTAAATGAGAATGAGCCGCTTGTTACGTGAGCCGCCATTGTGACTGTAGACGCACACTGTTCTGAGGTTTCGAACGTGCCATTATTATTCCAATCAATCCACAAAGTCGCCAGGCCTGTATATGTGTGGTCTACGCGAGTGAAACTTACCGTTACGGAACTACATGCATCTGCTGTAATTCCCTGAGAACCGGAGAAGTCCTCATAAGTAGAATAAGCGGGTGAACTACCTGTACTTGCGTCTGAGAAGGTAATGGTAGATGTTGCCGAAACCCCAGTCGCAGATACTGACTGAAAATATTCCCAAGTACTTGACGAGACCGAAGCAGTACAAACTGCAAAGGCGCTAGAATTTAAAAGTAAAAGCAATGAAACGAACGAGAGCTTTTTGAAGGGCGAGAATAAAAATAATTTCATAACACCGGAGTTTGAACCTGCAAAGGTTGAAAACAGGTATTGCCGGAGCCGCACCTCAGTTTTAATTCTATATGAATTTAATGTTACTGAAAGTGCTTGCCTATTTGGAGCAACCGTACTATGACCCGTTTAATAAATGGAGGTAAATAAAAAAGACCCATGCAGGCATGGGTCTTTATATAGGAATCTGCTTTCTTACAATGTCCTCTTCACTTCCACTTCTTCGTAGCCTTCTATGATGTCGTTGACGCGGACGTCGTTGTAGTTTTTGATCATCATACCGCATTCGTAGCCGGTGGCCACTTCCTTCACGTCGTCTTTGAAGCGCTTCAGAGAGCCCAGCTCGCCGGTATAGACAACGATACCATCGCGCACCAGGTTCACCTTGGTATTGCGGGTTATCTTGCCATCCAGCACATAACAACCTGCTATGGTGCCCACGCCATTGATCTTGTAGGTTTCGCGCACTTGCACGTTGCACACGGTCCTCTTCTCGATCTTCGGTTCCAGGAGGCCTTCCATGGCGCTCTTGATCTCTTCGATGGCATCGTAGATGATGGAGTAAGTACGTATCTCGATATTTTCCTGCTCGGCCAGGCGTGCAGCCTGCATGGATGGGCGCACCTGGAAGCCGATGATGATGGCATCGGAAGCTGTTGCCAGCAATACATCGCTTTCCGTGATCTGGCCCACACCCTTGTGCACGATGTTCACCGCTACTTCCTCTGTAGAAAGTTTCTGCAGCGAGTCGCTCAATGCCTCGATAGAACCATCGAAGTCGCCCTTGATGATGATACCCAGCTCTTTGAAGTTGCCGAGCGCCAGGCGGCGTCCGATCTCGTCGAGGGTGATATGCTTGCGGGTGCGGATGCCCTGCTCGCGCAGGATCTGTGCCCTGTGGTTGGCTACTTCCTTGGCTTCGTTCTCGTCTTCGAACACGCGGAATTTTTCACCCGCCTGCGGTGCGCCGTTAAGGCCCAGTACCTGCACAGGTGCAGAAGGACCCGCGGTGTTGACACGCTGGCCGCGCTCGTTGAACATCGCCTTTATTTTACCGTAGTACTGGCCACAAACGATCATCTCGCCCTGGTTCAGCGTACCGTTCTGCACCAGTATGGTGCTCTGGTAGCCACGGCCCTTATCGAGCGATGCTTCGATAACAGAGCCCGAGGCCGCACGGTCAGGGTTGGCTTTAAGCTCCAGCATTTCTGCTTCCAGGCCTATCTTTTCCAGCAACAGGTCAATATTCAAACCCTTCTTGGCCGATATTTCCTGGCTCTGGAATTTACCGCCCCAGTCCTCAACGAGGATGTTCAACTGGGCAAGCTGTTCCTTTATCTTTTCAGGGTTAGCACCCTCTTTATCTATCTTGTTGATCGCAAATATCATAGGCAGGTTGGCCGCCTGTGCATGCGATATGGCTTCCTTCGTCTGCGGCATGATGGCATCGTCCGCTGCTACCACTATCACGGCAACGTCGGCCACCTTGGCGCCGCGGGCACGCATAGCGGTGAACGCTTCGTGACCCGGCGTATCGAGGAAGGTGATGCGTTTTCCCAGTGGGGTAACCACCTGATAGGCACCGATGTGCTGGGTGATGCCACCGGCCTCACCTGCTACCACATTCGCACTGCGGATGTAGTCGAGCAATGAGGTTTTACCGTGATCAACGTGACCCATGATCGTAACGATAGGCGCGCGTGGCTCCATATCTTCCGGATCGTCTATTTCCTCTTCTTCTTCTTCGTCCTTCTGCTCCAGGTTGATGAACTCTACTTCGTAGTTGAATTCGCTGGCAACCAGTTCTATCACTTCTGCATCCAGGCGCTGGTTGATAGACACCATGATGCCGAGGCTCATACACTTGCTGATCACATCAGCAAAGCTGACGTCGAGCATGCTGGCGAGTTCACTTACCGAGATGAACTCGGTTACCTGTATCACATTACCATTCTCGTTGCTTTCTGCTGCCAGGCGTTTTTCAGCCATTTCGTCGCGCTTGTTGCGGCGATATTTTGCTTTAAGATTCTTGCTCCTTGTTGATCCGGTGAGCTTGGCCTGCGTCTCGCGGATCTTGTCCTGGATAGCTTTAGCGTCCACTTCCTGCTGTTGTGCAGGTGTACCAGCCGGCATGTGCCTGCGATCGCGGAAATTGCCGCCGCCCGGCTGGTGCCGGTTACCACCGCCACGGTTATCGCCGGGCCTGCCGCCGCCGCCAGGGCGGTTGCCAAACTGGCCGCCACCGCCTGCGCCGGGTCCGCCGGGGCGCGGGCCACGGTTGTCGCCTGGCCGGCCGCCATGGCCATGCTGCGGAGCGCCGCCGCCGCCTTGCTGGCCTTCGCCAGGTTTGTAGGCTTCAGGTTTCTTTTCAACCGGTATGCGTTTGCGTTTGCGCCGTTCGCCATTGCGGTCGGCTGCGCTGCCTGCGCCGGCCCTGCCGCCTGGCTGTGCCACGGGCAGTTCTATTTTACCAATGATCTTCGGGCCCTCAAGTTTGGGGGCCTTCATTTCAATATGTTCGGGCTTGTCGTCTTCCGGTTCGCTATCCTGCTGTGGTGGGGCAGGCGCCGGGGTAGCCTCCTGTTTAGGCTCGGCTACAGGCTGTGCCTGTGCTACAGGTGCTGGTGCAGTTTCTGCTTCCGCAGCTTCCTGCTTAGCTTCATCCTTCTTTTTAGGCGCTCCCTTTTTAGGGCGCGAAGAGAGGTTCATCTCTTCAAGGTTGATGCGGCCCAGTACGTTAGGCCCCTCTATTTTCGGCGCTTTTACCTCTACGTGCTGCGTATCTGCAGGCTCTTCTGCCGCCTTTTCGGTTTTCTTTTCCTCGCTTTTGGCCGGTTTTGGTTCAGCTACCGGGGCTGCTGCCACTGGTGCTTCTTCCTTCACGGGTTCCTTCTCCTTAGCTACCGGGGCCTCTTTTGGCTTCTCTGCCTCTTTTGGTTTTTCCGGTTCTTTTGCCTTTGGTTTTTCGGCAGCGGCGGGTTCTTCCTTTTTCTCTTTCGGAGCGAGCTCGAGCGATTCTTTAGGTTTCCGGAGGTTATCCAGGAGCGAGCCTTTTGGCAGGGCGATCTCGTCGCTCTTGCGCTTTGCAGCCTTATCCTGGGCAAACTCCACTTGCAGGGCATTATACATCTGCTCTGTAAGCTTGGTGTTTGGGTTGCTGGCATCAACCGTCAAGCCCTTTTGGGTCAGAAACTCTATAAGGGTTTCCTTACCAATGTTGAACTCTTTGGCAGCAGCCAGTAACCTGGGTGTTTTGTTTGTTCCTGTAGTACTCATTTATTCTTTTTCCTTATGCAATAATATTTCCGGGATACGATCCCGGCATTTTATCACCCGCTTACAAACCTACAGCATTTTAGCTGAAAATTACCTGCTTATCTAATATATCGCCCGCACTATCCGATCATAAGCAGCCTGTTTTAGTGAGTGTAAACACGAGCCTTTGCGGCCAACCACTATTAGCGTTCATCTTTAAACTCGGCTTCAAGTATGTTCAGCACTTCGCGTACGGTTTCTTCTTCCAGGTCGGTGCGGCGGACAAGCTCTTCGGCAGACAGGTCCAGGACGCTGAGCGCGGTATCGCAACCGATACGTTTGAGCTCGTCGATCACCCATGGTTCTATCTCGTCTGAGAATTCGTCCAGGTCAATATCATAATCCACGTCTTCCTTCACATCGCGGAACACATCAATAGAATACCCGGTTAGTTCCTGTGCCAGTTTAATGTTGACACCTTTCTTACCAATGGCCAGGGAAACCTGGTCCGGGTCCAGATAAACATCAGCGGTATGCGTTTCTCCGTTCAGGTTCATCTTATTGATGCGCGCCGGGGTAAGGGAGCGCTGCAGCAGCAACTGTACGTTATTGGTATAATTGATGATGTCTATATTCTCGTTGCGCAGTTCGCGGACAATGCCGTGTATACGGCTGCCCTTCATACCCACGCATGCGCCTACCGGGTCTATGCGGTCGTCGTAGCTTTCTACGGCTACCTTGGCGCGTTCGCCCGGTTCGCGTACTATTTTCTTTACAACGATCAGGCCATCCATTATTTCCGGCACTTCTATTTCCAGCAGTTTTTCCAGGAACGAAGCATGGGTACGGCTAAGGATGATGACAGGAGAGTTGTTGCGCATTTCCACCTTCTTGATGACAGCGCGAACGGTTTCGCCCTTCTTGAAGAAGTCTGTTGGTATCTGCTCAGATTTAGGCATGATGAGCTCGTTGCCTTCATCGTCGAGCAGCAATATTTCCTTTTTCCATATCTGGTACACTTCGCCGCCTATGATGTCTCCTACGCGGTCGGCATATTTTTTCAGCAGGTTGTTCTTCTTCAGGTCGCCGATGCGGGCAGCCAGTGTTTGCTTGGCTGCAAGAATGGCGCGGCGCCCAAAGAATTCAACGTCCACTTCTTCATATACTTCTTCGCCTACGTTATAGTCTTCTTCTATCTTAATGGCTTCAGAGAAAGGGATCTGCCTGTTCTCATCTTCCACCAGCTCGTCGTCTACGATCTCGCGCCTGCGGAAGATCTCGAGGTCACCCGTCTGGTCGTTAACGATAACGTCAAAATTTTCGTCGGAGCCGTATTTTTTCCGGAGCAGGGTCTTGAACACGTCTTCCAGAACCTTCATTAGCGTGGGCCTGTCAATATTCTCGGCGTCTTTAAACTCCTGGAATGAATCGATGAGATTGATACTTGCCATATACTCGATTTTTGGCGGCCAATGGCGGCCAGCCGGTTGTTAAAAAATGATTTGAACGATTGTTTTTTTTATGTTTGAAAAAGGTATCTGCTTTTCTTCAGCCTTCTTTTGTTTGGTTGCCTTTATTTCGATGATTATTTCCTCGTCGGTCACTTCCTTCAGCATGCCGGTGATCTCGGAGTCGTCTGTGCCGGTAACCGTTACCTTGCGGCCAATGTTCTTCTTATATTGCCTGAGCTGTGCGAGCGGCTCGTCTATACCCGGGCTGGATACCTCGAGCGAGAAATCGCCATCGGGAAACAGGCCGGCCTCTTCAATGCCCGCATATAATTTGCGGTTGATGGTGGCCGACTTATCGATAGAAAAACCGCTGTCGGAATCAAGGAACACCTTTATATTATTGATCGGCTTTATGCGGATGCCTACAATAAATATATCAGTGCCTTCCAGCAGGGGCTCTAATAATGAATAAATTTTTTCGGTCATTACAGTGTACTTAAAAAACGAGGGGACTTTTCAGTCCCCTCTCCTTTTTTGCTATCTGCTGCAAAGATATGGAGATAATATGGAATAATCAAAAAAGTCTGAAATAGCGCAGAAGGCGGTTTATATATTACATTTTCGTTAACGCACCTTGAAGGGCGATTATCTACCTTTGTTGGCATGACACTTAAACTGATCATAGCACTGGTTATCGTGATACTGCTGCTGCGGGCCATCGGTAAATATGTGCGCCCCATATTGCATCTTACTTCCGTAACAAGTGACCACCTGCGTAAAATGCAGGAACAAATGGAGCAAATGAACCGCGGGCAACAGGCACCGCCCGAACCCAGGCAGCGCAGGCGTGTGAAACGAGACGATGATTATATTGACTACGAGGAAGTGAAGTAATGGCTTCGCTAAGTCAAAAGTCAAAGGTGAAAACCTTAAAGGGTATTTAGTAAACAGTACTTGGCAGATGGTCGTTTGGGAGGCAAAGGGATTGATGCCCTAAATGGGTTGCAGGTGATGGATCTGTTTGTAAGCTCCCATTAGGGTTGGGGTAAACTTCCGTAGGGTAGACGTTATAGAGGTTGAGGTTTAAAATATACCTGTGTTATCCGGATATAAATATATACGACTTGCTATTGCGCTGATAGCGCTGGTGCTGTGTGCAGGCAATGCCATTGCCCAGCAAATGCGTCCGCAGGACCTGCCGCCCCAGTTGTGGCCGCCGCACCCTGCTGGCAAAATGCAGGAGCGTTTCTTCCTGATAGATGCCAAGCGGGCCAGCGAAAATATGAACAGCGAAGACGCATTGCCTCGCTCCCGCGAGTTCATAAGAATTGACAGCACTTACTATGTGGGCTGGATGTTCGAGGGGGTATATAAATACAATCACGCGGCCGACTACCTGGGCTACAAAACCGCTATACAGCCCCTTGCCCATGCGCTGGACCTTATAGAGCACGATTATGCCAAAGCCCTGGCAACACGCACAGACGATCCGCTGAAGTACATTCCCATCTACAGGCTGCAGATCGACTATACGATGATGGCCAACTACCTGATGAATTGCTACAGCAATACCGACCAGCCCGAGAAGGCGTTTGCCACGGTGCGTCGGTCGCTGAGATGGAATTTTCAGAACCAGTATTATATGGATGCATATAACTACCTGGCATGGATCGTGCATCGCAACAGGTTTTATACGCACGACCAGTATGGCTTTCTGAAGAACAGTATTGACGAGAATGAAGCGCTTGCTAACCGCTACCTCGACAGTTCCATGCGCACCGCCCTGCGCAATGAACCGTATAACGACAAACTGCAGCCGGGCATTACGCAGAACGACAAGATCGGGGTGTATCACTACAAGAACATACTCTATAGCTATGCGTTCAACATAGACTCGGCCATGCATTACTTTAACCTGATGCGTGATTTTAACAGGCTGCCACATAATAACTATGCAAACTTTAAAGTAGTGTGCGGCGAATTTCGCACTGCCGATGAGGAATACGGGCGCGCAGCACTGGAAGACCCGGGCGACCACCGCCTGCAGGAATGGGCCTATTACAGCACCATACTGGACATATACAAAGGCAAACCCAACAGCGGCATTCAACTGGCGCACGACATGATAAAGGCCAGCGGCGTAACCCCCGGTTACGGCTGGTATAATATTGCACTGGGCCGGTGTATGCTCTACGACGGCCAAACCGGAGAAGCCGAGCGCTATGCACAGAAGGCTGCCGACTTCAAAGAGGTGCACATTGGCACTACCCTCGGGCAAAGTCAATACGACTTCAGCATAGCCCTGCTGAAGCTGATGAGCAAAGAGCGCGAATGGGAGATGCAGAAATTTGAACATGGCAACTGGAGGTACAACCCCAATGTGCTGATGAAAATGGCGCAGAAGATGGGCGAGAAATACATGCAGGAGTTTCTCATCATCAACGAATTTTCGCAGAACCCCGAACGTGACCGGGTGATCTATAAGCTGTTTTCAACGGAAAGCACAGTATCCTGGGACGAAATATGGTACCTCATACACGATTTCAGCACACAGTTCTTCATCCGCCGTTTTGAGCATGAGGCCGCTACCGACAAGCGCAAAAACATCACCCGCTACTTCAGGCTGATGATTTGCCGCCTGAAGATGAAGCAAGGTGACTACCACGAGGCCAAGCAAGACCTGGACGTGCTGCTGGGCAATGCGAACATTGATGAAGATTATGAGAAATTATTTCTGGCGCGTGTGTATGAAGCTGAGGCGGAGTGTGCCCGGGAACTGAAGAACAGCAGCGACTATGACGCCTGGATGTATAAACTGTATCACTTGTTTCCGCAACTGATACCTTATGATGGGCTGCAAATGAACATGACCCTGGCCGTAAGTGGCAATGCCGATGCTAAAGTGATAGACCGGCTAAAGGCATGCAACATCAATTGGGTGGCAGATGCCCGCGTGCCAGCACCAATCGTGAACCTGACATTTGCGGGCGCCGGCGATAAAAAGAGCATCACCTACTCGGTAAGAGACCGGGAAGGCAATGTAATAGTGCAGCAGCAGGCATTTGGCTGGAAAGATGCCGATGCCGCCGGCACGGCGCTGGCCTATAAACTGTTCAACATAGGCAGCAAGCCTGCGGCCAATTCAAAGAATGCGCACGACATGTAGCATCTTTTTTTCGTTTATCTTTAAGGCGCATCGTCCCGTTCATGAAGACTGATTCACAGGCAGCACTGTCCAGGTATATCTGCATCATCAGCATGCTGGTGATGGCCTGGTCGTCATTCGTGTTTTATCCGAGATGGCAGCAAAAAGGCTCGGAAGCTGCCATATCGTGGGATGTTGCAGGCTATTACTGGTACCTGCCTTCCGTGTTTATTTACAAAGACATCCGGCACCAGGGTTTTGCAGACAGCATCATGCGCAAGTACAACCCCGTGAGTGACCTGCAGCAGGCCTATAAGTTGCCCAATGGCAATTATGTGCTCAAGTATTCTTCGGGCATGGCCGTAATGTATCTTCCGTTCTTTGCGGTGGCGCATGTTGCTGCCGGCGTGCTGGGCTATCCGCAAGACGGATTCTCTCCGCCATACCAGTTGGCTATCCAGTTAGGCGGGTTGCTGATGTCGGTGATCGGTTTATGGTATCTGCGAAAGCTGCTGCTCAGATTCTATCCGGATAAAGTGGTGGCCATTGTGCTGGCATTGCTGGTCATCGGCACCAATTACCTCGATTATTCGTGCATCAATAACGGAATGACCCATACCTGGCTGTTCACTGTGTATGTGTTCCTGCTGCTCAATACGGTGCATTTCTACGAGACATTCCGCCTGAAGTATGCGTTGCGCATAGGGGCGCTCCTGGGCCTGGCTACACTCACGCGCCCTACTGAGGCGCTGGCTGCACTCATTCCGTTGCTGTGGGGCATGGAGCGCATGAACGCCGGCGAAATAAAAGGCCGGTTGTTGCTGCTGCGCAATAAAGCCGGTTTGCTGCTGGCTGCCGTGGGCATAGCTGCAGCGGTTGTGAGCATCCAGTTGTTTTACTGGCGCTGGGTGTCAGGCCACTGGCTGGTGTATAGTTACCAGGATCAGCACCTGTATTTCAGATCGCCCAATTTCATGAACTATACGTTTAGCTGCAGAAACGGCTGGCTGCGCTACACACCCATGATGATGCTGGCATTTGCCGGGCTTATTCCGTTCTGGCTGAAGGGCCGGAATAAGGTGGCCATAACCTCTTTTTTTCTTTTGAACTATTATATAGTGTGTGCCTGGAACATATGGTGGTATGGCGGCCGGGCTATGGTGCAGAGCTACCCCGTACTCATGTTTCCGCTGGCGGCGCTGGTAGCCGCTGCGTTCAGCAGGCGTTGGCTGGCAGTGCTGCTTGTGCCCATAGCAGCATTGTTCGTGTACATGAATATCTGGTATACTTATCAGTCACACCGCGGCACCCTTATAGACACAGAGACCATGACAGACGCTTATTACTGGCGGGTGGCCGGCCGGTGGAGCGCGCCTGAAATAACCCAGGAACTGCGCGATGGCGCAGAAGTATATGAAGGCATACCCAATCATGAGCAACTACTGTGGCAAACCGGTTTTGAGCAGGACACTGCCATACATAACACTTTGCCCGCCATAGAAGGAGCACGAAGCCTGCAGCTGGATAGCACTACCAGGAACCTGATCGAATTTAAGTTCCCCTATGCGGGCGGGCCGGTGCACTGGCTGATGCTGCGCGCGGATATGAGATGTGTGCATCGCGAGAACGGCATTTGGAAGATGGCACAGGTGATAGCCCGGGCCTATAAAGGCGGCAGGATCGTAAAGGAGCGCATGATCAGGGTTTACCGGCTGCTGGACGACGGGCAGACGAGGACCATCCCCATGTATATGAACGTGCAGGGGCTCAGCTTCGATACGCTGTCTGTTTCGTTCTGGAACGGATATAGCAATAAACCTTTGCTGATAGATAATGTGCGCGTCAGCAGTTTTAACGGCGGCGGAGACAAATGATCACCTGATCTCCTGGCAAAGTTCTACCAGCATGCCATTGGTGGTTTTGGGATGCAGGAAGCATACCAGCTTGTTGTCAGCCCCCTTTTTCGGATGTTCGTTCAGCAGTTCGAAGCCGAGTGCAGAGAGCCGTTTCATTTCCGCCTCAATATTTTCTACCTCAAAGGCCACATGATGGATGCCTGGCCCCTTTTTATTAATAAACTTTGCAATAGGACTGTCCGGGTTCGTAGCCTCCAGCAATTCTATTTTAGACTCGCCCGTCCGGAAAAAGGCAGTGCTCACCCCTTCGGTGGCTACTTCTTCGGTTTTGTAGCAAGGAGCGTTCAGCAACTGTTCAAATAAGGGAATAGAGTCGGATAATTTGCTTACCGCAATACCCAAATGCTCAATACGTACCATCACACATAGTTTTTATAAATGGGAAAATTTAAAGCCGGTATAAGGCTTTCATGCAATCTTAGGTATTTATCGTGTAATTTCGCTTACTGATTTTGGTCATACATTAGCCATGGAATTGAAATTACCGATATATTTAGATAATAACGCGACTACTCCGATGGATCCACGAGTGCTGGACGCCATGTTGCCTTATTTTGTGGAGAAGTTTGGGAACGCAGCCAGCCGCAGCCATTCATTTGGCTGGGTGGCAGAAGAGGCTGTTGACTATGCCCGCGAACAGGTGGCCAAACTGATAGGCGCCGACCCTAAGGAGATCATCTTTACATCCGGAGCTACCGAGGCCGATAACCTGGCCATAAAGGGCGTGTATGAAATGTATGCATCAAAAGGCAACCACATCATCACCTGCACTACCGAGCACAAAGCCGTACTGGATACCTGCAAGCACATCGAGAAGATAGGCGGACAGGTAACTTACCTGGCGGTAAAGGGAGATGGCCTGATAGACCTGCACGAACTGGAAAAGGCGATCACCGATAAAACGATACTCATTACCATCATGTATGGTAATAACGAAATAGGTGTGATACAGCCTATCCGCGAGATCAGCGCCATAGCCCGCAAACATGGTGTGCTGTTCTTTACCGATGGCACGCAGGCAGTGGGTAAGGTTCCGGTTGACGTAAATGCCGATGGCATAGACCTGATGGCATTCAGCGGGCACAAGATGTATGGCCCTAAGGGCGTTGGCGCATTGTATGTGCGTCGCAAGAACCCAAGGGTGAAGGTTACCGCCCAGATGGACGGTGGCGGCCATGAGCGCGGCATGCGCAGCGGCACACTCAATGTTCCGGGTATTGTAGGTTTGGGCAAGGCATGCGAACTGTGCATGAACGAAATGGCAGAAGAGTCGAAGAGGCTCAGCGCTATGAGGGACAGGCTGGAAAATGGGCTGCTGCAGGTAGAAGAAAGCTACCTGAATGGTAATAAAGAGCACAGGCTGCCGCACACAACCAATATTTCTTTCAAATATGTAGAGGGTGAAGGGCTGATGATGGGCTTTAATAAGAACATTGCTCTTTCAAGCGGTTCGGCCTGTACTTCGGCATCCCTGGAGCCGTCTTATGTATTGAAGGCATTGGGCCTGGGCGACGACCTGGCGCACAGTTCACTCCGTTTTGGCCTGGGCAGGTTCACTACTGAAGAACAGATCGACTTTACTATAGAAGCAATAAGCAGCACGGTAAACAAGCTGCGCGAAATGAGTCCGCTGTGGGAAATGTTCAAGGAAGGTATAGACCTGAACACCATAGAATGGGCGCACCATTAAAATTCGACGATTCGGCAATTCGACAATTTGCCAATGACATCGAATAATACATTAAAATTAAATGGCAATAAGGCAAAACATTGCCGAATTAATCAAATTGATAAATTAAGAAAATGGCATATTCAGATAAGGTTATTGACCACTATTCGAATCCTAAAAATGTGGGAACGCTGGACAAATCGAAGGCGAATGTGGGCACAGGCCTCGTGGGAGCGCCTGAGTGTGGCGACGTAATGCGCCTGCAGATAGAAGTGGATGAGGCGAGCGGCGTTATCAGCGATGCCAAATTCAAAACATTTGGCTGCGGCTCAGCTATCGCATCTTCGTCGCTGGCTACAGAGTGGCTGAAGGGCAAAACGATAGACCAGGCAATGGCCATTGATAATATGGATATTGTTGAAGAGCTGAACCTGCCGCCGGTGAAGATACACTGCTCTGTGCTGGCTGAAGACGCCATAAAGGCAGCGATCAATGATTACCGTGTAAAGAACGGCCTTCCCGAACTGGAAACGGAGAAAGCGCATTAAGTCCTATCAGTAAATAGTAGTTAGTAGATAGTATATAGTCGTAGGCTGTTTCTGTCTTTTCTATTATTTACTGAGTTGGTAATGATTGGTGGCTGTGGATCTTGACGAACTACTATCTACTAATTACTATCTACCAAATAAGTAAGAAATGATCTATGTAAGTGACAAGGCTAAGGAGAAAGTGGAGCAACTGCGCAAGAACGCAGGGCTCACAGACGATTACTTTCTCCGTGTGAGCGTGGTAGGCGGTGGTTGTTCAGGCCTTTCGTATAAATTGGATTTCGATAACGAATCGCAACCCAAAGATCAGCTCTTTGAGGACAAAGGCGTGAAGATAGTGACCGACCTGAAGAGCTTTCTGTACCTGTGCGATACCACCCTCGATTTCTCCGATGGACTGAACGGCAAGGGATTCCATTTTGAGAACCCCAATGCCAGCAGAAGCTGCGGTTGTGGCGACAGTTTTGCGGTCTGATACTCTGTAAAAGATGGATATATAAATATCGCGGCTCATGCCGCGATATTTTTTTGAGCCATTTTACATTATAGCCGGCGGCAATAAATCCCTATTTTTGACGTTTTATAAGACAATGTTCTCCATGCGCCGGATATACACGACGATAATGATATTGGCCGTTTCGCTGCTGGCTGGCACAGCCCGCGCACAGTCCTACTTCACGCTGGGTGAGATCGGGTTCAGCGTTGGGGGCAGTCAGTATTTCGGCGACCTGAATGAACATTACGGGTTCAAGACAGTGAGCCCGGCTTATGGCATTTACTTCCGCAGAAAGCTCAATTCCTATATCGCCCTGAAAGCCGTGGCCAATTACACAACCGTCAGTTATAGCGACAAATACAATTCCAACATCCCATTTGATGTGGAGCGCAACCTCAGTTTTACCAGCCCTATAGCCGAATTTGCTGCGCAGGCTGAGTTCAATTTCTTCCGGTTCATTACCGGCGACCGCGACTTCAGGGCTACTCCCTACCTGACCGGTGGAATAGGCGTGTTTTACTACAACCCCTATACCACTTACGGCGGGGTGCGCTATGATCTGCAGCCGCTGGGCACCGAAGGACAGAATGCAGGTTACAACCGCAAATATTCTAACTACGCAGTTTGTTTTCCTATTGGGGCCGGCGCCAAATACTGGCTGCGGCCCGGAGTGAACCTCGCACTGGAAATTGCAGACAGGCTGACAACTACCGATTATATAGACGATGTGAGCACTACCTATGTAGGCGCTGGCAAATTTGCCAATGGCTCTGTGGCACAGGCACTACAGAACAGGGCCGGAGAGATAATCGGATACACTACGCTGGGCGAAGCAGGCAAGCAAAGGGGCAATTCCAGTAGCTTCGATCAGTACCTCATGGTGCAGTTCAGCATCTCTTTCAACTTCACCACCTACCGCTGCCCGCAAGATCTGGACAATGGCCTGATCAGTACGTATTAGGCGTGAACGTTATCAGCGATTTTGCTGCCAAGGAAAAATTTATCCGGGTTCCTGCGAAGGCAGAAAAATAGAAACCATCGTGCCCTTCCCTTTCTTACTCTTGATCACAAATTTGGCGTCCACCAGTTTCAGCATGTCTTTGATGATGAGGTAGCCGAGCCCGTTGCCTTTGCGCTTGTCCACATTGGCAGATGATACAATGAAGTGTTCCGACAATATATTGTCTATCTGCTGTTGGGTCATGCCCATGCCCTCATCGCGTACTTTTATTAAAATACCCCGGGGTGTTTTGCCGCCGCTGATATGGATATGCCCCTGTTCGGTAAAATTGATAGCATTCAGTATAAGGTTGTAAAGCACGATCTTCACCGGCTCCATGTATTGGTAAAGGATCACGCCCTTATGCACATCGTTGACGAAGGTGATATTCTTTTGCCTGGCCAGCCCGGTAAAAATAGCAAAGATCTGGTTGGCCATCAGGTGCAGGTCAAACTCTTCCTTAATGAGCCTGCGGTGCTCATTCTGGTATTTGATCCAGTTCATGATGTTGGTGGCCAGCAACTCTAGTTCTTTCGATGAATGCGCGATCTCAGCCAGCATTTCGTCTTTCATCTCGATAGACTCGTCTGTTTTTTCGAGCAGGTGTTTGGAGGTGAGATGGATGAAGCGCAGCGGGCTGATGAGATCGTGACTGATGATGGAAATGAGCCGGGTCTGTATCAGGTTATTTTTTTCCAGCGCTTCATTCTTTTTGCTGATCTCCCAGGCCTTACGCTCCATCATCAGCCGCTGTATCCTCTGGTAACCCCTGAGCCTCGTAACAATGTATTTAAGTAAGAAATAACCAACTATGGCACATGCAATAGCAACTAAATAGTATCCAATATTTCCCGAGTGCATGATGTGATTGGTTTTAGAAATTGATGTTATAGAGCAGCGCCAGTTCAAGCAGTTGCGTGATGTTGGATGTGTCTGTCTTTTCCATGATCCTTTTTTTGACCGTGGAAATGGTGCTGGTGCTCAGGTTGAGTGTGCTGGCAATATTATTGGTGGAGTGGCCATTGAGCAGGTAATGCAATATTTCCAGTTCGCGCGGGGCCAGTTCGCTGAATGGATTTTTCTGGTGCAGGTTGTCTTCATCGCCACGCGATGCAGGCTGGTCGTTAAGAAACCTGCTGATGTATTGCATCGACCGTTCCTCGCTCAGCGATTTATTAAGATAGTAGTGAATGTTATATTGCTTGAACGCCTCGCTGTAAACCTCGCTGAGCTGCATGGAAAATATCATGATGCGGATATCGGGGTACAGCTTGCGGATGGCCGGGGCAATTTCCAGTGCCGTACCATCAGCAAAAATGATGTCGAGAATAAGGTGTGTGTAATTGTCATTCTTCAACAGGTTCATCAGTTCATTACAACTGCTCACCTCTGCCACGTTCTTATAACCCAATTGCGATTTCAGCAAAAGCTTCATGCCCTTGCGGATCATGCTGTGGTCGTCGGCAATAACAATGTTTGGTTGCATAGAATATTCCGGCCTGCGAAGGGAGGAGAGCCGCATGTCAAAATGGAGCGCGGCGCAAAAGTCCATTTTTCCTAATACGGGCTTGTCGAAAATTTTCTACAATAATAGAACTTCTGCTATGTAAATAGGCTAACAGCCGAAAAGCAAGGTGGGGGCATTTTTCACGGGTAGGGGGTGTTATGCACGACAGGCCGATGAATCGAAAATTTTCTACAAAACTCCTTCATCTTAGGACGTAAGATTGCATAAAACAACCCAGTCTCTCATCACACAATGTTATGAACAACGCATTTGGAATAAACCCGGACAGCGAGATGCTGCAAAAGCAGTATGAGGAAACGGGCAGGCAGCTCAGTAAGTGGAAGGAGCAGTGTGAACACAAAGACAAAGTATTATCAGTGATCGCTCACGACTTGAAAAGTCCCCTTTCCTCACTCGGTTCTTTGCTGGGCCTTCTTGACGCCGATGGCGGCGTACCCGCTGAATATCAGCAGGTAGTCGAATTGCTGAAAATACAACTCGGCTCGGTATCAGAACTGCTGGACAACCTGCTGCGCTGGGCTGCTTTGTCGTCAAGAACGGAAGATGAGCATTTCTGCAGCAGCGCCGATGTTTCCCAACTCATCCGGCAAAGCCTGCTGCTGCTTTCGTCTGCCGCGGCCGATAAAGGTATCATCCTGCTGGACCAGGTGCCACCCGGCCAGCAGGCATATGTCAATGCCGATGAAATTGCAGTTACTATCCGCAACCTCATACATAATGCGATCAAGTTCACGCGCAGCGGGGGCCTGGTGCGCATATCTGCCAGAAGCGAGGACAACTGGCTGCTGATAGAAGTGGCAGACAACGGAGTAGGAATTAGCGAAGCACAACTGGATAAGATACTTAACGCAGGCTACAACAGTTCGTTTGGCACCAACGGCGAAAAGGGCTGCGGCCTGGGCCTGGTGCTATGCCGCGAGTATGTTGCTGCCAACCACGGCTGTATGGAAGTGCACAGCCGGCTGAATGAGGGCACGACGGTGAGAATTGCGCTGCCTATGTCGGGTGGCCGCAAGTGCGCAAAAGAAGAACAAAGCGGCGCCGGCAGCCACGTATAGATCACGAAAAAGATAATGAACATGAATGCTGCGCGAAAAACATGGCGCATGATGAGCACTGCTGTGGTCATCTTAGCGCTGCTATTGTTATTACTGTCATTGATCATTCCAACTGAAGATGGCCGGCCCGGTGTGTTAGCTCCAATAGCAGTTGTCACCGGCATTGTTGGCGCATTAGGGTATGAGCGGACCACGTGGCGGGCGGAGCGCCGCAGGCGAAGTTCACGTGGCCATGAAGAATAGCGCAGGCCCTTTTACGGGGAAGCAATTTTAATCGATCTGCAAAGCAGCATTCACCCACTCGGCGTCGAAGCTGGCGTTGAACTTGCGGTAGAAATTTACCCCGGCCCTGAAGGGTGACATGGGTTGATTGTATTGTATTAAGTGATGGCATCTCCCTTTAGGGATGGGGTGAAGATGGCGATATTTTTACCCCGGCCCTTTGCTTCGTGCCTCGCAATGCCAGGGTAGCATGTTCGGACATTCGTCTTTTTACGGGGAAGCAATTTTAATCGATCTGCAAAGCAGCATTCACCCATTCCGGGTCGAAGCTGGCGTTGAACTTGCGGTAGAAATTGAACGCGGGCTCGTTCCACTCCAGCACCTGCCATACAATGCCCACAAATTTTCGTTCTTTGGCCTCTGCAACTAATGCATCCATCAGCAACTTGCCCATGCCCCGGCCGCGTGCTTCTTCGGTTACAATAATGTCTTCGAGGTACATGCGCTGGCCCTTCCACGTGGAATAGCGGATGTAGTAGAGGGCAAAACCTTGTATAAAGCCATCTTCCTCGGCTACAAAGGCCCACCACACGGGCTGCGGGCCAAAACCACTTTCAATAAAGTGTTCGAGTGTAACGGTTACTTCCTGCGGAGCCCGCTCATAGAGCGCCAGCTCGCGCACTAACTCCAGCATGCGCGGGCAATCGGCTGCAGTGGCTTTGCGGATGGTTATTGTGGACATAGTATTATTGAGCTGCAATACTACATAAAATCAGTGGCTGGTATGCCCGATTGCCCGGCGGCACCTGACAGGGAATAAGTAAGTTGGTATAATGTTAATGTGCTGAAACAGATACAATAGTAAACAAGCAAAAACGTTAAACCAAAACACACATGCCGCCAAACTTCCGTTAAAGGCTTACAATAACGCTACCGGCCGGGTAATTTGTAATAAATTTAAACTGTTTAAAAAAACACACCTGAACAAATGAGTACACAAGGCGAGATACTTTGGGTTGATGATGAAATAGATTCCCTCAAATCGCAGATACTGTTCCTGAAAAATAAAGGCTACGAAGTTACTTCGCTGTCTAACGGGCATGATGCACTGGAGTTGCTGAAAGAAAAAATTGTGGACGTGGTGCTGCTGGACGAGAGCATGCCCGGCCTCACCGGCCTGGAAACCCTGGCCCGCATCAAGGAAATGCAACCTGCGCTGCCTGTGGTAATGGTGACCAAGAACGAGGCCGAGAACATAATGGAAGAGGCGCTGGGTGCGCAGATAACCGATTACCTCATAAAGCCGGTGAACCCCAACCAGGTGCTGCTGTCGCTTAAAAAGATCATGGACAGCAAAAGGCTCGTTTCTGAAAAAACAACGACAGGCTACCAGCAGGATTTCCGTAACCTGTTCATGGCCCTCAGCTCCAACCCTAACCACGAGGAATGGAAGGAACTGTACAAAAAGCTGGTGTATTGGGAATTGGAAATGCAGAAGAGTGATAGCGAAGAAATGATGGAGGTGCTGCAGTCGCAGAAGTCGGAAGCCAACACAGAGTTCTTCAAATACATTTCGAAGAACTACGCCAACTGGATGAAGGATGGCGGCAAAAGTGGCCCGCTGCTCTCACACAGGCTGTTTGAGCAAAAGATAGTACCCAGCATCAAGAAGGACAAACCGACCTTCCTGGTGGTGATAGACAACCTGCGGTATGACCACTGGAAGGCGATACAGCCCATAGTGAGCGAGTCGTTCCGGGTGACGGAAGAAGATCTGTATTACAGCATACTGCCAACGGCCACGCAATATTGCCGCAATGCCATTTTTGCCGGCATGCTGCCGGTGGATATAGAAAAGCACTTTCCGCTGGAGTGGAAGAACGATGATGAGGACGGGGGCAAGAACCTGTATGAGGAACATTTTTTCCGCAACCAGTTGAAGCACCTGGGCATGGACAAAATGAAGTGGCAGTATGTCAAGATCACGAATAACGATGATGCCAAAGTGCTGGAAGATAATATCCATAATTACCTCACCAACGATCTGACGGTGATTGTCTATAACTTTGTGGATATGCTGTCGCATGCCCGCACGGAGATGGAAGTGCTGAAGGAACTGGCGGGGGATGAAATATCTTACCGCTCATTAGTGACAAGCTGGTTTGAGCATTCGCCGCTACACAGGGCCCTGCGCCGTATAGCCGAGAAGGGTATACAGGTGTTTGTGACCACCGACCACGGCAGCGTGAAAGTAAAGACCCCGAGCAAATGCGTGGGCGACAGGCAAACGACCACCAACCTGCGCTACAAGCATGGCCGCAACCTGCAGTATGAGAACAGGGATGTGCTGGCCTTCCGCGATCCGAAACAGGCGGGTTTGCCGGTGCCCAACGTGAGCTCATCGTTCATATTTGCTAAAGAAGATGTTTTTCTGTGCTACCCCAACAACTATAACTACTATGTCAACTACTACCGCAATACGTTTCAGCACGGAGGCATATCCCTGGAGGAGATGGTGATTCCGATTATCATGTTGGAGAGCAAGTAGATTTTACGGAATTTTCAATCAATCGAAACATTTTCTTCACTATATTGAAGAAAATGTTTTTTTATTATTCAAAATAATGGCTTAGGGAAAACAGATTGCCACATAATAAGTTGATTATCAATATTTTTACAAAATTTTCAATTGCTTGAAACATTTTCTTCACTAAATTGAAGAAAATGTTTTATTTTTATGCGAAATAATTCAAGATGTTCATCAGGCAGCAATTGGACCAGTTGGTAGAGCGGGTGCAGGAGCCGAGGCGGTTCATTACGGCGCTCATCGGGCCCAGGCAGGTGGGCAAGACCACCCTGGTGGAACAGCTTATTGCCAGAGACCTGGTACCCGCACATTCGGTATCGGCAGATGATGCCCTGGAAGCGGCCAACGACTTGTGGATAGACCAGCAATGGGAGCGCGCACGGATCATACAACGCACAGAAGGCACCGCCCTGCTGGTAATAGACGAGATACAAAAGATAGCCAACTGGAGCGCAGTTGTGAAAAGGAACTGGGATGCCGACACAAAGAATAAGGCCGATGTGAAAGTGATACTGCTGGGTTCTGCACAAATGCTGATACAAAAGGGTTTGACGGAGTCGCTGGCGGGCCGTTTTGAAGTGATACCTGTGAACCACTGGCAATATAGTGAGATGGAAACTGCATTCGGGTTCACAGCCCGTGAATATGCCTGGTTTGGCGGTTACCCCGGCGCAGCGGCATTGATAAAGGATGAGCGCCGCTGGAAAGACTATGTGAACAATGCACTGATAGAGACGACCCTGATGAAGGATATATTGCTGCTGAGCCGGATAGACAAACCCGCGCTGCTGCGGCAATTGTTTGACCTGGCATGCCACTACTCGGGGCAGATCATCTCGTTCAATAAAATGCTGGGGCAATTGCAGGAGGCCGGTAACAGCAGCACGCTGAACCATTACCTGCACCTGCTCGACAGTGCAGGTTTTGTGAGCGGTGTACCCAAGTATTACGAACACCTGTTGCAGCAAAAAGGCTCCATACCCAAGCTGCAGGTGCAGAATACTGCTTTCATCTCAGCAAGAAGCGTTAAAGCATTTGATGCCGTATCGGCGGATCCTGTAGCATGGGGGCGGGTAATAGAATCGGCCATAGGCGCACATTTGCTGAACAGGCAGGTGGCAGGCATGTATAAAACCTATTACTGGCGCGACCGCAACGATGAGGTGGATTTTGTGCTGCAGAGAGGCGAAGAAATAATAGCCATCGAGGTGAAAAGCGGCATCAGCAACAAAGCCGCAGGGCTCAAGGTATTCCAGAAAAAATTTGAACCATCCAAAACATTGATGGTAGGCATCAGCGGCATTCCGTGGGCGGAGTTTTTGAAACTGGAGCCGGGGAGTTTGTTTTAATGAATGGAAATAGCCTTAGCGTGCCTTACCCAGCCACAGTTCGGGGTTAAGGGGAGTGGATCCTTTTTTACCGGCGGATTTCCATATCTGGAATTTGATCATCGGCTCACCCTCATCATTTTCGGCGACCGTTCCAATGCTTTGCAGTGTGCTCACGTGCTGCCCGGTAGAAACTTGAGTAGTAGCCAGGTTATTGTAAACGGTGAAGTAGTTACCGTGCTGTATCATTACAATTTTTGACCCCTCAGCGGTAAATACGCTGCTCACTGTTCCTTCAAATACTGCACGAACCGCAGCATGTGCCGCCGTGCGGATATCTATGCCGTCGTTGTTCACTTCTACGTATTTGGAAAGCGGGGACGTGTGTTTGCCAAAATGGTCTGAAATATAGCCCTGGGCAACCGGCCAGTACATTTTACCTCTATTCCCTTCAAAATTGCTGGCGAGGGCTACGTCGGTAGGCGTCATCAATAATGCAGGTTCTTCTGCCTTAGGTGCAGCGGGTTTTGTTGCGCCGGCAGGTCTTGCCGGTTCGGTTGTTTTTGTGCCACCGGGTTTTGGGGGCGCCGTAGGATTGGCTTTGTTGGCATTGGCCGCCGCCAGGCGCTTCTTTTCCTCTTCCTGCGCGCGCTTTTGTGCAGCCTCAATTTCACGGTTGATGATGAGCTGTATCTCGTGGTTGATGCGGGCTGCCGTTTTGCGGTTCTTCTCCGCTTCGCGCTGCAATTGTGCTTCTTTGCCCTTCAGGTCCTGCATGGCCTGGTTGGTCTCCTGCACATCGCTCATCAGGGCCTGGCTCTGGCTTTTCTGCGATACCAGCAGATTGTCTTTTTCCGACTTCTGTTTGTTCAGGTCTTCTATCTTATGGCCTATCTGGCTTTGCGTCTGCCGGATCTGATCTACCTGCTGGCGGCGGAACTCGCGGAACTGGCGCAGGTATTTCATGCGGCGCATGGCATCGTTGAAGTCGGCTGATGAGAACAGGAAAGCGAGGATATCGTAAGAACTGCGGGACTCGTAAGAATAGCGCAGCGACTGTGCATAGTGTATCTTCTCCAGCTCCAGCTTCTGTTTCAGGCTGCCTATTTCTTTAGATGACGATTTGATGTCTTCGTCTATCGATCCTATTTCTTCGTTGATGTTGGCGATAAGGGTTTGCCGCTGGGCCAGTTTATATTGCAGGGCGCGCAACTGGCTCATGGTGGCGTTCTTGTTCTTCTTTATTTCGTCCAGTTCATGCTCCGTTTCGTTGATGGCGTCCTGTATCTCCTTACGCTTGGCCTCCAGTTGTGCCTTGGTATATAACCCCGAAGGCTGCTGCGACTGCTGCGCAATGGCGGCAAGCGTAAGCATAAGGCATAGAAACAGGACTGCTTTGCGCATGGGCGTGTGTAAAGTGAACAAATATAGCCAAATATCGAGGGTACGCCCGATAGTCGCTTAGATTTTAGATAAATTTATAAAATGCAGTGGCAAAATGTATGCTGTTAGTTTTTAGTTGTGAAAATTGTTTTCTTTTGCGAAATAAAGTAAAGGCTCATGTTATATTCAATGACGGGTTTCGGGCGGGCAGAGATTGCCAGCCACCGCCGCCAGGTAGTGGTGGAGATAAAGGCGCTCAACGGCAAGCAGTTCGACTGCTCGCTGAAGCTGCCTCCGGTGCTGCGCAATTATGAGCTGGACATCCGCAACCTGCTGAATGGAATGCTGATGCGCGGCACGCTGGATGTGACCATATCTGTGAGGCAGGAGGGCGCTTCCAAGCCGATGGTGGTGAACACCGACCTGGCTTTGTATTACTACCAGGGCATGAAGCAGATAGCCCAACAGGTAGGCCTGCCGGAAGATAATATCATCTCTACCCTGATGCGGATGCCCGAGGTGGTGGCGCCGGATCAGGATGTGCTGTCGGAAGAGGAGTGGAGCCGTGTGCGGCAGATAGTGATACAGGCGGCCGAAGAACTGATGATGCACCGCAAGCATGAGGGCGAGGTGCTGTATAAGGACATACACGAACGCATTGATAATATAGAAAAGCTGCTGGAGAAGATACTGCCCCTGGAGCCCGAGCGCACAGAACGCGTCCGCGCCCGGCTGGACCAGTGGCTGGAAGACATTATAGGCAAGGCCAAAATAGATAACAACAGGCTGGAGCAGGAAATGATCTTCTACATAGAGCGCATGGACTTCAGCGAAGAAAAGACGCGCCTGAAGCAGCACTGCAGTTATTTTCACCAGACGGTAAACAACGAAGACGTTGCCATAGGCCGCAAGCTCAATTTCATTTTACAGGAAATAGGCCGCGAGGTCAACACCCTGGGCGCCAAAGCCAATCACGCCGGCATTCAGCAGATCGTCATCAACATGAAAGACGAACTGGAAAAAGCGAAGGAGCAGGTGCTGAATATACTGTAAAGGCTGAAGGGAAGTCAAAAGGCAAAAGTGTAGCACCAAACATGCTTGCTGTCCACTGGTCAAAGTGTCTCACTTGGTCCTTGTTTCAGCAAGCGTCTCGCTTGCGAAATAATTCCCTCATTGGCATAGTGCTTTTCACTGGCAACATGGGCAAACGCACGAGCCGCCGCAAAAAAACTTATGCACTTCCGCCCACCTCACCATCAAACACATCCGCAAAGCAAAGCCAGCTTTTGTGCATATCTTCTTTTGCCCGCAATAGTAAACAGCACCAATTTGCATTCAGTTCTTTGAAATACGGTAGGGCACATCGCTTGCAGGCTGTGCCTGAGATCACCACAACCTGCAGACTGAAAGCTAACGGATCCGAAAGGCGAACGTCGCCGGGCATCGTCGGGCAATGCGGGCAATGGTTATGTGGATGACAAATCGCTGTCGCTCAATCACTGACACAGTTATTGTGGATAGCCATTGCCCGATTTCCTGTTTTTTATGCGTCGGGCAATGAAGCTGTCGACCGGGCGACAGGAGTGCCGGCTACTCAAGCAAGGCGCTTCGTTTCTATGGCATGCAGCAGTTCTTCAATCGCAGTGTAGGGCATTTGCCCGACGCGTTAATGGAACTTACTTTGTCTGTAGTTATTATGCACCGCATACACAATAATGCGCTCGCCATCAAAATCGGATATTACCACATACGGGAAACCGTCTATCTGCAGATCGCGCAAGGTCCTTGCCTTTTTTGAAGAAATGAAACTGTAGTATTGAGGGTTAGTCTTTATTCTGTCGTAGCATGTTACAAGCGCCTGGAGGAATTTATCCCCTAAACCAGTCACCTGTGCTTCGTAATAAAGATAGGCTTCTAATGCATCTGTGGCAGCCTCCTCTTTAACAATGATCGGGAACGCCATTATTTATGCTGCTTGATCCAGGCCATGCTCTCCTCAACGGTAAATGACCTGGAAATGCCCTGGTTGTGTTTTTCCATTCGTTGCTCAAGAATGTCCAGTGTTTTACTATCGTAACGCTCCAAATTATCAGCATCATGTTTGTCGCCGATGAGGGTGAGTATAGCCGATAGATGCCGTTCATCGGCTGTGTTAATGTATTGATGCAATTGTTCCCTTAGCGCCGCTATGTCCATCTGGTGCAATTTCTACAAATTTAATGTATTTCTATGATCTGTAATTGTAATGGCTAAGCCAGGCCCTTCGTTTCAATGGCATGCAGCAGTTCTTCAATCGCAGTGTAGATCGTTTCCAGTTGCTCATCCGTAGTGCAGTAGGGGGGCAGGGTGTAAATGATATTGCCAAGCGGGCGCATAATGAGGTTGCGCGCCAGGAAGAATTTGTAAATAGCATCGCGCAGGAAGTTGTGATAGGAGGTGGCGCCCGCATTCAGCTCTATGGCAATGATGGTACCCGTCTGGCGGATATCGGCAATGGCCGGGTGGCCTTTTATCTTTTCTGCGAAGCGGCCGTGCGCATCAGCAATGCGCTTGCGGTTGGTGGTGCACTCCAGCGCCAGTGTCAGGTCTAAGCTGGCTAATGCAGCCGCGCAGATGGTGGCATTGGCGGTGTACGAATGACCATGATACAGCATCTTTGTTTTGTCGTCGTCATAAAACGCATCGAAGATATTGCCGGTGCAGGCGGTGATGCCCATGGGCAGAAAACCCCCGGTGAGTCCCTTGGAAAGGCACACCATATCTGGCCCGGTGCTCAGCCCATCGCATGCAAACAAGCTGCCGGTGCGGCCAAAGCCGGTAAACACTTCATCGGCTATAATGAGCGCCCCATGCTGGCGGCAGAGCGAAAAAAATGCGTCCAGAACAGCCGGGGTGTACATATACATACCCGCAGACCCCTGCACCAGCGGCTCCACTATAAACGCAGCTACATCGCCGCCTGCCAATTGCGCTTCCAGGAAACGGAGGCTTTTTTCTTCGTTGCCGGCAGAAGGGAATGGCACGAACACCACATCGAACAGCAGATCGGTAAATGCCTCGGTGAACACACTGCGGCCGCTCACCGCCATAGCGCCGAAGGTGTCGCCATGATAGGCGTTTTCCAGCGCCAGTATTTTTTTGCGGGGCTGGCCGCTGTTGCGCCAGTATTGCCAGGCCATCTTTAGGGCCACCTCAACGGCGGTTGAGCCATTGTCGGAGTAAAATATCTTGTCCATTTTGCCCGGCAACAGGGGCAGCAGGCGCTCGGCAAGGGCTACGGCGGGTTCGTGGGTGAAGCCGGCAAAGATGCAATGCTCCAGGTTGCCCATCTGCTCACTTACCTTTTGGGCGATGTATGGATGAGCATGGCCATGCAGGTTCACCCACCAGCTCGATATGGCATCCAGGTAGCGGGTGCCATCTTCAGCAATAAGGTAGGGCCCCTCGCCGCGAGTAATGGCAATGGCCTCCGGCCACGACTTCATTTGCGTATATGGATGCCAGATAACCCGGCTATCGCGCTCACTGATGGTTGGCATGTTGTATCATTTGTTGCAGTGCCGGGCGCAGGGTAACCGCACAGGCCACAATAGCAGCATTGTTCAGAGTGGAAAAATGGGGTATGCGGCCTATAGGTGTAATACCTGAATAAGCGGCGATAAAACTTTCGGAAGAAGCGTTTTCGGCTCCATTAATAATAATACCCGGCAACGGAATGCCCCGGCTGCGCATCACCTCTATGGTAAGCAGGGTATGGTTGATGCTGCCGAGGTAGTTCTGAGATATTAGTATAGTTGGTAATTTATGGTAGGCTATGAAATCGGCCATGGTGGCTGTTGCGGTCATGGGCGAGTGCAGTCCGCCGGCGGTCTCAACTATAAGCCCCCGGTTGGTTTTTGGCCAGGGCATACCCTCCAGGTCTATTTCCACGCCTTCCAGGGCGGCTGCGGCATGGGGCGACATAGGTTCGCGCAGCTGGTAAGCCTCCGGGTGCACACGGTTGGCCCCGTCTGTCAGCAGTTGGGCCAGCAGCGCAGAGTCTCGCTCTTCAAGTCCGGCCTGCACCGGTTTCCAGTAGTCGAAACCCAGCGCTTCGGCAATAACGGCAGACGCTATCGTCTTGCCGATGCCCGTATGTATGCCCGCAATAGCAATACGATCGTTTGTCATGAGTGGATAAAATTTGCCATAACGGCAGGCAAATGCGGGTGTAAACTTACGGGCATATTGGCTTTTGTGATAAAAAAAGTATAGTTTCGGGTAGTTTTTTAACGCTCGCTGCAGGGCGAGTGCAAAGTTTTTTTGAAAACGAGGGCGTTAAACCTTCCGCATTATGCCAAAAAGTATAATTTTGCACCAAAATTTAAAAACACTTTTATGTCTGAAATTGCAAATCGCGTAAAAAAGATCATCGTTGATAAACTCGGCGTAGATGAATCAGAAGTAACTCCTGAGGCAAGCTTTACCAACGACCTCGGCGCAGATTCACTGGATACTGTGGAGTTGATCATGGAGTTTGAAAAGGAGTTCAACATTTCAATTCCAGATGAGCAGGCTGAAACCATTACCACAGTTGGTCAGGCTATCAGCTATCTTGAAGAGCACGTAAAGTAATTTACAACCACAGCACAGCAACCAAGAATTTCATGAATTTTCCGTTTAGACGAGTAGTCGTTACGGGCCTCGGCGCCCTTACACCATTAGGCAATACAGTACCCACTTATTGGGAAGGTCTGGCAAATGGGGTATCGGGCGCCGATTTTATCAAACAATTTGACATCACCAAGTTCAAAACCAAATTTGCGTGCGAACTGAAGGGTTTTAACCCTGAAGACTATTTCGACCGTAAAGAGGCCAGAAAGCTGGATCGGTTCTCGCAGTTCGCATTAGTGGCTGCCAATGAAGCGGTATTGCAGGCCGGTTTGCTGAACGAGGAGGTGAACAGGGACCGGGTAGGCGTTATCTGGGGTTCGGGCATCGGCGGCATGATCACTTTCATCGAAGAGATGAAGAATTTTGCTGCGGGCGACGGCACTCCGCGCTTCAATCCGTTCTTCATACCCAAACTGATACTGGATATTGCCGCAGGGCAGATATCCATGAAATACGGATTCCGCGGGCCTAACTTCTCTACGGTAAGCGCCTGTGCATCTGCTACCAATTCCATCATCGATGCGCTCACTTACATCCGCATCGGCAAGGCCGATGCCATTGTCTGCGGCGGATCTGAAGCCGTGGTTACCGAAGCAGGTATCGGTGGTTTCAATGCTATGAAAGCGCTTTCCGAGCGCAACGATGACCCGAAGTCAGCAAGCCGTCCGTTCGACCTCGACCGCGATGGTTTTGTATTGGGCGAAGGCGCCGGTGCACTGGTGCTGGAAGAACTGGAGCATGCAAAACGCCGTGGTGCCAACATCATTATGGAAGTGGCAGGCGGCGGCCTCAGTGCCGATGCGTATCACCTTACTGCTCCTCATCCCGAAGGATTGGGTGCATATAATGTAATGAAAAGCGCACTCGAGGATGCGAACATGAAACCGGAAGACATTGATTACATCAATGTTCACGGCACCTCAACACCACTTGGCGACATCAGCGAGATCGCTGCTATCCAGCGCGTATTTGGCGAGCATGCCTACAACATGAATATCAGCTCTACCAAGTCTATGACCGGTCACCTGCTGGGTGCAGCCGGTGCCATAGAGGCTATTGCCAGTATCCTTGCTGCTATTCACGATACCATACCGCCAACCATCAACCACTTCACCGACGATCCGGCCTTCGATCCGCGCCTGAACTTTACGTTCAATAAAGCACAGAAACGCAAGGTGAATGTTGCACTCAGCAATACCTTCGGTTTTGGCGGGCATAACGCATCCGTTATCTTCAAGAAATACTCAGAATAGTTGTGCGGCGCATACGTAGCATACTCGGGCTTTTATCTGCAGAACATAAGGAGCTCACGCTACAACTGGAACATTTGCTGGGGTTCACACCCAGGCACCTTGCCTATTACCAGCTTGCGCTGATGCACCGGTCGCGGCCGGAAGATGCTACCGACAGCAATGAGCGGCTGGAGTTCCTTGGCGATGCCATCCTTGGCGCCATCATCGCAGAATACCTGTTCAAAAAATATCCATACCAGCCGGAAGGTTACCTTACCGAGCTGCGCTCGCGCATTGTGCGCCGGGAGACGATGAACAATGTGGCCTTGCGCATGGGCCTCAACAAAATGGTGCAGTATAACCAGAACGACAAGGGCCTTAGCCGCAGCCACATATTCGGCAATGCGCTGGAAGCCCTTATTGGCGCGGTTTACCTGGACAGGGGCTTCACACGTACCCGCGACTTCATCCTGCACCAGATACTGCGGCAATACATAGACCTGTCCATACTGGAAAGCACAGATACCAACTACAAGAACCAGTTACTGAGCTGGGCCCAGAAGAACGGCCACACCATCTCATTTGAGTCGCTGGAAGAAAAGATAGAGAACACTCGCAAGATATTTACTGTTGGCATCATGCTCAATGGCGAGATCATAGCCACCGGCTCGGGCTTCAACAAGAAGGACGCAGGCCAGGTAGCAGCGCAGAAGGGGCTGGAGGTGGTAGGCAGCAGGTAATTCTAATTCCTCTTGTCAATCCCCCAATACAGTTTCTGCCTGATGGTGTTCAGGAAGTTGTGCTCGTCCGGGCGCACCAGCGATATGGTGAAGGTTTCCTTTTTCACGGCCAGTTGCACATTACTGCGGATGATCTCCGTACGGGAGTCCATAGAGCAAAGGAACTGCTCCGACCGGCCCTCGATCTCAAACGATATGACGTTGTCATCGGGCACCACAATTGGCCGGGTATTCAGGTTGTGCGGCGCTACGGCCGTTATCACAAAGCTGGATGTTTGCGGAAATACCACCGGGCCGCCGCAGCTTAGCGAGTAGCCCGTAGAGCCGGTGGGTGTGGCCACAATAAGGCCGTCTGCCCAATAGGTATTCAGAAACTCCCCGTTCAGGTAAGTGTGTATCTTGATCATCGACGAGGTATCCTGCCTGCCTATGGTAAATTCATTGAGCGCAAAAGGCGATCCATCGAACAACGGTATGCTCGAGTCGAGGTGCAGCAGTGTCCGCTTTTCAACGGTGTAAGCGCCGCGCACCAGCGACGAAATGGCGCCTGCCACTTCGTCCTGCGGTATTGCTGCCAAAAAGCCCAGCCGGCCCAGGTTGACACCCACCAGGGGTATGCCGCTGCTGCCCACGAAGCAAACGGCATCCAGCATGGTGCCATCGCCGCCGAGGGTCAGCATCATATCGGTATTCCCTGGCAGGTCCAGCTTGCCGGAGAAGATCCGCGGCTCTGTCGCACAGGTATAATAAGGTCTCAGCCGCTCATAAAATTCCCGGTAAAATACCAGTTGCATCTTTTCGGCTTCCAAAAGCTCCAGGATGTGCATGATCACGGGCACATCCACTTCCTCAAATGTCCGGTTGTATAAAGCTATCAGCATATTGCACGCCGGGGACGGGGATTCCCGGCATGTAAATATATGATTTTCGGGTAACAGGGAGGTACTGGGTATCTGGTCCGCTCTGTCGGGTTGCGTTTTTCCCTAACTTTAGTCGGTGAACCGGTTCATTCCTATCCTGGCATTTGGTTTGAGTGTGTTGCTGCTTGCAGCGGCCTCTTGTGTGCATCAGCCTCCGCCTGTGCCGGCAGATGGTAATTTTCCGCCCGATGTGGCGAATATACTGGTGAACAAATGTGCGGTATCGGGCTGTCATAACGCGGCCAGCTATCAGAACGCCGACAGCCTGCTGATGGATAGCTGGGATCACCTGTTCAACGGAGGGGTCACCGGATCGGTGGTAGTGCCCTACAGCCCCACTTTCAGCCCGCTTTTGTATTTCGTGAACACCGACTCGTCGCTGGGCACCGTTGCCACACCCACCATGCCCTACAGCACGCCGGGCCGCACACTGGCCCCGCTCACAAAGGCGGAGTATGAAACGTTGCAAGCATGGATAGCTGAAGGCGCGCCGGACAAGAACGGTAACGTGGCATTTGCCTCCGATCCCGATACCCGGCAGAAGATCTACCTCACCCAGCAAGGCTGCGACCTGATGGCCGTGATAGACGTTCAGACGAATGTGGTGATGCGTTATATACCTATCGGGGTATCAGTTAATATCGAAAGCCCGCACTGTGTAAGGATATCCTCAGACGGCCGGTATGCCTATGTGAGCTTCCTGGGTGGCAATTATATTCAGAAGATAGATACCCGTACAGACAATGTGGTTGCAGAGGCCAATGTTGGCTCCGGGTCGTGGAATATTCTGTACCTGGCCCCGGCCGATACCGCCCTGGTGACCAGCGACTGGCTGGGCGAGGGCTACCTGGCATTCATCAATTCGTCTATGCAGGCGCAGCAGCCCTACCTCGGTGGCGGCGGTCTCTTTGTATATCCACACGGCATTACTTCCAACCTCACCTACGATACACTCTTTGTGACGGCGCAATATGGCAATGTGATATATCGTGTGGCTGCTAACGGCAGCTTTTACCGCAAACTGAGCCTGGATGGCAATCCGGCTGTAGCCGCATCGTCCACCACCGGCGCCACGCCCGACCCCCACGATATACTGATGATGCCAGATTACAGCCGCTATTTTGTGACGTGTGATGGCACCAATGAGGTGCGCGTGCTGGATGCCCATACCGATTCTGTGCTCGCCCACATCCCCGTTGGAACATATCCCCAGGAGCTGGCGCTTTCCAAGACAATGCCTTACATGTTCGTCACCTGCCAGGAGGATGTTTCGCCCGTACCCGGATGCCACGGCTCGGTCTATGTGATCAACTACAACACGTACGAAGTTGTAAAAGTTATATATGGCGACTTTTACCAGCCACATGGCATTACCGTGGACGACCGGGACGGGCTGGTATATATTGCCAGCACCAATGCCAACCCCAATGGCCCCGCGCCGCATCATGCAACAGCCTGTGCAGGGCGGCCCGGGTGGTACACGGTCTATGATCTGAATACGCTGCAACCCCACAATACACGCCGGTATGAGGTGACCGTGATGCCTTATTCTGCGGCGGTCCGGTTCAGGTGATAGGGTTCTAAATTCCTACATTCAAGTTTCCAAAATGTTATGCAGGGTAATTATTTGGCATGTTTTATTTAACCACGCATTAATCGTTGCCGTTAAATGTTAGTTAACGGACATTTTTTTCCAGAAAAAGTTAACATTTCGTTCTGCTATTAGGCGAACTTTATTTATGTTTACGTCCCTTATTATCATAGGGGAGTACTACCATTTTACGGAAAAAGCCAAATTGGTTGAAAATCTAGTTAAGTATGAAGCAAATTCTACGGGTCATTGCCTTATTGTGTGTTGTCGCGTTACCATCAGTTGTCCGTGCGAGTTTTACTGTGAAGTTTTATGCGCCATCCGGCACCTCTCAGTGTTTCCCAGCGCCTACTCCGACCTTCATTGATACCACCTTTTCCGGTACCACCTGCGGCAGCGGTTCGCCAACGCACATCTGGACCGTAGCTTATACAGGGCTTACGGGCACCAGCGTTCCAGGTACTACGGTATATACTTCTGCCCCGTCCACCTCTACGTTCTTCATCACTGCATTGGCAGGAGGCATTTTCAACACGAATGGCTATTATTCCGTAACAGAAGAAGTAATTTGTGGCACTGATACAGAATCTGCAACGCAGGTCAACTACGTCTATCACGCGCCGGTTCCAACACTTAGCTTTACCACTACCAATCCTGCTGCAGATACCGTTCTAACCTGCGGCCCACGCACCATTAAGTTTGTCAATACATCTACCGATACCAATGCCTGTGCCAATAACTGGGTATGGACAGTGATAGGACCGGAAGGCCCATCGGCAGTCACTTATACCTACACAACTTCCGGCTTCACACAAACATTTGCCACACCGGGTAATTACAGCGTTCGTCTTTCGTCCAGCAGTGCCTGTGGATGTATCCCTGCTGACGTCTTCCGCGACAGCATGATCAAGATACAGGCCAACCCTGTGGCTTGTTTCAGTTACGACTCGACGGCTTACTATTGCAGTGCACCGGCTACCGTTACCTTTACCAACTGCTCTTCTGGCGCCACTCATTATACCTGGCTCTATGGTGATAATACCACCGGCGTAAGCGCTGTGCACACTTATACTGCTGCAGGCACATATACGGACACACTTATTGCTTACAGCAGTGCAGGTTGCCAGAATCAGATCATTGGTACCAGCAGCATAGTTGTCCATAATATTATTGAACATATCCGCCCCAGCTCAATGATCAATCCGGGCGGCATTGACACTATTTGTCAGAATACCACACATACTTACTCGGACAGCGGAAGTACCTATCCGGTCGGTACATCGCTGATGAAGACCTGGAACGCATATGATGCCACAGGCATGTTGACTGACGGGCCCAACGGAGGATCAACCTATATGCCGGCTCCGTTCATCTTACCGGGCACTTATAAAGTAGTGCTCACTGTAATGCCTGCCGGTCATCCCGAGTGTTCTGTTGCTGACTCTCATTATGTATATGTGCGTCCTGCGCCGGTGGTTTCCGATTTTATTGAAGATAGCGTATACAGGTGCAGCCCTACGATTCATGAACATTTTACCGCACTTGGCGTGTCTGGTGTAGGGCCTTTTACCTATCACTGGCATTTTGATAACAACGCAGCAGATACTTCTGATCTTGCATCTCCGGCCTTCAATTATACTGCTACAGGAACGTTCACACCTTCTGTTGTAATAAAGGATGTACACGGATGTACTGACAGTATTGTCAGCAGCCTTGGGCCTATCAAGATCGGGCCGCCAACTGTTCACCTGACGCTCGGCGCCGACTCCGGTTGTTATAACGCGGGTATCCACGTGAGCTGGAGGGATACGTCGAATCTGGCTACTTCGTTTGCTGCCTATTTGCACACCGACTCTATTACCTTCTCCGATCATACCCCTTCATGTATTGGCAATGGTTGTGCCGATAGTTCGGCTACCGTGTTTGATTCCGGTTATGTGGTCGTTTACCACCACTGGTCGCTGCCAGCCTGGTTGGGTGGCTGCTCCGGAATCGACTCTTCGAAAATTCTTATTGGTGGTTCGCATCCAAGCGGGCATATCGGTATCGCGCTCTCCGGCACCCATGCCTGCGTTCACGATACAGTAAGGTTAACTACCGTTTGCCCGAACTGTACTTTTGTACACTGGAATGTCTCTACCGGTAACGGTACCAGCCAATCTTCGGATACATCGCAGACAACCGTTCCCTTCCCGTACCCGTCGTCGGTGGCGCCATTGGGCTGTTTTGATGTTCAGCTTGTGCTCGATGCCGGCGGTTGTATAGATACTGCGGATACATGCATACATATATATGGTCCGATAGTTCCGGGGAACGTGAATGTGACAGTCCCTAATTGTGCGAAACAAGATTCATTTAAATATACTGCCAGTTACCTGGGCGGTGCGCCATCAGATATTACCAAATACATCTGGGGTTTCCACTATCCGGTGAATCATCGCGACACCACAACTGCACCAACTAATTTCGATGGGCACAACTTTACTGCTGCTGCACCACCGGGTTATTATTATGATACGCTGACCATAGTGGGCAATGCCGGTGATTCCGGTTGTGTGAACCGTGTCATCAGCAGCGTCATCATTGATTCTCCACTGCATTTCAGCATTGATTCTGTAGTTTGTATCGGTCTTCCGGATACAGGCTACATCAGCACCAGTCTTGTGGATACCACACACTTTACCTACAGTCTTATCTGGCATTGGGGTGATGGAACATCCTACCCTGGTGTTGGCGACAACCCATCGGTGACCAGTGTAGTGCACACGTATAGCGCTGACTCGATTTACCGGAATGTGGTTGTGATACATAACCGGTATAATGCCACGTGTCTTGATACTGTGGGCGCACAGAATGTGCATGTGGTGGGCCCGCATGGCTCTATAACAGCCACGCCTGACCCGACCTGTGCGCCATTCACACCTGTGCACCTGGTAGATGTCGATGCCGATGTGACGGGAACGGCGATAACACACCGCTTCTGGACAGTGACCAATGCGTCCACCAGCGCGACAGTGACAACCGTAGCCACAGGCTCGGTGAATAATACCAACGTGTATATACCAGAAGGCACCTTTGTGGTAACTGTAAATGATACCGACAGCCATGGCTGTGCCAACCAATATACAGATACCATTGTGGGGCTCCATCAGCATGCTTATTTCTATTCTGCAGATTCGTCCATAACTGCATGTATCGGATTGCCGGTGCCTTTCCATGATACCAACACCCATGTAAAGTATTCATGGAACTTTGGCGATGCGCCTGGTTATTCCGCACCTTCAGCTACTGCCCATGATACAACACATGCATATGCAGCAAACGGCACATATAGTGTGACTGTTATCATCTATGGCGATGGTACGAATTCACCGGTTGGTTGTCCTGATACGTTTACACGTACAGCGTATATTCATGTGGCGCCTGTGCCAGTTGCTATCACTCCGACTTATGGGTTGTCTGCAAACTGTTCTCCATTCTTCTTCTTTGCTCAGAATACTTCGCCTGGCTTCGTTTCGTCAGATTCAGTAGTCTGGAGGTTATACCACACTCCGATATACCAGTTCGGAACAACGCTTTACAACCACACGGGTAGTTTCTATGGTACAGGTGCAGTTACTGATACATCCGGCAACACGGTTGACAACTGGGGCCCGCACCAGGTTCTGGCTGACCTTGACGCAACTGGCTCTTATTATGTAACACTCATTGTCGCCACATCCTATGGTTGTGTCGATTCACTCACTGATACTATTCATGTAGATGGTCCGCAAGGTATTCTGGCGGTTACCAACCTCAGCCCGAGCAACTGTGCTCCGGTGCATGTAGAGTCTATTTACACAGATACCGGTCACGTTGCGGCTTCGTCAAGCAATGAATTCATCTGGTTGTATACCGGTTCGGGTTCAGATGTCAACAACGCTCACAACGATTACTATACTTACAATACGCCGGGTGTGTATCCGCCACCGCAGTTGCTGATCGAAGATCCTACAAGCGGTTGCGCATTCCTGTTCCCATCGGCAGATTCCATTCATGTGTACCCTGTTCCCGTTGTTACGGTTACCAGCTCGCCAACCATTTGTTATGGCTCGTTTGTGACGCTGAATGCAAGCGGTGCTGCCACTTATGCGTGGTCGCCGGCAACAGCGCTTTCATGTACCAACTGTGCAACTACCAACGCCAGCCCGGTAAGTACTACCAGCTATGCAGTAGTAGGTGCCAACACATATGGCTGTAAGGATACTGCACATACGACAGTGAATGTGCTGGCGCCGGTTGTGGTGCATATCTCCGGCCGCGACAGTGTTTGTTTTGGTCAGGCGGATACCCTGATCGTTACCGGCCTGCCTGATTACCACTATGTATGGGATTCTACACCGGGTATATCCTGCGCGGTATGCGATACCACCTATATCAATACATTGTCTACTGAAATATATACAGTAGTAGCGACCAATTCTGCAGGTTGTACAGGTTCTGATAGTTTCAAGGTGACCATCAACCCGATACCTGTCGTTACTGCAAATCCAAATCCTATAGCTGTGTGCGCACGCATGCCATCGCCACAGGTGAACGCAAGTGGCGCTGCAACATACGAGTGGAAGCCACTTTCCGGCCTTTCCTGCTATGATTGTCCGTCGCCGTTCGTCAGTCTTACAAGCAGTCTTATCTACACGCTGACAGGTACGTCCCAATATGGCTGTAGTGACTCTGCATTTGTGCCTGCCGTGTATTATGATACGGTGGCGACATCGGTGGTGCCTGCGGATACGACCATCTGCTTCGGCGATTCGATACAACTGAGGGCATTTGGAGGAACGAAGTTCACATGGCTGCGCGGTGTGAGCTCCATCAGCGATACCAGTATTTATGATCCTTGGGTGAAGCCACTGTCAACCACGCTCTATGAAGTAGAGATCTTTGAAAATGTGTGCTTCCATTCATTCAGGTTCGCCAATGTTAATGTGATACCTACGCCGGTCATCACCCCAATGGCCAGCAGCACGATAATAGCTGGTAACAGCGTGCAACTGAATGCAGTGGTGACCAATGACCCGATAACCAATTTTGTGTGGACACCTGCAGATACCACGCTTAGTTGCCTCGACTGTTCTTCGCCTATAGCAACGCCTACGGCTACTACTACCTATTCAGTGACGGTGATCACCAGCCAGGGTTGTCATAGCTCTGCCGATGTGACCATACATCTGATCTGTGACAACAGCCAGGTATTTATTCCTAACACCTTTACACCGAACGGAGACGGGGTGAACGATCACTTCTTCATCAGTGGTAAGGGCCTGGGTCTCATCAAGCACATGGCTGTTTATAACCGCTGGGGTGAGTTGATGTTCGAAGGCCGCGATTTTAACGCCAACGACCCGGGAATGGGTTGGGACGGTACGTTCCGTGGCGAGGTGCTGAGGCCGGACGTTTACATTTATGTGGTAGATGTGCTTTGCGAAACTGGCGATACCTTCACATTCCGTGGCGATATATCGCTGGTAAAATAAAGTAAGAGGAAGAGAAACATTATAGTGATCAATGCTTAAAAAATTCTGAATAATGAAAAAGTTACACGGTATATTGTCCACAGGCGTTGCCATTGCACTTAGCTTAGGCGCTCAGGCTCAGGACATACACTTTTCTCAGTTTTATGAGAACTCTATACTGCGTAATCCGGCCCTTACGGGTATCTATAGCGGTGACTTTAAGGTAGGTATTGACTATCGCAACCAGTGGAGCGGTATTGTTACCAACCCTTATCAGACCGCTATGGCAACCGCGGAGGCTCGCATACTCGTGAACCGCAATTCGGCTGACTATCTGAGCTTTGGCCTCGCAGCTTCATACGACAAGGCCGGTACCATCGATTTTACCAGTCAGCAGATAATGCCGGCCATTGCCTACAATAAATCATTGGGCGACAGGCACAATTCCTATTTTTCATTGGGGGTTGCAGGCGGATATGTTTCACGTTTTGTGGACATGAGCAAAATGACATTCAGTTCGCAGTACGTAAATGGCTCTTACAGTTCGGCAAACCCGACAGGTGAGAATGCGCCGTTCAAGAGTATGGGCAACTACGATCTGGGTGTGGGCATCAGTATGAATAGCTCGCTGGACGAGGACAACCGCGCTAACTATTATGTTGGTGCATCTATGTATCACCTCAACCAGCCTACTGAAATATTCAACGGCGGTTACAGCGATGTGAAGCTACCTATGAAATTGCAGATAAATGCAGGTCTTAACCTTACACTTAACGAGACCTTCAGCCTGGCGCTGCACGGCAACTACAGCCGCGAGCAACCCTATAATGAGTGGATATATGGTGGTATGCTTTCATGGCACAGCTATACACCGGGCATGTCCAGCCAGTTCTCATTCAGCTTTGGAGCGTTTTACCGCTACCAGGATGCGATCATCCCTACAGTGCGTATAGATTTCAGCTCTGTTGCGTTTACATTCGCTTACGATGCCACTAACTCTACCCTGGCCACAAATGGTGGTTCGGGCGCAGGCGCTACCGAAGTATCGCTGTTCGTGAAAGGAGTATTCAATCATCCAAAGAATTCGCGCGATGGCCTGCAGTGCCCTCGTTTCGACAACCAGATCAATTATCCATTCAACAACAGGTAGGACAGGATCATTTACATAAGTAGCAAAGCGCCGCAATTGCGGCGCTTTTTTTGTGAAGGTCACCGACTGTGATACTTTTGCATTGTAAACCGCCGCCGATGGAAAGCAAGATAAGACTGGACAAATATTTATGGGCCATACGGATATTTAAAACCCGGACACAGGCCACTGCAGCCATTGACGAAGGCAAAGTAAAGTGGAACGGATCTAACGTGAAGCCGGCAAAAGTAGTTTCTGTTGGCGAGCGATATGACATAAAGACGCAGGCCAGGAAATGGACAATAGAGGTGACAGCGTTGCTCGATAACCGCGTAGGCTATGAAGACGCACTTAAGCACTACGTGGACCTGACGTCAGAAGAAGATCAGCAACTCAATAAGATACATGCCAGTTCCTTTTTTACAGGCAAAAGGCTAAGTAAGACGGGCAGGCCGACAAAGAAACAGCGCCGTGAGCTGGGCGGTTTCCTGGGCACTGATGCACCGGAAGAATAGAACCTAATAAACCGCAACGAAATTCCCAGGGATGGTTTTTACCCAGTTGAGCCCCATATCTACGCTTTGGTAGATACCGGTATTGGTGGCCAGGTAAACGTATTGTTGCTTGGTGTCGTTCTTGTAAATGTTCTCTTTAAAAGCGATCCCACGTACTACCGTGTAAGGAGGCAGTCCTGAATTTGCGGGCTGGAATGAGCCTGTTCCTTCATTCAGTACATATACACCCGCAGAGTCTGTGCCGACAAGGCAAACCTGCTCATAAGGTGAACTTATGGAAAGCAACGGCCGGCCTGTAGGAAGCCCCGAAATAGAATTCCAGCTAGTGCCGAGATCGTCGCTGTAATAGGCGCCGTTAGCCCCTTTGGTGTCAATGGCAATGATGCGGTTATTGATGTGGCCTGCAGAATAGTAGCCGTTGGCCGGAAGTGCTGTCCCGCCTTCTTCCCACCTGTCTGCAAGTGTTGCTGAGTGCCTGTAGAAACAGTTGCCCAGTGTATCTATGCACACCATAGTGCCATTCTCCATCTGGGTGAAAGACATTGCGCAGCGGGGCAGGTTAACGATATGGTCTGTGTCGTAATAGTTTTCCGGCGACCAGCTGTTGATGATGCCGTTTTGCGTTGTCCATGCGATGCCAAAGTAATTGGTTGGATCAGGGTCCACGCTGGCTACATACATATGACCCCACGCCGGGCTATTGATGATCATTGTCTGATTCAAAGGCAACACTTCACCGTTTACGCCCAGGTGCTTATACTGGGCCGGGTATCCGTATGACACGTTGAAGTTGGCGGCATTATTGATCTCGTAGTAAACATTCGGCTTCACCACAAGCAGGTTTTCGCCGCTCGTTGCCATAGCTGTTGGAGGCAATCCGTCTGCAGGCAGCAACGTTTTGGCAATGTTCTTGCCATCATTGGTCAGATAAACAGCGCCGGCGGTGTCTGCAAAAAAGAGGGAATAAGGCGTCGCAACGATCTGGCCATTATTGATGTTGTTGCTCTTTTTAGCACAACTAAACAGGCCAACTATAGCCAGTATGGAAAGAAGCGGGATGGACAGGTAGCGTTTTTGCATCGGCTTTATCTTTTTTTGCGGGATCTGCATCAAAAATAATGAAATTACTTAGAAATATTAGCTGTTTTTATAGTGCGGGTGGCGCCTGCTGCTTGTTGGCAGCATCGGTCATCCGCATGCCAAAATCAAGCAGCGTAATGATACTATTCTCTTCTGTATTGGTGAAATTGATCTCCATATGAGAGATCATTGCATTGTCTTTGAACTCCCCGCCATTCACAGACACATTGCTGATGAGTTTTTTGCTCTCATTGACAATGGTGGAATCTGCCGGTGTCATCATGCTGCTGAAGTCGAGATTCTTTACAGATTGGGCCACGTCCACAAACAGGGCGAATGGGTGGCCGGGTACCTGTGCAGCAGCCGCATCCGTCATTTTCTGGCCTTTATTGCTGCCGTTCAATATCGCTACGGCATCGGCATATTTATTTGCAGCTACAGCGTATTTGCCGTTCATAAGCAGGAATACGGAATCGTGGCCGATGGGTGCAAAATAGCCATCAGGAACAGGCTGCATCCCAGATTGGGCAGCAAGCTGGAACAGCTTGCTGAACTCATCTTTGTTATTGATCTTGATGACCAGGCTGGCGCTCATTTGTGTTCTCGTACCTGATATGCCAGGCTGTGTGTCAGCATTGGTTATGCTCAGGTGATTGACGGCAAGTGCTATGTCGCCGGTAAATGCACTGAGCAGGTTATCTACGTTTGTGTTCTGCGACTGCAGGCCGGCATTGGCAAGGCCCAGGTAGCCTGTCTTGTCCAGAATGGACTTGATGCCCTTTGGTGATATGTGCATGGCCAGCAGCATATTCATGTCATTCACGGGCAGGCGGTCCAGCATATCCTTATCTGCATTGGTTGCGCCGAACTCCTTATAAACGGCTGCATACTCAGCAGGTGTATAATAAGCTACGTCGCCGGTTATTTTTCCTTTTTTGAAATCGAACCCGTATGCAAATGCTGCGTTCTTCCAAATATCGGCATTCAGTGAGATGCCGCCCATTTTTGAAGCCATGTTGTCCTGCATATACTGACTCATGATCTGTCCGTAGTTCATCCACAGGGTCAGGTCATGGTCGGCATTCTGCAGCTTCATGAAATTGGCATCATCGCCAATGCTGCTTCCCTTGGCTACTGCAAATGCAGAGTCCATTTCGGCAGCGGCGTCAGCGCCGGAAGAAGCGCCTGCGGGCACACCGGCAGCATAGTCATTCACGTTGTTGATGACATTCACAATGATGAGGGTGTTTTTGTTCCACCCGGCATACATGTTGCCGCTCATCGCCAGTTCCTTGATGTCGTTGTGCTGCTGAATGGCAGTTTGCGGAAAATTCTTCTTCAGGTAATCCTCCCATTTTGCAGCATCGCTCAGGGGAATAAGTGCGGTGATCACCACTTTATTGTCGCCTGCGGCGCTTTTGCCCGTTTTCAGGTACACATAAAAGGTATTCATGCCGTCAATGCCGGCTTTATCTATACCGCTTATCGCGTCATTACTGCCATTTTGCGGCATGCGGGCCTGCATCTCCTTAAAGAGCTTGCTGCCGGTGATCATGTTCCAGGCGATCTTCTTGCCCAGGGCTTTCAGATTAACTCCCGCAACAACAACGGCGTTCCTGGGAATATACCGCATGTGTGAAGGAGTATGATTACACGCGGTAAGCAGAATTGCCGACAGGCAAAATGTGGTAATGACACGTAAGTGGCGCAACATCAGGTTTTATTTTTTATCAGGCGAGAGATCAGAACGGAAGGTCGTCAACAGGTTCAGACGCTGGCTGGCCGGGGCTTGCGGTTGCCGGGCGGTTGCCTGCGTTATTGTAGTTATTGTAGGCTGGTGCTGCTGCCTGTGGCTGGCTGCCGCCTGCGCTGGCATTTTCTATTCTCCATGCATCCAGGTTGGTGATGTACTTGGTCATGCCATCCTTCTTGTCCACATAAGATGTGCCTTTGATGTTGAATGTTACTTTAACAACATCACCCACATTATAGCGGTCAATGATATCGCATTTTGCTTGCACAAGCTGCAGTTTCGCGTAGTTGGTATATATGTTGCCGTTGATCTCTTCAGAAAGTTCTATCACAAATTCGCGTTTTTTGAATTTGTCACTTACATTTTGCGTGTCATACTTAACAAGCAGTTTTCCGGTTACTTCTAAACTCATTTTCGATAGTTTTTAAAATAAAGAATAAAACGTGTAAAGATACAAATATAACAAAGGCAGGATAATAAAAAAAGTGCCGTTAAGGCACTTTTCGTATATACAGAAGGGAGGCTAATGGGGCTCGAACCCACGACCCTCAGAACCACAATCTGATGCTCTAACCAACTGAGCTACAGCCTCCGTATGGATTTGGGACTGCAAAGATAGTATTTTCAGATCATTGGTATGCAATTCCGGGCAAAAAATATTCGGCTATCTGCGGGCTTTGTTCTTCTCCAGCATGTCGGAAACGGCCAGTATCAGTTCATAGGGAATTCCCCTGATATCCGGGTCTGTAATGTCGAACCGGCCCAGCGGCGACCATGTCATCGTAAATCGCTGGTACCCGTGCACATTTACCTCGTAGTGCATGCCGTCCTTGCGGAGCTGGGGCACTACAACGGCAAGTAACGTCTCCTTGCCCACTTTTATTCTGCCGGTCAAACTGTTAGCCACGCCGCAAGTTAAGCCAATACCCGCGAACTGTACATTTCCACAGATGGCCGCCCGCCCGATAAAATGCCGTATTATTGTTGGCATGAAGCGATATGTGGCTATGCTTATAGCACTAATTGCCGGCCACGTGGCGGTTGCGCAACAGGATAGTATAGAGCTTACCGGCACACTGGCCATGGCTACCGGCGAAACATTTTCTTACAGGATAGTTGCCAGAGATTCAGGCGGCACCTTTGCAGGATATGCCTATACTTTCGACGAGCCGCTGCAGAGCAAAGTGGTGATCAGGGGCAAAGTAAATACACAGCTCCGGAAACTGACCTTCAAAGAAGTGGAGATCGTAGAGTCACACAGCGTGCGCACGCAGGCATACATGTGCCTGCTGCATGCCGCGCTGCAGGATAACGGCAGCACCCTTACCGGCCCCGTTACCAGCACAGAAAACGACAATACTGCATGCACGCCGGGCACACTCACATTCAGCAACCGGAACCAGGTAGCAAACGTGTTTGCCAGTCACGACAAATATGACGAAGTGGTGGACATGGGGACCCGTAAAAAAGACCCCAAGCCTGCGCCCGCTCCTGCACCTGCCGAGGTGCCGACGACGACTGACAAGGTGACCAGCGGCGTGGAGAAGAGCTACGAGTGGAACAGCGACAGCATGGTGATCGAGATATGGGATGGCGGCACGTTTGACGGTGACATTGTGACCCTGGAATTTGACGGCTCGTCGGTGCTGAGGAAATTCATGATCGACAAACCGCATAAGCGCATAGCCGTGCCCGTGCCTCCAGGCAATCATACCCTCCGCATCGTTGCTGAAAATGAGGGCACAGATCCGCCCAATACTGCCAGCCTCATGCTTTTTGATGGCGGGAAAAAATACAGCGTACTGGCCTACAACGAAAAGGGACAAAGTTCGCTGATACGCCTGCACAGGCAATGACCGGTACATTGGCCTATGGCCATGCAGCGTTGGTGCGCCGATAATGAATAACTTTGCCCTATGGAATTGTCTCTGAAACTGGATATACCTAAGCTGTCCCAACCCATCAGCTATCAAAAAGGGATATTGCTTACCGGTTCCTGTTTCACCGAACACATAGCGGAGCGGCTGCAGCAGTTCAAATTCAGGGTCACATCCAACCCTAATGGCATCCTGTTCAATCCGCTGAGCGTGGCAGACAGCCTGGAAGGGTATATAGATAACAGGTTATATACGCACAACGACCTTTTCTACCTCAACGAATTGTGGAACAGCTGGGACCATCACACCCGTTTTTCAGATGTAGATGCCGATGCGGCACTGGCAAAGATCAATGCAGCTCAGCAAGAGGCTTCGATGGCCATCAGGGAGGCTGGCTGGGTCATCATCACATTGGGCTCTGCATTTCAATATTACCTGAAAGATACTGAGCAGCCTGTGAGCAATAACCACCGCGCGCCCACGCAATGGTTCGAAAAGCGACTGCTGCCTATAGAAACCATCGTTCACCGGCTTCAACAAATGTTGAACAGATTGTTTGACATAAACCCCGGCGTGCGGGTTATTTTTACCATAAGCCCGGTGAGGCACATCCGCGACGGTGTCGTGGACAATAACCGCAGTAAGGCCCGGCTCATAGAAAGCGTCCACGAACTAAAAAGTCGTTTCGATAAGGCATACTATTTTCCGGCATATGAAATCCTGATTGATATCTTGCGCGACTACCGGTTCTATGATATTGATTTTGTGCACCCCAACTTCCTGGCTACCAGTTATGTATGGGAGCGGTTTGCGGATGCCTGCATTGACCCGTCGCTGCAGCCGTTGATGGAAGCGGTCAGCGAGATTGTGACCGCATGCCGCCACAGGCCACGTTTCGAGGATACAGAAGCGCATCGGAATTTCAGGAAAAAGATGGCCGGAAAGTGCAGCGAGCTGATTGCGAGATATCCTTTTATAGACCTGGAAAGCGAGTACAGCTATTTTACAAAAAAATAGGTGTTTGCTTTTTTTTTTGATATAAATAAACAAAACTTAGTCAAAAATTATACTATCAAAAAAATATGCTGCATAAAATTTTTGCGCCAAATTGACTGCTGAAGTTGCGATAAATTTGGATAAGTAGGTCGAATTTCGCATCTTGTAAAGATTAAAAATTCAAGTCCCGTAGGCAAAGAACATGAGCAATCTGAAACGGTTTATCGTTATTGATGACGACCCTCTCAATAATAATATTTGCAGGCTGACGATACGGAAGGTATTGGGGGAAGTTGAGGTGCTGACGTTTACAGATCCAACTGCCGGATTCGAACATATAGGCACTGAGTTCCGGGATGATGCAGAGGGTAGTTCTGCCATATTGTTCCTGGACCTGAATATGCCTGTGATGAACGGATGGGAATTCATGGAGCGCTACGAAGAACTGGAGCCCGGGATCAAGGACAGGATACAGGTTTATATACTCTCATCATCAGTTGACGAGCGCGATATTGAAAAGGCAAACGCAAACAAGAACGTGGTGAACTACCTGGCCAAGCCGATAACCCGGGAGATATTGAGCATCATAGCCCAGTGATGGTCGCTGGCCGCGCCCACTCTGGAAACCGGATAGTATCTGTACCTTAGCCGCCATCAAATGAAATTTCCACAATGAAAAGAACATTTCTGCTGCTGTTCGCAATAGCATTTGCCGTATCAGGATATGCCCAGAAAAAAAAGATCGTCATTGAGACGGACTATGGCCGCATAGTGCTGATGCTGTATGACAACACGCCCAGGAATACGGAGAATATGGTGAAGCTGGCCAAAGAGCATTTCTATGACAGCACACTGTTTCACCGGTGCATTCCGCAGTTTGTGATACAGGGCGGCGATCCGAAATCGAAACAGGCGAAAGCCGGCGATATGCTGGGTGAGGGTGAACTGGGCTACCGCGTGCCTGCCGAAATAAATGATACAGATTTTCACAAGCGTGGCGCCCTGGGCGTGGCACGCGACAATACACCCGACAAATCGGGTTCTGCATGCCAGTTCTATATTGTTGTAGGCAAAAAATTCACCGATGCCGACCTGGACAATATGGAAAAGCGTTCCGGCCGCAAATTCTCGGCATCGCAGCGCGAAACATACAAGACAATTGGAGGCACCCCGCACCTTGATGGCAACTACACAGTTTTTGGCGAAGTGATAGAAGGCATGGATGTGGTGGATAAGATCGCCAACGAACCACGCGACCTTCATGACCGTCCGCAGAAAGATGTGCGCATGCTGAGCGTGCGGGTCATGAAAAAGAAAAAACGTTTCCTGTTTTTCTAAAAGCCAAATCATGGCACAACAACACGACTACAAGATAGGTATTACCTGGACGGGCAACACGGGCACCGGTACATCGGCCTATGCTGCTTATGAAAGAAGTTATACTGTTGCCGCTGCGGGAAAGCAGGATATGCTCTGCTCTGCAGATACTCCCTTTCGCGGTGATGCCACCAGGCATAATCCGGAGACCATGTTGCTCATGGCACTTTCATCGTGCCACATGCTCTGGTACCTGCACTTATGTGCAGACGCAGGTGTAATAGTGACCAGCTATAAAGACGAGGCGACAGGTACGCTGGTTTTACCGGCCGGCGCAAGCGGCCATTTTAAAGAGGTGACGCTGCATCCCAGCGTTACCGTAGCTGAGAAATGGATGCTGGCCAAGGCGAATGAACTACACAAGGAAGCAGGAAAGAAATGCTTCATTGCCAACTCTGTGAACTTCCCGGTTCTCCATGTCTCAACCTGCACCGTGCACTGATCCATGAACGCTGCAGATATTGCACGTGGCCGGCTGCACAGCCAGTTGATCGCGGGGCAGCATGACCATTCACTGGCTACGATGCTTCAGCATATGGTTGCCCTGCAGGCGCAGGATTACTATGGCTGCAAGTGGTCGGTTGGTTTAAGGCTTCCCGGTTCGTGCGATGCAGATGTGGAGCAGGCCATTGCCCGCAAAGAAGTGATACGCACCTGGTCGTTCAGGGGCACGTGGCACCTGATGCACCCGCACGATGTGCGTTGGATATTATCGCTCATTGGCAGCAGAGTACTGGCCCGAGCGGCTTCTAACTTCAGGCGCGAAGGGTTGGGGGAAAAAGAAATTAAGAACAGCCGCAAGCTGATAGCAAAGGCGCTGTCTGGAGGACAGATGACCAGGGCCGGATTGTTGCAGTACATCCAGGACAAGGGTGGAAACACTACCGGATTGTGTGGAGGCTTTATGCTGCTGGACGCGGCGTTGAGTGGCCTTATCTGTGGCGGCCCGCGCCACGACAAAGAATTTACATTCGTTTTGCTGGACGACTGGCTGCCGGGGGAACGCGTAGTTGCCAATAATAATATGCTTGACGAACTTTCGCTCAGGTACTTCATGAGTCACGGACCGGCTACCGTTGCAGATCTGGCATACTGGTCGGGCATCTCCATTTCAGAGGCCAGGCAATCGGTCTCGCGGATAAAGCACAAACTGGACAGCTGCACCGATGGTAATGCAGCATTTTATTTTGCACCCGGGCTGATGGATGCCCGTCCACTTAAAAGCGTGCACCTGCTGCCTGGTTTTGACGAATGCCTGATGGGCTACCGCGACCGCAGCCAAGCGCTGCCGCACCATCACAAAGGGAAAATAACACCGGCGAATAATGGCATGTTCAATCCTACGGTGCTTATTGACGGCGCGGTGCAGGGCATGTGGAAGCGGACATTAGCGGGTGATGGTGTACAGATTGATATCACAGCATTTGAAGATTGGGGTCCGGCGCTGCGCAAAAAGATAATCAAAGCAGGACAGGCATACGCCGCTTTCCTGGCGCTGCAGCCGCAAATCAGCTTTCTCAATTAGGCGCAGGGCGTCATGCAGCCGCACGTTGCAGGATCACCTTGCAAGGAATATCAGACGTTACCTGAACATAATGGTTCAGGTGGAGCGGAATGATGAGTGCATCGCCAGGCGCCAGGCTGTGCACCGTTTCGCCGATAGTGATGTCGCAGGTTCCCTCAACCACCAGGAATTTTTCCAGTTCATTGGTATGCACCTCCGGCGGCGCGCCATATTGCAGCCACACAATGGCGGTGATCACTTCGGGTGTAAAACCTATGATGTGAAGTTGTGCCTGGTCCAGCGGATGTTGCAGTTGCAGATCGTCCCTGTCCAGCCATTGCGCATAATCTGCTATGGATGAATGCCGGGTGATAGGCGGAGGGAAGGAGGGTTCTTCGCCATTTTTCAGGCGGTCCATATAGCTGATGCGGGCCATCAGCAGGGGCAAAGTGAAAGGATCGGGTTCTACCGCTTGCGAACGGGCATAGCCATATAATGCATGGGTCAGCGCATTTATTTCTTTTTTTACCTCGGGGTGCATAGTTGCCATGCGCTCCACCTGGTGTGCCTCAAATGACGAGACTTGCTGCAGCACATACAGTTCCAGTATGCCGGAATCAATAAATTTCTTTACGTCATCCATGCTGAGACATTTTAAGGTTGTTCATAGCGGTTTTGAGCAGCGTTTTGGTTTGTTCCAGTGATATGTTCAATAGTTCGGCAGTGTCGGTAAGGGTATATCCGCGGTCGTGCGCCAGTTCCAGTACCGATTCGGGCGAGGCGGTAAAGTGAGCTCCGTTCCCATCAAACGGCTTTGCCAGAGCCGGCGGAATGGCCTCTCTGATCACCGCCCTGGTGAGCGTTGCAATATGCCGGAACATAGCGCTGTCATTGGCTTCGTTCACCGCAGCCGGCATATAAAACAGTTGCAGCATTACTTTATGCAGAATATCCTCCGCAGTGCGTGGATCGTTGCGCGCAGCCCTGGTAGCCATTCCCATGATGGATGAGCCGAACTTCCTGTACAAACCGGCAAATTGCTCGCGCCCGTCAACCGAGGTCAATAAGTGAGGAGAATGGCCATTATGTGGCTTGCCGGTTTTCATGAGACCCTTAAAGCTATGTAAAATTTGCGGTGTTTCAGCGCGCAGATAAATGTATGGTCACCTTGTTTCTGCGAGTGCTTTTATCTGCACGAGTATCGGGTTCCAGCCTTCGCCATTGTTATAGGAGTCTTTGTAGCGCTTTTCGCCTTCGGCAACTTTGCTGTAATCTCCCTGGGTTACTGTAAGATGGGTTCCGGCTGCTGTTTCGGTAAGCTTGTAGGTTACGGTAAGGTAATTCTCAGGCTTATCCTCAATAGCGGGGTTGTTGGGGTCTATGACCGTATAAATAAGCTGCGCCGGTGCATCTATTGAAACAATATGGCCTTTGACTGCAACAAAATCTTTCCCTTCATGCTGCATTTGCCACAGCAGTGTGCTGCCGGGTTTCCAGTCGCTTATGGTTTCGCAGCCAAACATGTACCGGCGTGTGTACTCAGATCGGGTAAGCACATCCCACACTCTTTTTGCCGGCGCGTGGATGGTTATGGTATTGACGATATTCAATTCCTGGCTCATGGTGGTTGTTATGCTATAAAATTAAAATAAAGATGCTTGCACTGTTTTATTTTTTTGTTTTCTCTCAGCACTGGCGCCAATGCGAAATACATCGCTCTCGCAATAGCGCGACGCAACGGAGATATGCACATTGCCGATGCCCGAAAATTCGGCCAGTGCCAGCTCGGGTGTATTATTATCCTTAGAGAGGTGTGACAGAAAAATGTGCGACATGAATGGCGGCCTGTGTGTACGCGCCAGCTCTGCCGCCTGCCGGTTGGACATATGCCCTACATCGCTGCTGATGCGTTGCTTCAGGTGAAAGGGGTAGCGCCCTTCTGCCAGCATCTGCTCATCGTAATTCGCCTCGAGGAAAATGGCGTGACACTGTGAGAAATAGCCGATAACGTGGCTGCAGGGTGTGCCAATGTCGGTAAATACGCCAATGTTCACGTGTCCGTCTGAGATCATAAAACTGTGAGGGTCAGCAGCATCATGCAGTTTTGGGAAGGCATGAACGGAAAGGCTGCCGATAGATACCGGCTGCGTCGCAGTATAAAAATGGAGCAGGTCATCGTCTATGTTCAGGCGGCCATGACGGCAAATGAGTTCTGTTGCATATACCGGTATGCGGTATTGGCGTGAAAGCACTTCAACGCCTTTTATATGGTCGCCATGCTCGTGCGAAATGAACAGGGCCCTTACTTTGCGGATATCGAGTTCCAGCCGGCGTATGCGCTTTTCTATCTCGCGGCAGGTGAGGCCGGCATCCACAAGTACGGCATCCTTCTCGTTGCCCACATAGTAGCAATTGCCGTTGCTGCCCGAATTGATGGATGCGGTAAAAAGTGCCATGTGCGCAAAGTAAATGAATTATATGGCGCGGGTAAAGATGATTTTATCACCCATGTTTATCTCCGGCTTTACTCCACTTTTCCCTGATAAAAAAGGCTACCGTTCCCGAAGCCACGATCAGCAGCCCCCACCATATATATTCGCCACTGGTGCAGAAGATGAACAGCCAGATGAGTATGGCGATGATGGCAGGCAGGGGGAACAAGGGCATGCGGTAGGGCCAGTCGCTCCTGGCTGTCCGGTAGCGCATGGCAATGAGCGCCACCGCCTGCGAGCCAAACTGGATGAGGATGCGCATCACCAATATAGCGCTGATCACTTCGCCAAGGCGGAACAGCAGGCTGAAAACAAAACCGGCAGCGCCGATAGCTATAAGCGATACGTAGGGGAACTTATGCCGGGGATGCACCTTTGCAAACACGGGGAAAAAATCGCCGTTGAGCGCAGCCGCATAAGGTATGCGTGAGTAACCGAGCATGGCCGAGAATAAAGACGCTCCCGCGATGATGAGTATCAGCACGGTTGCTGCGCCCGCAATTGCGCGGCTGTGGTAAACAGTTTCGAAGTAGAGGCTGACCACATAATTCTTTGGCACGCATTTTCCCGCACCTGCCACCAACGCCTCTTTGGGCAACACTCCGTTCACTGCCGTCTGCATGCACAGGTATAGAATGGCAATGCCAATAACAGACAGTATGATGCTGCGCGGGATGTTGCGTGACGGGTTCTTTATCTCCGCGCCCAGGTGGCAGACGTTGTAATAACCAAGATAAGAATAGACGGATTTTACTGAAGCCTGTCCGAGGGCCGCAAACAGCAGGCCATAAGTGGGGAAGGAACCAAGGTTGAGGTGGAAAGCGCGGCCTGCATCAAAATGTCCAAAGGCCGAGCCAATCAGCCACAGCAATGTTCCCCCGGTGATGATCCACAGAACAACAGAAATGCGGCCTATACTTTTTACATTCCGGTACAGCAGTGCTGTCATCAGCACCACCACCCCGCCGCTTACCATTCTGTGCTGCACATCGCCCAGGTTCACAAAATACCCGATGTAGTCGGCAAAGCCTATTGCACCACTGGCAACGACGAGCGGTGCCTGTATGGTGGTTTGCCAGATGAACAGGAATGGCATCAGCCGGCCCATCAATTGCCCGGGAAACAGTTTTTTAAGGAATACATAGCTGCCCCCGGCTTCGGGCCATCGGGCGCCCAGTTCAGCCCACACCATACCATCAGCCAGGGAAAGCACCGCGCCCAGTCCCCATGCCAGTATGCTGGCCGGTCCATTCATGGCCGATGCAATGAGCGAAAGGGTGACGAAGGGCCCTATGCCCACCATATCTATCATATTGATAGCGGTAGCCTGGGTGAGCGAGAGGCTTTTTTCGAGCGATGCAGGTGCAGCAGTGTTATTTTTCAGAGCGGTAATGCGCGATCTTAATGGACCGGACAGGATAAAATTAGTCGTTGCAGCATTTATATTTCATTCTGAATATCAATAATAATATTTTTGCATTCAAATATTGTTCATGAAAAACTATTTACGCCTCGCATTACTGGTTGCCGCTTTGTCTCTGCCCGGGTTGCTGAGGGCGCAGACTTTTATCACTGCCACCCCCGGCACTAACATATGTGCGGGAACATCAGTCAGCTTTTCCACCGGGTTTCCGGGCAGCACCACAACCTTCCAGTGGATGGTGAATGGTATGACCGTGGGCAGTGACAGTGTCTTTGTTTCGGCTACTCTGGCCAACGGAGATACGGTAAGCTGCATTGCGGGCACCGATACAGACATGGTGGTGATGAATGTGACAACCGGTATACCGGGTGCGGGCATCATCAGCGGCGCTGCGGCAGTATGCCTCGGTTCTTCAGCTACATTGTCAGATAGCGTTGGCGGAGGGATGTGGATGGCCAGCAATGGCGCCGCAACGGTTGCTGGCGGGGTAGTAACAAGCGTATCGGCAGGTATAGATACCATCAGCTATATAACGGCCAATGTCTGCGGTGCAGATACAGTGGTGCACGTTATGTCAGTCGATACCGCTATTTCTCCGGCTGCGCTCACCATCGTGGGCACACCGACGATATGTGCTGGCACCACCGTAACGCTGACCGACGCAGTTGGCGGCGGCATCTGGAGCAGCAACGACACTGCCCGTGCTATTGTGAATGACACAGGGATGGTGTCGCTCATCCACAGCGGTGGAGATACCATCCGCTATACCATTACTAATGCGTGTGGTTCCCATTCAGTCTGGCACTTTTTTGATATTCACCCGATTCCGCACCCGTCGCCGATCACCGGAGGTGACAGTGTTTGCCTCGGATCAACAGTAACGTTGCACAATGCATTTCCTACAGGCACATGGAGCAGCTCTGATGCGGCAAATGCAAGTATATCTTCTACCGGGTTGGTGACCGGCCTTGCGTATGGCACCACCACCATCAGTTATTCGATCAGCAATGCCTGCGGCAGCGCATTGGATACCCTTCCTTTTTCAGTTGACATACCTGCACTTCCCATTGTAGGTTCTCCGGACCTTTGCCAGTTCTCAGTAGGCATATTGCTGGAAGTGGCGCCGGGCGGCACATGGTCGGTTGACAATCCGCTTATTGCAGGTCCGGCCATAGGGGGGTATTTGTTCGGCATTACACCGGGAACCGCAACTATTACTTACTCACTTACCAATGCATGCGGAACCAGCACACAGACTTTTGAAGTTACTGTGTCTGTTTGCCCTGCTTCGGGTGTTGCCAGCGTACCACAGGAAAATGCAGCATGCGATGTTTATCCTAACCCTTCGCATGGCGACCTGGTAGTAAGCATAAACGGCGCCGAAGGCAATATCCCGGTTACTATCAGCGACCTTGCGGGCCGGCAGGTATTGGCAGCAACAGTGGCGGGCAATGCCAGCACAACGCTCCATACCACGCTTCCAGACGGGATCTACCTGGTAACCGCGTACGTAAACGGCCAGAAATATGTGCGGAAAGTGACCGTTCAGCAATAACACCCGTGGTGCTAACTACTTGATATACAAGCCAATTTGAACCTTTGAGTGCAAATCGGTAACTTCGCCGTACCTCTTTGTTGATGAAAAGACTAATCATTTCTCTTTGCACGTTGCTGCTATTCTGCCCTTTGGCCAGCGTGCGCGCACAGGTTATCAGTACGATAGCCGGTGGTTTTTTTTCCGGTTACTCAGGCGATGGCGGGCCTTCTACGGCCGCCAGGCTCTATTTGCCCATCGCTATCACTACCGATACGACCGGCAATATCTACTTTGCTGAGTTCAGCAACCACGTCATCCGGAGGATAGGCACTGATGGTATCATTAGCACGGTTGCAGGCACGGGCATAGGCGGTTATTCCGGAGATACGGTATCGGCAACTTTGTCCAAGCTTTATTTTCCAAATGGCCTTTGCCTCGACGATTCAGGCAACATTTACATCAGCGACGGAAATAACAACCGTATCCGAAAAGTGAATCATGCGGGCATTATTACTACAGTTGCCGGTAATGGTGCGGCCACTTACAGTGGAGATGGCGGCAGTGCAGTACTTGCCGGCCTTTATTCTCCCAATGGTGTGGCAGTCGATCATGCAGGCAATATTTACATCAGCGACCGCGGCAATCACCGTATCCGTAAGGTCAACACACTTGGGCAGATAAGTACTATAGCCGGCAACGGTGTGCCTGGCTTTACCGGCGATGGTGGCCTTGCATCCGCTGCACAGGTCAAAGATCCATCAGGCATGTGCTTCGACAATTCTGGCAACCTGCTTTTTGCCGATAAGGGCGCTTCGTGCATCCGCAAAATATCTACCTCTGGTATCATCACCACCATATGCGGCAATAATTCCCCGGGCTTTTCAGGCGATGGCGGACTGGCGTCTGCAGCACTGCTCGATTCGGTGACCGATGTAAAAGTGGATGCCTACAATAACATTTATATTGCCGACGACAACAACAACCGCATCCGTAAAATAAATGCACTGGGATACATCAGCACCATAGCCGGCGATGGCACAGGCAGCTTCCTGGGCGACGGCGGACTACCAACTGCGGCAGAGCTATGGAGCCCTAATGGGGTAGCCATTGCCAGGAGCGGACGCATCTATGTTGCAGATTTCAACAATAACAGGGTGCGCATGATAACGCCGGTTGACTCCCTTCCGGTCTTCACTGGCGGCCAATTGCAGCACACTTCTAAATGCACCGGCAGTGCAGCCATCTCCCTCGACTCGCTGCTTACGGTGCTGGACAAGGACACCAGCCAGGTAGAAACATGGACGGTGATAGACAGCCCCATGCATGGGGCTGTGACGGGCAGCTACGTTACCACCAGCACCGGCGGGTACCTGCATGTGTCTGGTTATACTTACCAGTCGCTCACCGGCTATTCCGGCCCCGACACGGTAAGGATCGCAGTGAATGATGGTCTTAATGCAGATACTACAACTATTGTTGTTACGGTGCAGCCACTGCCCGCCACAGGCACTATCACAGGGCCTGCCAGCGTATGTCTTGATGGTACTGCCACTCTTGCGGATGCGATAGGCGGCGGCGCGTGGCACACCAGCAATGCAAACATTTCAATATCGGCAACTGGCGTGGTGAGCGGCGTGACAACGGGAACAGACACGATCTATTACACAGTGACTTCTGCCGGCTGCACAGACAGCGCACATGCAGTGCTGTTTGCCGGGCCTTTGTTCAATACACCTTTTACAGGTCCCGTGTCGCTTTGCGCAGGACAAGCAGCTATTATCATTGCTCCCGCCGACACCGGTACATGGACAATGCCAACCGGTGGCATCTTATCTGTAACACCAATGGGAGATAGTGCGCGTATCACTGCTTTGTCGCCAGGTACGCAGATCATCACATATACGGCCACTAATGTTTGTGGCACAGGTTATGCTTATGATACACTTCATGTGATCGCTTTGCCTGTCCTCACATCGCCACTGGATGCGGGTAGCTCCTGTAGCGGGGCAGCATTTTCATACACGCCGTCCTCCGCCGTATCTGGCGCTTCTTACACCTGGGACCGTGCTGCCATTGCAGGTATTGCCAATGCGGCGCACAGTGGTTCCGGCAGCATCAACGAGTCGCTTACCGATACCACTCAATTACCGGTAATTGTTCAATACGTCATTGTATCAGCACACAGCGGTTGCGCCGATACGCAAACGGTTTCCGTAACGGTAAACCCATTGCCTGTGCTGATCGATAGCATGGCCGATACTGTGTGCAGCGGGCAAGCCATCAATTTTGTTCCTGTCAGCTCAATACCCGGCTCAACGTTTGCGTGGTCGCGCAGTTTCCAGTCAGGCATCATGCCTGCCACAGGTTCCGGCGCCGGTAATATCGAAGAATCGCTCAGCAACACCACCGGCGGTTTTGCGCAGGTGCATTATGTGTACACCATTACCGCCAGTGGTTGCGCCAACACGCAGGCACTTTCGCTGGTGCTCACGCCCGGCGCCACGCCTCCGTCCATTACTACACATAGTCCGTCAGTGGTATGCAGCAATACGCTCTATCAGAATTTCGGATTTTCGCCCGTTGTTTCCGGGGCCGCATACACATGGTCTGTTGGCGCCGGCGCAACCATTTTTGCAACCGGTGCGGGAAGCCAGTATTGCCTCGTTAATTTCAACAACCCTGGCCTCACGTGGGTGCGCGTAACTGAGGTCTTGCCCGGTATGGGCTGCACCAGCCGCGATTCGTTTGCCGTATATGCAGGGAGCACCTCTGCCTCCAGTCCTGAAGTTATCTATTCGTTCTCTTCGGGTGTATTCACCTGCCTGGAGTCTGCCGAGTACACTTATCAGTGGGGATATGATGATGCCACAACACTCGATTCTACGATACTTTCAGGCGAAACGAACCAGGCTTATCTGAACAACGCTCCGGATTTTGCACATAAACGCTATTGGGTAATGACCCAGCACGACATGTGCATGCAAAAGACGTACTACAACACGCCGCTCGGTGTCGCGGATGTCGCGGTCTCCGGCAGCATATCCGTTGCGCCGGATCCGACCAGTGGCGCCTTCGGCGTACGTGTGCAGACGGGCAACCCACAGGAGGCTACCGTCGTTATCTCTGATATTGCAGGAAGAGTGTTGAAAGTGCAGCAAATAATGACGGACACAGACGCAGAAATGTCGCTCGATGCGCCTCCGGGAATATATTTCCTGAAAGCCACCACATCAGGCGGCAGCTACACCTCCAGGCTAACTATCCGGTAATTTTATTTTTCGAAGTCCAGGTTTTCAGGCTCTTTTCTCAGCGATGCATCCAGGTGGCGTTCTGTGTCGGCTGCAGTTCCCGCAGTGCCCGCTATCTCAAATCCGAAATCGTCAAACCATATTTGCCCATCGCCGTTCAAAAGCGCGCCAAAGACGATACTCGTAGCATCAGATGGCACATCGGCTTCTACGTGATATTCCCGCCAGTCGCCACTGCCCGTTATCTTGCGGTCGGCCATATTGTCGAAGTACAGTGGTTGCTTTACACCCTCTTTGTTCACGCGCAGCAGCAGTCCGGCCCAGTCGGTCACATTCCGCGTTTTCATCCACGCGGTCATCCGGATGTGTTTCCCCAGGTAATGCTCGGCTGAGAAGGATTGCATCAGTAAACCGTATTCATCATTCAGGTAATGGTTCTTTATCGCCTTTATGGTGCCGCAGCTTTTGCTCTGATGGCCGTTATAGCGTATCGAGCCCATCTCATATTTGCTCTCTGCATTGCCCGAGGTATGCCACCCCTTTGGTGAAAGAAATGACACCAAAATGCAGCCTGCAGCAAGCAGGCCCGCAGCTACTATATGGATGCGCCCGGCCATTATTGCGCAGGTTGTTTATTGTCGGTATTCAGAAATACGTATTGTATGAGGTTAGCGCCCATTTGCAGTGCTGCTATGTGCTTCTCGGGCGGGTCGCGGTGCACTTCAAAATCTTCCCATCCATCGCCAAGGTCGGTCTCGTAGCTATAAAAGCAAACCAGGCGGCCTTTATATATGAGGCCATAGCCTTTTGGTGGCTTACCATCATGCTCGTGGATCTTCGGCAATCCGTTGGGGAAATTGAATTTCTGGTGATAGATCGGATAGTCAAATGGCAGCTCCACCAGTTCCAGCTCGGGAAATACTTTTTTCAGCGCAGGGCGCACATACGGGTCAAGGCCGTAATTGTCGTCTATGTGCAGGAAGCCGCCGCCTTCAAGGTACTTGCGCAGGTTCTGCGCTTCGGCATCGCTGAGCGCCCACCGGCCATGACCGGTCATATGAACAAAGGGATAATTGAAGATGTCCGGGCTGCCCACTTCCACGTGTGCCTCTATGGGGTCGAAATTCGTATGCAATTGTTCATTGCAGAAGATCGCCAGGTTTTTCAGCGATGTAGGATTGGCATACCAGTCGCCCCCGCCGTTATACACCAGCAGTGCGAGTTTTAGATTCTGTGCTTCAACATTTAAGAAAGTTAATACTGCGATCAGCAGCAAAAACAACCGCTTATTCCTTACCATCATTGATCATGTTGAAATATGCGCAGGCAGCAATGGCGGCGGTTTCTGTCCGCAGCCGCTGTTCGCCGAGCGAAACAGCTTTGAAGCCTTGCGCCATACACAAACTTACTTCATCATACCTGAAATCGCCCTCAGGGCCGATGAAAATAACGGTCTCAACACTTGGAATTAACAGTTCGGAAAGATTCTTTTTTTCGCCATCGTCTATGCAGTGCGCCATGTAGCGATGCTCTATGTGTGCGAATTTTTTTACCAGCTCGGGGATCGTCGCTGTATCGCTGAGCTCAGGCAAATAATATTGTTGCGACTGTAGCAGTGCAGAGGTCAGCAACTTTTCCCAGCGCTCCTGGCGGAAATGAACTTTTTCAGATCGTGATGCGGCGATCGGCGTAATGGAAGTAACGCCTAATTCAGCTGCTTTCTCTAACAGCCACTCGTTGCGGCTGTTGTTCTTGGTAAATCCTACACATAAGTGAAGGAGATGTTTTTTGCGGGGATGAAAGCTGACTTTTCCCAATACAACATCGCATTGGTGCCTTTCAACGGTTTTGATCACTCCCTCAGCTATATGTCCCCGGCCATCAGTTACCATGATCCGGTCATCTGATTGCATGCGCAGTACCTGCCAGATATGTTTAGCAGACGCTTCGTCAAGCGAAACGGCATTATTTTCAGTTAATGGGCCATTGTAATAAAATCGGTGTAGTTGCGCCATAACGCAAAAATAACAAAATATATTAACGCAAAACCAACTGTTTTTCAGCTATCATCCTGCGCAAGTTCAGTAATGCGTACCTCATTCTTCCCAGTGCAGTATTGATGCTGACACCTGTAAGATCTGATATTTCCTTGAAACTGAGGTCCGCATATATGCGCAATACCACCACTTCACATTGCTCATCGGGCAATTGCTCTATCAGCTTGCGCACGCTGTCATGCACCTGCCGGCGTTCAATTCCGTCAGATGGGGTTTCCTGGGTGCCGAAAAGGGTAGAAATGTCCTGTCCATCGGGCAGTGTAACAGGTATTTGCTGCCTCGACCGGCGGAAGTGGTCCATGCACAGGTTGTGGCCTACGCGCACTGCCCACGGCAAAAATTTACCCTGTTCCGAGTATCGGCCACTTTTAATGGTCTTGATGATCTTCAGAAAGGTGTCCTGGAAAATATCCTCAGCCAGGTACTTGTCTTTCACAAGCATGTAGATGGATGTATATATCTTATCCTTATAGCGGTGGATAAGTACCTCTAATGCTTCTTCCTGGCCACCGGCCAAAGCTTGCGCCAGTTCGGCGTCAGATAAATGAGTGAATTGCATGATCTCTACCAGTTTTTGAATGTCACGTAAAAGTGCTACGTCATTCGCAAGACAGTTTGGTTCAAGTAGAAATCAGCTTATAAGCAAAAAGGTTTTGTTAGAATTGTTCTGCAAAAAAGTTAAAATAAATGATATAACCAAAAATATTTTTAACAGGCGGTCTGCTTTATTTTAACCTTTCGTACATAATAGACGCGGAAATGCTACGTTTCGTTGGGCTTTTATTGCGTTTTATCGAGCCAGTCGCCGATAACAGGTTCAAAGAGATGAAACGTATCGTCAAACTCAGGGAACTGACCGGAAAACTTTGCCGCACGTGCCAGCTCATGTTCCAGGTTGAGGCCATGTTGCAGGGCATAGGGAAACAGGCTCCGTTCCTGCAGGCTTTTTGCCAGGTATGCCTGTTCGGTTTGGCCGGGTGTGGGTATCAGTAAAGCCTTTTTATGCAGCCGTACCAGGTCCATAAGGGTAGAGTAGCCGCTGCGGCACACCACTATTTTCGCATTACGGATCAGCACTTCGAGTCCCCGGCCCGTGGCTGTAGCGTGATATTGAATGTGTGCCGGCAGATGGGAAGGGGGGGCGGCAGCATAAGAGCCCGCGACAAAAACAACCTTGCCGGAATGGTGGTGCAACTGTTGCAGCAGTGCATCTGCCAGCATCGTTCGCTGCGGTTCAGGCCCTGAAAGCAACACCAGTAAGTGATCGCTGCCAGTTATGGTTACCGGCGCGTCAAATCGCGAAAGCAACCCGATATAGGCAGTATGGGCCGGTAACGTTTTGCAGTGCGACAGCGCCCCGGCAAGCCCGGGCGCATTAGCCACATCCGGCACCCATATGGTGCCAAATTGCTGCAGATAGCGGTAGTGCGCCTTTTGGAGTGCCCGTGTCACCAGGTCGCCAGCGCCCGTTTGCACTTGCAGTTGGTGCGTGATAATAGCAGACGGGATGGTATGGTGATAGAGGCCATAGCGGTTGTCGGAGATAATGGCATCAGGCCTTACTTCGGCAACTGCCTTTTGCAGCCATGTATGCTCCCTTTTTATAGTTTGCCGCAGCCGGGGTATCTGCACCATCAGGGCTGCTTTTTCCCAGCCTTTTACAGCGCCATACCGCACATCATACCCGTCAATATGGATTGTTTCAATACCCTCAATGGATGAATCAATGAAAGCACGTTGCCACTCATTGCCCGCAAACACCACCTGGTGCCCTGAAAGCCGCAGCCAATCTATGATAGGGACACACCGGGCGGTGTGGCCAAGTCCCCAGTCCAGCGGGGCTATTAATACGCGCTTAAAATTGTTTTTTGGCAATAATCCCTATTTTTACAAAAGTATAGATATGATAAAAAAAGCAGGCACAGTATTTATTTATATTTTTTTAGCAGGTTTGGTGATCACAATGGCCGAAGGGTGTGGCGGCAGCAAAAAATGTGGCTGCAGCGGCGATCTGAATAAGGCCTATCACTACCGCAAGGCAAAGAGAAGGTATTAAATGCAGCAGTATGTGACAGAATGAAAATACGTGGGTTCACTATGTGAAAAATATCATCGCAGCCGATATGCGGTCGGCTGTTTTCCTGGCTTCCTACATGCGCCGGCTGGGCATCAGCCGCCACTATGCCGCCTCTCTAGAAGTATTCGATCTGCAACGGTACCGCGTCATAAAAAAGGAAAGAAAAGTACGGGCTGCAGTTATTGACCTGGCCGGTATGCCCTTTGTTTTCTTTGTGGGTAAGAACTGATTTTTACATTTTGTCCCTTTTTCCTCTTTGGCCCGGCTGCCCGGCTTATACCTGGCTCCGCCGCAAGAATTTTGACATTATTACGCCATTATAGTATTTTAGCAGGATACTATCGCTGCAATTAATGGATTACGAGATAAAACAGGCGGGCAAATTCAAATACCTCGAAGAAGGTAAGGGTGAGCCATTAATATTGCTTCACGGCCTTTTTGGGGCACTCAGCAATTTTAAAGACCTGGTCGATAATTTCAAAACAACACACAGGGTCATCATACCGCTTCTGCCATTGTTTGACCTCACCATTCTGGACACATCTGTTTCAGGGCTCGCAAAGCACGTAGCCAGGTTCATCGAGTTCATGCAACTGGATAAAGTGCACCTGCTGGGCAATTCGCTGGGTGGCCACGTAGGCCTTGTTTATACCCTTAAGCATCAGGATAAGGTGCAGACACTCACGCTCACCGGCAGCTCAGGCCTTTTCGAGAATGGCATGGGCGAAACCTACCCCAAGCGCGGCAACTACGAGTACATTCAGAAAAAGACGGAGCTCACTTTCTACGATCCGAAGATCGCTACCAAAGAACTGGTGGACGAAGTGTATGATATTGTCAATACGCGCCTGAAGGTCATCAAGATCATCACGCTCGCACGCTCGGCCATCAGGCATAACCTGGGCGAAGAGCTGAAGGATATCAAGTTGCCAACATGCCTTATCTGGGGGAAGAACGATACCATCACACCACCCATGGTGGCCGAAGAATTCCAGAAGCTGCTGCCCAATTCAGAGCTTCACTGGATCGATAAATGTGGCCACGCGCCCATGATGGAGGTTCCGGGTGAATTCAATAAAATTCTGGCGGAGTTCCTGGCGAAACACAAGGCGTAATTGTAAAATGATTGCCATTTGTATAGTTTTGCCGGTAATAAATACATTCCGGCAAACGTTTTGCACTGCATAAACCAATAGAACCAAGTGAAGTATGAGCGTAGAGCAGTTAATATCACCTATTGTCCCTGCCCTGTCCCTATCTGACACAGGCAGCCGCGCGCTGGAGCTGATGGACGAAAACAAGCTCGCACAACTGCCTGTAGTTTCAGATGAGCATTATGTGGCGCTGATAAAAGAAAATGACCTGCTGGAAATGGACGATCCCGATGCAGCACTCAGTAGCCTGTCGTTCCTCAATTTCAAACCATCGGTTTTCAATTCTGCACACCCTTATGATGCGCTGAAAATAATGACGCAGTTCAGGCTGGCCGTTTTACCTGTAACAGATGCTGAAGAAAAATACGTGGGCGCTGTTACCGCAGACACCTTGCTGGACTATCTGAGCAACCGCAGCAGTCTGGGTATTAGTGGAGGTATCGTAGTACTGGAAGTGACACCGCACAATTATACACTCTATGATATTGCCCGTCTCTTCGAGAATGAAGATGTAACCATAGTGAACACGCAGCTGTACACAGCGCCGGACGGAACGATGGAAGTGACGCTAAAGACCAACCGGTCCGATCTGGACGCGGTGGTATCGTCGCTGGAGCGCCATAAATATGTAGTTAAGGAGATCTTCGGTGATCTCAAAAGCCAGGAAGATGTCATGGGCAAATACAACCTGTTCATGAACTACCTGAATATGTAAAGAGAGGAAAAGGATGATAGCGATAGATCACGTTTTATTGAGCAACCAGGTTGTGGAAGAGCATTTTGTCTGCGACCTGGAAAAGTGCAAGGGCGGCTGCTGTGTGGACGGCGACTGCGGTGCGCCGCTTACTGAAGAGGAAACAAAGATCATTGCAGAGATCTATCCTAAAATAAAACCTTACCTCGAACCGGCTTACATCTCTGAAATAGAAAAACAAGGCACACACACCATCGACAATGAGTATGGCTATGTGACGCCTACTGTCAACGGTGGTATTTGTGTTTATGGTTATACCGATGAGCTGGGCATAGTGAAATGCGGCATAGAAAAGGCATGGAAAGAAGGCGTCATCGGCTTTAAGAAGCCCATCAGTTGCCACCTCTATCCCATACGCGTCACATCGCATCCCGGCTATGAAGCGGTGAACTATGAACCGCGCAAAACATTGTGCCGCCCTGCCTGCAAGCTGGGTAATAAGCTGAAGGTACCCGTGTATCAATTCCTCCGCGATGCGATCGTTCGAAAGTATGGGGAGGAGTTTTATGATACCCTGGATGCCGTTGCGGAAAAGATAAAAAAAGACGGCTGGGGAGAATAAAAACGTAGCGCTGCTATCCCTCCTCCCACCTGCCGCTCCCGCACAACAGACAGCTTATTCATAATTTTACTTTTTTCGATCATTCTATTCATTACATGAAGGTTTACAAATTTGGTGGCGCATCTATAGCCACCCCACAACGTGTGCAGGGTATTCTGCCCATAGTCAATAACGCAAACGATCCATTGGTGCTGGTAGTTTCCGCCCTTGGCAAAACCACCAACGCCCTGGAGAAGATACTCAATGAGGCCTGCAAGGGCAATAAGGAATCAGCCCGCGAACTGGTCGCGCTGCTCAGGCAACAGCATCTGGAGTATGCGCATGAATTGCTTGGCGGTGCATATGCTGCAACAGCCGATACTCTTGGAAAGTATTTTGCCGAGCTTGAAAAAGCTGCAGATGAAGCGGACGATCGTTATTACGACCGCTCATACGACCAGGTGGTATGCATGGGTGAACTATTCTCTACGATCATCGTACATGCTTACCTGGCAGAGCAGGGGCTGCCCTTTCAATGGGTGGATGCGCGTACAGTTATCCGGACGGACGACACCTACCGCGATGCAGCGATCGATTGGGATCGCTCTGCTTTCAATGCTCAAAATATAATGGGTGGCATGCTGGCAGCCGGCCATATGGTCATCACGCAGGGTTTCATTGGTGGCGCCTGGGATGGCACATCTGTTACGCTCGGCCGCGAGGGTTCCGACTACACGGCAGCTGTGCTGGCCGCTATGCTCAATGCCTCGTCGCTTACTATATGGAAGGATGTGGAAGGCCTCAGGAACGCAGATCCGAAAATGTTCAGCGATACCGTTGTTATCGACGAGATCACTTATAACGAGGTAATAGAGATGGCCTTTTATGGCGCGCAGATCATCCACCCCAAAACCATTAAGCCGCTGCAGAACAACAATATTCCGCTCTATGTAAAATGTTTTCTCGATCCTTCATTGAAGGGGTCGGTGATACACAGCACCGCCAACGACGCACACTACCCGCCGCTGATAGTGCTGAAGGAGCACCAGGTGCTGGTGCAGGCTACCACCCGCGATTTCTCGTTCATTACCGAAGAGAACCTCAGCAGGCTTTACGCCGCATTCTCCGAATTAAAGATCAAGATCAACCTCATTCAGAATGCAGCCATCAGTTTTGTGGCCTGTATCGATAACCGTGCCGACAAGATCAGCGTATTGCGCGAGCATCTGCACGACGATTACCGCGTGACACTGAACGAAGGCGTGACCATACTGACCATACGGCATTACACGGCCGGAAAGGTGGATGAGCTGACGGCGGGGCGCCAGATATTGCTGCGCCAGGAAACACGCAAAACCCTGCAGGTGGTGATGGCATAAAATTGAAACTCATACAGATGCATGGGCGCAGATACTTCTTTGTATTTTTGCGCCCATGCAGTTTAAAGATGTGCCGGGGCAATATGCCGCAAAGGAAGGCTTGCTGAGAATGTGGCAGAACAACGTGTTCCCGCATGCATTGCTGCTGGCTGGCAGCGAGGGTGTGGGCGGGCTGCCCATGGGTTTGGCCCTGGCGCAGTATATTTTTTGCCAGAACAAAACAGAGACCGATTCATGCGGCACATGCGTCAATTGCCACAAATTATCAAGGATGGAGCATGCCGATATGCACTTCAGCTTCCCTACCGTGTCGCCAAAGCCGGGTTCAAAAGGGTTTAGCCGGGTATATATGGCGGACTTCCGTGAGTTCGTCAAGCAGTCGCCTTATGGCACCACATACGACTGGCTGCAGCATATCAACGCAGAGAATAAGCAGGGTAATATCAACGCCGATGAATGCCGGGAGATCATAGACGAGCTGAATCTCAAATCATACGAAGGCGGCAGGAAAGTACAGCTTATCTGGCGTCCTGAATACCTGGGCAAGGAAGGCAACATTCTGCTGAAACTAATAGAAGAGCCGCCTGCCGACACGGTCATCATATTTGTTGCCGAAAATGCGGAAGACATACTGGCCACCATAAAGTCAAGAACGCAGACGGTACGCCTGGCCCCTATTCAGCCGCAGGACATTGCAGACGCATTGGTGGCACGCGGGCTTGCAGATAGCGTCAGGGCTTCGCAGGTTGCACACATTGCCAATGGCAGCTTTACCGAGGCATTGCGGCTGGTGCGGCAGACGGACAACGACCTGTTTCCGGCGGTGAGAGACTTATTCAACCATGTATTTACCAGCAATGGCATCGGCATCTCCAAATTTGCCGACGAATGGTCTAAAGCTGGCAGGGAGCAACAGAAGAATTTTCTCAATTACATCATACAACTGCTGGAGCAGGCGGTGCGTGCCCGGTACGCGCCCAATGCACCCATTACCTTGCCCGCGCAGGAAGCCGAATTTGTAAAGAAACTGGCGCAGACACGCATCACGCTGGAGGGTTTCGACAAACTGGTGCATGCACTCACAGACACCATCTTTTACATTGAGCGGAATGCGCACTCCAAAACACAATTGCATGCACTTGCAGTGAGGATGCAGTATATGATACAGGGCCGTGAATTGCCCGTAGAGTAACCCCGACTCAAAAACTGAATTCCGTTACTTCGCTATCTTTCAGGATACGTTCAATAAAGGCATGGTGGTTTTTCTCTGTGCCCTGCACATTCCATACGCCTTTAATGATATTGGCCGTTTTGGTTTGCGAGCGGCTGCGGATGATGAGGTGGTAATGGCGTATCAGTTCTTCATACTTGTGCTGTTGGTTATCCTCGTACGGGTAAACGATGCGGTATTGGCGCACCTGGTTGGCCCTGTCAATCACGCGGTCCATTGATGAAAAAACAATAAGGATCGTGAGGATGATCAAGCAACCCGTGAATGCAGCGGTGTACCAGCCAATGCCAATACCTATGCCCAACGCAGCCGTAAGCCATATGCTTGCAGCCGTGGTAATGCCGTTAACCCCGCTCTCGCCCTTGAATATCACGCCTGCACCCAGGAAACCAATGCCCACAACGACGTTGGATGCTATGCGGTCTGGCGACGTTTTGTAACCAAGCGATTGAGAGAATACCGTGTACATGGTAGCGCCGAGGCAAATGAGAATAAGCGTGCGGAAGCCTGCGGACTTACTTCTCAATTCACGCTCCAGGCCTATCGCTCCGCCAATAACTATGGCGAGCAGCATTTTCAGCAATAGCGCGTGTGGCAGGTGGTGTTCCAGCATATCCGGGTGATTTCCAATAAAAGTACAGTTTGTTTACAGAAAATGGATGCGTATCCAATGGCTGCGTTTACATGTCACTGGTTATTCAACTGCACCAGGTCGGGCTCTGTGATATAATTGCTGGTGTACCTGAAGTGAATATTGAGCGTGGGTACCAACTTAAAGCCCTTCATATTTGTCGGCGCGACGGGAAAGAAGAAGGCGCGTAACTCGATGGTTTGAAATACCAGTTTTTCATTTCTCACACGTATGCCCCCGCCAAGGCTGGTGTAAAGGGAAGATTTATTGAAGGGTCCATCTTGTGGTGTCAGCACAGTGAAGTCGGCATAGGGGAATGGTGCAAATTGAAAGCCGAGTATTTTGAATTTCAGGTAAAATTCCGTCTCTGTTTGTATACTTAGCCGCCGTGTGCCATAGGCGCTGTCGGACAAAAATCCGCGAATGCCAAAGTCGTTATCTATTCGCAGGGGCGCATAGGTAACTCTGTCGTATAAATGGGTGTAGGACACATTCAGATACTGCCTGATCTTGGTACTGTTCAGGAAAAAAATGCGGCTATAAGCAGTTGCACCTACAAGGAAGCTGGCATCCTGCAGTTGCCCGTTGTGCATAAATGTACCCGAGCGCCCGAATAACTGCAGAAAGTCGCCCATACCTGTGGCAATATAGCGGCTGGCATTCACGCCCAGGTAGGGCCGGTTCAGGTTAAGTTGCTGGTGCCAGCCTCCTGTTACCGCGATATTATAACCATACGGAAGGTCCTCCGTTGTCCCGAAGCCATAGATATACTGGGTGCGGTAATAATCCTGCCTGAAGAAGGTCATCTGACCCAGCACGGCCCTCGAGCTATTGAATACGGGATCGAAATTATTGCCCAATTTAGGCGGCGTATTCAGAAAGCGGCGGTCGTAGTAGCGTACAGAGAAAAACCTGCGGTCGCGGATGGTATTGTTGCTGGCGGTGAGTTGGTTTATGCCAATGTTGTAGCCGGCCCACACATCCATGTACTGAAAGTTATATTGGTGAAAGGTGTCGTCTGACTGATGATATAAATTATAAGCCTGGTTGTGGCTGACGGTGAACTGACCTGCAAATCGCGAATAGGGCGATACAAGTGGTCTGCTCAACGTCAGCGTTTGCGATGTCTCTTCTTCCCTTGTGTAGGAGCTAACTGCCATATTGTTATATGCGATCGTAGCATCGATAAAGGAGTGTCCTACGTTGTCTTTCCGGTAAAGCCCCCCATAGCCATAATTGGGTGCCCGATTCTGGTCATACAAACCACTTAGCTCAACCCGTTGGGCCATGCCTGCAAGATTGGTTTCGAAAATGTTGGCATTAATACGCTTCGTTCCTTCGTTAGCCGCGCCGCCCGCTATGCTAAAGAGGTCTGTGGTCAATACTTTCAGATCCACTGAGTCCGGATTGTCCGGGATGGATAGCACCAATATACGGGCATCACCAATATACTCCAGGTCGCGGAGGTAACGTTCATTATCTGCCACCTTATAGGCATTGAGCGGGGTGTTTTCTCTGATGAACAGGTTATCGCGTATCACAAATTCCCTGGTTCTGCGGTGCAGCGCGCGGCCCACATTAGAGCCAAGGCCATGATCGACTTTACTGGTGTCTGAGAAGGAACGGTCAAAATTCAGCGGATCTACAATGATATGGCGGATGATCTTTCCCTGATAAGGCATAAAAGGGTCTTCGGCCTTGCCATTCAGGTAGCTGTCATCAGGTCCCGAATCCGGCGTCCGCTGCACTGAGTTGATCGTTTGCTGAAAAATATTATTAATAAATTTATTTCTGGTGAAGTGAAGCTGTTTCACATTCATAGTATCCAGCCGGCTCAATACCTGGCCCCTGCCCGCGGCACATGCCAGGCAGCATAATGCAATGATGATATGTCGCTTAAAAAGGCTCAATAACAAGTCTTTGGACTATTGCTCCCTTCCGGGGTTTATAGGTTTTCTACAAGTTAATAAAATTATGCTAACATAAGCTGTAAGGCACTACAAAACAAACCACTGGCCGCTGCATCTGTGCCCGTCTTGCACGATATTTGTAAGCACGATGCCCCAGGTGGTGACGCATTTTATCACAACATTAGAGTTTGAATTTTAACCTTTGGGCAACCGCAAAGTCAAAGCGAAGAGAATCTATTGAACATCAGCACAAAAAACTTAGCTGTTTGAGTTTATACCGGACAAGTGTAACGCTTTTACTTGCCCTCGCCATCTCCCTATCATCAAAAGGGCAGGCTGGTAAAGATGTTGTGCCCTCCAACGATATAGACCTGATCGACCTGGCTGCAAGGGCCATGAAAAAGCCGGACACCCGGGCCGACTCTTCAAAGAACAACCCCGGAAAGGTGCACATATCGGCTGTGCCTGCGGCTGGCTACACCCTGCAGACCGGTTTTGCCGGCCTGGTTACCGCTAACGCCGTTTTTGCCGCCGCACCCAATGCCAATGCGTCCACCGTGCTCACCAGCTTCACCTATACCGTCCGCAACCAGATCATACTGCCGTTGCAATGCAACGTGTTCACTAAAGACAATAAATACAACTTCGTTACCGACTGGCGCTACCTCAAGTTTCCGTCCTATACCTACGGCCTCGGCAGCTACACATCGCTCAACGATGGCTACCTGATAGACTATAATGCACTCCGCCTGCACCAAACCATCATGCGTAAGATAAGTCCGGATATTTATGCGGGCTTAGGGTATAATCTCGACTATTTCTGGAGTATCAGGGAATTGAACCCTCCGGCGGGCACGGTCACGGATTTTCAGTCATATGGCCTGCAGTCCACCGAATTTGCTTCCGGCCTTACGTTCAATTTCCTCTACGACAGCCGCACCAATCCCATCAATCCACAAAGCGGTGTATTCCTCAATCTCATTTACCGTCCCAACCTTGTTGCGTTCGGCAATACCACCACCTGGCGCTCCCTGGTGGCCGATGTGCGCAAGTACATCTATTTTCCCGGTACGCATTCTGTGCTGGCTCTGTGGACCTACGAATGGCTTACTGTAAGCGGTAAGGCGCCCTATCTCATGCTCCCCAATACCGGCGGCGATCCCTATAGCAATACCGGCAGGGGCTATATACAGGGCCGCTTCCGGGGCGCTAACATGGCTTATGTGGAGGGGGAATACCGTTTTCCTATCACCCGCAACGAGCTGATAGGCGGCGTGGTCTTCGCAAATGCACAGTCGTTCACAGAACAGGCTTCCGGCAAATTTGAGGTGGTATGGCCGGGCTGGGGCGCAGGCATCCGCCTGAAACTGAACAAATTCTCCCGCACCAACATAGCACTCGACTACGGTTTCGGCCTCGGCGGCTCCAATGGCCTCTTCGTGAACCTGGGGGAAGTGTTTTAAGGGCAGTACTTAGTAGAGAGTACTTAGTAGATCGTCGCGAGAATGGCGACGCTGGCCGCCCAACAAAAAGCTGCAATAACGTCTATCTACTAAATACTAACTACTATCTACTAAATACTAACTACTATCTACTAAATACTAACTACTATGATCGCACACGATCACCCACTGGCCATTTATTTTCCGGAGCAGCAGCGTGAAGGAGCCTTCCAGGTCGCCTGCGGTCCGTTGAAGGGCCCAATGACCCACTACAAAGAAAAACTGGTCATCCAGCCGTTGCAGGCTTTGCAATGTACTGGTCAGCTTGCCCATATGCAGCACATCGGGATAAGATTCTTTATACCGTTTCAATGTGGCCTGGTAGCCATATCGGGGCCCATGCGCGCCAATGAATAACAGGCTGTCGCTCTCCCAGTAGCCTTTCATATAGCCCTCTATGCTGCCGGCATTCCACTGTGCCACTTGTGCGGCCAGCATATTGCGGATGGCGGTCTCATCAGTTTCCTGTGCTTCTGCGCGCATGGCCGCAGCAATTATTACGCATACCAGGAGCAGCTTTTTCATGGTACTTTTTTTTACAGCAAAGATGGTGATGGCCGGGCATACAAGCAATCAGTTTCTGATGAAATAATTAAATGGCTGGCAATAAGCCAGTTGTCATAATTTTTTGCAAAAGCCCAAAAACAATGCCCCTGAAATCGTTGCTTTTACTACATTTACTAACCTCAAAGCATATATGGCACTCCGGAGTTTGTTGTACATAATAGCTGTCGTCCTTGTCCTCGGATGGCTACTCGGTTTCTTCTATTTCAAAACCGCAGGCAATCTTATCCACATTTTGCTGGTTCTGGCACTCGTTTCGTTCGTTCTGGGGCTTTTCCGTAAGGAGAATATCGAATAGTTCGCCTGCCGGGGTTAAGTTTTCCCTGATTTATCCACTACACCCCCCGGGCCACGTTGGCCGTATTTTCAAAGTGCTATCTTTGTTGTTAAACAATATTTTATCATGCGATTTATCGTTACATCCACATCGCTGCTCAAAAATCTGCAGCAGATCAGCGGGGTTATCAGTTCCAATTCTGTGCTGTCCGTGCTCGAAGACTTTTTGTTCGAGCTCAATGGCAATACATTGTCGCTTACTGCTACCGACCTGGAGACCATGATGCGGGTGCAGATGGAGGTGAACGATGCTGACGGCAACGGCCGCATCTGTATTCCTTCCAAGATCCTGACCGAATACCTGAAAAACCTTCCGGAGCAGCCTATCAATTTCAACATCAACGAGATCGACCTGTCCATAGAAATGTCCAGCGATGTAGGTAAATACCGCATCACCGGCGAACGTGCTGATGACTTCCCTAAAGAGCCGGCCCCGTCAGATACCTCGGCATTCTCTATGCCTTCCATAGCACTGCTGGAGAGCATCAATAAAACATTGTTCGCAGTCAGCGGCGATACCCTTCGCCCGGCTATGACCGGCGTTTATTTCGAGCTGGCCACCGATGCTATTACATTCGTGTCAACCGATGCACACAGGCTCGTTCAGTTCCGCCGCAGCGATATTAACTGCCCGGCAAAAGATGGTTTTGTAGTGCCTAAAAAGCCGTTGCAGCAGCTACGCTCCACACTGCCGGCAGATGCTACCATGCTGCAACTGGCTTACAATGCCAGCCACCTGTTCATCACCGGCGAGCGCTTCAGCCTTAGCTGCCGTCTTATTGATGCCCGCTTCCCCGATTACAAAGCAGTTATCCCGGCCGAAAACCCATACCGCCTCACCATCAACCGTGCCGATTTCATGAGCGCTCTGCGCCGTGTGAGCATATTTGCCAATAAAACCACCAACCAGGTAGTGCTGGATATCAATGGCAATGCCCTGCAGATCAGCTCTCAGGACATCGACTTCTCATACGAGGGCAAGGAAATGCTGAGTTGCCAGTACAGCGGCGAGGATATGAAGATAGCCTTCAACGCTAAGCTGATGATAGAGCTGATCAGTAACCTGGATGGCAGCGATGTGATGCTGGAACTCAGCACACCGTCACGTGCAGGCATCTTCCGCCCGGTTGATACAGTGGAAAATGAGGATATACTGATGCTGCTCATGCCGCTGATGGTAGGGGTGTAAGCGAATTTTGAACAGCAGCGCACAATAGGGTGCTGCTACTCCAATGGCATCGGGTGAAATTAACAAAATGTCACCCTTTAGGGCCCGGGTTAATCTTTACATCATGAATTGGGCATCGCTGTATTCATCGCGCAGAACAGGAGACACCAGGAAAAGCGACCGGGCATACGACCCAGTACGCAACTCCTTTCAGCGCGACTACGACCGTATCATTTTTTCGTCTCCCTTTCGCAGGCTGCAGAACAAGACCCAGGTTTTTCCTTTACCAGGTTCTGTGTTTGTGCACAACCGGCTCACGCATAGCCTGGAGGTGGCCTCAGTGGGCCGCTCGCTCGGCAAAGCTGTGGGCGTGGCCATTGCGGAGAAATACAAGGACGAAGGCAGCGATTTTACGGAGTTTTACAGGCATGAACTGGCATCCGTGATCGCTTCTGCCTGCCTGGCGCATGATATCGGGAACCCGCCCTTCGGCCACTCCGGCGAAGACGCCATTCGCACCTACTTCCTGGAACTGGAAGGCGAGGCACGGAAAACCATCATGAACAACCTCACCGAAAACCAATACCGCGATTTTACCAAGTTTGAAGGCAATTCAAACGCACTGCGCACACTCACACATAGTTACAACGAACCTGCTCCCGGCGGCTTCCGGCTTACTTATGCAACCCTTGCGGCGATCGTAAAATATCCTTGTGCATCGGCGGAGGGTTTTAGCAGCACCGGCTATATCTCCACCAAAAAATCGGGCTTTTTCGATTCTGAAATAGCCACCTATTTAGACATTGCGCACACGCTCGATATTCCGCGGGTAGATGGTTTTGAAATGGTGTTTGCCCGCCATCCGTTTGTATACCTCACCGAGGCGGCAGATGATATCTGCTACCGCGTCATAGACCTTGAAGATGCACACCGGCTGCGCATCATAACGCTGGAAGAATTCAAAGAGTTGTTCCTGCCCTTTTTCGCCGAAGGGTCGGCGAACGACTACAATTCCCGCGCTTATGTGGAGCAGAAGATCGAAGGCATCAACGACCCAAACCAGAAGGTGCAATTTATCCGTGCTGCCTGGATTGGCCTCATGATCCGGAAGGTGGCCCGGGTATTTATGGACAATGAAGCCGCTTTGCTGGAGGGTACTTTGCAGAAGGACCTGTTGAAATGCCTTTCTGTAGATGAACAGAAGCTGGTGAAGAAAGTGAACGAATTTTCAGTAAAGCATGTGTACAACTATAGGTCGGTAGTAGAGATAGAGATAGCCGGTTATGATATTATCGGCGGCCTGCTGCGCGAATTTGTGGGCGCGGCCCTGCACCCGGACAAGCCGCGCTCCGGCAAAATGCTGCAACTGGTATCGGCGCAGTTTCCACTGCAACTCGATGGCGCACATGTGTACCACGATGTGCAGTCGATCGTAGACTTTATTGCCGGTATGACAGACCTCTATGCCATTGACCTGTACCGTAAAATAACCGGCATCAATATTCCGGAACTCAAATAATGCATCCCCGCGACCTCCGCATAGAGCAATTTACTTACGCATTGCCCGACGACCAGGTGGCATTGTATCCTGCAGAGGAGCGGGATGCTGCGCGCCTGCTCATATATAATGACGGGAATATTTCCGAGTCGGTCTATCGTGACATTGCCACACAGATTCCCTCCGGAAGCCTGATGGTTTTTAACCAGACCAAGGTGGTGTATGCCCGCCTTTTGTTCAGGAAGGAAAGCGGGAGCACTATAGAAGTATTTTGCCTGGAGCCGCATGCACAGTACCGCGACATACAAACTGCCATGCTGCAAAAGGGCAACGTGCTGTGGCAATGCATGGTGGGCGGCGCCAAAAAATGGAAGGATGGCCAGGTGCTGAGCATGATGTGCGCGGAACCAGAATTTGAATTGTCTGCCACCATGGTGCGCAGAGACGAAGCAGGCTATACGATAGACTTCAGGTGGAGCGATGAAACACTAAGCTTTGCTGAGGTGCTGCACTTTTGCGGCAAAGTGCCATTGCCTCCATACATACAGCGTGAGGCAAGCGCGGAAGATACCCTCAGGTATCAGACCATTTACGCTAAAGAGGAGGGCAGTGTGGCCGCGCCAACTGCCGGACTGCACTTTACCGACCGGGTAATGCGGTCGCTGAAGGATAAGGAAGTGAATACGGCATTTGTGACGCTGCATGTAGGCGCAGGCACCTTTAAGCCAGTGAAGAGCGCTACCATGCAAGAGCATGATATGCATGCAGAGTGGATAGAAGTGACCCTTGCCGCAATTGATCAATTGCTTTCCCACGGAGCAAAGCACACCATAGCCGTAGGCACCACCAGCCTACGTACACTGGAAAGCCTTTACTGGATAGGCAATAAGCTGCACAACGGCTGCCAGGTAGATTGGGACGGCATAGCCATTACCCAATGGGAACCCTACGAAACACCAGAGCAGTGCACGCAGCAGCAAGCGCTTGAAGCCATAAAGACCCACATGCAGCAGCACTTTATCGACCGCATAGTTACCCGCACACAGATATTGATAGCGCCGGGTTACACATTCCGCATGGTGTGTGGCCTGGTTACCAACTTTCACCAGCCGCAAAGCACGCTTTTGTTGCTGGTTGCAGCACTCATCGGCAACGACTGGCACAAAGTCTATGACCACGCCCTGGCTAATAATTTCCGTTTTCTGAGTTATGGGGATGGCAGTTTGCTGTGGAAAAAATAAAACCGGTCATTGCGATGACCTTGCGAAGCATGGGAAAAAGCAACCTCGCAATTTTTGTGGCAACAACCCAATAGCTCCTTTCATTGAGAGTAATGCAGCAGCAAGTCGTGAATATAGTGAGGTTGCTTCGTTCCTGGCGACGACCCAAACTTTACAGGACAACGGGAAGTTGAATCAGAGCATCAAAACAATTTTCCCATCGGGACATTGCACATCTGCGAATTGAGTCATTGAGCCATTCAGCAATTGCGCATGCTAATTACTCTTCATTAAAAAGATCCCTTTCCAATATCTCCATGCTCACAATATCTACGGCCTCGGCCATGGTTGGGGCCACATTTATCAGCAGGTCGGTCTCGTTGGCTTTCAGCATTTTCATCACTCCCGGTGTCACAGCGGTAAATACCATAGAGTGATCATTGGCATAGCTTTCCTCGTGCATGTTTACCAGCTTTTCCAGGCCCTCAGCATCCGCATCCTTGCAGTCCTGGAGGTCCACTATCAGGTTGCTACTGCCGTTTTGCCGGACATCGGCACACGTTTTATCCAGTAAATCTGTCATTTTAGCATTGATGGAGTCAGTTATCGGACGAATCACGCTATAAGTTTCTTTGGTATCAATTTTGAATTCCATGCTGGTACATTAATAAGTCCGCAGGCTGCTTCCCATCGTATATGAACCCGGGAGACGCCACACGAAACAGCGATAAAACTACATACAATAAGGCTATAAACATTGCCAATGCGAAATATCAACGAAATTGCTAACTTTAATAAAAAAAAACAAGGACAATTACATGGATTCCAATTTCTCACCTAAAGTAAAAGAGATCATCTCCTACAGCCGCGAAGAAGCTTTGAGGCTGGGTAATGATTTCATAGGTACGGAGCACCTGTTGCTGGGCCTCATCCGCGAGGGCGACGGTATGGCGCTTAGGGTGCTGCAAAGCATGCAAGTGGACTTGTTTGAACTGAGGAAAGAGCTGGAAATGGCTATCAAGGACAAAAGTAATAAGCCGCTTGCCAACATCAACAGCCTGCCCCTCACCAAACAAGCCGAAAAAGTGATACGCATCACTGTGCTGGAGGCCAAATCGCTGAAAAGCACCAGTGTAGAGACCGAACATCTCATGCTCTCCATACTCAAGAATAAAGAGAACGTAGCCACCCAGATATTACATCATTATGAGGTGGATTACGAACGCTTTAAAAATGAACTCGCTATTCTGCAGGGCAACAGCCCGAGTGCCGATTATGGCGATCCGGGGTCGGAAGAGTTTGAAGATGATGAAGAGCGCCGCCAGTTTCAGCAGCAGCAGCGCAAGCCTGCAGCCGGCGCCACTAAATCAAAAACTCCGGTGCTCGACAACTTCGGCCGCGATATTACCAAGATAGCAGAGCTGGGCAACCTCGATCCTATTGTTGGTCGTGAAGAAGAAATAGAGCGCGTATCGCAGATACTCAGCCGCCGCAAAAAGAACAACCCGATACTTATCGGTGAGCCGGGCGTGGGTAAGACCGCCATTGTGGAAGGCCTGGCCCTCCGCATTGTACAGCGCAAGGTTTCCCGCGTGCTGTTCGACAAGCGCGTCATCAGTCTCGATCTTGCTGCACTCGTGGCCGGTACCAAATACCGTGGCCAGTTCGAGGAGCGCATGAAGGCCATCATGAACGAGCTGGAAAAGAACAGGGATGTGATCCTCTTTATCGATGAGATCCACACGATAGTGGGTGCAGGTGGTGCGTCCGGTTCGCTGGATGCCTCCAACATCTTCAAACCTGCGCTTGCCCGTGGCGATCTGCAGTGCATCGGCGCATCTACGCTCGATGAATACCGTATGTACATCGAGAAGGACGGCGCACTCGACCGCCGCTTCCAGAAAGTACTGGTTGAACCGCCCAGCGTTGAAGAGACCATTACCATACTCAACAACATCAAATCCAAGTACGAAGACTTCCACAATGTGACCTACGATGCAGAAGCCATCGAAGCATGTGTGAAGCTCAGCGACCGCTATATGACAGACAGGCTGCTGCCGGATAAAGCCATAGATGTTATGGACGAATCTGGCGCAAGGGTGCACCTCAAGAACATCAATGTTCCGCAGAACATCCTGGACCTGGAGAAGAAGATAGAAGACATCAAGCAGGAGAAGAACAAGGTGGTAAAAAGCCAGCGTTTTGAAGAAGCCGCCGCCCTCCGCGATAAAGAAAAGAGGCTGGGTGAAGAGCTGGACAAGGCAAAGGCAGAGTGGGAGGAAGAAGCCAAACACAAACGCTACCCGATAAACGAAGAAGCCATAGCGGAAGTGATAGGCATGATGACCGGCATACCGGTGATGCGTATGGTGGAAGCTGAAAGCGAAAAGCTGCGCCGCATGGGTGAAGACCTGAAAGGTGCAGTAGTAGGGCAGGATGAAGCCATCAGCAAGGTGGTTAAATCCATACAGCGCAACAGGGTGGGCCTTAAAGACCCGCGTAAGCCGATAGGTTCGTTTATCTTCCTCGGGCCAACCGGCGTAGGTAAAACAGAACTGGCGCGCGCCCTGGCCCGCTATATGTTCGACAGCGATGATGCACTCATCCGTGTGGATATGAGTGAGTACATGGAAAAATTCTCACTGAGCCGCCTCATAGGTGCGCCTCCGGGATATGTAGGCTATGAAGAAGGCGGACAGCTCACCGAAAAGGTGCGTCGCAAACCTTACTCAGTAGTGCTGCTCGATGAAATTGAAAAAGCACATCCAGATATCTTCAACATCCTGCTGCAGGTGCTGGACGATGGCCAGCTTACTGATGGCCTGGGTCGCAAGATAGACTTCAAGAACACACTCATTATCATGACGTCCAACATCGGCGTGCGCCAGTTGAAGGACTTCGGTGCAGGTGTGGGCTTCAGCACTTCGGCCAAGGTGACCAATGCAGAAGATAACAGCCGTGGTGTGATAGAGAAGGCACTTAAACGCACATTCTCGCCAGAGTTCCTGAACCGTATCGATGACGTTATCATCTTCAACGCGCTCGAAGAAAGCCACATAGCGATGATCATCGACATCATTATGAAGGATGTGATGAAGCGCCTCAACAACCTCGGGTTCACCATTGTGCTCACCGAGTCGGCTAAAAAATATATCGCTGAAAAGGGCTACGACCAGCAGTTTGGCGCACGTCCGCTGCACAGGGCTGTTCAGAAATACCTCGAAGATCCGCTGGCGGAAGAGATACTCAACCACCGCATCAAATCAGGAGATACAGTTACTGCTGATTACAGCGACGACGAAAAGAAAATAGTATTTACCATAGACCACGCACCCGCCAAAGTAGAGGAAGCGTAAAAGGTTATTGGTAAAAAAGTTAACCGATCAGGGCTGCCGCAGCAGCCCTGATTTTTTTGTGCTGGTGACAAGAACTACAGGAGGTAACCACACCCACCTCACATACCCATTAATGCCGGCAATGGCATCTAAAGTTGTAAGTGAAGCTGACAGCACCTCCCTCTCTGAAGGAGAGGGCCGGGGTGAGGCTCTAAAAAGGCCACGCTAACTGCGTGGCCCTTAACTATATGGTTTGGTCAGAAGATATTTTTAGTAGTGATAAGCTCCACGCTTGCTATGTGGGCGGGGGCCATAACGATGACGTCCCCAATATACCTTATGCAGCGAGTTGCGGCGAGGAAGCCCCCAGTGATGCCGTGTCCGGTATTCCGGCACGTGAAACGACGTGGTATAAGTGTGATATGGCCTCACAACGCAACCCGGAAGCACAAACAATGCCGAACAAAAAATAAGGATCAGAAGTATATAACGTTTCATCAGCCACTAAGGTAAAAAAAATATTTATCTGCGCAACTTACCCCGGTTACCATATCTCGCCGCTCGCCGCCGATTCCCTAACTTTGCCCCATGAATACAGCCAGTCGCCTGAAACAATTGCTCAACGAAAAGATCCTTATCATAGATGGCGCCATGGGAACCATGGTGCAACAGCACAGGCTGGAAGAAAGCGACTTTCGCGGAGCGCGTTTCGCCGGCTGGCACAAAGATGTAAAGGGCAATAACGACCTGCTTTGCCTCACGCAGCCGCAAATTATTAAGGACATTCACCGGCAATACCTCGAAGCCGGCGCCAATATCATTGAAACAAATACATTCAATTCGCAGGCGGTCTCCCTTGCCGATTATGATATGCAGTCGCTGGCCTATGAACTTAATGTTGCCGCAGCCAGGCTGGCCAAAGAGGCTATTGCCGGATACAGGCTGGCGCATGGCATAGCTGAGGGCATGCACTTTGTGGCTGGCGCCATAGGCCCCATGAACAAAACACTGTCCCTGTCGCCGGATGTCAATAACCCCGGCTACCGGGCCATCACTTTTGATGAAGTGGCAGATGCCTATTACGAACAGGTGTCTGGCCTGGCAGACGGCGGCGCCGACATCCTTATTGTGGAAACGATCTTCGATACGCTAAACGCGAAGGCTGCCATCTTTGCCATCAATAAGTATTTCCGCGAATCTGGCCGTGAAAAATTACCGGTGATGATCTCCGGCACCATCACCGATGCATCGGGCCGCACCCTCAGTGGACAAACATTAGAGGCATTTTATATATCAGTGATGCATGTCGATCCCATCAGCATTGGGCTCAATTGCGCCCTCGGGGCCACCCAGATGCGGCCCTATATAGAAGAATTGTCAGATCTGGCGGCAACATACGTAAGTGCATACCCCAATGCCGGCCTCCCCAATCCTATGGGCGAATACGACGAAACCCCTGCCATCACTGCATCTATTCTGGCAGATTTTGCCCGTCGCGGTTGGGTAAACCTGGTAGGGGGATGCTGCGGTACAACCCCTGCACATATTAAAGCTATTGCTCACGAAATGGCCTCCATTTCGCCTCGTCCGCTGCCTACTTACCAGGAAATATAAGGCTCAAAAGAAAGAATTAAATTAATAAAAGAACGCATGTATTTTTATTATCGGCGTTCCTGTCCCCAAAAGTTAAAAAATTATAGAACTTATTCTTATTTTTATAGCCCTTGAGCCAACTTTTCAAAGAAAGTGGCTGTCTTTTTGTATTTGCAGGACTAAAATAAGTAAACAGGAATAGGTTTATGAAACAATTTTTTACCGCCTTTCTCATAACGACCCTCTCGTTCATATCCTTTAATGGCTTCTCGCAGGTAACTGTCTCCAGCAGTGATTCGGTGACTTGCGCTGACCCATGTACGACACTTACCGCGCACGTTATTGGCGATACGCCTACTAACGCTGGTGTAACGGAAGATGATATTTACTCTCCTTCTATACCCATCGGGTTCACTTTTAGCTTCTGGGGTATTAACCATACTTCGGTTGTTCTGGGAGCCAATGGTACTTTGGATTTCAATACTTCCGATGCAGGCGGCAGCGATCCATGGCCTATCACGGCAGCATTGGCAGGCAACCCCAGCAAGTACAATAATATTTGCGGCCCATGGTGCGACATCGACATCTTCTACACCGGCACCCCTATTGGTACAGAAACGTATTCAACGGATGGGATAGCGCCGTTTCGCAAATTTGTAGTCACCTGGTGTGGATGCAGCATGTACGAATGCCCCGATCAGCTTACTACGACACAGATCATTCTTTACGAAACAACCAACGTTATCGAGGTGCATCTTGCCAAGAAGGATATTTGTACTTCCTGGAATCCCAGTAGCCCTGCCGGAGCTGGTGGCCGCGCTATCATTGGCGTTGAAGCCCCCTCATCAATGGGTGGCGCTGCAGTGGTGGCTCCCGGCCGCGACTGGACGCCCGTTTGGAGCGCGCTCGACGAAGCCTGGCGGTTCACACCTACAGGAGGCACTCCTGCGTCTTACACCGTAGCTTCTATTCCTTATGCACCTGTACCTTATGAATCTTCTGCGGTTTACTGGTATAATGCAACTACCGACACGTACATCGGTTCAGGAGATTCTATTACTGTATGCCCTCTGAGCACAACAACTTACAAAGCTGCAGCACTTGGTTGTGCAGATAGCTCATTTGGCTATTATACAGTGGTTAAGCCGCCGATAAATATCTCGGTCATATCTACAACCAATCCAACGGTGTGTGGCTACAATGATGGTACGGTGACGCTGACAGGATTCCTTCCTTCCACCAACTATACGGTCACTTTCGACTCTGCTTCAACGCCAATGACACCGTTCACGACTACCAGTTCGGCAACCGGTGTCATTACTGTAACAGGGCTTTACGCAGGCACTTATAATAATTTTGTCGGCACAACACCGGGCTGCATTACCACCCCTGCAGGGCCTGCAACGCTCACAGATCCGCCGCCGCCGGTAGTGTCAGCTGTGGATACTCTGAAGACATGTATTGGTGTGCCGGTGTCATTGAATGTGAATGCATTTCCTGCAGGTATTACCTATTACTATACCTGGTCTCCGCCGGTTGGGCTGAGCTCTTCAACTATCGCCGATCCCATAGACGTACCTGTATCCGCCGGTAACGTCACCTATACAGTGACGGTTAATCCAAGCCCGGCGTATGCTCATTGCGCATCTACTGCAACTACGGTCGTTCATACACTACCGGTTCCTGTCCTCAACAATCATGATACAGTGATCTGCCTCGGCAGCACGGTAACTGGTAGCATAACGGGTAGTCCGGAGATGAGCTATTCATGGACCCCGGCAACCGGGGTTGTTACAACAACTTCTATGAACCCCGCAATAACGCCGACGATGCCATGCGATCAGACTTATGTTTTTACCGCTACTTACCCTGGCTGTCCTACCTATTCCGATAGCTTTACGATCGAAGTAGATACTCCTGCAATACCACGCATAGTTCGTGACACGGTTTGCCTGGGCATGGCAGATTCGTTTGATCTTACAGTTCCGGGTTCTAACGGGATCGGGTGTGGTTACTACCATTATCAGTGGAATGTATCGCCTGCAACCGGAGTCGTGTTTAGTAATGATACCGCCGCAAACCCTGTCATCGCCACAACAGGGATCAATATCTACACTATTACTGTGACAGTTCATCCGACAGCTGCCACCCCAGGTTGCACAACAAATGATGTTGTCTATCTTGATGTGTTGCCGAACAGCGTAAGTGTCAACCCTGTTGATACCTCTATCTGTAAAGGTGCAGTGGTGCAGATATTCGGCTCCGGCGATCCTAACTTCAGCTACCAGTGGATACCAACCGCAGGCATTGCCAACAGCACCCAGCTCAATACGCTCATACACCCTGATACTACAGCTCTTTATACAGTGGTTGCATCGTTCCACCGCTGTCCGGATATGTATGCCACATCCTACATTGATGTAGAGCCTACACCATCTGTATTCATCGGTGGCAACCGGTTCAAGTGCGTCTTCGATACCATACACATCACTGCCACAGTATCACCGGGCTATTACAGCAGCTACTCATATGTGTGGACGCCAGCCGCAGGATTGGATAATACCACCAGCCAGACAGTAGTGTACAACGGTGCTGCCAGCGAATGGGTATATGTAACGGTGAATACACCGGTAAGCCTGACAACAGACTCCACCTGCCGTGCTAAAGACTCTGCCTACATCACGGTTTATCCGGGTCCTGGTGCATCCATC